>Ga0207976_100065_pt1 | contig 142288 bp, 119 predicted proteins | sample LakWasMe94_HOW11_2_FD_183916 | JGI IMG/M metagenome (GOLD analysis project Ga0207976, IMG submission 183916) | Freshwater sediment methanotrophic microbial communities from Lake Washington under simulated oxygen tension - Sediment Metagenome... | ecosystem: Environmental > Aquatic > Freshwater...
GCCAAGGGCATCGATTCGACCATCGACGACTACGCCGAAGCCATCGAATACACCATGAACATCGTCGGCGAAGACGCCATCGGCATCGGCACCGACTTCACCCAGGGCCATGGCCAGGACTTCTTCGAATACCTGACCCATGACAAGGGCTACGCCCGCCGTCTGACCAGCTTCGGCAAGATCATCAACCCGCTGGGCATCCGCACCGTCGGCGAGTTCCCGAACCTGACCGAAACCCTGCTCAAGCGCGGCCATTCCGAGCGCGTGGTCCGCAAGATCATGGGCGAGAACTGGGTCAACGTCTTGAAAGATGTCTGGGGCGAATAAGCCGCCGCACCTCTGAATTCTTTCCCCCGGCCATCCGTGCCGGGGGCAACACCAAAATTTTTCTGGAGTTAAGTTTCCATGGCCAAGATCGCCCCGCAATTGCCTATCGAAGTCGACAGCGAAACCGGTGTCTGGACCTCCGACGCCCTGCCGATGCTGTACGTGCCGCGTCATTTCTTCGTCAACAACCACATGGGCATCGAGGAAGTGCTGGGCGCCGACGCCTACGCCGAAATTCTCTACAAGGCCGGCTACAAGTCCGCCTGGCACTGGTGTGAAAAAGAAGCTGAATGCCACGGCCTGGAAGGCGTCGCGGTGTTCGAGCACTACATGAAGCGCCTGTCGCAACGCGGCTGGGGCCTGTTCAAGATCCAGGACATCGACCTCGACAAAGGCACCGCCAGCGTCAAGCTCGAACACTCCGCTTTCGTCTACGTGTACGGCAAGGTCGGGCGCAAGGTCGACTACATGTTCACTGGCTGGTTTGCCGGTGCCATGGACCAGATTCTGCAAGCCCGCGGCAGCAAGATTCGCACCGTTGCCGAACAAGTCTACGGTGGCTCCGAAGAAGGCCACGACGACGGTTTGTTCACCGTCAAGCCGTTGTAAGTCGAGGAACCCGCCATGGCTTTCGAAGCAATGTTCCAGCCGATCCAGATCGGCAAACTGACCATCCGTAACCGCGTGCTCAGCACCGCGCATGCCGAGGTCTACGCGACCGACGGCGGCATGACCACCGATCGGTACGTCAAGTATTACGAAGAGAAAGCCAAGGGCGGGATCGGCCTGGCGATTTGCGGCGGTTCCTCCGTGGTGGCTATCGACAGCCCGCAGGAGTGGTGGAGTTCGGTGAACCTGTCCACCGACCGCATTATTCCGCACTTCCAGAATCTGGCCGACGCCATGCATAAGCACGGCGCCAAGATCATGATTCAGATTACCCACATGGGCCGGCGTTCGCGCTGGGACGGTTTCAACTGGCCGACGCTGATGTCGCCGTCCGGTATCCGTGAACCGGTGCACCGCGCCACCTGCAAAACCATCGAGCCGGAAGAAATCTGGCGGGTGATCGGCAACTACGCCCAAGCGGCCCGCCGTGCCAAGGCCGGTGGCCTGGACGGTGTCGAGCTGTCGGCCGTGCACCAGCACATGATCGACCAGTTCTGGAGCCCGCGGGTCAACAAACGTACCGACGAATGGGGCGGCAGCTTCGAAGGTCGCATGAAGTTCGGCCTGGAAGTGTTGAAAGCTGTGCGCGCCGAGGTCGGTGACGATTTCTGCGTGGGCATGCGTATCTGTGGTGACGAATTCCACCCGGACGGCCTGTCCCACGAGGACATGAAGCAGATTGCCAAGTATTACGACGACACCGGCATGCTCGATTTCCTCGGCGTCGTGGGCTCGGGTTGCGACACTCACAACACCCTGGCCAACGTGATTCCGAACATGAGTTACCCGCCGGAGCCGTTCCTGCACCTGGCGGCCGGCATCAAGGAAGTGGTCAAGGTTCCGGTGCTGCACGCACAGAACATCAAGGACCCGAACCAGGCGACCCGCATTCTGGAGGGCGGTTACGTCGACATGGTCGGCATGACTCGCGCGCACATCGCTGACCCGCACCTGATCGCCAAGATCAAGATGGGCCAGATCGACCAGATCAAACAATGCGTCGGCGCGAACTACTGCATCGACCGTCAGTATCAAGGCCTGGATGTGTTGTGCATCCAGAACGCGGCGACCTCCCGTGAATACATGGGCCTGCCGCACATCATCGAAAAAACCACCGGCGTGAAACGCAAGGTGGTGGTGGTCGGGGCCGGTCCTGCCGGGATGGAAGCCGCCCGCGTGGCCGCCGAACGTGGCCACGACGTGACCCTGTTCGAGAAAAAGGAATTCATTGGCGGGCAGATCACCACGGCGTCGAAAGCGCCGCAGCGTGACCAGATCGCCGGTATCACCCGCTGGTATCAGCTGGAACTGGCACGGTTGAAAGTCGACCTGCGCCTGGGCACTGCGGCTGATGCACCGACCATCATGGACCTGCGTCCGGATGTGGTGGTGCTGGCGGTTGGCGGTCATCCGTTCCTTGAGCAGAACGAACACTGGGGCGCGGCTGAAGGCCTGGTGGTCAGCAGCTGGGACGTGCTCGACGGCAAGGTCGCGCCGGGCAAGAACGTGCTGGTCTACGACACTATTTGCGAGTTCACCGGGATGTCGACTGCCGACTTCCTCGCCGACAAGGGCAGCCAGGTCGAGATCGTCACCGACGACATCAAGCCGGGCGTCGCGATTGGCGGTACGTCGTTCCCGACTTACTACCGCAGCATGTACCCGAAAGAAGTGATCATGACCGGGGACATGATGCTGGAGAAGGTCTACCGCGAAGGCGACAAGCTGGTGGCGGTGCTGGAAAACGAATACACCGGCGCCAAAGAGGAGCGGGTGGTCGACCAGGTGGTCGTGGAAAACGGCGTGCGCCCGGACGAAGAAATCTACTACGCGCTGAAGGACGGCTCGCGTAACAAAGGCCAGATCGACGTCGAAGCCTTGTTCGCGATCAAGCCGCAGCCATGCCTTGAGCAGAGCGGTGACGGCTACCTGCTGTTCCGCATCGGCGACTGCGTGGCCCAGCGTAACGTGCACGCGGCGATCTACGACGCGCTGCGGCTGTGCAAGGATTTCTAAGAGCTTGTGGATAACCCTGTAGGAGCGAGGCTTGCCCGCGAAGGCGTCCTGACATTCAACAATGTTGTCGGCTGACCCATCGCATTCGCGGGCAAGCCTCGCTCCTACAGGGAATCGGGCAAGGCATCCAGGTAGTTTGGCCTGCAAGACCCTGCGGTCTTTGGGAGCTCCACCATGTTGAACACCCTTCTTCCAATCCTGTTGTTCGCTGCCCTGGGCCTTGCTGTCCTCGGCGCGTTGCGGCGGGTGGCCATGTGGCGCCGGGGCCGAGCCTCCAAGGTCGACCTGATCGGTGGCCTTTTCGCCATGCCCAAGCGCTACATGGTCGATTTGCACCACGTCGTCGCGCGGGACAAATACATCGCCAACACCCACGTGGCCACGGCCGGTGGTGCGGTGGCGTCCATCGTGCTGGCGATTCTGGTGCACGGTTTCGGCCTGCATAACCGCATCCTCGGTTACGCGCTGTTGTTGATGACAGTGGTGATGTTCGTCGGTGCGATCTTTGTGTACCTGCGTCGTCGCAACCCGCCGGCTCGCCTGTCCAAAGGGCCGTGGATGCGCCTGCCGAAAAGCTTGTTGGCGTTCTCGGCGAGCTTCTTCCTGTTGACTCTGCCGGTCGCCGGCATCCTTCCGGAGAATTTTGGCGGTTGGGTGGTGGCAGCGATCCTCGGCATCGGCGTGCTGTGGGGCGTTTCGGAATTGTTCTTCGGCATGACCTGGGGCGGGCCGATGAAGCACGCCTTCGCCGGTGCGCTGCACCTGGCCTGGCACCGTCGCGCCGAGCGTTTTGGCGGCGGTCGTTCCACCGGTTTGAAACCGCTGGACCTGAACGATCCAAACGCACCGCTGGGCGTGGAAAAACCCAAGGATTTCACCTGGAACCAACTGCTCGGTTTCGATGCCTGTGTGCAATGCGGTAAATGTGAAGCCGCGTGCCCGGCGTTCGCCGCCGGCCAGCCGCTGAACCCGAAAAAGCTGATTCAGGACATGGTCGTCGGCCTTGCCGGCGGCACCGATGCCAAGTTCGCCGGCAGCCCCTATCCGGGCAAAGCCATCGGCGAACACGCGGGCAATCCGCATCAACCGATCGTCAACGGTCTGGTGGACGCCGAGACCCTGTGGTCCTGCACCACCTGCCGTGCCTGTGTCGAGGAATGCCCGATGATGATCGAGCACGTCGATGCCATCGTCGACATGCGTCGCCATCTGACCCTGGAAAAAGGCGCGACCCCGAACAAGGGCGCCGAAGTCCTGGAAAACCTGATTGCCACCGACAACCCTGGCGGTTTCGCACCGGGTGGGCGGATGAACTGGGCGGCGGATTTGAACCTCAATCTGCTCAGCGAGAAAAAATCCACCGACGTGCTGTTCTGGGTCGGCGACGGCGCCTTCGACATGCGCAACCAGCGCACCTTGCGTGCCTTCGTCAAAGTGCTGAAAGCGGCCAAGGTCGACTTCGCGGTACTCGGCCTCGAAGAACGCGACAGCGGTGACGTGGCCCGACGTCTGGGCGACGAAGCGACCTTCCAGTTGCTGGCCAAACGCAACATCCAGACCCTGGCCAAGTACAGCTTCAACCGCATCGTCACCTGCGACCCGCACAGTTTCCACGTGCTGAAAAATGAGTACGGCGCCTTCGACGGCAACTACCTGGTGCAGCACCACAGCACCTACATGGCCGAAATCATCGACGCCGGCGCGCTCAATCTCGGCCAGCACAAAGGCAGCAGCGTGACCTATCACGACCCGTGCTACCTCGGTCGCTACAACGGCGAATACGAGGCGCCGCGAGAAGTGCTGCGCGCCCTCGGGATTGAAGTGAAAGAGATGCAACGCTCCGGTTTCCGTTCACGCTGCTGCGGCGGCGGTGGCGGCGCGCCGATCACCGACATTCCGGGCAAGCAGCGGATCCCCGACATGCGCATGGAAGACATCCGCGAAACCGGCGCCGAACTGGTGGCCGTGGGTTGTCCACAATGCACCGCGATGCTCGAAGGCGTGGTCGAACCACGTCCGTTGATCAAGGACATCGCCGAGCTGGTGGCGGACGCATTGCTTGAAGACGCAGCGCCAAGCAAACCGTCCACACCGGCCCAACGTGAACCTGCGGAGGCCCACTGATGAGCGACATTATCCGCCGCGACCCCCGCGCCGAATGGATTGCCCGTAACCGCCTGCACCCGCTGCACGCGGCCATGCAGCCGGCGCAACACAGCTGGATGGGGCCGAACGGCGTCATCCGCAAGAACCCGCATGGCATCGGTTTTATCGGTCCCAATGGCATCAAGCGCATCGACCGCAGCGGCGCGCAGCAGGGCGGGGCGACCAAACGCTCGGCGGCTGTTGAAGTGCAATTGCCGCTGCATCAAGTGCCAGCACCTGCGTTTTACATCAGCGTGGTGCCGGACATGGTCGGTGGCCGCTTGAGCAGCCACGACAAGGATTTGCTCGGCCTGGCTCACCAGTTGGCCGGCAAGGACGGCGCGGTGTTGGCCGTGGTCTTCGGCGAACACAAGGAAAACGCCTTTACCACCGCCGGCGTCGATCGCTTGCTGGTACTCGAAGGCGACGAATTCAGTGGTTATGCACCGGAGCAACGTGTCCAGGGCCTGCGGGCTGTGGATAACCAGTTCAGCCCGCGTCACTGGCTGCTGCCGGACAGCCGCAGCGGTGGCGGCGAACTCGGTCGGCGCTTTGCCGCTGCACTGGGCGAACGCCCGGCCACGCGGGTCTGGCAGGTCAAGGATCAGGAATGCATCGGCCGCGCTGGCGCCGGGTTGCAAGACCTTGCGCGTCCGGTCGCACGCTTGATTCTGGCCGCCGCCGAATGCGCCGAGCCGGTCAGCGAAACCCGTCATGAAGCCTTGCCGGTGGAGTTATCCACAACCGTGGCACGCAGCCTGTCGAGGATCGAGGATCTGGGCGCTGTGGCCGTGGACCCGGCGGCAATTCCGATGGCCGAAGCAGAGTTCATCTTCTCCGGCGGCAACGGCGTCAAGGACTGGGGACTTTTCCACAGGACTGCCGAAGCGCTCGGCGCCACCGAAGGCGCATCCCGTGTGGCGGTGGACGATGGCTTCATGGCCCGTGACCGTCAGGTCGGCGCGTCCGGCACGTGGGTCACCGCGAGGGTCTACGTGGCGGTGGGGATTTCCGGGGCGATCCAGCACCTGCAAGGCATCGGTGCCTGCGACAAGGTGGTGGCGATCAACCTTGACCCAGGTTGCGACATGATCAAACGGGCCGACCTGTCGGTGATCGGCGAGAGCGCCGAGATTCTTCAAGCCTTGATCGATGCGATAGCGGCTTATCGCGACGACGCCAAGCGCGATGCGGCTTAAGGGAAGGAAAGGGTTATGAGCACGAAAATCATCAGCCTGGTGTCCATCGGCGCCCACCCGACCTCCGGCCGGCCACGTCGCGCGGAGCAGGATGCGCGGGCGGTGGAACTGGGTCTGCAACTGGCTGGGGATAACCTGCAAGTGCTGCATGCCGGCGACGTCGCGGAGCCTGCGCTGCGCGCCTATCTGGGCATGGGCCTGGAACAACTGCACGTGCTGGAGCAACCATCCGGTGCCGATGCCTTGCCGGCGTTGACCGCCTATTTGCGCGATGCCGGAGCACAAGTCGTGCTGACTGGCAGCCAGGCAGAAACCGGCGAAGGCTCAGGCATGCTGCCGTTCCTGCTGGCGGAAAACCTCGGCTGGCCGCTGGTGGTCGGGCTGGCTCAGGTGGAATCCATCGATGGCAGTTCGGCGCTTGTCCTTCAAGCGTTGCCCCGTGGTCAGCGCCGTCGTTTGAAGGTGCGGCTGCCGTTCCTGGCGACTGTGGATAACGCAGCGCCGAAGCCTCGTCAGAGCGCGTATGGCCCGGCCCGGCGTGGTGTGTTGCAGGCGGATGAAGTCGAAGTGGTCGAGGATGAGTTGCTGGCCGTATCGACGCTGCAACCGGCCAAGCCTCGGCCTAAACGCTTGAAAGTGATCAAAGCCAAAAGCGGCGCGGACCGGATGAAAGCGGCGACGGCCAAGGCCAGTGGCGGCGGCGGGCAGGTGCTCAAAGGCGTCACGGCGCAAGCGGGTGCCGAAGCGATTCTCAAATTGCTGATCGAAGAAGGCGTGGTCCGCTAACCGCAAATCTGCACAGAACTAATGTAGGAGTGAGCCTGCTCGCGATAGCGGTGTATCAGTTGACATCTATTCAGCTGATCCACCGCTATCGCGAGCAGGCTCACTCCTACAAGGGACAAAATAATGATCGTCAAATTTCGTTCGGCCTTGCGCAGCGACGCGCGGGAAATTGCCCGTTTGTTCCAGATTTCCTCAGAGGGCGCTTCGGATTACATCTGGAGCCAAATCGCCGAACCCGGCCAGGACCTGTTGGACGTCGGCGCCCTGCGTTACGCCCGTGACGACGTGGATTTCTCCTACCAGAACTGCCTCATCGCCGAGGCTGACGGCCACGTCATCGGCATGATGCACAGCTATGTGATGCGCCACGATCCACTGGCCGAGCCCACCACCGACCCGGTGCTGGCGCCGTATGCCGACATGGAAATCCCCGACACGCTCTACATCTCCAGCCTCGCGTTGCATGAAGGCTGGCGCAACCAGGGCCTTGGCAAGCAGTTCCTCGCCCACGCTCACGAACGTGCCCGCCAGTTGGGGCTCAAGGGCTTGAGCCTGATCGACTACGCCGTCAACACCGGCGCCCGTCGTTTCTATGAGCGGCATGGTTTCCGCATCGTCGATACCTGCCAGATCACGCCACACCCGATGATTCGGGTGACCGGCGACGCTTACCTCATGCAGTGGCCCTAGTGAGCTACATTTCTTAATGAGCGGCCCGAGGCGGCAGCAGCGCTGATTCATAAAACTCGTTTTCAGGAATGGGTTGCCGATGAGCACGGTCAGTCGGCGTGAGACATGTCTGATCTGTGGCGTGATGCTGGTTGTGATGGCTGCGGCCGCTGAAACCCGCCAGGGCGATCCGGATTTCTATCAATGGATCGACTCTGCGCAGGGGCGGAACGCTTCCCTGGCGCAAATGAAGCGACATTGCGATCAGGTGTTGGCGCCTGATAAAAACCTCAATTGTTCAGTCACCGTTCTCGCCAGAATGTTCGAGACCAAGGCCGCCAATCAGCTGCCCGACTACTACCTGGCAATCAAGCGGCGCCATGCTCAAGCCATCGCCAATGACCCTGAACTCCAACAGTTGTTCTCCATGTTCGGCAGCGAATCGATCGCGACCTTGCGTCAGGTCGCCGATTTCTCGCTGACAAGATCACCGCGACGCGAAGTGCTGCCGATTCATCCTTCCCCAGACGATGGCCACGAGACGAATGAGGTGCTGCCGTACCTCGATGTAAGAGCCGCCAACGGTGTTTCGGCGCGGTTCATTCTTGACACGGGCGCCCCGCAAACCCGGGTCAACAGCGAAACCGCGAAGCAGATGGGCATCAAGCTGCTGACCGACTCTGATTACGGCTACAGCACCTTCTACGGCGAGCGGGACCTGGCGGCCAAGCTCGGAATCCTTGAGTCCCTGAAGATCGGTGCAAGCGAGTTCAGGAACGTCCTGGTGTTTGTCAGTGATCGGGATAACTTATTGGGGCTCGATCTGATCGGTAAGCTGGGACGATTGAACATTACGAAAAAGACGCTGGAGATCAACGCTGCGGCGCCCACACGATGTGATTCGCCAGTCACCTTCGTCCGTATCGACATCAATCAACGATTGACCCTTGCTGCGCGGCTGGATCGGCGTGCGACCGTGGCGATTATCGACACCGGCAATGTGGATTACCTGACATCGGCCTCGCCCGGCACTTCACCTGTTCATGTCATCGATAAGCCGCACCACCAGATCTTCAAGGGCGAGTTGAGCTTGTCCGGACGTACCCGTCTGATCGCCTACAAGTACTACCCGGACTTTACGATCCCGCCGTCGATGCTGCTTGGGCAGTACGTACCGTCGATTTTGCTCGGATGGCGTGCATTCAATGATTACGAGTTGAATCTGGATATTGCTTCGGGCTTGTCCTGTTTCAACAGGGTTTGATCACGGTTACCCACAATCCCTGTTAGCGCTTCTGTGGATAACGTGTTCGCCCATCGCTGCACGCCATACAAATCAAGCCCTTCAAGCCTTCGTACAAAAAACAACCAGCCTAAGTTACGGTTTTTTCGGGCTTTTTCCAGAGGATAAGTCTGTTCGTTCGCCAATACTTGCCCCCAATCTCTGTTGGCGCTTCTGTGGATAAGATGTTCGCTGTCCGCTACAGGCCATATAAACCGGGCCTGTTAGCTGTATGATTAAAAAATGATCAATTTGCCGGTTTGGAGCGGCGAACCTCGCGTAAACCCTGATTTATCGCGGCTTTCGGCGGTTTTCCACAGAGACGGCGAAGTTGCCCCCAAAGTCTGTTGGCGCTTCTGTGGATAAGGTGTTCGCCATCCGCTACAGGCCACGTACTTCGTGGCTTTCAGGTGTCAGATCAAAAAATAACCAATCGCTGTTCAAAACCCTGCTTCTGGATAAGTCACGGATTTTCTTCGGTTTCTGTGGAGAAAGTTAGGGGGCGTCGCACACTTGTCCCCATTAGCTGTGGGTGGAGGTGTGGATAACTTGTTTGCGGAAGGCTGAAAGCCACGTAGGGCATAGCGCTGAACGGAATAGATCATATTTCGTACAGTTCTAATGTCGCGGAGAGTCAGAAGGGGATGTGTTGCGAGGGATGGCGCCATCGCGAGCAAGCTTGCTCCTACATTTGATCTTCGGTGCGCCAAAGATCCCCTGTGGGAGCGAGCCTGCTCGCGATGCTTTTGATCTTTAACCCTGAACCGGAACCCCTTTGAGGTAAGGCGCAGGCTCAGCGCCGAGGTTGTTCAGCAAACGCTCGCTGTACCAATCCACAAAGTTCACCACACCAAACTCATAGGTCTTGGAGTAAGGCCCAGGCTGGTACGCCGAGGAGTTGATCCCGCGCTGGTTTTCTTCAGCCAGGCGACGGTCCTGGTCGTTGGTGGCATCCCAGACCTGGCGCATGCGCTCCACGTCGTAGTCGACGCCTTCGACCGCGTCCTTGTGCACGATCCACTTGGTGGTGACCATGGTTTCCTGCGCGCTGATCGGCCACACCGTGAAGACGATGATATGGTCGCCCATGCAGTGGTTCCACGAGTGCGGCAGGTGCAGGATGCGCATCGAGCCCAGGTCCGGGTTCTTGATGCGGCCCATGAGTTTGGCGCAACCCTGTTTGCCGTCCATGGTCATCGACACGGTGCCCTTGAGCAGCGGCATGCGCACGATGCGGTTACGCAGGCCGAAACTGGCGTGGGCGTAAGGGATCTTCTCGGCTTCCCAGGCAGCGGCGGAAGCGGCGACGTGGTCCTTGAACGCCTGGTCGGCGCGCGGGTCGGTAACGTCGTCCCATTCCAGCAAGGTTTTCAGCAGTTCCGGGTGCGACGCGTTGCAGTGGTAGCACTCGCGGTTGTTTTCCAGCACCAGTTTCCAGTTGGCCTTTTCCATCAAGGTGGTTTGCACCGCCACCTTGGTGTTTTCCATGTCGTACGGTTCCATGTAATGGCTCAGCGTCGACAGGAAGTCATCGATGGCCGGCGGGTTCTCCGACAGGCTGATGAAGATATAGCCGCCGGCGGTCTTCACGTTCACCGGTTTCAGGCCGTACTGCTTCATGTCGAAATCGGCGCCCATTTCGGTGCCGGCGAACAGCAGACGGCCGTCCAGCTCGTAGGTCCACTGGTGGTAGTGGCAGACCAGCTTGGCGACTTTGCCTTTATCACTGGTGCACAGCCGCGAACCGCGGTGACGGCAGACGTTGTGGAAGGCGTGAACCACGCCTTCGGCGCCGCGAATCACGATGATCGGGTTCTTGCCGACTTGCAGGGTCAGGTAGTTGCCCTTGGTCGGGATTTCGCAGGTCATGCCGGCGATCAACCACTCTTTCTGGAAGATCTCCTGCATGTCGATATCAAACAGCCGCTCGTCAGAGTAAAACGGCTGCGGCAGCGAGAAGGTGCGCTCGCGCTCTTGCAGCATCTGCGCGGTGGCCTTGCGTGCGGGTTCCAGTGGATCGCCCAGGCTCAGGGTAGTAGTGACGTCCATCATTTAATCCTCAAGGCCATTCTGTGTGGCCGGCGAAAGTGGCTAATCAGGTTTGCTACGCAAGGTGTAATGGTTATGTCTTGGTATGGGGCGAGTGTGGGGCCGGCGTTGCCCGGAACCTTATCCATGGGCGACATGGCCCAATCTGTTCCCGACGCGTAACCCCCGGCAGTTGGGGGCTGGTCGCGATAAGTATGTGAATGTCGCAGATAGGTAAATGGGTGATCTGCGCTATACGCAGAATCGTCAACATAAGGCCGACCATCGGCGGTGGAGAACAGCATGTCCAACAGCTTCCTGAATCCGGTAACCACCCAGACCTGGGCCAATGGCCGACACATCGTCCGTTGCGTCAAAGTCATCCAGGAAACCTGGGATGTGCGCACCTTCTGCTTTATGGCCGACCAGCCGATCATGTTCTTCTTCAAGCCGGGGCAGTTCGTCACCCTGGAGCTGGAAATCGATGGCCAGCAGATCATGCGTTCGTACACCATTTCCAGTTCGCCCTCGGTGCCGTACAGCTTTTCGGTAACGATCAAGCGCGTGCCGGGCGGCAAGGTCTCGAACTGGCTGCACGACACCCTGCATGAAGGCTACGAACTGGCGGTGCACGGCCCGGTCGGGCTGTTTAACGCGATCGACTTCCCGAACCCGAAAGTGCTGTACCTCAGTGGCGGCGTGGGCATCACGCCGTGCATGTCCATGGCCCGCTGGTTCTTCGATACCAACGGCAATGTCGATATGGCGTTTATCCACAGCGCCCGCTCGCCGAAAGACATCATTTATCACCGCGAGCTGGAACACATGGCCGCGCGGATCGAAAATTTCAGCCTGCACCTGATCTGTGAAAAACATGGTTTCGGTGAGCCATGGGCCGGTTATCGCGGTTATCTGAACCACAAGATGCTGGAACTGATGGTCCCGGACTTCCTTGAGCGCGAAGTGTTCTGCTGCGGCCCGACGCCTTACATGAACGCGGTCAAGCGCCTGCTGGAAAACGCCGGCTTCAATATGAAGCACTACCACGAGGAATCATTCGGCGCCACGCCGCCAGAGGCGATCGCCGATGCCGTGGAGAATGCCGAGCAGGCCGCTGACGCGCCGGAAATCGATGCGGCTGATTTGCATGAGGTGGAATTCACCGCCTCGGGCAAGAGCATCCGTGTGGCACCGGGCGAGACCGTGCATGCGGCGGCCGCCAAGGTCGGCCTGATGATTCCGAAAGCTTGCGGCATGGGCATTTGCGGCACCTGCAAGGTGCTCAAGCTTGGCGGCGAAGTGGAGATGGACCACAACGGCGGGATCACCGAGGAAGACGAGGCCGAAGGGTTCATCCTGTCGTGCTGCAGCGTGCCGAAGGGCGACGTTCGCATCGAGTACTGATGGTCGCACGATAAACCTGTAGGAGCTGTCGAGTGAAACGAGGCGGCGATCTTTTGACCTTGATCTTTGAAGTCAAAAGATCGCCGCCTCGTTTCACTCGACAGCTCCTACAAGGTTGTGGATATCTCAGTCGACGAATAGGTCTGGCATCAACTTGTCGTTGGTGCCGGGCTCAAAGCGGTAATGATTGAATTCGGTCACGCCGTGCTCCCGCAGAATTTCCTCGTCAATCAGCAACTGACCGGTGATGCTGCGACCGCTGCTGTCCAGGATGACGTGTGCGGCATCCGCCATGATTTCCGGCGTACGCGCATGTTTGAACGACTCGCGTGAGCCCAATTGAAATTCGATGGCAGCGGTGGCGATCATGGTCTGCGGCCACAGCGAATTGACGCTGACCCCGTAATTCTTGAATTCCTCGCTCATGCCCAACGTGAGCATGCTCATGCCGTATTTGGTCACGGTGTACGGGCTGTATTGGGCGAACCACTTGGTTGCCAGGTTCAGTGGCGGTGACAGGTTGAGGATATGACCGCTGCTTTTCTTCAGGTAAGGCAAGGCTGCCTGGCTGCACAGCAATACGGCGCGGGTGTTGATCTGGTGCATCAGGTCAAAGCGCTTGAGCTCGATGTGCTGAACCCCGGTCAGCTTGATCGCGCCGGCGTTGTTGACCAGCGCATCGATGCCGCCGAAATGTTCGTTGGCCTGGGCCAGTGCCTCACGCACCGCGACTTCATCACGCACATCCACCTGCAGCGCCAGCGCCTTGCCGCCGGCGGCTTCGACTTCCTTTGCGACACTGAAAATCGTGCCCGGCAATTTGGCGTGCGGCTCTGCACTTTTGGCTGCAATCACGATGTTGGCCCCATCGCGCGCGGCCCGCAGCGCGATCTTACGACCAATCCCGCGGCTGGCGCCGGTGATGAACAGGGTTTTGCCTTGAAGGGACATGCGTGCGCTCCTGATTATTGTTATCTGAGCGCTTCAATGTAGACCAACATGCGTGGTGCATCTTGCTGGCGATGGTGGTGTGTCGGGTGTACCGCGTTTCGGCAATCGCCAGCAAGCTGGCTCCTACAGGGTTTGTGTCGTACGCAGGATGGGAGGTAGGGCGGGAATTTGTAGGAGCCGGCTTGCCGGCGATGACGGTGTGTCAGGCACACCGCGTCGTCTGGATCGCCAGCAAGCCGGCTCCTACAGGGTTTGTGTCGTACACAGGATGGGAGGTGGGGCGCGAATTTGTAGGAGCTGGCTTGCTAGCGATGGCGGTGTGTCGGGTGTACCGCGTTGCAGCGATCGCCAGCAAGCCGGCTCCTACAGGTTTTTCGTCGTACGCGGAATGGGAGGCGGGACGGGAATTTGTAGGAGCCGGCTTGCCGGCGATGGCGGTGTGTCAGGCACACCGCGTCGTCTGGATCGCCAGCAAGCTGGCTCCTACAGGTTTTGTGTTGTTAGCGGGACATCACTTCGCGGATATCTGCTGCCAATTCACGTACGCGTTCTTCCTCGGTGTCCCAGGAGCACATGAAGCGGGCGCCGCCGTTGCCGATGAAGGTGTAGAAGCGCCAGCCCTTGGCGGTCAGTGCGGCGATGGCCGGTTCCGAGAGTTGCAGGAACACGCCGTTGGCCTGCACCGGGAACATCAGCTCCACGCCCTGGATATCGCTGACCAGTTCCGCCAGCAGTTGCGCACAATGGTTGGCGTGGCGGGCGTATTTGAGCCAGGCGTCGTTTTCCAGGATCCCGACCCACGGTGCCGAGAGGAAACGCATTTTCGAGGCCAGTTGCCCGGCCTGCTTGCAGCGATAGTCGAAGTCTTCGGCCAGTTTGTGGTTGAAGAACAGAATCGCTTCACCCACTGCCATGCCGTTTTTCGTGCCGCCGAAGCACAGCACGTCAACGCCGGCCTTCCAGGTCAGGTCGGCCGGCGTGCAGCCGAGGAACGCGCAGGCGTTGGAGAAGCGCGCGCCGTCCATGTGCAGGTTCAGGCCGAGTTCTTTGCAAGTGGCGCTGATGGCGCGGATTTCTTCCGGGGTGTAGACGCTGCCGACTTCGGTGGCCTGGGTCAGGGTCACGACGCGCGGTTTCGGGTAGTGAATGTCCTGGCGCTTGAGGGCCACTTCGCGGATCGATTCCGGGGTCAGCTTGCCGTTCTCGGTGCGGGCGACCAGCAGCTTGGAGCCGTTGGAAAAGAACTCCGGCGCGCCGCATTCGTCGGTTTCGACGTGGGCGGTTTCCGAGCAGATCACGCTGTGGTAACTCTGGCACAGCGACGACAGGGCCAAGGAGTTGGCGGCGGTGCCGTTGAAGGCGAAGAACACTTCGCAGTCGGTTTCGAACAGTTTGCGGAAATCATCGGACGCGCGAGCGGTCCATTCATCGTCGCCGTAGGCGCGCTGGTGGCCGTGGTTGGCCTGTTCCATCGCCGCCCAGGCTTCAGGGCAGATACCGGAATAGTTGTCGCTGGCGAATTGTTGGCTCTTATCGGTCATGGCCCTGCTTTCCGTGGTCGGGACGCTTATGGTGAAGCGTCTCGTGGTCAATGATGGTGCGCACTTTACCGAAGATCATCCGGCGAGCACACAGGATGCGTCTGACAGAAAAATACAAAGACGACGGGCGATTATGCACATGACTCAACGGGATGGGGCACTGGATCTGCTCAAGTGGCTGGCGCTGCTGAGCATGGTGCTCGATCACCTGCGATATGTCGGTTATTCCCTCGATCTGCTGTATGTGCCCGGACGACTGGCATTTCCGTGGTTCTGTCTGGCAATGGCGGCGAACCTGTCGCGTTCACGACAAGTCACACCTCAATGGCGGTATCTGGGCTGGTTGATTCTGTTTAGTGCTATCAGCGAAATCCCTTACAGGATGTACATCCCCGATCCCGACACCTTGAACGTGCTGCCTACGCTGGCGCTTGGGCTGTTGGTCGCGCGCGGTTGGCAGCAAAAGACGCTGCCATCGCGCCTGCTTGCGGTTGCTGTCTTAGTGCTGGCAGCGGTGTTCACGGAATACCTGATGTTCGGCGTTTTTGGTGTGTTGTTGCCGCTGGCGATGTTGCTGGTGATCAAGCGGCCCTGGTATTTCAGCCTGTTGCCGGGGTTGATCTGTCTGGCTGCCAATCAGTGGGAGGTGCTGTATTACTCCGCCCGGTTGGGTAACAGTGCGGCGATCCCAGGCATTGCCACTTGTCTGATCGCGCCATGGCTCGGGTTGTTCTTGTTGCGACATGCGCGACGCATCAATCCTCCACCCATGCGGCGCTGGGCGTATGCGCTCTATCCGCTGCATTTCCTGCTTCTGTTACTCGTCCGCCAGATCGCCACCTAACCCCTGTAGGAGCTGGCTTGCCAGCGATAGCGGTGGGTCAGCCGCCATCAATGCTGTATGTGACGCCCTCATCGCTGGCAAGCCAGCTCCCACAGGGTTTACCGCTGATTTGAGAACGGGGCTCGGTCTGTCATTTCCCGCCATGTCGTAAACGCACCTTTGCGTGGCGTCCGTAGGCATTTGACCTGTCTGCGCCGGTCATACCATCGCTATCAAAGGGCACTGCCGAAACGCCGTGCCTTACCGAGACGAATGGCGCACAGATGCCGCTGGGAGAGACGCGATGTTCAGCAAGCAAGACCAGATCAAAGGTTACGACGATGCACTGCTGGCGGCGATGAATGCCGAGGAGCAACGCCAGGAAGATCACATCGAGCTGATCGCGTCCGAAAACTACACCAGCAAACGCGTCATGGAAGCTCAGGGCAGCGGCCTGACCAACAAATACGCCGAAGGCTATCCGGGCAAGCGCTACTACGGTGGCTGCGAGCACGTCGACAAGGTTGAAGCACTGGCCATCGAACGCGCCAAGCAACTGTTCGGCGCCGATTACGCCAACGTGCAGCCGCACTCCGGCTCTTCGGCCAACAGCGCCGTTTACCTGGCCCTGCTGCAAGCCGGCGACACCATTCTGGGCATGAGCCTGGCCCACGGCGGTCACCTGACCCACGGCGCCAAGGTTTCGTCCTCGGGCAAGCTGTACAACGCCGTGCAGTACGGCATCGACACCAAGACCGGTCTGATCGACTACGACGAAGTCGAGCGCCTGGCCGTCGAGTGCAAGCCGAAGATGATCGTTGCCGGCTTCTCGGCTTACTCCAAGACCCTCGACTTCCCACGCTTCCGTCAGATCGCCGACAAGGTCGGTGCGCTGCTGTTCGTCGACATGGCCCACGTTGCCGGTCTGGTCGCTGCCGGCCTGTACCCGAACCCGCTGCCGTACGCCGACGTGGTGACCACCACCACCCACAAGACCCTGCGCGGTCCGCGTGGCGGCCTGATCCTGGCCAAGGCCAACGAAGAAATCGAGAAGAAGCTCAACGCAGCCGTATTCCCGGGTGCCCAAGGCGGCCCGCTGATGCACGTCATCGCCGGTAAAGCGGTGTGCTTCAAGGAAGCGCTGGAGCCAGGTTTCAAGGCTTACCAGCAACAAGTGATCGATAACGCCCAGGCCATGGCCGGCGTATTTATCAAACGCGGCTACGATGTAGTGTCCGGCGGCACCGATAACCACCTGTTCCTGGTCAGCCTGATTCGTCAGGGCCTCACCGGCAAAGAGGCGGATGCAGCACTCGGTCGCGCCCACATCACTGTGAACAAGAACGCTGTCCCGAACGATCCACAGTCGCCGTTCGTCACTTCCGGCCTGCGTATCGGCACCCCTGCGGTGACCACACGCGGCTTCAAGGTGACCCAGTGCGTCACGCTGGCCGGCTGGATCTGCGACATCCTCGACAACCTCGGCGACGCCGATGTCGAAGCGAACGTCGCGCAGCAAGTGTCGGCCCTGTGCGCGGACTTCCCGGTTTATCGCTGAGCGCGGTTTTGGAGTAAATGACTATGCAACGCTACTCGGGCTTCGGCCTCTTCAAACACTCCCTCAGCCATCATGAAAACTGGCAGAAAATGTGGCGCACGCCGACCCCTAAAAAGGTCTACGACGTGGTCATCGTCGGCGGTGGCGGGCATGGTCTCGCCACGGCTTACTACCTGGCCAAGGAACACGGCATCACCAACGTGGCCGTGGTCGAAAAAGGCTGGCTGGGCGGCGGTAACACCGCGCGCAACACCACCATCGTTCGCTCGAACTACCTGTGGGACGAGTCGGCGCACCTGTACGAACACGCGATGAAACTGTGGGAAGGCCTGTCCCAGGACCTGAACTACAACGTGATGTTCTCCCAGCGCGGCGTCTACAACCTGTGCCACACCCTGCAGGACATTCGTGATTCCGAGCGTCGGGTCAGCGCCAACCGCCTCAACGGCGTGGACGGCGAACTGCTCGATGCCAAGCAAGTAGCGGACGAGATTCCGTACCTCGACTGCTCCAAGAACACTCGCTACCCGGTGATGGGCGCTACCGTCCAGCGTCGCGGCGGCGTGGCTCGTCACGATGCCGTGGCATGGGGCTTTGCCCGTGCCGCTGACGCACTCGGCGTGGACCTGATCCAGCAGACCGAAGTGATCGGTTTCCGCAAGGAAAACGGCGTGTGCATCGGCGTTGAAACCAACAAGGGCTTCATCGGCGCCAAGCGCGTCGGTGTGGTCACCGCCGGTAACTCCGGGCACATGGCCAAACTCGCCGGTTTCCGTCTGCCGATCGAATCCCACCCGCTGCAAGCGCTGGTGTCCGAGCCGATCAAGCCGATTATCGACAGCGTGATCATGTCCAACGCCGTACACGGTTACATCAGCCAGTCCGACAAGGGCGACCTGGTGATCGGCGCCGGTATCGACGGCTACAACGGCTACGGCCAGCGTGGTTCGTACCCGGTGATCGAGCACACCATCCAGGCCATCGTCGAGATGTTCCCGGTCTTGTCCCGCGTACGCATGAACCGGCAGTGGGGCGGCATCGTCGACACCACGCCGGATGCCTGCCCGATCATCTCGAAAACCCCGGTCCCGAACATGTTCTTCAACTGCGGTTGGGGCACCGGTGGCTTCAAGGCAACACCTGGCTCGGGCAACGTGTTTGCCGCGAGCCTGGCCAAGGGTGAAATGCACCCATTGGCCGCACCTTTCTCCATCGACCGTTTCCACAACGGTGCGTTGATCGATGAACACGGCGCTGCTGCGGTTGCCCACTAACAGGAGAAATCCCCATGTTGCATATCTTCTGTCCTCACTGCGGTGAGCTGCGCTCTGAAGAGGAATTCCACGCATCCGGCCAGGCGCACATCCCGCGTCCACTGGATCCGAACACCTGCACCGACGAGGAGTGGGGCGACTACATGTTCTTCCGCGATAACCCTCGCGGTCTGCACCACGAGCTGTGGGATCACGTTGCCGGTTGCCGTCAGTACTTCAACGTCACCCGCGACACCGTGACCTACGAGATTCTCGAGACTTACAAGATCGGCACCAAGCCACAATTCACCGACAAGACCGATAGCTCGAAAGCGGCTACGACGGCTCTGGGAGAGAAGGTATGAGCCAGATCAATCGCCTGTCCAATGGCGGACGGATCGACCGCAACAAAGTGCTGAGCTTCACCTTCAACGGCCAGGCCTACAAAGGCTTTGAAGGCGATTCCCTGGCCGCTGCACTGCTGGCCAACGGCGTCGACATCATCGGTCGCAGCTTCAAGTATTCCCGTCCGCGCGGCATCTTCGCCGCCGGTGCCGAAGAGCCGAACGCCGTGCTGCAGATCGGCGCGACCGAAGCCACGCAAATCCCGAACGTACGCGCCACGCAACAAGCGCTGTACCAGGGCCTGGTCGCCACCAGCACCAACGGCTGGCCGAGCGTGAACAACGACATGATGGGGATTCTCGGCAAGGTCGGCGGCAAGCTGATGCCACCGGGCTTCTACTACAAAACCTTCATGTACCCGCAATCGTTCTGGATGACTTACGAGAAGTACATTCGTAAGGCTGCCGGTCTTGGCCGCTCGCCGACCGAGAACGATCCGGACACCTACGACTACATGAACCAGCACTGCGACGTGCTGATCGTCGGCGGTGGCCCGGCTGGCCTGGCCGCTGCTTTGGCAGCCGCTCGCAGCGGTGCTCGCGTCATTCTGGCCGATGAGCAGGAAGAGTTCGGCGGCAGCCTGCTCGACTCCCGCGAAAGCCTCGATGGCAAACCTGCCGTGGAATGGGTCGCCAGCGTCCTCGACGAACTGAAGAACACCCCGGACGTGCTGCTGTTGCCGCGCGCCACGGTCAACGGCTACCACGACCATAACTTCCTGACCATCCACGAGCGCCTGACCGATCACCTCGGCGACCGCGCACCGATTGGCCAGGTGCGTCAACGCATCCACCGGGTTCGCGCCAAGCGTGTGGTGCTGGCGACCGGCGCTCACGAGCGTCCACTGGTCTACGGCAACAACGACGTGCCGGGCAACATGCTCGCCGGCGCTGTGTCGACTTACGTCCGTCGCTACGGCGTGGCACCGGGTAAAAAACTGGTGCTGTCGACCAACAACGATCACGCCTACCGCGTTGCACTGGATTGGCTCGACGCCAGCCTGCAAGTGGTGGCCATCGCCGACGCCCGCAGCAATCCGCGTGGTGCACTGGTTGAAGAAGCCCGCGCCAAAGGCATTCGCATCCTGACCGGCAGCGCCGTGATCGAGGCCCGTGGCAGCAAGCACGTGACCGCCGCTCGCGTCGCCGCGATCGACGTCAAAGCCCACGCCGTGACCAGCCCTGGCGAGTGGCTCGAATGCGACCTGGTTGCCAGTTCCGGCGGTTACAGCCCGGTGGTTCACCTGGCTTCGCACTTGGGTGGCAAGCCAATCTGGCGTGAAGACATCCTCGGTTTCGTACCGGGCGAAGCACCGCAGAAACGCGTGTGCGTCGGTGGCATCAACGGCGTCTACGGTCTCGGCGATTCGCTGGCCGACGGTTTTGAAGGCGGCGCTCGCGCAGCCAGCGAAGCCGGTTTCAGCGTGGTCGAAGGCACCTTGCCGAAAGCCCTGAGCCGTCTGGAAGAGCCTACGTTGGCACTGTTCCAGGTGCCGCATGAAAAGAACACCGCACGTGCGCCGAAGCAATTCGTCGACCTGCAAAACGACGTCACCGCCGCCGCCATCGAACTGGCGACCCGCGAGGGCTTCGAGTCGGTCGAGCACGTCAAACGCTACACCGCACTGGGCTTCGGCACTGACCAGGGCAAGCTCGGCAACGTCAACGGCCTGGCCATTGCCGCCCGTTCGCTGAACGTGACCATCCCGCAGATGGGCACCACCATGTTCCGTCCGAACTACACGCCGGTGACCTTCGGCGCCGTGGCCGGCCGTCACTGTGGGCACATCTTCGAACCTGTACGCTTCACTGCGCTGCATCACTGGCACGTGAAGAATGGCGCCGAATTCGAAGACGTCGGTCAGTGGAAACGTCCTTGGTACTTCCCGAAAAACGGTGAAGACATTCACGCCGCCGTGAAACGCGAATGCAAAGCCGTGCGCGACAGCGTCGGCCTGCTGGATGCGTCGACCCTCGGCAAGATCGACATTCAAGGCCCGGATGCGCGTGAGTTCCTCAACCGCGTCTACACCAACGCCTGGACCAAGCTCGACGTGGGCAAGGCGCGTTATGGCCTGATGTGCAAAGAAGACGGCATGGTCTTCGACGACGGCGTCACCGCTTGCCTCGCCGACAACCACTTCGTGATGACCACCACCACCGGCGGCGCTGCACGCGTGCTGCAATGGCTGGAAATCTACTCCCAGACCGAATGGCCAGAGCTGAAGGTGTACTTCACTTCCGTGACGGATCACTGGGCAACCATGACCCTGTCCGGGCCGAACAGCCGCAAGCTGCTCAGCGAAGTCACCGACATCGATCTGAGCAACGAAGCCTTCCCGTTCATGACCTGGAAAGAAGGTCTGGTCGGCGGTGTACCGGCGCGGGTGTTCCGGATCTCGTTTACCGGTGAGCTGTCGTACGAAGTCAACGTGCAAGCCGACTACGCCATGGGCGTGCTCGAAAAAATCGCCGAGGCCGGCAAGCAGTACAACCTGACGCCGTACGGCACCGAAACCATGCACATCCTGCGTGCGGAGAAGGGCTTCATCATCGTCGGTCAGGACACTGACAGCTCGATGACCCCGGACGACCTGAACATGGGCTGGTGTGTCGGTCGCACCAAACCGTTCTCGTGGATCGGCTGGCGTGGCATGAATCGCGAAGACTGCGTGCGTGATCAACGTAAACAACTGGTGGGCCTGAAGCCGATCGATCCGACCAAATGGCTGCCGGAAGGTGCGCAACTGGTGTTCAACACCAAGCAGACGATCCCGATGACGATGGTCGGTCACGTCACCTCCAGCTACCTGCACAACTCCCTCGGCTATTCGTTTGCCATGGGCGTGGTCAAGGGCGGCTTGAAGCGGATCGGCGAGCGCGTATTCGCACCGCTGGCCGATGGCAGCGTGATCGAGGCGGAAATCGTTTCTTCGGTGTTCTTCGATCCGAAAGGCGATCGCCAGAACGTGTGATTGCCGGATGTGGTGCATCTGATGCACCGCATCGCCGGCGAGCCGGCTCCTACAGGATGTACGCGATTTGTAGGAGCCGGCTTGCCGGCGATGACGCCAGATCAGTCACCGCAAGCCTCACAACAGAATTCAGGAAAGGTGCTTTATGACCGCAGCCAATGTTTACCAACAACGCCCAACTACTGGGGCCAAGGCCGAGTCGTCGCTGCATCATGCCGACCTCGCCAGCCTGGTCGGCAAGGGCCGCAAAAACGCCGGCGTGATCGTGCGTGAGAAAAAACTCCTCGGCCACCTGACCATCCGTGGCGATGGCCACGATGCCGCGTTCGCCGCTGGCGTGCACAAGGCCCTGGGCATCGAATTGCCGAGCGCGCTGACCGTGATCGTCAAGGGCGAAACCAGCCTGCAATGGATGGGGCCGGATGAGTATTTGCTGATCGTGCCGACCGGCGAAGAATTTGCCGCCGAGAAAAAGCTCCGTGAAGCGCTGGGCGACCTGCACATCCAGATCGTCAACGTCAGCGGTGGCCAGCAGATCCTCGAACTGAGCGGTCCGAACGTACGCCAGGTGCTGATGAAGTCCACCAGCTACGACGTACACCCCAACAGCTTCCCGGTCGGCAAGGCTGTCGGCACTGTGTTTGCCAAGTCGCAACTGGTGATCCGCCACACCGCCGAAGACACCTGGGAACTGCTGATCCGTCGCAGCTTCTCGGATTACTGGTGGTTGTGGTTGCAGGATGCGGCGGCCGAGTACGGGCTTAGCGTTCAGGCTTGAGATTTTATCGCCGGCAAGCCGGCTCCTACATGTTGTTCATCTGACCTGTAGGAGCCGGCTTGCCGGCGATCAACCGCGCAGCGGTTGCCCATAACAACAGGAGTCACCGCACTATGAGCCGCGCCCCAGACACATGGATTCTGACCGCCGACTGCCCAAGCGTCCTCGGCACCGTGGACGCGGTGACCCGCTTTCTGTTCGAGCAGGGCTGCTACGTCACCGAGCACCATTCGTTCGATGACCGGCTCTCGGGTCGTTTCTTCATCCGCGTGGAATTCCGTCAGCCTGACGGCTTCGACGAACAAGCCTTCCGCGCAGGGCTGGAAGAGCGTGGCCAGGCGTTCGGCATGATCTTCGAGCTGACCCCGCCGCATCACCGCCCGAAAGTGGTGATCATGGTCTCCAAGGCCGATCACTGCCTCAACGATTTGCTCTACCGCCAACGCATCGGCCAGTTGTCGATGGACGTCGCCGCCGTGGTTTCCAACCACCCGGACCTCAAGCCGTTGGCCGACTGGCACCAGATTCCGTACTACCACTTCCCGCTCGACCCGAACGACAAGCCGTCGCAAGAGCGCCAGGTGTTGCAGGTGATCGAAGAATCCGGTGCCGAGCTGGTGATTCTTGCGCGCTACATGCAGGTGTTGTCGCCGGAGCTGTGCCGCAAACTCGATGGCAAGGCGATCAATATCCACCACTCCCTGCTGCCCGGTTTCAAAGGCGCCAAGCCGTATCACCAGGCCTACAACAAGGGCGTGAAACTGGTCGGCGCCACAGCGCATTACATCAATAACGACCTGGACGAAGGCCCGATCATCGCCCAGGGCGTGGAGGTGGTGGACCACAGTCATTACCCGGAAGATTTGATCGCCAAGGGGCGGGATATCGAGGGGCTGACGTTGGCGCGGGCGGTTGGGTATCACATTGAGCGACGGGTGTTCCTCAACGCCAATCGCACCGTCGTTCTTTAGTTCGCCTTCGCGGGCAAGCCTCGCTCCTACAGGTGAGCGAGTTGCCCTTGTAGGAGCGAGGCTTGCCCGCGAAGGGGCCCTTACAAACAACACAAGACACACAGGCAATAACCCGAGCAATCAACGCGCCGCCGATCCTGGGCGACGCGGCTATTACATAAAAACAACAGCGAGGTGAAAGCATGTCTGGCAATCGTGGTGTGGTGTATCTCGGCGCTGGCAAGGTCGAAGTACAGAAAATCGACTATCCGAAAATGCAGGACCCGCGTGGCAGGAAGATCAATCACGCCGTGATTCTGCGCGTGGTTTCCACCAACATCTGTGGTTCCGACCAGCACATGGTGCGCGGTCGTACCACTGCTCAAACCGGTCTGGTACTGGGTCACGAAATCACCGGTGAGGTGATCGAGAAGGGCAGCGACGTCGAGAACCTGCAAATCGGCGACCTGGTGTCCGTTCCGTTCAACGTGGCTTGCGGGCGCTGCCGTTCCTGCAAGGAAATGCACACCGGCGTCTGCCTCAGCGTTAACCCGGCACGTCCGGGCGGTGCTTACGGTTACGTCGACATGGGCGACTGGACCGGCGGCCAGGCTGAGTACGCGATGGTGCCGTACGCTGACTTCAACCTGCTGAAACTGCCTGACCGCGATCGCGCGATGGAAAAAATCCGCGACCTGACCTGCCTCTCCGACATCCTGCCGACCGGTTACCACGGCGCAGTGACTGCCGGCGTTGGCCCGGGCAGCACGGTGTACATCGCCGGTGCCGGTCCGGTTGGTCTGGCGGCTGCCGCTTCCGCCCGCCTGCTGGGTGCGGCAGTGGTCATCGTCGGTGACGTCAACACCGTCCGCCTGGCGCACGCCAAGGCGCAGGGCTTCGAAATCGCCGACCTGTCCCTGGACACCCCACTGCACGAACAAATCGCCGCATTGCTGGGCGAGCCAGAAGTGGATTGCGCCATCGACGCCGTGGGCTTCGAAGCGCGCGGTCACGGCCATGACGGCGTGAAGCACGAGGCTCCGGCCACCGTGCTCAACTCGCTGATGGGCGTGGTTCGCGTGGCGGGCAAAATCGGTATCCCTGGCCTGTACGTCACCGAAGATCCGGGTGCCGTGGACGCCGCCGCGAAAATGGGCAGCCTGAGCATTCGCTTCGGTCTGGGCTGGGCCAAATCCCACAGCTTCCACACTGGCCAGACCCCGGTGATGAAGTACAACCGCCAGCTGATGCAGGCGATCATGTGGGACCGCATCAACATCGCCGAAGTGGTGGGCGTTCAGGTGATCAGCCTGGATCAGGCACCGCAGGGCTACGGTGAGTTCGATGCAGGCGTGCCGAAGAAGTTTGTGATTGATCCACACAAACTGTTCAGCGCGGCATAAGGCTTCACGCAATGCAAAACGGCGACCCTCGGGTCGCCGTTTTTGTTTGAGTCATCCATCTGTCCAGTGACGAACGGGCTCAAAATGGGCGTAGCGCTGAGGAACATGCCAGCAGAAGCCGAGTCAAATCGGCAGGTTTTTCCGCCCATTGCCGGGCGGTTTTCATGGCGCAAGAGGATGTCTGGATGAAGTTTTCACGTGGTTTTGTACTGGCATCGCTCATGACTCTGGCGGCCAGTCCGGTCTTCGCGCAGTTCAGCTTGAGCGATGCAGCCAGTGCCATTTCCGGCATGAAGGACGATAACGCCGCCACAGCGGCAGCGCCGACTGCTGAAACAGCCGATCTGCTGGGTGCGCTCAGCGAGTTGAACCTGACGCCACAACAATTGCTTGGCGGTACCGGAGCGATGCTCGGCCTGGCGAAGAATCAATTGAGTTCGACCGACTATTCGGAACTGGCCCAAAGCGTACCGGGCATCGACATGCTGTCCGGCGGCGGTGAACTGGGTGCCATCGCCGGTTTGCTCGGTTCGTCCGGCAAGGTGGCCGGGCTGGACAATGTCTTGGGCAACGTCAAGGACACCAATGACCTGAACAATGCGTTCAGCGCATTGGGCATGGAAAGCGGCATGATCGGTCAGTTTGCCCCGCTGATTCTGCAATACCTCGGTCAGCAGGGCGTCGCCGGTTCGCTGCTGCAGAACCTGGGCGGGATCTGGGGCGCCGGCACCTGATTCAGCGGCGCTCGGCGCGCAAGGCGTCGATGCGCCGGTCCTTCTCGATCCAGAGCTGGTTGACCCAGTTCTGGACCGTTTCGCGAAACACCGGATCGTTCTCGTAATCGCCCTGCCACAACGCGGGGTCGAGTTCGCGGGTCTTGATGTCGATGATGACCCTCGGCACGTTGCCGCTGATCAAATCCCAAAACCCCGGGATCTTCGGCTGCGGATACACCACCGTCACATCGAGAATGGCGTCCAGCTGTTCACCCATTGCCGCCAGCACAAACGCCACGCCGCCAGCCTTGGGCTTGAGCAAATGGGTGAACGGTGACTGCTGCTGAGTACTTTTTGCTGCCGTGAACCGGGTGCCTTCCAGGTAATTGACCACCGTTACGGGCTGGCGCTTGAACAGCTCGCACGCGGCTTTGGTGATCTCCAGATCCTTGCCGGCAAGTTGCGGGTTCTTTGCCAGAAAGGCCTTGGTGTAGCGCTTCATGAACGGGTAATCCAGCGCCCACCACGCCAGGCCCAGGAACGGCACCCAGATCAGTTCTTTCTTGAGGAAGAACTTGAAGAACGGCGTACGCCGGTTGAGCGTCTGGATCAATGCCGGAATGTCCACCCAGGATTGGTGGTTGCTGATCACAAGGTACGACGTGTCGACCCGCAGGTCATCGCCGCCCCGCACGTCCCATTGCGTGGGGATGCACAGACGGAAGATCAGCTTGTCGATCTCGGCCCAGGTCTCGGCGATCCACATCACTGCCGCTGATGCGTAATCACGCAAGCGGCCGGGCAGGACCAGTTTGAGCAGGGCAAACACCATCAGCGGCCCGAACAGGACCAGGGTGTTGAGCAACAGCAGCAGGGTAACGAAACAGCCGGTGAGCAGGCGGCGCATAAGTAACTCTTGAAAGCGTCTGGGCGCGCCATGATAAGCAGCTTCGGGCGACAGGCCAAATCGGGGGGGAACGAATGTTTCACGGTTGCGTGGGTATGCTGGAACTGTGGTGATCATTCCGGCCTCTTCGCGGGCAAGCCTCGCTCCTACAGGTTTCCCGCTATCCATGTAGGAGCGAGGCTTGCCCGCGAAGCGATCTCAAGAACGAACGAATTGCCCACTGACGGTCTAAAATTCCGCTGCCCACTTTCCCAGGATGCCCCTTACGTGAAATCCCTCCTCGCATTGCTTTCCCTCGTGGCCCTTCCGGTCCTGGCCGCCGAGCCGACCCTGTACGGTCGCTACGAATACATTGCGCTGCCGGAAATCGGCGGCGAAGTCCTCAAGGCCAAAATGGACACCGGCGCCCTGACCGCCTCGCTGTCGGCCAAGGACATCGAAACCTTCACCCGCGATGGCGATGAATGGGTGCGCTTCCGTCTCGCCACCAAAGACGCGAGCAACAAGGTCTACGAACACAAGGTCGCGCGGATCAGCAAGATCAAGACCCGCTCCGAAGAGGACGAGGATGAAGATGTAGCGGCGCCCACCAAGCGCCCGGTGGTCGATCTGGAACTGTGCTTGGGTAACGTCAAGCGCACGGTTGAGGTCAACCTCACCGACCGCAGCAGCTTCAACTATCCGCTGCTGATCGGCGCCAAAGCCCTGCGTGAGTTCGGCGCGGCCGTGAACCCGGCGCGGCGTTTTACGGCGGACAAGCCCGACTGCTGATTTCAAGTGGTCTCATTGACGTGACGTGAGGCATGGGGCACCGTTCGCCCACTCAACTGCCGGGCTCGGACGCCATGCCTCATATCCTGATTGTCGAAGACGAAGCGGCGATTGCCGACACCCTGATTTTCGCCTTGCAGGGCGAAGGGTTCACCACGACGTGGCTGAGCCTTGGCGCCGCCGCGCTGGACCATCAGCGGCAGTCCCCGGCCGATCTGATCATTCTCGACATCGGCCTGCCGGATATCAGCGGCTTCGAAACCTGCAAGCAACTGCGCCGTTTCAGTGAGGTGCCGGTGATTTTCCTCAGCGCGCGTGATGCGGAAATCGACCGTGTCGTGGGCCTGGAAATCGGTGCCGACGATTATGTAGTCAAGCCGTTCAGCCCACGGGAAGTGGCCGCACGCGTGCGGGCCATCCTCAAGCGCATGGCGCCGCGTGCAGTGGCCGACGCTGGCTCTGCACTGTTTCGCATCGACAGCGAGCGGGTACAGATCTGCTATCGCGGCCAGTTGCTGAGCCTCACCCGCCACGAATTCCGCCTGCTGCAATGCCTGTTGGAACAACCCGAACGCGTGTTCAGCCGCGAGCAGTTGCTCGATGCGCTGGGCGTCGCCGCCGACGCCGGGTATGAGCGCAGCATCGACAGCCACATCAAGAGCGTGCGCGCCAAATTGCGTCTGGTGAAGGCTGACGCCGAACCGATCCAGACCCATCGCGGCCTCGGTTACAGCTACAGTCCGGGGCACAGCTGATGCCCTTGGGGATCCGGATATTCTTGGTCTATGTGCTGTTCATCGGCCTGACCGGCTACTTCGTGCTGAACACCGTGATGGAGGAAATCCGCCCCGGCGTGCGTCAGTCCACCGAAGAAACCCTGGTCGATACCGCCAACCTGATGGCCGAGATCCTGCGCGACGATTTCAAGGCCGGCACGCTCAATCAGAACCGTTGGCCCGAATTGCTCAAGGCCTATGGCGAGCGGCAGCCGAAGGCGAGCATCTGGGGGTTGCCGAAAAATCAGGTCAACCACCGTATCTACGTCACCGACGCCAAGGGCATCGTGGTACTGGATTCCAGCGGTGTGGCGGTGGGTCAGGATTACTCGCGCTGGAACGATGTTCTGCTGACTTTGCGCGGTGAGTACGGCGCCCGCTCCAGTCGCAGCGATCCGAATGATGCCAGCTCTTCGGTGATGCACGTTGGCGCGCCGATCCGCGACAACGGTCGGATCATCGGCGTGGTCACCGTGGCCAAACCCAATAGCTCGTTGCAGCCTTACGTCGATCGTACCGAGCGCCGATTGCTCGCGTATGGCGCCGGGCTGATCGGCCTCGGCTTGCTGTTTGGTGCGTTGCTGTCGTGGTGGCTGAGCGCAGCGCTGCGGCGCTTGACCGCTTATGCGAAAGCCGTGAGTGAAGGCCGGCGAGTCGAGGTCCCACACTATCGCGGCGGCGAGCTGGAGCAACTGGCGACTGCTGTGGAACAGATGCGCACGCAGCTCGAAGGCAAGGCCTACGTCGAGCGTTACGTGCACACGTTGACCCATGAATTGAAAAGCCCGCTGGCGGCGATTCGTGGTGCGGCGGAGTTGCTGCAAGGGGAGATGCCGTTGGCGCAACGGCAGCGTTTCGTCAGCAACATCGACAGCGAAAGCGTGCGGATGCAGCAGTTGATCGAACGGTTGCTGAACCTGGCGCAGGTTGAGCAGCGCCAAGGCTTGGAAGAGCGGGTGGTCGTGCCGTTGGCGGATTTGGTCGATGAGTTGCTGAGTGCTCAGGCCGGGCGCATCGAAGGCAAACGGTTACGCGTGGATCAGGCGATTCCAGGGGATCTGGCGTTGACCGGAGAACCGTTTTTGTTGCGTCAGGCGCTGGGTAATCTGCTGGAAAATGCGTTGGATTTCACGCCGGTGAATGGCGTGCTGCGATTCGGCGCGGAGCGGATTGGCGAACAGATTGAGTTCAAACTGTTCAATCAGGCCGAAGCGATTCCCGAATACGCGTTGCCGCGATTGAGTGAGCGCTTCTATTCGTTGCCGCGTCCGGACAGTGGACGTAAGAGCACAGGGCTTGGGCTCAATTTTGTAGAGGAAGTGGTGAAGCTGCATGGTGGAACATTGAGCATTGGCAATGTCGAGGGTGGGGTTGAAGTGACTTTGCGTCTGGCTTAGAACCGAGTTGCGGCCAATCGCCGGCCCAGTCTCCACATAATCTCCATACTTCCCCCACAAAACCCCCACACACCCATCCCAGACTCTCCCCATCCAAACAGGGAGAGTCCCATGAACCGAAATCTGACCATAAAACTCGGGGCCATTGCCCTGCTGATTCTGTTGTTGCTGATCCCGTTGCTGATGATCAACGGCGTGATTCAGGAGCGCCAGGAACTGCGCGACGGTGTGCTCGAAGACATCGCGCGCAGTTCCAGCTACAGCCAGCGCCTGAGCGGGCCGTTGATGGTGGTGCCTTATCGCAAAGTGGTGCGCACCTGGAAGCTCAACGAAAAAACCAACGAGCGTTACCAGGACATCGGCGAAGAGCGCGGCCGTTTGTACTTCCTGCCGGAGCGTTTCGAACTCGACGGGCAGGTCCAGACCGAGCTGCGTTCCCGGGGCATCTACGAGGCGCGGCTGTTCCACGCCGACAACCGCATCAGCGGACACTTCTCGGTGCCGGCGCAACTGGGCATCAAGGAAAATTTCGCCGACTACCAGTTCGATCAGCCGTTCCTTGCCGTCGGCATCAGCGACATTCGCGGCATCGAGAATGCATTGAAACTGGAGCTCAATGACCAGCGCCTGGACTTCATCCCCGGCAGTCAGGTGGGCTGGTTGGGCGAAGGTGTGCACGTGACGCTGCCAGCGCTTGACCCACGTCAGGCCACGGAACTGGCCTTCGGTTTCGACTTGCGCTTGCAAGGCACCGGCCAGTTGCAGGTTCTCCCGGTGGGCAAAACCAGCAAAGTCTCGCTGGCCGCCAACTGGCCGCATCCGAGCTTCATCGGCAATTATTTGCCGGCCCAGCGCGAAGTCTCCGACCAGGGCTTTACCGCGAATTGGCAGACCTCGTTTTTCTCCACCAACCTGCAAGAAGCGCTGAGCAGTTGCGTGTCCGGCCGCGACTGTGACGCGTTCAGCGGCCGCAGCTTCGGCGTGAGCTTCATCGACCCGGTGGACCAGTACCTGAAAAGCGACCGGGCGATCAAATACGCGCTGCTGTTCATCGTCCTGACCTTCGCCGGTTTCTTCCTCTTCGAAGTCCTTAAGAGCCTGGCGGTGCACCCGGTGCAATATGCGTTGGTGGGCGTGGCGCTGGCGTTCTTTTATCTGCTGTTGCTGTCGTTGTCCGAGCACATCGGTTTTGCCCTGGCGTATCTGTTGTCGGCCAGCGGCTGTGTGTTGTTGATCGGTTTCTATGTCTGCCACGTGCTGCGCAGCGTGCGCCACGGCTTGAGTTTTTCGGCAGGATTGGCGGCGTTGTATGGCCTGCTCTATGGCTTGTTGAGCGCCGAGGATTACGCGCTGTTGATGGGGTCGTTGCTGCTGTTCGGGTTGCTGGGTGTGTTCATGGTGCTGACCCGCAAGCTGGATTGGTACGGGATCGGGCAGAAGGCGGCCAAGCCGCTGGAATTCGATATCGGGGTGGTGGAATGAGTCGGTCGTTGGGGTTGCGTGAGGATCAGCGGGAGGGGGAGGTGTTGGCGACGCTGATTTTTGGGTTGTTTCCGGTAGATCCGGTGTGGTGCCATCGCGAGCAGGCTCGCTCCCACACTGGATCTGCGACATTGCCCATATGTTGTGAGCAACCAAAATCAAATGTAGGAGCGAGCCTGCTCGCGATGGGGCCGGACCAGCAAGCGAAGACCTAGACCTTCGGCATCGTCGCCACCATCGAAGGCCGCTGGCTCACCTCGAAATACCAGTCCGCCAGCTTCGGATTCACCTCGCGCCATCCCAGGTCCGGATGGCGCAAATCCACGTAACCCAACGCACACGCCACACTGATCGCCGCCACATCGAAATGGCTGGTCAGCTCGGCAATCGCATCCGCTTCCAGCAAGGCCAAGGCGCGGCGAATCTTGTCGCGCTGGCCATCGAGCCATTCGTCCCAGTGTTTTTCCGGGGCGCGCAGGGCGACTTCGTAACGCACCAGCACCGCAGCGTCCATGATCCCGTCGGCCAGGGAGGCCAGGGTCAGGCGACGCCAGCGTGCCGAGCCTTCGCGGGGAATCAGCGGGTTGCCGACGTGTTGGTGGTCGAGGTAATCGAGAATCACCCGGCTGTCATGGATGACGTTGCCGTCGGCCAGGCGCAGGGCCGGGATTTTGCTCAGCGGGTTGTCATCGATCAGGGGCAGGTCCGGGGCGACCGGGGTCAGCACACAGTTTTGCAGGGCGACGCGGTCTTGCTGACCGGTCTCGTGCAACAGCACCATGACTTTGCGAACGAAGGGCGACAACGGGTTGTGGTAGAGGGTCATGCTCGGGGCGGACATGGCAGCATCTCGGTCGGTTTGCAGTGTCGGGAGCATAGCGCGTGGATCACGTAACTTGTAGGAGCGAAGCTTGCTCGCGATGGAGGATAACGATAACGCGTAAAACCAGATGCCCAGTGGAGTCCTCGGGTTTTTCGCGAGCAAGCTTCGCTCCTACAGGTTTGGTGTGGTTATCGGCGTTGCAGGAGGCCGCGCAGGGCGAGGGTTGCGGGAACACCCAGACCGAGCCAGCTCAACGCATCCCACACACCATCGCCCAGCAAAGCCGCGAATAACCCGGCAGCGCTGAGCAGCGCGATGACCGTCGGCGTAGAGAAGACCTTCCAGAAATTCGACTGCCGCGGCTTCATGCGATGGCCTCCGCTTGTTCCAGTACTGGCCTTGCCGCTTTGCGCCGCACCACCCACAGGTAAACCCCGCTGCCGAGCACGATGATGGTCAGCACATCGAGGGTCGCCCAGAGGATCTTCATCGGCATGCCGCCGTAGTCACCGAAGTGCAACGGCTGCGACATGCCCATGGCGTCCATGTACCACGGCCGTTCGGCCACGGCGGTGACTTGCAGGGTGCTGGCGTCGATCAGCACCGGCGTCAGCAGATGCGAGGTTAGGTGCGTGCTGCCCTTCATGAACACCGCGTAATGGTGCTCACTGGAAAACCGCGTGCCGGGGAAGGCGATGAAGTCTGGCTGCATACCGGGTGCGACTTCTTTGGCGATGTCGAGCAAGCGGGTCGCAGGCGCGAGTTGCGTCAGCGCCGGCGCATCGCGATACGGTGCGACCATCGCGCTCAGGCTGTCATTGCGCCACGCGGCGATCAACAGGTCGGCGCAAGCACTGATGACACCGGTGACGCCGACCACCAGAGCCCAGGTCAGGGTGACGACACCGATCAGGTTATGCAGGTCGAGCCAGCGCAGACGCGTGGATTTGTTCTGGCGTACGGTGGCGAATTTCAACCGGCGCATGAACGGCAGGTACAGCACCGTCCCGGACACGATAGCCGCTACAAACAGAATCCCCATGAACGCCAGCAGCAGCTTGCCCGGCAGGCCGGCGAACATGTCCACGTGCAGGCGCAGCATGACCATCATGAAGCCGCCGTTGGCCGATGGCATCTCCAGCGCTTCACCGGTGCGGGCGTCGAGCATGAACGTGTGCGACGAATTCGGTTCGGTGCCGGCAGTGGCCGCCATGATCGCGATGGCGGCGTTCGGTTCGTCTTCGTCGAAGCCGAAATACTGCATGACTTCGCCGGGCCGATGTTTTTGAGCGGCCTGCACCAGCTGCTGCAGATTCAATTGCGGGGTGTCGGCCGGCAGCTGCTGCAACTCGGCGGCATCGCCCAGCAAGTGGTCGATTTCGTGGTGGAAGATCAACGGCAAGCCGGTCAGTGCCAGCATCAGCAGGAAGACCGTGCAGATCAGGCTGGTCCAGGTGTGGACGAAGGACCAGCGGCGAATGGTTTTGCTTTTCATGACCCATCCAAATGCAAAAGGGCCACGGCTGTACCGTGACCCTTGTGTGGCTGTAATCCGCTCAGCGGATTACCACTTGTAGTTGACTGCCGCCACGACATTGCGCTCGTCGCCGTAGTAGCACCAGGTGCCATCGCAGGTCGACAGATAGTCCTTGTTGAACAGGTTCTTCGCGGTGACGTCAACCGAAACGCCTGCCAGTACCGGGTTGATGCGGCTCAGGTCGTAATGCACGGCGGCGTCGTACACGGTGTACGAACCCACGTGACCATTGTTGGTGTTGGCCGTGTTGCCGTAGGTATCGCCGACATAACGCACGCCAGCGCCCACGCCAAAACCGTCGAGCACACCGGTGTGCCACGTGTAATCGGACCACAGGGAGGCCTGATTGCGCGGGACCAGTTTCATCCGGTTGCCCTTGTCGTCGCCCTTGAGGATCTCGGTATCGGTGTAGGTGTAGGAGCCCACCAGTTTCAGGTTGTCGGTGACATCGGAGACGGCTTCCAGCTCGATACCGCGCACTTTCAATTCACCGATCTGGCTGGTGACGTTGTTCTGCGACACCGACACGTTCTGCTGGCGAAGGTCGAACGCGGCAGCGGTCAGCAAGGTGCGGCTGCCCGGTGGCTGGTACTTGACGCCGACTTCGGTCTGCTTGCCTTCGGTGGGTTTGAACGACTGGGTCGAACGGGCATCGGCGCCCATCGAAGGCTGGAACGACTCGGTGTAGGAGATGTACGGCGTGATCCCGGAGTCGAACACGTAACTCAGGCCTGCGTTGCCGCTGAAAGCCTTGTCGCGCTGGGTGTTGGTGGCATCGCCCTGGTTATTGAACTGCGTCGAGCTGTGAATCCAGTCTTCGCGGCCGCCGAGGGTCAGGCGCCATTTGTCCAGGGAGATCTGGTCCTGGGCGTAGAGGCCGGTCTGGTTGGTTTTCTGGTTGTAGTCGTAAAAGGTGCTGTACGCGACGTTGGAGAAGTCCGCACCACGGATTGGCTTGATCACATTGCTGTCGGGTGCGTTGCCTTCCAGCCATTTGTAATTGGTGTTGGTCCGCTGGTGGTCCAGGCCCAACAGCACGACATGGCTCAGCGCACCGGTCTGGAAGTCGGCCTGGAAGTTGTTGTCCACGGCGAACTGGCTGATGTCCTCATCGACCTGATCGACCAGACGGCGCAGGGTGCCGTCCGCCGCCACGACGTCACCGAACGATGCATAGGCTTGCTGGAACGACAGATCGCTTTTGGTGTAACGCAGGTTTTGCTTGAACTGCCAGACATCGTTCAGGCGATGGTCGAAGGCGTAACCCAGTGCGTAATAGGTGCGGTCGTAGTGATCGGAGTCCGGATCGCCAAGGTTTTTATGGTGCGAAATTTTCGCCCCGGCCGGAGAGGCCAGCTTGGTGCCTTGCAGAGGCAGGAACTGACCACTGACCCCGGTATCGTCGCGGGTGAACTGCGAGAGGAAGGTCAGGTGTGTATCGTCATCGATGTTCCAGGTCAGGCTCGGCGCGAGGTTGTAGCGCTTGTCATCAATGTGATCGACCGGCATGCCGCTGTCGCGCACCACGCCGTCGACGCGGTACAGGAACTGACCCTCGTCATCGATTTTTCCGGTGCTGTCGAAGCTGATTTGCTTGCGATTGTTGCTGCCGACTTCGGCTCGCACCTCGTGGCTGGCAATGGCGTAGGGACGGCGGCTGACCATGTCGAGCATGCCGCCCGGTGGCGTCTGGCCGTATACCGAGGAGGCCGGGCCGCGCAGGAGCGTGATGCGTTCCAGGTTCCAGGTTTCAGCCTTCGGATTGGCGTAGGAACCTTTTGGCAACGGCAGGCCGTCGAGGAACTGGGTTGGCTCGAAGCCGCGTACACGCAGCCAGTCGGCGCGGGAGTCGCTGCCATAACTGCTGGCGATCACGCCTGGCATGTAACGCACGGCGTCATCGAGATTCTGTACGCCGCGATCTTCCATCTGGGCGCGGGTGATCACCGACATCGAGCGAGGTGCTTCGACAATCGGCGTATCGGTCTTGGTGCCGGCAGCGGTGCGAGTGGCGACGTAACCGTCTACCGGGCCCCAGGCGTTTTCAGTGTTTTCTACGCCGATCACGCTGGTTTCCGGCAGGGCCACCACGCCTTCAGGCATGGCCACCAGGCTGTAGGTGCCAGTGCTGCTCTGTTCCAGTTGCAGACCGGTGCCACGCAAAGCCGCCTGCAAGGCGCCAAGCGCGTCGAACTGGCCATTGACCGGTGCCGACGTCTTGCCCGCCGCCAGCGACGGATTCAGCGACAGCGCCAGGCCCGACTGGCTGGCGATCTGGTTCAACGTTGTGGCCAATGGCGCGGCCGGCAGGTTGTAGGAACGAACGCTGGACGCTTGTTCGGCGGCGATCAGTTGGCTACTGGCCAGAGGGGCGCAAAGGGCAATGGCGACCGCCAGCAGACTGGGGCGCAACAAGGTGTTTAGCGAACGGGACATGCAACGGCTCCTGAAAGGGAATACTTCTCAATTGCCTAGGTGCCGGACGAGAATCAAAAAGTGATAGGGCTGGATGAAAATAATTTCGATTCAGCAATTGTGGTGAGGCTGAGGGCCTCTTCGCGGGCAAGCCTCGCTCCTACAGGGTTTTGTGTCGTACACAGAATTACCGTTCGACACAAAACCCTGTAGGAGCGAGGCTTGCCCGCGAAGGCGTCGTGTCAGACACCGAAAAAATCAGGGTTTGGCATCAGCCTTCGCCACCGTCACCCACCACGGTGTGTGCTGTTCGATCTGCACCGGCAGCGTCGGCAACAGTGCGCTCAGCGCCAGGTCGGTGTCGTGCAACGGGAAACTGCCGGTGATGCGCAGGTCGGCGATCTCGGGTGCCACGCCCAGATGCCCACGCCGATAACGACCGAGCTCGTGAACCAGGTCTTCCAGCCGTGCGTTGTCCACCACCAGCATGCCCCGGGTCCAGGCGTCGGCACCGAGGTTGAGCGCGATGATCGGCCCCAGGCCATTGTTGCGCATCAGCACTTGCTGGCCTTCGTGCAGGATCTGTTCTTCAGGGCTCGACTCGGGGTGGGCGGCCACGGCGGACTGCAACACGCTCAGGCGCGTGCCTTCTTCCTCGCGCTTGACCAGGAACCGCGTGCCCAGCGCGCGCATGCTGCCTTCGCGGGTTTCGACGATAAACGGCCGGGCGTCGCCATGGCCGGTTTCGACGAGGATTTCCCCTTCCTGAAGAATCACCCGGCGCTGCTTCTCATCAAAGCGCACATCCACGGCGCTGTGAGTGTTGAGGTTGATCAGCGTGCCGTCGCTCAGACGCAGGGTGCGTTGCTCGCCGGTGGCGGTGCGCTGATCCGCCAGCCAATAGTCGACCGGCAGATAACGATCACCGGCAAACAGCGCCAGGCCAAGCACCGCAACGATGCTGGCCACGCCGCTGCCGAGTTTGCGCACCCGTCGGCGAATGCTTTCGCGCGATTGCAGCAACGCAGTGCGGGCCGGGCCGCTGGCCACGCTGAAACGCTGGTCGAGCATGCCCAACTGGCGCCAGGCGCGGGCGTGCTCTTCGTGGGCGGCGTGCCATTTGGCAAACTCTTCGCGCTCCACCGGAGTGCCGGAATCCAGCGACAATTGCCAGGCAATCGCCGCGTCCAGCACCTGTGCCGAGACGGGTTTGGAACTGACCGGGTTCACACCGGCTCACCGTACAGCGCGATGTAGCACTGACGAATGCCCTGCGCCAGGTACTGACGCACCCGCGGCACCGACACGCCCAGACGCTGGGCGATTTCCGCGTGACCAAGGCCGTCCAGACGGTTGTAGAGAAACGCCGCCCGCGCCTTGCTCGACAGCTTGCCGAGCAGGCGGTCGATGTTTTTCAGGTCCTCGAGGATCATCTGCTGTTCTTCCACCGACGGTTGTTCGCCTTCGGGGATCAGCATCAGCTCGGTGAGGTAGGCCTGTTCCAGCGCAGCGCGGCGGAAATAGTCGAACAGCAGGCCCTTGGCAATCGCCACCAGAAACGCCCGTGGTTCGCGAGGTTCGTTCAGTTGATCACGGCCCAGCAAACGCACGAAGGTGTCCTGACTCAGGTCTTCGGCCCGTTGCGGGCAGGCGACATTGCGTCGAAGCCAGGCCAATAGCCAACTGCGATGGTCGCGATATAACGCACCGACGAGCTCACTGTGGGGGCTTTGGACTGACGACACGCAGCATCACCGATTGGGAAGTGTTAACTAACGAGAATTGTTCGCGATTGTGGCAGAGGCGGGGGAGGTAAGCAATTGGCCACTGGTCAGGTGGTTTTGGTGGGGGGCAGTTGGACCGTGTCATCGTTCTTCGCGGGCAAGCCTCGCTCCTACAGGATGGTGCGTTGCTCACGAACAACGTAAACCCTGTAGGAGCGAGGCTTGCCCGCGAAGGCGCCAGATCAGACGCCGCGAATTCAGAACGAAGGCGCCCGCTGCCTGCGCTTCCACTGACTCAACCGCTGTTGCAGATTCAACGGGCTATGAATCTGCTGCTGCCGCGCGCGGCTGAACAGGATCAGCGCCAGCTCGGCGGTCGCCAGCGCATCGGCACTGGCGTTGTGGCGCTCGAACACCTCGAGCTTGAACCAGTCGATCCACTCATCCAGCCCCGCCTCGCGAATGTGCGCCTGGGGGCAGAGCAGGGGGGCGATATCCGCCACATCCAGAAACGGATGCTGCAATTTGTAGCCCAGATGATCTTTCAGTGCGCGACCGAGCATGTGCTGATCAAACGGCGCATGAAACGCCAGCACCGGGCTGTCGCCCACGAACTCCATGAACTCGACCAACGCCTGCGCCGGATCGCTGCCGGCGGCAATCGCGCTCGGGCCCAAACCGTGAATCAACATGCTCGGCGCCACTTTCATGTCCGCGCATTGCAGGGTGCGTTCGAACTGCTGACTGAAGTCGATCGCCCCGTCCTCAATCACCACCGCCCCAATGGACAGCACCCGATCCTTGTTCAGGTTCAACCCCGTGGTTTCCAGATCCAGCACCACCCAGCGCTGCTCGCGCAGGCTGCATTCTCTGAGCTCGGCCCGCGCCGGCAAACGTTGCAGACGTTGCTGCAAGTCCCCGGACAGCATCGGCCCTGCCGGGCGCAGCCATGAAAACAGGCTCATAGCTGATACCGCAGGGTCAGGCTGCTTTGCAGGCGTTGGGCCTGGCGCAGGGATTCACGCAGGATGCGTCGGTCCAGATGATTGAGGCTGTCGGGATCGACCCGGTTGGAGTAGGGCAAATTCTCCCGGGTCTGTAGCTGATGTTGCTGCATGCGGGTTTGCTGGATGAAGTGATACGCCTCTTCGTACGCCGCACCGTCCTGTCGATCAATGACTTCTTTATCGACCAACTGGCGAAAGCGCTCCAGCGTATTGTTCGCCTCGATGCCGTGGGCCAAGGCCAACAGTCGGGCGCCGTCGACAAAGGGGGTCAGGCCCTGGACTTTCAGGTCCAGCGTGGCTTTCTCGCCATTTTTGCGCGCCAGCACAAACTCGCGGAAACGCCCTACGGGTGGACGGTTGCGCAGGGCGTTCTCGGCCATCATTCGCTGGAACAATCGGTTGTCGGCAACCTGATCGAGAATCCCCCGACGCAACTGCTCGCAGCTTTGCTCGTCGCCCCAGACCACGCGCAGGTCGAAATAGATGCTCGAACCCAGCAGGTTTTCCGGTGTCGCCTCGCGAATGAACGCCGCAAAACGCCGCGCCCATTCGGCTCGGGACAAACACAGCTCGGGGTTGCCGGCCATGATGTTGCCTTTGCACAGGGTGAAACCGCAGAGCGCCAGGCTCTGGTTGATCTGCTGAGCGATGGGCAGCAACTTGCCACGAATCTCTGCGGCGTGCGCGGCGTCCCGTGCTTCGAACAGAATGCCGTTGTCCTGGTCGGTATGCAGCGTCTGCTCGCGGCGGCCTTCGCTGCCGAAACACAACCAACTGAACGGCACGCCCGGGTCGCCTTTCTCGGCGAGGGTCAGTTCGATCACCCGGCACACGGTGTGATCGTTGAGCAGGGTGATGATGTGGGTGATCTGGGTCGAGGACGCACCGTGGGCCAGCATGCGCTCGACCAATTGACCGATCTCGCCGCGCAGCGCCACCAGGTTTTCCACGCGCTGGGCGCTGCGGATGGTTCGCGCCAGATGCACGAGGTCGACCCGTTGCAGGGAAAACAGGTCGCGCTCCGAGACCACGCCGCACAGACGCTGGTCCTTGACCAGGCAGACGTGGGCGATGTGCCGCTCGGTCATGGCAATCGCGGCATCAAAGGCGCTGTGGTCCGGCGTCAGGAAAAACGGCGCCTGGGTCATGTGCCGTTCGATGGCTTCGTTGAAGTCGTTGATGCCTTCGGCCACAACATGGCGCAAGTCGCGCAGGGTGAAAATGCCCAGCGGCGCCTTGTGTTCATCGACCACCACAATGCTGCCGACCTGTTGCTCGTGCATCAGGGTGACCGCTTCCCGCAGCGGCGTGGTCGGGCTGCACGTCACCGGGTGACGCATGGCCAATTCGCCCAGACGGGTATTCAGCGAGTATTGGGTGCCGAGGGTTTCCACGGCTTTTTGCTGGACTTGCTGGTTGACCTGGTCCAGCAAACTGCTCACGCCGCGTAGGGCAAAGTCGCGAAACGCGTTGGAAAGTGCGAACAGTTTGATGAACGCCAGCTTGTTCAGCTGTAGGCAAAAGGTGTCTTCGGCGGCCAGGTGTTCGGTGCGTGTCGCACGCTCACCCAGCAGCGCGGCGAGGGGGAAACATTCGCCGGTGGTGATTTCGAAGGTGGTTTCCGTGCCGCCCTTGGCCGTGTGGGGACGTTCACCCACGACCCGGCCCTGTTTGACGACGTAGAAATGCTCAACCGGGCCATCGGCGGGCTTGATGATGCTCTCGCCGGGGGCATAAAAACGTAGCTGACATTGTTCAACCAGGTACGCCAGGTGAGCGTGTTCCATTTGATTGAAGGGCGGGAAGCGCTGAAGGAATTGCAAAGTGCCCTGGATGTTCTGCAATACCGCGGTTTTCCCTGCCTGTGTGAAGGCGTCCGCTTTACTCATAACCATTACCGCAGTCTTTTATGAATTGTTGTTGTCGGGTGACTCAGTCATGGTCGGCCCCTGCGCGCAGGGTGCCCATTGGACGTAAGTCTAGGTCGGGCCTTGCGGCGATGAAATTTCGGAAATGCCTTACACAATCTTGGGAAGAACCTATCCTTCCCCCTATAGGAAATAAATCCGACGAAGTGCACATTGACGGCCCGCTTAGCGATGTCTCACCACTGTGCTAGGGAATGATATTGGAAACTTAGAGAAAACCATGTCCGACCACGATATTTTGAGTGACGCCGAGCGCGAGGCGCTGAGTGCCGTCATGCTGGAACCCGACTTGCCGCCGCAACGGGTGCTGATCGTCGATGACGATAAAGATGCGCGCGAACTGTTGTCGGAGATTCTTGGTCTGGATGGTATTCGTTGCATGACCGCAGCCAGCGGTGAAACCGCGCTCAAGATGCTGGCGGAGAAACCATCGATAGGCCTGGTGATTACTGATCTGCGGATGGGCCATATGGATGGCCTGGATTTGATCCGCCAGGTGCGCGAATCGGTCCGCGCGGCGATGCCGATCATCATCGTTTCCGGCGATGCCGACGTGAAGGACGCGATTGCCGCCATGCATTTGAGCGTGGTGGATTTTTTGCTCAAGCCTATTGATAGCGCGAAACTGCTAAAGCTGGTCAAGCATGAGTTGGGGTTGGAGCCTTAACCAAAACCTGTCGGTCCTGCACATTCCCCTGTAGGAGCCGGCTTGCCGGCGATCGCGGTGTAACAGTCAACGTAGATGTTGAATGTCACGGCCCCATCGCCGGCAAGCCGGCTCCTACAGGGGATAGCATTTGCAAACAAAAAAGGCCCTGATCCGAAGATCAGGGCCTTTTTTTGTCACGGCATCAACGCTCGGTTACAGGCCATTGGCAGCCTTGAACTCGCGACGACGACGGTGCAGAACCGGCTCCGTGTAGCCGTTCGGCTGTTTGGTGCCTTCAACCACCAGTTCGACCGCCGCCTGGAAGGCGATGTTGCTGTCGAAGTTCGGTGCCAGCGGACGGTACAGCGCGTCATTGGCGTTCTGACGGTCAACCACCGGCGCCATGCGCTTGAGGCTTTCCATCACTTGCGCTTCGGTGACGATGCCATGACGCAACCAGTTGGCGATGTGCTGGCTGGAGATACGCAGCGTGGCACGGTCTTCCATCAGGCCGATGTCATTGATGTCCGGCACTTTCGAGCAGCCAACACCCTGGTCGATCCAGCGCACCACGTAACCGAGAATGCCCTGGGCGTTGTTGTCCAGTTCGTTCTTGATCTGTTCCGCGGTCCACTGCGGGTTTACCGCCAGCGGGATGGTCAGGATGTCATCCACCGAAGCGCGTGCACGTTTGGCCAGTTCGGCCTGACGGGCGAACACGTCGACCTTGTGGTAGTGCAGCGCGTGCAGCGCGGCAGCCGTTGGCGATGGCACCCAAGCAGTGTTGGCGCCGGCCAATGGGTGAGCGATTTTCTGTTCAAGCATCGCCGCCATCAGGTCGGGCATCGCCCACATGCCTTTACCGATCTGTGCGCGACCTTGCAGGCCGGTGCTCAAACCGATATCGACGTTCCAGTTCTCGTAGGCGCCGATCCACTTCTCGGCCTTCATGTCGGCCTTGCGCACCATCGGGCCGGCTTCCATGGAGGTGTGGATTTCATCGCCCGTACGGTCGAGGAAACCGGTGTTGATGAACACCACGCGCTCGCTGGCGGCCTTGATGCAGGCCTTGAGGTTGACCGTGGTGCGGCGCTCCTCGTCCATGATCCCGACTTTCAGGGTGTTGCGCGGCAGGCCGAGCACGTCTTCGATGCGACCGAACAGCTCGTTGGTGAACGCAGCTTCTTCCGGACCGTGCATCTTCGGCTTCACGATGTAGACCGAACCGGTGCGGCTGTTCTTGCGCGAGCTGTTGCCGTTGAGGCTGTGGATCGCCGCCAGGCAGGTCACCAGGCCGTCGAGAATGCCTTCCGGCACTTCGTTGCCGTCTTTATCGAGGATCGCGTCGATGGTCATCAGGTGACCGACGTTGCGCACGAACAACAACGAACGACCGTGCAGGCTCAGTTCCTTGCCATCAACGCCGGTGTAGGTGCGGTCGGCGTTCATGGTGCGGGTAAAGGTCTTGCCGCCCTTGGAGACTTCTTCCGACAGGTCGCCCTTCATCAGGCCGAGCCAGTTGCGGTAGATCACCACTTTGTCATCGGCATCGACAGCGGCGACGGAGTCTTCGCAGTCCATGATGGTGGTGAGTGCGGCTTCCATCAGGATGTCTTTGACGCCGGCAGCGTCGGTCTGGCCGACCGGGGTGCTGGCATCGACCTGGATTTCGAAATGCAGGCCGTTGTTTTTCAGCAGGATCGCGGTCGGTGCAGCGGCATCGCCGTGGAAACCGATCAACTGAACGTCATTGCGCAGGCCGCTGTTGCTGCCGCCTTTGAGGGCGACCACCAGTTTGCCGCCGACGATCTTGTAGCCGATGGAGTCGACGTGCGAGCCGGCAGCCAATGGCGCCGCTTCGTCGAGGAAGGCACGGGCGAAGGCAATCACCTTGTCGCCGCGAACCTTGTTGTAGCCTTTGCCTTTTTCCGCGCCGTCAGCTTCGCTGATGGCGTCGGTGCCATAGAGCGCGTCATACAGCGAACCCCAGCGGGCGTTCGAAGCATTGAGCGCGAAACGCGCATTCATCACCGGCACCACGAGCTGCGGGCCGGCCATGCGGGCGATTTCGTCATCGACGTTTTGCGTCGTTGCCTGGAAATCGGCCGCTTCTGGCAGCAGATAACCGATGTCTTGCAAGAAGGCCTTATAAGCCAAGGCGTCGTGCGCCTGACCGGCACGGGATTGGTGCCAGCCGTCGATACGAGCCTGGAAATCATCGCGTTTGGCGAGTAGGGCTTTGTTCTTCGGCGCCAGGTCGTGAATGACCTTGTCGGCACCGGCCCAGAATTTATCGGCGGTGAGGCCGGTTCCGGGAATGGCTTCGTTGTTCACGAAGTCGAACAGGACTTTGGCGACCTGCAGGCCACCGACTTGAACGTGTTCAGTCATTGCTTGCCTCACTCTGCTCAGCTATTTCGCTTTTCAGCTCTTCAAATTAACAATGAAGCCTCTGGCTATTTAAACCACAAACCCCTTCCACCAGTACATGCCATTTCGGGCGGCTGGGATGGAACCGATCAACGGCGTTGAGGCCTTGCTGATAGGGCTTTCAGGGCTGCGACCGCGCCTGTGGCAGACATCGATCCAACGTTATGTAGTGCGCGCTGCGGCATACTACATGATGAATTGCGGTTGTGAAAATTAGACTAATTACGTCGTTCTGCGACCCCGTGACGCATTGCAGTCACGTCGGGGATAGGGATGTTCTCAAAAAAGTATGAGATTGTTCCAGTTAAATATAAGAAGTTGTACACGATTTGTTTTTTGGCAGGTTCATCGGTGGTGATCCATTCGCGGGCAAGCCTCGCTCCTACAGGGATGGCGCAGGTCTTGTAGGAGCGAGGCTTGCCCGCGAAGGCGTCGGCCGACTCAGCGCAGCAACATCCCTTGCCTATACTTCTCTTTCTACAACAAAAGAGGGCTGCGCCATGGACCACCTCGTACTCACTGTTTTCGCACCGGACAAGCCTGGGCAGGTCGAGCGCATCGCCCAGTGCATTGCCGAGCACGGCGGCAACTGGCTGGAAAGCCGCATGTCACGCATGGCCGGGCAGTTTGCCGGGATTCTTCGGGTGGGCGTGCCGGCCGAGGCCTACGACGAATTGGTCGATGCCTTACAGGCGTTGTCCACCCATGGCATTCGCGTGCTGATCGCCGAAAGCGGCATCGAACAATCCTGCACCTGGAAACCGATTGCCATGGAATTGGTCGGCAATGATCGTCCGGGGATCGTGCGCGACATCACGCGTCTGTTGAGTGAGCAAGGGGTCAACCTGGAGCGGCTGGTGACGGAGGTGCGTCCGGCGCCTATGAGCAGCGAGCCGTTGTTCCACGCCGAAGCGATTCTGGCGGTGCCGCTGACCTTGTCACTGGACGTGTTGCAGTCGCGCCTGGAAACCCTGGCGGACGATTTGATGGTGGAGTTGGTATTGCGCAGCGACCCCTGACAGGGTTATCCAAGTTATACGTGCACCTGCCTGTGGATAACCTGTAGAGACAGCCCGCCAGCCCACGCCGGCCGGGCTTCTTCAAGATCTGATCAAAAAACCATCAGTTTCAACAAGTTGCGCACAAACGCCGGGGATCACGCTGTGGATAACCTTGGGAAGGATCGATGCAGGCCACGAGAGGCGTGGCCTGCAGAGGTTTGTACGATTTTTGATCAGCTGCGGCGGCGCAGACTTATCCACGCATCGACGCTGTAAACCGCCAGGCCTGCCCAGATAAAGATGAAGGCAACCAGTGTGCTGGACGACAGATGCTCGCCAAACAGCAGCACGGCTTGCAACAGCACCAATGTCGGCGCCAGGTACTGGAGAAATCCGAGTGTCGTGTAGGGCAAATGCCGTGCGGCGGCGTTGAAACACACCAGCGGCACCAGCGTTACCGGACCCGCAGCGACCAGCCACCAGGCTTCGGACGTGGTCCAGAACTCGGGCTGGGCGCTGACGGCCGTCTGATTGAAGAGCAGCCAGGCGATGGCAATCGGCACCAGCATCCAGGTTTCCACCACCAGGCCCGGTAGCGCCTTGACCGGCGCCTGCTTGCGGATCAATCCGTAGAAGCCGAACGTCAACGCCAGCACCAGCGACACCCACGGCAGACTGCCGACTTGCCACACCTGTTGCGCGACGCCGACCGCCGCCAGTCCCACGGCAATCCACTGCATGCGCCGCAACCGTTCGCCGAGGATCAACATCCCCAGCAACACGTTCACTAGCGGGTTGATGTAGTAACCGAGACTGGCTTCAAGCATGCGCCCGTTATTCACCGACCAGACGTACGTCAGCCAGTTGGCCGCGATCAGCGTGCCGCTCAAGGCCAGGATCGCCAGCCGTTTCGGGTTGTCACGCAACTCGCGCCACCAGCCCGGATGCTTCCACACCATCAGCAGCAACGCGCCGAACAGCGCCGACCAGAGCACGCGATGGATGATGATCTCCACGGCGGGCACGTTGGCGATGGCTTTAAAGTAGATCGGGAACAGGCCCCAGATGATGTAGGCACTCAGGCCCAGGATGTACCCGCGACGGGGGTTGGCGGCTTGCATGCAGAATCCTTGCTTAGGCAGCTAACAAAGAGAGGATTGTATAGACATGTCACATCTTTTGTAGGAGCCAGCTTGCTGGCGATGAAGATTACGCGGTATGTCAGGGAGACCGCGTCATCGTTCATCGCCGGCAAGCCGGCTCCTACAAGGGTTAGAACAGTTTCAGGGGTTCTTCGTTGAGGGCGGCGAGTTGCTCGCGCAACGCCAACACCTGATCACCCCAATACCGCTCCGTCCCGAACCACGGAAAACTGTGCGGGAACGCCGGGTCATCCCAGCGGCGCGCCAGCCACGCGCTGTAATGCATCAGGCGCAGCGCGCGCAGCGGTTCGATCAGCGCCAATTCCCGTGGGTCGAAATCGTGAAACTCGTTGTAGCCGTCCATCAGTTCCGACAACTGCCCCAGACATTCCTGACGGTCACCGGCGAGCATCATCCAGATGTCCTGCACCGCCGGGCCCATGCGGCAGTCGTCCAGGTCGACGATGTGGAACATCTCGTCGCGGCACATCATGTTGCCGGGGTGGCAATCGCCGTGCATGCGGATGTTCTGGTGCGGCGTGGCGTTGTAGACGTCTTCCACACGTTTGAGCAGGTCGCGGGCGACAGACTCGTAGGCCGGCAGCAGGCTTTTGGGGATGAAATTGCCTTCGAGCAAGGTTGTCAGCGAGGCATGACCGAAGTTCTTCACGCCTAGGGCTTCACGGTGTTCGAACGGTTTGGTCGAGCCGACGGCGTGCAGGCGACCGAGCAGTTGGCCCAGCCGATACAGCTGATCGAGATTGCCTGGCTCCGGTGCGCGGCCACCACGGCGGGGGAACAGGGTGAAACGGAAACCGTTGTGTTCGTGCAGGCTGGCACCGTTGTGAATCATTGGCGCCACCACCGGCACGTCGCACTCGGCGAGTTCGAAGGTGAACTGGTGTTCTTCGAGAATCGCTTCGTTGGTCCAGCGCTGCGGGCGGTAGAACTTGGCGATCAGCGGCTCGGAGTCTTCGATGCCGACCTGATAGACGCGGTTCTCGTAGCTGTTGAGCGCCAGAACGCGCGCGTCGCTGAGAAAGCCGATGCTTTCGACGGCATCGAGCACGAGGTCTGGGGTGAGGGTTGCAAACGGGTGGGCCATGCTGACTCCTGCGCGCAGCAGGCTGCCGCGTCCGGCCAAGCATGGTAGCGCAGACGGGCTGTCTTTAGTGGTTGGGGTTGAGATGAGTGTTGTCAGGGCTGACGTCTTCGCGGGCAAGCCTCGCTCCTACATTTGGAATGCATTTCCCTGTAGGAGCGAGGCTTGCCCGCGAAGGCGGTTGATCAGGCGCCGACGATCCCGCCGTCTTCGCGGGAAATCGCCATCACCGAAGACCGCGGCTTGCCGTTCGGCAGGTGCTCAGGGAACGTCGAGCCACCGTTTTCCCCCGGATGCTGAATCCCGACAAACAGCGTCTTCTGGTCCGGCGAGAAGCTGATCCCCGTCACCTCGCAACCCACCGGCCCGACCATGAAGCGTCGGATCTCACCGGTCACCGGGTCGGCACAGAGCATCTGATTGTTGCCCATGCCGGCAAAATCACCGGCGTTGCTCGAATCGCCATCGGTCAGGATCCACAAACGCCCAGCCTTGTCGAAACCCAAGCCGTCCGGGCTGTTGAACATGTTCTGCGGCGTGATGTTCGACGAACCGCCCTTCGGCGTGCCGGCGTGGACACCCGGATTGCCGGCGACCACAAACAGATCCCAGGCAAAGCTTTTCGAACCGTGATCATCACGGTCGGTGCGCCAGCGCAGAATCTGCCCGTAGACGTTCTTCTCGCGCGGGTTCGGCCCGCCCACCGGTTGACCGTCTTCACCGCGCTTGGCGTTGTTGGTCAGCGTGCAATAAACCTGGCCGTCCTTGGGGCTGACGACGATCCATTCCGGACGGTCCATGCGCGTGGCTTTCACCAGCGTGGCGGCGAGGCGCGCATGAATCAGCACTTCGGCCTGATCGGCAAAACCGCTGCTGGCGTCGATGCCGTTTTTACCGTGGGTCAATTCGATCCACTCGCCCTGGCCTTTCGGGTGATCGGCATTGCCGTCGCCCGCGTCGAAACGCGCCACGTACAAGGTGCCGTGGTCCAGCAGGTCGCGGTTGGCTTTCGGGTTCTTGTGGTTGATCTTGTCGCGGCTGACGAACTTGTAGATGAACTCGCCGCGTTCGTCGTCGCCCATGTACACCACGGCGTGGCCGTCATGGGTTTCGGCCAGGGCCGCGTTTTCATGTTTGAAACGGCCCAGCGCGGTGCGCTTGACCGGTGTCGATGTCGGATCGAACGGGTCGATTTCCACCACCCAGCCATGACGGTTGAGTTCGTTGGGGTTCTTCGCCAGGTCAAAGCGCTCGTCGTGTTGATGCCAGTTGATCTCTTTACTGGTCGCCACCGCACCGTAGCGTTTTTGCGCCGGGTCGAATTTCTGCTCGGCATTGCTGCTGCCGAAGCAATCGGTGAAGTTCTCTTCACAGGTCAGGTAGGTGCCCCACGGCGTCTTGCCGTTGGCGCAGTTCTGGAAGGTGCCGAGCACGTTCTTGCCGTGCGGGTCGGCGCTGGTTTTCACCAGCGCGTGGCCGGCAGCCGGGCCGCTGAGGCTGATCGGTGCGTTGCCGTGAATGCGGCGGTTGTAGCGCGAGCCCTGAACGAATTGCCATTGGCCGTTCTTGCGCTGCACCTCGATCACCGACACGCCTTCGCAGGCCAGCGCCTTGCGCACTTCTTCGGCCGATTGCGGCATGCCGCCGTGCGGGTAGAGGTAGCGGTAGTTGGTGTATTCGTTGTTGATCGCCATCAGCGCCCGGTCTTTCTCGCCCGGAAATTCGAACAGGCTCATGCCGTCGTTGTTGTCGCCGAACTGGACTTCCTGTTGCTCGGCGCTGCCGTTGCCGCTTGGATCGAATGCCGGACCGTTCTTTTGCAGCGGCTGGCCCCAGCTGATCAGCACCGAAGACTTGTAGCCCGGTGGCAGGGTGATTGCGTCGCTGGTGGCGGCGGGGATGCTGTCAAAACCCAACAGTTTGCTGGTGCCTGCGCTGACACTGGCCGCCAGCACGCTGCGGCTCAGCAGGTTGCCGCCGAGGAACATCGCGGCACCGCACAGGGCGCCCGCGCTGATGAAACCACGACGGCTGAGGCCGACCATTTGCTCGAGGTCGGTGGATTGGTTGTCTTCTAATAGGCTCACATCAGGCTCCCTGCTGGTTTTTGCAGTCACCTTAAAGCGCGTTAATGACGCTTGTGTTTCAGAGCGGTGTACCGAGCAGCACATTGGAGGGGGAAAATTGCACCCGCAGCGCTTTGCCGGTGGCCAGACCGTGGGTTCGCAAGTGCAGCGGTTCGGCCAGCGCGCACAGCGTCTGGCCATTGGGCAGGCCGATGCGCACTTCACTCGGGCCGTCTTCGGCGTCGAGGATTTCTTCAAGGGTGCCGGCCAGGCAATTGTGTCCGGGCGTTGCCTCGTCATCGATACCCAACAGGTCGAGCCAGCCGGCCTTGATCAAGGCGACGACTTCGGTGCCGATTTGCAGCTCCAGGCGCAGGGTGCTGTCGTGAGTGATCTGCGCCACGAGGATCAAGCCTTCAGCCAGTTCCAGGCGGATCAGGTCGTTGCGTCCCTGAGCTTCGATTTCCACGACTTTGCCGTGCAGTTGATTGCGCGCGCTGGTTCTGAGCATCAGACGGCCGAGGAGGTTGAGGTCGCTGGCGTCTTCGGCGGCCTCCAACACCTGCGCCTGCAACGTTTGCAGCTTTTGATACAAACGCAATACGCGTTCGCCTTCGCTGGACAGCTTGGCGCCACCGCCGCCCTTGCCGCCGACGCTGCGCTCCACCAGCGGTTTCTGCGCGAGGTTGTTCAGCTCGTCGATGGCATCCCATGCAGCTTTGTAACTCAGGCCCGCGCTTTTCGCGGCGCGAGTGATCGAGCCCTGTTCGGCGATGTGTTGCAGCAAGGCGATGCGCTGCGGGCGACGGACAATGTGCTGGGACAACAACGTAGGCAAGGACATGGCGAGACGCTTTGGCGGGTGATGATGGTGAGGACGTTGGCGGCTGGAAGCCCGGGAGTCAAGTCAGCCACGATTCCTGTAGGAGCGAGCTTGCTCGCGATGGACTTGAGAACGACGCGTTCATTCAGAAAGCGCGCATTATCGTTAACGTCCATCGCGAGCAAGCTCGCTCCTACAGTCAGGCTGTGTCGCCGGGTTTGGGTGTTCGGGCCAGGCAGTAGACGTCGACTCGCGCTGCGCCCACATCCATTAATAGACGAGCCAATGCCTGGGCCGTGGCGCCGGTGGTCAGTACGTCGTCAACCAGCGCCAGGTGACGGCCCTTGATCAGTGCTCCGGGCATCAGCGCGAAGGCGTTACGCAGGTTCTTCCTGCGCGCATCGGCCTTCAGCTCCTGTTGCGCGCAGGTGTCCTGAATCCGCTTGAGCAGCTGTTCGTCACAGGGGATATCCAGGCTGGCGCTCAACCAGCGGGCCAGCATCGCAGCCTGGTTGAAGCCCCGTTGGCGCAGACGTTTAGCGGCGAGCGGAACGGGGACCAACGCATCTGGCCGTTCCAACCCTTCATCGAAGCGATGTTGCAGGGATTGAGCAAGAAGTTCGGCGAGCAGGCGACCATACGGCCACTTCGCGCTGTGCTTGAATCGGGTGATCAAGCTGTCGACCGGAAAACCATAGGTCCACGGGGCAATGACTTGCTCGAAAGGCGGCGGTTGCTGCAAGCACTGGCCGCACGTCAGGCCCGCCGCAGGTAATGGCAGGGCGCAGGTCTGGCAGTGATCGCCGAGCCAGGGCAGCTCGGTTTCGCAGGCCATGCAGATCGGCGTGGCTTCTTCGGCCGTCTCGTCGCAGAGCAAACAAGTTTGGTTGTTTTTTAACCAGATGTAAACCGGTCCTTCGTATCGTGGTTGACAGCGCATCGCTCTTCCTTAAATATGCCGAACATCCGTGTCGCGTCTGTGGGTATTCCGTCCCCCGACCGCTTGCCCAGCATAAAACAAAGGAAACGCCCATGAGCGCCAGCACCTCTGCAACCCTGCGTCATGACTGGTCTTTGGCCGAAGTCAAAGCACTCTTCGTTCAGCCATTCAATGACCTGCTGTTTCAGGCGCAGACCGTGCACCGCGCGCATTTCGACGCCAACCGCGTCCAGGTTTCCACGCTGCTCTCGATCAAGACCGGCGCCTGCCCGGAAGATTGCAAATATTGTCCGCAGTCCGGTCACTACAACACCGGCCTGGAAAAAGAAAAACTGATGGAAGTGCAGAAGGTCCTCGAAGAGGCCGCTCGCGCCAAAGCCATCGGTTCGACCCGTTTCTGCATGGGCGCGGCGTGGAAACACCCGTCGGCCAAAGACATGCCGTATGTGCTGAAGATGGTCGAAGGCGTGAAGGCCATGGGCCTGGAAACCTGCATGACCCTCGGTCGTCTGGACCAGGAGCAGACCGAAGCGCTGGCCAAGGCCGGCCTCGATTACTACAACCACAACCTCGACACTTCGCCGGATTTCTACACCAGCATCATCACCACCCGCACCTACAGCGAGCGCCTGCAAACCCTGGCTTACGTGCGTGATTCGGGGATGAAGATCTGCTCCGGCGGCATCCTCGGCATGGGCGAGTCCCTCGATGACCGCGCCAACCTGCTGATCCAGCTGGCCAACCTGCCGGAGCATCCGGAATCGGTGCCGATCAACATGCTGGTGAAAGTCGCCGGTACGCCGCTGGAAAACGCCGAAGACATCGATCCGTTCGACTTCATCCGCATGCTCGCCGTGGCGCGCATCCTGATGCCGAAGTCCCACGTGCGCCTGTCCGCCGGCCGTGAAGCGATGAATGAACAGATGCAGGCTCTGGCGTTCTTTGCCGGCGCGAACTCGATTTTCTACGGCGACAAACTGCTGACCACCGCCAACCCGCAGGCCGACAAGGACATGCAACTGTTCTCGCGACTGGGCATCCTGCCGGAAGCGCGCGAAGAGCACGCCGACGAGGTGCATCAGGCCGCCATCGAGCAGGCGCTGGTGGAGCAGAAGAGCAGCGAGCAGTTCTATAACGCCGCCGTCTAACCAACGCGAAACCCTGTAGGAGCGAGGCTTGCCCGCGAAAGAGTCACTGCGGTCGCTCAGTCAGGCCGCGGCGTTCCCTTCGCGGGCAAGCCTCGCTCCTACAGGTTATGTATGTTTTCCTTACTTGCGAGGCCTGCATGTCTTTCGATCTCGCCGCACGCCTTGCTGCCCGTCGTGCCGAAAATCTCTATCGCCAACGCCCCTTGCTCGAAAGCCCCCAGGGCCCGGAAGTGGTGGTCGATGGCCAGCCGTTGCTGGCGTTCTGTAACAACGATTACCTGGGCCTGGCCAATCATCCGCAAGTGATCGAGGCCTGGCGCGCCGGGGCGTCTCGATGGGGCGTCGGCGGCGGCGCTTCGCATTTGGTCATCGGCCACAGCACGCCACATCACGAGCTGGAAGAAGCGCTGGCTGACTTGACCGGCCGCCCGCGCGCGTTGCTGTTCACCACCGGCTACATGGCCAACCTCGGTGCGGTCACCGCGTTGGTCGGGCAGGGCGATACGGTGCTCGAAGATCGCCTCAATCACGCCTCGTTGCTCGATGCCGGTTTGTTGTCCGGCGCGCGTTTCAATCGTTATCTGCATAACGATGCAGCGAGCCTGGCCAATCGTCTCGAGAAAGCCACCGGCAATACGCTGGTGGTCACCGACGGTGTGTTCAGCATGGACGGCGATATCGCCGACCTGCCAGCGCTGGCCCGAGAAGCCAAGGCCAAAGGCGCGTGGCTGATGGTGGATGACGCGCACGGTTTTGGTCCGCTGGGTGCCAATGGCGGCGGGATCGTTGAGCATTTCGGCCTGAGCCAGGAAGACGTGCCTGTGCTGGTCGGCACCCTCGGCAAGGCGTTCGGGACGGCGGGCGCGTTCGTCGCCGGCAGCGAAGAGCTGATCGAGAGCCTGATCCAGTTCGCCCGTCCCTACATTTACACCACCAGCCAACCGCCAGCCCTGGCCTGTGCGACGCTGAAAAGCCTGGAGTTGCTGCGCAGCGAACACTGGCGGCGTGAGCATCTGAAAACGCTGATCCGTCAGTTCCGCCACGGCGCCGAGCAGATCGGCCTGGAGTTGATGGACAGCTTCACGCCCATTCAACCGATCATGATCGGCGACGCCGGGCGTGCGGTGCGACTGTCGCAGATGCTGCGCGAACGCGGCTTGATGGTCACGGCGATTCGTCCGCCGACCGTGCCCGCCGGCAGCGCCCGGCTGCGGGTAACCCTGACCGCTGCCCACAGTGAGGCGCAGGTGCAGCTATTGTTAAATGGACTGGCCGATTGTTTTCAACAACTGGGACCGGAGCCAAGCCATGCGTAATCGCCTGATTCTGCTGCCCGGCTGGGGCCTCGGGATTTCTCCGCTGGAACCCTTGGCGGCTGCGTTGCAGGGGCTGGACGAACACCTGCGCGTCGAGATCGAGCCGTTGCCGGATCTGGAGTCCAGCGACCTTGAAGAGTGGCTCGACGAACTCGACTCGGCCGTGCCTCAGGATGCGTGGCTTGGCGGCTGGTCGCTCGGCGGCATGCTTGCCTCCGAGTTGGCGGCGCGACGCGGTGATCGTTGCTGCGGCTTGCTGACCTTGGCGAGCAATCCTTCTTTTGTTGCCCATGAACAGTGGCCGAGCGCGATGCCCGGCGAGACGTTTGATGCGTTTCTGGCAGGCTGCAATGCCGATCCGCGCATGACCTTGAAACGCTTTTCGCTGCTGTGCGCGCAAGGCGCCGAAGACCCGCGCGGGCTTTCGCGTCTGCTGCTCGGTGGTGCGCCAAACGCCTCTGCTGCGGTGTTGATGAGCGGCCTGGAGTTGCTGGCACAACTGGATACCCGTCAGGCGTTGCAGGCGTTCCGCGGTCCGCAGTTGCACCTGTTCGCCGGCCTCGACGGACTGGTTCCGGCCGAAGCGGCGGGGGACTTGCTGGCGTTGCTGCCGGATGTCGAAATCGGTCTGATTGAACAGGCCAGCCACGCGTTTCTTCTGGAAGACCCTCACGGTGTGGCGGGGGCGATCCAGGCCTTTTTGCATGAGTCCGGTGATGACTGATTTATCCCTTCCCAGCCTGCCCGGCGGCCTGCCGGACAAACGCCAGGTGGCGGCGTCCTTTTCCCGCGCGGCGGCCAGCTACGACAGCGTGGCCGAATTGCAGCGTGACGTCGGCAGCCAGTTGTTGAGCCGTTTGCCGGAAGATTTCGTGCCTGGTCGCTGGCTGGACCTGGGCTGTGGCACCGGGCATTTCAGTCGTGTGCTGGGTGAGCGTTTTCCTGGCGGTCACGGCGTGGCGCTGGACATCGCCGAAGGCATGCTCAATCACGCGCGCCCATTGGGCGGGGCCACGCACTTCATCGCCGGGGATGCAGAGCGGTTGCCATTGCAGGATTCGACCTGTGATTTGATTTTCTCCAGCCTGGCGGTGCAATGGTGCGCAGACTTTGCGTCGGTGCTCAGTGAAGCCCATCGCGTGCTGAAACCCGGCGGAATGTTTGCGTTTGCTAGTCTGTGCGTGGGCACACTGTTTGAGCTGCGAGACAGTTGGCGTCAGGTGGATGGCATGGTGCACGTCAACCGCTTCCGCGAGTTCGGGGTTTATCAACACCTGTGTGCGGCCAGCGGTTTGAAGGTCGCGAGTCTGCAAACCCGTCCTCACGTGCTGCATTACCCGGATGTGCGCAGCCTGACTCATGAACTCAAGGCGCTGGGCGCGCACAATCTGAACCCCGGTCGGCCGGGTGGTTTGACCGGCAGGGCGCGGATCCTCGGCCTGGTCGAGGCGTATGAGCAGTTTCGTCAGGCCCAAGGCCTGCCGGCGACTTATCAAGTGGTGTACGCCGTTTTGGAGAAACCCTTATGAGCGCAGCGTATTTCATCACAGGGACTGACACCGATGTCGGCAAGACCACCGTGGCTGCGGGTTTGCTGCATGCTGCGCGGTTGGCCGGCCTGAGTACGGCGGCGGGAAAACCGGTGGCCTCCGGTTGCGACGTGACGCCCAAGGGCTTGCGCAACGCCGATGCGCTGGCGCTGCTGGCGGAATGTTCGGTGCCGTTGACGTATGCACAGGTCAATCCGGTGGCCTTCGAACCGGCCATCGCTCCGCATCTGGCAGCACGCGAGGCCGGCGTCGCGTTGACGGTGCAATCGTTGCTGACGCCAATGCAGCAGATTCTGGAGATGCAGGCAGATTTCACCCTCATTGAAGGCGCTGGTGGTTGGCGCGTGCCGCTGGCGGATCAGGACAACCTGTCGGACCTGGCCATGGCGCTGGATCTGCCGGTGATTCTGGTGGTCGGCGTACGGCTGGGCTGCATCAACCATGCGCTGCTGACGGCCGAGGCGATTGCCCGGGACGGTTTGCAACTGGCGGGTTGGGTGGCCAATATCATCGATGCCAAGACTGCGCGCCTTGAAGAAAACCTGGCCACGCTGGCCGAGCGGATCCCCGCGCCGTGCCTGGGGCGCGTGCCGAAACTCAAGTTGGTGACCGCCGAGGCGGTGGCGGAACACCTTCAGCTGGATTTGCTGGACTGAGGTTTCAAGCACTGGTTTTACCTATGACAAGGCACTGTGCCATTAGTGTTTTTGTCGGGCCTTTTGCAGGCGGGTCTGGTTCAATGGCCGCTGTTGATCCTTTGTAGGACGAGTTCTCCCATGGAAATCTCAGGAAGTACCGCTTTTTATGCTGGTCTGAGCACTATTCAGACAGGGCAGAACCGTGTGGATCAAGCCTCCGGCCAGATTGCCAACAATTCGGTCGAGCGTTCGGTGACCAGTCAGTCCTCCGATGCTCAGGTCAATCGCCTGCGCTCGGTTGATCGCAGCCAGCAATCGGACCTCGCCAGCAACATGGTCGAGATGGCTCAGGGCAAGTTTCAGGTCGAGGCCGGTGTCAAAGTTGCCAAAGCTTCCGATGAAATGCTCGGTACGCTGATCGATACATTCGCTTGATCATCTGCTGAAACCGCTCTGCCAACGCCGCGACCCTTCGCGGCGTTTTTGTGTGTAAGTCCTTCTCTCCCAACTAAACTTTTCTGCAGGACGTGTTGCTCAGTCAACGGCGTTGCGTTGTCGCGTGTGCGGCTTAGCGCGGGGTGTGAAGACGAACGGCCAAAGATCGGCGCTTGACAAGATTTGGGCGTAAACGTATGTTTCAAACAACTGTTTGACCGTCACAACAAATCAACGCGGTCGTTCATTCCCGGTTACATCAGCAGAGGTTTATCGCTATGCCTGACTACAAGGCCCCCTTGCGTGATATTCGCTTCGTTCGTGACGAACTGCTCGGCTACGAAGCGCACTATCAGAGCCTTCCGGCTTGCTCGGACGCAACTCCGGACATGGTTGACGCCATTCTCGAAGAAGGCGCCAAGTTTTGTGAGCAGGTACTGGCTCCGCTGAACCGCGTGGGTGACACCGAAGGCTGCACCTGGAGCGAGTCCGGCGTTAAAACCCCGACCGGCTTCAAAGAAGCCTACAAGCAATTCGTTGAAGGCGGCTGGCCAAGCCTGGCCCACGACGTAGAGCACGGCGGCCAGGGCCTGCCGGAGTCTCTGGGTCTGGCAGTCAGCGAAATGGTTGGCGAAGCCAACTGGTCGTGGGGCATGTACCCGGGCCTGTCGCACGGCGCGATGAACACCATTTCCGAGCACGGCACGCCGGAGCAGCAACACGCCTACCTGACCAAACTGGTGTCCGGCGAATGGACTGGCACCATGTGCCTGACCGAACCGCACTGCGGCACCGACCTGGGCATGCTGCGCACCAAGGCCGAACCTCAGGCCGACGGTTCCTACAAAGTCTCCGGCACCAAGATCTTCATCTCGGCCGGTGAACACGACATGGCCGACAACATCGTCCACATCGTGCTGGCTCGCCTGCCGGATGCACCGGCTGGCACCAAAGGCATCTCGCTGTTCATCGTTCCGAAATTCATGCCGAACGAAGACGGTTCGATCGGTGCGCGCAACGCCGTGTCCTGTGGTTCCCTGGAACACAAGATGGGCATCCACGGCAACGCCACCTGCGTGATGAACTTCGACGCGGCCACCGGTTTCCTGATCGGCCCTGCGAACAAAGGCCTGAACTGCATGTTCACCTTCATGAACACCGCACGTCTGGGTACCGCGCTGCAAGGCCTGGCCCACGCCGAAATCGGTTTCCAGGGCGGCCTGAAATACGCTCGCGATCGTCTGCAAATGCGCTCCCTGACTGGCCCGAAAGCGCCGGAAAAAGCCGCCGACCCGATCATCGTGCACCCTGACGTCCGTCGCATGCTGTTGACCATGAAAGCGTTCGCCGAAGGCAACCGCGCAATGGTTTACTTCACCGCCAAGCAAGTCGACATCGTCAAGTACGGCGTGGACGAAGAAGAGAAGAAGAAAGCCGACGCACTGCTGGCGTTCATGACGCCAATCGCCAAAGCCTTCATGACTGAAGTCGGTTTCGAATCCGCCAACCACGGCGTGCAAATCTACGGCGGCCACGGCTTCATCGCCGAGTGGGGCATGGAGCAGAACGTTCGCGACAGCCGCATTTCGATGCTGTACGAAGGCACCACCGGCATCCAGGCACTCGACCTGCTGGGCCGCAAAGTGTTGATGACTCAAGGCGAAGCTCTGAAAGGCTTCACCAAGATCGTCCACAAGTTCTGCCAGACCAACGAAGGCAACGAAGCCGTTCAGGAATTCGTCGCACCGCTGGCTGCAATCAACAAAGAATGGGGCGAGCTGACCATGAAGGTCGGTATGGCGGCCATGAAAGATCGCGAAGAAGTCGGCGCGGCCTCCGTGGACTACCTGATGTACTCCGGTTACGCCTGCCTGGCCTACTTCTGGGCTGACATGGCACGTCTGGCGGCCGAGAAACTGGCAGCCGGCACCACCGAAACAGCGTTCTACACCGCCAAGCTGCAGACTGCGCGCTTCTACTTCCAGCGCATCCTGCCGCGTACCCGCACTCACGTTGCAACCATGCTGTCGGGCGCCAACAACCTGATGGACATGAAAGAAGAAGACTTCGCACTGGGCTACTAAGCCTTAACGCAGCCTTCTGAAAAAACCGCTGCTCCTTCGGGAGTGGCGGTTTTTTTTCAACTCGACTTTGGTGAAAAAAACACGGTCGAGGGCAGTTCTCCCGTCTTTTATGACGACCTTTGATGGGGGAACCGTGCATTGCTGGTTGGCCGGATAGTAGTCAGTAATGCGGCGTCAAAAAAACCTTAGCAAATCACTCAGAAAATCAGGGTCACTGCCGTTAAAGTAGTGGGCACAATGCCATCTATAGACATGACGGGTCGGAGCTTTACCCTTGCCGCGTTCTTCCGCTGTACGTTTCAGTCATTTCCTGCCGTCACTTCTGCTTTTGCTTGCGGGGCTGGCGGCTGCGTACGTCAAGGACCTGAACGTCTTCTTCACTTCGCTGTTCAACGTGCTGCCTACGTTGGTGCTGTTGCTCGGCGGCGCTTATTGCGCGGTTTACCGACGTCAGCGTGAACTGTTTCTGATGGTCACGGTGTACATCGCCTACTACCTGCTCGACACCCAGACCGACTATTACCGCGACAACGGCAGAGTGCGTGAAGACGCCGCCGTGGTCTTTCACCTGTGCTGTCTGTTGCTGCCGCTGATGTTTGGCATATTCGCCGCGTGGCAGGAACGCACCCATCTGTTCCAGGACATGATCGCGCGTTTCGCGGTGTTGCTGGCCGTCGGCAGCGTGGCGTTGGGCCTGGAGCAAAGTTACCCACAGGCGCTGTTGATGTGGCTGTCGGAAATCCGCTGGCCAGCCCTGCATGGCGCGTGGATGAGCCTGATTCAGCTGTCCTACCCCGTGTTTATCGCTTCGTTCCTGCTGCTGAGCTGGCAATACTGGCGCAACCCCAGGCCTTTGCACGCCGCCCAACTGGTGGGTCTGCTCGGGTTGTTCTGGGCGTTGCCGAAGACGTTCATCCTGCCGTTCACCCTGAACATCATGTGCAGCCAGGTGATGTTGATGATTGCCGCGGCGGTTGCCCATGAAGCCTATCAAATGGCCTTCCGCGATGAGCTCACCGGTTTGCCTGGCCGCCGCGCGTTGAACGAACGCATGCAGCGCCTGGGGCGCAATTACGTGCTGGCCATGAGCGACGTCGACCACTTCAAGAAATTCAACGACACCCACGGCCACGACGTCGGCGATCAGGTGCTGCGGCTGGTAGCCAGCAAACTGTCGAAAATCGGCGGCGGCGGCAGGGCGTATCGCTACGGCGGTGAGGAATTTGCGCTGGTGTTCGCGGGCAAGACGCTTGAAGAGTGCATGCCGCACCTGGAAGTCATCCGCGAATCCATCGCCACCTACAACATTCAACTGCGTAACCAGGACAACCGTCCTCAGGATGACCAGCAAGGTCGTCAACGTCGTTCCGGCTCAGGGGCTTCGAGTGTGTCGGTCACCGTCAGCATCGGCGTCGCCGAACGCGTGGAACAACGCAACCCGGAAAAAGTGCTCAAGTCCGCCGACGAGGCGCTCTACGCCGCGAAAGGCGCCGGGCGAAACTGCGTGGTGGCTTTCGGTCAGAACCGTCGTGGTGCGGTGCGCGAGGCGGCTGCGGGTTGAGTGATGATGGCGCATTCAGCGTCTGGACTGTGATTGTGAGGCGTGGTCGGCGGCAGTAGGTTTGATCAATCTGCTGCCGGAGAAATGACCATGCCCGAGTACAAAGCTCCCCTGCGCGACATGCGCTTTCTGATCGACCACGTCTTCGACTTTCACAGTAACTACGCCGCACTGGGCGCCACGGATGCCAGCCCGGACATGGTCAATGCGATCCTCGAAGAAGGCGCGAAGTTCTGCGAGAACGTGCTCGCACCGCTCAATCGCAGCGGCGACGAAGAGGGCTGCCATTTCGACAACGGCGTGGTGACAACGCCTACAGGCTTCAAGCAAGCCTTCGCACAATACGTCGAAGGTGGCTGGCATGGTCTGGCGGCCGATCCCGCTTATGGCGGCCAGGGCTTGCCGAGCTCCCTGGGGCTGGTCATCAGCGAGATGGTCGGGTCCAGCAACACTTCCTGGGGCATGTACCCGGGCCTGACGCACGGCGCGATGTCGGCGATCCACGCCCATGGCACCGAAGAACAGAAAAACACCTACCTGAGCAAACTCACCGCAGGCCAATGGACCGGCACCATGTGCCTGACCGAAGCCCATTGCGGCACAGACCTGGGCATCATCAAGACCCGCGCCGTGCCGGCAGCGGATGGCAGTTACGCGATCTCCGGCAGCAAGATTTTCATCTCTGCCGGCGAACACGACATGAGCGACAACATCATTCACCTGGTGCTGGCGAAACTGCCGGATGCGCCTGCGGGCACCAAGGGCATTTCGCTGTTCATCGTTCCTAAGTTCCTACCCGATGCCGAAGGTGAGGCGGGGGCGCGCAACGGCGTTTCCTGCGGCTCGATCGAGCACAAAATGGGTATCAAGGCCTCGGCCACCTGCGTGCTGAACTTCGACGAGGCCAAGGGCTTTCTGATCGGTGAGCCGAACAAGGGCCTGAACTGCATGTTCACCATGATGAACCATGCGCGTCTCGGCACTGGGATGCAGGGTTTGTGTTTGGGGGAAGCGAGTTTTCAGGGCGCGATCAAGTACGCCAATGATCGTTTGCAGATGCGCTCGCTGACCGGCCCGAAAGCACCGGAAAAAGCCGCCGACCCGATCATCGTTCATCCAGATGTGCGTCGAATGTTGCTGACCATGAAGGCCTTCAACGAAGGCAATCGCGCGCTGACCTACTTCACCGCGCAACTTCTGGATGCCGCGCACCTGAGCCCGGATGAAACCGCGCGGCAGGACGCCGAAGACCTGTTGGCGTTCCTGACGCCGATCTGCAAGGCCTTCATGACCGACACCGGGCTGGAAGTGACCAACCACGGCATGCAGGTGTTCGGCGGCCACGGCTTCATTCGTGAGTGGGGCATGGAGCAGTTGGTTCGCGATTGCCGGATTGCACCGATCTACGAAGGCACCAACGGCATTCAGGCGCTGGATTTGCTCGGGCGAAAAGTGCTCGGCAGTCAGGGCAAATTGCTGCGCGGCTTTACCAAAATCGTTCACAAGTTCTGCGCGGCGAACGCCGATCACCCGCAACTCGCCAGCTACGTGGCGCAACTCAACGGGTTGAATCAGCAGTGGGGCGAACTGACCACTCAGGTCGGCATGGCCGCGATGAAGAATCCGGACGAAGTGGGCGCCGCGTCGGTGGATTACCTGATGTACAGCGGTTACATCATCCTCGGTTACTTGTGGCTGCGCATGGCGCTGGTGGCTCAGGCGCAACTGGATGCGGGCAGAGGTGATGCCGATTTCTGCCGGGGCAAACTGGCGACCAACGAATTTTACTTCAAGCGATTGCTGCCACGCACGGCTGCCCATCGCGCGGCTATCGAGGCGGGTAGCGATTGCCTGATGCAGCTGCCGGCTGAGTTGTTCTCGGTGTAACGCACCAGACTGTAGGAGCGAGCCTGCTCGCGAAGGTCGTGAACGATGGCGCGTAAAACCAGACGCCGGCGGCGTCTTTAGGTTTTTCGCGAGCAGGCTCGCTCCTACAACAGAAAACAGGTTTCGCCTTCTCGTGTCGCAATGACCAAAAATTACAAAACGGTCACAGCCTGACCCTATGTGTCGCAAAAGTTGTTGGGTTACACTCGGACCCAACGAAAACACTCTTCCTACGAATCACCTGTAAAGATCCTGCGAGGTTTGCCATGGCTGACTACAAAGCGCCCCTGCGCGATATGCGCTTCGTCCTCAATGAAGTATTCGAGGTCGCCAAGCTCTGGGCCGAGTTGCCTGCACTGGCCGATACCGTCGACGCAGAAACCGTTGAAGCCATTCTTGAAGAGGCCGGCAAGGTCACCAGCAAAAGCATCGCGCCCCTGAGCCGTGCGGCTGACGAAGAAGGTTGCCATTGGGCGGACGGTGCTGTCACCACGCCGGCAGGTTTCCCACAGGCTTATCAGACTTACGCTGAAGGCGGTTGGGTCGGCGTCGGTGGCGATCCGACCTACGGCGGCATGGGCATGCCCAAGGCGGTTTCGGCCCAGGTCGAAGAAATGGTCAACTCCGCGAGCCTGTCGTTCGGCTTGTACCCGATGCTGACCGCCGGTGCCTGCCTGTCGATCAACGCCCACGCCAGCGACGAACTGAAAGCCGCTTACCTGCCGAACATGTACGCCGGCGTCTGGGCCGGTTCCATGTGCCTGACCGAGCCGCACGCCGGTACAGACCTGGGCATCATCCGCACCAAGGCCGAGCCTCAGGCGGACGGTTCCTACAAAGTCAGCGGCACCAAGATTTTCATCACCGGCGGCGAACACGACCTGACCGAGAACATCATTCACCTGGTACTCGCCAAACTGCCGGATGCACCGGCGGGGCCGAAAGGCATTTCGCTGTTCCTGGTGCCGAAGTTCATGGTCAATGCTGATGGCAGCCTCGGTGCACGTAACCCGGCGACCTGCGGTTCGATCGAACACAAGATGGGCATTCAGGCCTCCGCGACTTGCGTGATGAACTTCGACGAAGCCGTGGGTTACCTGGTCGGCGAGCCGAACAAGGGCTTGGCGGCGATGTTCACCATGATGAACTACGAGCGTCTGGGCGTCGGTATCCAGGGCCTGGCCTCTGGCGAACGCTCTTACCAGAACGCCGTTGAATACGCCCGCGACCGCCTGCAAAGCCGTTCGCCGACCGGCGCGCAGAACAAGGACAAAGTGGCCGACCCGATCATCGTCCACCCGGACGTGCGTCGCATGCTGCTGACCATGAAAGCCTCGAACGAAGGCGGCCGTGCTTTCTCGACTTACGTGGCCATGCAACTGGACACCGCCAAGTTCAGCGAAGATGCGACCACCCGCAAACGCGCGGAAGACCTGGTGGCGCTGCTGACCCCGGTAGCGAAGGCATTCCTGACTGACCTCGGTCTGGAAACCACCGTTCATGGCCAGCAGGTTTTCGGCGGCCACGGTTACATCCGTGAGTGGGGCCAGGAACAACTGGTTCGCGACGTGCGCATCACTCAGATCTACGAAGGCACCAACGGCATCCAGGCGCTGGACCTTGTCGGGCGCAAGATCGTTGGCAGTGGCGGGGCGTTCTACAACCTGTTCGCCGACGAGATTCGTCACTTCACCGCGACGGCCAGCGCTGAGCTGGACGAGTTCACCAAGCCGCTGAACGATGCCGTGACCACCCTCGACGAACTGACGGCGTGGTTGCTGGATCGGGCGAAAAACAACCCGAATGAAATCGGCGCGGCTTCGGTCGAGTACCTGCAAACTTTCGGTTACGTGGCTTACGCCTACATGTGGGCACTGATGGCCAAGGCCGCCTTCGGTAAAGAAGCACAGGACGATTTCTACGCGAGCAAATTGGGCACGGCGCGGTTCTATTTCGCACGCCTGCTGCCGCGTATTCACTCGTTGAGTGCGTCGGTGAAGGCCGGTAGCGAGTCGCTGTTCCTGCTGGACGCGGCGCAGTTCTGACAATGTAACGTCATGTAAGCATTCTCTTACATGACGTGCTGCTTTTCTCCCATAGATGCAAATTGGATCCACGGCTAATCTACTTCACATGGACGTCGCGCAGGAAGCGCAAAGCAACAACACGGACACGTAGGATTCTGCCAGGACGGCGGAGTGAAATGGATGTCAGGGAAACAGTCTGCAAAGCCCCGCTTCGGCGGGGTTTTCTTTTGCCCGCAGAAAAGTACTCAGCTCATCCCGTCCAGGGTTGCCGGGACTTCATTCGGGCCATTCATCACTTCTTCAAGCAAGGTCCGCAACAACGCCAATGACGCTTGTTGCCGTTGCACATCGCGACACACCAACCCGACTTTCAATGGCACCCGTGGCTCGGTCAGCGGCTTCCAGAGCAGTTCGTCATTGCCCAGCATCTTCTGCGAGCGGCCGGGCAGGACAGTCGCCAACCGGGTGTGCGGCAGGCTGTCGAGAATCCCCGCCATGTTGTTCAGTTCGGCTTGCACTTGCGGGCGTCGTCCCAGGCTGGCCAGTTGCGTCTGCCAGATCTGTCGCACCTGAAACTCTTCACCCAGCAGCAACATCGGCAACTCGGCGGCTTGACTCATGGAGACTTTCTTGAATTCGCGCAGCGGATGATCCGCCGGGATGACCAGTGTCAGTTCATCTTCGTATAGCATCACGCCGTGTAGCCCCGGCTGACGGGGCGGCAGGTAACTGATGCCGATGTCCAGCGAACCGTTGAGCAGCCGTCGTTCGATTTCCAGTCCCGTCAGTTCATAGATCTGCACCACCAGGTGCGGCTGCGCCTTGCGCACGCGTTCGAGCATCTGCGGCACCAGGCTGGTGTGGACGGTTTGCAGCACGCCAATGGCCAGGGTGCGCAGCGCTTGTCCCTTGAAGTTGCCCAATGCTTCACGCGCCCGTTGCAGGCCGTCGAGCAAGGGCAGGGCGTGGTTGTACAGCGTGTGCGCGGCCAGGGTCGGCAGCAAGCGTTTACTGCTGCGTTCGAACAGGCTCACATCGAGGTGTTGTTCGAGCTGGCGAATCTGTTGGGAGAGTGCCGGTTGGGAGATTGAAAGCCGCTCGGCGGCCCGGCCCACATGGCCCTCTTCGTAGACCGCGACGAAATAACGCAGTTGTTTAAAATCCATAAGTTTTACTTATTGAAAATACTGGGAAATCGAAATGGCTCAAGGTCCTGCCTGAGCCTAGTCTAACCGCATTCACAGGGCTTACAGGGCCATAGAACGCGATGACTACCGTTTACGCCGAAGGTGTTTACATAGGTAAGGCAAAACACCTCAAACGAGGTGTTTTCGGATGAATTTGTTCAATTTACGGCGCAACGCTCCCAGCCTTGATGACCTGAGCGTGGACACTTTCCTGTCGTACAGAAGTGACAATCTTTCCAGTGAGTGCCTGATGCCCAGTGTCGAGCGGCCGAAACAGATTTTTGTGCGCGGTCAGGGCTCCTGGTTGTGGGACAGCGAAGACCGCGCCTATCTGGATTTTTCCCAGGGTGGCGGGGCCAATAGCCTCGGACATAGCCCTTCGGTACTGGTCAACGCGATCACGGCGCAAGCTCAATCGCTGATCAACCCCGGTTTCGGCCTGCACAACCGCGGCATGCTCAACCTCGCCGAGCGGCTCTGCGTCAGCACTGGCAGTGACCAGGCGTACCTGCTCAACAGTGGCAGTGAAGCCTGTGAAGCGGCGATCAAACTGGCGCGCAAGTGGGGCCAGCAACATCGCGGCGGTGCGTCGCGGATCATCGTGGCCAACAACGGTTGCCATGGACGTAGTCTCGGGACTATCCCGGCGTCGGACAGCACCAGGCTGACCAACCGCTTCGAGCCGCAACTTCCAGGCTTCAGCCACGTACCGTTCAATGATCTGGCCGCTCTGCACGCCGCCGTTGATGCCCGGACCGTGGCAATCATGCTTGAGCCGATCCAGAACGAAGCCGGGGTCATTCCCGCCACCGAGGATTACCTCAAGGGTGTCGAACTCCTGTGCCGTGAGCTTGGCATCCTGTTGATCTTCGACGAAGTGCAAACCGGTCTTGGGCGACTCGGCACCTTACTCGCGGAACAGTCCTACGGTGTGCGAGCCGATATCGTCGTCCTCGGCAAAGGCCTGGGCGGTGGTGTGCCCTTGGCGGCGCTGCTGGCGCGTGGCAAAGCCTGCTGCTTCGACGTCGGCGAGCTGACGGGCACTCACCATGGCAACGCGCTGATGACCGCTGCTGGCCTGGCTGTGCTCGACAGCGTGCAGGACAAGGGCTTTATCGAGCATGTCAGGGAAACTGGCCAGCACTTGTGCGAAGGCCTGGCACGTCTGGCTCATCGCTATGGACACGGCGAACTGCGCGGTCAGGGATTGCTCTGGGGTCTGACCCTGTCCGACGATTCGGCTGACGCCGTAGTCAAAGCAGCGCTGTACGAAGGCTTGCTGCTCGACGCCCCGCAAGCCGATTGCCTACGATTCACCCCAGCGCTCACGGTCAGCAAGTCCAACATCGACGAAATGCTCCTGCGCCTGGCCCGCGCGTTTTCCCGCGTGCGCACCGCACAACTGCAATGCCGCAAAGGGATTGCCGTCTGATCAGAACCGCCCTACACGAATTCCCGAACCGTCTCGCGGTATAACGCATCGCCCCACGTTTGATTCTTTTGACGTGGGGCGTTTTTTTGTCTGCGAACTCATTCGGGCAACGACAGTGGGCCAAGACTCGAACTGAACCCTGACGAACGGCGCAGGTCGATTGGTTGTGTGGCTCACGTGAGCCCACTTCAATTCAGGAGCTGCCCCATGGATTTCATTCGCATCATCATCGCCATTCTATTGCCGCCACTGGGTGTGTTTCTGCAAGTCGGTTTCGCCGGCGCGTTCTGGCTGAATATTCTGCTGACGTTGTGCGGATACATTCCGGGGATCGTGCATGCGGTGTACATCATCGCCAAACGCTAAGGTCCGCAGCGCAAGATAGATCGCATTCGCTGGCAAGCCAGCTCCCACAGAGTTTGTGCACGCTGCCGATCCTGTAGGAGCGTGGCTTGCCCGCGAAGGGCGCGACACGGTTTCAGCTTTCGAGCGCCATCACCCGTCGATAAAACAACCACTCCTGCTCTAGCGCATGGGCCTGATTGCCGGCCTTGCGGAAGCCGTGACGTTCGTCCGCGTAATAATGCGCCTGTACCAGAATGCCATTTTGCTGCAGCGCCTCGGCCATGTCGCGGGTCTGTTGCGGCACGACCACGGCGTCCAGTTCGCCCTGAAAGAAAATCACCGGCACGCTGATGTTGCTCGCATGCAGCAGGGGTGTGCGTGCGGCGTAGCGCTCGGCGTCCAGCTCAGGATCGCCAATCAGCCAATCCAGGTAATCGCCTTCGAACTTGTGGGTTGCGCGGCCCAGGGCAACGGGATCGCTGACGCCGTAAAGACTGGCACCAGCGCGAAAGACCTTCTTGAACGCCAATGCACACAGTGTGGTGTAGCCGCCGGCACTGCCACCGCGAATAAACGCCTGGTCGCCATCGATCAATCCGCGCTCGGCGAGATAGGCGACTACCGCGCAGGCATCTTCCACATCCACTTCACCCCAACTCAAATGCAGCGCCTGGCGATAGGCCCGGCCGTAGCCGCTGCTGCCACGGTAGTTGAGGTCGGCCACGGCGAAGCCGCGTTGTGCCCAGTACTGGATGCGCGGATCAAGCATCGGGTAGCACGCCGATGTCGGGCCGCCGTGGATGAATACCACCAGTGGCGGTTTCGCTTCGCCGGTCATCGCCGGGTAGAAAAAACCGTGAGCCTCGCCCGAACCGCTCGGGTAGCGCAGGGTTTGCGCGATGCTGATCTGATCGGCGGGAATCGGCGCGATTCCACCGGCCAATACCCTGACGGCTCGGGTCTTGCGGTCGATGGCAATCACGGCTGATGAACTGACCGGCGAAGCGGCAATGCAGTAGATGAATTGTTCATCCAGTGCGAGATGTCGGAATCGGCTGTAGTCCCCGGTGAAATCTTCTGTAGCGTCACCGCCAATACCCAGTCGGCCGAATCCGCCTTCGGTCCAACTGGCCAGATAGCTGTTTTCACCCAAGGGCAGCCAAGTGCAGCCACCCAACTGCCAGGGCGCTGGTCCATGATCCGCCGCAGTGCTAGGCAACGGGCGCAACGCATCGGAAGACTCCGCCCACGGCTGCCAGTAACCGCCGCGATCCGTCAGACACAACAGCCGGCCACGGTCATCGAATCGCGGTTGTTGCAACGACTCCTGAATATCTTCACCCGCCAGGCAACGCGCTTGAGCGTAACGGCCATCGCTCTGGCGCTCGGCAACCATCAGGCGCGTCGCGGTCCATGGCTGGTCCGGACGGCTCCATTCGATCCAGGCCAACCGTCGAGCATCGGGGCTCAGTGTCGGCGAGGCATAAAAGTCAGCACCCTCGGCCAACAGATGCCGCGTGCTGTCCGCCAGATCGATGGCCACCAGACGATGCCGGTCCCGATGTTCTTCAACGGCCAACACTTGCCCATTGGCAAATTGCAGATCGCCGTAGCGGCATTCACCGGACGTCAGCGCTTCGGGCGTTTCGCCTTTGAGCGATTGGCGATACAGCTGCTGATCCGCCTCGTTGACGAAAACTACCCCGTCATCTGTCAGACAGAACGCTCCGCCGCCATATTCGTACACCCGACTGCGCACGCTGAAACCCATTGGCGTCAGGCAATGCGCCTGGCCATCACGCCAATGCCAGATTCGACAAGCAGCGTCCTCGGGGCGGTACTCGTTCCAGAGCAGGCCATGCTGGCCAACCTGCAGTTCGGCAAAGTCGACACCGGCAGCGACCGCTTTGGCGGCGCTGAAGGGTTCAGCTTTTTGCGATGAGTCGTGAGTTTCGTTCATTGCGAAAGGCCAGTTGTTCGATGGTCTGGGTCGCGTGCTCGGCTTCTTCGCGGGCCTTGAGAATCACGCCGTGATGTTCCGATTTGCTGCACACCGGGTCGGCGTTGCTGGCGTCACCGGTGAGCATGAAGGCCTGGCAGCGGCAGCCACCGAAGTCCTTTTCTTTCTCGTCGCACGAGCGGCATGGCTCGGGCATCCAGTCGTAACCGCGAAAGCGGTTGAAGCCAAACGAGTCGTACCAGATGTGCTGCATGCTGTGGTCGCGCACGTTAGGAAACTGCACCGGCATCTGTCGGGCGCCGTGACACGGCAGCGCGGTTCCGTCCGGGGTTACTGTCAGAAAAATACTGCCCCAACCGTTCATGCAGGCCTTCGGCCGTTCTTCGTAATAGTCCGGCGTGACGAAAATCAGCTTGCACGGATGCCCTTCGGCTTCCAGTTTGGCGCGGTATTCGTTGGTGATGCGTTCGGCCCGGACCAGTTGTTCCTTGGTCGGCAGCAGACCGACCCGGTTGAGCTGCGCCCAACCGTAGAACTGGCACGTGGCGAGTTCGACGAAGTCCGCCTCAAGGGCGATGCACAACTCGATGATCCGGTCGATCTTGTCGATGTTGTGCCGATGAGTGACGAAGTTCAGCACCATCGGATAACCGTGTGCTTTCACTGCGCGAGCCATTTCCAGTTTCTGCGCGAAGGCCTTTTTCGAGCCGGCCAGCAAGTTGTTCACCTGCTCGTCGCTGGCCTGGAAGCTGATCTGGATATGGTCCAGGCCGGCCTTCTTGAAGTCGCTGATTTTCTGCTCGGTGAGGCCGATGCCAGAGGTGATCAGGTTGGTGTAGAAACCTAACTTGCGCGCCTCGGCAATCAGTTCGGCGAGGTCCTGCCGCACCAGCGGTTCGCCGCCAGAAAAGCCCAGCTGCGCCGCGCCCATTTCCCGTGCTTCGCGGAACACCTTGATCCACTGCTCGGTGCTCAGCTCTTTGCCTTGCTCGGCGAAATCCAGTGGGTTGGAGCAGTACGGGCATTGCAGCGGGCAGCGGTAGGTCAGCTCGGCCAGCAGCCACAGCGGGAGGCCGATTTCCGGTTTGGGCGGTAACTTGTCCGACACGGAATCAGGCAAGTTCGATCCAGTGCTGAGCACGGGCGACCTCCATGAATTGCTCGATGTCATCACCGAGCTCCGGCACGCCAGGGAACTGCGCGTCGAGTTCGGCGATGATCGCTGCGACGTCACGTTCGCCGTCGATCAAACCGCCGATCAGCGCGGCGCTTTCATTCAGTTTGATCATGCCTTCCGGGTACAGCAGCACATGGCCTTTTTGTGCCGGTTCGTACTGGAACCGGTAGCCTGGACGCCAGGTTGGGGTCTTGCTGCGATCAAAACTCATAAGGTGATTCCTTTGTGCCAGACCCGTTGCTCGGTCACGCTGTGATATGGCGGGCGTTTCAGTTCATAGGCCATGCTCATGGCATCGAGCATGCTCCAAAGAATGTCCAGTTTGAACTGGAGAATTTCCAGCATGCGCTCCTGGCCTTCCCGCGTCGTGTAGTGCTGCAGGGTGATCGCCAGACCGTGTTCGACGTCGCGGCGCGCCTGGCCCAGACGGGTGCGGAAATATTCGTAACCGGCCGGGTCGATCCATGGGTAATGCTGCGGCCAGCTGTCGAGACGCGACTGGTGGATCTGCGGCGCGAACAGCTCGGTCAAAGAGCTGCTGGCGGCTTCCTGCCAACTGGCCCGGCGGGCGAAGTTGACGTAGGCGTCCACGGCGAAACGCACACCGGGCAACACCAGTTCCTGCGAGCGCAGTTGGTCCGGGTCGAGACCGACGGCCTGGCCCAGACGCAGCCACGCTTCGATGCCGCCGTCTTCGCCGGGGGCGCCGTCATGGTCGAGCAGGCGTTGAATCCACTCGCGACGGATTTCCCGGTCCGGGCAGTTGGCCAGAATCGCGGCGTCTTTCAGGGGGATGTTCACCTGATAGTAGAAGCGGTTGGCGACCCAGCCCTGGATCTGCTCGCGGGTCGCCCGGCCTTCGTACATCGCCACGTGATAGGGGTGATGGATGTGGTAATAGGCGCCCTTGGCGCGCAGGGCGGCTTCGAATTCGGCGGGGGACAGTGGGGTGTCAGTCATTTCGGTCTCCGGGGAACAACCGGTGGATTCTGTTGTGTCTGTTCGGACGCTTTCGCGGGCAAGCCTCGCTCCTACAGGGATAGCGCCGAATCTGTAGGAGCGAGGCTTGCCCGCGAAGAGGCCATCCGCTACAACACAATACTCATGCCGTCATACGCCACTTCAACATCCCGCCGAACCAGCTCGGCGCGCTCCGGCGAATCCTCATCAAGGATCGGGTTGGTGTTGTTGATGTGGATAAGCACCTTGCGCTGCTTGGGCAACTGCTCCAGCACTTCCAGCATACCGCCGGGGCCGTTCTGCGCCAGATGGCCCATTTCCCGACCGGTGCGGGTGCCGACACCACGGCGCTGCATTTCGTCGTCGTCCCACATCGTGCCGTCCACCAGCAGGCAGTCGCTGCCGGCCATGATCTCCAGCAGCGGTGCGTCGACCTTGCCCAGGCCCGGCGCGTAGAACAGCTTGCCGCCGGTGTTCAGGTCTTCAATGATCAACCCGATGTTGTCGCCCGGATGCGGGTCGAAACGGTGCGGCGAATACGGTGGCGCGGCGCTGCGCAGCGGCAGCGGAGTGAAACGCAGACTCGGGCAGGCCGGGATGGTGAAGCTGCAGTCGAGTTCGATGCGGTTCCAGTTCAGCCCGCCATTCCAGTGGGTCAGCATGGTGAACAGCGGGAAACCGGTGCTCAGGTCTTCATGGACCATGTCGGTGCACCAGACGTTGTGCGGGCAACCCTCGCGCAGGCTGAGCAGGCCGGTGGTGTGGTCGATCTGGCTGTCCATCAGGATGATCGAGCTGATGCCTGTATCGCGCAGGGCGCGGCCCGGTTGCATCGGGGCAAAATTCTGGAGCTGGGCGCGGATGTCCGGCGAGGCGTTGCACAGCACCCAGTTCACGCCGTCATCGGAAATCGCGATGGACGACTGGGTCCGCGCCTTGGCATTCAGGCTCCCGTCGCGAAAACCTGCGCAGTTCACGCAGTTGCAGTTCCACTGGGGGAAACCGCCGCCGGCGGCGGAACCTAGAATCTGGACAAACATGGGTGCTCCATCATTTCAACGCTGAAAATAAAAACGCCTCGGCAAACCGAGGCGCTGAACGGCAGGACAAGCTTAGCGGCTTGCGAAGTACATGGTGACTTCAAAGCCGATACGCAGGTCGGTGTAAGCAGGTTTGGACCAGGACATGGGAGCGCTCCTTCAGGTGATGGGACGGTTGAGATCTATACATATAGTCCACCTCCAGCCGGAGATGTTCAGATAGTTAGGTGGCTATGTTACTCAAAATTACAGAGCGATTGGCCTGCAATCTCGGAAAAAGCTAATTGCACCAGCGGTAATGATCATTTTGCCACTTGCCAAGGCGCCTCCGGTTGCGAACTGCTGGCCAGACCGCGCCAGCCGCCCTCGGCGTTGATCAGGCGCAGTGCGGCGGCGCGCAAGGCAGAACGATCGATGTCCAGAATGGCTTGGGGAAGCTGCGTCAGATAATCCGACGAGTGGCCGGCCAGTTTGCCTTGCCAGAGCAGCTCGGCGGCTTGGGCGACGGGCAACGCAGCGATCTGGAATTGATCGGCCAAGGCCTGACGCTGGGCAACGAAGGTCGCCTCGTCGATGCCGTCGATCATTGCGGGCACGTCGTTCAGAAAGTCTTCCATGTGTTGCAGCAAGTTCAGAGGGGCGACGCTCGGTGATTGCACGCCGAACAGAACGCCCGTCTGCCCATGGACCTGACGCAGCGCACTGAACACCGCATAACCCAGTTGCAACTCAACGCGCAGACGCTGGTAGAACGGCGTCTGACAAATATGCGCAAGCAAACGCCACGCAGCTTCGTCAGAGATTTCCTGCGTGGCTGTCGGACAGAACAGCAACAGCGCGTGTTCGCTGGAACCGGTGTCGACGGCGGTCCACAGACGCTGCCCGTTGATCGAGGGCGGCGACGACGGTTGAGTGTCCGCAATGCCGGGCACGCGACTCAGGGCGAACCCCATCGCTGCTTGAGTCTGTGCCGACAACCCGATTGCCAGGCCTTCCCAGCGCGCCGTCGACCACAGCTGCTGCAAGTCATCAGCGACAGCGCTGTGCTCAAGGCAATGATCAGGCAGCGCTTTCAGCAGTTGTTTAATCGGTATCAACGCGGCGCTTTTCGGTTCTTCCTGTGAGAAACCGGCGTCAGGGTTTGTCAGCTCTTTCAGCGCATGTTCGAGGATGGTCGGCATCGACTCTTGCAGCCCCGTCATTTTCAGCAACCATTCATTTCCAGAAGCGCTGAAGGAAACGTCGACGCCTGCCTGACGGGCATCTTCGCGCAGTGGTTGCAGGCGGTTTTCCAGACTCTGTTGATGGCGGGGTTGAGGTTTGGACTCAAGTCGCCAGCGCAGATAAATCGCGCCTTCAGCGGTGTTGTCCGGCAGAGCTTGGCTGAATTGCATCGGCGAGTTTTCGCGACGGCTGCGCGAGCGGTCCTGGGCAAATGTCCGCAGGCCACGGTGTTTGCTGGTCTGGCCGCGAATCAGGCCGGCATTTGAGGGTGGCGCCTCGGCGCGCAAGAACGGATTCGGTGTCGGCAGTTGCCATTCACCGCTGAAGTTATCCACAGCGCCGATTTTCTTCAGGATGTCCTTGAGCGCTGCAACGCCTTGCTCGGATAACCCGGTTTCAAGCTGTTCGCTGTCGAGTCGGGCCAGTTGCAGCGCACTGCTGACTTGTTGCTGGCGCTGAAGCACGGCAGCGTACTCGTCACGCAGAAGGGCCCAATCTTGCTGAGCTGCAAAAAAGCCCAGCCAATTCAGGAGCTTCTCGCTCAAGACGCTCGCCGATGTGGTCGTTGTGAATTCAACGTGCAGCACGGCTTGTCCGGCAAATTGATACAGCGGCTTGGCATTCAGATGCTCAGCCAAACCGCTTTCGCGCAATACAGTCAGCAGCCCGCCGGGTTTCGCGGCGTTCAACCAATGGCACAGAAACGCCAATGCTTCGGTCGACGAATTGGGCAGTGCTTCGAAGGTAAACAGCAGATCCAGCCGACGCTCGCCAGCCTGTTGATAACTTGCGACTGAAGATTCCATCAGCGGCACAGGAGCCTGTTGCGGGAGGTTTTCTCCCATGGAAATCACTGCGCCGAATTTCAGCGCCATTTGCTTCAACTCTTCGATACTTTGCGGGCCAGCCAGGCTCAGCGTCATCTGTCCGGTCTGATAAAACCGCTGATGGAAATCCTGCAGCGCTTGCTGAAACCCCGGTTGCTGCACGGGCAGGCTGTCGCGGTTGCCGGCATGAAAGCCGCGCAACGGATGAGTCGGTGAAAGCCCATCGAACAACGCTAGTTGCTGCTGTGCCGTAGGATCCTGCGACCAGGCGACAAACTCCGCGTGCAGCACTTCCCGTTCCCGCAACTGATCGTCCAGATTCATACGCGGCTGAGCGAGCATGTCTGACAGACGCTGCAATCCTTCGTTGAAGACTTGAGGTGGCAACTCGAAAAAGAAGTCGGTGGTGCGTTCGCTGGTCCGTGCATTTACCTGCCCGCCATGCCCTTGTACGTAGGCCATCAGCCCTTGTTCCGCAGGAAAACGCTCGGTACCGAGAAACAACAGGTGCTCAAGAAAATGCGCCAGGCCTGGCCATGCCAATGGCACGTCATGACTGCCCGCAGCGACCCGCAACGCGGCCGCACAACGCTTCAGATTCGGGGCATGACGCAGCGTCACCCGTAGGCCGTTGGCCAGGGTTTCAGTGTGAGGGCGAGGGGGATTCAGCGCAGGCATGAGCACTTCCAGAACAGGGAAGCGCTAATGCTAGCGGATTACTGGGTGTCAGCGCTTGTTCAGCTCGCCGTAAAGCTCGGGGCGGCGATCGAGGAAGTAACGATTGGCGGCGCGGGAATCGATCATCAACTGGCGATCCAGCTCACCGACAATCAGCGCTTCATCAAGGCCCGCCTGAGCGATGCGGCTGCCATCCGGCGCGGCGATGCTGCTCTGGCCGCAGTAGTGGATGTCGCCTTCGTTGCCACAGTAATTGGCATACGCCACGTAACACTGGTTTTCGAAGGCGCGGGCGCGGACGGTGACGTCGGCGATGAAGTCGTAAGGAATCATGTTCGCCGTCGGCACCAGAATCAGCTCGGCGCCGGCCAGGGCCAGACGCCGCGCGTTCTCCGGGAACTCCATGTCGTAGCAAATCAGGAAACCGAGCTTCCAGCCGTTGAGCTCCACCAGCGGAAAATCATCCTGGCCGGCGCTGAACATCGAGTGATCGAGGTCGCCGAACAGGTGAGTCTTGCGGTAGTTGCACAGGCGTTCGCCATTGGCGTCGATCAGTTGCACGGCGTTGTAGATCTGCCCGTCTTCGGTACGCTCGGGATAGCCATACAAAATGGCGATCCCCGCTGTCTTGGCAATGCGCGCGATCTGCTGCGCCGATTCACCGTTGTGCACCTCCGCCAAGACGCTGACGGCATCGACGCCGATGTTGTAACCGGTCAGGAACATCTCCGGCAGCACCAGCAAATCGGCGCCTTTGGCCTCCAGCGCCAGTTGGTGCAGGCGTTGCAAATTGCCGGCGACGTCCAGGGGCAGCGGTGGACATTGGTAAAGGGCTACGCGCATTTCGAACTCCTTTTACTCGGGCAGGGCGATCGGACCGATCTCGTTGAACACATCTCCTGGACCCGGGTTCTCGGCGTGAGTTTCACCGCCGAAGTGTTTCATGATGCCCCACACCGCATTGAGCGAGGTCTGCACCGCGCCTTCGACCCACGCCGGTGTCCACGAAACGTCGTCGCCGGCGATGAAAATCCCGCGCTGTTCGGCTGGCATATCAGCCTGCATGAAGTGTGCGTACATGCGCTGGTTGTAACGGTAGTGACCGGGCAATGCGCCTTTGAACGCGCCAAGGAAATGCGGGTCGGCTTCCCACGACACGGTGATCGGATCGCCGATGATTCGCGCGGCGATGTCGACTTTCGGGTAGATCTTTTTCAGCGCGTTCAACGCCAGTTCGACGCGTTTTTCCACCGGGTGCGGAAGCATTTTCAACGCATCGCTCATCCACGAGTACGACAGGCAAATCACGCCCGGCTTGTCGTCGCCGTTGTCGAACAGATAGGTGCCGCGGGTCAGGCGATCGGTGAGGGTCATGCTCATCAGGTCGCGGCCGGTTTCCGGATCCTTGTCCTTCCAGAACGGGCGGTCGACCATCACGAAGGTTTTGGAAGATTGCATGTAGCGGGTGCGGTCGAGGGCCATCCACATCTTTTGCGAGAACAGGGTTTCGTCGCACTCGATCTGGGTGGTCAGCAGCCAGCTCTGGCAGGTGGTCAGCACCGCCGCGTATTCGCGGGTATCGCCGTTGTTATCGGTGACCGCAAAACGGCCGTCCGCGGCGTGAGCGATTTTCTTGACCCCGGAGCGTGGTGCGCCTCTGTGCAGCGACTTGAGGCTGGTGCCTTCGGGCCAGTGCACACAACGTTCCGGCGCATGGCGCCAGATGCCTTGCGGCACTTGTTCGACGCCGCCGACGACCAGGTGTTGGTGATCGTCGCAGTTAGTCATCACTACGCGGAAGATTTCCAGCATCGAGTTCGGGAAGTCCGAGTCCCAGCCGCCAGTGCCGAAACCAACCTGGCCGAATACTTCGCGGTGATGGAACGACAGCTTGGCGAATGCTTCGGAGGTGGCGACAAAGTCGTAGAAGGTGCGGTCGTCCCACAGCGGAACCAGGGTGTTCCACAACTCTTTGAGGCGTGGCACGTCGCGGTCGCGGATCGCTTGCTGGATATCGGAGAACTGCGAGCCGGCTTCCAGTGCGTCCGCCCACGCGTCAGCCACTTCCTGGAACAGTGCCGGAAGATCCGCCAGTTTCTGTGCGTAATGGGTTTTGCCTTCCAGGTCGATGACGGTGCTGCCAGAGGCAGGGGTCAGCGGATTGGGAAAGGGTTTGGTCTCGAGGCCGAGCTTGTCGACATAGTGGTAAAACGCGGTGGACGACACCGGAAAGCGCATGCCGCCCAGTTCGGCGACGATGCCATCGGTCCCGTTGAACGCCTGCGAGCGCAGACGGCCGCCCAATTTCGAGGCTTCATAGACGACGGGCTTGAGGCCCAGTTTCATCAGTTCGTAGGCCGCGACCAAACCGGCGATACCGGCGCCGACAATCGCTACTTCGGCGCCGTGGTTGTGCGCAGGAATGCTGCCGAGGCCGGCCGGGTGTTCGATCCAGTCGTCGAAGGCGAAAGGAAAGTCCGGGCCAAAAATGGTGACTGGTTTTTTACCGTCTGCAGGATGGCGATTGTTCTTGTTCATGGCTGACCTTGCTGGCGACCGGACGCGGGGTGCGCGTCTGAGTATAGGAAAAGATGGCAGCCATTCTAGAGAGCGTAGAACACGTTAATAAGACGCAATGTGTCGTCGTTTTGCTAATTAATTGAGCATAGTGACGATGTATCGATACACACTGTCCACTGTGGGAGCGGGCTTGCTCGCGAAAGCGGTATGTCTGTTATTTCATTTTTCAATGGCACACCGCTTTCGCGAGCAAGCCCGCTCCCACATAAAGATTGCGGTTAAACCGGCTGGCCGCGATCTATCTTGCTGCTGAGAATGATTGACGTGGTCGTCTTCTCCACCCCGTCCACACTGCCGATCTGATCCAGCAACTGATCCAGTTGCTCCGGCGAATCAGTGCGTAGCCACGCCACATAATCAAATTCGCCACTCACTGCACACAACTGCTGAACCTGAGCCATCGCACTCAACCGCCGCAACACTTCCTTGCCGGAGCGCGGTTGCACCGTGATCCCGACGTACGCCTGCAATCCGCCGTCCACCACACGCTGGCCCAAGCGCACGCCGTAACCAGTTATGACCCTGGCCTTTTCCAGACGCGACAGCCGCGACGTCACGGTGGTGCGGGCAATGCCCAATTGCCGGGCGAGCATGGCCACGCTTTCACGGGCATTGATTTGCAGGGCCGCGATCAATTGGCGGTCGATTTCGTCAAGAACGGGCGGGCGAGTGTCAGGCAATGGTCGTCTCCAGCAACACAAATCAATGGGTCAACATGTTACAGCACCGCTCGCATACCGGATGTTTGATCTAGCCTCAGTACCGTTCATGCCATTTTTGCCTGCGACAATTTGCCATAAGTAACTAGGTAGTACATTATTCCGCGCTTGTCACAAATGGGGAAAATTACCGACATGAATAATTCTGGGGCTGCCGGCGGCGGCAAATGGTTGCTGTCGGGGCTGGGTGTCCTGATTGCGTTGATCGGACTCGGCCTGGCTGGTGGCGGCGGTTATCTGGTCTCGCTGGGCGGCAGCTGGTATTTCCTGCTGATGGGTCTGGCGATGCTGGTGTCCGGGCTGATGATCGCCCGTCGTAAGCCGCAAGGTGCGTGGCTGTATGGCGTGGCGCTGATGCTTACCGCGATCTGGGCTGTATGGGACACCGGTTTCGAATATTGGCCGCTGGTCTCGCGCGTGCTGACCTTCGCCGTGATCGGCGTGGTCGTTGCGTTGATCTATCCGACGCTGGTGCGTGCTTCAGGCGCGACTGCCGGCCGTGGCGCTTATGGCCTCGCCGGTATTCTGGGCGTCGGCGTTGTCGCAACGATGGCCTACATGTTCGTGCCGACCCATGTGGTCAAGGCCAGTATTGAACCGGCTGTTACGCCGGTCGCTCCGGGTACCGAGCAGAAAGACTGGGCCCATTGGGGCAACACCACCGCTGGCAACCGCTTTGCTGCGCTGGACCAGATCAACAAAGGCAACATCGACAAGTTGCAGGTGGCGTGGACCTTCCGCACCGGCGACATCCCGCAAAGCACCGGCGCTGGCGCTGAAGACCAGAACACCCCACTGCAAATCGGCGACACGGTCTACACCTGCACCGCTTACGGCAAAGTCTTCGCGCTGGACGTCGACACCGGCGCCCAACGCTGGAAGTTCGACCCGCAAGGTACTGCGCCAAACTGGCAGCGTTGCCGTGGCCTGGGTTATTCCGAGACGCCAGTGTCTTCGGATAACCAGCCGACTGCCTGTACGAAACGTCTGTTTCTGCCGACCGGCGATGCCCGTTTGATCGCGATCAATGCCGAGACCGGCAAGCCGTGTGAAGAGTTTGGCAACAAAGGCACGGTCGATCTGACCACCGACATGGGTGAAGTGAAGCCCGGTTACTACCAGCAAACCTCAACCCCGCTGGTCGCAGGTGACGTGGTGATCGTCGGTGGCCGTGTGGCCGATAACTACTCCACCGGCGAGCCGCCAGGCGTGGTCCGCGCTTACGATGTACGCAGCGGTGAACTGGTGTGGGCGTGGGATCCGGGCAATCCGAACACCACCAAACGTCCACCGGCTGGTGAGACCTACACCCGTGGCACACCAAACGTCTGGTCGGCGATGTCCTACGACGCCAGACTCGGTCTGGTCTACTTGCCCACCGGCAACGCCACGCCAGACTTCTTTGGCGGCCAACGCACGGCATTCGATGACAAGTGGAGTTCGTCCATCGTCGCCATCGACGTGAAGACCGGTCAGGTGCGCTGGCACTTCCAGACCACCCATCACGACCTGTGGGACTTCGACCTGCCGGCTCAGCCGTTGTTGTACGACGTGCCGGACGACAAGGGCGGTCTGCAGCCAGCCTTGGCGCAAGTCACCAAACAAGGCGAGATCTTCCTGCTCAACCGCGAAACCGGCGTGCCGATCGCGCGCGTCGAAGAGCGCCCGGTTCCGCAAGGTAGTGTGCCTGGCGAACGCTATTCGCCCACCCAGCCGTTCTCGGTGGACATGCCGTCCATCGGCAACAAGACCCTGACCGAAGCCGACATGTGGGGCGCCACGCCGTTTGATCAGTTGATGTGCCGCATCCAGTTCAAAGGCATGCGCCACGAGGGCGTCTACACCCCGCCGGGCATGGACCGCGCACTGCAATTCCCGGGTTCGTTGGGCGGCATGAACTGGGGCAGCGTCTCGGTAGATCCAAACACGAACTACATGTTCGTCAACGACATGCGCCTGGGCCTGGCCAACTACATGATCCCGCGCAACAAGATCGCCGCCGGGGCCAGCGGTATCGAAATGGGCGTCGTGCCACAGGAAGGCACACCGTTCGGGGCGATGCGCGAACGCTTCCTCTCGGCGGTGGGCATTCCGTGCCAGAAGCCGCCGTTCGGCACCATGTCCGCTATCGACCTCAAGACCCACAAACTGATGTGGCAAGTCCCGGTCGGCACCGTACAGGACACCGGCCCGCTGGGCATCCGCATGCATTTGCAGATACCGATTGGCATGCCGACCCTCGGTGCTTCTCTGGCCACCCAGTCCGGCCTGCTGTTCTTCGCCGGCACCCAGGATTTCTACCTGCGGGCGTTCGATACGGGTAACGGGAATGAGATCTGGAAGTCGCGTTTGCCAGTGGGTAGCCAGTCGGGTCCGATGACTTACGTTTCGCCGAAAACCGGTAAGCAGTACATCCTGCTGACGGTGGGCGGTGCACGTCAGTCGACGGATCGTGGGGATTACGTGATTGCGTATGCCTTGCCTGAGTAAAGGCTGAATTGCACGTACGAAAAAGCCGCGCGATTGCGCGGCTTTTTCATTTTTGAAATTACTCCGTTATCTGCCAGAACGGGTCTTGGTGCCACTCCTGTGGAAATCCCATTGCTCGCTGATTCAGACTGGGAAATTCCTGCATCAGTTCTAGTAAACGGCGATCCCAATGGGTGTGTGGGCTCACTTGGTGCATCAAGTGTTTAAGGATGCACAAAACCGAAAAAATTCGCGGATGCTGTCCCTGTTGAAGTAATGCCTGTGGCCATTGAAAACTGGTTTTCTTAGGCAGTTCCGGTCGTATCCCCAGCTCCCGATTCCACAGCCGCGCGTGATGGGCGCAAATGTTGCGAATGGTGGTCAGGGTATGCAGCCACGATTGCAGCAGAGGTGCAGGTAATGCGAGGTACTTGGCGATAGCTTTCTTGTCTGCATCGCGGGCAAGTCCCTTGTACAGGTGAGAAAGATCTCCCAGGGTCAGCTCTTCCAGCATGGCCCATCCGGGCATCAGTGACGACTGGTCGTACGTTACCGGATAGTGCCGGGCATAGCTTTCTTTCGCACGTTGCCGCTTAAGGTGATCTTTACGCCGGGTATCGGTTTGCAGGCGGTCTATCCGTTGGCATTCCTTTTCGTAATCGCGTTTGGCGGTGTTTTGCTTGGTGCGTATGGTCTCCATCAATCGGGCGTGGTCATAGGTGTGCTGAAATAGCCGGACTTCCATGTACCAATGCCCGCCGTGAGTGGGGCCCATGTGGTTGCTGATCAATGAACGAACGGCAACTTCGACACGCTCGATGGCATCCATTGCAAGTAGGCGCAGCCTGCGGTCGAACTCATAGAGCGTGGTCAGTTCACGAAATTCGGAACCCTTGCGGAAAGGGTGATCTTGAGCGTCTGCATGCTGAAACGTACGCATGTAAGGTGTGAGGCGGAAGAAGCTGACAGCTTGCAGGAAGTACCGTGCTCGAGCCTCATCCTGGATTTGCAGGCCACGCTGCTTGAGCAGTTCGATTTGGGCAGTGATGTCGATCACCGGTTTACCAAAGACTCTCATGCCCTAAAAACTCCGGGCAAAAAAAACCCGCTCAATTTGTGCTTGGCTGCTGACGCAACCATAGGCATGGCGGGTGTGTTGCGGGCAAGACTAGGTTCAACCGCTTCGCTTTGCAAGTTTTTTGCTGAAAGGTAGATAGGCGGATTGGCCAGGTTTTGCATGAGGAATCTCGCTGTTTTTGTTGACGAGGAACCTTGTCTTTTTCAGGTTTTGAGTCTGATTGTACTGGCTGTAAACACTGACCCGAGCTCGATAAGCCGCGTAACAGGGCCTATAAGAATAGAGCTTCAACAACTTGGGAATCTTCCTACTTCGCTCGGCAGAATGGACACTAACAGTCAGTCGAATTCGAAGAGTGCGGGGCGATGGAAATGACAACGAAGATGTCTCCCGCTATACGGGATCACGCATTACAGATCGCCCATCACGAAATGGGCCACTACGTCGTGGCCCGCGCTTTGGGGTTTGAAACCGGCGGCGTGACCCTGTCCGTGACCATGGACTTGCGGCATCAAGGGGGCGCTGCCATTACCCTGGCGCGCCCGATTTCATCGATGGAAGCAATGAAAGCGCACGTGGAAGCCCGAATAATGGTCCTGATGGCTGGCGCCATGGCGCAGACATTATCTTCGACACATCGGTCCGGGAATCGCGTAGACAAGACGAAAGCCGTCACCATCCTGAAAGGTGCGCTGGGGGCGGAACAGGATTACGCGAAAGTAAAAGAGCTTCAGCATTTGCTGCGCAACATCACCTGTCCCGATACGGCCCCTGCGTCATCTGACCGTATTGCGGCTGAGCTTCAAGCGATGACTGATCGCATGTGGGGCCGGACTCAAGCAATCGTCGAGGACCTGGCGGACACGATTACCGAACTGGGGCGCGTGTTGGTCGACGCCATGGTCATCGTGGAGCAGTGGGGCAGGGCGGCGGATACGTATGAGGTGGTGTTTACGCGTGAAATGCTTGAGCGGTTGCGGCCAGTGCAGGCCATTCCATCGTTGGGTGTTTGGGCGTAAGACAGCGCACCACCGATCATCCTGTGAAAGCCCCGAATTCTCGGGGCTCATTCCACGGCCCATCGGCCGTTATTTTTTGGACTTTGTATCGGTGCGATCAGGTCCGCACTCCAGCACCTTCATCACATCATCGACCACGGCCTTGCTCATCGACGTCAGGTAATGCGCGGCCCAGGCGTGGCGGTCGGTGTCTTTGGCGTAGGCGGCGTCCATGGTTAGTTCTTTGGCGAGGTACAACAGATTTGAGGCCTGAGCTAGAGCGTCGGCGAGGGGAACGCCACTACTGACATGGAACAGCGGTTGGTTTGAGCAGTAGATGAAGGGGGTGAGGCCGATGGTTTGTAGTTCTGAGGGGGCTGAAGGGTTCGCTTTTGTCATTGTGTAGCTCCTAATTTGGGAGGCTGTCGCATTCGTTTCCAAGCGAATGGGTGACAGCTGTACGCAGGTTGGAAAACCGGGAAATTAGGAAACCGGCACGTCCGAAGACGTCCCGCGCACAGCCGCCATAACTCAAGAGCTCAAGCCAGGAAAGCCTTTGCAATCGTGAAGGGGCGCTGTTGCGAATAATTTCGACGGGTTTCCAAGCCCGACCGCTGAATGGTCAGCGACGTCCGGAGACTATCCCGTCGAAGAAACGCGCAACAAGGCATCAAAGTGCCCACAAAACACGATTCGGAGTTTGCCTACAAGGTCTGCGGACGTCATCCGATATTGCGCCACCTGAAGTAAACAAAACCAAACGCCAGAAGCCGAACACCCACATGCCGCTCGAAACCGCCCTTAACAATTGCATTGGCAACCAAGGTGGCCGCGCGGCCGCTAAAGCCTAGAGTTATTCCCTTGAGATCATATTCCTTGGGTGGCATATTGGTATGGGTTGGGAAATTGAATACACCGATGAATTTGAACGCTGGTGGGAGAGGTTGGACGCGAAAGAGCAGTCCTCGGTGTCAGCCAGCGTCGATCTGCTTGGGTTACTCGGCCCGGGCCTGCGTTTCCCACATAGCAGCGACATTAAAGGTTCACGACTGGGCAACCTCCGGGAGTTGCGGGTCCAGCATGCCGGTCGTCCCATTCGCGTGCTTTATGCGTTTGATCCACGCCGATGCGCACTACTTTTAATCGGAGGGGATAAAACCGGGCAAAACCGTTGGTATGACGAGCATGTCCCGCTGGCTGAAAAACTGTATGACGACCATTTGGAAACATTGCGTAAAGAGGGCCGCAACGATGGCTAAAAAATTTGCTGAACTTCAAGCTCGTATGACGCCAGAGTCTCGCGCAAACGCAGAGCGGTTGTTCCAGCAGCACCTGAAGGAAATGCCCCTGCACGAGCTGCGTAAGGCCCAGGAGTTGAGCCAGGAAACACTGGCCAAGATGCTGCATGTCAATCAAGCGGCGATTTCCAGGATGGAACGACGTACAGACATGTACATCAGCACGCTGCGCAACTACATACGCGCAATGGGGGGCGAGCTGGAAATCATCGCGACCTTTCCTGAGGGACAGGTAAAGATCGAAAATTTTGCGAACTGAGCGATCCGAAAAATAGTGCTACAAAAACCAGTCACTCAGACACGAAAAAGCCGCGCATTAAGCGCGGCTTTTTTGATTGGTGGGCCCACACGGACTTGAACCGTGGACCAAAGGATTATGAGTCCTCTGCTCTAACCAACTGAGCTATAGGCCCTCAGTAGGCCGCGGATTATAGCGACGGTTTCTCGGCTGTGCTATCCGAAAAATCCGATACGGCTATACGAAGAAACGTCGCGGCGAATTCGTCCGCCCGCAACGGCAAGCTGACGATGTAGCCCTGAATCTGTTCGCAGCCTTCTTCGGCGAGAAATAGTTGCTGCGCCAGAGTCTCGACGCCTTCGGCTATCACGGTGAATTGCATGCTGCGGCCCAGCGCGATGATGGCGCGAACGATTGCCGCATCGTGGGGGTCATCCGGCAGGCCGCGGACGAAAGACTGGTCGATCTTGAGAATATCCAGCGGCAGGCGTTTGAGGTAGCTCAGGGAGGAATAGCCGGTGCCGAAGTCGTCGATGGCCAGTTGCACACCCAGGTGTTTGAGTTGATGCAGCACCGCCAGCGCTTCCTCGGCCTGGCTCATGATGAAGTTCTCGGTAATTTCCAGTTGCAATAACCCAGGCTGAAGGCCGTTGTCCTTGAGCAGCTGTTCTATCCGGCCGAGCAGGTTGGGTTGACGCAGTTGTGCGCCTGCGAGGTTGACCGACAGCGGGCCGAGGCATTCATAGGTCTGATTCCATTCGTACATCTGCCGACATGCGGTCTCGAGCACCCAGTCGCCGATTTGCAGGATCATCCCGTTCTCTTCGGCCAGCGGAATGAAGTGCTCTGGCGGTACGGCGCCGAAGGTCGGGTGATGCCAGCGGATCAGCGCTTCGGCGCCGACAAGGCGATGGTCCTCCAGGCTGATTTTGGGCTGGTAACACAGGGACAGCTCATTGCGCTCGATGGCACGGCGCAGCTCGTGCTCCAGTGCGACGCGCTCGCTGGCCTGGGCGGTCAGGTCGCGGGTATAGCTTTCGACCCGGTTGCGGCCCTTGGCCTTGGAGCGATACATCGCCGCGTCGGCGTTTTTGACCAGCGTGGCGACGTCACAGCCGTCTTTGGGATACAGGCTGGTGCCGATGCTGGCGCTGATGAAGAACTCATGCTCGCCCGCCTGGAATGGCGCGCTGAAGCAGTTGAGCAACTTGGTTGCGATGTTGTCGGCGTCGGTGGATTGCTGCAGGCCCGGTAGCAGGATGATGAATTCGTCGCCGCCCAGCCGCGCCACGGTGTCGATATCGCGCAACTGCTCCTTCAGACGCACGGCGATGCCCTTGAGCAGCAGGTCGCCGACCGGGTGGCCGAGGCTGTCGTTGATGTGTTTGAACCGGTCCAGATCGAGGAACAACACCGCGCCCTGGCCGCCGTTTTCCTGCTGGTTGTTGAGTGCGGTCAGCAAGCGGCTCTCGAACAGCGTGCGGTTGGGCAGGCCGGTGAGCGGGTCGTGGTGCGCCTGATAATCGAGTTTGGCTTGCGCGTGCTTCAGGCTGGAAATGTCCGCAAACACGGCAACGAAGTGGGTGATGAACTTGTCGCGGTTGCGCACGGCGCTGATGGTCAGCCAGCTCGGGTACAACTCGCCGTTTTTGCGCCGGTTGGAAATCTCGCCCTGCCAATGGCCTTCGGCGGTCAGTTGATGCCACATCGCCGCGTAGAAAGCGCTGTCATGCAGGCCCGAGGCTAGCAGGCGCGGGGTGTGGCCCAGTGCTTCGCTTTCGCTGTAGCCGGTAATTTCGGTAAACGCGCGATTGACCGCGCTGATGTGTTGCTGCGTGTCGGTGATCAAAACCCCCTCGGCGGTGCTCTCAAACACAGTCGCGGCTTGTTGCAGTTTTTCCTGCATCAGGTGTCGCTCGGTGATGTCCCGGGCGATGGTCAGCATGCAGTCTTCATCGCCGATCGGCAGCGGCCGGCTGGACACCTCGCAGAGGCGGATCTGCCCGTCGCTGCGGCGGATATGGCAACTGAAGTCACGGACGAAACCGTCCCGGTGCAACAGGTCGAGCATCTGTTTGCGTTCGTTGAGGTTGACCCAGATCCCCAGCTCAAGCGCCGAACGATCCACCGACATCGCACTGTTGAAACCGGTAATGCGGCTGAAGCCTTCGTTGACCTCCAGCAGCAAGCCATCGCTTTGCCGGGACAACAGCAAACCGTCGGGGGACGCGTGAAAGGCTTTGGCGAATTTCTCTTCGGATGTTTGGAGCTGTTGCTGGGTTTCCTTGAGCTTACTGATATCGCGCACAACCACCACCAGTGCCGGGGTCGTGTCGAGGTCGAAAGGTTCGGCGGAGATCAGGCCGGTAAACACTTGGCCATTGCTGCGGCGAAAGGGCATCTCCAGGTTGCGGATGCTGCCGGCCTGCAAGCGTTGCAACAGACCTGGTCCAACGCCGGGTATGCCCCAGATGTTCAGGTCGGTGGCGGTCTGACCGATGACTTCCTCGGCTTTGAGGCCAATCTGCTCCTCGAACGCTTCGTTGACCTCCAGCAGACAGCCATCCGACAGCCGCGCAATGACCAGAATGTCCGGGCATTGCTGGAACACCGAGGCAAACTTCTGCTCCGACAGGCGCAACGCCTCTTCGGTGCGCTTGGTTTCGCTGATGTCGATCATCAGCCCGCGCATCACCGGCTCATGGCCGTGCTCGATCAGGCTGACGATGTCGCGCACCCACAGGCAACGGCCGTCAGCGGTGATGACCCGGTAATCGAGGCTGTGATCGCGCCCGGCCAGGACTTCGTGATCGCAGAAGGTCTGGGCGCGAGTCAGGTCGGCGGGGTGGATGATGTTGCGCCAGAACCCCGGAATCAGCCAGTGGGACAGGGGATAACCGAGCAACTCTTCGGCGTGGGGCGACACATAGCTGTAGGTGAAATCGGTGATCCGCGCTTCCCAGGCAATGGCCGAAAGGCTCTCCACCAGCCCGCGATAATGGTATTCGCTGCTGCGCAGTTCCTGTTCCAGGTCGACGCGGCGGGAGATTTCCGAACTCAGTCGGCGATTGATCCGGATGACCACCGCCAGCACGGTTATCAGCAACAGCAACCCCGGCAGGCCGTAAATGATCAGATCGGACCAGAAGGTTCGATGATCGAGGACGTTACCGACCCAATGTTCCTGGATGGCGCTGATTTCTGCCTGTGTCATGTCCGCCAGGACTTTGTCCAGGATGCCGACCAGAATCTTCTTGTTCTGAGGCACGCCCATGGCCAGTTGATAGCGATAGGGTGTCTCGCCGCTGACATAGAGCCCATCGAGCTTGAGTTGACGCAAACTCCAGACGCTGGACGCGAGATCGCCGACCACCGCGTCCACTTCATCGGTCGCCAATGCCTGCAAGGCCGAACTGACATTGGGCATGCCCACAAGGTTCAGGTCGGGGTGGTGAGTGCGCAGCAGTTCATGAGGCGCGTAGTTTTCCACCACGGCGATTTTCAGACCGTACAACTCTTCAAGCTTGTGCGGTTGAGCGCCTCCGACGTGGGCAAGAATGACGATCGGAAAGTCGAGGTAGGGGCGCGTAAACGCCAGGTATTTCTGACGCTCCGGGGTCGACATGATGCCCGGCAACAGGTCCAGTTTCGCTTGCTTGGCCTGCTCAAGCACAGCCGTCCAGCTCACAGGCTCAATGGGCGTGAGCTTAATGGCCAGGCGTTGGCGAATCAGATCGATGTAATCCGCCGCAAGGCCCTGATAGCGGCCCTGATCGTCGCGAAACTCAAAGGGTGGCCATGACGCATCGACACCCAAGCGTAAGTCAGGGTGGGCCGTCAACCAGCTACGTTCTTCGTCGGTCAGAGTCAGCGCGCCAGCCGTTGCGGTCCAGGTCATCAGCGACAGCAAAAAAAGCACGGTCGGCAGTCTGGGCATAACGGTCTCGTTATGGCTCGGGGGAATGTTTCGAGTGTAGACGGGCAATTCGGCGGGAGGGAAGTGCGGGGGATTTAATCTGCATAAAGCAAAACCCCCGGCCTGGGCCGGGGGTTTTGTGATCACTCGTCGAGGAAGGAGCGCAGATGCTCGCTTCTCGTCGGGTGGCGCAGCTTGCGCAGCGCCTTGGCTTCGATCTGACGAATCCGTTCACGGGTCACGTCGAACTGCTTACCAACCTCTTCAAGCGTGTGGTCGGTATTCATGTCGATACCGAAGCGCATGCGCAGAACCTTGGCTTCACGGGCAGTGAGGCCGGACAGGACTTCGCGAGTCGCTTCTTTAAGGCTCTCAACGGTAGCAACATCGATTGGCGACTGCATGGTCGAGTCTTCGATGAAGTCACCCAGATGGGAGTCTTCGTCATCACCGATCGGGGTTTCCATGGAGATCGGCTCTTTAGCGATCTTCAATACCTTGCGGATCTTGTCCTCAGGCATTTCCATGCGTTCGCCCAGCTCTTCCGGGGTCGGTTCGCGACCCATTTCCTGCAACATCTGCCGGGAAATACGGTTGAGCTTGTTGATCGTCTCGATCATGTGCACCGGAATACGGATGGTGCGGGCCTGGTCGGCGATCGAGCGAGTGATCGCCTGACGGATCCACCAGGTGGCATAAGTCGAGAATTTGTAGCCGCGGCGGTATTCGAACTTGTCTACCGCTTTCATCAAACCGATGTTGCCTTCCTGGATCAGATCGAGGAATTGCAGGCCACGGTTGGTGTACTTCTTGGCGATGGAGATCACCAGACGCAAGTTCGCTTCGACCATCTCTTTCTTCGCGCGGCGGGCCTTGGCCTCACCGATCGACATGCGACGGTTGATGTCCTTGATCTCGGCGATCGTCAAACCTGTTTCGGTTTCCAGCGCGGTCAGCTTCTGCTGGCAACGAATGATGTCCGGCTGCAGGCGACCAATGGCTTCAGCATATTTGCTTTTGCCTTTGGCCAGAGCGTCGCTCCAGCTTTCGTCAACTTCGTTGCCCGGGAACTGGCGCAGGAAGTCGGCACGCGGCATACGGGCATCACGCACGCACAATTGCATGATCGCGCGCTCTTGCTGACGCAGACGATCCAGGGCACTGCGAACACGCTCGACCAGGCCTTCGAATTGCTTCGGCACCAGTTTGATCGGCATGAACAGCTCAGCCAGGGCCAACAGTTCAGCAATAGCTGCCTTGTTGTTGCGGCCGTGCTTTTTCAGAGCCTTGCGGGTGATTTCCATCTGATCAGCGACAGCGCCAAAACGCTGTGCGGCGATGATCGGATCCGGACCGCTTTCGGCTTCTTCTTCGTCATCCGAAGCTTCGGCGTCATCGTCATCGGTATCGTCGTCCGCTTTCACTGCTTTCGGATCGACTGGCGGCGGCACTTCTGCAGCAGGCGGCGCAATGCCGTCGTCCGGGTCGATATAACCGCTCAGGACGTCGGACAGGCGGCCACCTTCGGTGGTGACGCGAGTGTATTCGGAGAGAATATGGTCAACCGTGCCAGGGAAGTGCGCAATTGCGCCCATCACTTCGCGGATGCCTTCTTCAATACGTTTGGCGATTTCGATTTCGCCTTCACGTGTCAGGAGCTCTACCGTACCCATTTCGCGCATGTACATGCGCACCGGGTCGGTGGTGCGACCGATGTCGGTTTCGACCGCTGCCAACGCTGCTGCTGCCTCTTCGGCCGCGGCTTCGTCGGTATCGGCGTCGGCCAGCATAAGGGAATCCTTATCTGGCGCAACCTCGAATACGTTGATCCCCATGTCATTGATCATGCGGATGATGTCTTCCACCTGTTCCGGATCTGAAATATCCTCCGGCAGGTGGTCGTTGACCTCCGCGTAAGTCAGGTAGCCCTGCTCACGACCAAGTGTGATCAACTCTTTGATACGAGACTGCTGTTGCGCTTTTCCGGACATAACACCCTATCCACTGAAGGTCTTGGCGGGCAAAAAACAAGCCGAGGATTATACCTGAGCTATGACCTCACGCGCCAGTTGAGGTCGGGTTTGGTACAGTCATATTGCGTTTTAATAGGTCGCGCATCTGATTTGCGATCTGATTTGCTTCCTCTGCGGTCAATCCCGGCTGTCTTGCTTTTCTGATAAGTGCTTCCAGGCTATCGGTGTGTTGACCGGCTGATAGCCTAGTAATGGTGTCTAAAAACTGTTGTTCAAGGTTGCCGCCTTCAATCAGCCATTCCTTTTCCGCCAATGCTTTGAGAAGACGTCCCTGCTCCGTCCCATGCCAGCGGGCCATTAACTGAATTGAGTTTAGCTTAGGATTTTTTTGCACGGCCTCGATAAGGGCCACCAGCAATTGCGCGTAGGTGTTGCTCTCATTGGCGAAGTGATCGGCGGTTTCTACCCTGCCGGCCAGTTCCGGATGATGAATGAGCGTGCGAAGCGCAATCAGGGTCGGGGCTTCCACGGCAATTGGTGTGCGCGGGGCGCTTTGTTGATCGCGATCACCGCCACGCTTGCCATTTTTGTCCCACGGTTTCTTGTCCCATTTCTTGCCGCCGGCGCCGGGTTTCTTCGGCGTCCATTCCTGCTGTGGCACGTACATCTCTTGTGCCTGCGGCTGATGGTAATCGCCGTAATCCGGCATCGCGTCGTAATCGATGCCCGGGTCATAGGCAGGCGGCGCGTCCTGAGGTGCGCTTTGCACCAGCTGGGTCACCGCTTCGCCACTGAGCCCGGTGATTTCGGACAGGCGCTTGCGCATGAGGATCCGCAGGTTCGCGCCCGGAACCTTGTCGATCAGCGGCGCCGCGAGGGTGGCCATGTGGGCCTTGCCTTCGAGCGAGCGCGGGTCCGATTCCTCGGTCAGTTGCTGGAAAAAGTAGTCTGCCAATGGCTGCGCGTGCTGGTTGATCCGCGCGCGGAAAGCATCGGTGCCTTCGGAGCGGACCAGCGTATCCGGGTCTTCGCCCTCGGGCAGAAACAAAAAGCGCGCCCGTCGCCCGTCTTGCAGGCAGGGCAGGGTGGCTTCCAGTGCTCGCCATGCGGCGTTACGGCCGGCCTGGTCGCCGTCGAAGCAGAACAAAACGTTGGGCACGACGCGAAACAGACGCTTCAAGTGCTCTTCGCTGGTGGCGGTGCCGAGTGTGGCGACGGCATTGCGCAGGCCTTGCTGGGCGAGGGCGATGACGTCCATGTAGCCTTCGACGACGATGATTTCGTCGAGGTTGCGGTTGTTTTTGCGTGCTTCATAAAGGCCGTAGAGTTCCTGGCCCTTATGGAATACCGGGGTTTCCGGTGAGTTCAGGTATTTCGGTTTGTCATCACCCAGAACCCGGCCACCGAAAGCAATGATGCGCCCGCGGCTGTCGCGGATCGGAAACATCACGCGATCGCGGAAGCGGTCATAGCGTTTGCCGGTTTCGGCGTTTTCGATCAGCAGGCCGGCATCGACCATGGCTTTCTGTTGCAGGGTGTCGCTGCTCAAGTGCTTGAACAGATTGTCCCAGCCGGGCGGAGCGAAACCGAGGCCGAAGTCCCGGGCGATCTCGCCGGTCAGTCCGCGACCCTTCAAGTAATCCACCGCGGCTTTGCGCGACGGATGGCTTTTCAGTGCCTGGCGATAGAAATCGGCGGCGGCGGTGAGCAGCGGGTACAGCGGCGAATCAGTTGGCTGCCGCGGTTTGTGCGGCCGGCCGCTTTCTTCGCGGGGGATTTCCATGCCGGCGGCTTTGGCCAGTTCTTCGACCGCCTGGATGAAGTCCAGGTTGTCGTGGTCCATCATGAAACCGAGGGCGTTACCGCCAGCACCGCAGCCGAAGCAGTAATAGAACTGCTTGTCGGGGCTGACGCTGAAAGAAGGGGTTTTTTCTTTGTGGAACGGGCAGCAGGCAGTGTAGTTCTTGCCGGCCTTTTTCAGTTGCAGGCGCGAGCTGACCACATCGACGATGTCGGTGCGGTTCAGAAGGTCGTCAATGAAGCTCTGGGGAATTAGCCCGGCCATGGCGGTCTCGTCATCTGCGCTGAAATGGACCCAAAACGAAGGGCCGGCGAACGCGGGTCATTGCTTGAGGCGCGCAAAGTGTGCGGCTCGACCAGTGTCGTCTGCGTAATCGCTGTCGGGAAGTGTATCTGCCGAAAATCCACTGACGTTAATACCAATCAGTATTCGACTATTTGAAAGTGTTTCGCTGAATCCGCTGCGGCCAGTCGATGGCCTCGGATAGCTCATAAGCGGGCACGCAAGAAGGTGCCTTGGGCTGATCGTCGTGAGAGGAATCAGTGGGTGTGCTCGTCAGTAGCCTTGGAAGGCTCGTCAGAAAAGACGTGCACCGCTGGCAAAAGAGCCAGGTCTGACGCTGTGAAGCAGGTTTGTCTCGGTCGCGTCTGCGGCTTTGACGGTGAAGCATCAAGCGTTGTCCGCAAATGCCATTAGCCCGGCTGAGGGCCGGGCTTGGCAGAAGCTTGCTACGAACGTCTGTGTATTAGTACAGACGAACGGCGCGGCGCTGTTCGCGCTGAACTTTCTTGGCGTGACGCTTAACAGCGGCTGCTGCTTTGCGCTTACGCTCAGAAGTTGGCTTCTCGTAAAATTCGCGGCTACGAACTTCAGCCAGTACACCGGCTTTTTCGCAGGAGCGCTTGAAACGACGCAGAGCTACGTCGAAGGGTTCGTTCTCTTTTACTTTGACGGCTGGCATCCAGAGCTACCTTCATTCATTACCGGGGTCAACATCCTCGCGGCAAAAGAGCACTTGAAGACGTCGGTTTTTAAGGGTTGCGGATGTTAACCCCTCATCGCTCGGAATGCAAAGCCTCTGATCGAAAACCGCTAGTCGGGGCATCACATGGCGACTATTATGCGCGCCTTCGAATTCAGCCTAAACAAGGCGCAAACCCATGCTAGTACTGGGATTAGAAACCTCCTGCGACGAAACCGGTGTCGCATTATATGACAGTGAACGCGGCTTGCTGGCCGACGCGCTGTTCAGCCAGATCGACCTGCATCGCGCCTATGGTGGCGTGGTGCCGGAGCTGGCTTCGCGTGACCACGTCAAACGCATGCTGCCCTTGATTCGTCAGGTGTTGGCCGAGGCGGGCTGCGTGCCAACCGAGATCGACGCGATCGCCTATACCGCGGGTCCGGGGCTGGTTGGGGCGCTGCTGGTCGGTGCTTCCTGCGCTCAGGCGCTGGCCTTTGCCTGGGGTATTCCGGCGCTCGGCGTGCACCACATGGAAGGCCATTTGCTGGCGCCGATGCTGGAGTCGCAACCGCCGGAATTCCCGTTCGTCGCTTTGTTGGTGTCGGGCGGTCATACGCAGCTGGTTCAGGTCGACGGGATCGGTCAATACACGCTCTTGGGCGAAACCCTCGACGATGCTGCCGGTGAAGCCTTCGACAAGACTGCGAAGATGATGGGGCTGAATTATCCGGGCGGTCCGGAAATCGCTCGTCTGGCGGAGCAAGGCGTTGCAGGGCGTTTCACTTTTCCGCGTCCGATGTGCGACCGCCCGGGCCTGGCTTTCAGCTTCAGTGGCCTGAAAACCTTCGCCCTCAACACCTGGCAGCAGAGCGTCAGCGCCGGGGACGACAGCGAGCAAGCCCGTTGCGACATCGCGCTGGCGTTCCAGCAGGCCGTGGTGGAGACTTTGACCATCAAGTGCAAGCGCGCCCTGAAACAGGCGGGCATGAAGCGTCTGGTCATCGCAGGGGGCGTCAGCGCCAACAAGGCGCTGCGCTCTTCACTGGAAAAAATGCTCGGCGACATGAAGGGCGACGTGTTTTACGCCCGTCCGGAGTTCTGCACCGACAACGGCGCAATGATTGCGTTTGCCGGCTGCCAGCGCTTGCAGGCCGGTCAACACGAAAGTCTGGCGATCAGCGTGCAGGCACGCTGGCCGATGGAGCAGTTGTCAGGGCTGTGATGAGCGGCGCTCACGTCCGGTATTTAAAAATGCCGTTCGCGCCCGGCAAACAGGTCGCGTAGATTGCCCCGATGACGCCAGACGATCATGCCCGTGAGGGCGCTCATGGGCAGCAAGGCCGCCGGTTCCTGCCAGGCCAGCAGCGGCAGGGTCAGCGGTGTGGCGATCAGCGCGGCGAGTGAGCTGGTGCGGGTCAGGTAGAACGTCAGCAGCCAGGCACAGACCGCCAGCAGGGCTGCTGGCGGGTAAAGCCCCAGTAACATGCCGGCAGCAGTGGCGACACCTTTGCCACCGCGAAAGCGAAAATACAGCGGGAACAGGTGACCGATGACGGCACAAACGCCGATCCAGGCCTGTTCTTGCAGCGAAAGACCCGCAACACCGGCGATCAGCACCGGCAACAGCCCTTTGCAGAGGTCGCCGATCAAGGTCAGGATGGCGAGTTTCTTGCCGGCCAGACGCAACATGTTGGTGGCACCGGCATTGCCCGAGCCACTCATTCGCGGATCGAGGTTACCGGTCAGGCGGCTGAGCAAAATGGCGAAGGACAGAGAGCCGAGCAGGTAGGCGAGAGTCGCCAGTAACCAAAACATGCTAACTATTCCGGGCGAGGACGCCCTGATTCTAACGGCGCATTGCGCCCTTGTCGTGCAGCGGAGAAAAGTGCTTGGACAGAGTGTTTATCGAGGGCCTGGAAGTCGACACCGTGATCGGTGCCTACGACTGGGAGCGAGGCATCCGACAGTGCTTGCGTCTTGATCTGAGCTTCGCCTGGGACAATCGCCCGGCCGCGGCTGGTGATGACCTGACCCTGGCGCTCGATTACGCGAGCGTTTCGTCGCGCATCCAGGCCTTTGCCGAGCAAGCGCAGTTCCAGCTGGTCGAGACCTTTGCCGAGCGCCTGGTTGAGGTGCTGATGAGCGAGTTCAACATTACCTGGATGCGTCTCAAACTGACCAAGCCAGGTGCCGTACCGGCGGCCACCGGTGGTGTGGGCGTGGAGATCGAGCGCGGATGTCGCTGACTCAGGTGTACCTCGGGCTCGGTAGCAATATCGAGCGCGAAACCCATTTGCAGGCTGGCCTGGAAGCCCTGGCGGGTTTTCTGGTGGATATAAGATGCTCGGCGGTGTTTGAAAGCCAGCCGGTGGGGATCAAGAGCGGGCCGTTCTTCAATTTTGTGGTCTCGGCTTACACCGATTTGCCGCTGATAGAACTGGACCGCCGACTGAAATTCATCGAGGCAGACAACGGCCGCTATGCACCGGACCGCAAGGGTTTGCCACTGGATATCGACGTGCTGTTGTTCGGTGATCTGGTGGGCAACTTCGACGGATTGATTCTGCCGCGGGCAGAGATTCTGAAAAATGCTTTCGTATTGTGGCCGTTGTCGCTCATTGCGCCGGATCGTGTGCATCCGGGCGTAGGCAAAAGCTTTGCGACGTTGTGGGGCGAAGCGCAGATTGATCAGGTGTTGGCGCCGGTGGCGTTTGAGTGGCGCGGGGAGCCGTTGACTCCATTGCATCTCCTGTGAGGCTGATGACGCCATCGCGAGCAGGCTCGCTCCCACAAGGGTTGCGCTAAACCTGTGGGAGCGAGCCTGCTCGCGATGCTTTTCAGGCAGACGCCCCGTCTTTGTAGGCTTTCAAAGCTTTTAGCCGCTCACGCTTGATCTCCTCTCCCAGCTCCGGCCCCTTGAATCCCTTCTCCAGCAACGGCTGTACCGCCACGCTGCGGGCTGCATTCGCCGCCCCGCGCAAATAATCCGCCTGTGGATAACTTCTCTGCTCCAGCCCTTTGCGCCCGCGCGCGTCCATTTCACACGCTGCAATAAACTCCTCAAACCGCTGCGGGCGACGATAGACGTCAAAACTCTGCAGCAGCTCCAGCAGTGTCGAGGGCTTTAGCTCCAGGGCGCGATGGCCATGGGTGTGATACTGCCCCACCAGCAAAGCCAGTTCCTGGCAGTCCTTCGGTGCCTTGAAGCGTTCATTGACCGCTTTGATCAGCTTCAGGCCGGTGTGTTCGTGGGCGATGTGCCGCGGCCAGTCTTCTTTCGGCGTCAGCCCTTTGCCCAGGTCATGCAGCAGGCAAGCCCAGCGCACTGTCAGTGGTTGTTTGTGCAGCGCTGATTGCTCAAGCACGCTCAAGGTGTGCACGCCCGTGTCGATTTCCGGGTGATGAGCTTCCGGTTGCGGTACGCCGAACAGGGCATCGACTTCTGGCATCAGCACCTTGAGAGCGCCGCACTCGCGCAGCACTTCGATAAACACCTGCGGTTGATCTTCCAGCAGTGCGCGGGAAATTTCTTTCCAGCTACGTTCGGCGGTCAATGCCTCCAGTTCGCCCGATTCGCTGAGTTGGCGCATCAGCTCCAGCGTTTCCGGTGCGACGGTGAAGCCCAGTTCCGCATAACGAGCGGCAAAGCGCGCAACGCGCAGAACACGGAGCGGATCTTCGGCAAATGCGGGGGAAACGTGACGCAGAACGCGAGCTTCGAGATCACGTTGGCCATGGTACGGGTCGGTCAAATTCTGTTGATCGTCTTCAGCCATGGCGTTGATCGTCAGGTCGCGACGAATCAGGTCTTCTTCGAGGGTGACTTCGGGGCTGGCGTGAAAGGTAAAACCGCCGTAACCGCGTCCGCTTTTGCGTTCAGTCCGGGCGAGGGCATATTCCTCACCACTTTTTGGATGAAGGAACACCGGGAAGTCCGCGCCCACCGGGCGATAGCCCTTGGCGAGCATTTCTTCGGTGGTGGCGCCGACCACGACCCAGTCGATATCGGTGACAGGTTTGCCCAGCAGGCGATCGCGTACCGCACCGCCGACTTTATAAATCCGCATAAAAAACCTCCGTTAGCCCGACAGAATAACCGTTGCGTCGAGCTTGCGGAGGCACGAACAGGATCAAAGATGAATGACGGCCAGGTCCAGCCGGCCGTATTCGCCTTCGCTGTGCTCGCTTCTGGGCGGTACGTGGTGGGTTTTCATCACCTGATCCCCTTGCAGGGTTTCCAGGTGAATGTCGAAGCCCCAGAGGCGGTGCAAGTGTTTAAGCACTTCCTCGGTGGACTCACCCAGCGGTTTGCGGTCGTGTTGCTGGTGACGCAGGGTCAGGGAGCGATCTCCGCGGCGGTCGATGCTGTAGATCTGGATGTTGGGTTCGCGATTACCCAGGTTGTACTGCGCGGCCAGGGTTTCCCGGATGGTGCGGTAGCCATCTTCGTCGTGGATGGCCGGTACCAGCAGGTCGTCCTTCTGGTCATCATCGAGAATGCTGAACAATTTCAGGTCGCGGATCACCTTCGGTGACAGGTACTGCAGGATGAAGCTTTCATCCTTGAAGCTGCTCATGGCGAACTTGATGGTGGATAGCCAGTCGGTGCCGGCGATTTCCGGGAACCAGCGATAATCTTCTTCGGTGGGGGTTTCACACATGCGCCGGATATCACGGTACATGGCAAAGCCCAGGGTGTAGGGGTTTATTCCGTTGTAGTACGGGCTGTCGAAGCCCGGCTGGAAGACCACGCTGGTGTGGGACGTCAGGAACTCCATCATGAAGCCGTCGGTGACCAGGCCTTCGTCGTACAGGTCGTTCATCAGGGTGTAATGCCAGAACGTGGCCCAGCCTTCGTTCATCACCTGAGTCTGGCGTTGCGGGTAAAAATACTGCGCGATCTTGCGCACGATCCGCACGATCTCCCGCTGCCAGGGCTCCAGCAGCGGCGCGTGTTTTTCGATGAAGTACAGGATGTTTTCCTGCGGTTCGGCGGGGAAGCGTGCGTTGTCCCGGTCGCTGTACTTGTCCGCGCCTTTCGGAATGGTGCGCCACAGATCGTTGATCTGTTTCTGCAAATGCTCCTCCCGGTCCTTTTGCCGACGACGTTCTTCCTCGGCGGAAATCGGGTAAGGGCGTTTGTAGCGGTCAACCCCGTAGTTCATCAGCGCATGGCAGGAGTCCAGCAGGTCCTCGACCGCGTCGATGCCGTGGCGCTCTTCGCACTGCATGATGTACTGCTTGGCGAACACCAGGTAATCGATGATCGAACTGGCGTCGGTCCAGGTGCGAAACAGGTAGTTGCCCTTGAAGAAGCTGTTGTGTCCGTAGCAGGCGTGAGCCACCACCAGCGCCTGCATGCAGATGGTGTTCTCTTCCATCAGGTAGGCGATGCAGGGGTCCGAGTTGATCACGATTTCGTAGGCCAGCCCCATCTGCCCGCGAGTGTAGGATTTTTCGGTGCTGAGGAAGTGTTTGCCGTACGACCAATGGTGATAACCCAGCGGCATACCGACGGAGGCATACGCGTCCATCATCTGCTCGGCCGTGATCACTTCGATCTGGTTGGGGTAGGTGTCGAGCGCATAGCGAGCCGCGATACGACTGATTTCGCGGTCGTAGGCCTGGATCAGCTCAAACGTCCATTCGGAGCCGGTGGAAATGGGTTGGCGCTTCTGCTCTTTGGCGGTCATGTCACTAACCTGCGCTGGAAGAGTTCACGGAAGACCGGATAGATATCCCCGGCCGAGACCAGTTGTTGCTGGGCAAAGGTGTCAGAAAAGGCTTCGGCGATGCGCTCGTACTCGAACCACAGGGCCTGATGTTCGCGCGGGGTGATCTCAACGTAAGTGTAGTACTGCACGAACGGCATGATCTGGTTGATCAGAATGTCGCGGCAGATCGGCGAGTCGTCATTCCAGTTATCGCCGTCGGAAGCCTGGGCGGCGTAGATGTTCCACTCGTTGCTCGGATAGCGTTCGGCCATGATCTCCTGCATCAGTTTCAACGCGCTGGAAACGATGGTGCCGCCGGTTTCGCGGGAATAGAAGAATTCTTCCTCATCGACTTCCCGGGCACTGGTGTGGTGGCGGATGAAAACCACGTCAATCTTGTCGTAGTTACGCTTGAGGAACAGGTACAGCAGGATAAAGAAACGCTTGGCGATGTCCTTGGTCGCCTGGGTCATGGAGCCGGACACGTCCATCAGGCAGAACATCACCGCCTTCGAACTGGGGTTGGGTTGCTTGATCAGCAGGTTGTACTTGAGGTCGAAAGTGTCGAGGAACGGTACGCGATGAATGCGCGCACTGAGTTTTTCGATTTCTGCCTCGATTTTCTGAATATCGCCGAAGTTGTCCGGTTCTTCCTGCTTGAGTCGCAGCAATTCCTCTTTGGCTTCGCGCAGTTTCGCCCGGCTGCTGCCGGACAGGGCGATTCGTCGGGCGTGGGCCGAGCGCAAGGTGCGGATGATGTTGATCCGCGACGGGTTGCCTTCGTTGCTGATGCCTGCACGAACGGTTTTGAAGGTATCGGTGCCGGTCAGGTTGCGCTTGACCAGATTGGGCAGTTCCAGGTCCTCGAACATGAACTCGAGGAACTCTTCCTGGGTGATCTGGAAGACGAACTCGTCCATGCCTTCACCCGAGTTGCCAGCCTTGCCGGGCCCTCTGCCGCCGCCACCTCCGGGCGGACGGGCGATGTGCTCGCCGCTGGTGAACTCTTTGTTGCCGGGGTGCACGACGGTCTGTTTGCCCCCGCGACCGTGGTGAAGCACCGGCTCGTCGATGTCGCGGCCGGGAATGCTGATCTGTTCGCCGTGTTCCATGTCGGTGATGGAGCGCCGGCTGACCGCCTCTTCGACAGCCTTTTTGATGTGATCACGGTAACGCCGCAGAAACCGCTGACGGTTCACCGTGCTCTTGTTCTTGCCATTGAGACGTCGGTCGATCACATAGCTCATGACTGCTCCTTAGAAGCTGTCCTGAAAGGGGCGAGCGGTGATGCAGCATCGGACCGAAGGCCAAGGGATATTCAACGCTCCCCCAAGCGCTTTGGATGCTGCCTGAACTCGCTACCGACTTTCGAACACCTTCCAGAGGCCTGTGTAACAGAAAATGCGTACACAGGCCTCTGGCTGACGACAACCGGTCTGACCGGCAGCGGGTTATTGTGATTTTCTGACCCGCAGGTACCACTCGGACAGCAGTCGTACCTGTTTGTCGGTGTAGCCCCGCTCGACCATCCGTGTGACGAAGTCGTTGTGTTTCTGCTGGTCCTCTTTGCTCGCCTTGGCGTTGAAGCTGATGACGGGCAGGAGGTCCTCGGTGTTGGAGAACATTTTCTTCTCGATGACCACCCGCAGTTTTTCGTAGCTGAGCCAGGTCGGGTTCTTGCCGTTGTTGTTGGCACGGGCGCGCAGCACGAAGTTGACGATTTCGTTGCGGAAATCCTTCGGATTGCTGATACCGGCCGGTTTTTCGATTTTCTCCAGTTCTTCGTTCAGCGCCACGCGATTGAGGATCTCGCCGGTTTCCGGGTCGCGGTATTCCTGGTCCTGGATCCAGAAGTCGGCGTACAGCACGTAGCGATCGAAGATATTCTGGCCGTACTCGCTGTACGACTCGAGGTAGGCGGTCTGGATTTCCTTGCCGATGAACTCGATGTAACGCGGCGCCAGGTACTCCTTGAGGAAGCGCAGGTAGCGTTCGCGGGTTTCAGCCTGGAATTGTTCCTGTTCGATCTGTTGTTCCAGCACGTAGAGCAAATGCACCGGGTTGGCGGCGATTTCGTGCGGATCGAAGTTGAAGACCTTCGACAGAATCTTGAACGCGAAACGGGTCGACAGACCGTTCATGCCTTCGTCGACACCGGCATTGTCGCGGTATTCCTGGATCGACTTGGCCTTCGGATCGGTGTCCTTGAGGTTTTCACCGTCGTAGACCCGCATCTTGGAGTAGATGTTCGAGTTTTCCGGCTCCTTGAGGCGCGAGAGCACGGTGAACTGGGCGAGCATCTTCAGCGTGTCCGGTGCGCAGTGCGCCTTGGCCAGGGAGCTGTTGAACAAGAGCTTGTCGTAGATCTTCACTTCGTCGCTGACCCGCAGGCAGTACGGCACTTTGACGATGTAGATCCGGTCGATGAAGGCTTCGTTGTTCTTGTTGTTGCGGAAGGTGTGCCATTCCGATTCGTTGGAGTGGGCCAGCAGGATCCCGGTAAACGGAATCGCCCCCAGGCCTTCGGTACTGTTGTAGTTACCTTCCTGGGTGGCAGTCAGCAATGGGTGCAGCACCTTGATCGGTGCCTTGAACATTTCGACGAATTCCATCAGGCCCTGGTTGGCCCGGCACAGTGCGCCCGAGTAGCTATAGGCGTCGGCGTCGTTTTGCGGGAATTCTTCCAGTTTGCGGATATCGACCTTGCCCACCAGTGCCGAGATGTCCTGGTTGTTTTCGTCTCCCGGTTCGGTTTTGGCCACGGCGATCTGGTTGAGGATCGATGGATAGAGCTTCACCACGCGGAACTGGCTAATGTCGCCGCCGAATTCGGCCAGACGTTTGGTGGCCCATGGCGACATGATGGTGTTGAGATAGCGCCGCGGAATGCCGAAGTCTTCTTCGAGGATCGCGCCATCTTCGGTGGCGTTGAACAGACCCAAAGGAGATTCGAAAACCGGCGAGCCTTTGATCGCGTAGAAAGGCACCTTCTCGATAAGCTGTTTCAGCTTCTCGGCCAGGGACGATTTACCGCCGCCGACGGGGCCGAGCAGATAGAGGATTTGTTTCTTCTCTTCCAGGCCCTGAGCGGCATGGCGGAAATACGAGACGATCTGGTCGATGCATTCTTCCATCCCGTGGAAGTCTTCAAAGGCCGGATAGCGGCGGATCACCTTGTTGGAAAAGATTCGCGAAAGCCTCGAGTTGGTCGAGGTGTCGAGCAGCTCCGGTTCTCCGATGGCCAGCAACAGACGCTCGGCGGCGGAAACGTAGGCGCTGCGGTCCTTTTTGCACAGCTCCAGGTACTCTTGCAGTGAGAGTTCTTCCTGGCGTGTGGACTCGAAGCGTTGTTGGAAGTGGCTAAAGATACTCATGACGTCACCTCGCTCGATACGTGGAGCCGACGCCGGATCAGTCAGTCGATGCTGGCAGCGACCGGATATGCAGTCGCTGTTTACCCCCCAGAACCCTTTCAAAGCGTACCGCCCCGAAAGCTACTCCCGATGACCCGCGCGCCGGTGTACCGGCTCTCCCCTGTTTTGGATGGCCTGCGCTTAAGGATAGTTGCTTATTCGGGAGGTAAAGGCGAGATGCGTAATTAGTTGTGGCAGACCGTTCGTCTGCCACCGCGCAAGCCCGCGGCAGCCGGGGCTTGTACGTTACAAAAAAATTATTCGGAAGTGCCTTGCGCGGTTTCCGAAGGATAAGTCGTACGCCACAGCTCAAAACCGCCGTCCATGCTGTAGACATCGGAGAAGCCCTGGCTGATCAGGTAGGCCGCTGCGCCCTGGCTGGAATTGCCGTGATAGCAGACCACCACCGTCGGTGCGTCCAGGTCCGCGCCCTGAATGAAAGCATGCAGGGAATGGTTGTCCAGATGCTTCGAGCCGCTGATGTGCAGCGCGGCAAATGTTGCCGGGTCTCGAACATCGACCACCACTGCGCCTTGTTCGCGCAAGGCCTGGGCCTGTTCTGGGGGGATACGTTTGAATTCGCTCATGGCGGGCTCCTGTGGCTCGGCTGAAAGCGCAGTCTAGCGCCGGGCGCTGGCTGGCGTTTGTTCGGAAATAGGGGAGGCGACTGACGGCAGGAAGGTGTGGCCATGCTCGTCGCATTTGCACTGAAGGCGTTCAAGGGTGTCGACGTTCATCAGGGTCATCGACCCGCCCCAGACGCAACCGGTGTCGAGGGCGAAGATGCCCGGCTCGTTGCACTGACCTTCGAGCGCTGCCCAGTGGCCGAAGATGATCTTCACGTCTCTGGTCTTGCGCTCCTTGTAAGTGAACCAGGGCGCATAACCTGGCGGCGCGGTGTCGACGCCTTCCTTGCCCTTGAGGTCGAGTTTGCCTTCGCTGGTGCAGAAACGCATGCGGGTGAAATAGTTGGTGATCACGCGCAGGCGGGTTACGCCTTTGAGATCGCTGTCCCATTTCAGTGGTTCGTTGCCGTACATGCCGTCGAGGTAAGGCGTGAAGCGATTGTCGTCGCGCAGGGCCTCTTCGACTTCGGCGGCGCACTTCAGGGCTTTGCGCAGCGACCATTGCGGGGGGATGCCGGCGTGGACCAAGGCGATGTTGCGTTGCTCGTCGTAATGCATGAGCTTTTGCTGGCGCACCCATTCCAGCAGTTCCACACGATCCGGCGCTTCGAGAATCTCGCGCAGGGTGTCGGCTTTCTTCAGGCGTTCGATGTTATGCCCGGCGGCCAGCAGATGAAGATCGTGGTTGCCGAGCACGCATACCAGTGATTCGCGCATGCTATAGAGGAAGCGCAAGGTTTCCAGCGACTGCGGGCCACGGTTGACCAGATCGCCCACCAGCCACAGTTTGTCCCGGGCAGGGTCGAAGGCGACCTGCTTGAGCAGGCATTTCAACGGTTCGAGGCAACCTTGCAGGTCGCCAACGGCATACGTCGCCATCAGTGCAGGGCTCCGGGCACCGCCAGGCGGAATGGAGCGATGATGGCGTCGAAGTGTTTGCCGTCTTCGGCAATCATTTGATAGCTGCCTTGCATGTTGCCGACCTTAGTCGTCATCACCGTGCCACTGCTATAGGTATGGCTCTCGCCTGCCTTGATCAACGGCTGTTGGCCAACCACGCCGGCACCGCGAACCTCCTCGACATGCCCGTCACCATCGGTGATCACCCAGTGCCGCGACAACAGCTTGGCCGGTAATTCGCCATTGTTGTGTACGGTGATGGTGTAAGCGAAGGCAAAGCGGTTTTGCTCGGGTTGCGATTGTTCTGCCAGATAGCGGGTGACGACGCTGACGTCGACCTGATAACGAGGATCGGACATTCAAGAGGCCTTAAAAACGAAGCGGGACGCGGGGCGTAGCTGATGGAATTCAGTCTAGGCCAAGTATCGGGTAGTAAACCAGACATGAGGGCTGGTGTCCTACCCGATAACGCTTGTTGCCTGTCAGTCGGCGGCGGGTTTCTGTAGGACTTGTTCGCTGAGTTTGTCGGCCAAGCGTACGAAGGCTGCAAGATCGAGCTGCTCCGGGCGCAGGCTGCCGTCGACACCGGCGGCGGTGATTTCGTCGTTGCTCAGCAGCAACTTGAGGGTGTTGCGCAGGGTCTTGCGGCGCTGGTTGAAGGCTTCGCGCACGACGCGCTCCAGCAAGCGGTGATCCTTGGCCGGGTGCGGCAGTACGGCGTGAGGCACCAGGCGCACGATGGCAGAATCGACTTTCGGCGGCGGGTTGAACGCGCCGGGGCCAACGTTGAACAGGTGCTCTACGCGACAATGGTACTGAACCATGATCGACAGACGACCCCAGTCACCGCCGCCAGGGCCTGCCGCCAGGCGCTCGACCACTTCTTTCTGCAGCATGAAGTGCATGTCGCGAATGATGCCTGCGTTGTGCAGCAGGTGGAAAATCAGCGGCGTGGAGATGTTGTATGGCAGGTTGCCCACCACACGCAGGCTGTTCGGCGCAGCGTTCAGGCTGTTGAAGTCGAACTTCAGCGCATCGCCCTGGTGCAGGTTGAAATTGCTCTTGCCGGCGAACTGCTGGTTGAGGATCGGGATCAGGTCTTTATCCAGCTCCACTACGTCCAGCTGGGCACCGCTGTTCAGCAGGCCTTGGGTCAGCGCGCCCTGGCCCGGACCGATTTCCAGCAGGCGGTCTTCGGGCTTGGCATGGATGGAGCGCAGGATGCGGTCGATAACGCCGGCATCGTGCAGGAAGTTCTGGCCAAAGCGTTTGCGCGCCTTGTGTTGGTAATGCTCGGTCATAAACGGGTCTCGGCCATCTGGTAGGCGGTTTCCAGGGCGACTTGCAGGCTGCCGGTGTCGATTTTGCCGCTGCCGGCCAGGTCCAGGGCAGTGCCGTGGTCGACCGACGTGCGGATGATCGGCAAGCCGAGGGTCACGTTGACTGCTGCGCCGAAGCCTTTGTATTTCAGCACAGGCAAGCCCTGGTCGTGGTACATCGCCAGCACCGCGTCGCAGTGCTCCAGATATTTGGGGGTAAACAGAGTGTCGGCGGGCAGGGGGCCGCGAAGGTCCATGCCCTCGCCACGCAGGCGCTCTAATGTTGGTTCGATGATGTCGATTTCTTCATGGCCCAGGTGTCCGCCTTCGCCGGCATGGGGATTGAGCCCGCACACCAGGATACGCGGCTGGGCGATGCCGAATTTTTGTTGCAGGTCGGCATGCAGAATCCGCGTGACGCGCTCCAGACGCTCCGGTGTGATTGCATCGGCAATCTCGCGAAGGGGCAGGTGAGTGGTGACCAGCGCCACGCGCAATCCGCGGGTCGCAAGCATCATCACCACTTGCGCGGTTTGCGTCAGGTCGGCGAGAAATTCTGTATGCCCGGAAAAGGCGATACCCGATTCGTTGATCACGCCCTTGTGCACAGGGGCGGTGATCATTCCGGCGAAGTGCCCGTCCAGGCAGCCCTGACCAGCGCGGGTCAGGGTTTCCAGTACGAAAGCGGCATTGGCTTTGTCGAGCTGACCGGCAGTCACCGGCGCATTGAGCGGCGTATCCCAGACATACAGGCTGTTGGCTGGCGCGGGGATATCCGGCCAGTTGTCCGGGGTCACCGGCAGTAAATCAACGACCACGCCCAACTGCGCGGCCCGCTCAAGGAGCAGGTCGCGGCTGGTAATGGCAATCAGGGGATGTGGCTGGGCTTGCGAGGCAACCAGCAGGCACAGGTCAGGACCTATGCCGGCCGGTTCGCCGGGTGTCAGCGCGAAACGTTGGGGTTTCACTGCGCTGCCTGGTCTGCACCAGGGAGTTTGATCTCTACGTACGCTTCGTCACGGATCTGACGCAGCCAGGTTTGCAGCTCTTCGTCGTATTTGCGGTTACGCAGTACGGTCATTGCTTGCTGCTCACGGGCCTGGGTGGTGCTGTCCGTGGCGCGGCGGCCAAGGACTTCCAGGACGTGCCAGCCATATTGGGTCTGGAACGGCTTGGACAGCTGACCTTGTGGGGTCTTGGCCATCACTTCGCGGAACTCGGGCACCAATGCATTCGGGTCGATCCAGTTCAGGTCGCCGCCGTTGAGGGCGGAACCCGGGTCTTCCGAGAAGCTTTTCGCCAGTTCGCCGAAATCTTCGCCCGATTCGATACGGGTGTAGAGCGACTGGGCCAGGGCCTTGGTTTTTGCTTCGTCGCGGATCGGGCTAGGTTTGACCAGGATATGACGCACGTGTACTTCGTCACGGGTCTGGGTCTCGCCGCCACGCTTGTCGAGGATCTTCAGGATGATGAAGCCGCCCGGCGTGCGCATCGGCTGGGTTACATCGCCGACCGACATGGTGCTCAGCATGCGATCGAACGGAGGTGGCAATTGAGCGGCTTTACGCCAGCCCATGTCGCCGCCTTCCAGTGCGGTTTCGCTGGCGGATTTGGCAATTGCCAACTGAGCGAAGTCAGCGCCTTGCTTGAGCTGCTGGTAAACCGCGTCGGCCTGTTTGGCAGCACTCTGAATTGCATCGGAATTAGCACTTTCCGGTGTAGGAATCAGGATGTTGGCCAAGCGGAACTCTTCGGACAGCTGCATTTTGCCAAGGTCGGAAGCGAGGAAGTTCTTCACTTCCTGCTCGGACACTTGAATGCGCTCAGCCACACGGCGTTGACGCACGCGGCTGATGATCATTTCACGACGAATCTGCTCGCGAGCGTCTTCATAAGACAGGCCATCACGAGTCAGGGCCGCGCGGAATTGATCGATCGACATGTTATTGCGCTGGGCAATGGTGCCGACCGCCTGATTCAGCTCTTCATCGGTGATGCGAATGCCGGAGCGCTCGCCGATCTGCAGTTGCAGGTTTTCGACGATCAGACGCTCAAGCACCTGCTGGTCCAGCACGCTGGCCGGCGGCGCAGCAGCACCGCGTTTGGCGATGGTTTGCTGAACTTCATGAACACGCTGGTCCAGTTGGCTCTGCATGACCACGTCGTTGTCGACAATGGCCACCACCTTATCGATGGACTGTACCGCGGCATTCGCCGCAGTACCCAGGAACAGCGCGCCCAGCATTAGCGGGCGCAGACAATCAGAAAGCTTGGTCTTCACGTTCACGATAACCTTGGATGCCTTTGTCGAGGAAGCTCTCTACTTTGGCGCCGGTGAGGCCGCCGAGACCTTTCAGAACGATTTGTAGGAAGATGCCATGGTCGCCTTTTTCGTTTTCCGGGGAGTTCTGGCTGAACTCCTCATACGAAACCCAGTAACGGCTGATCAGGCGCAGTTTCCAGCAGCAGTTGTCGTACTCGAAACCACCGAAGGCTTCCAGGGTACGGTTGCGGTTGTAGTCATACTGCCAGCGACTGATGGCGTTCCATTGCGGCACGATCGGCCAGATCACCGAGAAGTCGTGCTGTTGGATCTTGTAGTAGTCCTTCACGTAGCCCGGGGTGCCCGGAGTACCGTAGTCACCACCGCCCACCGACCATTGACCGGTGTTCTGGTCGTAACGGACCTGGTCATTACGATAGCGATAGCCGGCGTTGATGACTTTGTTCGGGTTGTCTTCAGGCTGGTAGTGGAACATCGCGCTGCCCGAGCGAGGGCTGCGGCTTTCCGGGTCCCAGTTGTAATTGGCAGTGGTGCGCCAATCGCGGTTCCAGCGGTATTCGTATTCCAGCGCATAAGGCGAAACATCAGTCTGCGAATCCAGGCGGGTATTCGCATCGATCCCCGGCAACTGGACTTTGCGGTCTTGGAAATACAAGGCCTGGCCGACGCTGAGGCGTTGACGTTCGAAGCCGTCTTCTTCGATCCAGCGGTTGGTCACGCCCAGCGACAGTTTGTTCTCGTCGCCGACACGGTCGGAACCAGAGAAACGGTTGTCGCGGAACAGGGACGCATAGTTGAAGGTGTATTCGCCAGTGTCGAAAACCGGGATGTCCTTCTGGTCTTCTTCAGGGACGTACAGGTAGAACAGGCGTGGCTCCAGGGTCTGGCGATAGTTCTTGCCAAACCATGTGGTGTTACGGTCGAAATACAGGCCGCTGTCGATGCTTGCGATCGGGACGCCGCGGTTCTGGTTGCTGCTGAACGTACCGTTGAGACGATCACGTTCGGCGCTCTGGCCGGCGATGTCGGCTTTACCCTTGCCATCGAGATCCAGCTGATATTGGGTGTACTGATACTTGAGCGATGGCTTCACGAAGCCATAGGTCCAGTCCAGTGGCAGGCTGACGCCTGGCTTGAGGTTGAGGCGGTCACCGTTGGCGCGGGCCAGGCCGAACACATTGGTGTCCAGGCGAGGCGACAGGTTGCCGTTTTCATCGGAGAACTGACCCGTTTTCAAATCACGATCGAAACGCACGACTTCTGTTTCGTAGTCGAATTTCAGGCCGTACGGGCGCATTGGCAGCCGACCATTGAGGCTGATCTGCGGCAAACGATCATAGGGCGTGATGTTGGAAACGGTTGCAAGCTGATACGCCTGGGCGTTCAAACGAGCGGTGTAGTTGTCGCCACGGTAAGAAACGGAGCCTTGCTGATTGACGTAATCCTCGGTTTTTACACCAATCTGATCGGTCTGCAGATCCTGGAAATAATAAGGATCGCTGATTTTGGTGTAATCGACTTGCGTGAAAACGCGCGAGTCGAGGCCGCCCTTGTGCTGCCAGTTGTACATGTAGCGGGTTTTTTCGTAGTCGGTCTGCTTGCTGCGGTCGGTGTTGTCATCATTGAGGTACGCAGCACCGAACTGACCTTCGCTGGACTTGGTCAGGTAGCGGAACTCGCCTTCCATCAACAGGCCGCGCTTGCTCATGTAGCGCGGGTACAACGTGGCATCGTAGTTCGGCGCCAGGTTGAAGTAGTACGGAGTGACCAACAGGAAGCCGGTATCGCTGCCGCTGCCAATGGTTGGCGGCAGGAAGCCGGACTGACGACGGTCGTCGATCGGGAAATAAATGTACGGCGTGTACAGAACCGGAATGTCCTTGACCCGCAGCGTCACGTTGGTCGCGGTACCGAAACCGGTCGCCGGGTTCAAGGTGATGTTGTTGCCCTTGAGCTGCCAGGCGTTGCTGTTCGGTTCGCACGTGGTGTACGTACCATCCTTGAGGCGGATGATCGCGTTCTCGGCACGTTTGGCGTACAGCGCGTTACCGCGGATACGGGATTTGTGCATCACGTATTCGGCGTTGTCGACCTTGGCCTCACCGGTGTCGAGCTGCACTTCGGCGTGGTCGCCGACGATCAGCGCGCCGTTGTCGCGAATGCGTACGTTGCCGTCCAGCTCGCCACGGCTCTCGGCCTGGTAGAGGTTCGCTTCGTCGGCTTCAGCCTGCATGCTGCCCTGACGCAGGACCACGTCACCGGCCAGGGTAGCGATCTGTTCATCCTGCTTGTAGCGAGAAGCCTTGGCACCGACAAACGTCGGGGCGTCACTTTTATTCGTCTTGTCATTCATGCCAGGACGAATTGGTTCGATATAGGAACCAGAGCAGTAAGGACCGGTTTCGGCCAATTGCGCTGCAGTGAGATTCTCGCGCGGAACCCAGTCAAGGTGACTGTAGTCTGCGCTACGGGACTTGAGGCCGCGGCCTTTGGATTCGGTGACCTGCACAGGCTTGGTGCCGGTGTCTTCACTGGCGCCGCTCTCGGTAGGTGCTTCACCGGTCGCGGAGACTGCGCTGCCCTCATGGATGGGACGCGGTGGCAATGCAGCCGCCGGCGTCTTGGGCGCACAGTTCCAGGCACCCGAAGCAGAGACTGAGCAGTCATACTGTTCCGCGGCGACCACGAACGAAGTGGCTAGAGGTTGCAGGGCCAGCAGACTGCCAGTGACCAACAACGGAAATTTTTTACGAAACGCGGGGGATTTCAATGCCATCTTATTAGTCCGGGCTTCCTGCGTGCCATCTGCCCGCGGTGTGGGCCGCACGCCTCTCGATGGTCTGAAAAAGATGCTGGATAATAAAGCATGACCCGCTTGACGGCTAGCGCCGTCGGAGACCCTTGCAATGCCTGACCAAGATGTACGTTTGCAACACCTGAAAGTTTGGCTCGATGAGCAATTGGCGACCCTCTTTGCAGAGCAGAGTTGGGGCGCCGTACCCCCGGCCACGTTGACCGCGGCCAGCAGTGATGCGAGTTTTCGGCGCTATTTCCGTTGGGAAGGCGGCGGCAAAAGTTTCGTCGTAATGGACGCGCCGCCGCCCCAGGAAAACTGCAAACCCTTCGTGGATATCGCTTTTTTGCTGGCGAAATCCGGAATAAATGTGCCGAAAATTTATGCCGAAGACCTCGAACGCGGTTTTCTTTTGCTCAATGACTTGGGCAACAAGACCTATCTGGACGTTATCGACAGCGAAAATGCCGACGATTTGTTCAAGGATGCCTTGCAGGCTCTGTTGGCTTTTCAGCAGTTGCCGATGGTTGCTCCGCTGCCGAGTTATGACGTGGCGCTGTTGCGTCGCGAGCTGGAATTGTTCCCCGAGTGGTTTGTGAAGCGTGAGTTGGGCATCGAGTTCGACCCTGCGCAGCAAATGCTCTGGCAGAACGTGTCGCAGCTGCTGATCGACAGCGCCCTGGCGCAACCGAAAGTCCTGGTGCATCGCGACTACATGCCGCGCAACTTGATGCTCAGCGAGCCGAATCCCGGCGTGCTGGATTTTCAGGATGCGGTCTATGGCCCGGTGACCTATGACGTGACCTGCCTGTTCAAGGACGCGTTCCTGAGCTGGCCCGAGGAGCGAGTGCACGGTTGGCTGCAAGATTACTGGCAGCAAGCGGGCGCCCTCGGCATTCCCGTCCAGCCAGACTTCGATGACTTCCTGCGCGCCAGCGACCTGATGGGCGTGCAGCGTCACCTGAAAGTCATCGGTATCTTCGCCCGCATCTGTCATCGCGATGGCAAGCCGCGTTACCTCGCCGACGTGCCGCGCTTCTTTGCTTATATAGATGCAGTGATCGCCCGTCGTCCTGAACTGGCGGAGCTGGATGTGTTGCTGCTGAGTCTGCGTGCTGGAGTGAATGCATGAAGGCAATGATTCTGGCTGCGGGTAAAGGCGAGCGCATGCGCCCGCTGACCCTGACCACGCCAAAACCGCTGGTCCGCGCTGGCGGGGTGCCGCTGATCGAGTATCACCTGCGCGCGCTGGCCGCTGCCGGGTTTACCGAAATCGTGATCAACCATGCCTGGCTGGGACAGCAGATCGAAGACTATCTGGGCGATGGTTCGCGTTATGGCGTGAGCATCCAGTACTCGCCCGAAGGTGAACCGCTCGAGACCGGTGGCGGGATTTTCCGCGCATTGCCATTGTTGGGTGATGAGGCGTTTGTGGTGGTCAACGGTGATATCTGGACCGACTATGACTTCAGCGTCTTGCATCAACCCATCAGCGGCCTGGCGCATCTGGTGTTGGCGGATAACCCGAGCCACCACCCGGCAGGCGATTTCACGCTGGTCGACGGGCAAGTGCACGACGGCCAGGCAGATTCGCCGACCCTGACTTACAGCGGCATTGCAGTGTTGCATCCGCAGCTGTTCGACGGGCACACCGCCGGGGCGTTCAAGCTTGCACCGCTGCTGCGCACGGCCATGGCCGATGGGCAAGTCTCGGGTGAGCGGCTGAGCGGACGGTGGGTGGATGTCGGAACTCACGAGCGTCTGGCGGAAGTTGAAACTCTGATCGAAGCGAGTCGCTGAGATGCTGTGGCCAGGGACTCTGATTGGAGCCGGAGCGGGCTTTGCCATTGCCAGCATTCCGGGGGCCTTGCTCGGCGCTTTATTGGGGCAGGCGCTGGATCGGCACCTGCAATTGCATTCGTGGGGGCATTTGCGTGAAAAGCTCGGTGGCAGGCCGGTGCTGCGCAACGATGAGCTGCTGTTCGTGTTGCTGGGACGGCTGGCCAAATGCGATGGGCGAGTGGTAGACGGGCATATCCAGCAGGCGCGCCTGGAAATGCAGGCACTGGACATGACCGAGCCGGCCAAGCGTCGGGCGATTGCCGCGTTTAACCGAGGCAAGTCGGGCCATGACCGGTTGCGTGGTTATCTGCGGCGCTTGAGTGAGCAACCCCACGCGGCGGAAGGCGTGTTGCGCGCCTGTTGGCGAATGGTCTGGGCCGATGGTCGTGCCGGGCATGCCGAGCGCGAACTGATTCGCCAATGGGGTAAATGGCTGGGCTGGACGTCGTATCAGGTGCAGGCGCTGGCGGCTGACTATGAGCCGCACAAGCAATCGTCGGCCGGCACTGCCATCACTTATCAGGAAGCGTTGTCGCTGTTGGGGGTGTCCGCCACCACCGAACCGGCGCAGATCAAACGCGCCTATCGGCGCCTGCTGAGTCGTCATCATCCGGACAAGATTGCCGGCAGTGGTGCGACGGCGTTGCAGGTACGCGAGGCAACGGACAAGACGCGCGAATTGCATAACGCCTATACGTTGATTCGTCAGCGGCGGGATTTCAGGTAGTCAGTGTGTGATGCGTCGTCAGTGACGACGCCTTCGCGGGCAAGCCAGCTCCTACAGGTTTTATGTCGATCACAAAAATTGCGTACGGCATAAACCCTGTGGGAGCGAGCCTGCTCGCGAAGGGGGCAACTCGGTCTATCAGTCCGCAGCCTGAGGATTCAACCAGCCCCGCACCCGGCGAACCAACTGCTCCTGCTCTGCTTTCGAGTCACCCGGCAACGCCTTGAGCGATACTTGACTGAACGCCGAGCCCTTCAAACGCTTGCTGGCCTGCAAGCGTTCCAGAGCTGCGTTGCGGTCCAGCGGCTTGTCCTTGTAGAAGATGTCGGCGGTGGGCAGTTTTAGTGTCGGCGTCAGCTCAGCCAAGCCAGGTTTTGCTGCCACGGGCGTCTGCGCAGCGACCATCGCGAACTTCTCGACTTGCGAGGGCTGCCTCTCGCTCAGATAACGCGCGGCCCAGTAAGCGCCGGTGCCATGACCCAGCACCACGATGCTGCGAGCGCTCTGCTGTTCGGCGTAGGCAACAGCCGCATCGATGCGTGCGAAAATTCGTTCGGCGTCGGCTTTGACCTGTTCATCGCTGGTTTCAGCAATGGCCTTGTCGGCCACCTCCGCTTCACCGCCCGCCGCCTGCTCGATGGGCGCCGCCGTGGTCGAGTCCTTGCTGGCGGCATCAGGTGCTTTGGGCGGTGGCGTTACTTCAACAATACGTGGCGCAATGGCATCGCTTTGCACGTCTGGCAAGGTGATACTCAGGCTGCTCCACTCGGCGTCCGGCAATTGGCGCCGCAGCGGGCCGATTGCCTGCGGCCAGTCAACGGTTTCGCCAGCGCCCGGGATGATAATCACCGCACCCTTGGGATCAGCGGTATTGGCCGGCTTCCACAAGGCCAGAAACGTGTCGCTGCCGGCCTGGAGTTGTTGCTGTTCCTGAGCGGGAATTTTTCGCTCAAGTGCTGCCGCTTCTTCCTGACTACGCTCAAGCAGCGGCTGACGTTCGACCGGTTTTTCGTCTGCGGACTTTTCCGCGGCGGCCGGTGCCGGGTCTGCGGCCTCGACGGAAAAGGCGCAAGGCAGGATCAGCGACAGGCACAATGCTGGCAGTGCCAGGCGGTAGACAGGGGGCATCGGATATTCCAGGCCAGAAGTGGTTCCGGCAGCCTAATGGGTTGGTCAGTATTTGTCAGTGTGTGAGACTTCAATGATGCGTTTTTGCTGTCTGTGGGTTATCGGCTGTTTGTGGTTTCCCTTGATGGGCTGGGCGGCGCCTGCGCCACCGGAGCACACCGCGCAGTTGTCTGCGAGCCAGCAGCAATGGCTCGCGCAACATAATGAATTACGCGTCGGACTGGTGTTGCAAGTGCCCTATGCGCAATACGATCGCCGTTTGCAGCGGCTGTCCGGGGTTAACGTCGAGCTGATGAAGTGGGTGGCAAAAGCGCTCAAGGTCGAGTTGAGCTGGCGTAACTATCCCGACCTTGCGCAACTGGAAGCCGCCGCGCGCGAAGGTGAAATCGACATCGCCCCGGGGTTGGCGCAAACCCCCGGCGGCCTGCGCCTGTGGCAGTTTTCCGATCCATACATGCGGGTGCCGCAACTGGTGGTCAGTGACCAGAAGGGCGCCGGCGTGGTCGAGTTGGAAAAACTCGACAGCCAGACCCGCGTCGCCGTACGCATGCCCAGCGCCACCGCCGATTACCTGCGCAGCAATTACCCGCATTTGAACCTGCAGGGCGTGCCGATCGAGCGTCAGGCACTGCAACTGTTGTTGAGTCAGCAGGCCAGTTATGCCGTGGTCGATGAAGCGCAATTGGGACGTTTGTCTGTCGAACCGGAGTTTGCCGGGTTGGTGGTGGTCGGTGATATTGGCCTGCCGCAACTGCTGCGCGTGGCTACACGGCGGGACTGGCCGGAACTCGCCGGCATCATCGAAAGCGCGCTGCGGGCGATCCCCGCCAAGGACCTGGAACAACTGCACAACCAATGGCTGCAAGCCAAATACCCGCGACTGACCGAGTCGCCGGGTTTTTGGCAGAACCTCTGCCTGCTGTTGGCAGTGTTGATGCTGAGCTGCATGGCGATCGTGGTCTGGCAGCGTCGGCAGCAACACAGTCTTGAGCAACGGTTGTTGGTAGCACGCGAAGACATTGCCTTGCGTGCCGCCAGCGAAGAAGCGTTGCGCCTCACCCAGTTTTCCATCGACCAGAGCACCGTCGGCATTCTCTGGGTCAACTGGGACAGCCATGTGCGCTACGCCAACCGCGCCGCGGAAACCATGCTCGGCTATCCGTCGGGAGGCATCATCGATCGGCCGTTGATCGATTTCGAACCGGGTCTGCACATGGACCGCTGGCTGAACCTGTGGAAACGCGCCCGCGCCAGCGAAGAAGGGCCGCTCAGCTTTGAAACCAATTGCCTGCGAGCCGATGGCAGCATTCTGCCGACGGATGTTTCGTTGAGCTTCCTGCGTTTTCGCGATGGCGAATACCTGGTGGTCTACCTCAACGACGTCACCGAGCGTCGTCGTGCGCTGGCCGCGTTGCAGGAGAGCGAGGCGCGCTTGCAAGGGATTGCCGCGAACGTGCCTGGATTGGTCTTTCGCCTGGAGCGGGCTCCGGTGACAGGGCAGATCGACTTTGCCTACATCAGCGAGGGCAGCGAGAGCCTGGTCGGTTATTCCCCCACCACATTGGCCCACCGCGACAAAGGTCTGCGTAGCCTGGTGCATCCGGATGACAAGGCCAGTTACCACCAGACGCAGGATCATGCGCTGGACACTGACAGTGACTGGTCGTGGCAAGGGCGGATTCTCACGCGCCAGGGCGATCAGCGCTGGGCCGAGATCAAGGCCATCACGCGTCGCCTCGATGACGGCACCTATGTCTGGGACGGCATCGTCTGGGACATCAGCGAGAGCAAACGCATTGAGCTGGAACTCGCCAGCTCCCGTGAGCAATTGCGTGAATTGTCCGCACACCTGGAGAGCGTGCGAGAAGAGGAAAAGGCGCGCATCGCCAGGGAAGTTCACGACGAGTTGGGTCAGATGTTGACCGTTTTGAAACTGGAAACGTCCATGTGCGAACTGGCCTACGCCCAGCTCGACCCAGGTCTGAATGAGCGCTTGAACAGCATGAAGCGTTTGATCGCTCAGTTGTTCCAACTGGTGCGCGATGTGGCCACGGCGTTGCGGCCACCGATTCTCGATGCCGGGATCGCTTCGGCCATCGAATGGCAGGCCCGGCGTTTCGAGGCGCGCACGCAGATTCCGTGTCTGGTGCAAGTGCCGGAGAACTTGCCGGTGCTCAGCGATGCCAAGGCGATCGGCTTGTTCCGGATTCTTCAGGAAGCGCTGACCAATGTCATGCGGCATGCCCAGGCGCATACTGTTGAACTGACATTGACGCTTGAGGGCGACGAGTTGTGCCTGACTGTCAGCGATGATGGCGTAGGATTTGTCGCCACTACTGGTCGGCCAACATCCTTTGGGGTTGTGGGCATGCGCGAGCGAGTGTTGATCATGGGCGGGGAGCTGTTGCTTGAAAGTGAGCCGGGGGAGGGCACGACGTTGAGTGTGCGCGTACCTTTGGATGAGGCCTGAAGAATTTGTGTTGGTTTTACTGACGCCTTCGCGAGCAGGCTCGCTCCCACACGGATTGTGTGAACGCCACAGATCCAAATGTGGGAGCGAGCCTGCTCGCGATAGATCTTGAATCTGGAGAAAGACCGTGATCCGTGTACTGGTAGCCGAAGACCACACCATCGTTCGCGAAGGCATTAAACAACTGATCGGCCTGGCCAAGGACTTGCTGGTGGTGGGCGAGGCGAGCAATGGCGAGCAGTTGCTCGAGACCTTGCGTCATGTGCCTTGCGAAGTGGTGTTGCTGGACATCTCGATGCCGGGCGTCAATGGCCTGGAAGCGATTCCGCGGATTCGCGCACTGAACAATCCACCGGCGATCCTGGTGTTGTCGATGCACGACGAAGCGCAAATGGCTGCCCGGGCGTTGAAGGTCGGCGCGGCGGGTTACGCGACCAAGGACAGCGACCCGGCGCTGCTGTTGACGGCGATCCGCAAGGTCGCGGCGGGCGGTCGTTACATCGACCCGGACCTGGCCGACCGCATGGTTTTCGAAGTCGGCCTGACGGATTCGCGGCCGCTGCATTCGTTGCTCTCGGAGCGCGAATTCTCGGTGTTCGAACGCCTGGCCCAGGGCGCCAACGTCAACGACATCGCCCAGCAACTGGCCCTGAGCAGCAAAACCATCAGCACCCACAAGGCGCGGCTGATGCAGAAACTCAACATCACCTCGCTGGCTGAACTGGTGAAGTACGCCATGGAACACAAACTGCTCTGAAAACACCGAATCCCCCCTGTAGGAGCCGGCTTGCTGGCGATGGCGATCTCAATGACGCCATCGCCAGCAAGCCGGCTCCTACAGAAATGCTCAACCTCATATCCATTTGCGACATCCCGCCAAATCGCTATTGCCCGTTCCTGTGGGTTGCAGCTGGACAATCGCCGCCAACCTATCCATTCCCGCCATCCTTGTAGGGCAATCCCTACCCCCAACCTTCCATCCGGCTGAGGCGATTCTCTCCTGCGCCCCGATTTGCGTGCTCCCCAGCGTCCACTAGGCTTAGTCCACAGCAGTCATCAATAACAAAGGTGTGGGTATGAGCCAGGTCGATTCAAGCGCAGGGGCCAATGACATTCTGGTCAGCTTTCGTGGAGTGCAAAAGAGCTACGACGGCGAGAACCTGATCGTCAAAGACCTCAACCTGGACATTCGCAAAGGCGAGTTCCTCACGTTGCTCGGGCCATCCGGTTCCGGCAAAACCACCAGCCTGATGATGCTCGCCGGTTTCGAAACCCCGACCGCCGGTGAAATCCTCCTGGCCGGGCGCGCCATCAACAACGTGCCGCCGCACAAGCGCGACATCGGCATGGTGTTCCAGAACTATGCATTGTTCCCGCACATGACCGTCGCCGAGAACCTCGCGTTCCCGCTGACCGTGCGCGGCTTGAACAAGAGCGATGTCAGCGACCGGGTCAAACGTGTCCTGAGCATGGTTCAGCTCGAGACCTTCGCCCAGCGTTATCCGGCGCAACTGTCCGGTGGTCAGCAACAGCGTGTGGCCCTGGCCCGTGCACTGGTGTTCGAACCGCAACTGGTGCTGATGGATGAACCCCTCGGCGCACTCGACAAACAACTGCGCGAACACATGCAGATGGAGATCAAGCATCTGCACCAGCGTCTCGGCGTGACCGTGGTCTACGTGACTCACGACCAGGGCGAAGCCCTGACCATGTCCGACCGCGTGGCGGTGTTCCATCAGGGCGAAATCCAGCAGATCGCCCCTCCACGCAGCCTCTACGAAGAACCGAAAAACACCTTCGTCGCCAACTTCATCGGCGAGAACAACCGTCTCAACGGCCGCCTGCACAGCCAGACCGGCGATCGTTGCATCGTCGAACTCGGTCGCGGTGAAAAGGTTGAAGCGCTGGCGGTCAATGTCGGCAAGACCGGCGAACCCGTCACGCTGTCGATTCGTCCGGAACGCGTGAGCCTCAATGGTTCGAGCGAGTCCTGTGTCAACCGCTTCTCAGGGAGGGTGGCGGAATTCATCTATCTGGGCGACCACGTCCGGGTTCGCCTGGAAGTCTGCGGCAAGACCGACTTCTTCGTGAAACAACCGATTGCCGAGCTCGATCCCGGGCTTGCTGTCGGCGACGTGGTACCGCTTGGCTGGGAGGTCGAACACGTTCGCGCGCTCGACCCACTTCTAGAGGCGAACTGATCGCCCCCTGCTTCAACCAACCCTGCACGTGGAGAGAACAATAAATGTTGAGATCCCTGAAATTCACCGCCCTGGTCATGGGCATGATCGGTGCGGCACACGCGATGGCGGCGGGCCCGGACCTGACCGTGGTGTCCTTTGGCGGGGCGAACAAGGCCGCGCAGGTCAAAGCCTTCTACGCACCGTGGGAAGCGGCGGGTAACGGCAAGATCGTAGCGGGCGAGTACAACGGCGAGATGGCCAAGGTCAAAGCCATGGTCGACACCAAAAGCGTGTCCTGGGACCTGGTGGAAGTTGAGTCGCCAGAACTGTCCCGTGGTTGCGACGAAGACATGTTCGAGCAACTCGACCCGGCGCTGTTCGGTAAGACCGAAGACTACGTCAAAGGCGCTATCCAGCCTTGCGGCGTAGGTTTCTTCGTGTGGTCGACCGTGTTGGCCTACAACGCCGACAAGCTGGCCTCCGCACCCACCAGCTGGGTGGATTTCTGGGACACCAAGAAATTCCCGGGTAAGCGCGGCCTGCGTAAAGGCGCCAAGTACACCCTGGAATTCGCACTGATGGCCGACGGCGTTGCGCCGAAAGACGTCTACAAAGTGCTGGCCGGCAAAGACGGTCAGGACCGCGCGTTCAAGAAGCTCGATGAGCTGAAACCAAACATCCAGTGGTGGGAAGCCGGCGCACAACCGCCGCAATACCTCGCTTCCGGTGACGTGGTCATGAGCTCGGCCTACAACGGCCGGATCGCTGCCGTGCAGAAAGAAAGCAACCTGAAAGTCGTGTGGAACGGCGGTATCTACGACTTCGACGCATGGGCCATTCCAAAAGGCCTGGACAAGGCACGTGCTGAAGCGGCGAAGAAATTCATCGCGTACTCGGTGGCGCCGCAGCAGCAGAAGACCTACTCGGAAAACATCGCCTACGGCCCGGCCAACACCCAAGCCGTACCGCTGTTGTCCAAGGACGTCCTGAAAGACATGCCGACCACCCCGGAAAACATCGCCAACCAAGTGCAGATCGACGTCAGCTTCTGGGCTGACAACGGCGAGCAACTGGAGCAGCGCTTCAATTCCTGGGCTGCGAAATAAGACCACCCCGTGGGCTTATCGACTCCCGTAGGAGCGAGGCTCGCCCGCGAAGACGTCAGCACATTCAACAGCAATGTTGACTGACACGCTGCCTTCGCGAGCAAGCTTCGCTCCTACGGGGGGGGATGTGTAGTTATCAAGAACAGAGGCGGCCTCGCGGTCAATGGATGCCGCCTCTGTAACGATCAAAGATTTCCGGAGTACGCCATGGCCACCGCCATTCCCCTGAACGCGGGCACTGACCCCACCTTGAAGCAGCGGCTCAAGCACGCCGAGCGGATCAACCGCTGGAAGGCCCAGGCCTTGATCGCGCCATTGGTGCTGTTTCTGTTGCTGGTGTTCCTGGTGCCCATCGTGGCGCTGCTCTACAAAAGCGTTGGTAACCCGGAAGTGGTCGGCGGCATGCCGCGCACCGTGGCGGCCATCGCCAGCTGGGACGGCCGCGGCCTGCCCGCTGAACCGGTTTACAAAGCGGCCAGCGAAGACCTCGCTGAAGCGCGCAAAAATCAGACCCTGGGCGACCTGTCCAAGCGCTTGAACATGGAGCTGGCCGGCTATCGCAGCCTGCTGACCAAAACCGCCCGCGCCTTGCCGTTCGCTACCGAACCGGCCTCTTATAAAGACGCGCTGGAAGGGCTCGACGAGCGTTGGGGCGACCCGGCCTACTGGCAAGCGGTGCGCCGCAACACCAGCAACATCACGCCGTACTACTTGCTGGCAGCGGTCGATCACCGCATTGATGACCTTGGCGAAATCGCCCCGGCCACGCCCGATCAGGCGATCTACCTCGACATCTTCGCCCGCACCTTCTGGATGGGCCTGATCATCACCGCCATTTGCCTGGTACTCGCCTATCCGTTGGCTTACCTGCTGGCCAATCTGCCGTCGCGTCAAAGCAACCTGCTGATGATTCTGGTACTGCTGCCGTTCTGGACCTCGATTCTGGTGCGCGTCGCCGCGTGGATCGTATTGCTGCAATCGGGCGGGCTGATCAACAGCGGCCTGATGGCCATGGGCATCATCGATAAACCGCTGGAGCTGGTGTTCAACCGTACCGGGGTCTACATCTCGATGGTGCACATCCTGCTGCCGTTCATGATCCTGCCGATCTACAGCGTGATGAAAGGCATCTCGCCGACCTACATGCGCGCCGCGATTTCCCTCGGCTGCCACCCGTTCGCCAGTTTCTGGCGGGTGTACTTCCCGCAGACCTATGCCGGTGTCGGCGCCGGTTGCCTGTTGGTGTTCATCCTCGCCATCGGCTACTACATCACCCCGGCCTTGCTGGGCAGCCCGAACGATCAGATGGTTAGTTACTTCGTCGCCTTCTACACCAACACCAGCATCAACTGGGGCATGGCGACCGCACTCGGTGGGCTGCTGCTGTTGGCGACCGTGGTGCTTTATCTGATTTACAGCTGGCTGGTGGGCGCCAGTCGCCTGCGCCTGAGCTAAGGGGAGAATCGAAATGCTGAGTCCTTATATGTCGCCCATCGAACGGGTGTGGTTCTACAGCTTGCGGATTCTCTGCGGCTTGATTTTGCTGTTCCTGATTCTGCCGGTGTTGGTGATCATCCCGTTGTCGTTCAACTCGGGCAGTTTCCTGGTGTATCCGCTGCAAGGTTTTTCGCTGCACTGGTATCAGGACTTCTTCGCCTCGGCGGAATGGATGCGTGCACTGAAGAACAGCATCATCGTCGCCCCGGCGGCGACCGTGCTGGCGATGGTGTTCGGTACGCTGGCGGCGATTGGCCTGACTCGGGGCGACTTCCCGGGCAAGGCGCTGGTGATGGCGTTGGTGATTTCGCCGATGGTGGTGCCGGTGGTGATCATCGGTGTCGCGAGTTACCTGTTCTTTGCACCGCTGGGCCTGGGCAACAGCTTCTTCTCGTTGATCGTGGTGCACGCGGTGTTGGGTGTGCCGTTTGTTATCATCACGGTGTCGGCAACGTTGCAGGGGTTTAACCACAACCTGGTGCGCGCCGCTGCCAGCCTTGGTGCTTCGCCGCTGACCGCGTTCCGCCGCGTGACATTGCCGCTGATTGCGCCAGGTGTGATCTCCGGTGCGCTGTTTGCCTTCGCGACCTCGTTCGATGAAGTGGTGGTGACGTTGTTCCTCGCCGGTCCCGAGCAAGCGACCTTGCCACGGCAGATGTTCAGCGGTATCCGCGAAAACCTCAGCCCGACGATTGCCGCCGCGGCAACGCTGCTGATCGCCTTCTCGGTGATCCTGCTGCTGACCCTGGAATGGCTGCGTGGCCGCAGCGAAAAACTGCGCACCGCCCAGGTCTGACACCGATCACCTGTAGGAGCGAGCCTGCTCGCGATGGTTGTCAACGATAACGCTGGAAGCCTGACACCCAGCGGCGTTTTCAAGTCCATCGCGAGCAGGCTCGCTCCGACAGGTGTTTTCGGTGGTATTCAGGATGTTTGATCATTCACACCCTGAATAGCAGACAAACCCCAATCCCCAGCTACTATTGTGCCCAGCTCCCCTATCTATAAGAGGCTGCGCACGATGAGTCTTTCCTCTTTCAAAATCGCACACAAACTGATCACCGGCGCAGCTGCCATCGAGCAACTGTCCGCCGAGCTCACGCGCCTGGACATCGACAACCCGCTGATCGTCACCGACGCCGCGCTGGTCAAATCCGGCACGGTGGAGTTGGCGCTCGCGCAGTTGGGGGACCGTAGCTACGAGATTTTCGACCGTGTACTGCCAGACCCGGAAATCGCCATCGTCGAAGACTGCATGCGCGTTTACCGCGAAGGCGGGCACGACGGGCTGATCGGCCTGGGCGGCGGCAGCGCGATCGACATCGCCAAAAGTGTTGCCGCGTATGCCGGTTATCACGGCGCGCTGGAGGATCTGTTCGGTATCGACCAGGTGCCGCGCAAGGGCCCGCCGCTGATCGCCATCCCGACCACCGCCGGTACCGGCTCGGAAGTGACCAACGTCGCGATCCTCTCCGACAAGGTCGCGCAACTGAAAAAGGGCATCATCAGCGACTATCTGTTGCCGGACGTGGCGCTGGTCAGCCCGCAAATGACCCTGACCTGCCCGCGCAGTGTCACCGCCGCCAGTGGCGTCGATGCGCTGGTGCACGCCATCGAATCTTATTTGTCCCTCAATGCTTCAGCGATTACCGACGCGCTGGCCATCGGCGCGATCAAGTTGATCACCCAGGCGTTACCCAAGGCCTACGCCAATCCCTCCAATCTGCAGGCGCGTGAAGACATGGCCACTGCCAGCCTGATGGCCGGCATGGCGTTCGGCAATGCCGGGGTCGGCGCGGTGCATGCGCTGGCGTATCCGCTGGGCGGACGTTTCAACATTGCCCACGGTGTCAGCAACGCCTTGTTGCTGCCGTACGTCATGACCTGGAACAAGATGGCCTGCGTCGAGCGCATGCAGGATATTGCCGAAGCCATGGGCGTGAAGACCGCTCATCTGAGCGCCAATGACGCCGCGGACAAAGCCGTCGAGGCGATGACCGCGTTGTGCGCAGCGGTAGAAATCCCGTCGGGCCTGCGCAGTTTCGGTGTTCCAGAGGATGCGATTCCGGCCTTGGCCCTGGAAGCAGCGGGTATCGAGCGCTTGATGCGCAACAATCCACGCAAATTGAGTGCGATTGATATCGAGAAGATCTACCGCGCGGCCTACTGATCATCGTCCTTACGGTGCGCGCGTCAAAGCATGAGGTATACAATGCGCGCCATCGTGATTCTGCTCAGAAAAGGTGCGTCATGCAGCCCTTCGTAATTGCTCCGTCGATTCTCTCCGCCGACTTCGCCCGCCTGGGTGAAGAAGTGGACAACGTTCTGGCCGCCGGCGCCGACTTCGTGCACTTCGATGTCATGGACAACCACTACGTGCCGAACCTGACCATCGGCCCGATGGTCTGTGCCGCACTGCGCAAGTACGGCGTAACCGCGCCGATCGACGCGCACCTGATGGTCAGCCCGGTGGATCGCATCGTTGGCGACTTCATCGAGGCCGGCGCGACTTACATCACCTTCCACCCGGAAGCCTCGCAGCACGTCGACCGTTCCCTGCAACTGATCCGCGAAGGCGGCTGCAAGTCGGGCCTGGTGTTCAACCCGGCGACCCCGCTGGACGTACTCAAGTACGTGATGGACAAGGTCGACATGATCCTGCTGATGAGCGTCAACCCGGGCTTCGGCGGACAGAAGTTCATCCCCGGCACCCTCGACAAGCTGCGTGAAGCACGCGCATTGATCGATGCCTCGGGCCGTGACATCCGCCTGGAAATCGACGGCGGCGTGAACGTGAACAACATTCGTGAAATCGCGGCGGCTGGCGCCGATACCTTCGTGGCCGGCTCGGCGATCTTCAACGCGCCGAACTACCAGGAAGTCATCGAGAAGATGCGTTCCGAACTGGCGCTGGCCCGTCCATGAGTGGCTTTGAGCAGCTGTTCCCGGGGCGTCTGCCGCGGCTGGTGATGTTCGATCTGGACGGCACGCTGGTCGATTCGGTCCCTGACCTCGCCGCGGCGGTGGATAACATGCTGCTCAAACTCGGGCGCCAGCCTGTCGGCATCGAATCGGTGCGTGACTGGGTCGGCAACGGCGTGCACATGCTGGTGCGCCGGGCCCTGGCCAATCACATCGACGCCGAAGGTGTCGATGATGTCGAGGCTGAACATGCCCTGGAATTGTTCAACGGCTTTTACGAGGACGGTCACGACCTGACGGTGGTTTACCCGGGCGTGCGTGACACCCTCAAGTGGCTGAACAAGCAAGGCGTGGAGATGGCGCTGATCACCAACAAGCCGGAGCGCTTCGTCGCGCCGTTGCTGGATCAGATGAAAATCGGCCGCTATTTCAAATGGATCATCGGCGGCGATACCCTGCCGCAGAAGAAACCCGACCCGGCTGCGCTGTTTTTCGTGATGAAAATGGCCAACATCCCGGCGTCGCAATCGCTGTTTGTCGGCGATTCGCGCAGCGATGTGCTGGCGGCAAAAGCGGCGGGGGTCAAGTGCGTGGCCCTCAGTTATGGCTATAACCACGGTCGGCCGATTGCCGAAGAGTCGCCGGCGCTGGTCATCGACGACCTGCGCAAGCTAATTCCCGGTTGCCTGGATCCGGCCGCTGAGATAACGTTGGCCGACGCTGTTCAACCCCCTTCTGGAAACGCCATCGTGGTGGTCACCCGCAAACTCTGGATGAAAGTCATCAAGGCCCTGGCCCGCTGGCGTTGGCGCGCCTGACTTGTTCCTGGCCGGTCTGCCGGCGCGTTTGCATACCTGACTGTTAGCACCTCAAGCCACGAGGCTACCCCATGATCCGCGAAGAATTCCTGCGTTTGGCCGCTGCCGGCTATAACCGCATCCCGCTTGCCTGCGAAACCCTGGCCGACTTCGACACGCCGCTGTCGATCTACCTGAAACTGGCTGACGAGCCCAATTCCTACCTGCTCGAATCCGTGCAGGGCGGGGAGAAGTGGGGCCGTTACTCGATCATCGGCCTGCCGTGCCGCACCGTGCTGCGAGTTCATGACCATCACATCAGCGTGACCCATGACGGCGTCGAGATCGAAAGCCATGAAGCGGAAGACCCGCTGGCGTTCGTCGAAGAATTCAAAGCCCGTTACAACGTACCGACCATCCCCGGCCTGCCACGCTTCAACGGCGGCCTGGTGGGTTACTTCGGTTACGACTGCGTGCGTTATGTGGAAAAGCGTTTGGGCAAGTGCCCGAACCCGGATCCGCTGGGCGTGCCGGACATTCTGTTGATGGTGTCCGATGCGGTGGTGGTGTTCGACAACCTCGCCGGCAAAATGCACGCAATTGTCCTGGCCGACCCGTCGCAAGACGATGCCTTCGAGCAAGGTCAGGCGCGCCTGCAAGCGCTGCTGGAAAAACTCCGCCAGCCAATCACCCCGCGCCGAGGCCTGGACTTCAGCAAGCAACAATCGGCTGACCCGGTGTTCCGCTCCAGTTTCACCCAGGACGATTACGAAAAAGCCGTCGACACCATCAAGGAATACATCCTGGCCGGTGACTGCATGCAGGTCGTGCCCTCCCAGCGCATGTCGATCGACTTCAAGGCGGCGCCGATTGATCTGTATCGGGCGTTGCGTTGCTTCAACCCGACGCCTTATATGTACTTCTTCAACTTCGGCGATTTCCACGTCGTCGGCAGTTCACCGGAAGTGCTGGTGCGGGTCGAAGACAATCTGATCACCGTTCGCCCGATTGCCGGCACCCGTCCGCGTGGGGCCAACGAAGAGGCAGACCTGGCGCTGGAGAAAGACCTGCTCTCCGATGACAAGGAAATCGCCGAACACCTGATGCTGATCGACCTGGGTCGTAACGACACCGGTCGCGTATCGGAAATCGGCTCGGTGAAGCTCACCGAGAAAATGGTTATCGAGCGTTATTCCAACGTGATGCACATTGTTTCCAACGTCACCGGGCAACTGAAAGCCGGGCTGACGGCGATGGACGCATTGCGGGCGATCCTGCCGGCGGGCACCTTGTCCGGCGCACCGAAGATTCGCGCGATGGAAATCATCGACGAACTGGAGCCGGTCAAGCGTGGCGTCTATGGCGGCGCGGTCGGTTACTTTGCCTGGAACGGCAACATGGACACGGCGATTGCGATCCGCACCGCCGTGATCAAGAACGGCGAACTGCACGTGCAGGCCGGTGGCGGCATCGTTGCCGACTCGGTGCCGGCGCTGGAATGGGAAGAAACCCTGAACAAGCGTCGTGCCATGTTCCGCGCAGTCGCCCTGGCTGAACAAACCCCGGAAAGCTGACCGATGAACGTGACCCGTATGCCATGTCGCTTTGGCTGACAAAGCGCTGCGGGTCGCTCATTCGAAGGCAGCCTTTATAGTCCGTGAATTCAAGAGGTTCTCAAGCCATGTTGCTGATGATCGATAACTACGACTCTTTTACCTACAACGTTGTGCAATACCTCGGTGAGCTAGGCTCCCAGGTCAAAGTCGTGCGCAACGATGAACTGACCGTTGCCGAAATCGAAGCCCTCAACCCTGAGCGCATCGTTGTGTCGCCCGGTCCTTGCACGCCGACCGAAGCGGGCGTCTCGATTGACGTCATCAAGCATTTCGCCGGCAAACTGCCGATTCTCGGCGTGTGCCTGGGTCATCAATCCATCGGCCAGGCCTTCGGCGGCGATGTGGTTCGTGCCCGCCAGGTGATGCACGGCAAGACCAGCCCGGTGTTCCACGAGGACAAAGGTGTCTTCGAAGGCCTGAACCATCCGCTGACCGTCACGCGTTATCACTCGCTGATCGTCAAGCGCGAAACCTTGCCGGACTGCCTGGAGCTGACCGCCTGGACTCAGTTTGAAGACGGTTCGGTCGACGAAATCATGGGCCTGCGCCACAAGACGCTGAACATCGAAGGTGTGCAGTTCCACCCTGAGTCTATCCTGACCGAACAGGGCCACGAGCTGTTCGCCAACTTCCTCAAACAAACCGGCGGCACGCGCTAAGGACTTCCCATGAATATCAAGACAGCCCTCAGCCGTATCGTCGATCAACTCGACCTCAGCACCGATGAAATGCGCGATGTGATGCGCGAGATCATGACCGGTCAATGCACGGACGCGCAGATCGGCGCGTTCATGATGGCCATGCGCATGAAGAGCGAAAGCATCGACGAGATCGTCGGCGCCGTGTCGGTCATGCGCGAGCTGGCGGACAAGGTCGAACTGAAGACCCTCGACGGCGTGGTTGATGTGGTCGGCACCGGCGGCGATGGGGCGAACATTTTCAACGTCTCGACGGCTTCTTCCTTTGTGGTGGCAGCCGCCGGTTGCACTGTGGCCAAGCACGGTAACCGTGCGGTCTCGGGTAAAAGCGGCAGCGCCGATCTGCTGGAGGCGGCGGGCATCTATCTGAACCTGACGCCGGTTCAGGTGGCGCGTTGCATCGACAACGTCGGCATCGGTTTCATGTTTGCCCAGACTCATCACAAAGCCATGAAATATGCCGCCGGCCCGCGCAAGGATCTTGGTCTGCGTACCCTGTTCAATATGCTCGGCCCGCTTACGAATCCGGCCGGTGTGAAACATCAGGTGGTGGGCGTGTTCAGCCAGGCGCTGTGCCGGCCATTGGCCGAAGTCTTGCAACGTCTGGGCAGCAAGCATGTGCTGGTGGTGAACTCGAAAGACGGCCTGGACGAATTCAGTCTGGCTGCGCCGACCTACGTGGCGGAATTGAAAAATGACCAGATCACCGAGTATTGGGTCGAGCCGGAAGATTTGGGCATGAAGAGCCAGAGCCTGCACGGCCTGGCGGTGGAAAGCCCGGCCGCTTCGCTTGAGCTGATTCGCGATGCCCTGGGCAAGCGCAAGACCGAGAGCGGTCAGAAAGCGGCAGAGATGATCGTGCTCAATGCCGGTGCTGCACTCTATGCCGCCGACCTGGCGACCAGTTTGAAAGAAGGCGTTGCCCTGGCGCACGATGCGCTGCACACAGGCCTCGCTCGGGAAAAACTTGAGGAGTTGGGTGCATTTACCGCGGTATTCAAAGTGGAGAATGAGGGATGAGTGTACCGACGGTTCTGGAAAACATTCTGGCGCGCAAAGTCCAGGAAGTCGCCGAGCGTAACGCTCGTGTGAGCCTGGCCGAGCTGGAAAGTCTGGCCAAGGCGGCCGATGCACCCCGTGGTTTTGCCAAGGCATTGCTGGCGCAGGCCAAGCTAAAGCAGCCAGCGGTCATTGCTGAAATCAAGAAAGCTTCGCCGAGCAAAGGCGTGATTCGCGAGAACTTCGTTCCTGCCGATATCGCCAGGAGCTACGAGAAGGGCGGCGCGACCTGCCTGTCGGTGCTCACCGATATCGATTATTTCCAGGGAGCAGATGCGTATCTGCAACAGGCCCGGGCGGCGTGCAAACTGCCGGTGATCCGCAAGGATTTCATGATCGATCCGTATCAGATCGTCGAAGCCCGTGCATTGGGCGCCGACTGCGTGCTGTTGATCGTCTCCGCACTGGACGACGTGAAAATGGCCGAGCTGGCGGCGGTGGCAAAAAGCGTTGGCCTCGACGTGCTGGTGGAAGTCCATGACGGCGACGAACTGGAGCGGGCCTTGAAAACCCTCGACACGCCGCTGGTCGGCGTGAACAACCGCAACCTGCACACCTTCGACGTCAGTCTGGAAACCACGCTGGATTTGTTGCCGCGGATTCCGCGTGACCGGTTGGTGATCACTGAAAGCGGCATCCTCAATCGGGCCGATGTCGAGCTGATGGAAATCAGCGACGTGTATGCGTTCCTGGTCGGCGAAGCGTTCATGCGCGCCGAAAGCCCGGGCACCGAGCTTCAGCGCCTGTTCTTCCCGGAGCGTGGTGTTCCGGTCAGCGGTTCTACACTCGACTGATAACCTGCAGACCGAATCGACGCCATCGCGAGCAGGCTCGCTCCCACAAGGGTTTTGCTAACGGCAAAGATCCAATGTGGGAGCGAGCCTGCTCGCGATGGCGGCATAAGAAGCACCACAGACTGACCGTCCTATGGAAGACCTTATGACCTCTCCTGTTTCCTTGACCATCGAAGCCGGCCTGCAAGCGGAACAGGATTTGCTGGCCTCAGTCTGCACCGGCGACTCAGAATTCGGCCTGCTGTTCTGGCAGCCCAATGACCGCGCACTTGTCATGCCACGCCGCTTGAATCGCCTGCCCGGTTTCGATGCCGCTTTTGAAGTATCGGCGGCAGCCGGCTGGCCAGTCCTTTTGCGTGAAACCGGCGGTGAGCCCGTGCCGCAATCGGCCTCGACGATCAACATCGCTTTGGTCTACGCGCCACCGCGTAGCGAGGGCGACCAGAACCGCATCGAAAGCGCTTATCGTCGACTTTGCGATCCGATCTGTCAGTTGCTGGATGAACTGGGCGGCGTTTCGTCCCTGGGCGAAATCGACGGTGCATTTTGCGATGGCCGTTTCAACGTCAATCTCGACGGTCGCAAGATGGTCGGCACCGCCCAGCGCTGGCGCCAGAGCAAGGGCGGCACGCGCCCGGTCGGGTTGGTGCACGGTGCGTTGTTGCTGGATAACGAGCGTGAATCAATGGTCGCGGCGGTCAATCGCTTCAATGAAGCGTGCGGCCTGGAGCAACGGGTCCGCGCTGAAAGCCACATCGCGCTCCATGAGAAGTTCGCCGCACCTGACGCATTGGCACGGCTCGATGCACTCTATCGCCAGTTGCTGGCAGACATGTTCAAGGCTTAGCGCGTCCCGAAGACCACCATGGTCTTGCCTTTGACGTCCACCAGGTTGCGTTCTTCCAGATCTTTAAGAACGCGACCGACCATCTCCCGGGAACACCCGACAATCCGCCCGATTTCCTGACGGGTCACCTTGATCTGCATGCCATCGGGGTGGGTCATCGCATCAGGCTGTTTGCACAATTCCAGCAGGCAACGGGCAACGCGGCCTGTCACGTCGAAGAATGCGAGGTCACCGACCTTGCGTGTGGTGTTGCGCAGGCGTTGTGCGATTTGTCCGCTAAGTACGTAAAGAATGTCCGGGTCTTGCTGGGACAGCTCGCGGAATTTGGCGTAGCTGATTTCCGCGACTTCGCACTCGATCTTGGCGCGCACCCAGGCGCTGCGTTCCTGTTCGAGACCGGCCTGTTCAAACAGACCCAACTCGCCGAAGAAGTCTCCGGAGTTCAGGTAGGCAATGATCATTTCACGGCCGTCATCATCCTCGATCAGGATGGTGACCGAGCCTTTGATGATGAAGAACAGCGTCTCCGAGCGGTCGCCGGCGCAAATGATATTGCTCTTGGCCGCATAGCGACGGCGCTGGCAATGCATCAACAGTTTGTCGAGGTTCTTGATCTTGGGTGTAGGGGCAATAGCAACCATGGTTGTATCCCGGAAAGACTGCACGGTGTGTTTGGTTTTTTTTAGAGGCGCTGAGGTTGCTACAAAGCTGGCAATGCGCCAGCGAATTGGCGCCAGCTTAACAGACACTTCCTGCAATATTCGAGATTTTACCTACAAAGCAGAAGGTTATGTCCTAGGACGGCGAGCGCTGTCAATCCAGGGCCCTGTGCTAAGCTGGCGACCCTTTTTAATACAGTGGAGTCTTGGCGATGAAGGCACGCATCCAATGGGCTGGCGAAGCCATGTTCCTCGGCGAATCCGGTAGCGGTCATGTCGTGGTCATGGACGGTCCGCCCGATGCCGGTGGTCGTAACCTGGGTGTCCGGCCGATGGAAATGCTCCTGCTGGGTGTCGGCGGTTGCAGCAATTTCGACGTGGTCAGCATTCTCAAGAAGTCCCGTCAGGCCGTCGAAAGCTGCGAAGCCTTCCTCGAAGCCGAGCGCGCGACCGAGGACCCGAAGGTCTTCACCAAGATCCACATGCACTTCGTGGTCAAGGGCCGCGGGCTGAAAGAAGCCCAGGTCAAGCGCGCCATCGAGCTGTCTGCCGAGAAGTATTGCTCGGCCTCGATCATGCTCGGTGCGGCGGGTGTCGCGATTACCCACGACTACGAAATCATTGAACTCGGTTGATTCGACATTCAACTATCATAAAAGCGGTGCAGACTCTGGCGATCCCAAGCTGACGTCTGCATAATGCGCCACTTTTTTCAGGGTAGTGGTCCGTCAACCGACAGACCGCTCGCCCGAACAGACAACCAAAATCGCCATCGCGAAGAGGTGTTAACCGTCCTACGCAGGTGCGTCGTACGCATCTGACGGGCATGCTTGATCACGCGGCCCGGGCCGCAATACATAGAGAGTTTTTAACGGTGAAAAGCAAACTCAAGCTCCACGGGTTCAATAACCTGACAAAGACCTTGAGCTTCAACATCTATGACATCTGCTACGCGGAAACCCCGCAAGACCAGCAGGCTTACGTCGAGTACATCAATGAAGAGTACAACGCGAAACGCCTGACGCAGATCCTCACGGAAGTTGTCGATATCATTGGTGCCAACATCCTGAACATTGCCAGTCAGGACTACGACCCACAAGGCGCCAGCGTCACGATTCTGATCTCTGAAGAGCCGGTGACCCCGACCGACAGCCAGATCGAAGAGTCTCCGGGCCCGTTGCCCGAAATCATCCTGGCCCACCTCGACAAGAGCCACATCACGGTGCACACCTACCCGGAAATCCATCCGGACGACGGTATTGCGACCTTCCGTGTGGACATTGACGTGTCGACCTGTGGCGTCATTTCACCGCTTAAAGCGCTCAACTTCCTGATTCACCAGTTCGATTCGGACATCGTGACCGTGGATTACCGTGTGCGCGGTTTCACCCGTGACGTCGAAGGCAACAAGCACTTCATCGATCACGAGATCAACTCGATCCAGAACTACCTGTCCGAAGACACCCGCGACGCGTACCAGATGACCGACGTGAACGTGTACCAGGAAAACCTGTTCCACACCAAAATGCTGTTGAAGAACTTCGAACTGGATAACTACCTGTTCGGCGACGCGACCAACAACCTGTCCCCTGAGCAACGCGCCCAAGTGACGGATCGTGTGAAGCACGAAATGCTCGAAATCTTCTACGCGCGCAACATGCCGACCTAAGATTCTCGCGAGCACAAAAAAAGGCGACTCCCTCACGGCAGTCGCCTTTTTTGTTTCTTGCCCTTGTAGGAGCAAGCTAGCTCGCGATGGACGTTAACGATAACGCGTGTTTTCTGGATAAACGCGTTGCCCTCAGGTTTATCGCGAGCAAGCTCGCTCCTACAAATAATCTGAAATCAGATCCGATATGTACTCTTGGTCATCACCTTGGCCATCAAGCTCATCCCGAACTTCACCGGCGCCGGAAAACGAAAGCCCCCAGCCTCCAGCGCACTTTCGGCATGTTGCTCTTCATCAACACGCATCTGCTCAAGAATCGCCCGGGACTTTTCGTCCTCGGCCGGCAGTTGCTCAAGGTGTTCGTTCAAGTGCTTGCACACCTGATGCTCGGTAGCCGCAACGAAACCCAGGCTGACCTTGTCGCTGATCAACCCGGCCACCGCGCCAATCCCGAATGACATGCCGTAGAACAGCGGATTGAGAATGCTGGTATGGCTGCCCAACTGCTTGATGCGTTGCTCGCACCAGACCAGATGGTCGATTTCTTCTTCAGCAGCATGTTCCATGGCGGCGCGCACCTGCGGCAACTTGGCGGTCAGGGCCTGCCCTTGATACAGCGCCTGGGCGCAGACTTCGCCGGTATGGTTGATGCGCATCAGACCGGCGACGTGCCGGGTGTCTTCGTCGCTCATTTGCGTTTCCGGCTGCACGATCGCAGGGGACGGACGGTACGGCTGGCCGCTGAAGGGCAGCAGGGTACGCATCGCGGCATCGGCTTGCAGCAGAAGACGGTCAATGGGCGAGTAGTGACGTTGGGTAGTCATGCTGATCTCCGGGAGGAATCTCGGCGGCCAGTTTAACCCAATCGGCCGGGGAAGGTTTGCGCTGGGTCATTGCGACGCAGGCTGCATCTGTAGGAGCCGGCTTGCCGGCGATGGCGGTCTCGATGACGTCATCGCCGGCAAGCCGGGCTCCTACAAGGGCGGGGTATGGATCAACCCGGCGGCCAGTGCATCTGACGCTGACCCAGCACATGCATATGAATGTGGTAGACAGTCTGCCCACCTTCTTCATTGCAGTTCATGACAACGCGAAAACCTTTTTCGCAACCCAGTTCCAGTGCCAGGCGCTGGGCAGTGAACAGAATATGCCCGGCCAATGCCTTGTCGTCCTCGGTGAGGTCGTTCAAGGTGCGCACCGGTTTCTTCGGGATCACCAGAAAATGCACCGGTGCCTGCGGGGCGATGTCGTGGAAGGCCAGTACCTGGTCGTCCTCGTAAATGATCTTCGCCGGGATTTCCCGGTTGATGATCTTGGTGAACAGAGTATCCACAGCTGTTTTCTCCGTTGTTTGGGCTGGCCTGAGTGTACTCATGGGTGATCCCCGAGCCCAGCCTTTTGCCTTGAAGCCAGGTCAGCGCGGGCAATAGGCCTTGTTGACCATGCCTGTGATGGTCCTGATCAGCCAGCGTGAGCCGAGCCGTGGCAGGAAAGCGAACCAGCGGTTCAGCCGGCCCGGAATAATAATGGCGCGATTCTTATCCAGAGCCCGCACGGTATAGAGCGCGACTTCCTCGGGACTCATCAGCAGTTTGCTGTCGACCAGTTTGTCGCTGTTCAGTTGTGCGGTGCGGAAAAACGCGGTGCGGGTCGGGCCGGGGCAGAGTACGGAAACCTTGACTGCGCATTTCTTCAGCTCGACGCGCAGCCCTTCGGAAAAGTGCAGTACATAGGCTTTGCTGGCGTAGTAAGTGCTCATCCACGGGCCGGGATGGAACGCTGCAACCGAGGCGACGTTCAAGATCTGCCCACCGCCCTGCAAGGCCATGCTGTTGCCGATGGCATGGCACAGGCGAGTGAGGGCCAGAATGTTCACCTCGATCAGGTCTTGTTCGGTCATCCAGTCCTGCGCCAGAAACGGGCCGCAAGTGCCGATACCGGCGCAGTTCACCAGCAAGTCGATCTGCCGGTCGCCTTCTTCCAGTTCCAGCAAAAACCCGGACAGGCGCAGCGGCTCGCCGAGGTCGCAGGCGCGGAACAACACCTCCACGCCAAAACGTTGGGTCAGTTCAATTGCAATACTTTCCAGCTGATCACGCTGTCGGGCCACCAGAATCAGGCTGCGGCCACGGCGGGCCAGCGCTTCGGCCATCGCCAGGCCGATGCCGCTGGAAGCGCCAGTGATCAGAGCGTAACGGGTCATGCAGTTCTCCATCGCAACAGCTCCGCGCCTGCGACGCAGGTGTCACGGGCGGGGAGCGCTGTTCATTCTTTCGCAGAGTCTACAGGGGCCGGGGCTTATTGGGCTTCCTCGTCTGCGCTATCCGGCACTTCTTCAGCCTCTGCGGCGGGCTCGACTTCCACTTCTTCGGTGGTTAGTGAGCTGCTGTCATAGCTGAGTCCGGCAGCGTCTTCGTACTCTTGCTGGATCGCACTGAAAGCGCCGGCCAATACACCGACAAAGACGACGGCAATGAATACCACCCACAGCGAAGACAGCACTTTGACTGCCGTGGTGTTTGGCGGTGGTGGTGGGCCGTAGCGATTGGCGATGGTGTTGCCCGGCACACACATGATCACAAACGGAAAGAAGCTGCCCACGAACGGCACGAGATTGAGCAGCCAGAGCCAGCCGGACCAGCCGATGTCGTGCAGGCGCTGAACGCTGATCTGAATGCTGACGACCGCGATGGCGATGCACAGGAGCACCACCACCAGGCCACCGACAATCAGGCCTGCGGTCGAATCGCTGGCGATCAGGGCGATGGCGAAAATGGCGACGACCGATCCGACGCCGAGCATGACCAGCGTCAGCACCATGGTCCAGGCCAGATAGCGCAAACGGCCGATGCGTCCTTCGACGCCAAAAGGCTTGAGTGTGCCGAACGGCGGCAGGTTTTCGCCGACCCTGGCCTGTGGTGGAGCGTACGGCGACTCCGGTTCTGCGAACGCGGGTTTGCTGCTGGCGGGGGCGTGGTGGTGAGCGTCGGCCAGGTTCAGTTCAATCGATGGCTCGGCTTCGATGCGGGCATTGATGCCGGTTTTCGTCAGCGCCTGAAGGTAGGTTTGCGCGTCAGTTTGCGACAGGCCTTGCTTGAGCGTAACAGCCTGTCCGTTGAACAGCCGTTCGACGGCTGCCACTTCGCTTTTGTACAACGCCGCCAGATTGAGTTTGGCGGTGGTGAGGTCGATCCCCGGCAGCAGAGCGCCGTCGAATACGATCTTGAAACGGTTGTCGCTCATTGCGAGGCATCCTTGTCGCGAGTGTTTGAATAGTTAGAGAGTTGCGAGCCCGGAGTGTAAGGCCAGTCGAGGATGACTGGCCAAATTTCCTGCTAACGCGGCCAGCGTTTCGGCAGTTGTGCTGCCAGCTCCAGCGCCTGGCGGTATTCAGCGTCCAGCCGGGCAACCAATTGATCCACGCTCGGTAAATCGTCTATCTCTCCGACGCCCTGGCCGGCGGACCACACGGTTTTCCAGGCCTTGGCTTCATCGCTCAATGGCTTGAGCTTGGAGCCGAAGTTGACCTCGCCTTTGTTTTGCAACGCCGCCATGTCGAAACCGGCCGCTTCCAGGCTTTGGCGCATGAAACTCGCCGGAACACCCGATACCGCCGGAGTATGGATGATGTCTGCCGCTCTGGATGTCAGCAGCATCTCCTTGTAGGCCTCAGGCGCATGGCTTTCAGTGGTGCCGATAAATCGCGTACCGAAGTAGGCCAGATCCGCACCGAGCAATTGTGCCGCGAGTATCTCGTGACCGTGATTGAGGCATCCGGCCAGCAACAGCGTCTTGTCGAAGAACTGGCGGATTTCGGCAATCAGCGAAAACGGGCTCCAGGTACCCGCGTGTCCACCGGCGCCTGCGGCAACGGCGATCAAGCCATCTACGCCAGCCTCCGCTGCTTTCTCTGCGTGGCGACGAGTCGTTACGTCATGGAATACCAGGCCGCCGTAGCCGTGGACTGCGTCGACCAGTTCTTTAACGGCGCCAAGGCTGGTGATCACGATCGGCACCTTGTGCTCGATGCAGATCTCTAGGTCCGCTTGCAGGCGCGGGTTACTGTTGTGGACGATCAGGTTCACGGCGTAAGGCGCCGGGTTTTCCAGTGTCGCCAACCCTGCTTCGATCTCTTCCAGCCAGGCCTTGAAGCCGCTGCTCTCACGCTGGTTCAGCGCGGGGAAGCTGCCGACCACGCCATTACGGCAGCAGGCGAGTACCAGTTGCGGGTTGGAAATCAGGAACATCGGCGCTGCCACCACGGGCAGACGCAAACGTTGTTCGAGCAAAGCGGGCAGCGACATTGGAAGTACCCCGGTGAGTGGTGCTGATTGAAGTTAGAACGGCCGAACGACGACCAGAATTACGATAGCCAGCAATATCAGAACAGGCACTTCATTGAACCAGCGATAAAAGACATGGCTGCGGGTGTTCTCGCCACGGGCAAATCGCTTCACCTGCGCGCCGCACATGTGGTGGTAGCCGATCAGGATCACCACCAGCGTCAATTTGGCGTGAATCCAGGCACCTTGGCTGAATATGCTTGGGTTCAGCCCGATCAGCGCAATGCCGAAAACCAGCGTGGCGATCATCGCCGGGCCCATGATGCCGCGATACAGCTTGCGCTCCATCAGGCTGAAGCGTTCCTTGCTGACGGTGTCTTCGCTTTGGGCGTGATAGACGAACAGGCGCGGCAAGTAAAACAGGCCGGCAAACCAGCAGACCATGCTGATGATATGAAGCGCTTTGAGCCACAGATAAAGCATTTTTGGTTATTCCCAGGTTCACGGTAGCGAAGATAGTAGAGGGTAGAGCGTCCGCACGTCACCTTGACGGTTGTCGCAGGGCGATACGAGCCCTATTATCGACGGCTTTCCAGTGGGTTCGTTGAGGGCAGGTTTATGGTCAAGGTCGGTATCGTCGGCGGCACGGGTTACACCGGTGTCGAACTGCTGCGTCTGTTGGCACAGCATCCGCAGGCAGAAGTGGTGGTGATCACTTCCCGATCCGAGGCCGGTCTGGCCGTGGCTGATATGTATCCGAACCTGCGCGGCCATTACGACGGCCTGGCGTTCAGCGTTCCGGATATCAAGACCCTGGGCGCCTGCGACGTGGTGTTCTTCGCCACGCCTCACGGTGTTGCCCACGCGCTGGCCGGTGAACTGCTGGCGGCCGGAACCAAGGTCATCGACCTGTCGGCGGACTTCCGTCTGCAAGATGCCGATGAGTGGGCCAAGTGGTACGGCCAGCCGCACGGTGCGCCGCAGCTGCTGGAAGAAGCGGTCTACGGCTTGCCGGAAGTCAATCGCGAGCAGATCAAGCAGGCTCGCCTGATCGCCGTACCGGGCTGCTATCCAACGGCTACGCAATTGGGTTTTCTGCCATTGCTCGAAGCCGGTCTGGCCGATACCACGCGCTTGATCGCTGACTGCAAATCCGGTGTCAGTGGTGCCGGTCGTGGTGCTGCCGTAGGTTCGCTGTACGCCGAGACGTCGGAAAGCATGAAGGCCTACGCCGTGAAAGGTCACCGTCACTTGCCGGAAATTCGCCAGGGTCTGCGTCGTGCTGCAGGAAAGGATGTCGGCCTGACCTTCGTTCCGCACCTGACGCCGATGATTCGCGGCATTCACTCGACGCTCTACGCGACGGTCGTGGATCGTTCGGTGGATCTGCAGGCACTGTTTGAAAAGCGCTATGCCAACGAGCCGTTCGTTGACGTGATGCCAGCAGGCAGTCACCCGGAAACCCGCAGCGTGCGCGGTGCCAACGTCTGCCGTATCGCCGTGCATCGCCCGCAGGACGGTGACCTCGTGGTGGTGTTGTCGGTCATCGATAACCTGGTTAAGGGTGCGTCGGGTCAGGCGGTGCAGAACCTGAATATCCTGTTCGGTCTGGATGAGCGTCTGGGCTTGTCGCACGCCGGCATGCTGCCGTAAGGCTTCAGCCCGCTCAGCAAAAAGGCCCGTTGAACGGGCCTTTTTGCGTTTCGAACCGGCAATCGGGTTTATTGATATACCGTAACAATAGTTGACCGCTTTTCTAGGAGAAGCGGATAATGCGCGTCATCACGCATTATGGCGGCGTAACGCCGGGAGATAGTCAGCATGAGCGTCGAATCCTTCACCCCCACGGCTTTGCAATTTACCCACGGTGCCGCGCACAAGGTGAAGAGCCTGGTCGATGAAGAGGGGAATGATCGCTTGAAGCTGCGCGTATTCGTTACGGGCGGCGGTTGTTCAGGTTTTCAGTACGGCTTCACCTTCGATGAAGAAGTGGCCGATGACGACACCATCGTCGAGCGCGAGGGCGTGAGCCTGGTCGTCGATCCGATGAGCTTCCAGTACCTGGCAGGTGCCGAGGTGGATTATCAGGAAGGTCTGGAAGGTTCGCGTTTCGTGATCAAGAACCCGAATGCCAGCACCACGTGTGGTTGCGGCTCTTCGTTCTCGATCTGATCGCGAGTCACCGCATTACAAACGCCGCATGGCCTCAGGGCTCTGCGGCGTTTTGCTGTCTGGCGTTCAGGCCGGGTAGATGGCGCCGAGTACGCGCAGGCCGCGAGCGCCGGTGACGCTTGGGCGATTGGCCGCGATGCCTTCCAGGCAACAATGAGCCAGCCAGGCGAAGGCCATGGCTTCGACCCAGTCCGGGTCAACGCCATGAGTGGCGGTACTGCTGACGTTCGCGTTTGGCAGCAGGCTGGCCAGGCGTTTCATCAGCGTGGCGTTGTGCGCACCGCCGCCGCAGACCAGCAACTCTCGGGTATCCGCCTGGGCGCTTTGCAATGATTCGATGATGGTCAGCGCGGTCAGCTCAAGCAGCGTTGCTTGCACGTCCTCGGCGGCGAAGGTCGGCAAATGCGAAAGATGCTGTGTCAGCCATGGCAGATTGAACACTTCACGGCCGGTGCTCTTCGGGCCTTTGGTCACGAAGAACGGATCACTGAGTAGCGCTTTCAACAGAACAGGTTCGACCTGGCCGCTGGCTGCCCATTGGCCGTCACGATCAAAGTTTTCGCCACGTTGCTGATGAATCCACGCGTCCAGCAGTACGTTCCCGGGGCCGCAGTCGAAACCGGCTACGGGTTGGTCGGGTTCGATCAGGCTGAGGTTGCTGAAACCGCCGACGTTCAATACTGCGCGGTTGCCCGCCTGCTCTTCAAACAGCGCTTCGTGAAACGCTGGCACCAGTGGTGCGCCTTGCCCGCCGGCCGCAACGTCGCGACTGCGGAAGTCACTGACCACGGTGATACCGGTCAGCTCGGTCAGCAGGGCAGGGTTGCCGATCTGTACCGTGAAGCCGCGAGCCGGTTCGTGGCGAATGGTCTGGCCATGGCTGCCAATCGCGCGAATGTCTTCGGGTTTCAGGTTTTGTTGGTCAAGAAGGGTGCGAATACCCTGCGCCGCCAGGGTCACCCAGTTTTGCTGGGCGATGGCGGAGCGGGCAATCTCGTCCGGGCCGCTGGCGCACAAGCCAAGCAGCTCGGTGCGCAGGGAGTCGGGCATGGGAATGTAGTGCGTGGCGACCAGTCTGATCGCCGGGTTCAACTCAACCAGCGCGATGTCCAGGCCATCGAGACTGGTTCCGGACATCACACCTATATAGAGCGTCATGGCTTAGCGCTTGCTCGAAGCCAGTTGGGTGGATTTCTCTTGGTCCATACGCGCCATCAGAGGCTGACTCTGCGCGAGGAAACGAGCCCGTTCTGCTTTGGAAATTGGATCGGCCATCGCCACTTTTTGACCTAGTGGATCGACGTGCACACCATTGACCTGGAACTCGTAGTGCAGATGCGGTCCGGTGGACAGGCCGGTAGTGCCGATATAGCCAATCACTTGACCCTGCTTGACGGAGCTGCCGGTCTGCACACCTTTCGCAAAGCCCTGCATATGGCCGTACAGCGTGCGATAAGTGTTGCCGTGCTGGATGATCACGGTATTGCCATAACCGCCGCGACGGCCGGCCAACAACACCTTGCCGTCACCGGCCGCCTTGATTGGCGTGCCGCGCGGAGCTGCGTAGTCGACGCCTTTGTGAGCGCGGATCTTGTTCAGGATCGGGTGTTTGCGGCCCATGGAGAATTTCGAGCTGATGCGGGCAAAGTCTACCGGGGTGCGGATAAACGCCTTGCGCATGCTGTTGCCGTCAGCTGTGTAGTAGCTGCTGTTGCCTTGTTTGTTGGTGTAACGCACGGCGGTGTAGGTCTTGCCGCGGTTGGTGAAGCGTGCGGAAAGGATCGGGCCATTGCCGACAGCCTTGCCGTTGACGACTTTCTGTTCGTAGATCACGTCGAACTCGTCACCCTGGCGAATATCCTGGGCGAAGTCGACGTCATAGCCAAACACGCTGGCCATGTCCATGGTCAGGCTGTGGGACAGGCCGGCGCGCGCGGCGGACTGCGACAACGAGCTGTTGATCACGCCGTGAACGTAGGCGGAGCGCACGGTAGGCTTGGCGGTGATGCGGTTGAACACATAACCCTTGTCATTCTTGGTCAGGGTGATGCTTTCGAGGTCGCTGACCTTGCTGTGCAGGTTGGTCAGCTGGCCTTCGGGGTTCAGTTCGAATTCGAGTTTCTGGCCATGTTTGAGTTGGCTGAATTGCTTGGCCTGCTTGTCGCTGGCCAATACTTCATGCACCGAAGTGGCCGGAAGGCCGACTTTCTCGAATAGCGTGGAGAGCGTATCGCCTTTGGCGACGATCACTTCCCTGTGATTGGGCCCCTTCTTTTCTTCAACAACCGGCGCGGGTTTGGCCTGGGCAGTTTTCTGAGGCTCTTCGGTGCTGTCTTCGATCTGCGCGAAAGGGGAAGTTACCGGCTCATTTGTGGCTTGGGCGACGTCGGCAGCGTCTTGATCTTGTGTCAGTTGTTCAGCAGGGCTTTCCAGTTCAAGACTCAGGGTCGTCTTTTTGGCTTCTACATCACTGGAAGGAAATACCAGAAGCGCCAGGCTCAGAAGGGCGGCGATACCACTTGCTGCGAGCAGGTGGGTCTTCGGGTAAAGCGGAGGCGCTTTAGACGATTCTTTGGTCATAGGTAATTTTGACTTTGAAAAAGATGAATTGGAAAAGATGAATGACATGATGAAGATGAAATAACTGTATAAAATATAACCAAATCATCTCTGAAGCAAGTCCGTGGTCACTCTGTCAGCGGATTGGCGTCATTGCGCCGGCCAAACTTTGTATTTGACGCGTGATCTTGTATGGTTGGTCCCCTTTGAATTCGAGCCTTGCGGGTCTGTTATGAAGTCGGTTGAAGAGCAGCTAGCGCTGATCAAACGTGGTGCAGAAGAACTGTTGGTCGAGTCCGAGCTGATCGAAAAGCTCAAGCGTGGCCAGCCGCTACGTATTAAGGCAGGCTTCGATCCGACCGCGCCGGATTTGCACCTGGGTCACACGGTGCTTATTAATAAGCTGCGCCAGTTCCAGGAACTGGGGCATCAGGTGATCTTCCTTATAGGTGACTTCACCGGGATGATCGGTGATCCGAGCGGCAAGAGCGCTACGCGTCCGCCGCTAACCCGTGAGCAGGTTCTCGAGAATGCCGAGACCTACAAGACCCAGGTTTTCAAGATTCTTGATCCGGCCAAAACCGAGGTGGCGTTCAACTCCACCTGGATGGATCAGATGGGGCCGGCCGACTTCATTCGCCTGACTTCGCAGTACACCGTTGCTCGCATGCTCGAGCGCGACGATTTCGACAAGCGCTACACGACCAATCAGCCAATCGCCATCCATGAGTTCCTCTATCCGCTGGTTCAGGGTTACGACTCGGTCGCCTTGCGCGCGGATGTCGAGCTGGGCGGTACCGATCAGAAGTTCAACCTGCTGATGGGGCGTGAGCTTCAGCGTGGTTATGGGCAGGATCCTCAGTGCATTCTGACCATGCCGTTACTTGAAGGTCTGGATGGCGTGAAGAAGATGTCAAAATCCTTGGGCAACTACGTCGGTATTCAGGAGGCGCCGGGAGTGATGTACAGCAAGCTGGTTTCGATTCCGGATGCGCTGATGTGGCGTTACTTCGAATTGCTCAGCTTCCGTTCCATGGATGAGATCAATGCGTTCCGCGCCGATGTCGAGGCGGGTGCCAATCCGCGCGACATCAAGATCAAGCTGGCCGAAGAGATCGTTGCGCGCTTCCATGGTGAAGAGGCTGCAGCCAATGCTCACCGTGCAGCGGGTAATCGTATGAAGGATGGCGAGCTGCCGGACGATCTGCCGGAAATCGAATTGACCGCTACTGAAGATATGCCGATCGCTGCTGTCCTTAATAAGGCAGGCCTGGTGAAGAACTCGGCAGTAGCGCGTGATCTGCTGAATTCCGGTGGTGTACGTATAGATGGTGAGGTTGTGGATCGCACCTTTATATACGTGCTGGGCGCGACCCATGTTTGCCAGGCTGGCAAGAAGGCATTTGCGCGTATTTCGCTCAAATCCGAATAAAGCTGGAATTAGGTGTTGACGGCAGATTCTGGAAGTCTATAATTCGCCCCACTTCCGGCGCAGTCGAAACGGAAAACTCCTTGGTAAACAAAGAGTTGCGCGGTTTTCGACAGCGAGTTGCTTCAGGTCATCGAAGCGCAGAAGGAGTTGAAAGAGCGGTGTTGTTTGGCTCTTTTGACGGTTCGATCTTCTCGGTCGAAAGCGGAGAAAAAGAGGTGTTGACAGCAGCGAGTAACGCTGTAGAATTCGCCTCCCGCTAACGAGAGATCGGAAGCGCAAGTGGTTGAAGTTGCAAAGGAAACTTTGAAAACTTCTGAAAATAACCGCTTGACAGATACAGAGGACGCTGTAGAATGCGCGCCTCGGTTGAGACGAAAGATCTTAACCAACCGCTCTTTAACAACTGAATCAAGCAATTCGTGTGGGTGCTTGTGGAGTCAGACTGATAGTCAACAAGATTATCAGCATCAC
>Ga0207976_100067_pt1 | contig 139296 bp, 124 predicted proteins | sample LakWasMe94_HOW11_2_FD_183916 | JGI IMG/M metagenome (GOLD analysis project Ga0207976, IMG submission 183916) | Freshwater sediment methanotrophic microbial communities from Lake Washington under simulated oxygen tension - Sediment Metagenome... | ecosystem: Environmental > Aquatic > Freshwater...
CAGCGCCGCCGCGGTTCTGGCCCAGTTGCCAGACGCCTTTGAGCACTTCAATGAAGTCCATCCACATTCCGCATTGAAGTGGAAATCGCCACGCATGTTCAGGAGGGAGCTGGTGCGTCAGGCTCAGGAAAATGACGCAAATTAAGCGCTAGCCGTTGTCCGGTTATACAGGGGCAAGATCAGTGTACGCCAGCATCAGTCTTAACAAACACACGCTGGCGGAAATGATGGAGTGGCGTGACGCAAGTTCGACGGACTATCTGCCCAGGTCCGCGCGCAAGCAATTCGAAACCGTGCTGCGCGACCTGCATAAGGCGATCCAGGACCACATGCCGGACCAATATGGCTGCAAGCCGCAAACCACGGCCCCCGGCTGGGTGCAGCAGATCTACGTATCCGTATTCGGTTTTTCCCGTGGCGCCACATCCGCGCGCGCTTTTGCCAACTGGCTTGTGGCCTTGTGCAAGCTGGATGCGCAACTTCTCGGTAAGACAGGCACCACGCTTGGTGGTTTTCCTGTGAACTTCGATTTTCTGGGGCTGTTTGATACCGTCGCATCGGTTGGCGTGGCCAATACCTTCAATACCGGCAACGGCCATTGGGGCTGGGCGGATGCCGAGGTCAGCCTGCGCGTTCCCGGAAAATTTACGCAATGTCTCCACTTGGTGTCGGCGCATGAAGTGCGGCGCAGTTTCCCACTGGATTCTATTTCCCTCAATGGTGCCCTCGAAAGCGGTCGCGAGGAAATCGTGTATCCGGGCGTGCATTCCGACGTCGGCGGTGGGTACTGTCCTAACGAGCAGGGCAAGGGCAAGGATGAAATGGGAACCGACATGCTGTCGCGCCTGCCGCTGGCACATATGTACCGCGCGGCGCGACTGGCGGGCGTGCCCTTGAAGCTGGAACTGGTGAAGCAACAGTCGGTGAAGGATGACTTCAAGATCGCGACGGCGACCATCGCTGCGTTCAATCAATACCTGAGCCATGCCAAGTGCACGGACGGCTCGCTGACGGACATCATGCGCGAGCAGCGCACGCTTTACATTTTATGGCGCTACCTGCGTCGCCAGGACGGACCGGCGCCGCTGGAAGGCAACGCGGAAAAAGGCATCAAGGCAATCGACAGTTTTCTGGCGGCGCGGAACGTCGACCAGAATGATCTGCGTGGCGCAAACGAGGAGTTTACGAAAGAAATCGCCGATTACGAACGGTGGCGCACAACCTATCTTGCTTCAGCACATACGGGTAGCGCGGCATCGGGCGGTAGGGACGTGCCGCGCAGACCGGAAGATATTCCCCTGCAGGCGCCCGGCTTCAACAACCAGTGGTACGACGAATGGAAAGAGATCACGCGCTTCTGGAATCAGAAATCCCTGCCGGAGGGAATGGCAGCGTTTTTTGACGACTATGTGCATGACTCCCGTGCCTGGTTCAAGCTCGCGGGCACCGAAGCGGATGATGTGGAACGCGAATTGCAATCCTGGCTGCATCTGATCAAAGAGCACGAAGAGCGCCTGGACGACAAGCCTGTTCCTTTAACGCCGAACCAGCAGGTGTGGGCGCTCGAATATAGACGCACCGGAAAGGTGCCGAATATGAAGACCGACGGCAGGGAGCCCTCATGGGCTGGCGCGGGTTATCTGCGCTACCGGAAGGTCTATGCGGGTGCGGATTCGCTGTTGATTTCACATGGAGATCATTTATCCTCGCCGACGCGTTTCGCCACTACTGGTCCAACGAATACGGCCAAGGCAGCTTAGAACCGTTTAATGACATAGCGGAGAAGGTAGGGTAGGGCGCGCTTTGCGCACCGATACGGTAGAGAGGGCGAGAGCGCGGGCGTGCGCAGCGCACCCTACAACAGCTGAATGCAAAAAACCTCCGTCATCTTCAACGAATGTAAGCGGTCTCTAACTGAAATCAATGCGCAAACGGTTGAGATCCGTGACATTCATTCGGAATGACAAAGTTTTGATGGGCGCAATGGGCTCTTTAAATTCACAAGGCGTTCGTCGAATTCATCTGGATGATCGACGGGGCGCGGCCGGCAAGGTTTTATTGTATCGGACGAGCATATCCAATTTATCTGGATGATTGACTGGTCCTTCATGCTCCGAAGTGCACCGCTATATCGCGCGGTACACCCCACCATATACAGCGCCTCGGCAAGGCCTCCCACCGATTGCATAGGCCAGTTCTGCGGGCTGCTTGATATCCCACAGCGCAAAATCAGCGGCTTTTCCTGACTCCAGGCTCCCTATGGATTCGCTGATGCCAAGCGCCTTCGCTGCATGAATCGTCACGCCGGCCAGCGCTTCCTGCGGCGTCATCCTGAACAAGGTACATGCCATATTCATCGCCAGCAGCAGCGACGTCATCGGTGATGTGCCGGGATTGCAGTCAGTGGAGATTGCAATCGGCACGCCGGCATCGCGCAACGCCTGTATCGGTGGCAGTTTGGTCTCACGCAGGAAGTAGTATGCGCCGGGCAACAGTACCGCAGTGGTGCCGGCGGCGGCCATGGCGGCGATGCCTTCGGTGGACAGGTATTCGAGATGATCGGCGGAGAGACCGCGATAGCGGGCAGTGAGTGCGGCGCCGCCTTGGTCGGACAGTTGTTCTGCGTGGAGTTTTACGGGCAAGCCGTGACGCTGCGCTGCCTGGAAAATGCGTTCTGTTTGCGCAGCGGAGAACCCGATCTTTTCGCAGAAGGCATCCACGGCGTCGATCAGGCCTTCGCCGGCAAGCGCGGGCAACATTTCATTGCATACCTGATCGATATAGTCGTCCGGTCGCGCGGCGAACTCTGGCGGCAGGGCGTGCGCACCGAGAAAAGTGGTCGTCACACGTACCGACAGCATGACGCCGATGCGGCGTGCGACATGCAGCATCTTTCTTTCGGTTGCGCGATCGAGTCCGTAACCCGATTTGACTTCCAGCGTTGTCACGCCTTCCGCGAGGAGGTTGCGTACGCGCGGCAGGCTCGCGTCGAAAAGCTCCTGTTCGGACGCATTACGCGTTGCGCGGACAGTCGACATGATGCCGCCCCCACGCTGCGCGATTTCTTCGTAGGTGGCGCCGTTCAGGCGTGCTTCGAACTCATCGCTGCGGTTACCGGCATACACGATATGGGTATGGCAATCGATGAGGCCCGGCGTCAGCCAGTAGCCTTTGCCGTCATGCTCGACCGTTGCGCGATAACCCGCCGGCAGGTCGTTGCGCTTGCCCATCCAAGCGATACGGCCATTCTGCACGGCAATTGCACCGTCAAGGATGGCACCGTAGCCGGCAGACTCTGTCATCGTCGCCAGATGGACATTGATCCATAGCGCGTCCCACTGAGAAATTTGGTCACTGGACACGATCGGTTTCCTTTAACTTTATATGCGTGACGGTCACATTCGCCGCGCCGGTGACACATAACTCGACATATTCGCCGTCGGTATGATCTGCAAGAATGGCATCGCCGACTGACAAACAAATCTCCTTGCCACCGGCAGTGCTGCAATGAACCGCGCCGCCGCTCACGCAATATACGAAGAGTAGATCAGCGTGCCGGATGATCCGTGTTCGTGCGTCTACCCGCATGGCGTTCAGCAGATGACTGCAGCGTCCGCGCCGCGTCATGACGTTAAAATCGAGAATGGGTCCATCGATGAGTTCTGCATGCACATGCTTTTGGCCGTCGAAGGGCAGAGGACTGGTTTCTGCAGTCAACAGGAAGGGCGTGCCGCCGTCGATTTGAAAGATCAGGCCAGCGCCTTGCAACACCGAAAGAGAGCGATCGATACAAGGAAAAGCGGAAAACGGACCCGCGGTCATCACATGGGCCGTACTGATGCGCCAGTCGAACGTATCGAGCGTCGCATCATCCGGTGCGACAGCCAACTGCGTGGTGACGCCACCGCTATTCTTCCAAGGCATCTGCACATAGTTGTCCTGGGTGAGCTTGCGCATGGCGAATCAGGCGGCCGTGCGTTCGGCAATGCGCGCGAGCAGGCGTGCGGCGACGCGCGCGGTGCGCTGATCGATATCATGGCTCGGGTTGAGTTCGGCGAGATCGGCCAGGCGTAGCTTGCCGCTGGCGGCGATCATGTCGATGATTGGCTCCACGACTTCCAGTGCGACACCGCGTGGCGCCGGTGCACTAACGCCTGGCGCGACGTACGAGGGCAGCACGTCGAGGCAGACGGTGAAATACACATGATCGACTTCGGCAAGGAAAGTGGCCAGCAAGGCGTGTGCCTTGTCCAGATGAGCAACGTCCATTTCTTCGTCCAACAACCAGCGCACCCCAAGTGATCGCGCACGCTGGAACAGTGCTTCGGTATTGCCGAAATCACTGATACCGAGTACGCAATAGTGGAACGGCCAACCACGCGCCTCGCAATCTTCCGCGATCTGCCGAAAGGGTGTTCCTGAACTGGCGCGCTCTGCCATGCGCAGGTCGAAATGCGCGTCGAGGTTGATGATGCCAATGCGCGGTGTCTTTTCCTGTTGCGCCAGATGCTGCGCCAAACCACTGAAGGAGCCGAACGCCATTTCATGTCCACCGCCCATCGCGATCGGTAGCTTGCCTTTTGCCAGCACATCAGCAACAGCAAGCGACAATTCCGCCTGCGCACTTTCCAGTCCGTCATCGCCACCGTTTGCCACGCAGATGACGTCGCCTGCGTCGGCGATCGCTGTGCAGCGGCGCACCGGCATGTTGCCGAGGATGGAGCGAAATGCCGCCGGTCCCTGACGGGCGCCAGTGCGTCCATGATTGCGCGACACGCCGGCGTCGCAGGCGAAGCCGATCAGTGCAATGCCGCCGGCATCCGTCGCTTGCTCCAGCGGCTGCACCACTTGGTGCCAGCGTTTGCCCAGTGCGCCTTCGGCCGCGTCAACGCGGCCTTGCCAGCGCTGCATGTCTGCTTTTTGATGCATGTGCAACTCCTATGCGGTGTACAGGCCTTCGAATAATTCCTGGCAGCTTGCGCTCAGGTCACCGCGCAGCACCAGTTGCTTGGCGGCTTCAATATCTGGCGCGAACAGGCGGTCCTTCTCGTAGAAAGCCACGCGATGGCGCAGGCGCTGTTGCACTTCAGTGAGCTTCGGCGAGGTATTGAGCGGTCGGTGGAAATCCACGCCCTGCGCCGCGGCCAGTAGTTCAATGCCAATGATGGTGGCGGTGTTGTGCGCCATCTCGTGCAGGCGGCGGCCAGCGAAAGTTGCCATGCTGACGTGGTCTTCCTGATTGGCGGATGTGGGCAGGCTGTCGACACTGGCGGGATGCGCGTGCGACTTGTTTTCCGAGGCGAGCGCGGCAGCGGTCACATGGGCGATCATGAAGCCGGAATTCAGGCCGGACGACGCGACCAGGAAAGGCGGCAGGCCGGACAGTGTTGAATCAATCAGCAATGCAATGCGGCGTTCCGAAAGGGCGCCGATTTCGGCGATCGCCAGCGCGAGTGTGTCTGCGGCAAACGCGACCGGTTCGGCATGGAAGTTTCCGCCAGAAATAACATCGCCTTCTTCCGCATACACCAGCGGATTGTCGGTCACCGCATTGGCTTCGATCAGCAGCGTGCGCGAGGCGTTGCCAATGATGTCGAGACAGGCGCCCATCACTTGTGGCTGGCAACGCAGGCTGTAGGGATCTTGCACCCGCTCATCGTTTTCCAGGTGCGAGCGGCGGATTTCGCTGCCGGCGAGCAGGTCACGATAGATCTTTGCCACGGCGATCTGGCCCGGCTGTCCGCGCACAGCATGCACGCGTGGGTCGAACGGCGCGTCGCTGCCTTTGGCCGCATCCACGGAAAGCGCTCCAGCAACGGTCGCCGCTTCCAGCATGCGTTCGGCGAGGAACAGTCCATTCAAGGTGAGCGCGGTGGAAACTTGCGTGCCGTTGATCAGCGCCAGACCTTCCTTCGCTGCTAGCGTGACCGGTTCAATGCCGGCTTTGGCGAGTGCTTCCTTCGCCGGCATGATGCGGCCGTCCACGCGCACGTCGCCTTCGCCCATCAATGCAAGCGTCATGTGTGACAGCGGCGCGAGATCGCCGGACGCGCCGACTGAGCCCTTGCTCGGGATGCAGGGCATGATGCCGGCGTTGTACAACTCGATCATCGTCAGAATAACGGAGGCACGGATGCCGGAATAGCCACGCGCGAGGCTGCCGATTTTCATTGCGAGGATCAGGCGCGCGACTTCATCCGAGACCAGTTCGCCGGTGCCGACCGAATGCGACAGGATCAGGTTGCGCTGCAGTTCTTCGAGCTGGTCGTTCGGGATGTGTGTTTTGGCGAGCTTGCCGAACCCGGTGTTAATTCCATACGCCGGCGCGCCGCGTTCGACGATTTTGTGAATGGTCGCTGCGGAGATATTGATGGCGTCGAATGCGGATGGTGCCAGTTCGATCGGCGCGGCATCGCGCCAGATTGCGCGCAGGTCGGTCAGGGTGAGTTGACCCGGATTCAGGATGAGGCTGTTTTTCATGTGCAGTTTACTTTCAACTTGGTACTTGCCGGTGTGCGATGAGCATGATGTGTCTTGTTTCATCTGCGCTACGGTGCATTATTTGATCATTGGCAGATTCAATCCGTTACGTTTCGCGCAAGCCACTGCCGTTTCATATCCCGCATCCGCATGCCGCATCACGCCTGAGCCGCAATCGTTGACCAGGACGCGTGCCAGGCGCTTCGCCGCTGCGTCGGTACCGTCGGCGACGATCACCATGCCAGAATGCTGCGAATAGCCCATGCCGACGCCGCCGCCATGGTGCAACGAGACCCATGTGGCGCCGCCCGAGGTATTCAACAAGGCGTTCAGCAGCGGCCAGTCGGATACGGCATCGGTGCCGTCCTTCATCGCTTCCGTTTCGCGGTTCGGGCTGGCGACGGAGCCCGTATCGAGATGGTCGCGGCCGATCACGATCGGACCTTTCAATTCGCCATTCTTTACCATCTCATTAAAGGCCAGGCCAGCAATGTGGCGCTCGCCCAATCCGAGCCAGCAAATACGTGCCGGCAAGCCTTGGAAGGCAATCCGGTTGCGCGCCATGTCGAGCCAGTTGTGCACGTGCTTGTTTTCGGGAAACAGTTCTTTGATCTTGGCATCGGTCTTGTAAATATCTTCCGGATCGCCGGACAATGCAACCCAACGGAACGGCCCCTTGCCGTCGCAGAATAGCGGACGGATATAGGCCGGCACAAAACCGGGGAAATCAAAGGCGTTCTTCACGCCCGTGTCGAACGCCACCTGGCGGATGTTGTTGCCGTAATCGACGGTCGGAATGCCCATTGCGTGGAAGTCGAGCATTGCTTGCACATGCATCGCGCAGGACTGTGCGGCGGCGGCGGTGAGTTGCGCATGCTGGCTGTGGTCCTGCTGCGCCGCCTTCCATTGTGCGACGCTCCAGCCCACCGGCAGGTAGCCGTTGATCAGGTCGTGTGCCGAGGTCTGGTCGGTAACCAGGTCCGGCTTGATGCTGCCGGCCTTGGCGCGCTTCACCAGTTCTGGCAGGATTTCGGCGGCATTGCCGAGTAGTCCGATGGACACGGCTTCCTTGCGCTCACAGTGATGCTTGATCAATGCCAACGCATCGTCAATGTCCTTGGCCTGCTTGTCGAGGTAGCGGGTGCGCAGACGAAAATCGATGCTGCTCTGCTGGCATTCAATGTTCAGCGAGACGGCGCCGGCCAGCGTCGCCGCCAGTGGCTGCGCGCCGCCCATGCCGCCCAGGCCAGCGGTCAGGATCCAGCGGCCGGCCCAGGAGCCGTTGTAGTGCTGGCGGCCCGCTTCGCCGAAGGTTTCATAGGTGCCTTGCACGATGCCCTGGCTGCCGATGTAGATCCAGCTGCCGGCCGTCATCTGGCCGTACATGAACAGCCCCTTGCGGTCGAGTTCATTGAAGTGTTCCCAGTTCGCCCACTTCGGCACCAGATTGGAGTTGGCGATCAGCACACGCGGCGCGTTCTCATGCGTCTTGAATACGCCGACCGGTTTGCCGGATTGGATCAGCAGGGTCTCGTCATCGTTCAGTTCCTTCAGTGTGGCAAGAATCTGGTCGAAGCATTCCCAGTTGCGCGCGGCACGGCCGATGCCGCCGTAGACCACCAGATGCTTAGGATTCTCTGCGACTTCCGGGTCGAGATTGTTCTGGATCATGCGGTAGGCGGCTTCGGTCAGCCAGCTCTTGCAGGTCTTTTCACTGCCGCGCGGCGCGCGGATCACGCGACTGTCATCCCAGCGCGGGTCGTCGTTCATTTGTGTCGCTTCGGTAACGGTATTCATGGTGGTTCCTTTCTTTCGGATATTGATTAGTGCAGGCCGAGATACGCTGCAGTCAGGGTCGGATCGTTGCGCGCGTCGTTCGCCTTGCCTTGCCAGACGGTGCGGCCCGATTCCAGCACGCAGACGTTGTCGGCGACCGACAGCACGCGGTCGGTGTTCTGTTCCACCAGCAGGATAGTCATGCCGTCCTGCTGTAATTGCTTGAGCGCGCGGTAGCATAGGTCGATTACCTTTGGCATCAGACCCAGCGACAGCTCGTCGATCATGATCAGCTTGGGGCGCGTCATCAGCGCGCGGCCAATCGCGAGCATCTGCTGCTCGCCGCCGGACAGGTTGCCGGCCAGCGAATGCAGGCGTTCGCCAAGACGCGGGAACAGGCCGAGTACATAGTCGCGGTCCTGTTTGAAGCGGCTGGCCGGCTGGATCAGGCCGCCGACGCGCAGGTTGTCCTCGACCGTCAGGTCCTTGAACAGACGACGGCCTTCCGGTGAGATCGCGATGCCGCGCCGCACGCGCTGGTCGGGCGTGAGCGTGCTGATGTCGTGGCCGTCGAACATGATGGCGCCGGTGTTCAGCGCGACGTGGCCAGCCACGCACATCAAGGTGGACGACTTGCCGGCGCCGTTGGCACCGATCAGGCCGGTGATGCTGCCTGCCTGCAGCGTCAGCGTCAGGTCGCCGACCGCCTCGAATGCGCCGTAGCCGCAGGAGAGGTGAAGAATTTCAAGCATGCTTTCCTCCGGCGGCTACCAGGGTGGGTTGCTGGGCTTCCGCGATCGTGTCACCGCCAAGATACGCAGCGCGTACCGCCGGATCGTTCATCACGGCACGTGGCTCGCCGCTGGCAATCTTGCGGCCGTTATCGAGCACCACCAGGCGTTGGCAGATGCGCATCACTTCGCCGAGGTTGTGTTCGATCAGGACGATGGTCACGCCTTGGCGATTGATATCGGCAATGGTGCTGGCGAGTGCGTTGGCCTCTTTGGAGTTGAGGCCTGCCAGTGGCTCGTCGAGCAGAAGCAATTTCGGTTTGAGGGCCAATGCGCGTGCCATTTCCAGTCGTTTCAGAATGCCTAGCGGCTGGATGCCCGGTTTTTGGTCGGCGTAGGCAGCGATGCCGACGCGTTCCAGCATTTCACGGCCGATGATTGCTTCTTCTTTCTGCGAGACGTGCAGCAGTGCCTTGAGCGGCGAGCGCGTCCGGCTGGCGCCAGCAGCCAGCGCTACGTTGTCCAGTACTGAAATCTCACGGAAAGGTTTCACGAGTTGCTGCGACAACGACAGGCCTTTCTGGATTCGCTTGTGAATCGGCAGGCCGTTCAGTGTGTCGCCTTCGAGCGTCACGTCGCCATGAGTGGCGCGGACCACGCCGGTGATTGCCCGCAGCATGGTGGTCTTACCTGCGCCGTTGGGGCCGATCAAACCAAGCAGCTCGCCCGGATGGACGTCGAAGGAGACATTGTCGATCGCGGTCAGGCCGCCGAAGCGAACAGTCACGCCGGCGACTCGCAGCAGCGTTTGTTGCGTCATGGTCACGTGCGATCTCCCTGCGCCTTGTTCCTGCTGTTAACCACACGGGTGACGATGCTGGCCATGCCGCCCGGCGAAAAACGCATCATCAGGAACAGCAGCCCGCCGTACACCAGCAGCTTGTAGTCACCAATGAACTGGAACCAAGCCGGCAGCGCGCTCAGCACGGCAGCGCCAAACGCAACACCAACCACCGAACCAATACCGCCGACCACGACCATGGACAACACCGTAACCGACTCGACGAAGCCGAAGCTGTCCGGGCCGATGAATTTCAGATGCTGCGCATACAGGCCGCCGGCCAGCCCCGCCAACGCGGTGCCAATGGCGAATGCGGCCAGCTTGTAGCGCGGCACATCAATGCCGAGCACACGCATGGTGTCTTCATCTTCAGCAACGCCATTGAATACACGGCCCATCCACGATTTGCGGATATAGATGCAGAGCGCAGCGGTGACCAGGCACAGCCCCAGGCTGAGCAGCATGAAGCCGGTTTTCGACAGGCCGGAATCGGGGATTGCCGACACACCCAGTTCGCCGCCCAACCATTCCTGCTGGCGCACAATGCCGACGAACAAAAAACCCACGCCCATGGTGGTGATCGCCAGGAAGTCAGCGCGTACCCGTAGGCTGGCGAGGCCGACCACCACGCCGATGACGCCGGCCAACAGCATGCCCAGCGGCAGCGTGGCAAGGAAGGGAAGGCCGGCTTTCGACAGCAACGCCGACAGGTAGGCGCCGATGCCAAGGAAGGCTGCATGTCCAAGGCTGATCTGACCGCAGAAGCCGGTGATCAGGTTGAGCGAGAGTGCGAACAGTACGCTGATCGCCATGGAAGTGAGCAGGGAAATTTCGTATTCCATGATGTCCTATCGCCTCGCAAAGAGGCCTTGCGGCCGAACCATCAGCACTGCAATCAGGAACGCAAACGCGATGGCGTTGCGGTCGAGAAGCTTGCCTAGGTAAATCGTGCCGAAGGATTCCACGACGCCGAGCACCAGCGCAGCGAGCAGGGTGCCGCGCACCGAACCCATGCCGCCCAGTACGATGATCGCCAAGCCTTTGTAAGACGGCACGCTGCCCATGGTTGGCTCGACCAGGTTGTTCAGCAATGCGACCCAGACACCGGCGAAACCGGCGAGCGCGGAGCCGACAAAGAAGTTGATGTCACGCACCTGGCGCAACTTGATGCCGAATGATTCCGCCATCTGCGGGTCTGACACGGTTGCCTGGCAGGCGACGCCAATTCGCGTCTTGTTCTGCAAATAGCCGAGCACGCCGATAATCACCGCGGTACCGGCCATCACCATCAGTTCTGCCTGCTTGAATTGCAATCCGCCAAAGAGAACGACCTGCTCCTGCAGTGGCGGCGCTTGATACGAGAGACCGGAGGCACCGAAGATGATGCGGAATAATTCTTCAAACGCGATGTACAGGCCGATCGATGCGATCAGAGCAACAAAGGGCGGTTGTTTCAGTATCGGCTCGTAGCACAGGCGGTACATCGCAATACCAGTCAGGCCGGCGGCCACCATGGCGATAGCAAAGCCGAGTGCGAGACTGCCGGTCGCATTGGTAACGATGACGCCCAGATAGCCGCCTAGCGTGAATAGCGCAGCATGCGCGACGTGCAAAATGCGCAGCAGTCCGTACACCAGCGTCAGTCCCAGGGCGACCAACGCATAAATGCTGCCCTGTACGAGACCCTGTGCGGTCAGCTCAAGAAAGAGCATGTCCATCTCCTCAACAATTGGATCGTTGGCGCGGGCGATGCATTGCCGCCCGCGCTCTGTTTGTCTTACTTCGTCGGCTTCGACGGCGGCGACAGCAACGGACCGGAAATTACCGAGTGGCGACGGAAAGCCTTGTCCTTCACAATCTGCACCTGCACATCCTTTTTCACTTCATGCAGATCGTTGAACGCCAGCTTGCCGATCGGCGTGTCGAAGTTGCCTGCGGCGAGTGCGTTTTTCAGTTCTTCGCCACCTTTGCCGTTCGTTTTCTGGAGGCCTTCGATCAGCACACTGGTCGCGGTGTAGGAGGAGGCGGCCACCATGTCGGCGTTGGCGCCCACTGCCTTGCGGAAGTCAGCGAGAAAAGCCTTCGTTGCAGCAGAGTCGGAATCGCGGTCGAGCGACGTCGTGACATACACGCCTTCCGCTGCGGCACCAGCGATCTCGATAAATTTGTCCGAGTCGTAGCCTTCCTGGCCGATGATCGGAGCCGACACGCCGGCGGCGCGTAGCTGGCTGACCAGCGGACCGGCAGTGAAGTAGTAACCCGATGCGTAGATGATGTCGGGGTTGTCCGACTTCAGCTTCGATACCAACGCACCGAACTGGCGATCCTGGATGCCATATTCATATTCATTGACCACCTGCAGGCCGAACTTCGCTGCGCCTTCCTTGAAGCCCGCTGCCAGCGCCTGGCCGAAATCGTTCTTCAGCGTGATCATCGCCACCTTTTTCTTGCCCAGGTTCTGCACCAGCATTGCTCCGGCGCGGCCCTGCACTTCGCCCATCGCCGATACGCGGAACATATAGTCGCCGGTCAGAGTGATGTCGGGGTGGATCGCATAGGAAACGACGTACGGCACTTTGCCTTGCTGAAAGATGCCCGCTGCGGCGCGCGTCGACCCGGAATAGGAACCGGAAACGGCGCCAACAACCTTGTCTTTCTCGACCAGCTTGGTGGCGACCGGCACGGCTTCCTTCGGTGATGCCTGGTCGTCGTAGATGACGAGTTCGAGTTTCTGACCGGCGACGCCGCCCTTGGCGTTGGCTTGGGCGACTGCGAGCTTGGCGCCTTCCAGCGCCGATTTGCCGTCAGCAGCAGCAAAGCCGGTCAACGGGACGTTGAAGCCGATCTTGATGTCGGCGAAAGCCGGTGCAGCCGCAACTGCGGCAACAAGGAATGCAGAAGTAAACAGGTGCTTGTGGTGGAACGGAACCATTGAGTGTCTCCTCATGATGCTGATTAGCAGGCGCTCTGTCTTGGGCAGAGCCCTGAGCCCGATTGCGCACCCGAAATCCATGGACGGGTTCGGGTCGACGCATTTATAATAAGTTGTATATACAACTCACGCAAGAAAAACCTTAATTGACAATACAAATTAATGTCATAAAATCGATAAGGATTAACGAGAGGGCGGCATGACGGAAGGTTTGGAAGGCAGTGAGGACACAGAAGGTCAGGCAGATCGCATCCCTGCATTCCTGCACATTAAGAATTACCTGCTTGCAGAGATTCACGCAGGCAACTGGAAGGAAGGCGACGCCATCCCCTCGGAACAGGCGCTGGCCAAACAGTTCGGCGTATCGCGCATGACGGTCAACCGTGCGGTGCGAGAACTGACCGACGAACAGGTGCTCAGCCGCATCCAGGGCTCGGGCACCTATGTCGCACAGCACAAATACCAAGCGACTCTGGTCGAGATCAAGAGCATTGCGGAAGAGGTGCGATCACGCGGACACCAGCATCGCAGCGAATTGCACTTGCTCGAACGCAGCAAGGCCAATGAGCTTATGGCGCTGCCATTCGGCGTGAAGCTAGGGCATCCGTTGTTTCATTCGGTCATCGTGCATTTTGAAAACGACATTCCAATCCAGGTGGAAGACCGCTGGGTTAATCCCGACGTCGCACCGGATTACATGCAGCAGGATTTTTCCGTGATTACGCCGAATGAATACCTGATGTCGGCGGCGCCGCTGCAGGGCGTCAATTACAGCATCGAGGCGTTGAGTCCGCCGCGCGAGATTGCGGAGATGCTGCATATTCAGCAGAAGGACGCATGCCTGGTGTTGAAGCGGCGGACCCTATCCAAAGGACAGGCTGCATCGGTCGCGACGATGTGGCACCCGGGAAACCGATATCAATTTGCGGGCAGTTTTTAGCGCAGCTTTCTGAGGCACAGCGGGCACCATCCGCTGCGTGTGGTGCTCGGCGTGCCTGCGTACGCGTGCGCTGCTCGCTTCGGATCAGACGCCGACATAGCTATGCCAGATATCCGGCGACTGTTTTAGCGCACCGGAATTTCCTGACCACACGACCTTGCCGCGCTCGATCACTGTATGGGTGTCGGCCAGATTGATCAACCTTTCGACATACTTGTCGATCACCAGCACCGTTTGTCCCATTTCCCGCAGTTGCGCAAGACAGTGCCAGATTTCCTCGCGCACCAGCGGCGCAAGTCCTTCGGTTGCTTCATCGAGGATGAGTAGGTGTGGATTGGTCATCAGCGCACGGCCGATGGCGAGCATCTGCTGCTCTCCACCGGACAACTGGTTTCCCATGTTGCGGCGCCGCTCCTTCAAACGCGGAAACAGAGCGTGCACCCGATCGAGCGTCCACGGCTGCTTCGCATGGCAGCGGTTAGCGGCAAATGCAACCAGGTTTTCTTCGACGGTCAGATTCGGAAAAATCTGGCGGCCTTCGGGCACGAGGGCGATGCCGAGCCGCGCGACCCGATCAGGGGCCAGCGCATCGATGCGCGTGCCATTGAAATGAATGCTGCCATGCCTGATGCGGTTCAGTCCGAGGATGGCGCGTATCGTCGTGGTCTTGCCCATGCCATTGCGACCGAGCAGCGTGGCTACCTGTCCGCGTTCGATCTGCAGGCTGACACCAAACAACACTTGGCTGCTGCCATAGGCGGCTTCGATATTGTCCACTCGGAGGATCATGCCGGCACCTCATCACCCAGATAGGCACGCCTGACATCTGCGTTGCCGCGAATATCCTCCGGTGCGCCGCTGGCAATAATTTTCCCCGAGACTAATACGGAGATACGGTCCGCGATACGAAACACTGTGTCCATGTCGTGCTCGACCAGCAATACCGCAAGCGACGGACGCATCGCCTCGATCAAGGGAACCAGTTCATCGGACTCGTCATGGCCCATGCCGGCCATCGGTTCGTCCAGCAGGAGCAGCTTGGGCCGGGTTGCCATCGCCAGGCCGAGTTCGAGCTTGCGCTGCTCGCCATGCGACAGGTTTCGCGCCAGTACGGACAGGCGATTGCCAAGACCGATTTGCCGGGCAATCGATTCCGCTTCTTCGAAGAGAGCGCGCTCCGATGCCGCCGCACGCCAGAAGCGCAGGCTGCTGCCGTGCCGCGCCTGGACTGCAAGCGCGAGATTGTCCAGCACCGGGAAGGCGTTGAAGACATTTGTTATCTGATACGAGCGTGCCAGACCGCAGGCGACACGCTCGTGCATCGTCAGATGTGTGATGTCGCGGCCTTCGAAAAAAACGTTGCCGCTGTCCGGTGCAATCGCGCCGGAGATCTGATGGATCAGTGTCGTTTTGCCCGCGCCGTTGGGACCGATGATGGCGTGGATTTCGCCACCCTGAATGCACAGGTCAAGATGGTCGGTTGCCGCGACCGCACCGTAGCATTTGACTAGGTCGCGCAGATCAAGGACTGGCATCGTCATGACTGCTCCCTCGCGGCACGGTGCCGCAACAGGCTCGCCAGTCCATCTGGAAGCAGCATTACGACGGCAAGCAGCAGCACGCCGAGGGCCAATTGCCAATGCACCGTATAGCCGGACAAGACTTCCTCCAGCAGCAGGATCGCAACTGCGCCGATCACGCCGCCGAACAAATAGCCGACGCCGCCAAGAATGACCATTACCATCAGCATGCCGGATTGCGTCCAGTGGAGGAGGTTAGGGCTGACCAGCATGTTCTGGTTGGCAATCAGCGCCCCTGCGAGTCCGGCCATGCCACCACCAATCAAAAAACACGTGAGCTTGTAGCGGAATACCGGATAGCCAATTGCCTCCGTGCGCGTCTCGTTTTCCCGGATTGCCTGCACCACGCGGCCGAAGCGCGAGTTGACCAGCCGGTGGACGAAAAACACAGTGAAGGCCAGCAGTGTCAGAACGACGTAGTAGAACGCCGTATCCGAACTCATGTCGAAACCGGTGACGGAACGCGCCGGGAGCGACAGGCCGTCATCACCACCATAGGCGCGTAGCGAAACAAAAAGGTAGTAGACCATTTGCGCAAACGCCAGGGTGATCATGATGAAATAGACGCCGCGCGTGCGCAGTGAAATCAGGCCGATCAAGGCCGCGAGCAAGGCGCTCACCGCTATTGCGGCCGGCCACGCCACCCACGCCGAGTTAATGCCGTGCTCCATCAGGATCGCCACCGTGTAGGCACCGGTTCCAAAATACGCCGCATGACCAAGGCTGATCATGCCGCCGAAACCGAGTACCAGATTCAGGCTAGTTGCGGCCAGTGCAAAAATCATCAGCCGGCTCGCCAATCCTATATAGAACTCCTGTTCCATTGCGCTCGCGCCAAACGGGAAGGCCATCAAAATTGCGAGCAGTACGAGTGCGCCGACAGGGGAGAGCCGATGATGCAATGTGCTTTGCATGAGGTACTTTCAGCCGCGCGCAGGGAACAATCCCTGCGGCTTGAAGAACAACACGGCGATCATCAGCACGTACACCAGCATTGCAGCGAGTGCCGGACCAAGATTGGCCGCCACGTCCGCCGGCATGAGGATTTTGAACACAAGCGGCAGCAAAGAACGGCTCAGCGTATCAACGATACCCACGAGCAGCGCCCCCACCAGTGCGCCACGTATCGAGCCGATGCCGCCGATCACGATCACGACGAAGGCGAGGATCAGGATGCTCTCACCCATACCGACCTGCACCGCGAGGATCGGTCCAAGCAGGCTTCCGGCCAGCGCACAAAGCGCCGCGCCGAATGCAAACAGGCAGGTGAATACCAGCTTGATGTTGACGCCCATCGCCGTTGCCATTTCGCGGTTGGACGCGCCTGCGCGCACCAACATGCCGACGCGTGTCTTGACCACGACGAAATAGAGCAGGATCGCCACGGCAAGCCCTGCGCCGATGATGAACAGCCGGTAAGACGAATAGAAGAATTCCGGCAACAGCTCGACCGGTTGCGCCAGCGCTGGCGGTGCGTTCAATGTTAGTGGCTGCGCGCCCCACAACATGCGCGCGCCTTCGTTGAAGATCAGAATCAACGCGAAGGTGGCCAGTACCTGCGACAAATGGTCGCGTCCGTACAGGCGGCGAATCACGCTCAGTTCCAGCACGATGCCGAGTACGGCGGTCGCGATCAACGCGCCCAGCGTGCCGAGCCAGAACGAGTCCGTCATTGCAGTGAAGGTAGCGGCGAAATACGCGCCGGCCATATACAGCGACCCATGCGCGAGATTGATGACATCCATAATGCCGAACACCAGCGTCAGCCCTGCGGCCAGCAGGAACAGCATCAGGCCGAACTGCAGTCCATTCAAAAAATGCTCGACGACCAGCGTGACATCCATGCGTAAGCCTGCTTCAATTCAGATTAAAATCAAAAACTCTACTAGAAAAACCCGGTTTCGTTACCCCGATCAGGAGGCATTTGTGACTTTATTCCGTTATTCCGCACTGTTGCTCGCACTTTCAACAGCCTGGAGCGCCCACGCCGCAGACAAGGTAAAGGTTGGCATGGTAACCACCCTGTCTGGCGCCGGTGCAGGCCTTGGTGTGGATATCCGCGACGGATTCAGCCTCGCGCTCAAGCATCTGGATAACAAATTGGGCAATCTCCCGGTCGAGGTCATCAGCGGCGACGACCAGCAGAATCCGGACGCGGCCAAGCAACTGGTCGACAAACTGCTCAAAAAAGACAAAGTCGACATGATGACCGGTATTGTTTTTTCCAACGTCATGCTGGCAGTTGGACCAACTATCTTCAACACAAAGACGCATTACATCAGCGCCAATGCGGGACCGTCGCAGTACGCCGGTGAACAGTGCAATCCGTACTTCTTCAACGTCGCATGGCAAAACGACAACCTCCATGAAGCGGTCGGCAAGAACGTCAATGAAAAAGGGTTCAAGAACGTCGCGCTGGTCGCGCCTAATTATCCGGCCGGCAAGGATGCCTTGGCCGGCTTCAAGCGTTACTTCAAGGGCAAGGTTGCCGACGAAATCTATACCAAGCTCGGGCAGCTCGACTACGGCGCAGAGCTTGCGCAAATCCGCTCGCTGAAGCCGGATGCGGTCTACATCTTCCTGCCCGGCGGCATGGGTATCAACTTCATCAAACAGTTCGTCGATGCCGGCCTGTCGAAGAATGCGCAGTTGTTCGGCCCCGGATTCTCCGCCGACGAAGACATCATCAAGGCTGTCGGCGCACCGATGCTCGGCATGTTCAATGCGTCGCAGTGGGGACATGATATGGAGAATGCGCAAAACAAGCGCTTCGTCGCCGACTTTGTCAAAGACTACGGTCGCCTGCCGTCGTTGTATGCGTCACAGGGCTATGACGCAGCGATGCTGATGGATTCCGCCGTGCGAGGCGTAAAAGGCAAGATTGAAGACAAGGATGGGTTGGGCAAGGCATTGAAGGCCGCCAATTTCAAGTCGGTGCGCGGCGAGTTCAGGTTCAACAACAACCAGTTCCCGGTGCAGAACTATTACACCCGGGTGATCGGGCGCGATGCGCAGGGACGGATTACCAACAAGACTCTGGGTGTAGTGCTGGCCAATCACGGCGACGCGTATGCGGCAAGCTGCAAGATGAAATAATCCAGATCTTGCATGGTGCATATGAAAGGCCGCCTTCCAAGGCGGCTTTTTACTTTAAAGCGCTTTCGCCACGACGGTACTATCGATGCCGGACACATTGATCGCAGCGCGGTGTAGCGTGGGTCATCCGGGGTCTCTTTGCCATGTCGTGTCGCCACGCTTTTTTTCCGCAAAAAAAACGCCTCGGCTTTGCCTGATGCTTCAAGCGGGAAGCGCCCTAACCCGGCCGGAACAGGAAGGGGCTGATTGCCTTAGCCGATACGGAAACCCGGTCGCCTTCACGCAGACCGGAAACCTCGTCGTCGGAGGCGATGATATCGATCACATCCTGCCCAACCAGCAACGAAACAACATGCACCACTTCTTCCTTCCGGATTGCCAGCACCTGCGCATGCAGGTTCAGCTTTCCCGACAGGCGCTTATGCAGGAAGACTTCTGCTGGTGTGCCGGATTGGGCGATGCGTCCGGCTTTAAGACGCAACACGTGTTTGGATAGCCTGAACACTTCGCCGAGCTCGTGGCTCACCAGAAGGGTCGTCAGGCCGAAGCGCTGATGCAAGCTAGCAAGTTCGTCCTGCAACTGGCTGCGCAATTCCAGGTCGAGTGCAGACAGAGGTTCGTCAAGCAGCAGTAGCGTGGGTTTGCGCGCAATCGCCCGTGCCAGCGCGACACGCTGTTTTTGTCCTCCCGACAGCGTGGACGGCAGGCGGTCCCGTAATTCTCCAAGGCCGGTGAGGTCCAGCAGTTCATCGATCCAGCGCGTGTCGTTCTTGTTCACGGCATACGCAATGTTTTCGCGAACGCTGAGATTTGGAAACAGCGCATAGTCCTGGAACACGAAGCCGATTGCGCGTTGCTGCGGCGGCAGATTGATGCGTTGTTCGGCGTCGAACCATGTCTGCCCGTCCACCACAATCCGGCCACTGTCGGGTTGCGTGAGTCCGGCGAGCATGCGCAGTACTGTCGTCTTGCCTGCGCCCGAAGGACCAAACAAGGTGACGAAGCTACCCTTGTCGATGCATGTGTCGATCGACAGTCGCAATGGGCCGCTTGCACTGCCCAATGTTTTTGCGAGGGCGATCTCGATCATGTCAGCCAGCCTTCAGAAAACGCTTGTTCATCATGTAGACCGCCAGCAGAATCGCGAAGCTCACCGCAAACAGCACGAATGCATAGAAATTGGCCGCTGCATAATTCAGGCTTTCGACTTCATCATAGATCGCAATCGATGCGACTTTCGTTACACCGGGAATATTCCCGCCGATCATCAGAATCACGCCGAATTCGCCGATGGTATGCGCAAAGCTCAGCACCGCGCCGGACAGTAACGCCGGTTTGATGTTGGGCAGCAGCACGCGGAAAAGCGTGACCGTATCCGACTTGCCGAGCGTGCGTGAAGCTTCGATCAGCGAAGCAGGCAGGTTCTGGAGTCCCGACAGGACCGGATGCACCATGAAAGGCAAACTGAAAATCACCGAGCCGATGACGAGTCCGGCAAAACTGAACACCAGCCGTAGGTGAAACCATTGTTCCAGCCATTGGCCGAATGCATTTTGCGGGCTGAATGCGAGCAGCAGGTAGAAGCCCAGTACCGACGGCGGCAGCACTAGTGGCATGCTGACCAATGCTTCGATGACCGGTTTGAAGCGGGTACGGGTATGGGCGATCCAGTAGGCCAGCGGAATGCCGATGACGAGCAGGATCAGCGTCGTGATCGCGGCCAGGCGGAAGGTGAGAAACAGCGGCTGCCAGTCGTGGTTCACGCGGTGGCCTCCGGCATCACAGTCATCTCGTTGGCTTTCACCAAGCCTTCGACGACATCTCCGACAGCAAGATCAAGTGCATGCGAGGATCGCGTCGTAATGACTGACTCGATGGCGTGACCGTGGAAGTCCAGCGATACCTTGGTCAGCAGCTTGCCGCGGTCGATTGCCGTAATGGTCGACATCATGCGATTGCGCATGCTGATCAGGCCGGACAGGTTCTTGGCCAGCGAGACTTCGGTTTCCTTGAACAGCAGCGTGACTGGCATGCCGGCATGCCACGCAGCGACTTCCTCGCCGGCACCGATCAGTGTGGCGGTAAAGCAGTGTTCGCCGACGTTCGTCTCCACCAGCGCAATGCTGCCGTGCATGTCGATGGCATTAATCGTTCCTGGAAGGCGGTTCATGGCAGCAGATATCCGTAGCGTTCGAATATCGCGCGTGCCTTTGCAGACAGCACGAAATCATGGAATTGCTGCGCCAGCTTAGGCGCGGTTTGGTGACCATGCCTGAGCACGACGAGCCCTTGTGCGATCGGCTGGTAGCTCTCTTTTGGCATATCGATCCACCTGCCCTGGCCTTTCATTTCCGGCGCCATGACGACCGACTTCGCAGTGAATCCGGCATCAGCCGCACCGGAATGAATGTACTGATTGGTTTGCGAAATACTTTCACCGAAGACCAGCTTCGGCTTCAGGACCGCATCCAGCTTGAAGTACGCAAGGGCCTTGATGGTCTCACGTCCGTACGGCGCAGTCTTGGGATTGGCGACGGCGATCTTCCCGACCGCGGGACTGGCAAGCACGCTTTGCCAATTACGCAGGTCAATGTCCTTCTGCGTCCACAGCACCAGCGCGCCCGACGCATACACCTTTGGTGCGGCGATCGCGAAGCCTTCCTTGTACAGTTTCTGCGGGTATTCCATGTCCGCTGACAAGAACACATCGAAGGGGGCCCCGTTCATGATCTGCGCGGCGAACTTGCCGGACGAGTTGTAAACCGGTGTCAAGCTGTGGCCGGTTTCTTTCTTGAACTCGGCCTGCAGGTCATCGAACGCGTATTGCACGTTGGCGGCGACGGCCACCGTCAGCACATCCGCCATTGCGGAAGAGGAAAGGAGGAAGAGCAGGGCGGCGAGAGAGGTCGTTACGCGTTTCATGCCGCCGTGCGTCACATCAGGATAATGTCGTACTGCTCTTGGTGGTAGATCGTTTCAACTTGCAGCGAAATCGGCTTGCCAATGAAATCCCCCAGCATCGCGAGATGCGGCGATTCTTCTTCCAGGAACATGTCGACCACGACTTGCGATGCAAGGATGCGGAATTCACGCGGATTGAATTGTTTTGCCTCGCGCAGCAGTTCGCGCAGGATCTCATAGCATATGGTGCGCGCGGTCTTGACCTGTCCCTTGCCGGCACAGGCAGGGCAGACTTCGCACAAGATATGCGCGAGCGATTCACGGGTGCGCTTGCGGGTCATTTCGACCAGACCCAGTGCGGAGAAGTTGGATACCGACACCTTGGTGCGATCGCGCGCAAGGGCCTTGTTCAGTTCCGACAAAACGGCACTGCGGTGTTCGACATTTTCCATGTCGATGAAGTCGAGAATGATAATGCCGCCGAGGTTGCGCAGCCGCAGTTGGCGCGCAATGGCATGTGCCGCTTCGAGGTTGGTCTTGAAGATCGTGTCATCAAAATTGCGCCCGGTGACATAGCTGCCGGTATTGACGTCGATCGTGGTCATCGCCTCGGTCTGGTCAATGATGAGATAACCGCCTGATTTCAGATCGACACGGCGGCCGAGCGCGCGCTGGATCTCTTCTTCGACACCGTATAGATCGAATAGTGGACGCTCGCCGGTGTAGTGCACGAGCCGGGACAGCACCGACGGCGTGTAGGTTGTGCCGAATTGTTGCAGCATCTGGAAGTTCTCGCGCGAGTCGACCTGAATGGTCGACGTATCGTCGTTGACGAAGTCGCGCAAGACGCGCTGCGCAAGATTCAAATCCTGGTACAGCAGTGTCGGTGCCGGCTTGGTCCTGGCGTTCTGCGTGATGGTTGCCCAGGTCTTGCGCAGATAGTCGATGTCGCCCTGCAGGTCAGTGTCCGATGCATCTTCGGCCATGGTGCGGATAATGAACCCGCCTTTTTCTTCGGGAGGAAGCAGGCTCTGGACCTTGTTTTTCAGCGCCTCGCGTTCCGCCTCGTTCTCGATCTTTTGCGAAATGCCGATATGCGAATCCTGCGGCAGGTACACCAGCATGCGCCCAGCGATTGAAATCTGCGTGGATAAGCGCGCGCCCTTGGTGCCAATCGGGTCCTTGATCACCTGCACCGTGACGGACTGCCCGTCGTACAGCAGTTTTTCGATCGGTGTCGGGATCGCGTTTGGATTCTCTTGTGGACGCGCTTCCCAAATGTCGGCGACATGCAAGAATGCCGCGCGTTCCAGACCAATGTCGATGAAGGCCGATTGCATGCCTGGCAGCACGCGCACCACCTTGCCAAGATAAACGTTGCCCGCCATGCCGCGCGACAGCGTGCGCTCGATATGGAGTTCCTGTACTGCGCCCTGCAGGATCAATGCAACCCGCGTCTCCTGCGGGGTAATGTTGATGAGAATGTCTTCGCTCATAGAACGGGGATACCGGATTGTTGTAATAGTTTTGCGGTTTCGTGCAGCGGCAGGCCCATGATGCCGGTGTAGCTGCCGGCAATGCGTTCGATGAAGACCGCTGCCAGCCCCTGGATGCCATAGCCACCGGCTTTGTCATACGGTTCGGAAGTCGCGCAATAGGCGCGCATCATGTCCTCGGTGACGGTCGCCAGGGTCACGTCCGAGACTTGCGTGCTCTGTGTAAGGCCGCCGTCCTGATGCAAGGCGACGCTAGTCATCACTTGGTGCGTGCGGCCTGAAAGCAGGCGCAGCATGTCCATCGCTTCTTCCTCGTTGGCCGGCTTGCCCAGGATGCGCCCGTCGATCACCACGGTGGTATCCGCAGCGAGCACCGGACGTATCGGCAGACGGCGCACCAGCATGATGCTGGCGGCGTGCTCGGCCTTCTCGCGCGTCACGCGGGCGACGTAGTCCTCGGCTTTTTCGCCGGGCAGCACTTCTTCGCTGACTTCGGGACCGCGCGGCGACTGATCGCGCAGCAGCAGCAATTCGAATTCGACGCCGATCTGGCGCAACAGCTCGCGACGGCGCGGGCTTTTGGATGCGAGGTAAATCTTATGGTCTGCCGGCTTCATGAAACCTGTTCTTTATACTCGGTGATACGGGTGGTTCTGCGTGATCGACCAGGCGCGATACAACTGCTCAGCGAGCAGTACACGCACCATTCCATGCGGCAGAGTCAGGCTCGAAATCCTGACCAGCATATCGGCCGACGCCTTGAAACCGGCATCCAGCCCGTCTGCACCGCCTATCACGAATGTAACATCACGTCCGTCTTGCTGCCACTGCGTCAAAAGTTGCGAAAGTTGCACCGTCGTCAAGTCCTTGCCGCGTTCATCAAGAGCGACGATGCGCGATCCCTTGGGCAAGGCCGCTTCGATTTTCGCGCGTTCAAGCGCCATCACCGTTTCGGCGGTCTTGCTGCCGGAACGTTCGACGGGCTTGATTTCCTTGAGATGAATGCGGCATTCCGGCGGCATGCGTTTCGCATATTCGCCGAATCCGTCCTCGATCCAGGCAGGCATCTTGTGGCCTACCGCAGCGATGATGAGCTGCATGACAGGCTTTTATTCGGCCGCTTTCTTGGTGGTGCGTTTGGCCGCAGCTTTCCTTGGCGCGGCAGCCGTCTTGCTGGCAGCGACCTTCACGGTTTTGCCGGCCGGCGTCCTGGGTTTGGCCGTTTTCTTGGCCGCAGGGGTCTTGGTGGCGGCCGTCTTGGCTGCGGTCTTGCGGGCCGGTTTTTTCGGCTCGTCGTCGACCGTAGTCTGGCTGGCCGTCAGATGGCGTGAACGCTTCTTCGGCACTTCCTCGGCATCTTCGGAGGCGGTGCGCTTGGAGACGCGCTTGGCGGCGCCAAACTTGACTTCCTTGTCGCCCCAGATTTCTTCCAGGCGGTAGTAGTCGCGGATCGCCGGCTGCATGATGTGCACTACCATGTCACCGAGGTCGACCAGCACCCATTCGCCGGTTTCTTCGCCTTCGATGCTGACGATATGGCCGCCTTTTTCCTTCACCTTATCGCGCACCGACGCCGCCAGCGCCTTGGTCTGGCGGTTGGAGGTGCCGGAGGCGATGGCCAAGCGGTCGAACATGCTCGTGAGGTGGATGGTGTCGTAAACACGGATGTCTTGTGCTTTGACGTCTTCAAGGGCGTCGATGACGGTGGATTGCAGTTTTTTGATGTCCATTAATTTTGGTAAAGATGATGTAGTTTTATATAGTCTAGCACTCCGGGCGGAATGAGCGAATTTGCCTGTTCCCCGTGCTCGAACGCTTTTCTTATTTGTGTCGCGGAAATATCGACCGACAAATTGGTTGCCACGTAGGTTAATCCGTGGGGAGTGTTGCGGATTTGCTCCGGCGTTGCCGCGCGTCGGGCGAATTCGCGGCTGACGTCGGCTCGGATATGGGCAGCGTCAATATCGAAGCCCGGTCGCGACGCCGCGCAAATATGCGCGTAGTCGAACAGCCGCTGCCACTCGTTCCATGTATGCAACTGTTGCAGCTGATCAGCGCCGATCAGGAACGCAACCGAGGCGTCCGGACCCAATTCCGCGCGGAGCGTGCGCAGGGTATCAATTGTATAGGTCGCGCTGTCGCGATGGATTTCCTGCTCATCGACGCATACCGGCACGGCGAGCTGCTCGAATGCGCGCTGGACCATCGCCACACGATGCTCCGGCGCTGCCTGCAAACCGTCCTTCTGCCAAGGCTGGCCGGCCGGGATTACCCGTAGCTCGTCCGGCACCAGCAGCGTGGCGAAATAATGGCCGAGCGCCACATGACCGTTGTGCACCGGATCGAAACTTCCGCCGAGCACTGCAATACAGCCTTGTTTCACACCCATTCCTGTGGAATCAGGAAGTCGGAGTACAGCTTCGCTTCCGGCGTGCCCGCCTCGGGCGTCCAGTCATAGCGCCATTTCACGACCGGCGGCATCGACATCAGGATGGATTCGGTGCGGCCGCCCGATTGCAGGCCGAACAGGGTACCGCGGTCGAACACAAGGTTGAATTCGACATAGCGGCCGCGGCGATAGGCCTGGAAATCGCGTTCGCGTTCGCCGTAGGGGGTGTCCTTGCGGCGCTGCAGCAGCGGAACATAGGCATCGATGAAGCGATTGCCGACGCTTTGCATCATTGCGAAGCTCTGTCCAAAGCCCAGTTCATGAAAATCGTCGAAAAAGATGCCACCGATGCCGCGCGGCTCCTTGCGGTGTTTCAGGTAAAAATAATCGTCGCACCATTTCTTGAAGCGCGGATGCAAGTCATTGCCAAAGGGCGCGAGCGCATCCTTGCAGGTTTGGTGAAAATGTTTCGCGTCTTCTTCGTAGCCGTAGTAAGGCGTGAGGTCCATGCCGCCGCCGATCCACCAGACCGGTTCTTCGCCTTCCTTGGTCGCGGTGAAGAAACGCACGTTCATGTGCGAAGTCGGCGCATACGGATTGCGCGGGTGCAGCACCAGCGATACACCCATTGCTTCCCAGCTGCGGCCGGCGATTTCCGGGCGGTTCGCGGCAGCTGTTGGCGGCAAGCTGCTGCCGCTGACGTGCGAAAAGCCGACTCCGCCGCGTTCGAACACATTGCCTTCTTCCAGGATGCGCGAGATGCCGCCGCCGGCGATGGGGCCGACGCCGTGCGGACGCTCCCATTGGTCGGTGATGAAGGGTTTGCCATCGACCTGTTCAAGCGTTGCGACGATCCGGGATTGCAGGTCGAGCAGGTAGGCTTTGACGAGCGAAGGGGTTGGAGCGGAGGTGGTCACGGTTTGATATCCATGGTCATTCTGGCGAAAGCCTGCAGGGTTTGGAGGCGGTCTCGTATTTCGTATGGTTTGCTTTTTAGTCGGGTGCAGTCGCGTATTAAACGTATTCCCGCAAAAGCGGGAATCCAGGTGGCGATTCTGGTTCCTCTTCGGTGATTCAATGCGGCAGAATCTCCATGGAGACTTGCCTGGAGCGGCCCTACGCCTGGCGCCCCGCCAGCCGGTCACTTTTCTTGTCATGCCAAGAAAAGTGACTCAAAGAAAATAACCGTGGCGCGCTGCCCCAGCTGGATTCCCGACAAATCGAACGGTAAAGCGGGAAGCCGAATAATTCGCCATCACTTCGTACGGAGCGCCGATCGATTACGCCTCTTTTCCGCTTTACCGTTCAATTTGTCGGCAGCGCACAGCGGAACGTCTGAAACCCGTCTTCATCCTAGTTCTCCCTTAGTAGCGGGAGGGATATAACACGCCGAGGCGCGAGATTAACCGGGCCGCTTTAACGCTCGCCATCCAATATCGCGGCGGAACTGCGCGCCATCGAAATGGATATTGTCAACCACCTCATAGGCATGCTTTTGTGCCATCTTCACGCTGTCGCCCAAGCCGACTACGCACAGCACCCGGCCGCCGGAGGTCGTCAATTTGCCGCCCACCATCGTTGTGCCGGCATGAAAAGTGACGCAATCCGCTGTTTCTTCCGGGATGCCGGTGATCACATCGCCCTTGCGCGGTGCATCGGGATAACCCGCCGCAGCCATGACCACGCCAAGCGCGGTACGGCGATCCCATTCCAGTTCCACTTCGTCCAGCGTGCCGTTGACGGCGTGTTCCATCACCCCGACCAGATCAGTCTTCAGACGCGCCATGATCGGCTGGGTTTCCGGGTCACCCATGCGGCAATTGAATTCCAGCGTCTTCGGATTGCCTTTGGCGTCGATCATCAGGCCGGCGTACAGGAAACCGGTGAACGGGATGCCATCCTTGGTCATGCCGAGCACGGTCGGATTGATAACTTCACGCATGATGCGGGCGTGCAGCGAAGGCGTGACGATCGGGGCGGGCGAGTAGGCGCCCATGCCGCCGGTGTTCGGGCCTTCGTCAGCATCCTTGAGGCGCTTGTGATCCTGGCTGGTGGCAAGCGGCAAGACATTCTTGCCGTCGACCATCACGATAAAGCTGGCTTCTTCGCCTGCGAGGAATTCCTCGACAACGACACGCGCACCAGCATTGCCAAGCTTGTTGTCTGACAACATCATGTCGACCGCTTCATGCGCCTCGTCGAGCGTCATGGCAACCACGACACCTTTGCCAGCGGCCAGGCCGTCGGCCTTGATCACAATCGGCGCACCCTTCTGGTTGATGTACTTATGCGCGGCTTGCGCGTCGGAAAACGTCTGGTAATCCGCAGTGGGAATGCGGTGACGCTTCATGAAAGCCTTGGCAAAATCCTTTGAGCTCTCCAGTTGGGCGGCTTCTTTCGTCGGGCCGAAAATTTTCAGGCCTTGCTCACGGAAGATGTTGACGATGCCAGCGGCCAGCGGAACTTCCGGCCCGACGACGGTCAGCGCGATATGTTCCTTGATTGCAAACTGCGCCAGCCAGGTCGGATCGGTAATGTCGATATTCTGCAGGCGCGAATCGAGCGATGTCCCGCCGTTGCCCGGTGCCACGTAAACCATTTGTATCCGCTCGGATTGCGCAAGCTTCCAAGCCAGGGCATGTTCGCGGCCGCCTGAACCGACTACCAGAATTTTCATGGGGTCTTAAAAACGTTAGGAGGTGTGCCGGCATTCCCTCCTGCACACCTCGATTTACTTCTCAATTTACTTGTGAAACCGGAAAAGCGAAAGGCTGCTTTCCTGATCTTTTCAGTCTTCAATAACGGCGTTGGTATAGACCTCTTGAACGTCGTCGAGATTCTCTAGCGCGTCCAGCAATTTTTGCATTTTTACTGCATCGTCCCCGGTGAACACCGTTTCGGTTGCTGGCTTCATAACGATTTCAGCCATTTCCGCCTTGAGTCCGGCTTTTTCCAGTGCGTCCTTGACGTTGGAAAACTCATGCGGATCGGTAATGACTTCAATGCCGCCTTCTTCGTCGGTCACTACGTCTTCGGCGCCGGCTTCCAATGCGGCTTCCATCAATGCGTCTTCGTTCGTGCCCGGCGCAAAGAACATTTGGCCGCAGTGCTTGAACAGGAAAGCCACCGAGCCTTCGGTGCCCATGTTGCCGCCAAACTTGGAAAACGCGTGGCGGACTTCCGCTACCGTGCGCACCCGATTGTCGGTCATGCAGTCGACGATGATGGCGGCGCCGTTGATGCCGTAACCTTCGTAACGGATTTCTTCGTAGTTCGCGCCTTCCAGACCGCCGGTACCGCGCTGGACTGCGCGGGTGACGTTGTCCTTCGGCATATTGGCATCGGCGGCCTTGTCCACGGCGAGGCGCAGGCGCGGATTGCTGGTCATGTCACCGCCGCCCATGCGGGCTGCAACCGTGATTTCCTTGATCAGGCGCGTCCAAATCTTGCCGCGCTTGGCATCAGTTGCTGCTTTTTTATGCTTGATATTGGCCCATTTGCTGTGTCCAGCCATGTCAAATCTTTCCTGGAAGTGAACGAGAGTGGGCTGTGGACGTCAATTCCGGCGTCAAATCTGATCCAAAATAAGTACGTGCCAAGCCGAAAACCAATCTACAATTTTAGCATATCGCCCCCTATCAAAACCTTCCGGAAAGCCACCTGGACAATGCTCAAGCCACTTCTCATCGCCAAACACCAAGACTTGGAACTCGCCCTGCTGCCTAATCTTGCTAATCGGCATGGTTGCATTACCGGCGCCACCGGCACCGGCAAGACCGTGACTTTGCAGGCACTGGCGCAGGCGCTGTCGGATATCGGCGTGCCGGTATTCATGGCTGACGTCAAGGGCGACCTGTCCGGCCTGGCAAAGGCGGGCAGCGCGACGCCACGTATCCAGGAGCGGCTGGACCTGCTCAAGCTGGAAACCCCGGCATGGTCAGGCTGTCCAGTGACTTTCTGGGATGTATTCGGCGAAAAAGGCCATCCAGTGCGGGCGACCATCTCGGACCTTGGCCCGTTGCTGCTGTCGCGCATGTTGAATCTGAATGAAGTCCAGCAGGGCGTGCTGCAACTGGTTTTCAAGGTGGCGGATGACAACGGTTTGCTGCTACTGGACATTAAAGACCTGCGTGCAATGCTGCAAAACGTCGCTGAAAACGCCGCCGAACTGCAAACTGAATACGGCAATATTTCCGCCGCCAGCATCGGCGCCATCCAGCGCGGCCTGATTGCCATCGACGAACAGGGAGGGGATCGTTTCTTCGGCGAACCGATGCTCAATATCGACGACTTCATGCAGACCGACGAGCAGGGCAAGGGCATGGTCAACATCCTCGCCGCCGACAAGCTGATGAATTCGCCACGGCTGTACGCGATATTCTTGTTGTGGATGTTGTCGGAGCTGTTCGAGCATTTGCCGGAAGTGGGCGATCTCGACAAGCCGAAGCTGGTGTTTTTCTTCGATGAAGCCCATCTGCTGTTCGACGAGGCCCCCAAGGCGCTACTGCAAAAGATCGAGCAGGTGGTGCGCCTGATTCGTTCAAAGGGAGTCGGGGTCTATTTTGTCACGCAGAATCCGCTCGATATTCCCGACGCGGTGCTTGGCCAGCTGGGTAACCGCGTGCAGCATGCCTTGCGCGCGTACACGCCGCGCGACCAGAAAGCGGTGCAGACAGCAGCCGAAACCTTCCGCCCCAACCCCAAGCTCGATACCGCGCAGGTCATTACCGAGCTCGGCGTCGGCGAGGCGCTCGTGTCCTTTCTCGATGAAAAAGGCCGGCCGACGATCGTGGAGCGCGCGTACATCGTGCCGCCGGCGTCACAAATCGGCCCCGTCAGCGATGCGGAACGCAGCGAAATCATCGCCAATTCGATCGTTGCCGGCGTGTATGAAAAGGTAGTCGACCGCGAATCGGCCTATGAAAAATTGAAGGGTCGCGTCGTAAAGCAAATGCCGTCCAGGGAAGAAGCGCCATCTGCGAAAGGCGGTGCAGCCGCACCAGCGCCCGCCGAGGGGCCGTCCTTCGGCGATTCCGTCAAGGATGCGCTGGGTGGGCTGTTCGGCGGCAACAGCGTTGGACGTCGCAAGGACACCATGGTCGAGGCGATGGTCAAATCGGCCGCGCGCAGCATCGGTTCTCAGGTCGGGCGCGAAATCATTCGCGGCGTGCTGGGATCGATCATGAAAAAGTAAGAAGCCGGATGGCTGTGCGCTAGGTAAGCCACAGCCATCCAGGTGACGCATGTCAGAAAATCATGCACAGCGTAAAATCGCTGAATGTCCACCACAACCGATCATACTTCCGCGCGCCAGACTTTCCTGATCGGTCTCGCTATTGCGATCTTCGGCGCAATCCTGTTTTCCGCCAAGGCAATCGTCGCCAAGCTAATCTACCGTTACCACATCGATGCCGTAACGCTGATCGCGTTTCGCATGCTGTTTTCACTTCCGTTTTTTGCTGCTGTCGCCCTTTGGAAAGCACGTACTGAAGCGGCGCTGACCAATGCCGAGCGCATCCGGATCGTCGTGCTGGGTCTGCTCGGGTACTACCTGTCGAGTTTTCTGGATTTTCTCGGCTTGCAGTACATCAGTGCCGGCCTTGAGCGCTTGATTCTCTTCCTTACGCCTTCGTTCGTGCTGCTGATATCAGTGGCTTTCTTGAAAAAGAAAATCACCCTGCAGGAATGGCTTGCCCTCGGGACCGCTTACCTCGGCACGGTGTTGGTATTTTTGCATGATGCGCGCGCCGGCGGCGCGAATGTTGCGCTGGGTGGTGCCTTCGTACTCGGGAGTGCGCTATCGTACGCCCTGTATCTGCTGCTGTCGGGCGAGCTGGTTAAACGGGTTGGTGCGATGCGGCTGGTGGCGTATGCGATGTGCGTGTCGAGCGTGGCATGCATTGTGCAATTCTTCCTTCTGCGGCCACCCGCGTTGCTGGTGCAGCCGGTTGAAGTGTACGGTTTGTCGCTGGTGAACGCCGTGTTTTGCACGGTATTCCCGGTATTTTTGACAATGGTCGCGGTATCGCGCATCGGGCCCGCAACAACTTCGCAGGCGGGAATGATCGGCCCGGTGTCGACGCTGTTCATGGGTGCACTGATCCTTGGTGAGCCAATCACTGGTATTCAGTTGTCGGGTACCGCGCTGGTACTGGCGGGCATTTATTTGTTATCAAGAAAAAGGGCATAGCATGGACTTTGGAATCGGCGGCAGGCATGCCCTGGTGTGCGGCGCCAGCAAGGGACTGGGACGAGGTTGCGCTGAAGCGCTGGCCGGTGAGGGCGTGCATGTGACGATTGTGGCGCGTACCGCTGATGCGCTGGAAACCACCGCAGCGGAAATCCGCCGCAACACGGGTGTTACGGTGACCACGGTAGCCTGTGACATCACGACTGCGGAAGGGCGCACGAAGGCGTTGGCGGCATGTCCGGACCCAGACATCCTGATCAACAACGCAGGCGGCCCGCCGCCCGGCGACTTTCGCAACTGGACGCGCGACGACTGGATTGCGGCGCTCGATGCCAACATGCTGACCCCGATTGAGCTGATCAAGGCGACGGTCGACGGTATGATCGCGCGCCGTTTCGGCCGTATCGTCAACATCACGTCCAGTTCAGTCAAGGCGCCGATCGATATACTCGGCTTGTCCAATGGCGCGCGTTCAGGACTGACCGGTTTTGTCGCAGGACTGGCGCGCAAGACGGTTGCGCATAATGTGACCATCAACAATCTGCTGCCGGGTCAGTTCGATACCGACCGCCTGAAGAAAACGCTTGGGTCCGCGGCCGGGGCATCGGGCAAGAGCATCGACGAGGTATTTGCGATGCGTCGCCAGCAGATTCCTGCACAGCGCTTCGGGTCACCGGCGGAATTTGGCGCAGTGTGCGCGTTTTTATGCAGTGTGCATGCAGGCTACATGACCGGGCAGAATGTGCTGCTCGATGGCGGTAACTATCCTGGGACGTTCTGATCTTCCCTATCGTTCAACATCTTGATTTGGCGGAGCCGTAGTGAAAAAACGTATCGCATTGATCGCGCATGACAAGAAAAAAGATGACATGATCGAGTTCGCATCCGAGCATGCCGATCAGTTGCGCCAGTTCATTTTGGTCGCGACGGGCAACACTGGCAAGCGGCTGCATGATGAAGTCGGCCTGACGGTGGAGCGCAAGTTGTCCGGACCGTTCGGCGGCGACTTGCAGATCGGTGCGGAGCTGGTCGAAGGAAAAATCGACTGCGTGATTTTTCTGCGCGATCCAATGACGCCCCAGCCGCACGAACCGGACATCAATGCCTTGGTACGCGCCTGCGACGTGCACAACGTGCCGTGTGCGACCAATGTCGTGTCGGCGCGCATGCTGCTGGCACAAATGGCTCCCCATCATCATCACAGTCACACTTGAAGGAATGAGTATGGTAAAGGCAATTCGAATCAATGCAGTCGGCGGTCCCGAAGTAATGGAATACGTCGATGTCGAAGTGGGCGAACCAGGTCCAGGAGAAGCGCGTGTGCGTCAGATGGCGTGCGGGCTGAATTATATCGATGTGTATTTCCGCACTGGCGCCTATCCGCAACCCTTGCCAGCCGGTCTTGGCATGGAAGGCGCAGGCGTGGTCGAAGCCGTCGGCGAAGGCGTGACGCACGTGAAGCAAGGCGATCGCGTCGCCTATGCAGGACGACCAACCGGCGCTTATGCGGAAGCACGCGTGATGCCTGCCGCCATTCTAGTGAAGCTACCGGACTCGATTGATTTCGACACCGGCGCTGCCATGATGCTGCAGGGGTTGACGGTGCAATACTTGTTCCGCCGTACCTTTCCCCTGCGCGGCGGTGAAACCATCCTGTTCCATGCCGCTGCCGGCGGGGTCGGACTGATAGCCTGCCAGTGGGCACGTGCCTTGGGCGTGACGATGATCGGCACCGTCGGTTCAGACGAAAAAGCCGCACTGGCGAAAGCGCACGGTTGCGCGCACACCATCAATTACAACAAGGAAAATTTCGTCGAGCGGGTCAAAGAAATCACCGAAGGCAAGGGCGTGCCCGTGGTCTACGATTCGATCGGCAAGGATACCTTCATCGGATCGCTCGATTGCCTCTCGCCGCTCGGCATGCTGGTCAGTTTCGGCAGCGCTTCCGGTCCGGTACCGCCATTCGGTCTGAATGAACTGGCTTCGCGCGGCTCGCTATTCGTCACCCGTCCGACGCTGTTCACCCATACCGCCAAACGCAATGATCTGGAAGACATGGCCGCCGATTTGTTCGGCATGGTGGTGGGCAAGAAGATACGCATCGATGTCAATCAACGCTATGCGCTGAAGGATGTGGCGCAGGCGCATCGCGACCTGGAAGCGCGCAAGACGACCGGCTCCACCATTCTTGTGCCGTAATGACTGAACCGCACGACAATCCAATGAATCATCCGGAAGAGCAGCCCGCCGGAACCGACGATGCGCCGAAATTTGGACGCCTGTTGCTGTTTCTGGCGGGCGCGGTCTGCCTGATTGTTGCCATCACGTTTGCGTCGGAAGCCTTCTATTCGTAGTGCGCATGTTCGGTTGCAATTGAAGAAGATCGACGGATGAACGAGCAGCAAGAAAAAAAACCTTCCGTCAGGACCATGGCGCCGGAACGCATGGCGCTGCTGCATGCGCTTGCGTTTACGGCCATGCGGCTTAGCATGCCGCAGTACGACGCATTCACAGCCCGTCTGGTCGGGACATTGTCGGCGCAATGTACGGATAGCAATCCCAACGACGCTGACCTGGTGGCACAGGCAAGCGAACGCCTGGAGAAACATCGCGCCACCTTCCATCGATTGCTCGGCGAATGCCTGCAGGAAGCATTGCTGCAAGCGGTGCAGGCAGTCGGGGAACATGCGGCCGCCGGGCTGGCAAACGGCGCGATGGACTTGTCGCTGGATAGCTTTGACGTTATGCAGCGCAAGGTGCTGATCGACAATCTCAGCCAGGCGCTGGATGCCGTCAACGCACAGGAGTTAGCCGTGCTCAGCCTGCGCATTGCACACTGGCTGCAAGCGGAAGAGATTGGCGTTGCACACAATCCATTTCGGTCGGAAGTCTTTCTGACGGCCGTTTCAAAAGCCTGGAGTAAGTTCGATTTGACTGGCACAACCGACCAGTTGGTGTTGCGCCAGATGCGGCCAGATGTATTCCTTCCGCTGGGACCGATCCTTCGCGCCCTGAACCAGGAACTGGCAATTCGCAATGTCTTGCCGGATGCCGATCAGTTGTATCAGAACCGCAAGGCCGTCCCCGATACCATGCCTCCGCCTTCGAAGCAAGATGCCTTGCGCCAGTGGCTCGCGCCGGAAGGCACGCTCAACATGATCGAGGCGCGGGCGATTGCACTATTCGAAAAGACGCTGCTGCACCTATCGAGCGAATCGGCAATTCCCGTTTATGTCGGCAGCTTGCTTGTTCGCCTGCGACCCGATATACAAAAATTGGTGCTCGCCGATAGGGACTTCTTCTTCAACAGCCGGCATGCAGCGCGCAGGCTGATCGACGCCTTGATTCATGCAGGATTGGGTTGCGATGTCGAACAGGCTGGGGACGACCCGCTGTACCGTTCGATCGAAGAAATTTGCATGACCATCGGACATCAAGCCGAGCCGACCCCCATCGCCGTCGAACTTGAAGCACTGATTGCGCTGGAGACCCGGCTGACAGACGACCGGCTAAAGGAATCGCTGACCGACGCAACGGAACAGGAAAATCTGTCGCAGGCCCATAAGATGGTGGAACAGGAAGTCGAGGTCCGGATTGAGTCGGGGGAAGTCGCCGGTTTCATCGAAAACTTTTTGCAGACGCAGTGGATGCGCGTGCTGGTGTACGCGCGCGGCGTGCGCCATATCCGTCCGGAGGTGCTGCCGAATGTATTGAAGGCAATGGACGATCTGATCGCAAGCGTGCAGCCGAAAAACAGCCCTGAAGAACGCAAGGCCTTGATTGATGGTTTGCCTGCGCTGCTGGCCGTGCTGAATGCGTGGCTCAACGTGGTGAAATGGAATGGGCCGGACCGAGAAGCTTTCTTTTCTGCACTGGCCGAATGTCATGCTGCCGCCATGCGCGCACCTGTCGAGTTGAGCGCACGCGACCAGTTGGAAATCCGCATGAACGCGGTGGAGAAGGCAAGCGAACATCATCTGGCGCGGTGCGCGCAGGAGCAGCAGGAAGAAGCAATCGCTGAATTCATGCGCGCCATCGATTTGCTCGCACCAGGAAACTGGCTGAAGTTCGTACGCAATAATGGGGGCATGCTCAACTGCCGGCTACTGTGGATCAGTCCCCGTCGCAGCCGTTTCATCTTTACCGGACGGCAAGGGCAATTGCTGTTTACTATGGATGACAATGCGCTGGCGCATGCAATGCAGGCCGGGCGGGTGAGCGTGATCCCGACGGAACGCCTGATCGAGCAGGCGCTGGCGGCAGCCTCGCGCGAACTCGGGATTAGCTGATCACTTGTCCATCTTTAATTCGACACGCTGCGGAACGCCATTCTTTCCCGGGAAATCGGCAAACGCACTGCGCACCATGTAGGGCATGACTGCAGCAAGCGAACCGTTGCTGCCCTCACTGACGACGGTGGTTTCGTAGAGTTTCTTGCCGTCCGCCATCTGCGCCAGCACGATGCGCAACTGGCGCGTGAACAGCTGGTATTGCGCTACCCGGCGTTCAACCATTGGCGGTCCCAGCCAGAACGGATCATAGAAGGGACCATAGTAGCCGCGCCATGACGGTCCGTACCAGTAGGGATAGGGATTGATGACTACTGGGTATTCTTCACGCACATCGCGGCCGCTGATGTCATAGCTGATCGATGCCTTCAACACGGGCTTTTTGGACGTCGGCGCCTCCATGAACCCGAGCCGGCTCAGTTCGTTGCGTACGAGGTTTTCATAGCTACGGTATTCGAGGCTGTCATTCTGCTCCTTGGTCCGCTCGAAGACATAGGATTTGTCCGGCAGGCTCGCCGGCCAGTCGTGGAAGGCAGTGACGTCGCTTCGGATGATGGTGCTGCAACTGGCCAGCAATGCACTCACGGCCAGAATGCCAGCGCTTAGCCAGGTTTTCATTGCATCTCTCCAGTTAACGCGTAGTCTGCGTATAGAAATTGAGAATCGACAATCGCAAATAATTCCGTAAATTTTGTAACGTAATGTATGGGCGATTCAGTCGCGTTGAAACCCGTTCACCTTGGATTCTCGAAGAAGATGTAATTCGAGCCGAAATCGCTGATTTCGAAGTACACTTTTTTCTCACCCGAATCCGCCACCATGTTGAAATTCTCGTCGAGCACGCCATAGCCATAGCGGTAGGAGCGTGGCTTGTTATCTTCGGTGCCGAGTGCGGTCGATATCTTATCGATCTGGATGAAGCGCCGCGCCAGCTTGTCACCGGCGTAGAATTCCAGCACGCCGTTGGTGCCGGTCCAGTTCTGCACAGTGCGGCTAATCTTGTTCTGCTGCTCTTGTGTGCAGGCGGCAGTCAATGCTGAAATGGCAACTACGAAAAGCGCAAAAGATGATTTCATTGAAGTAGGCCTCGTCTGTCGTCGATTGGTAAAATAGCACTTTGCCTCATTATCTCCCCGATTCCAATTCCCTATGCGTACCGATACCCCCCAGACGATTTATCGCAAGGACTACACGCCGCCCAGTTTTTGGGTTGATACGGTTGAAATGGGCTTCGATCTCGATCCGGAAGCGACGCGTGTCGCCACCCGCATGACCCTGCATCGGAACCCCGCCAGTCGCAGCAAGACTCTGGTGCTGTACGGCGAAGCGCTGCGCCTTGTGCAACTCCGGATGAACGGCAAGACGCTGACCAAGCGCGGCTACACGTTAGGACATGGCACACTGGAAATTCTCAATCCGCCTGACAACATCACGCTCGAGATCGAAACCGTTACGCATCCCAATCTGAATACTTCGCTGATGGGCCTGTACGTGTCCAACGGCAATTTTTTCACGCAGTGCGAAGCGGAGGGTTTCCGCAAAATCACTTTCTTCCCCGACCGTCCGGACGTGATGGCGAAATACAAGGTGATGTTGCGCGCCGACAAGCAGAAATACCCGGTACTGCTGTCCAACGGCAACCTGGTTGAAGAAGGCGACCTTGGCGACGGACGCCATTATGCGGTGTGGGAAGATCCGTTCAAGAAGCCGTCCTACCTCTTTGCGCTAGTCGCCGGAAAACTGGTCTGCCAGGAAGAAACCTACACCCTGAAATCCGGACGTGACGTGTTGCTGCAAGTCTGGGTGGAAGAAGGCAATCTCGACAAGACCCAACATGCAATGGATTCGTTGAAAAACAGTATCCGCTGGGATGAGGAACGCTTTGGGCTGGAACTTGACCTTGACCGCTTCATGATCGTCGCCGTCGGCGACTTCAACATGGGCGCGATGGAAAACAAGGGCCTGAACATCTTCAACACCAAGTACGTGCTGGCCAATCCGCGCGTTGCTACCGATACCGATTACGCTGGTATCGAATCCGTGGTCGGCCATGAATATTTTCACAACTGGACGGGCAATCGGGTCACCTGCCGCGACTGGTTCCAGCTCTCACTCAAAGAAGGCCTGACGGTGTTCCGCGACCAGGAATTTTCTGCCGACCTGATCGGCACGGAAAGTGGGCGTGCGGTCAAGCGTATCGAGGACGTGCGCGTATTGCGGCAGGCGCAGTTTCCGGAAGACGCGGGGCCGATGGCGCATCCAGTGCGCCCGGATTCCTATGTCGAGATCAACAATTTTTACACGGTCACGATCTACGAAAAAGGATCGGAAGTCGTGCGCATGTACCAGACGCTGCTCGGTCGCGACGGCTTCCGAAAGGGCATGGATTTGTATTTCGAGCGGCATGACGGACAAGCAGTCGAATGCGACGATTTCCGCGCGGCGATGTCCGACGCAAACGGCCGTGATTTGACCCAGTTCGAGCTTTGGTACAGCCAGGCCGGCACGCCGCACCTGAAAGCGGAGACGCAGTACGATCAGGCCGAGCGAATCTATACCGTGACGCTGACACAAACCTGCCCGCCGACGCCGGGACAGGCGATAAAGAAGCCCTACCATATTCCGGTGACAATCGGTCTGCTTGATAGACGGGGCCGCGACATGCCGTTGCGGCTGGAAGGCACTGACAGCGGCAAGGGTGAGGCTGTGCCGACCACCATGGTGCTGGAAGTGACCGAATCCAGCCAGACTTTCCGTTTCACCGGCGTGGCCGAGCGACCCGTGCCGTCAGTGCTGCGAGGATTTTCCGCGCCAGTGGTTCTCGACATCGATTACAGCGATGAAGAACTTGCATTCCTGATGGCGAATGACGGCGATGCGTTCAATCGCTGGGAGGCTGGCCAGCGCCTCGCCATGCGCCGCATGCTGGCGCTGACCGGCGCTGTGCAGCAGGGCCATGCACTGACTGATGCCGGGCCGGCGGACGGCATTCTCAATCAGGCGTTCAGGGCGACACTCAATGACACGACGCTCGATCCGGCATTCCGGGAATTGGCGCTGACGCTGCCTTCGGAATCCGTGATCGCCGAACAGATGAACGTCGTTGATCCGCATGCCATTCATGCGGTACGCCGTTTTCTGCGCCGTTCCCTCGCGTCGGCACTGCACGTCGACTGGTTGGTGGCGTATCAGGCAAATCGTACTCCTGGCGCGTACAGTCCGGATGCGGTATCGGCCGGCAAGCGCGCATTGAAAAATCTCGCTCTTTCGTATGTGCTGGAGATGGATGACGCCGATGCCCATCTACTCGCGCAAACCCAGTGCGACAACGCCAACAACATGACCGATCGCATGGCCGCGCTGGGCGCGTTGGCTAATAGCAGCGCGCCGGGAAGGGCAGAAGCGCTGGCCCGCTTCTATGACGATTTCGAGCAGGAAGCATTGGTGATCGATAAATGGTTTGCGCTGCAGGCCAGTGCGCGCAGCACCGACGTCGCCGCTGTGCGCGCGCTCATGAAACACCCGGCCTTCACGCTGAAGAATCCGAACCGTGCGCGCAGCCTGATCTTCAGCTTCTGCAACGGCAATCCTTCGCAATTCCATGCCGTTGACGGCAGCGGTTATGAATTCTGGGCCGATCAAGTGATCGCACTCAATGCCATCAATCCGCAGGTCGCCGCACGTCTTGCACGTACCCTCGACCGCTGGCGCAAGTACACGCCGGCCTTGCAGGAAAAAATGCGCGCCGCGTTGAAAAAAGTCGCCGGCACCAAGGCATTGTCGAAAGACGTGCTGGAAGTCGTCACCAAATCCCTCTCCAACTAATCACCGCCAACTGGAAAAAACATGAAAAGGATCAGCCTCACGCAATACCTGGTCGAAGAGCAGCGTCAGCACAACAGCATTCCGGCCGAGCTGCGCCTGTTGATCGAAGTCGTCGCGCGTGCCTGTAAAACCATCAGCCATGCAGTCAGCAAAGGCGCGCTGGGTGAAGTACTGGGCAGCGCCGGTAGCGAGAACGTGCAGGGCGAAGTGCAAAAGAAACTCGACGTGCTCTCGAATGAAATGTTGCTCGAAGCAAACGAATGGGGCGGCCATCTGGCGGCTATGGCATCGGAAGAAATGGAAACCATCCATCCGATCCCGAACCGCTATCCGAAAGGCGAATACCTGCTGCTGTTTGATCCGCTCGACGGCTCCAGCAACATCGACGTGAACGTGTCGATCGGTACCATCTTCTCCGTGCTGAAGGCCCCGGAAGGCATGGGCTCGCCGACCGAGAAGGACTTCCTGCAACCTGGCGCCAAGCAAGTGGCGGCTGGTTACGCCGTGTACGGACCGCAGACCGTGCTGGTTCTGACGACCGGCGATGGTGTCAACTGCTTCACCCTCGACCGCGAAATGGGTTCATGGGTGCTCACACAGCGCAACATGCAGATTCCTACCGAGACCAAGGAGTTTGCCATCAATGCCTCCAATGCGCGCCACTGGTATCCGCCGGTCAAGCGCTATATTGATGAAATGCTGGCCGGCGAAACCGGTCCGCGCGCGAAGAACTTCAACATGCGCTGGATCGCGTCGATGGTAGCTGACGTGCATCGTATCCTGAACCGCGGCGGCATCTTCATGTATCCCGCCGACGCACGCGAACCGGACAAGCCAGGCAAGCTGCGCCTGATGTACGAGGCGAATCCAATGTCATTCATTGTGGAACAAGCGGGCGGCGCCGCTACCAACGGCAAGAAGCGCATTCTCGATATCCAGCCGGAAAAGCTGCACGAGCGTGTCGCAGTGTTTCTCGGATCGAAGAATGAAGTGGAGCGAGTGACAAGCTATCACCAGGAATAGTTTTCCTATTTATTAATGTTACAAGGCGAGGGGCGCTCGACAGTACAAGAGGAATCACGGGCCTGCGATGTTCACCGTACATCGTGCAAGGCCGCGCTATCCGAATTCGTGGTCCCCATTCGTCCTCCCGTCACTCGAATGCAGGCAATACCGCTCTATCGCCGGCCAAATCACGGGAATTCGGTCAAAGCCGGGTTGCTCTAGCGGAGCTGTCGTTTTTTTTGCTAAAATACGCGTTTTCGCTGATGTAGCTCAGTCGGTAGAGCAACTGATTCGTAATCAGTAGGTCGGACGTTCGATTCGTCTCATCAGCACCAGCATTCATGCGGGTTAGCGGTCACACTGCTAACCCGCATTTTGTTTTTGTGCCGCCGTTGTGCCATTGAGCAGGGCATCCACGACCCGCGCGTATTGCGCAAACTGTTCCGGCGCCAGGTGCGCATACCGTTTCACCATCTCCGACGATTCCCACGCCCCCATTTCCTGAATCACGTTCAGCGGCACCCCCTGTTGCGTCAGCCAGCTCGCCCAGGTATGCCGCAAGTCGTGCCAGCGGAAATTTTCAATCCCGGCCCGCTGCAATGCCTTGTACCACGCCTTGGTATTGACCTGTGTGACCGGCTTGCCCTTGTAGCTAAACACCGATGTCCGGTGTTTGCCAATCTGCTTGGCCAGCACTTCCATGGCAGTGGCATTGAGCGTGACGTGAATCGGCCGTCCCGCCTTCGCCTGGTCCGCGTGAATCCACGCGACGCGCCGCGTCAGATCCACTTGTGACCATTCCAGCTTCGTGACATTCGCGCGTCTTAGCCCCGTTGCCAATGAAAACCGCACCATGTCTGCCAAGTGTTCCGGCAGCTCTTGAAGCAGGATATGCGCCTGCTCCGGTGTCAGGTAGCGCACGCGCCGCTTCGGTTCGCGATACAGCTTGACGACCGGCGCTTTGTCGATCCACTCCCAATCCAGCGCCGCCTTGCGCAGGATGGAACGAATCAATGCAAGCACGCGGTTGGCGGTTGCCGCACTCCTTGTTTGCCGCTTCAGAGCGCCGACCTTGACGATTACCTCGCGCGTCAGCTCGTCGAGATACTTGCCCCTGAAATGCTGCTGGATCCAGCGAATGGTCGCCACGTCTTGCTTGTGGGTCTTCTTGTGCTGGGTTTCCATCAGCCATTCGTAAGCGGCTTCGTCCCATGTGTGCCTGGGCTTTTCACCCAGCTTTGCGATCCGCCATGATTCCGCTTTCAGCTTGTCATGGAGTTCCTGCGCTTGCTTCTTGTCTTCAGTTTCAGCAGAGCATCTAACTCGCTCTCCTTTCGGCGTGGTGAAATCAATCCACCACATACTTCCGCGTTTGTAGAGTGACATGGTTCCTGCTCCTTTCTCGGTGTCACCTGCAACGCTTGCCAAGAACCAGCATAGCGCGCACGCACATAGGCCACAAGATCGTCCTCAATAAACACCCAGGCTTTGCCAGGTTTCGCGCCGGGCAGCAGCCCCAGCTTGGCGCGGCGGCGCACTTCCTCCGGATGCATCCTGAGGAAGGCGGCGGCTTGTTCCAGGTCGAAGGTCTGCATCATCGCCCCAGATACACAGAAGTAATCTGAGCGCGCCCGTGGCCCAGTTCGGCGGAGATCGTCAAGCGGGCTTCCTTATCGATCCGTTTCTGTTCGGTGTTCAATTGCCTGGCGGTCGGACCGCCACAGGCCGGGCATGCCCAGCCTGTCAGCTCGCGGTAACGCTGCTGCGCATAGTCGTGTCGATGTCCATGTACCTTGTGGATGCCTGCTTGCTCGCACTGTGTGCGGAACTGACGCAAATGCGCCTTGTAGGACTGATCTGGCGGGATCAGGCTGCCGCCATTGGCCAGCGCTTTGGCTGCGTCCAATAGCTGCCGTTGTTCGTCAGTACGAATCGGAATTTCACGCGGCCTGCCGCCCTTGCACCAGCTCGCCTTCAGCGACAGCACATCGCCGCGGTCCGCATAGTCCGGCTGAATTTTCAGGCTTCCCTCGCGCCTCAGGCCGAACGCCGCCTGCAGCTGCAGCGATATCGCGCAATGGGGATCGGTGACCCGGCTCAGCTGCTCGTTCGTCAGCTCGCGTGCCTTCGAGACGTTCGTCACATAGACGCGGTCGGCGATGCCGTATGCCTCATTGCTGCGCGCAACGATGTTTTGCTTGCCGATCTTTTCTGCCAGCCAGCGCAGCTGTGCCATGCGGTTTTTCAGCGTGCCGGTCGACAGGCCTTCGTCTTGCCAGTGCGCCGCCAGCGCCTCCATATGCTTGGGCTTGAGTCCTCCCAATGTCAGGCGGTCATAACCCATCTCGTAGAGCTGGTCGGCGGCCATCGAGAACGTGCGCCCTCGATCCTGTTGGGTCGCGAACGACCCATCCTGATGGTGTTGGCACAGTTGCTTCAATTCCCAATTGAGCTGCCTCATTTTTCGCTCCGTCCGGCGCCATAAGCGCGATTCGACGGTGCGACGATGTGCGGCTTGCCGATCTTCCGGGCCAGCCAGCGCAGGTAGAGCAGCCGGTTGCGCATGGTAGCTGCAGAGAGCTGTTCGGCATGCCAGGCGTTAACCAGCATGCGAATGTTGTCGGCGTTGAGGTTGATCGCGCTTGCGGCGCACGCCAAGGCCGAACCACTGCCTGGCGCACAACAGCAAGGTGCGCTGGCGGTCCGCTTGCGTTGCCTGCGGTCCTTGCGGATTGCGCCGGCAAATGTCACGAATGTCATCGTCCAGTTGGTGCAGGCGCGGGCACTTGCGTTTCTTCCGAGCAGGGCGCACGGCAGCGGCATGCGCAGAAGGTGCTAATGCATTGAGCACAGCGGTCCAGACGTTTCCATTCGGAGGTTGGTCATTCATCATTGACTCCATTCACAAGAGAGAAAACAATCAATGCACGGCTAATTCGGGTACGACGGTGATGCGGTGGTGTGATCGGTTTGGCTAAGTGTTTCTGCTCCTTCCACGCGCCGTAGCGACGTGGGAATGAAAGGGAGCGCAGGACACACCTATCCTGTTTGTGCAGAGGGAGTACTACCCGCCGGTGCTGCACGCACCATTAGCGTCACGCTCCGTTCCTGTTGGAACTGCAAGACGTGAAGGACCATTGACCCAGGGTCCCAAGGAGTGCGCCTCGCGCACGTTTCGGAAAAGTCCGTGTCGTGGACCAACGGCGGCCAGCATCTGGCACTGGCCGCACTCGGTGATGGGCGATCAGGCCGCCATCACGTATCCCTGTCCCGCGCCCATCCATGGCGGATGGGGCGGCGCAACCCGCGTTAGACGCGGGTTGCAACGACCGCCAGCGGTGATAGAAGCGACCGTCACTGTGCAGTGACGGTCGCCGTCCATGCCGCTGCATGCGCCCGCCGCGTTGTCATCGACGTGCGCATCGCGCAAGTCTTGGCAAACGTGAGCGAACGCAGACGCAGCGCGCTGGTGACGGTAGGGATATCGGAAGTGTGCAGCCCAGGCTCGGGGCACGAACCGCACGTCATTGAAACGCATCGATGCGCGTGGGCGAAGCTTTGCCACGTCCTACTCACATCGATGGTTTTCTGCTCATTCGCCCCGGCACAAGGCCGGGGACGAACGGGATCTGGAACGCTGGCGCGTTCCTGCGTGCCGGCCCCATAACGGGGGGCGAGCACGCGCTATTGCAAATTGGCCAGCACGGCACCGGCCACTCTGAAGTGAAGACGACGGCATGGTCGTGGAAGAAAATCGAAATCGCCTTCCGGCGATACCATGCCATCTCTCTATGAGATCGTTGTTGCCAACGGTCTCATTAGCACGTCCGCAACGGGAACGATGCTGCTCTGTGAACGCGGCCGCCCTCAATGGGACGGATACACGTTCAGTTCAACGTTTAGCGGCATAAGGGCCGCCAACTTCTTTCTCCAGGGCGCGTAACGAGCGCAACGCCAGGGCAGCCAGAGGCATAATCCGTGGAATCCCGCGATGGGATGTACAACATGCCACTACAGGGTAGGCGAAACCGCTGCCGCTTTCAATAAATGCAATGCGATGAAAGACAACCCAATCTCGGCGCGGCTTGGCGCGGACTTTGTCACGTGCCGAGATTGCTTCTTACGTTGGACTTCGTTGCAGTGAATCACTGCAATCGACCCAAGGCTGCCTTCTGGCAAGATTTGCAGTTTCCATAGGTGGAAAAAATAGTACGGGCAGTGCCCCGGAGCTTCTTCAATTTCGTCAGTGCTTGCGGTTGAAGAAACTAGTGCGAGTGATAGCAAAGAAGGTCAAAGCAAGAAGTGGCAGGTCAAGAAGCGCTGAATTCCAAAGCGTTCTTTCATATACTTTTTGATCAATGTACGTCCGCTCGGGGACACCTCGCACTTCGATTCGCATTACGACGTTTTCAACGCCAAATAAAGTCTGGTGCTTAAACCAATACAGCTTGATCGGCTCGTTATCCAGAATTGTGGGGCATGTATAGGACGTCCAGCTCAAATGGGCTTCTCCACAAGTGAATCGAACGCTTCCTACCGATAAGCCTTTACGACATGATCTGCTATTACAGACATCAAAGCTCGATGCTCGCCCCTCTGTGACGAGATATAAATCCTCGGGAGGTACGCGCGGGAAGTAAGCCAGCACAAGGAACCCATAGGCCGAAATAAAGGCCAGAAGTAGACAACCTTGCCTGAACGTCATTTTCTCTTTCATCTTTTCTCATAGCTCTACTACACCTGCATCCTTCTCGAAGGCCGGCTCGCCACTTACTCATTGCATTCGATAACTCATGAATGCTGACATGAGATTATTGTCAAAGCAATACTAAGTGAACGTAGATGACGAGCGACAGCACCTGGCCGATTGTTGCCGATCTTTAGCAAATGTATCGACAGCAATCCATTGCTGAATCGAAACGGTAAAGCATATTCGGCGTGGCAAAGCGCCATTAAGCGGCCTTCGCCGACGTGCCGGCGAAGTTCGGCGGTCGCCGGCCGAAAGCATGGGGGCACACACCATACGGCAACACGCAGCATAGAGCCACCCCATTTAGCCAAATGTTACTTGAGAAGCTGATAATTCTTTACAGGACCCAAAAAGGGAATGATAATACCCTTTATGGGTATGAAAACAGCAAGCTTAGCCGATGCGCTATTTTCCAAAGTACAGCAGCGGGTACTCGGACTCTTATTCGTCAACCCAGATCGCAGCTTCTACACGAACGAAATTGTGCGGTTTGTCGATTCAGGAATCGGCGCGGTCCAGCGTGAACTGGAAAAGCTGGCCGCGTCAGGATTGGTCACAGTCAAGAAAATAGGCAACCAGAAGCACTATCAAGCCAGTCGCGAGGCGCCAATATTCGATGAGTTGCGCGGCCTTATGCTTAAAACAGTTGGCTTGGCCGACATCTTGCGTCTGGCGCTGTTACCACTATCCGACAAGATTCAGACTGCATTTATTTATGGTTCTGTCGCCAAAGGGAGCGATACGGCACACAGCGACATTGACCTGCTCATCATCGGCAAGGATCTCGCGTACGCTGATGTGTACAACGCATTGAGCACAAGTGAGGCCCAGCTTGGACGGCCTGTGAATCCTTCAATTTATTCAATGCAGGAACTGCAGCGCAAGCTGGCTGATGACAATGCTTTTGTGTCGCGGGTACTGGAACAGCCTAAGATTTTTCTGGTAGGCTCTAACGATGACTTCCACACTTCTTGAGAACCTCGTCAAGACAGGCAGCCTCAAATCGGAGCCACCAAGCCAAGGCGAATTCACCGGACTGCTGCGCTCTGCAAGAGCGCGATTGACCGATGCGCGCAACACCAGCCTGGCCATCGAGAGCCGCTTCGATCTGGCTTACAACGCATCGCATGCGCTGGCGTTAGCCGCACTGCGTTGGCATGGGTATCGGTCAGACAATCGCTACATCGTCTTTCAATGCCTGCAACACACGCTGGCAATGAAACCGGAAATCTGGCGCGTACTTGCCCAATGCCATCAACGACGTAATGTCGCCGAGTATGAAGGCCACCTTGAAGTCGATGATCAATTGCTCACCGAACTGATTGCTGCCGCGGATCTATTGCAGAAGAAGGTTGAAGCGCTCGCGCCCATCAAGCCCATGGTGCCGTGACGAAGCGATGCACTGTGTCGTCCTTGTGACGTACCCTCAGGGCAACATCATTTGATACCCTTGTGTGACATTGAGAATAGAACGTGGCAAGCATTGTAAGTGACTGATTAATAAGCAATTTTAAAAATAAATGGCCCCTTCGTAATCAGTAGGTCGGACGTTCGATTCGTCTCATCAGCACCAAAAGATTCAAGTAAAAGCCCGTCTCTTTGAGATGGGCTTTTTGCTTTGCGGGTCCGGCAGGAAGTTAGACCTAGGCAGGCGACTGTACCTTCTCAGGGCACAAATAATTGCAGCTTCTGACAATTCCTGAATCTAGGGTTACCATACAGCAATGAAACTGCAACGCGTCGCCAATAGCATCGTGACCCGCTTGGTCCTGATCGGGGTCTTTATCGTTGTTGCCGGAACGGCACTGCGGTTTGCCGTCCTTACAGAATTCCTGCGCGAGGATATCGGCACGCTGGCAGCGTCGCAGCAACTGGCATTGGCCAAGTACGTTGCACACGATGTCGATCAGAAGATCGTCGAACGAGAACAATTGTTGCGGCGGCTGGCTAAAGCGCTTCCGCGTGAACTGTTGTCTCAGCCGGATGCTTTGCGCGCCTGGCTTGGTGAGCATTACGAGATGCTGCCACTGTTTTCCTATGGGATGTTTGTGGCGGACCTCAACGGAGCGCCGATTGCCGACTACCCGTATAGACCGGAACGGGTAGGCATCAGCTATGCCAAGCGCGACTATTTTCAGAGCGCCCGGGACGGATTTGCTTATATCGGAAAGCCGGCGATCGGTCTGGCTGCCAAGGAACCAATATTGCCAATGGCGACGCCGATCAGGGATCGCGGGGGCAAGGTAATCGCCGTGCTAGCGGGTATTACGACACTGGCAACGCCAGGATTTCTGGATTTGCTTCAGACAAGCCGGATCGGTGAATCCGGGAGTTTTCTCCTGATTTCGCCGCGTGACCAACTGTTTGTGGCGGCCGGCGACCCTGCGATGGTGTTGAAACCGACACCACCGGCCGGCGTGAACCTGTTTCATGACCGGGCCATGGCGGGCTTTCGCGGCACCGGCGTGACAGTGAACGCGAAAGGCGTAGAGGAAATATCCGCGATGGTTTCCGTGCCGAGCGCGGGCTGGTTCGTCGTTGCCCGCCTGCCGACCAGTGAGGCGTTCGCAACAGTCGCGCGGGCGCAAAATTTTGTGCTCAAATACAGTGTGCCAGTGATTACCTTTTTTGTGATCTTGGGAACCTTCGGATTCGTGCATTGTTTCCGTCCGTTGTTCAGGGCGGCCGACCATGCAGATCGCATGACGCGCGGTGAAATTCCGCTTGAACCGCTGCCGATTGCGCGCAACGATGAGGTCGGCTATCTCACCGCATCCTTCAATCGACTGCTGGCGAAGCTGTCGGATACCCAGATCGAACTCGATCGCATGGCACACCACGATCTGCTCACCGGCTTGCCTAATCGGCTGTTGCTGTCAGATCGCTTGCAGCAAGCGCTGGAGCGCGCGCGTCGCCATCACAGCCGGCTTGCGGTGCTGTTCCTGGATCTCGATGGCTTCAAACCGATCAATGATGCGCTTGGACATGAGGCCGGCGATGAAGTGCTGCGCCAGGTGGCGCGACGGCTGACCGGCGTCGTGCGCAGCAGCGATACACTGGCACGTGTAGGTGGAGATGAATTCATCATTGTGCTCCCCGATATAACCGAGGACGATGCACGTCAGGCAGGAAGTGCCGTCGCCGAAAAATGCATCGAGGCGATGGCCCGTCCTTTCACTGTGCGCAACACGATATGCCCGTTGGGCGTGTCCATCGGTGTAGTGATCGGTGATGGAGCCTGCTCGGCACACGACCTGCTGCTGGCGGCGGATCAGGCGATGTACCGCGCCAAGGACGCCGGGCGTGGCAGATATATCATAGCGGACAATGCCGTGAGTCCGGTGGACGGAAACCGCGCTGCCGACACGGATGCGCGCAAGGCGTAAACTCTGTTGACGCGTGAAGCGCAGAGCTTCGATTTCGTTACTTATCCATTTTTTCGCAGGGAAATAGCAATGCCAATTCCGGCATTTTCCGTCGCGCGCCTTCCTGAAATCCGTTTTGGCGCCGGCCGTGTGAAGGAGGTGGCGGAAGTCGTTGCCAGCTTCGGCACCACGGCTTTGCTGGTCACCGGTGGGCAGTCTTTTGTATCGACGCCGCAGTGGAGCGCGCTGATCTCGACGTTGGACGCACTCGGCATCGCATGGCAGTCGCTGCGGGTGACGCAGGAGCCTTCACCGCAATTGGTGGATGAGGCGGTAGCGCGTTACCGCGATACGGGCATCCAGGTGGTGGTTGGTATTGGCGGCGGAAGCGTGTTGGATGCGGCGAAGGCGATTGCCGGTCTTCTCGTCTGCGGCAATTCCGTCATGGATTATCTGGAAGGAGTGGGCCGCGGCTTGTCGTACAAAGGGCCGGCGGTGCCCTTGGTGGCCGTACCAACGACAGCCGGCACGGGCAGTGAAGCGACCAAGAACGCCGTCTTGAGCGTGCAAGGCATCGAAGGTTTCAAAAAGTCCTTCCGGCATGAGGCGTTGGTGCCACGCGTGGCTATTATCGACCCCGAGTTGCTTGTGTCCTGTCCCAAGCACCTGATTGCGTCTAACGGCTTGGACGCCTTCACGCAATTGCTCGAATCCTATGTGTCGCTCAATGCTAGCCCGTTGACCGATGCGCTTGCCTTGTCCGGACTCGAAGCTTTTGAGGATGGCTTCTGGGCCGCCTGGGAAACGGGCCATCCGCAGGCAGCGGACGGCTTAGGCAGCATTGCCTATGCGTCGCTGATGTCGGGCATCACGCTGGCGCAGGCCGGCCTCGGCTCGGTGCATGGTCTGGCATCACCGCTGGGCGCGTATTTTCCAATTCCACATGGTGTGGTGTGCGGCACTTTGGTGGCCGAAGCAACGGCGGCCAATATCGACGCCTTGCGACAGCGAGAACCGCATGCGCCGGCATTGCGCAAGTATGCGAACGTCGCACGACTGCTGACTGGCCGGCAGGATGCAGACGCAGCAGCGTGCGATGCCCTGGTTGAACTGCTGCGTGCATGGTGTGAACGCCTTCAATTACCCCGTCTGAGTCACTTCGGCATGGCGCGCGAGCATGTAGACATGGTTGTCGACAACAGCCGTGGCGGCAGCATGCGTACCAATCCCATTGTTCTGGAGCCGGCGGAACTGGCACGGGTGCTTCTTTCACGTCTGTAATGTCAGGCACGAATTCCCGCATGAGCTCCTGAGGATCATCTGCACGGCCTCAACGCGTTCTATTGATGTATCCCCAAGCAAGCGTTCTTGCGTCTTATTTCTTGTCAATATCGCATATCCGATTGACAACAAAATAGACACTATACAGCTTCCAGGGGGAAATGATGAACGCGATGGATTCCGATTTTGCCGACATGACACGCGAACGTGCAAAACGTCGCGCAAAAAAGCAAAACGCGGCGTTTCGCCGCAGCCTCGAACAGGACAAGCTCGCCCGGCAAGAATCAATGAAACTGAAGCTAGCCTCAATCGCGGCGGGTTTATCGTGGGCGTTCGCCGGAATCCAGCTGATCCGGTAGTCCGGTCACTCGGCCGTTTGCACCAGATTGAACGGGTAGACTTCCGACTGTCCGTTTTCAAGTGGAATATAGACGGTCAGCGTCGTGCCCTTGCCGGGAGCGCTGGTGATCAGGAATTCGCCGCTTAATGCGTGAATGCGCTCTTCGACGCCGACCAGTCCGAATGAATTTGCGGTCTTGCGCGCGGCCGGATAGATGCCCACGCCGTTGTCGGTGATTTTCATGACCAGCCGTACATCTTCCTGATACAGTTCGATGACAACGTGCGTGGCATTGGCGTGACGAATGACGTTGGTCAGTGACTCTTGCAGGATGCGGAACAGCGACGTGGCGCGCGCATCATCAACCGCGAATTCCCTTTCACCCATGAACAGGTCGCACGCAATGCCGGCGCGGCGGCGAAATTCCGCAACCTGCCATTCGATTGCGGCGGTCAGTCCCAAGTCCAGCACCGCCGGCCGCAAGTTGTTGATGATGGTGCGGATAGTCTTGACGGTTGCATCAATATGGTTCAGCGCAGCGCGCACTTTTTCATTGAGTCTCGGATGCGACTTGCCGGTGCGGGCATCGAGCATCGAAACATCGATGCGCAGGGCCAGCAAGGTCTGGCCGAGTTCGTCATGGATTTCGCGGGCAATGCGTTTGCGCTCGTCTTCCTTCACGCGGTCCTGGTGCGCGGTTAGTTCACGCAGCAATTCCTGCGAACGCTTCAATGCCTCGACCGTCTGCTTGCGCTCGGTGATATCCATGATGGTGCCGCGCAATACCTTGTCGTCGTCATTCAGGCCGAGCCGGGAAATGGTGTGCACCCAGCGTATGGCACCGTCGCGCTGCGTAATACGGTGCTCGGTGTCGAACTCTTCGCCAGTGTTAATGCATCGTTCGAGTCCGGCGCGTACCCGATCCCGATCACTTTCGTGAATGCGGCGCAGAAAATCATTGTATTCCGGCGTGTCCGCAAAGCGGTCCATGCCAAAGATTTGATAGGTTTCCGCAGTCCAGCACATTGCGCCATTTGCCGGGTTCACCACCCAACTGCCCAGATGCGCCATATGCTGTGCTTCGGCAAGGCTTGCCTCGCTGTTGCGCAAGTCCTTTGTCATGTCGCGCGCCATTTCGACGGCGCGCCGGCGTGCGGTCATCAGCGAGTAGTAGACACTGAACAGCAGCGCCGACGCCAATAGACCGACAAAGAGAACGAGACCGGGCAGGTAGGCATCGATACCGCTCACCATGGCTGACTTGCGTGCGGAAAATTCCACTTCCCACACGCGCGGGCCGACCGTCATCGACGTTCTCTTTACGAACATGTCGCGTGGCACGATCGAATCGGGACGGTTTGTTGCATCGTCCGGCCCGGCGCCGCTGTCGAACAGCAGCCGGTCCGGGTCTCTAGTTCCAGGGTTGCGGGTGTCGTCGTCGCGGCCAGTGTCGTACAACCGGATCCGCATGTAACTCAGCGTGTTTTTGTCCACGGCGCCAAGCATGAGCTTTTTGACGTCGAAGCCGGCGCCGACTGATCCGTAATACGCCGCACGGCGTTCGGTCACCGTTCCGATGGGCATGCCGCGCCGATAGAGCGGCATGCGCATCGCCAGTCCAACATGCTGGTGCGGCCCGCTGATACGGATCAGCTTCCCCGATGAAAATAACTGGCCGCTGTCACGCGATGCTGCCAGTGCTGTCGCGCCGCTTTCCGTCGATGCGATGTCGAAGCCAAAGGAAATCAGATTGCTTTCCAGAGGCGCGATATAACTGAGCACCTGATACTCGGCACGCTCGCCAGGGGGCTTGATTGCAAAGTCGGGATGGCCTTGTGGCGAGACGCTGGTATCGGCGCGCATTCGCGCCTCAAATGCTTTTTTTTCATGCGCTGCGACAGGCTGCGCGAAATTCAGATTGACGATGCCGGGGAAGCTGCGGGACAGCTTTAGTTCGGCGGCATACGCATGGAATTGCGCTCGGGTCAGGTGATCGGTCGTGGAGAACAATGCGGCCGTGCTGCGCACTACATCGATATAGGAGCGCACACGATTTTGGACCGCGAGCTGCGCGTTTTCGGCGTGATATTCAAATTGTGCTTCGTTCTTGTTCTCCACCAAGCCTTGGACCAGCATGTACAAGATCAGAGAAACAGCGACCCCCAGCCACCATGCAGTGGAGGTAAACAAGGAAAGCACGAATCGCTTGGAGATATGCATTGCACCGCTATCGATTAAGTCAACTCAGTACGGGATGGTTCGCAGATCCGCACGGCTTCATAGGCAATGCTGCTCGCATTCCGGGCGTGCCCAGTACAGAAAGCGGCAGGAAATGGCAGTGTAAAGCGTTTTCGGATTGCCAATGGCGTCACTACGCAACGTGTATCAAATCTCGCTTCTCTAAAGGCAAGATAAATAAACGAATTGCAGGCTGCGGACAACGATCTGCTATGTAATTGCATCGTACTGCTTATATGTCTGTAGTGCATTGTTTCAGTGTTCGCGGTGCTTTCCTTTTGTAGCTCACAGGAAATTTGAGATAAATCAATTATGTTACAAAATCGCCATGAAGACCGCATGCTACATTGAATTGCTGCAAGGCATGGTGATGCGCTGTCGTATTCCGCCCTGCACAAAAATGTACTTTCATTCAACGTAAGGAAAGGTGGCAGAACAATGACTAAACATTTGGAGAAGACGACACCGGAACAAATGGTTGAAGCGATTTTTGCGTTGGACCTCGATCCGATCAAATTCAAATTAATGGACAAGAAGGAAGGTCATGGATGGACGCGGGATGAAGCGGACCGCCACGAGATCGAATACCGACGATTTCTCGCATTGGTCGCAAAATTCCCCGACGAGGTGATTGCGCCGGATACCAACGTCGATAAATTTTGGCACGGGCACATCCTCGACACCATGAAGTATGCAGACGATTGCCAGAAGGTCTTTGGTTACTTCCTGCATCACTTCCCGTATTTCGGCATGCGTGATGATGAAGATGCCGCAAACCTGGCAGAAGCCGCGGCCAATACGCGCAGACTTTATCAGCAGGAGTTCAGCTTAACGGGTGCGGCTGCCGGCGCATATTGCGCAGCGACGGCATCCAGTTATTGCGCTCGTGTAGCGGACAAGACCGAGAGCAGTTACTGCGCGCGCGTGACGGAGGCGGCAGACAGCAGTTACTGTGCCCGTGTCGCCGGTCAGGCAAGCGAAACATCGGACAAGGCTGCGGCGTATTGCGCGGCACCGAGTGCCAGCTATTGCGCCCGTGTCGCGGACAAGCCCGAGGCGTTGGAGCAATCGCCAGCCTACTGCGCTCGCGTGGCCAGCAAGGCGGATGCCTATTGCGCAGCAACCAATGCTGCTTACTACGCCACAGTTCTCGGCAAGGGACGTCCGAAGATGGAAACGACGTCCGTGTAGTGAAAAATCACAGCGCGGTCATTGCGTCGCTTGTTGGAATGAGGGGTCTGCCGCATCGTGCTAGCAGACCCTTTTTCATCCTGCGCATTGGATCAATCCTGTGGCAGCAAACGCGTAGAATAATCGGACTTTCCCTCCCGAAGATGCGGACCATGCTTGCGAAAAACGCCCGTGAATTACTGCTCGATATGTACGGCAGTGCCGTTGCTGCAGTCAGCGCAGAAAAGTGCCTCCCTGCATTCCTGCCGCAGCCTTCGCCCAACGGCCGCACACTGGTCATTGGCGCCGGCAAGGGGGCAGCGGCCATGGCCAGGACCGTAGAAAATCTGTGGCAAGGCGAGATTAGCGGGCTCGTCGTCACTCGCTACGGCCACGGAGTTGACTGCAAGCGCATTGAAGTCGTGGAGGCTGCACATCCGGTGCCGGATGAAGCTGGTCGCCGCGCCGCCGGCCGCATGATGGAGATGGTGCGCGGCCTGACGGAGAACGACCTGGTGCTGTGCTTGATCTCCGGTGGCGGGTCTGCATTGCTGGCCTTGCCGGCAGACGGCATTACGCTGGAACAGAAGCAGGCGGTCAACAAATCTTTGCTGAAAAGCGGCGCAACGATTTCAGAGATGAATTGCGTACGCAAGCATTTCTCCGCCATCAAGGGAGGACGACTGGCCTTGGCGTGTGCACCGGCGCGGGTCGTGACCTTGCTGATATCTGACGTGCCGGGCGACGATCCCGGCGTGATCGCAAGCGGCCCGACCTTGCCGGATCCGACCACGTGCGAGCAGGCGCTTGCGATCCTGCGCAAGTACCGCATTGCAATCTCAACCGAGATGGAACGGCACCTGCGTTCCGGGGCGGGCGAAACGCCCAAGCCTGACGATCCGCGTTTCGCGCGTAATGCGCATCATGTCATTGCCACTGCGCAGCAGGCGCTGGAAGCGGCAGCCGCGACCGCACGTGCTGCCGGCATCACGCCATACATCCTGTCCGATGAAATTGAGGGTGAGGCACGCGACGTTGCCATGGTGCACGCAGCACTGGCGCGACAGGTCGCCTTGCGTAACCAGCCGTTCCAACGTCCATGCGTTCTCATTTCCGGCGGTGAGACGACGGTCACGGTGCGCGGCAAGGGACGTGGCGGACGCAATGCGGAGTTCCTGCTGAGCCTGGCGACAACTCTGGGCGGTTATGACGCTATCCACGCCATCGCCTGCGATACCGACGGGATTGATGGTTCGGAAGACAATGCTGGCGCGATCTATCAGCCGGATTCCATTGCGCGCGCGGAGGCGCAGGGCCTGCTGGCGCGCGCCATGCTCGACAATAACGATGGCTACGGCTTCTTCAGTGCGCTGGGTGACCTGGTTGTCAGCGGACCGACGCGCACCAACGTCAACGACTTCCGGGCGATTCTGATTCTTTAAACAGTCAGGCGATGGATTGCGCAGGACACGCGAACTATCTGCCTGCTGCCGCGACAAGCTCGCGTGCCAGACGCTGATGGGTTTCAATCACGGTACCCGTTTCTACCGTCGTGCACCGCCCATCGCGCACGACGACGCGTCCATTGATCATGCTGCAGGCAACATTGGGTGGCGTGCAGAAGACAAGCGCGGCCACAGGGTCGTGCAGCGCGCCTGCAAAGCCAATTCCGTCGAGTCTGAACATCACGATATCTGCCGACATGCCCGGCATCAATGCGCCGATGTCGTCGCGATTGAGCACCTTTGCGCCACCCAGCGTGGCAATTTCAAGCGCCTGTCGCGCAGTCATCGCATCCGGCCCAAATCCCACGCGCTGCAGCAGCATGGCTTGGCGGACTTCACCGAGCATATGGCCGGCGTCGTTGGATGCCGATCCATCCACGCCTAGTCCTACCGGCACGCCGGCATCGATCATCTTGCGCACAGGCGCGATGCCGGACGCGAGACGCATGTTGGAGCACGGGCAGTGCGCGACACCGGTACCGCTGCGCGCGAACAACTGCACGCCATGGTCGTCAAGCTGCACGCAATGCGCATGCCAGACGTCATGACCGATCCAGCCGCAGTCTTCGGCATACTGCGCTGGTGTCATATTGAATTTTTCGCGGCTATACGCAATGTCGGTGATGCTTTCCGCCAGGTGGGTGTGCAGCGATACGCCGTAGTGGCGTGCCAGCGTAGCGGACTCGCGCATCAATGTGCGCGACACTGAAAACGGCGAGCAAGGCGCAACGACGATGCGCTGCATGGCGTGCTGCGCAGGGTCGTGCCAGGTTTCGATCAGACGCTGTGTCTCTTTCAGGATAGCGGATTCATCTTCGACGAGGCAGTCCGGCGGCAGGCCGCCTTGCGATTCGCCCACACTCATCGACCCGCGCGCGGCATGAAAGCGCATGCCGATGCGTTGCGCTGCTTCGATGCTGTCGTCAAGCCGGCAACCGTTCGGATACAGGTACAGGTGATCGCTCGTGGTGGTGCAGCCGGACAGCAGCAGTTCCGTCATCGCGGTCAGCGTTGACGCATGCAGCATCTCCGGTGTCAGGTGCGCCCAGATCGGATACAGCTGTTGCAGCCAGTTGAACAGTTCGCCATTCTGTGCGGCCGGGATAGCCCGCGTCAGGCTCTGGAACATGTGGTGGTGCGTATTGATCAGGCCGGGCATGACCACATGGCCACGGGCGTCGATGACTTCGTCTGCGGTCTGCGGCAGCTCGGCGCTGATGCCGACCTGTTCGATCACCTTGCCACGGATGAAGACTGCGCCATCCGCAATTTCGCGTCGGCCATGGTCCATTGTCACGAGGACTTGCGCATGCTGGATGAGAATGGTTTTATTCATGGCCCCGGTGCGTGCGGATCAGCGCTTCAGTGCGGGAGTGAAGTTGCGCAGCAGGTCGAGGAACACCTGCGCCGACATCTCGGCGTCATCCGCAGTCATGGTTTCCAGCGGATTGTGACTGATACCGCCGTTGCCGCAGCGGGTAAACAACATCGCGACATCGGTGATGGCGGCGATCGCCATGGCATCGTGTCCGGCACCGGATAACAAACCAAACGGAACGATGCCGGCGCGAGCGGTCGCTGCCTCCAGTTGTTGCATCAGCCATGGGGCGCATGGCACCGCTGACGCCTTTACCAGCAAGTCGAGTTTGGCATCGATGTTGCGGCGCGCGCAGATGGTGTCAATTTCCCGCAGCACATCGGCTACAGCGGCATCACGCGTTGCATCGTCGGCGGCGCGGATATCAAGCGACAATCGGCAGGTCCCAGGAACCACATTGACCGATCCCTGCGGCACCTGCAATTGCCCCACGGTGCCGACCAGCGAAGGCACCTGTGCGCAGCGCTGCTCGACATACAGCACGATTTCCGCGGCGGCGGCAGCGGCGTCTTTGCGCATAGGCATTGGCGTGGTCCCGGCATGACTGGCGACGCCGGTCAGCTCGACCAGATAGCGGCAACTGCCAGCGATCGAACTGACAATGCCGACGGGCAGACCGCGCTCCAGCAACACCGGTCCCTGTTCGATGTGGACTTCAATGAAACCGAGCAGCTCTTCCGGTTTGCGTGCAATGCTCGCAATCTTGTCCGGGTCGTGTCCCGCATCGAGTAGCGCGGTGCGCATGGTGATGCCGTCGGCATCGGCGATGTCAAGCAGACCCATGTCGAAACGCCCCGCAATGGCATTGCTGCCGAGGAAAGTGCTCTTGAAACGCACGCCTTCCTCTTCCGAGAAACCGATGATCTCAAGATGAAAGGGAAGCCGTTCGCCGCGCTCGTGCAAATGTTTCACCACCGCGATCGGCAGCAGGATGCCTTCACGCCCGTCGTACTTGCCGCCGTTGCGCACGGTGTCGTAGTGCGAACCGGTCATGAGTGTCTTGGCGTTCGGATCATTGGAGCGATAGCGTCCGATTACATTGCCGACGTCGTCGATGCCGACTTCCATGCCGGCTTCGCGCATCCAGGTCGCCAATTGCGCGGCAGTCTTGCGATGCGCGTCGGTCATGTAGGCGCACGTCAGACCGTCATTCTCATCGCTCCATGCACCGATCGTCTCTGCCCATTGCATGATGGTGTTGCCGAGTTGCGGCGTATAGCCGAAACGCGCGTTCAGCCGCAGTTCCGCGATGCGGTGCACCTGGCGCAGGTCTTCCGCGAGTTCGTCGGCACGGCAGTTTTTCAGGCGGCGGCTAAAGGCGGCAATGATCTGCTGGCGATTAAGGCCCCCGCCATCCGGGCCTTTCACCGCGAGGATGAAAGGGAAGCCAAATTTTGCGTTGTAGTCGGCATTCAGTTTGTGCAGCGTGGCGAATTCTTCCGGGCTGCAGGCATTGAGTCCTGCAGTGGCCTGTTCACCGGTGGACTCTTTGGTCAGTTCGCCGGCAAGGGCTGCCTTGCCCGCCAGTTCCGGGTGCGCGCGCAGCAGGCCGAGCTGTTCTTCCTCGCTCGCCTTGTCGACCGCCGACTGCAAAGCTTGTTTTAACGCCGTCAATGTGGCGAAAGGCCGCAGCAACGCAGCGCGCTCGGGAATCCACGGCGAATGTTCGTAGATGCCGTCCAGCGCGCTCACGAATTCGGCGGCGCTACAGGTATTCAACTGCTCCAGTGTGCTGATCATGGATGCGTCTTATGCTGAAATGGGTGTGTTACGCGCCAGTGGTTGGCAATATCGATTCGGCGCGTGATCCACACCTTGTCGTGCGATTGGATGTAGTCGAGAAAGCGTGCCAATGCGGCGGCGCGGCCCGGTCGGCCGACGAGGCGGCAATGCAGGCCGACCGACAACATTTTCGGCCGGTTCAGGCCCTTCAGATCGCCTTCCTCGTAGAGCACATCGAAGGCGTCTTTCAGGTAGTCGAAGAACTGCGTACCGGAGTTGAATCCCTGCATCGCGGCAAAGCGCATGTCGTTGGTATCCAGTGTGTAGGGCACCACCAGATGCGGCGTTCTGGCCGTCTTGCCATCGGCCCCGACTGTCGCCACCTCATCCCAGAACGGCAGGTCGTCGCCGTAATCATCGGCGTCATACGCAAAGCCGCCATGCTCGACCACCAGTTTGCGCGTGTTCGGCGAGTCGCGGCCGGTGTACCAGCCAAGCGGCGCAGAGCCGGTCAGTTCCTTGATGATTTGCACCGCCTCTTGCATGTGCGCGCGTTCGGTCGCTTCATCCATGTGCTGGTAGCTAATCCAGCGCAGGCCATGGCAAGCGATCTCGTGGCCTAGTTGCCGAAACGCGGCGACCGCTTCGGGATTGCGTTTCAGTGCCATCGATACACCGAAGATTGTCAGCGGCAATCCACGTTCCTCGAACAGACGCAACAAGCGCCACAGGCCGGCGCGCGAACCGTATTCGTAGAGGGATTCCATGCTCATGTGGCGCATGTTGAAGGCTTGCGCGCCGATGATCTCGGACAGGAAGGTTTCGGATGCCGGGTCGCCGTGCAGCACGCAGTTTTCTGCGCCTTCTTCATAGTTGAGGACGAATTGGACTGCGATGCGGGCTTCGTCTGGCCATTTGGCATGCGGCGGGTTGGGGCCGTAGCCGATCAGGTTGCGCGGGTAGTTTTTGTAGGAATCGGTCATTCTTCACCTGATGACATTATTAATCGATGCATTTTAATGATGCTTGATATTAAAGCTGGGCTGGGGTGCCGGTATAAGAATTGGCTGATAGCAGCATTCAGGATGGCGATATAGGCTTATGCACTTATTATGTGCGTACCAAGGGTCGTCGGATAGCGAACGCATCAAATGTGCCGAACGGACCTTAGGTTCTTCGGTGCTGCGACACTTAACGCTCTTCGTGGATACTTGCCGGGGGCGGCCCGGCAGCCGCTCACTTTCTTTGCTTCGCCAAAGAAAGTAAGCAAAGAAAGGCGACCGCGGCGAGCTGCCCCTTCGGGGTTCCCTGAAATCAAAGAGGTAAGCGGGAAGCGCAAAAACTCGCCCTACGGGCTCAGACATTTGCGCTTCTTTATCCGCTTACCTCTTCAATTTCACGGCAGCCCACAGCGGAACCGCAAAAGCCTCTATGCGCGGGATTGGGAGCGTTGCCCTTGAGAGATCATTTTGGCAACAAAGACTTCGCCGTCGATGCCACCAACTCCCTTAACCACTTGTGTTCCGGTGCCTGGTGCACCCGTTCGTGCCATAGCTGGTAAAAGCGCATTGCCGGAAACTTGAGTGGCACGGTGAAGGTCTTCAGCGGCAGAGTCTTTTCATAAAAACGCATGAACTGCCGTCCCGTGGTCAGCACCAGGTCGCTGCGTGTCAGCATGAACGGGATCAGGCCGAAATAGGCGGATTCGACCACGACGTTGCGGTACAGGTTCTGCTTCGCGAGGAAGGATTCGATGACGCCGAAATAGCCGGGCAGCATTTGCGACGGCGCGACATGCGGCAGCGAGAGGTAGTCTTCCACCGTCATCTCGTCCGGGCCGGTACGCAGCGCATAAGCGCAGTCGGCGCGCATGATGCAGGCGATTTCATCCTCGAACAGCGTGGAGGTGTGCAGATGTTGCGGCGGTTCTTCCCAGTTGGCAATGACCAGGTCCAGTTCGCCGTCGGACAGCAATTTCAGGTAGTCGATTTCCGGGTCGAGGCCGTGGATGACGACGCGGCTTTTGGGCGACTCGCGGCGCACGCCGGCGACGATATTGGGCAGGAACTGGCTGTCGAGATAATCCGGCGCAGCGATGTGGAAGGTGCGCGCTTCCTGTTGTGGCGCGAAGGCGCTCTTTTGTGCAAACAGTTTTTCAGCCTCGTCGAGGATGTGCTTGGCCGGCTTGAGCAGGCTTTCGCCATGCTGCGTTGGCACCATGCCACGCGCGCCGCGCACCAGCAAGGGATCGCCGGTGAGTTCGCGTAGCTTGCGCAGCGAGGCGGAAATGGAAGGCTGCGGCTGGTTCAGCTTCAGTGCAACGCGCGAGACGTTCTTCTCGGAAAGCAGCAGGTACAGAATCCGGATAAGATGAATGTCCAAGTGGTCGGGCAAACCTGCCATTGCAGCCTCTATATTGGGATGGGTATGTAAAATATACTGGATGCCCGATGTTTCGGGCGATAAAAAAGTCTATCTTGTAATACCCCGGTCGCAGCGGAGCTTTCAACAGGTTCGCGACCCATTGGGAGACATTCCCTTCTCGTCTGAAGCGCCCGCGGAGGCAGACGAGCTTCTATCCTGAGGATTGCATGGAAGCTTTGCTGCTCAATTACGGCGTTGAATGGCTGAATCTGCTGGTGCGCTGGCTGCATCTCATTACCGGCATCGCCTGGATCGGCGCGTCGTTCTACTTTGTGTGGCTGGACAATTCCATCAGGCCGCCTAGGGCCGGTTCCGACCTGGAAAAGGCAGGCGTGGCGGGTGAGTTGTGGGCGGTGCACGGCGGCGGTTTCTACAACCCGCAAAAATACCTGGTGGCACCCAAAGAGCTTCCGCAGGAACTGCACTGGTTCAAATGGGAAGCGTATTCGACCTGGCTGTCCGGCTTTGCGATGCTGTTCATCGTCTACTACTTCAATGCGTCGGCAATGATGATCGACAAGTCGGTCGCCGACCTGAGCAGCGCGCAAGCCATCGCCATCGGACTCGGTACGCTGGTCATCGGCTGGGCGGTGTACGACCTGCTGTGCAAATCCCCGCTGGGGCAGCGCGACGGCCTGTTCGGCATCGTGATGTATGTGCTGATCGTGCTGGCGGCCTATGTACTATCGACTTTGCTCGGAGGTCGCGCCGCCTATATTCATGTCGGCGCGATGATCGGCACCATGATGGTCGGGAATGTGCTGATGCAGATCATTCCCGGCCAGCGCAAGCTGGTGGAGGCCATGAAGGCAGGGAAATCGCCCGACCCGATCTACGGCAAGCGTGCCAAGCAGCGCAGCGTGCACAACAATTACTTCACGCTGCCGGTGCTGTTCATCATGATCAGCAACCACTATGCGATGACCTACAACCATGCGTACAACTGGCTGGTCCTGGCTGGCATCATGGCAGCCGGCGTGCTGATCCGGCATTTCTTCAACCTGCGGCACAAGGGCCGCATTGCCTGGGGCTATCCGGTCGCAGGCGTCGCGTTGCTTCTCCTTGTCGCCATTGCGATCGCCCCGAAGCCAGTGGCCAGAACGGCAGTCGCCGGTCCGGTTGTGGAGATGTCGCGGGTGCAGGCAGTGATCGCGCAACGTTGCGCAGTCTGTCATTCGGACAAGCCGACGCAGCCAGGCTTCGCCACGGCGCCGGCTGGCGTAATGCTGCATACGCCTGCATTGCTTCGCCAGAATGCAGAGCGTGTTTACCGGCAAACGGTGCAACTGAAGTCCATGCCGATCGGCAATCTGACCAAGATGACCGACGACGAGCGCGCGCTGATCGCGCGCTGGTACGAGAGCGGTGCAAAGTAAATCGAACATCACGGAAAGACATCAACATGACCACAATTCTTATCGACGGCTTTACCTTGAGCGCGGACCAGGTGATGGCGATTGCGCGTAACCCGAATGCAAAGGTCGGCCTTGCGCAATCTTCACGCGACGCGTTGAAGCAAAGCCGCGACTATATCGAAGCAAACTGGATGCATGATGAAGCGCCGATGATGTACAGCTTCAATACCGGTGTCGGCCTTCTAAAAGACACGCGCGTGAAGGTCGAGCACATCGAACTGTTCCAGACCCAGTTGATCCGCGCGCATGCGGCCGGCATGGGTGAACCCTTTTCCGAAGAAGTCAGTCGCGCCACCATGCTGTTGCGCGCCAATGCCTTTGCGTCGAATTATTCCGCGCCGCGCGTGGAAGTGGTCGATCGCTTGCTGGCATTCCTCAATGCAGGCATCCATCCGATCATGCCGCAGAAGGGCTCAGTCGGCGCTTCCGGCGACCTCGCGCCGCTGGCCTACCTGGCTGCTGGCATTGCCGGCCTCGACGAAGCCGAAGTGATGTACCAGGGCGAGCGCATGCGCGCGACGCAAGCGATCGCCAAAGCCAATATCGGCCCGGTACAGTTCGACTTGAAAGCCAAGGATGCGTCCGCTCTGATTAATGGTTGCACGGTATCGCTTGCGGTGGCTGTGCTGGCGGCGCACGATGCGCGCAACCTGTTGAGCGATGCCTGCCTGTCGCTCGGGATGACGCTCGAAGCGATGCGCGCCGAGATGTCAGGTTTCGATGACCGCATTCACCAGGCCCGTCCGCATGCGGGCCAGATCAAGACAGCAGCGATCATCCGCAGCTTGTTGAAGGGGTCGACCCGCACCACGCACGCAGCGCGGGCAGTGCAGTTCCCCGAAGAATTGCGGCGCACCGATATTCCGTACACGCCGCGTATCCAGGACGTGTATTCCTTGCGCTGTGCGCCGCAAGTGTACGGGCCGGTGTTCGATGCGCTTGATTACATCGATACGATTGTCGGCAAGGAAATCAATTCGGCGACCGATAATCCACTGATCTTTGGCAAGGAGGGCGGCGGCTTTGAAATTATTTCCGGCGGCAATTTCCATGGTCAATACCTCGCGCAGGCGATGGATCTGCTTGCGATGGCAATCACTGATCTGGGCAGCATCTGCGAACGCCGCATTGCCCGGTTGATCGATCCTACCTTGTCCTGGGGCTTGCCGCGCAATCTGATGAGCGGTGTACGCGGCGTCAATACCGGTTATCCGGTGGTGCAGTGCTCGATGAGTTCGCTGGTGATGGAAAATCGCACGCTATGCATGCCAGGCAGTGTCGATAGCATTCCGGCCAAGGGCAATAGCGAAGATCATGTATCGAATTCGACCTGGTGCGCGCGCAAGGCGGCGACGGTGGTCGCCAATACGCAGTACATCGTCGGCGTTGAAATGCTGTTCGCCGCGCAGGCCTTGACGATGACCGAGTCGTTGCTGCCGGGATTTGTGCTGGGACAGGGTACGCAGGCCGCGTATGACGAAGTGCGCCGACAGATTCCGGCTTGCCTGGAAGGCGACCGATGGTTCCATGACGATATCGCGACCGCGCAGTCGTTTGTTACGACGGGTTCCGTGCGGGCGGCGGTGGAAAAGAAGATCGGACGCTTTGCGTAGGAAGAAGACTTCGAATGAATGTAGGAAAGGGCAGGAGATCCTGCCCTTTTTTATGTTGCCGCGATGCCGATGTCGAACGCAGCAGCGTATCCCTGGAAGCTCTCCACCGGCGTCAGCAGCAACTGCTTGCCGCCATGACGGAAAAGTCCGTCGGCGTCATTGCGTTGTCCTGATCGTCCGGGCGCGGCATAGGGGCGGTTCGCATGCACGCGTTCCGTGATGCTGTCGGGGAAGTAGAGTTGCGAAGTAAACTCCCGCTCGCGCCGCGACGCGGTTTTTGCGCGTACCTTGAAGTGAATATGCACAGTCCTTCCAGGATACCAGCCGGGATAGATCGTGATAAAACGCGTCGTGCCGCTGGCATCTGTTGTCTGATAGCCGCGCAGAAATTTCTTGCCTCGTGTGTCAAAGCCGGCATCCGCCGAATCCGAATAGACGCCTGCCGCGTCGCAATGCCAGACATCGACGATGGCACCCGCCAGCGGCGAGCAGCGAGCGCCTTCCACCGCAAACACGCGCAGCGCCAGCGCCAGCGGCACACCCGGCTTGACGGTGCCATCTGTCGGGTCCGTGCGTATGTCAGAGCGATTGAGACGCAGATCAGAGAAGTACGGGCCTTCGGTTTGCTCCGGCGTCAGTACGCAGGAGGGCGGCGTGCGACCGGTGTTCTGCGCTCCGACCGCACTGCTCAGCATGGTTGCAGCCAGCATGAGCATGGCTTCGCGCCGGTTCAGGCCGGCATGTTGGTCATCGCGATGGTTCATCCGGCCGCTCCTCAAATAAGCAGGATCTCCAGCATAAGCTTTCTGGCCCAGCTCTGCCGCCAGTGGCCTGCAGCGCTTTCGCTTTATCCGCTGAGCAACGGGATGTGTCGTGACCGGCCCGCTTGCGATCGCGCCAGCCCGCGTATTGCCAAGGTTGCGCCAAATGCCGCGTAGACTAAAAACAGAGAAGGCGTCGACAGGCGCTTCTCGAAGCCGGGCTGCAGTCGTTGCGGCGTCATCTTGTAATCAACGAAGCACGCCAGTCCGGCAACCGCTGCACCACCAGCGAGTGCAGGAAGGACTTCACCACGCTCGGCGCGCTCGCCGAACCACTTCTCGTACAGCACTGCCCATAGGGTTGCCGAGGCATGATGGATCGCGTAACCAACTGCGGTATAGCGCGTACTCGGTTCGTCATGGCGTGCCGCGCGATCGCCCCAGAACCAGTGGCTGATCGCATTGGTTGGCCCGAACGGCGAGCCGTTTTCCTGTTCGCCGCGTGCCGCCAGCACCGCCGTCGATGCAGCGCTCGCCACGCCGCCGGATACCACGCCATCCCGAATTGCCTCACTCCATGTTTTCATGCTGCCTCCGTGCAAGTTGTGCGGAAATGAACCAGCCGTCTTGATAACAGGTCGTAACCTTTGTGATGCCGAATCGTTGTCGTGGTTCCCCAATCAAACAAGGGAGGCGAAATTGGTGGTGCTGCTTACCGGAGCAAACGGTTTCATTGGACGCCACCTCGCAGAAGCGCTCTTCGCGGCAGGGCATCGCGTGGTGTGCGCAGTGCGCGATCCGGAGCGCGGCAGCGATGCACGTTACCGGTATGTGGAGGCCGACTTCACGCGTGACTTCGGCATCACCGACTGGCTGCAGCGCCTGCATGGCATCGATGTCGTGATCAATGCCGTCGGCATTATTCACGAGCAGGGCGAACAAACTTTCCAGGCCATCCATGTCTGCGCACCGCATGCATTGTTTTCCGCCTGCGTCGAAAGTGACGTGCGGCTCGTGCTCCAGATTTCGGCGCTGGGAGCCGACGCGCAAGCGCAGAGCCGCTATCACCTGAGCAAGAAGTGCGCGGATGATTATCTTGCTGCCTTGCCAGTGCATTCGGTGATCGTCCAGCCTTCGCTGGTATTCGGCATTGGCGGCGCAAGTGCGCGTCTGTTCACGACGCTGGCGAGTCTTCCGCTGATTGGACTGCCAGGCAGCGGCAACCAGCAGATTCAACCAGTGCACGTCGATGATGCGGTTGCCGCCATGGTAACGCTGCTGGAGCGTCCGGTTCCGAGCGGTACGCGGATCGCGCTTGTCGGGCCGAAGGCAATGAGCCTGCGCTGCTATCTGGCGACGCTTCGGCATGCAATGGGTTTCGGCAAGCCCCATTTTATTTCCATGCCATTGCCTCTTGTGCACGCCGCAGCGGCCATCGCGCCGATGTTGCCGGGAAACCTGCTCGATCCTGAAACGCTGCAAATGCTCGAACGCGGAAATACCGCTGGCAGCGCGCAGATAACGACCCTGCTCGGCAGGGAACCGCGTTCTCCAAAGCAGTTCATCACGTCGGGCGAGCTGTCCTACGCGCGCCTGCAGGCGCAGTTGAATTGGCTGTTGCCTCTGTTACGCATCAGCATTGCGCTGGTATGGATTGTCACCGGCATCGTTTCCCTCGGACTGTACCCGGTGGAAGACAGCTATGCGCTGCTTGCCAGAGTCGGCATCGTCGGCGCACTGGCACCCCTCATGCTGTACGGCGCGGCACTGCTCGATCTTGCCTTCGGCATCGCGACACTGATTTTGCGGAAACGACGACTGTTGTGGCTGGCGCAGCTTTCCGTCATCGTGTTCTACACGATCATCATCAGTTGGCGATTGCCGGAATTCTGGCTGCATCCCTATGGCCCTTTGCTCAAGAACCTGCCGATGGTGGCAGCAATCTGGATGCTGCTTGAATTGGAGGAGCGCTGATGGATTACCTGACGGTGAAGTGGCTGCATATCATGTCGTCGACCTTCCTTTTCGGCACGGGCGTCGGGTCCGCGTTCTATCTGCTGTTTGCCACGCTGAGCCGCGACGTGCGCGCCATCGCGGTGGTAACGCGCATCGTGGTGCTGGCCGACTGGCTATTTACCACCACGACCGCGATCATCCAGCCGCTGACAGGTTTTTACCTGATCCGCCTCGCAGGTTTTCCCATCGAGAGCAGATGGCTGAAATGGTCGCTGCTGCTGTATGCCATTGCAGTCGCTTGCTGGTTGCCGGTGGTATGGCTGCAAATCCGCCTGCGCAGTGTGGCAGGCGAGGCAGCGCGCAACAACACTGCGCTGCCGTCAATCTATTGGCGCTACTTCTGGATCTGGGTCGCGCTTGGCATCCCCGCTTTTTTCGCATTCGTGATCGTGTTCTATCTGATGGTTGCCAAACCATCCTGAGACAGGAGAAATTCATGGCAAAACGACCGGGCATCTTTCCGACCTTTTTTATTTCCGGCTTCGAGTGTTCAACGTTTCTCTGGAAGGACCGCCAACGGCGCAATCTGATTGTAGAAACCGAGCATCACCTGCGCGCGCAGGAGGACTACCAGCTGTTGCGAGAACTCGGCATCGCGGTCGCGCGTGAAGGGATCCCATGGCCGCTGGTAGACAAGGGCGGGCGCTATGACTTTTCCTCGATCGATACCTTCATCGACGGCATGAATGCCGCACAGGTACTTCCCATCTGGGACCTGTGCCATTACGGCTATCCAGACGAGCTCGATCCCTTCAGCGACGAGTTTTCCGAGCGCTACGCCGCTTATGCGCGCGCCGCTGCCGAATACGTGGTGCCGCGCACGCGCGGTCCGCATTTCTTCACGCCGATCAATGAGATCACCTTCTTCTCGTTTTGCGGCGCGGAGTGGGGCTGGGTGGCGCCGTACCGCAACACTCGGGAAGACCGCTTCAAGTTCCGTCTTGCCCTGTGCAAGGCGGCCATTGCCGGCGTCAAGGCGATACGCGAGGTCGATCCGGAAGCACGCATGATTCACATCGATCCCCTGGTGCAGGTGGTCGCGCCGCGCGACCGGCCCGATCTGGAGGAAGCGGCGCGCAAGGAAACGTTTGTCGACACCTTTCTCGCGTGGGACATCCTGTACGGCAAAGAACATCCGGAGTTGGGCGGCGCGCCGGAAATTCTTGATATCGTCGGCGCCAATAACTATTCCTTCGGCCAGATGGAATACCGCGAGCATGGTCCACACAAGGCGCTCGATCCCGGCGACGACCGCATCACGCCGCTGTGTGAATTGCTGCGCACCGTGTGGGAACGCTACCATCGGCCGATGATCATCGGCGAAACGAGCGGCATGGGGCATGGCCGTGCTGCATGGCTAAAGGATGTGATGGAAGAATCGCTGGCGGCAGTGGACCGCGGCATGGACTTGCAGGGCATCTGTCTGTTTCCGGCGGTTGACATGCCGGACTGGCATACCGGCGAGTGGCTGCATAACGGAATATGCGATGTTGAAAAATGCGATGAAGGCTTGAAGCGGATGCAAGACGAGTCCTATGTGGCAGAGCTTCGCCGCTGGCAAAAGGAATTGAACCGCGTCACGAAACTGGATGAAGATCCATTCAGTGATCCGGTCGAATTGCAGGATGTCATCGACGCTGCCAAACGCCTGCAGAGCAAGCCGGACAAGAACTGGAGTTAAGACCATTCGAGGGGGTGCGCGCGGCAGCGTGAGGCTGCTTGCGGTAGACTGCAAAGTCCGTCTCGGCAGACCGCCGTATCTGGCAGTGCGGGCATGCAAGCAAGCCCGGCGCGGACATTGAAACAATGACCGAATACCTTACGTTCCGAACCGACATCTGGACCTTGTCCTTGCCCATTGACTGGGCGCAGCGTGCCTCCGGCGATGGCAAGTCGCTCTACTTTGAATCGAGTGACGGCAGCAAGGGAATCTACATCGCGACCTGGAACCTCGGCCCCGACGAGCATCGGGCAGCGGAGGAGATCGCTGCATCATTCAAGGAGAGCGACCTGAATTCGCTGGCAACGATGAACGGTTACGACTGGAAAATAGTCACTGAAGCGAGTCACGGTTCCGGGCAGGCATGCCTCGTCATGACCGACTGCCTCGCCGAGGAAAAACACTATCGCATGGTCGGCAGGATTCTCATCGCGTCGCCGATCATGGTGCGCGCTTCCTTTCATGACTATGCGTGCGGCGACTACGATGTCTCGCGTGCGTATTACGCGCCGATCATCGATTCGCTGCAGTTCTTTCTGGAGCCAGTTTGATGGGGTCTAAATGGGGATGTAAGCACGGCGTTTGATGAAGCGCTTGCGGGGCCTGAACAATATCGACGCCCATGAAAAAACCCGGCGTTCAGCCGGGTTTACATGACGAATCAATGCATCGATGCATCGACGAGTCGGGCAAGACCGGCTTCTGGCCGGTCTTGCCACAGGCACATCAGAAGCGGTGACGGATACCGACGCCGAAGCTGTTGCCACTATTCTGGTTGGTGATACGGTCGTTCATGACCACTGCATACAGATCGGTGCGCTTGGACATGTCATAGTCGTAGCCGATGGCAGCCGTCTTGCGCTTTGCATCGATTGCGGCCGGAACCGTGCCTTCACGATTGGTCTGTGCCCAAGATGCCTGGAACTTGCCCTGGCCGAAGGGAACGGTCGCGCCGAGCGACAGCGTCTTGTCGTCGATGTCGGTGTTGTGCGACGTCTGGCCATAGGTGGCGAACAGTTTAACTGCCTTCAGGTCGTAGCTGCCGCCAAGCATCCAGGCCTTCTGGCGGGAAGCGGTAAACGCTACCGGTGTGCCAGCCGTATTGGTCGGATTATTGACTTCGACCGTGTGATAGAACGCGGTGAGGGCCAAGGGGCCGTTGAAGTACAGCGCATTCGCACCGATGTTGTTAACGCCGTTGCGACCAGCCACTTCACCGAGCTGGTAATGCACGTTGGCGGTCAGGCCGCCGAAGTTCGGGGTGGTGTAGCGGATCGAATTGCTCCAGCCGGTATCACCCGCGACCGAATTGGTCCAGCCCGATGCATTAAACAGCGGCACGTCTGCGTGCAGGATCAGCGGCGCGAAGGTGTACGAATCGCCGAACGGATTGAACAGGATGGTCGGCAGGAAATGCGGCGCCAGTTCACGACCGAAGGACAGCGCGCCAAAGCCGCCGGACAGACCGACGTTAGCGTCTCGCGACCACATCGTGTCGCCAGGGAAGCGGCCCTGCATGCCGGTGTCAGCCTGGAAGAAGCTGGTCAGCAGGAAATTGGCCTTGAGTCCGCCACCGAGGTCTTCCGATCCTTTGAAACCGAACCAGGACGTCGTCATGCCGCCGCTATTGAGCGATGCACGCGATTTGGCATCGCCGGCATTGCGCATCGAGCCTGCATAGGCATCGACCAAGCCGCTGACGGTCACATTGGTTTGCGCCATGGCCGGCGCTGTCAGCGCACCACCGATAAGCGTAGCGAGCAGCATTTTTTTGAGCGTAGAGCTGTTTTGTTGCATGACCTCTCCTGTTGAAGTGCAGTTTAAATAAACCGGGTACCTTCCCGGACGGTGAATGTGCCACTGCCGCACCGGGTTGAATTGGCACTCATTTTACGTTTCTCACATGTTCTTGCGTAGTGGAAATTTTAAGAATTGACGCAGCTCAAGTCTCAAGTTTTATCAATTTTGCAAGACAAAAACGCGTCGTTTATGGCTGCTTACTGGTCGCGTGCGTGCACCAGGTTTCCTGCGCTGTACGTTGAGGCCACAGTACGATCGTCACCCAGCAGCGCCAGTGCAAACAGCAGTTCTTCCATGCTCTGCGCCCGTTGCGTGCGGCGTGCAAGCAGCGGCGTCGCCTGTGGATCCAATACAACAAAGTCGGCTTCAACACCGGCCGCGAAATTGCCGATCGTGCCTTCAAGCTGCATGCTGCGCGCGCCGCCCAGCGTCGCCATGTAAAACATGCGCAGCGCCGGCAGGTAAGTACCGCCCATGCGTGCGACCTTGTACACCGCGTTCATGGTTTGCAGCATCGAGAACGACGTGCCGCCGCCGACATCCGTGGCCAGCGACAACAGCACCTGCGCCGCATCCGCGCGCGCAAAATCGAACAGGCCGCTGCCGAGGAACATATTGGACGTCGGGCAGATCGATGCCGCCGACCGCGTCTCTTGCATGCGGGCGCGGTCATGGTCGTCCAGCCAGATGCAGTGCGCGTACATTGCGCGCGGGCGCATCATGCCGTAGTGGTCGTACACATCCAGATAACTGCGCGCGCTCGGGAACAGCGACTTCACCCAGGCCACTTCATCGGTATTCTCGGCGACGTGGGTTTGCAGGAAGGTGTCGGGATAAGCGCGCGCCAATTCTCCGGCGAGTTGCAATTGCGTCTCGGTCGACGTCGGTGCAAAGCGCGGCGTAATCGCATACAGCTGGCGGCCACGCTTGTGCCATTTGCGGATCAGAGTTTCGCTGTCGCGCACGCCGCCTTCCGCGGTATCGCACAGGAATTCAGGGCAATTGCGGTCCATCAGTACCTTGCCGGCGACCATGCGCAAGTTGCGTTTTTCGCTCTCGCCGAAAAAGGCATCGACCGAGCCAGGATGCACGGTGCAATACACCATCGCGGTGGTAGTGCCCCCGCGCAGAAGTTCATCGACAAAAAAACCGGCCACTTCCTGCGCGTGTTCCGGATCGGCGAATTTGCGCTCGGTCGGAAAGGTATAGGTTTCCAGCCAAGGCAGCAGTCCCGGCGCCGGCGATGCGATCATGTCGGTCTGCGGGTAATGGATATGTGTATCGATGAAACCCGGCACGATCAGCTTGCCGCGATAGTCGTGCACCTGCACGCTATCCGGCAGGCGCTTGTGCAACTGCGCATAGTCACCTGCAGCAGTGACGCGGCCATTCTCGACGATCAGCAAGCCGTCTTCATACCATGCATGGGCATCGTCATGAAAGGCGGGATCCGCATGAAAATGCAGGATGCTTGCGCGATAGGCCTGGCAAGCGGTGGAGGTGGTGCTGAACGTCATGTACTGTTTTCTTCTTCTATCTAAATGTCAATGGAATGTTATGCCGATGCATGCGCGGCGCCGGCGCCGATGCGCATGCACGCGCGCTCGCTCGGCTTCTTCCCAACTCATCAGCAGTTGCGCGCACACCGAGGCTGCGATAACTGCAGGCTGTTTTCCGGCGATTCCCGGCAAACCGATGGGGCACACCATGTCCGCGAGTCGTTCGGCTGCGATGCCGCGCTCGCGCAAGCGGTGCTCAAACTGCATCCGTTTGGTTCTCGAACCGATCAAGCCAAACCAGCCGGTATCGTGGCGGCGCAGGATCGCCTCGGACAGGCGTTGATCCAGTGCGTGGCTATGTGTCATCACGAGGTAGCTCGATCCCGGCGCGGCTTCGTCGACCACCGCTTCCGGGCTATCGGTCACTTCAATGCGTACGTTGGCCGGCAGGTCAGGGGGAAAGAGTTCCTCGCGCTCATCGACCCAGGTGACACGGCAGGGCAGGTCGGCCAGCGCACGCACAAGGGCCGCACCGACATGTCCGGCGCCGAAGAGTACCAGATGCGGCCGGTACGCGAGGCAGGGATCAACTAGCCAGCGGCGGCCATTTGCATCTTCCGTGATGCGGCAGGGAAGAGTGCAGTCAAAACGGGAAAGTGCGCCGGGCGCAAGGCCGGCAATACAGTTGCTCTCGCCATCGACAAGCGCAGGCGCATCGGTGCTGTCGAGCGGTACCAGTCGCCAGCAGTCCTCGTGCTTGCGCCAGTGCGCCAACAAGCGATCGTAATAGGCATCGTCGTCCTTGCCGATCCGCTCGAAGCTCAGATGCACGACGCCGCCGCAACACTGTCCAAGACTCGGACCGAGCGCAAAGCGGCTGATGCGGCGCGCGCCTGACAATACCGTGGATGGCAGGGCCAGCATGTCGCGCGCAATGGCGCTGGCACGCATCTCAAGATGGCCGCCGCCTATTGTGTCGAACTGTGCAACATGCGTTATCAGCATCTTGGCGCCGGGCTCGCGCGGACCGGAACCGTCGACCGCAGCAACCGTCACCAGCACCGCCGGTGTCCCCTGGGTAGCGAGCGCATTGATTGCGGTGAGCCAGTCGGTCATGTGCAGTCCGTTCAGCGTGAAGCCGCGCGAACAGCGTCGACGGCATTGAGGATCGCTTCGCTGGTTGCAGGCGCATTCAAAGGCGGATTGCGCTTGTAGTCGACAACGCTGGCAACCGCATCGCGTATCGCAAAGAAGACCGAAAATGGCAGCAGCAGCGGCGGTTCCCCGACCGCCTTGGAGCGATGGATGCTGTCGGCCACATTGCCGTTCCTGAATAGCTTGATATGGAAGGCTTCTGGGCAATCGGAAATGGCTGGGATCTTGTACGTCGACGGCGCATGCGTCATCAGCTTGCCGGCCTTGTTCCACCATAGCTCTTCCGTCGTGAGCCAGCCCATGCCCTGGATGAAGCCTCCTTCGACCTGACCAATGTCGATCGCCGGATTCAGCGAATTGCCGGCATCGTACAGCGCATCGACGCGCAGCAGCTTCCATTCACCGGTAAGCGTATCGATGATCACCTCCGACACGGCTGCGCCGTAGGCGAAGTAAAAGAAGGGATTACCCGTCATGCTTGCCGCGTCCCAGTGCAGTCCCGGCGTCGCATAAAAGCCGTCGGACCACAACTGGATGCGTGCGTTGTACGCCTTGCGCACCAATGACTGGAATGGTTCCGGGCTGCCGTCGATCATCACATGGTTGTCCACAAACCGGATCACTGAACTATCGACCTTGTAGGTTTGCGCAGCAAATGCAGTGAGACGCTCGCGAATCTGACGCGCTGCATCCTGCGCCGCCTTGCCATTGAGGTCGGCACCGGTCGATGCCGCAGTCGCCGAGGTATTGGCAACCTTGCTGGTGTCGGTGGCGCTAACGCGCACCTGTGAGAGGTCAAGGCCAAGCTCGTGCGCGACCACTTGTGCGACTTTGGTATTGATGCCCTGGCCCATCTCGGTGCCGCCGTGGTTCACCAGCACCGAGCCGTCGACATACACATGCACCAGCGCACCCGCCTGATTGAGGTGCGTAAGATTGAACGCAATTCCGAACTTCACTGGCGTGATGGCAATTCCTTTCTTTAAGACCGGACTGGTCGCATTGAATGCGCGTGCGGCGGAACGGCGTTCGCGGTAGTTGCTGCTCGTTTCCAGTTCCGCCATCAGCTCGTGGATTACGTTGTCAATAACCTTCTGGCCATAATGCGTGACATTGCGGCCTTCTTCATCATTGCGGCCGTAGAAATTGATCTTGCGGACATCGAGCGCGTCCATGCCAAGATTGCGGGCGATATCGTCGATCACATATTCGATCGCGATTGCGCCTTGCGGTCCGCCGAAGCCGCGGAACGCGGTATTCGATTGCGTGTTGGTCTTGCCGCACAAAGCAAGGATATCCACGTCCGACAGGTAATACGTGTTGTCAAAGTGGCATACGGCGCGCGTAGCGACCGGTCCTGACAGGTCGGCGGAGTAACCGGCGCGCAATACCATTACTACCCGGGCTGCAAGGATGCGACCGTCGTCGTCATAGCCGACTTCGTAGTCGTAATGGAAACAATGGCGCTTGCCGGTGACCATCATGTCGTCGTCGCGGTCAGCACGCAGCTTGACCGGACGCCTGAGACGCGCGGCGGCAATCGATGCGGCGGCCGCCCACAGTGCCGATTGCGATTCCTTGCCGCCAAAGCCCCCGCCCATGCGACGGCATTCGACGACCACGTGATGCGAGTGCAAGCCGAGTGCATGCGCAACCACGTGCTGCATTTCGGAGGGATGCTGGGTTGAGCAATAGACCAGCATGCCGCGGTCTTCCTTCGGCACCGCGTAGGAAATCTGGCCTTCCAGATAAAACTGTTCCTGACCGCCGACATGCAGTTCGCCCTTCACGCGGTGCGGCGCCTGCTCGAAGGCGCGCTTGATATCGCCGCGCGTCAAATGCATCGGCGGCAGCACGGTGGACTGCGCTTGCCTCGCTTCCTGCGGCGTCAGGATGGCAGGCAGATCTTCGTACTCCACTCTGGCAAGGCGTGCCGCGCGACGTGCGTTGTCGTGGGTGTCGGCGACGACCAGGAACATCGGCTGGCCAGCGTATTCAACGACGCCGTCCGCGAGGATGGGATCGTCATGGATGATGGGGCCGCAGTCGTTGGTACCGGGGATATCTCTTGTAGTGAAAACCGCGACAACGCCGCGCGATTTTTTCACCTCGGCGAGATCGATTGCCAGTACCTTGGCGTGTGCCTTTTGCGACAGGCCGAGCGCGGCATGCAGCGTGCCATGCAATTCGGGAATGTCGTCGGTATAGGTTGCTTCGCCGAGCACATGCAGCAGCGCAGATTCATGCGGATGCGGCTTGCCCACCTCGGCCCAGTCGGCTGCCTTGTCTTTTCCCTTGTCTTGCTTCAGGAAGGAATCGCTCTGCTTGTTCATGGTCGTCTCTTCATCGTCTCTCTATGCGCAGGCAAACGCATTCACGGCATCGGCGGCAAGCGGCGCATCCGGCCGTGTCTCCAGCCAGAAGCGGCGCAGCAGGTTCCGTGCCGTCTTCATGCGGTAGTCGCTGCTCGCACGCATGTCGGTCAGAGGCGCGTAATCCTCAGCGAGAGTTTGCATCGCTTCCGACAATGTGGCTTCACTCCATTCGCGGCCTTCAAGCACCGCTTCTGTTCTTGGCGCACGGCGCGACGTGGCCGCCATACCGCCAAAGGCAATACGCGCATTGCGCACGATCTTCCCGTCCAGCGCAATCGCGAACGCCGCGCATACCGCCGAAATGTCTTGGTCGAAACGTTTGGCCAACTTGTAGGTACGGAAGCGCACGCCGGCCGTCGGCAAAGGAACGCGTACCGCTTCGACGAATTCGCCCGGAAGCAAATCCTTCTTCTGATAATCCAGATAGAAGGCTTCCAATGGCAGCACGCGCTGGCCGCTTTGGCTGCGCAAAACAATTTCACTGCCGAGCGCAATCATCCACGGTGCGGAGTCGCCAATCGGGGAGCCGTTGGCGATATTGCCAACCAGCGTGCCAGCATGACGAATTGGCAGCGACGCAAAACGCTGCCACAGTTCTGATAGTTCTTGCGGATAATGCTTGCACAGCGCGGCGTAGGCATCGTCGAGCGAGACGGCGGCGCCGATTTCCAGCTTGCCGTCCATGTCGCTTACGGTCTGCAGCTCACGTACCTGGTTGATATGGATGATGTCGCCCAGTTCGCGCATCTGTTTCGTGACCCACAGGCCCACGTCGGTCGATCCGGACAGGATAGTCGCATCCGGGTGAGCGGCGCGCAGCCCGATCAATTGCTGCAGAGTTAACGGTACATGGAAAGTTTGACCGTCGTTCGTGTAGGTGAGCATCTCACTGCGCTGGATTGCTTTCAGCGACGCTGCCAGTGCATCGCGGTCGAACGCAATCCTTGGCAGGTCCAGCATCCGGTGCGCTGCGTCGATGATCGGACGATAACCGGTGCAGCGGCACAGATTGCCGGACAAAGTATCAGCAATTTCCTTGCGTTCCGGGTGATTGCTTTTGTCTTCGTGCTTCAGGTACAGGCCCCACAGCGACATCACGAAGCCGGGCGTGCAGAAGCCGCATTGGGAGCCATGACAGTCGACCATCGCCTGCTGCACTGGATGCAGGGAGCCGTCCGGCTGCTTCAGGTCTTCCACGGTAAATAAAGCCTTGCCGTCCAGCGCAGGCACGAACTGGATACAGGAATTGACGGATTTGAATTCGACGGTCTCGCCCTTCAATTCGCCGACGATCACGGTGCACGCCCCACAATCGCCTTCCGCGCAGCCTTCCTTGGTGCCGGTGCACCGATGGTCTTCGCGCACATGCTGCAAGATGGTGCGCACCGGCGACACGTCCGTCACCGTCTGCACTTCACCACGATAGACATAACGAATGGGTTCCGACATGCTTTCTCCGCCTTGGTATATTGATGCTAGGTTAGCACCGCTGTCGTTAAAGGCTATATCTCAAAGCGGATGTGAGGTATCCGAAAAGTAAAATAGGAGCCTGCCGCGCTTCGGCGGGCCTTGATCGATGCATCATGCAAGAACACGGCCAAGGCGTCAGGCTTGTTTCCGGATACCTGATATATAGGAAATCTTATAAGCGGGCACCAAGTATTCCCGCCGCACACCATCAATGGGACAAGATGCCGCCTATATGCACCTTGCAATAAGGAATCGCCCGGAGGGCGCTATGATGGGCACATGCAAGAGCTGCCATTCTGGAGAAGACCAATGGGAAAACTGAGTACCCACGTGCTGGACGTGACGCAAGGCAAGCCAGGCGCCGGCGTGCGGATTGAGTTGTATGCCGTGCAGGGAGGGCAAAAGACCTTGCTGCGCAGTGCGCTGACTAATCAGGACGGACGCTGCGATGCGCCGCTGCTGCAGGGCGAAGAGATGCGCGCCGGGCAATACGAACTGGTGTTCGGTGCCGGCGATTACTTCGCCGGGCAGGGTGTCACGCTGCCGGAACCGCGCTTTGTCGACCGCGTGACGATTGCGTTCGGCATCGCGGACGCGAACCAGAATTATCATGTGCCGCTGGTCGTATCACCTTGGGCCTATTCGACTTATCGCGGTAGCTAGGGCAATGTGAGAACGCGTGAAACGGGCTGGTTAAACGGGCCGATATCGGGATTGTGATGCTCGCCGCATGTCAGGTACGTCCCCGCCACGCAAGGCAGGGCGTCCCGACCGGCCCCTCGGTTCTCGTGCAGGCGTTCGCAAACCGCTGCTGGTTTTAATTCTTCTGCGCATCCAACCGATCCTGCAACCGGGCGAGGTGCTTGCGAATCGCCGCCCCCGTTCTGATCTGCGGATTGGAATAGCCGTCGCTCTTTCCGGCTTCTTCTTCTCTTTTCTTGATGATTTCCCGCGCTGCCGCGTGCGCCGCCTCGAAAGACCGCGTACTGGTGCGCAACTGTTCGTCGTAGAGCGCCCTCCCAAAATATGTCAGTTCCGAGCCACGTCCGCAGCCATACGAAGTATGTTGCGCATCTGCAGCTGTCATGATGAGGGTATTGTCATCTGCCAGCGCATCGATCCAGCTGCCGGAATAACAGGCCGAAATCGAAATCACGCGATGCCGGATGCCGGCCGCATCCAGCCAGGCTTTCAGCTCGGCCGGCTTGACGGTGCTCACCGTCATCGGCCAGAAGTCGGCCGCCAGTTCGCCATTGCGCGCGCCGTGCGAACTGAGATGCAGGAAAAGCACATCTTCCTTGTGGTCCATGAGCATGCCGAAACGCTGGATAGCGCGCTGAAGATTTTTCGGCGTGGCCCACGGCCATTGCGCAACGGTATCCACATGATTTACCAGCTGTAAGACCCGGCCTGCCGCATCGAAGCGCTGCGCCATCACACCCGAGACCATCTCGCTCTCACGCTTGAAAACGTCTTCGTCGGCATAAGGCGCGAAACTGATCGCGAAGAGATCGATTTTGCCGGGGCGCTGCGGACGAATTTCCTTCAATCGCTGCGCAAGCAACTCGGGCTGTGCTTCCATCAAATCTTGTGTGAGCTTCAGCCGTTTGCGCTGCGCCGCAGTGTCGGCGTCCTCGGTCGGATACCAGAATTCAGGCGGCCGGGCGGCAGTATGCAAAGCAGTCGCGCCAAGCAATGCCAGCGCGGCAATCCGCAGACGTCCGGAGTGGTGAGCACCGCTGCGCGACAGCAAGCTTAGCTGGGCAAGCACAGCCCACGCCAGCGGTGTCAGCCACATCGCCCAAAGACCGCTGGAGCCGAGTGCGTGTTCAGTATAGAAGCCGGTGCGAATCAACGCCGTGTAAAGCAGCCCGACTGCCAGCAAAATGATCTGCGACTGCGCCAACATCATGCATAACAAATGCGCCGCGCTGGGAGCGACGTCCTCATGCACGTCGGCAAGTGCGTGCGGGCGCATGAGATAGCAGGCCCATGCGGTCACTGCGGTAGTCAGCCATCCGCCGGCGATTGCTTGCCAGTAAAACGTTGCAGGACCGTCAATGTACAGTCGCTCCAACATGAGTTGAAGCAGCAGGCTGATGATGGTCAGGAGCGCAATCAGCGCCGGCGTTGCCCGCAGGCCTTCCCAGTGCGGTGCGCGCAATACCGCGCTACGTGCGCCTTGTGCGTACCAGTGTCGCAGGCCTGTCGCCGTGGCACGGGGCAAATTATCGATCCGCTCGGTCAGTTCATCTTGCTGTTGCATGCCTTGTTTCCAGCCTCCTGTAGCCAGGACGCCAGCCATGAAATGAAGCTTGCCCAAACCTTTCGAGCTTACCTTCGCGTTTGCTGCGTAAAGTCAGGCCGGCCGGCGCCGTCAACCTTATTGGTGAAATCTGGAGCGATTATACGGAAGCCGTCCACCACGCCGGAAAAGTCGGACACCCCAAGCCGGGACTGCGCGACCTGCCACAGGGCATCCTCTTCGAATACGTACAGGCGTGCAGGATCTAGCTGGCCGGATCTCACCTGTTACCCAAATGTTGACCATAAAGGCGATCGCATCGGGGGTGATCATGCGTGCGGATTACGCAGCTTGTCTCTGAAACCTTTCAAGGCCATCGATGAATCGATCAGCTGCACGCCGACCAGGGCATGGCAAAGGGTCGCCGCAATCCGACGCTCGAAGTGTCTGAAAATGAAACAGAGAATTGCAATTCCGAGCGGCTGCATTCCTTTAATCAATCCCGAGCGCGGTTTCTCACCGGCTACTCGGCGCCAAGGTATACATAACGGAACACGAAAATTGCTGCGATGATCCAGACGATCACCGGGACTTCCTTTGCGCGTCCGGTGAACAGCTTCAGGCCCGCATACGAAATAAAGCCAAAGGCAACGCCATTGGCAATGGAATACGTGAAGGGCATCAGCAGCGCGGTGATCACTGCCGGCACACTCTCGGTGGTGTCATCCCACTTGATGTCAGCCAGCTCGCGCAGCATCAGGCAGGACACATAGAACAGCGCGGGCGCCGTCGCATAGGCCGGGACCGCACCTGCCAGTGGCGCGATGAACAGGCAGGCGAGGAACAGCACAGCGACGGCAACCGCAGTCAGGCCGGTGCGGCCGCCCGCTTGCACGCCGGCGGCACTCTCGATATAGGCCGTGGTGCTCGATGTGCCCATGAATGCCCCGGCGACGATCGCGCTACTGTCCGCCAACAGTGCCTTGTTCAGTCGATCCATCTTGCCCGCCTTCAGCAGGCCGGCGCGGTTGGCAACGCCCATTAGCGTGCCGGTCGCGTCGAATAGTTCTACCAGGAAGAACACGAGCACCACGTTCAGGATGCCGATTGACAGCGCAGCGGAAATGTCGAGCTTGAACAGCGTCGGCGCAATCGATGGCGGCGCGGATACGATGCCCATGAACTTGTTGCCCGCAAAGAAAAAACTGAGGACCGTCACTGCAATGATGCCGATCAGGATCGCGCCTTTGACGCGCAGGCGATCGAGCGCCACGATCATGAAGAAACCGATAATGGCCAGGATCGCCGGGGCCTTGTGCAGGTCGCCTAGCGTGATGTATGTGGCTGGATGCGCGGTGATGATGCCAGCATTCTTGAGCGAGATGATCGCGAGGAACAGGCCGATACCGGCGGTGATCGCGGTGCGGATCGAATGCGGGATGCCGTTGACAATCATTTCCCGGATGCGCAACAGGCTAATGATCACGAAAAGGATGCCGGAGATGCAGACGGCGCCCAGCGCCGCTTCCCAGGTATAGCCCATCCCCTTGACCACGCTGTACGCAAAGTAGGCGTTAAGGCCCATGCCGGGCGCCATGGCGATCGGGTAGTTGGCGTACATGCCCATGATCAGCGTGCCGAGGGCAGCGGCCACGCAGGTAGCGACGAAAACGGCGTCCTTGGGCATGCCGGCGTCGCCGAGGATGGAGGGATTCACGAAGATGATGTAGGCCATCGTGAGGAAGGTCGTCAGGCCGGCCAGCAGCTCGGTGCGGACGTCTGTTCCCTGTTCTTTTAGCTTGAAGAATCGCTCCAGTGCGCTCATGGTCTTTTCCTAATCGTGTTGTTGTTGGGCGGGCGGGGGGATATTTAAACCTATTTTGGTGAGGTTTGCCTTGCGGTTAGGCGGGCGTGGCGCTTCCCTATACATAAACAGGCCGCAGACAAAGTGCCGTCTCGCACTTCTCAGCGATTCCCGCGCAGGCGGGAAGCGCAAAAACTCGCCTGCGGCTCAGACAGTTGCGCTTCTTTATCCGCCTCGCCGCCCCATTTTTTGGCAGCTTACAGCGGGAAAGGCAAAATCCTGTGGCGCGAAGACTTCGTGCCTTGCGCTCTTTGCTTGTGCACAATGTGGCTCTTTTCCCTCTTCTTGCACCGCTACAGACCAAATCCGTCTTTCCCATATCCACTTCTCTATATTTCCCATACAGACGAAGGTATATTGAAGAGAATAATTTCCTGTAATTTGCATCAATAAGAAGAATATTGATAACAGAGCTACTACCATATCGGTTTTATTGCAGTGGCTCCGAGAAGAGTGAGACATGGACACCCGCCTTACCCTACGGCGCATCACGAAGGCTTATCCTTCCGTGGTCGCGAACGACAGCATCGATCTGGACGTGCTTCCGGGGGAGATTCACTCCATCCTCGGTGAAAACGGCGCTGGCAAGTCCACGCTAATGAAGATTATTTACGGCTCGGTCAAGCCGGATGCCGGGCAGGTGTTCTGGAATGGCCGGGAAGTCAGCATTGCCAATCCCGCCGAGGCGCGCAAGCTCGGCATTGCGATGGTGTTCCAGCATTTTTCGCTGTTCGATACGCTGACCGTTACCGAAAACATCGCTCTCGGGCTGCCGAAAGACACCGATCTGCATGCGCTGAGCCGGCGGATCCGGGAAACCGCACACGAGTACGGCCTGGCGCTCGAACCGGAACGCCATGTGCATACCCTGTCGGTCGGTGAATGCCAGCGCGTCGAAATCGTGCGCGCGCTGCTGGCCAAGCCGCAGCTCCTGATTCTCGACGAGCCGACCTCGGTGCTGACCCCGCAAGCGGTCGAAAAACTGTTCCATACGCTACGCAAGCTCGCCTCCGAAGGCTGCAGCATTCTCTATATCAGCCACAAACTCGACGAGATCCGCGCGTTGTGCCACAGGTGCACCGTGATGCGCGGCGGCAAAGTCACCGGCATCTGCGATCCGACCGAGGAAAGCGCGGCCAGTTTGTCGCGCATGATGATCGGTTCGGAGCCGCCGGCGATCAAGGCGGCGGAGCGCTTGCCCGGCGAAACGATGCTGTCGCTGCGCGATCTGTGGCTGGAGAAAAGCCATCCCTTTGGCACGACGCTGGAGGAGATCAATCTCGACCTGCACGCGGGCGAGATCGTCGGTGTGGCCGGTGTTTCGGGCAACGGCCAGCAAGAATTGCTGGCGGCGCTGTCCGGCGAAGACCCGCGGGCGCAGCCAGAAGCGATCATGCTCAATGGTGAGGCAATCGGTCGAATGAACGCAGCACGCCGCCGCAAGCGTGGCCTCGGCTTTGTGCCGGAAGAACGGCTCGGTCGCGGCGCGGTGCCGGACCTGTCGCTGGCGCAAAACATTCTGCTGTCGCACCAGAACAAGACGACGATCCGGCAGGGCATGATCAGTTTTGGGGCGATCCAAGAGATTGCCGCGTCCATCATCAGCCGCTTCAAGGTGAAGGCGCCGGGGCCACAGGCAACCGCCGGCAGTCTGTCGGGCGGCAATTTGCAGAAATATATCGTCGGCCGCGAAGTGATGCGCGATCCAAAGGTGCTGATCGTTGCGCAGCCGACTTGGGGCGTGGACGTCGGCGCCGCTGCGCAAATCCGTGCTGAACTGGTTGCCTTGCGCGATGCGGGTTGTGCGCTGCTGGTGGTGTCGGAAGAACTGGATGAACTGTTTGAAATTTCTGATCGCCTGGTGGTGATGGCAAAAGGGAAACTGTCACCGCCGATCAAGCGTTCGCACGCGACCGTCGACCTGATTGGTCAATGGATGAGCGGCCTGTGGGATAGCAAGGGCACGACATCGCAGGAGGCCGTCCATGCTTAAGCTGGAAAAACGGCCCAGCCCGTCGGCGTTGATGGCATGGTTGTCGCCGGTATTCGCGGTGCTGCTGACCGTGGTGTGCGGCGTCATTCTGTTTGTTGCGCTCGGTAAGAATCCCGTCACCGGTCTTGCGGTCTTCTTTCTGGAGCCGATCAAGGATTTGCAGGGCTGGTCGGAAGTCGGCGTGAAGGTCGCACCGCTGCTGTTGATTGCAGTCGGTCTCGCGATCTGCTTCCGTGCCAATGTGTTCAACATCGGTGCCGAAGGCCAGCTGGTGGTCGGCGCGATCACCGGGGGCGCGGTTGGCTTGTACTTTGACCACGGCGAGGGGGGCGGCGCGCTGATGATTACGCTCGTGCTGCTCGCAGGCATGGCGGGCGGCATGGCATGGGCGGCAATCACTGCCTTCCTGCGCGACCGTTTCAATGCCAATGAAATCCTCGTGTCGCTCATGCTGGTGTACGTCGCGCAACTCTTGCTCAGCCTGCTGGTGCACGGTCCGTTGCGCGACCCGGAGGGTTTCAATTTTCCGCAGTCGCGCATGCTCTCGGACGGCTTTTTACTGCCGAATATCGTGAACGGCACGCGCTTGCATCTGGGCTTCGTGATGGCGATGGTGGCATCCGCGCTCGGCTGGCTGTTCCTGTCGCGCAGCTTTGCCGGTTACCGGCTGCAAGTCGGCGGCATGGCGCCGGCGGCGGCGCGCTATGCGGGCTTTTCTTCGCGCAAGGCCTTGTGGACGTCAATGCTGACGTGCGGCGCGCTGGCGGGCGTCGCGGGCGTGGCGGAAGTACTGGGTCCGATCGGCCAGCTCACGCCGTCGGTGTCGCCCGGCTATGGTTTCGCTGCGATCATCGTCGCGTATGTCGGCCGCCTGCATCCGGTCGGCGTCGTGTTTTCCAGCTTCATCATGGCGCTGTTCTATATTGGCGGCGAGCTGTCGCAATCGCGGCTGGGCATGCCAAATGCCATTACCGGCGTGTTTCAGGGCATCCTGCTGTTTTCTTTGCTGGCATGTGATGTGCTCATTCACTATCAATTGAAGTTGAGGAAATAATGGACGCTTCCATGTCCACCGTTGCGCCACTGGTTGCGGCATCGATCAACGCGGGCACACCGCTGATGCTGGCCGCGCTCGGCCTGCTCATTAATGAAAAATCTGGCGTCGTCAATCTCGGCGCCGAGGGCATGATGCTGGTTGCGGCCATCGTTGGTTTCGCGACAGCCGTGCATACCGAAAGCGTCACCCTCGGCTTTGTCGCGGCAGCCGGCGCCGGCATGCTTCTCGCCGGATTTTTCGCGCTGATGACGGTGTGGCTCGGCACCAACCAGTATGCAACCGGCCTCGCGCTGTCGCTTTTCGGCACCGGCGCGTCGGCCTACATCGGCATCAGCTATGTTGGCCATAGCCTGGAAAACCCGAAGTTTGCTGTGCCCTTCCTGTCGGATATCCCGTTCATCGGCACCGCGCTGTTCCGGCAGCACCCGATGGTCTATCTGTCGCTGCTGCTGTGCGGCGCGATTATCTGGTTCCTGTACCGTAGTCGTGCCGGATTGGTATTGCGCGCGGTCGGTGAATCGCCGTCGTCGGCGCATGCGCTCGGCTACAACGTGCGTCTCATCCGCCTTGCCGCCTTGCTGTTCGGCGGCGCCTGCTGCGGACTGGCGGGCGCGTTCATGTCGCTGGTATACACGCCCTTGTGGGTGGAGGGCATGGTTGCCGGACGCGGCTGGATTGCGCTGGCATTGACCACCTTCGCGACCTGGCGTCCGGCGCGTGTGCTGGTCGGCGCCTACCTATTCGGCGGCGTCACCATCATGACCTTCCATGCGCAAGGATTAGGCGTGTCGATCGCCTCACAATGGCTGGCAATGCTGCCTTACCTGGCCACGATTGTTGTGCTGGTGCTGATTTCCACCAACGCGACATGGATCAAGTTGAACATGCCGGCATCGCTCGGGAAAAACTTTCATCCGCACTGAATATGCATGGGGAACCATGCCGTGCCGTTGGCAAAAGGCGTGCTGCAGGCAATCGACAACAGCCTGTTTGGGGAAAACGTCGCAATGGAGGTTAACATAGGCGACCCGGCCCCCTGATTCTTTGATGCCGGCAGAAAAGGTTTTGATGCGCAGTGCCGCGCATTTGAAGGCAACTTGGACTATGATGCACGTCGCCAGTCGTCATCAGTACAATTCCGCTGTTTTACCCACTCAGCGCGGATTGGCGTCCATCGATCAATCAGTGGGAATCACCTGAGGAAAACCATGTCGAAAAGCTTCATGCGCGGTGCTCTATCCGCACTCGCCGTATTACCCGCCTTCGCCCTTGCGCCCGCGCTCGCTGCGGACCCTGCACCGCTCAACGTCGGCTATGTTTACGTCAGCCCGATCGGTGAAGCCGGCTGGACGTTCCAGCACGACATGGGCCGCAAGCAAATGGAAAAAGCGCTCGGCAACAAGGTCACCACCAAGTTCGTCGAAAGCGTTCCCGAGGGCGCCGATGCCGAGCGCGTGATCCGCGACCTTGCGCAGCAAGGCAACAAGCTGATTTTCACGACCTCGTTCGGTTACATGAACCCGACGCTCAAGGTCGCCAAGCAATTCCCCAACGTCAAATTCGTTCACCTCACCGGTTACAAAACTGCACCCAATGTTGCGACGGCCAATGCGCGCTTCTATGAAGCCCGTTACCTCGCAGGTGTCCTCGCCGGCAAGATGACCAAATCCAACGTCGCCGGGTACGTCGGCGCGTTCCCGATTCCGGAAGTGCTGCAAGGCATCAACGCTTTCACGCGCGGCATGCGCAGCGTCAATCCGAAAGCCGAAGTGCGCGTCATCTGGGTCAACAGCTGGTTCGATCCGGGCAAGGAACGTGACGCCGCTATCACGCTGATGGGCCAGGGTGCCGATGTCGTCACGCATCACACCGACTCGCACGCCGCTGTCCAGGCCGCCGAAGAAAAGGGCAAGTTCGCGGTTGCTTATCACTCCGACATGAAGAAATTCGGCCCGAAGGCGCAACTCGCGGCCGTCACCCATCACTGGGGCGACTACTACACCAAGGCAGCGCAGGAAGTCATCGACGGCAAGTGGAAATCCACCAGCGTCTGGGGCGGCATCAAGGATGGTTTCGTCAAGCTCGAAGCCATCAACGCTGTTGTTCCGGCCGACGTGAAGCAACTGGTCGCGGCCGCCGAGAAAGACATCGTCTCGGGCAAGATGACTCCGTTCGACGGCCCGATCAAGGACAACGAAGGAAAGGTCCGCCTTGAGAAAGGTGCGATGACCGACGACGCACTGAACAAGATGGACTTCTACGTCGAAGGTGTCGCTGGCAAGCTGCCGGGCAAGTAAGCGATTGTCAACCGGTGTTGTCTACCGGTAATGAAGGGAAAAGAGGCCTGCTGCGATGCAGGCCTTTTTCATTTCCGCCACCAAATTGGTGTTACGAAAATTGCCATTTTGAATGCTGTGATCCGCTTTTTTCGTATGGATGTTTTCACTTCAGAAACGAAAGTGAATTCCGCTGCAAGCCGCATGACATAAGGCTAAAATGCGCTATACTGTACATAAAACCAGTATGCGATTTTGACCTGCAGTCCAACGGGACAGGTAGTAAAAGCAGGGGCCAAATCGCATGCGTTTCGGGACGTGCACCTGCGTCCCCGCAGCGACAGATCCTCATGCGATCCGGTCGCCACTTGAACTGGAGGCGAACATGTTCAAAACAGGCACATGGGTAGGCGCAGGCCGCTGGCCAAACCAGAGCGCGCATCCCGACCACTGGCACAAGCCGATCCGCGGGCAGGTCCTCGACTTCTGCGACGTGCGGGCCTGGGCCAATTCCATCTACTTCCCGGAAGACGTGCCGCACGCCGGCGACGTCATGGGCATGGCAATCAAGTTGCAATCGGAAGGCAAGCTCGACGGCTTGACCCCGGTCTGCTGGGATTTCATCAACCATCGCCGCATTACCTGGGAAAAAACAACCGCGTTGCGTCCGTACGAGGACGATGTGCTGCTATGGAAAGCGGCCCGTGCCTTGCGCCGCGATGAAATCGAACACCCGCGCCGCCGCAAGCCGCGTGATATTCGCGAGTTTTTGCCGGAGCAGCAGAAGCATCTGGCGCTGGCATGAAGGGTTGACCGGCGCCGGTAATGAGTTTACGGGCGCTCGGTGTTATCAGACAGTGAAATGACGCCGCTGCGCTGACGAGTCAGGTCATCATCGAACAGAGCGTGCGCCGCGGCGATCTGCGCTCGCAACTATACGACCAGGGTCAAGGCCATATAGTTGTTCTGCCCTTGACGCTTCTTCCGCTACGTACCGCAATGGCACGCCGTCCGAAATCCACGTCCTTGTGCGGAGCGTCATGCATTCCATGAGACGCAGGAAGGTTCGCACAAGAGACGAGCGATGGGTGCAAACATGTCCGACATCGGCCCGAATACGGATTCAACGTCTGTCGGCGTGAATGCTGATGGGCGCTTCAGTCGGGTCTCGTTTTCCGCCGGATGGCACCGTCAACGGAAGCACATAAACCACCGCACCGAATACCGATAATTCTTTTCGGTCCGCACGCGGCAATGCTTGTCGCGAATGCTTCGACGCAGGTGGGGCAAGGAGCTTTGGCGAGCGCGTCTCTGCTGGAACTGGCCCGATAAACCGGGTGGCGTTTTTCATGATTATTCTATACTGCGGTTCATACAGTAAATTGTCGAAACAACGACGCGGCAAGCGTTTCCATCTACTTGGCTGATTCCGTTAAACGGACAGCGAGCTCGGTTAATCAGGCGCGCGCTAACTATTTAGACAACGGGTTAACTCAATGCAAATACGTGACCATCTTCCCAGCGAGGTGGAGTCTCTTCACCGGTTTCTGTGTATTCATGGCTGGGCGCACAGGGTTGGCACGACCGAGTGGTTTGATCGTTTACTCGCTGCATCACAACGCACGGCAGTCGCTGTTGTGCGTGGCGAAGTCGTTGGCTTTGCGCGGGGCATCACAGACGGCATGTCGAACGGCTACCTCTCCATGGTTGTTGTCGCTCCAGAATACCGTGGGTGCGGCATTGGCGCTGCACTCGTGCAGCACATTGTGGGCAAAGGTGATGGCGTCACATGGGTCCTGCGCGCGGGGCGTGAGGGTGCGCCCGGGTTTTTCGCGAAGTTGGGCTTTAGTTTGTCCACGACTGCCATGGAGCGTCGCCGTGCTTAGGGCGCGGAATTCCCATGTACATCAACCCGTGACGACGGGTCAGCGACGTGGTTTTCTAAACGTTAAAGTTCATCGTCTCTTTGGCCGTCGTTCTCGCATTCGTCGTTGGCTTGTCGCTACGACACTTGATTTTAACGCTGCTGTTACTGCCAAGGATGAAGTCGAAACACCTATGGCCACGAAATGAAAAATCCTCGCCAATTCACCAACGAAAGAATGCACATCAGTGGATCGAGTCATACTTTCCAATATCACCCAAATGATTAGCAATCAAACAGGAACCCAAGCTCCGCCTGGTCCACAAGAGCACATGATCAATCGCGATTCAATAGACCTTGAATGTGAATTTACATCGATCAAAAACGGACGATAACGCGCGGGTCTGGCGTTGCGACGTTAGAAGACCGGCGCTTGGTCTCGCACCCATGAATACAGAGGAAGAACGGGATGTTTATCGTATTGCTGAACTACATCAAGCCGCTGTCCGAGGTCGATCGGTTTGTCGGCGAGCATAGGGAATTTCTGGACCGCTACTATGCGTCCGGCCACTTCCTGCTATCTGGGCGTAAGGAGCCACGTAATGGCGGGGTCATACTTTGCAGAGCGGAAACAAGAGCCGAGATCGAAAGCATCATCTCGGATGACCCTTTCAGTCGAGAGCAAATTGCCGAGTACGACATCATTGAGTTCTTGCCGTCTATGGCTGCCACTCACCTTGATACTCTTAAGGCGATCTAGCATCGCGTGCACGCTTGCATAGTGCCCTCGCTGTACACTATGCGAAAGGACCGGGCAGCGCCGGTCATCTCTCACTCAAGCATAGATGCACTATGAAAATCAACAGCCTCGATCACTTGGTTTTGACCGTCAGGGACATGGACGCCACGGTGTCTTTCTATTCGAGAGTTTTAGGCATGGAAGCCATCACTTTCGGGGCAGGGCGCAAGGCCTTGTGTTTCGGGGAGCAAAAAATCAATCTGCATCAGCACGGAAAAGAGTTCGAGCCAAAGGCGCAGCAGCCAACGCCGGGTTCAGCTGACTTATGCTTTCTGACCTCGGTTCCGATCAGCGATGTGATGACCCACCTCGCCGAGTGCAAGATTGATGTGATCGAAGGACCTGTTCAGCGCACCGGGGCAACAGGACCGATTGTTTCCGTGTATTTCCGTGACCCGGACATGAACCTGATTGAGGTTTCCAATCGCATGGCTGTGTGACGCAGGGATAAGCGATAGGCGTTGCGACGAAGTGCTGCTATCACGATGGTCGTGCTTTTGGTCGACGGAATCCGACTTGCTGAAATAAAGCCTTGATTATCTAGCCCGGCATGTCGGTCAGCGACCTTGAATAAGCAATCGACTCTGGTCGTTGGCACAGATGCCGATTAGACTCGGCTTTCGTCTTTGCTTTATCCGCACGTAGGCCATGGACCTGCTGTATTCATTGGTGCCTACAGATCAAAATCTGCAATAAAACGATGCATCCCTGATCCCTGACAAGCCACGACTCCCGGAATCGGGCAGTCTTTCAATACACAAGGGATTCCAGCGTCTGCGTCGCTCCTGATCGTTAAATCATCTTCTTTTACGCTTTGCGCCTGACGATTGCATCCGGCCAATCGTCTCGCTCAGAGGTGATCGGTCACGGCACCGCGCACGCGCGTCGGCATCTTTACACTACACCGACAAGGAGAACAGTCATGCAGATTGCCCAAAGGATTGCGCCATGCTTGTGGTTTGACACGCAGGCAGAGGAAGCCGTCAATTTTTATATGGGCATCTTCAAGGATTCAAAGATCCTGAACATGTCACGGTATGGCGATGTAGGGCATGACATCCACGGTATGCCTGCGGGGTCGGTGCTGGCAATCGCATTTGAACTCAACGGTCAAGCATTTACCGCGCTCAATGGCGGGCCGGTGTTCAAGTTCAATGAGGCGGTGTCCCTTCAGGTCTACTGCGAAACACAGGACGAGGTGGACGACTATTGGCGCCGGCTGTCTGATGGCGGCGACGAGGCAGCGCAGCAGTGCGGCTGGCTGAAAGACAAGTACGGTTTGTCTTGGCAGGTCGTTCCCACGATTCTGCCCGAAATGCTCGCTGACGCGGATAACGAAAAATCCGAACGAGTGATGAGCGCGATGCTACAAATGAAGAAGCTCGACATTGCCGCGCTGGTGCGAGCGTATGCAGGATAAAGACGAAGGCAATTCACCGCGAGGCACACGCGCATCGCGGCATCTGGTGAGCATCAGGTGGCTGTGCGTGTCTGACTAAGCAAGCGCTTCAATTCTCCCGAGTCGATCAGCTTTTGCAATTCGCTCGCACCTCCCACTAGCATCCCGTTCACAAACACCATCGGCAGCGTTGGCCAACCGGTCCACATCTTGAGCGCAGTGCGGCGACGCCAGTTGTTGAAATAACCGCCGTACTCCAGATACTGATAAGGCACGCCCGCTGCATCGAGCGACTTGCGTGCTTTTTTGGGAAAGGGATTCTGCGCCATCCCGACCACCACCACCGCATGGGTCGCCATCGCGGACTGCACTTCGCGCACTATATCGGCGTGATTGCCGGCGACCTTCTCGCGGATGGCAGGATGGATATGTGCTTCGTCGAGGACGCTGCGTGGCATGGGAGGTTCTCCGTTTAAATGTGGTGAAAAGGATGATGAACGGCTTTCGGTATCATGCTGGCACGACGCCGGATGCGTGTCATGTGGCGACGTGGCCTACTTCATGCCGATGCAGTGTTTGCCTTGAACGCGATATCCAACACCATTCATAACATTTTTGAATGCAATGCCGTCGCCTTCGTGTCGGTTTGCACGTCGCGACTGTTCTGCGCCTTGATGTAAATCAAATTTTCCAAAATAGAAAAAACTTCGCTTTCTACTGCGCAAAAAGATGTATTCCGGATGTATCATTTGACGCGTGACAGCGGTGTGAGCATTTTCGGAGTAATCACGCACTGTCCGGCGAACGCGACTTTTTGCGGACTTCGACAATAGGACTACTAACATGAGCTCATCTTTTACAAAATCAACAGCGAGAAACATCTTTTACGGTGGTGCGGTGTTTTTCTTCCTGCTGCTTATCGCACTCACGTTCGACACCATGCAGACGCTGCCCAAGCGTGACAATCGCGCCAACCTGACCGAGTCAGTCGTGCGCGGCAAGCACATCTGGGAAACGCGCAACTGTATTGGTTGCCACACGCTGATGGGCGAAGGCGCGTACTTTGCGCCTGAACTCGCGAACGTCTATACACGCCGCGGCGGCGACTTCATCAAGACATGGATGAAGATCCAGCCGACCGGTGTTCCTGGACGACGCCAGATGCCGCAATTTCACCTGAACGATCAGCAGCTCGACGACATCGTGAATTTCCTGAAATACAACTCGGAAATTAACACCAACAAGTGGCCGCCGAATATCGAAGGCTGATCCCGGCAAAACGACACTGTCATAAGCGGAGAAAACAATGCAATTTAAATCACAGGCGGTCGCGAAGCCCTATTTCATCGCGGCGATCGGCCTCTTTTTCGGGCAGATCATCTTCGGCCTGATCATGGGGCTGCAATATGTGGTCGGAGACTTTCTGTTTCCGGCGATTCCCTTCAACGTGGCGCGGATGGTACACACCAACCTGCTCATCGTGTGGCTGCTGTTCGGCTTCATGGGCGCCGCCTATTACCTCGTTCCGGAAGAATCGGAACGCGAGCTGCACAGTCCCAAACTGGCGATGGCCACGTTCTGGGTGTTCCTGATTGCCGGTGCGGCAACCATCCTCGGCTACCTGCTGGTGCCATACGCCAAGCTGGCCGAATACACCGGCAATGATCTGCTGGCGACGATGGGACGCGAGTTCCTCGAGCAGCCGCTGCCAACCAAGGTCGGTATCGTGATCGTTGCGCTGGTATTCCTCTACAACATCTCGATGACGATTCTGCGTGGCCGCAAGACCAGCATCAATCTGGTCATGCTCGTCGGTTTGTGGGGTCTGGCGATTTTCTTCCTGTTCTCGTTCTACAACCCGGCGAACATCGTCAAGGACAAGTATTTCTGGTGGTTCGTGGTGCACCTCTGGGTTGAAGGCGTCTGGGAACTGATCATGGGTGCGATGCTGGCCTTCGTGTTGATCAAGGTAACCGGCGTGGATCGTGAAGTGATTGAAAAATGGCTGTACGTGATCATTGCGATGGCGCTCATTTCCGGCCTCATCGGCACTGGCCACCACTACTACTGGATCGGTACACCGGAATACTGGCAATGGTGGGGTAGCGTGTTCTCCGCAATCGAGCCGATTCCGTTCTTCATGATGACCGTCTTTGCATTCAACATGGTAAACCGTCGTCGTCGCGAACATCCGAACAAGGCAGCCGTATTGTGGGCACTGGGCACCGGCGTGATGGCTTTCCTCGGCGCAGGCGTGTGGGGCTTCCTGCACACCCTGGCACCGGTGAACTACTACACCCACGGCAGCCAGATCACGGCAGCACACGGTCACATGGCGTTCTATGGTGCGTATGCAATGGTAGTAATGACCATGATCAGCTACACAATGCCGCTGATGCGTGGCCGTCCGGCCAACAGCAACCGCGCTCAAGTTGTTGAGATGTGGGCCTTCTGGTTGATGACAATCTCGATGGTCTTCATCACCTTGTTCCTGACCGCTGCCGGCATCCTGCAGATCTGGTTGCAGCGTATCTCGGCACAGCCGATGGCATTCATGGCAGCACAGGACCAGGTATCGTTGTTCTACTGGATGCGTGAAGCCGCCGGTCTCGTCTTCTTGGTTGGTATCACGCTGTACGTTGCAAGTTTCTTCATCAAAGGCAATGACAAGGCAGTCGCCTGAGTCTGACTGCCCCTGACCGCCCGCCCGGCAGCAGCACGCCGGGCGGACATGGACCCGAGCCATGGACGTTTGTATCCCTTCCTCCGCACCACAGCAAAGTGCCCGCCACTTGCCTGGCGATCTCGCGATGTGGTGCTTTATCCTCGCCGAACTGCTGGTGTTCGGCGTCTTTTTCGTGGTGTACGCTTTCACGCGTGCCAACCATGTCGAACTATTCAATGCGTCGCAATTGGAGCTGGACCGCGTCAGCGGCGCAATCAATACCGTACTGCTGATTACCAGCAGCTATTTCGTGGTGCGTGCCGTCGATGACATCCGGCGCGGCCAACACAAAGGATGTGTACGCTGGCTGATCGCCGCCATGGTGTGCGGCAGCGGCTTCCTTGTCCTGAAGCTGGTGGAATTCGCTGCAAAGGTCGATGCCGGCATTTCGATGTCGACCAATACCTTCTACATGTTTTATCTGTTTCTCGGTTTCTTTCACTTCATGCATGTTGTCCTCGGCATGGTGATCCTCGGCGCTGTCGCGCTCAAGGCGCGCAGCGGCGGTTACAGCGCAGCCGATCACGCGGGTGTCGAAACCGGTGCCGCCTACTGGCACATGGTCGACCTCGTGTGGATCGTGCTCTTTCCCCTTATTTACGTATTGCACTGACATCATGACCACGCGCGCTTCAACATTCGAATGGCTGCTCCTGCTGGCGCTGACCGGACTGACATTCGGACTGGCGGAAACCGGCCTGCCGGGTGAAACTGTGCTTTTACCCGTGCTGCTGGCAACGCTGCTCAAGGGACGTACCGTGATCGATCGCTTCATGGGCTTGCAAAAGGCGTCGCCCGCGTGGCGCTGGATCGTGCTCGGCTGGTTGCTGTTGGTGGTGGGCCTGATTGCCTACACGTTCCGCACATCGCATATTTAAATTGGAGAATTACATGAACGACCTTACTGCTCCGGGCTTGATGGCCGCACTGGACATTCCGTTCTATCAACCGGTCGGCAACGAATGTGAACTGTTCGAATATGCATTTCGCAACCGTCTGCCACTGCTGATCAAAGGACCGACCGGCTGCGGAAAAACACGCTTTGTCGCGCACATGGCGGCGCGCCTGGCGCGGCCGCTGATCACGGTTGCCTGCCATGACGACCTCACCGCCGCCGACCTGGTTGGACGCCACCTGATCGGCGACGGCCAGACCGTCTGGTCCGACGGTCCGCTCACGCGCGCAGTGCGCGAGGGTGGCATCTGTTATCTCGATGAAGTGGTGGAAGCGCGCAAGGACACGACCGTCGTGCTGCATCCGCTTACCGATGATCGCCGCATCCTGCCGATCGAGCGCACCGGGGAAGAATTGCAAGCGCCGGATGGTTTCATGCTGGTGGTGTCCTACAATCCCGGCTACCAGAATTTGCTCAAGAGCCTGAAGCCGTCGACACGCCAACGTTTTGTCGCGCTCAATTTCGGCTTTCCGCCGGCCGAGCTGGAAAAGAAAATTGTGATGACTGAAACCGGCATCGAAGCCATGCAGGCGACGCAACTCGTCACGCTCGCCGGCCATTTCCGCCAATTGAAGGATCACGATCTGGAAGAGGCCGTGTCCACGCGCCTGCTGGTGTACGCGGCAAGCCTGATGCGGTCCGGCTGCGATCCGGTACAGGCCTGCGAAGCAGCACTGGTGGAACCGCTGACCGACGATGTCGACACGGCAGCTGCCCTGCTCGAAGTGATCAAGGCGACTTTCGGCAGATGACCGCAGTCGAGCGCGACATGGAGATTGCAGTGCAGGCGGAAGCGCTCTATCTGCTGAACCTGCTGCTCCTGCCGGGGCTGGGCTTTATCGGCCTGTTATGGCTGGTGCGCCGACACGTCGGCAGCGCTGGAGATCTCGCGCGCTGCCACCTGAAACAAACCTTGATTGCCAGCCTGTGGGCCGGCGTCCTGCTGACCGCGGTGGCCGTGATGATCGGCCTGTTGGGCGGACTGCATGTGCCGGCCACCTGGGTGGTGCTTATTTTGTATTTCACCTGCTGCCATGCTGTGCTGGTGCTGTTCGGCATTCTCGGATTGGCGCGCGCGCTGGCAGGTCAGGGTTTTGTGTATCCGCTCATTGGGAGCAAAAAGTGGTAAGTCCCTTACAGGTATCAACGGAACGCCCGTCCACCGGACCGGTCGTCGCGCCGTCGACCGGGAGCCGCGCACGCGGATGGCTCGGCGTGCCGGTGCAGCGCTGGCGGCAGATTACACAGGCCGGTTTCTTCCTGTTGTTCATTCTTGCGCCGGTACTCGATATTTTTCGGCTCGACTTGAACGTCAAGCATTTCATTTTTTTCGGTCTCGACTGGACTCTTGGTCTGGACGATTTTTTGGCCGGCCGTGCATCGGCTGCACAGGCGTCGCTGAATATCGTGCTGCGCGGGTTCCTGCCGTTGCTGGCGATCGGCGGCACGCTGATTTACGTCAGCTGGAAATGGGGGCGCCTGTATTGCGGCTGGTTGTGCCCGCATTTTTCCATCGTGGAAACCATCAATCAAACCTTGCGTCGCGCGATTGGCAAGCAAAGTCTATGGGACGCCAAGCGGCTGCCCGCGCGCAATCCCGACGGCACGGAAACGAAGCACGATGCGATCTGGTGGTTTGCCGTCATCCCGCTGGTGATCTGTTGCGCAATCCTGTGGGCGGTCGTGCTGCTGACTTACCTGCTGCCGCCGTCGGAGATCTATGGAAATATCTTTCATTGGACGCTGACGCGTAACCAGACGATTTTTCTGACTGCAGGCAGCATCGCATTTTTTGTTGAGTTCATGTTCGCGCGCCACCTGTTCTGCCGCTATGCGTGCGCCGTGGGTTTCTTCCAGAGTCTTGCGTGGATGGCCAACGACAAGGCGATGGTTGTCGGATTCAAGCGCGAACAGGCGAAGGATTGTTCCACCTGCTTTTCCGCCTGCGACCATGTATGCCCGATGCGGCTGACGCCGCGCAACGTCAAACGCATGATGTTCGCCTGCGTGCAATGCGGGCAATGCGTCGACGCGTGCGACCACACGCAGGAAAGCAATCCGAACGGCACGTTGCTCAACTGGGTAAACGACATCCGCGCAGAATCGGAAGCTTCATTCAACGTCCGGACCGCACGCACCATCATGATCAAGCAGGTGCCTGACGCACAGTCCGGCGAAGCGAAGGAATAAACAAATGGAAGAATATGTCGGTGGCTTGTGGGACAAGCTGATTACCCGCACCGCGTATCGCGGTTTTCCGAAAGCACGGGTCGAGTTGAAAGAGATGGAACGCATTGCGCCGATCTTTTTTCGTGCACTCGGCGGGGATGCAGGCCTGAATGTGCGCGCCGGCACCTCCACGACGCATGGTGCGCAACGAAACTGGCTGGAACGCGTGGCCGGCATCGGCGAACGAGTCGAACTTGCGTGGACAGACGAGAGCAGCCTTAACCTGCCGGCATCGATCGATATTTATCCGGAACGTGCGCAGAATCGGGAACTTTACCTGTGGCTGATCGCGCTGGCCGCGCATGATGTCGCGCCCAAAGCGGCATGGATCGTGCGCAACCAGAAAGCGACGCAGGCGACACTGGCAGCATTACCCGGCATGGCGACACGTTACCGCCGGTTGATGGAAGCGGAAATTGCACGCCGCCCGGTGCCATCGGCACTGACGGCTGCGGATGCGGCCGCCGAAACGGCCATTCAATCCGCATTGCGTGAACCTGGTTCAGTCACTGAATTTGAAGTAGGAAATCGTCCGCCATCACCGGTCGCGCTCTGGTTGCATCCGCAGCCGCCCGGTGCCCGTGGGGAAGAACGCAAGGCGGGACAAGGCGAGCCGCAGCAGCCGGAGTCCGGCAAGGTCAAGAACGATGAGGAGGCACGCAAGCGTGCCGCCGAAAGCGTCGACACGCCGAAGGCCGACAACCCCTTCGTATTGCTATTCCGCGCCGAGAGCCTGTTTTCCTGGGCTGAATATGTGAAGGTTAATCGCGCGCTTGACGAGGACGACAACGAGGATGCGGTAAAGGCCGCCAATGATCTCGACTTCCTGAGCATGACGCAGGATGGCAAGACGACTGCCAGCCGTGTCCGCTTCGACCTCGACCTGCCGGCGGAGGCCGACGATGACCTGGTGCTGGCCGACGGTATCCTGCTACCGGAATGGCATTACCGAAAACAGATAATGCAGCCAGACCATTGCCGCCTGCAAATGCTGCTGGCACGCGATGCGGAAGCCTGCGAATTGCCGGTCGCCTTGCGCAACACCGCAAAACGCCTGCGCAGCCAGTTCCAGGCATTGACGCCGCAGCGCTCGCGCCTGCGCTCCCAGCCATCCGGAAGCGACCTTGACCTCGACGCCTGTGTACGTTACACGGCAGAAAGGGCAAGCGGCGTGCCGACAGCCGAACCGGGCTTGTACATCGACAGCCGCAATCAGCAGCGCGATTTGTCCTGCCTGCTGCTCGCCGACCTGTCGCTGTCGACTGATGCATGGATCAGTAATTCCGCACGGGTGATCGATGTGATTCGCGACAGCCTGATGCTATTCGGCGAAGCCCTGGCCGCCACCGGCGACCGCTTCGCGCTGTACGGATTTTCCTCGGTGCGGCGCCAGAGTGTGCGCTACCACCTGCTGAAAGGTTTTGACGAACGCTACAGTGGCACCATCCGTGGCCGCCTGGCTGCCATCAAGCCTGGCTTCTACACGCGCATGGGCGCAGCCATCCGGCATTCGGCAGCGATTCTGTCCAAGCAAAAATCCTCCAAGCGCCTGCTGCTGATCGTCACCGACGGCAAGCCGAACGATCTCGACAAGTACGAAGGCCGCTATGGCATCGAAGATACGCGTGTCGCAGTCCAGGAAGCGCGGCGGCTTGGTCTCACACCGTTCTGTGTGACCATCGATGAAAAAGCAGGCGAGTACCTGCCACACCTGTTCGGCGCGACGGGTTATGTGGTGGTGCGCAATGCAGCGATGCTGCCGCAGGTGTTGCCACGGCTTTATATGCAGTTGACCGGGGCGGATTGAATCTGTAGCGCACTGTCTTGCTACATCGGTAGATCACGTAAGTATACGGTGCGCTATTTGAGGGTTGTAGCAGGATGCGATGCAGGGCGGCGCGCCGCAGCAGCGTACCAGCTATGAACCGCAAAGTTGTCCAACTTGGTTCTGTCCTCTCTCTACGGCCGGCATGGCTGCTGTCGGTCCAGTTCGACGCGTCGCAAACTGCATTCGCTGCAGACATACGCAAGAGTGCATCCCGTTTCGCCCTGCCAAATCATGTCCTCAGGGCGCAAGTCAATATTCAAATTATTGCAAATATAACAAGTTTGCATTATTGTTGAGCCCCACCGAAATTCGTTTTCTCAACGACAATTTCATTCCCCCGCATCCCACACCACAGGGAATACCGGAGAAACGCCATGCCTGCCTTGGACTATCATCCTGCCCGACAAATTAGGCTCGCGAGCATGTCTCCGTCACGCCCCGAGTTCGATAACAAACTCCTGCCGCCCAATGAACTCAGTGGGACGGCGGGCTGCAGCGCAGTTTTCGCCGACTCTCTGACCAGGCACTGATGGATATGCACGCGCTCGATTGGCAGAACGAATTTTAAAAAAGTTTAAGGACCTCGAAACAATGAAACTGCGTTATTTATTTCCGTTATTGATGGGTCTGCTGCTCAGCGCCTGCAGCACGATGGGCCAGGCCGATACCTATACCGGTGTCGCGGTTGGCGGCGTGAACTACAGCGATCTACCTATCACCTATGCGTTGTCGGACCCAACCAATCCAGCGAGTGTCGCAGGCGAGCCGATCGATCCCTTCGGCGCGGGCGGCGCCATGTGCTGTTTTCGCTTGCCAAATAGCTGGCAACCGGGAATCAAGGTGCGCGTCCAGATTTACGACACGAAGTTGAATCTGGTGAAGGACGAGCTTGTCGACTTGCCGCCGTATGCGGAAGGTAAGCCGGGAAGATTATGGCTAGTGCATTATCAGGACGGCAGTGTCGACGTCTTTACCAGCGAAAACGGCCCACCGCATACGGCGTGGCCGGGCAGGATCAAGGGATGGCCGGTGCCGAGCATTGAGTATCGGAGGACGTTGTGGGAAAGGGATTTGGAATTAAAAAAAGGAGATGTGCGAGCTGCTCAAAAATTGCTCAAACAACTGAAGGAAAATCCTGAGAAAAGGTTGAAAGAGAGTTGGGCATTTAAACGAGAGCATGGCGACTTGAATCTGCAACGCTTTTCTAGTCCAGAAGACCCTTCTTATAAAGAATATCTTTTAAAAAATTACCTGCAGTATCTAGAAACGTCGAAACAGGACGTCGACAACTGGATGCAGAGGAAGCCATGAGCGCAAAATTAGCGTCTTCTTTGAATGTAGAAGATATTGATTACACCGATCCGTCAAATAAGGACAAGTTTTTTTCAGGTGATGAGATGGAAAAAGCTAAACCATATCAACAACGCGAATCCGCTCCCATCGGTGAACCCGGCGCAGCCTGCAAACCCAATCTCTTCTTTGGCTTCTTCCACGACGGCACACGCAACAACTTCGGCAATGAGATCAGAAAAAAGAACCATGCGCAAAGCAACGTCGCCCGGCTCTACAGCTGCTATCCCGGCCGTAGCGTGCCGAACGTTATTCCCGACGAACCCTTCTGGCAACACGAGCCGCAGCATTTCAACAACTACTTTCGTGTCTACACACCGGGTGTTGGCAGCGCCTTTGACAATGTCGAGGACACGGGGAAGGGGCGCGACGCCAAGTGGGGCGGCGCTGCCGCCTACAAGGGCGAGCCTCGCATCGTCTGGACGTTGCTGCAGGCGATCAATAACCTGCATCGCTTTTTCAAGAACGATGCCCCGCTGATCCAATCGGATAGAGCCAAGAGCCTGTACCCCCAAATCCGTCTCGACAAACTGACCTTGGCGGAGATGGGCGAACCGTCTCCTTCAACCTATCTCGAGAAATCCGCGCGCAAGGCGTTTGAAACCATTCTGAAAGAATTGCACGGCGCGATCCAATACCACATGACCGGCCCCGGCGAATGCAAGCCGCAAAACACGGACCCCGGCCAAGTGCAGCAAATTTACGTTTCCGTCTTCGGCTTTTCCCGCGGCGCCGCGGCAGCGCGAAGCTTTGCCAATTGGCTGGTCGCGCTGTGCAAACTGGACGCACAATTGCTTGGCAAGACAGGTGCGACGCTTGGCGGCTTCCGGGTTAACTTCGATTTTCTCGGACTGTTTGACACGGTCGCTTCGGTCGGCTTGGCCAATACCTTGAATACCGCCAACGGCCATTGGGGTTGGGCGGATGCGGAGGTGAGTCTGCGTGTGCCAAGGGAGTTTGTTGAATGCCTGCATCTGGTATCGGGACACGAAGTGCGGCGCAGCTTTCCGTTGGACTCCATTTCGGTCGATAGCGCGCTCGGGAACAGGCGCACTGAAGTTGTGTATCCCGGTGTGCATTCCGACGTCGGCGGCGGCTACCGTCCGAAAGAGCATGGTAAAGGCAAGGACGCGACCGGTACAGACATGTTGTCCCGCCTGCCGCTGGCGCATATGTACCGGGTGGCACGACTGGCGGGAGTGCCGCTGAAGCTGGAGCTGGTGAAGCAACAATGGGTGAAGGACGACTTCCGAATCGCCCCACACACCATTACCGCATTCAATCAGTACCTGAGCCATGCCACGTCAACAAGTGGCGCGCTCACCGACATCATGCGCGAGCAATGCAAGTTCCATATTCTGTGGCGGCAAAAGCGGCATGAATTGGGATCGGCGCCATTGCAGGGCAACGAGTCAAAAGGGATCAAGGGGATTGACAGCTATCTCGCCGCCAAGACAGAAGAGCAGAACGACCTGCGCAGCGCTAACGAAGAGTTTACCAAGGAGATTGCCGAATATGAGCGTTGGCGTGAGCACTACCTCGATCCCGATGACGCCGCATCCAATGTACGTAATTGGGACAGCGGCAAACGCCAGACGGAGGATACCGCACCACGCGCTCCCGGTTTCAAGAACCAGCGGTATGAAGAATGGAAAGAGATTACGTGTTTCTGGCGCAAAGAGGAGCTGCCCGAAGGCATGGAAACCTTCTTTGACGACTATGTCCATGATTCGCGCGCATCGTTCAAATTGACAGGACCGGATTCGGATGAAGTGGAAGGTGAGCTGCAGAATTGGGTGCGTTTGATGAACGAGTATGACGAGAACGCGCACTATGAGCACAGGCAGGACCCGCTCACGCCCGATCAGCGCCGCTGGGCGAACGAGTATGCGCGCACGGGGAAGGTGCCGAAAATGACAAGCGGCGGCAGGGAACCGGCCATCTCCGGCGCAGGTTATCTGCGTTACCGGAAAATATATGCCGGCTCGGATTCACTTCTGATTTCGTACGAAAATCATTTTGCGCCAGGTACCCATGTCGCGTCGACGAGTCCAATAACACATGGCATGGCAGCTTAACGCATGTTGCGAACCGGTTAAGTGCGTCTGACTGCGTCCCGCTACGCCGGCAAATTGCACGCCTTGGAAGCAGGTCGCATTTCGACGCAAGGGAGGGTGCGCCGAGGGCATCCTCCTTTGATCGACAGAGTGTGTTAAGACCAAACTACACGGATGGAGGCGCCAATGGCATCCGCCACGCGGTTAGCAGAATACTTCGACAGCTTTGCTTGCATCAGCAGTATCAGTCGCGCCCTCGAACCACCTCAGCTTGCGGTGCAAGGTCGTCACTTCTCCGACGATGATCAAGCAGGGCGACTGCAGGCCCATCGCGGCAACGACATCCGATATGGTAGCCAGTGTGCCGGTGGCGACCCGCTGCTGCGCGGTCGTTCCTTTTTCCACGACGGCCACCGGCATGTCCGACGTCTGTCCGTGCGCAATCAACTGGCACGCAATTTCAGGCAACGCGCTTAAACCCATGTAGATCACCACGGTCTGGCGCGGTCGGGCCAGCGCTGCCCAGTCGAGGTCAAGGCTGCCATCCTTCAGGTGTCCGGTGGTGAACAGACAGGTCTGGGCGTAGTCACGGTGCGTCAGCGGAATGCCGGCATAGCTGGATACGCCGCTGGCAGCGGTCACGCCGGGCACCACTTCAAAGCGAATGCCTTCGGATGCCAAGGTTTCGAGTTCCTCGCCGCCACGGCCAAAGATGAACGGGTCGCCGCCTTTCAGGCGTACAACCTCTTTTCCCTGCTTGGCAAGACGTACCAGCAGGGCATTGATTTCTCCCTGCGACATGGTGTGGCAGCGATTCTGCTTGCCGGCATAGATGCGTTCAGCACCGTCGCCTATCAGCTCAAGAATCCCAGCGCCTACCAGATGGTCATAGACCACCACTTCCGCGTTTGCCAGCAAGCGCGCGGCGCGCAGCGTGAGCAAATCGGGATCGCCAGGGCCGGCTCCCACCAGATGGACCATGCCGATGCGTTGGCTGGTGCCGGGCGTGGAGTCCGTCGACGATGGAAATGTGCGCATGGTTCGGCTCCCTCTATTTCGCCCGTGACAGGGCGTGTTTTGCATGGACTTCAATTTATCGCGGGGCAGTCCGGAAAAAATTGATGTGAATTAAGGAAATCATAAGAGCCTGGGCGCAAGCTAGGCGCAGTTGAAAAATAGGTGTGATCGCCAACGAAGGTGTGTTGCACAGGCAGGAATAATGCGCGAGAGGCCAACGAAGGCGACTGGTGCAAGCGGATAGGGATTTCAGTTCAGGCAGTTTTTATCGTGGAAGTCTTAAGGTCCTTAACAAGAGAGGAATCAACATGAATCTGAAGAAGCCGTATGTCCGCCCGCTGGCGGCAATGCTGGCCGCTATGCCGCTCGTTCTCGGAAGCGTCTACGCTCAAGAGAAGAAAGCGCATGAGCCGGCCGAACTGAAATATCAGGCCGGTGGTTCACCGCTTGCCAACGAAGAGATGCACCAGAACATCAACCCGAAGGCACCGCCGATGACCAAGGCGGAGTTCGATCAGGGCAAGCAGATCTACTTCGAGCGTTGCGCCGGCTGCCATGGCGTGCTGCGCAAGGGCGCGACGGGTAAGCCGTTGACCCCGGACATCACGCTGGCCAAGGGTACCGATTATCTGAAAGTGTTCATCGCCTACGGCTCGCCTGCAGGCATGCCGAACTGGCAGACTTCCGGTGACCTGTCCGAGAAGGAAGTGGACATGATGGCGCGCTACATTCAGCAGGAGCCGCCGACTCCGCCGGAATATGGCCTGAAAGAGATGCAGGCAAGCTGGAAAGACATCATCCCGGTCGCCAAGCGTCCGACCAAGAAGATGAACAACTACAACATCGCCAACATCTTCTCCACCACGCTGCGTGACTCCGGCGAAGTGGCGCTGATCGACGGTGATACCAAGAAGATCATCAATATCGTCAAGACCGGTTATGCGGTGCACATCTCCCGTATGTCCGCTTCCGGCCGTTATCTGTACGTGATCGGCCGCGATGCGCGCATCAACCTGATCGATCTATGGATGGAAAAGCCGGACAACGTCGCCGAAATCAAAGTCGGCCTGGAAGCACGTTCGGTCGAAACCTCGAAGTACAAGGGGTATGAAGACAAGTACGCCGTCGCCGGCACCTACTGGCCGCCGCAGTTTGTGATGATGGAAGGCGACACGCTCAAGCCGCTGAAGATCGTCTCCACCCGTGGCATGACTGTCGACAATGAATACCACCCGGAACCGCGCGTCGCCTCCATCGTGGCGTCGCACTACAATCCGGAATTCGTGGTCAACGCCAAGGAAACCGGCAAGATCTACATCGTCAACTACAAGGATCTGACTAACCTGAAGACGACGGTGCTGGACGCTGCCAAGTTCCTGCATGACGGCGGCTTCGATTCGACCGGCCGTTACTTCCTGGTCGCTGCCAACGCCTCCAACAAGATCGCGGTGGTCGATACCAAGGAAGACAAGCTGTCTGCACTGGTCGACGTGGGCAAGACACCGCACCCGGGACGCGGCGCCAACTTCAATCATCCGAAGTATGGTCCGGTATGGGCAACCAGCCACCTTGGCGACGAAACGATCTCCATGATCGGTACCGATCCGGAGAAGCACAAGGCACAGGCATGGAAAGTGGTAGACACCATCAAGGGCCAGGGCGGCGGATCGCTGTTCATCAAGACCCATCCGAAGTCGAAGAACCTGTGGGTCGATACCCCGCTCAACCCGGACGCGAAAGTAAGCCAGTCAGTGGCGGTGTACGACATCAACAACTTCGCCAAGGGCTTTGAAGTGCTGCCGATCGCTGAATGGGCCAACCTCGGTGAAGGCGCCAAGCGCGTTGTCCAGCCGGAGTACAACAAGGCTGGCGACGAAGTCTGGTTCTCGGTATGGAATGCCAAGGACAAGGTGTCCGCACTGGTGGTCGTGGATGACAAGACCCGTAAGCTGAAAGCGGTCATCAAGGATCCGAAGCTGATCACGCCGACCGGCAAGTTCAACGTCAACAACACGCAGCACGACGTTTATTAATCGCAGCAACGATGGGCCGCCGGATAGCGCTTTACGCACCGTCCGGCGGTGCATCAAACCAGAGCAGCATCATGGATCATGCTTTACGAGGCATCGTGACGAAGGGTAGGGCGCTTATGCGCCTGAGCATCGGCACGCTGGTCCTTGTATTTAGTAGCTTCTCTCCGGCCAATTCGACAACGTTGGCCTCCGAATTTTCCCCCGATGCCGCACGACGCAGCGAACTGATCCGGCTGGTACGCCAGGATTGCGGTTCCTGCCACGGCATTACCCTCAAAGGCGGACTCGGTCCCGCACTGCTTCCCGAAACACTGAGCGACAAACCCGCCGTTGGCCTGAAGGCCACGATTCTGCGCGGGCGTCCGGGCACGGCCATGCCGCCCTGGGACCGCTTTGTCACGGCGCAGGAAGCGGACTGGATCGTCGAACAGCTTCAGAAAGGATTTCCCGGTGAGCGTTAATGCATGGTTGATGGCCTTGATCGCCTCCATACCCGTTCTGCTGGGCGGGTGCGCCAATCCGCCGGTGCGCGGCACCGGCGACCTCGGCGTCGTCATCGAGCGCACCACCGGCAGCGTGCAAATCGTGGAAACGTCCGGACAGACATCGCTCGCCAAGGTCGAGGGCTTGGGTGACTTGTCGCATGCCTCGCTGGTGTATTCGCGCGATGGCCGCTATGCGTACGTGTTCGGGCGCGATGGCGGCTTGACGAAGGTGGATCTGCTCAAGGGCGCGATCGAACGCCGCGTCATGCAGGCCGGCAACAGCATTGGCGGCGCGATTTCGCAGGATGGCAAACTGGTCGCTGCGCAAAACTATGCGCCGGGCGGCGTCAAGATTTTCAATGCTGCTACGCTGGAAATGCTGGCCGACATACCGGCTACCTATGGCAGCGAAGGCAAGCAATCCAAGGTGGTCGGCCTGGCCGACGCACCGGGCAACCGTTTCGTCTGGAGCCTGTTCGAGGCCGGTGAAATATGGGTGGCCGATGTGTCCGATCCGCGCGCGCCGCGCATCGAAAAGTTCCGCAATATCGGCCGCGAACCCTATGATGGTCTGGTGACGCCGGACGGACGTCATTACCTTGCCGGTCTCTTCGGCGAGGACGGCCTGGCATTGCTCGACCTGTGGCATCCGGAGCGCGGCGTGCAGCGCGTGCTCGACGGCTATGGCAAGGGCAGCGAAAAAATGCCGGTGTACAAAATGCCGCACCTGCGCGGTTGGGCTGTCGCCGGACGCTACGCCTATCTGCCGGCGATTGGTCGCAACGAGGTGCTGGTCCTCGACATGGAAACCTGGCGCGAAGCGGGGCGCATCCCGGTCGCCGGCCAGCCGGTGTTCGTGATCGCGCGACCGGATGGCCGTCAGGTATGGGTCAACTTTGCCTTCCCGGATAATTCACATGTACAAGTAATCGACGTCGAAACGCGGCGTGTCGTCAAGCGACTGGAACCCGGCAAGACTGTGCTGCACATGGAATTTACGCCGCGCGGCGAGGCGATCTGGATTTCGGCGCGTGATGATAATCGGGTGGTGGTATATGACACCGCCAGTCTTACGCCACGCGGCACTTTGCCGGCGGTCGCGCCAAGCGGTATTTTCTTTACCTCGCGCGCGGCGCGCACCGGTTTCTGAGGCCGCCATGAACGCTGCCAGGACTTCTCCACCAAGCGCCGTGCTGAGCGAAATCGACCTCAAGCTGCTGAATGATTATCAACGTGGTTTTCCCTTGCAGCCGCGTCCTTTTGCCACGTTGGCGGAACAGCTCGGCATTACAGAGCAAGAGGCCATCGAACGGCTGCGGCACTTGCGCGAAAGCGGCGCAATCAGCCGTGTTGGCGCCGTCATCCGGCCCAATGTGATCGGTGCCAGCGCACTCGCCACTCTGGCGGTGCCGCCGGAGCGCTTGGAGGATGTCGCGAAATTCATCAACGCCTTCCCGGAAATCAATCACAACTACGAGCGCGAGCATCGTTTCAACCTTTGGTTCGTCGCGACCGCCGTTTCGGCCGAGCGCCTGCGGGCAGTGTTCGACGAAATTGAAGAGGTCTGTGAATGCGGCCCCGTGCTGGTGTTGCCGATGATGGAGGAATACCATATCGACCTCGGCTTCGACCTGCTGGCAAGCGCGGCGGTCACGCGGGATGCAGTAAGCATGCCGCGTTACGACGCCGTTTCCCTGAGCGAACAGGAACAGCAGATTATCGCCGTGCTGCAGGAAGGCCTGCCGATGGTGGAGCGGCCGTATTCCTGCCTTGGCCTGCCGGAGCAGGAGGCAATTGCGCTGCTGACGCGCTGGATTGATGCGGGGATTGTGAAGCGCTTCGGCGTTATCGTGCGCCATCATGAGCTGGGCTATACCGCCAATGCGATGACGGTGTGGAATGTGCCAGACGACAAGGTGACTGAAGCAGGCCAGCGTCTGGCAGCCAGCGGTGGCGTTACGCTGTGCTATCGCCGCACGCGCCATCTGCCGCAGTGGCCATACAACTTGTTCTGCATGATCCATGGCAAGGATCGCGAGGATGTGCAGGCACGCATCGACACGCTTGCTACCACCTGCGGACTGGACGCTTACCCGCGTGCGGTTCTCTTCAGTTGCCGCCGCTTCAAGCAGCGTGGCGCCCATTACACCGCATTGCCCAAGAATCGCCATGGATGAACTCGACCGCGCCATCATCAACAAACTGCAAGGCGGATTGCCGATCTGCGAACGACCGTATCTCGAAGCCGCGCAACAGTTGGGTGTCGGCGAAGAGGTGTTGCTGGAACGGCTCGGACAGCTTTTGAAAAACGGCACGCTAACCCGCATCGGTCCGCTATTCCAGATCGAGCGCATGGGCGGCGCATTCACGCTCGCCGCATTGCGCGCGCCGGAGGATGACTACGAGCGCGTCGCCGGCTTGGTGAACGCCCTTCCGGAAGTGGCGCACAACTACCAGCGCGATAACGATCTCAACATGTGGTTCGTAGTCGCAGCCGAAACGCCGGATGGCATTGCCAGCGTCATCGAACGCATCGAACAGGACACCGGCTGCAAGGTGTTCAATTTCCCGAAATCGCGGGAATACTTCATCGAACTCAAGCTGACCGTTTAAATGAACAAGATTGCCGACATGCCCGCCACCGGCGCCACCGACACCATTGATCGCGCCATCATCGTCGCGACGCAAAACGGATTGCCGTTGACACCGCGCCCGTATCACCAGATTGCGGAGCAGTTGCACATCGCGCCGGAAGAGGTGATGACCCGCATGCAGCGCATGCTCGACTCAGGTCTTATCCGCCGCATTGGCGTGGTGCCGAACCATTACGCGATCGGCTATGTCGCCAACGGCATGTCGGTCTGGGATGTGCCTGACGAGCAAGTAGATGAGCTTGGTGAGCTTGTCGGCAAGCTTGATTGTGTAAGCCATTGTTATCAACGCCCGCGCCACCTGCCGCAATGGCGCTACAACCTCTTCGCGATGGTGCACGGACGCACGCGCGACGAAGTGGAAGCCAAGGTCGCGCAAATCGCCCAACTGCTTGGCGCGCATGTGCGCGCGCACGACGTGCTCTACAGCACCCGCATTTTGAAAAAGACCGGTCTGCGCATTCGCAAAGACAGCGCTCAGGACAGCGCCGTGTCAAAGGTATAAAGGAAAACTCATGTTTCGCATCAGCCAGTACATGCGTGAAATCGCCGAACCCACACCACTTGGCCCGAAGCGCAATCCGCCCGGTCCGGTCGTGATCTGGAACCTGATCCGCCGCTGCAACCTGACCTGCAAGCATTGCTATTCGATTTCCGCGGACAAGGATTTCGCCGGGGAATTGAGTACCGATGAAGTTTTCACGGTGATGGACGATCTGCGCGCGTTCCGCGTGCCGGTGCTGATCCTGTCCGGCGGCGAACCGCTGCTACGACCGGATATTTACGAAGTCGCGAAGCACGCAAAAAAGATGGGCTTCTATGTCGGCCTGTCGACCAACGGCACACTGATCGATGCAAGCAATATCGATCGCATTGCCGAGGTTGGTTTTGATTACGTTGGCATCAGCCTCGACGGTCTGCGTGCAACGCATGATGTATTCCGCCGCAAGGAAGGCGCATTCGATGCATCGCTTGATGGCGTGCGCCTGTGCCGCGATCTTGGCATCAAGGTTGGTGTGCGTTTTACGCTGACGCAAGACAATGCGCAGGATTTGCCTTCGCTGCTGAAATTGGTGGACGATGAAGGTATTCACAAATTCTACTTGTCCCACCTCAACTACGCCGGACGCGGCAACAAGAATCGCGGCCATGACGCATTCCTGGAAACAACGCGCAATGCGATGAACATGCTGTTCGACACGTGCTGGTCGGATTTGCAGCGCGGCGCGGAGAAGGAATTTGTGACCGGCAACAACGATGCCGATGGTGTCTATCTGCTGCATTGGGTGCGCAAGCACATGCCGGAGCGTGAAGCGCACCTGCGCGCAAAGCTCGCACAGTGGGGCGGCAATTCGTCCGGTGTGAATGTGGCGAATATCGACAACCTCGGCAACGTGCATCCCGATACAATGTGGTGGAACCACAATCTCGGCAACGTGCGCGATCGCAAGTTTTCCGAGATCTGGGCGGACACATCCGATCCGCTGATGGCAGGCTTGAAAGCCAGTCCGCGTGCCATCAAAGGCCGCTGTAGCGAGTGCAATTATTTTGATGTATGCGGCGGCAATACCCGCGTACGCGCAATGCAGCTGACGGGCGACCCGTGGCAGGAAGATCCTGCCTGCTATCTGTCGGATGAAGAAATCGGCTTGTCGGGCGAGCGCGAACGCGTGCCGATGAAACCCTATATCAAAATCCGGACCGCGAGTGCATCATGACCTGGCGACTTCTCCTGACCGCATTTGCGGCACTATTGGCACTCTGGTATGGCTCTGCATGGAGCGCGCAAGATCCCGCTGCCTTATATCAAGCGCATTGTGCCGCTTGCCACGGTGCGGATCGGCTCGGCGGAACCGGGCCGGCGCTTTTGCCCGGCAATCTGGAACGCTTGCGCAAGCCGGCCGCCATCACCACGATTGCCGAAGGCCGCATTGCGACGCAGATGCCGGCCTTCGCCGACAAGCTGAATGCCGACGAAATCAAGGCGCTCGCAGACATGATCTATACGCCGCTGCCGAACATGCCTGTGTGGGGCATGTCGGAAATGCATGCCTCACGCATCGAGCATCGCACTGCCGCCAGTCTCGGCGACAAGCCGGTGTTCAAGGCCGATCCGCTCAACCTGTTCGTGGTGGTGGAGCTGGGCGATCATCATGCAACGATCCTCGACGGCGACAAGTTGGAACCGATCACGCGTTTTCCCACGCGCTATGCGTTGCACGGCGGACCGAAGTTTTCACCGGACGGACGCTATGTGTACTTTGCCTCGCGTGATGGATGGATCGCCAAGTACGATATCTGGAACCTCGCGCTGGTAGCGGAAATCCGTGCAGGCATTAACACGCGCAATCTTGCCGTGTCGAGCGACGGCCGCTTCGCAATGGTTGCCAACTACCTGCCGCATACGCTGGTCGTGCTCGATACCAAGGATCTTACGCCGATCAAGATCATCGACGTCAAGGATGACAACGGCAAAACATCGCGTGTGTCCGCGGTGTATGACGCCGCGCCGCGCAAGAGCTTCATTGCCGCGCTAAAGGACATCCCGGAGGTCTGGGAAATTACCTACGACGAGAAGGCCGAGCCGGTGTACGCGGGGCTGGTACACGACTACAAAATGGGTGAGGCGATCGCAGTGCCTGGCCCGTTTCCGCCACGCCGCATCCAGCTCGACGACTTCGTCGACGACTTTTTCTTCGACACCAGCTACAACCACCTGATCGCTTCCTCGCGGGAGGGAAAGGGACAGGTCATCAACCTCAACGTGCGCCGGAAGATTGCCAGTATTGATCTTCCTGGCATGCCGCATCTCGGCTCGGGCATTACATGGCAACATGAAGGCCGTCCGGTGATGGCGACGCCGAACCTGAAGGAAGGCGTGGTCACTGTCATTGACATGAAGACCTGGAAGACTGTCAAGGAAGTGAAGACTCTCGGCCCGGGATTTTTCATGCGCAGCCATGAAAATACGCGCTACGCCTGGGTCGATGTGTTCAACGGCAGCAAGGACCGTGACGTAATGCAGATCCTGGACAAGAACACGTTGGAAATCGTCGCGCAGTTGCGTCCAAGCCCGGGCAAGGTTGCCGCTCACACCGAATTCAGCCGCGATGGCAAATACGCGCTGGTGAGTATCTGGGAAAACGACGGCGCACTGGTGATTTATGATGCGCAGACCTTGAAGGAAGTGAAACGCATTCCGATGAAGAAACCCTCAGGCAAATACAACGTGTACAACAAGGTCACGCGCTCGGCGGGAACCAGCCACTGAACGGTTAACGCCGCTGTTTGCCAAAAGACACCAGAGCGATTGGTCTACGCCGACGAATCGCTCTACGCCGCTTTCCTTGCTGCCAGAGCCTGTTCCACCACGCGCAGCGTCTCTTCAATCAGTTCGCGGAAAGACGCAAGCTGCTCGGGCTGCTCCTGATGTCGGCCCAGCGCGGCTTCCAGTTCGGCGGCATGGTCGGCCAGCGTGACGGCGCCGACGTTAGCCGACATGCCTCGAATGCTATGCACAACCGATTTGGTTCCCGCCTGGTCGCAAGACGCAACGGCGTTGCCAAACTGTTCCAGCGCGGTTGCCAGGCTGGGCAGATACATTTCAAGGACGCGATGATACAGCTCCACATCACCGGCCAGTCTATCCATCGTGTCAGCGGTATCGAATCCCGGCACCTCAATGGGCTGCGGGTCCTTGGCCGGCGGTTTTGACGCCGCCGACAGCTCGGCACGCGCCCGCGTCAGCCAGCGTGTGAGCGTCTGGTAGAAGTGTTCCGGATTGATCGGTTTGGTGATGTGATCCTGCATGCCGCTGCGAAGGCATTCTTCTCGCTCTTCGGCAGTCGCATGTGCTGTCATTGCTACGACCGGGAGCTGCGCATAGCGTTCATCCATACGGATGCGGCGGGTCGCTGCGTGGCCGCCCATTTCCGGCATCTGGATATCCATCAACACGAGGTTGTATGCATCCGGTCCTGCGGCAAACAGCTTGTCCAGGCCGACTCTGCCATTGCTGGCGATGTCGACCTGCAGTCCGGTCACAGCGAGCATTTCGCGCGCAATCTGCTGGTTGATTTCATTGTCTTCCACGAGCAGCACGCGGCAACCATCGAAGCGTGGCAGCACGCGTTGCTGCGAGGTGTTAGCGCGTGGGGCCGGGCCATTGGCCAGCACGTTGATGAAGGTATCGTGCAGCAGCGACTGGTCAACCGGCTTGTAGAGCACTGCCGCGATCGGCGCACGCTCGGCCTGGCGCAGCACATCCTCGCGGCCAAAAGCCGTGACCAGGATGACCTTCGGCAGATGTTCCAGCCCGGCTTTCTGAATGGCTTCCGCCAGTTCAAGGCCGTTCATGTCTGGCATGCCGAGATCAGCTAGTACCAGCTCGTAATGCGCGCCGGCGTCGGCGCCGCGGATAGCGAGCATCGCGTCCGAGGCATTGGAGACGGCATTGATCTGCAGGCCGAATCCTTCGACCAGGCGGGTCAGGATTTCGCGTGCAGCGGGGTTGTCGTCGACCACCAGCACGCGGCAACCGAGCAGGCGTTCCGGGAGGATCGGCAGCGCTTCCCCGGTCTGCGCGCCGACGCCGAAGCGTAAGCTGAAAACGAAAACCGAACCAATGCCGGCTTCGCTCTTCAGGCTCAATTTTCCGCCCATCATTTCCACCAGGCGCTTGCTGATCGCGAGACCAAGGCCGGTGCCACCGTACTTGCGTGTGGTGGAATCGTCCGCTTGGCTAAATGCATGGAACAGTCTCGCCTGCTGTTCCTGCGTCATGCCAATCCCGGTGTCTTCGATTTCAAAACGCAACTCCACGCTGTCCGCGTCACCAGCAACAACATGGCAACGCAACTGTACCTTGCCCTGATGCGTAAACTTGATGGCGTTGCTGATCAGGTTGATCAGCACCTGGCTCAGGCGCAGCGGATCACCGGACAGTTGCACCGGGACGTCCTCGGCAACATCGAATACATAATGCAGACCTTTCTCGGCGGCGCGCTGGCTGGTCACCGTGCTGACATTGGCGAGCACCTCATGCAGCGTGAAATCGGTCTTTTCGATACTCAGCTTGCCGGCTTCAATCTTGGAGAAATCAAGGATGTCGTTGATGATGCCGAGCAGCGATACCGCAGCACGGTGGATTTTCTCGACATAATCGCGCTGCTTGCCATTAAGGTCAGTGCGCAGGACCAGGTAAGCCATGCCGATCACCGCATTCATCGGCGTGCGGATTTCGTGGCTCATGTTGGCCAGGAAGGCAGACTTCATGCGAGAGGCTTCTTCCGCCACTTCCTTGGCCGCTTCCAGCGCACGTTCATGCTCGCGCAATTCCTGGTTGGTGCGCGACAGTTCGGCAGTGCGTTCCAGCACCCGCTGTTCAAGAATGCGTTCTGATCGCTTCAAACTGTCCACCAGCAACTGCTGCGCATTTTCCTTGTCGCGCTTGATCTGGTTGAAGCGGTCGGCCAGCGCTAGCGACAGCAGCAGCATTTCGAGCGCAGAGCCGATCTGCATGCCGTAGACGCTGAGGAAATTCGGAATACCCTTGACGCCGTAACTGCGCAAAGCCGTGATGACGGCGGCAAAAACCAGGCAACTGAATGCCAGCAAAAAGAAGCGCGCGCTTCGCTGACCGCGATTTTTGCAGACGATGCCGACCAGCAGCGCCAGCAGCATATTGGCCGCGTCAAGCGTGATGCCAGTTTTGATGATCACGTGATAGGGAAGCAGCCAGAAGCCGACCATCTGGGCCGCGTTAAGCGCCAGAAAGCCGCGCATGACAAGGTCCAGCTGTGGCACCGTCTCGCGCGTCGACAGCAGGCCGCGCTGGAACAAAAGCAGCGTGCAACCGGTCAGGGCAAAGCCGATCATCGACGATACCCGCGACCAGGCCGGCGACTCCGGCCACAGCAACTGGAAGCCGACGCCGCTAAACGCAATCATTGAAAGTGCATTAGCGGCCACGAACAGCACGTAATAGAAATAGGTGCGGTCGCGCAGTGAAACGAACAGCAGGAAATTGTACAAGCCGAGCGCGAACAGCATGCCGAAATAGAGCGATTGCCCGATATATTCATGCAGGCTTTCGCGGCTGAATACCTGCGGTTCCCATAGCTTGGTCGGAATGTCGAGCGAGGTGCTGGATGCGACGCGCAGGTAATAAGTCTGCTCCGATTCCGCGGCAATGCGCAGTGGGAAAACGAAGTGACGATGGTTGTACGGCCGTTCCGCAAACGGCTTCATATGACCCGTCGAGATACGCGCGAAACCAGAACCGACCGGCGTGTACAGGTCGACGTTGTGCAAATGCGGAAAGGGAATTTCAATCAGGCGGTCGATATCGCGCTTGGTGCCATTCCCAATAGTGATGCGCAGCCAGATCGCCGATTGGCGCAGGCCGAAGTTGAGCGAGTCAGTTTTTTGTTTCGACCGGGTAAAGCGCGTCTGAAAATCGCGACTGTTGATCTGATCGATGGTCCATTCCTGGTCGACGTCTTCCAGCATCCACCAGTATGGCGTCATGTTGACCGGCTTGGGACTGGGGTTGCCATCCAGTCGAAGATCCGCCGCATGCGCATTCATGCCGGTCAGCACGGTCAGCAAAATGGCAAAACATGCAAGAAAACGAGTTACAGACGCCATACAGATACCCGCTAGATAAAGCCCAAAAATTACTAATTAGAAACCTTACTTATCGTAGCAGTATATGCAGGACAAGTCTGCCGACGTCTGCGAAAACGCAAACCGTCCAATAGCGTTTCATGCTTGAAAAATCGCCATTTCTTATCGGAAATCAAATAAGATCGCTGAAAATAAAAAGACGCTCTGCACAGAGCGCCATTAACGGGGAGCGATCATTGATTTCAAACCTGCAACATGAAGCGGTCGTCATCGGCAGCGGTTTTGGCGGCGCAGTCATGGCCGCGCGGCTCTCGAAACGCTGGCCCGGCAAGGTATTGCTGCTCGAGCGCGGCAAGGAATATCCTCTCGGCGCTTATCCGCGCAGCCCAAACGACATGGCCGACAATGTCTGGTGTCCGCAAGGTGATAGCGTAAAGCGGCCACGCGCAGTGCATGCGCGCAAGGCCGCACGAGGGCATCTTGCGGGCATGTTCGATATTCGGCATTTCGACAAGATCGATACCGTCACTTCGGCGGTGTACGGTGGCGGATCGCAGATCTATGCCAACGTCTTCCTGCGGCCACCGGAAGCGGTATTTGAACAGGGCTGGCCGACGAGGCTATGCCGTGCTGCGCTGGCACCGTATTACGACGTGGCTCAGCAGGTGCTCGGTGCGCGTACGGTGCCCCCTGCCGTCGGTCCAGACGATCGTCGCTACATCAAGCGCACCGAACAATTCCAGGCCTTTGCCCGGCACGCCAGCCTGCCAACCAAATTGGCTGAAATCTGCGTTTACTTCGGCAACGAGTACAGCTATCGCGGCGGCGACAAGCCGGTGCCGCTCGGCGTGCAGCAACCTAATCGTTATGGCGCGCTGCAGACCTCCTGCACCTACTGCGGTGAATGCGACATCGGCTGCAACGTGCAAGCCAAGAACTCGGTCGATCACAACTACCTGCATGTGGCGCGCAATCGCTATCAGGCAATCGTGCGCACGCAATCCGTGGTAGAGCGCATCGTTCCCTTGAATGCGGCGCAGGACGACGATCCGGACGGCGACGGTTATCACGGTTATCGCGTGGTATTCCGCAATGTGCAAACCGGAGATACACATGAAGTGACCACGCATCGCGTGATCGTGTCGGCCGGCACGCTCGGCACCAGCGAATTGCTGTTGCGCTGCCGCGATGTGCACCGCACGCTGCCGCGCATTTCCGAACGGCTCGGCCAGCAGTTTTCCGGCAACGGCGACTTCCTTGCATTCGCGATCGACGGCAAGAAGGAAATCAATTCCACCTACGGCCCGGTGATCACCCAGTACACCGACCATCATCTGTTCAAGGACCTCGACCGCAGCAAAGCCTTCGTGCTGGAGGATGCCAGTTATCCGACCCAGGCCGGCTGGGCCACCGCAGCACTCGGTCCGGTGATGAATCCATTCCAGATGCTGTGGCGGACCATCAAGCAGGTTACCGCCTATGCGTTCGACCGCTACTATCCGGGCCGCAAGAACAGCAGCGTCGGCTACCTGATCCAGAAACTACTGTCGCACGATCTCTCGCAATACAGCGCGGTACTGCTCTGCATGGGGCTCGATAATGCCAAGGGCGTGCTACGCCTGAACAAGCAGGGCTATCTCGATCTCGACTGGGCGCAGGACAGCAACCGCCCGCTGTACGACGCCATTCTCAATCTCGGCGAGCGCTTTACCCAATTCATCGGCGGCCGGCATTTCCTGCCGATGCCGAACTGGCTGTGGCCGATGAAGAACAATGTCACCGTACATCCGCTTGGCGGCTGCGCGCTGGCCGATTCGCCGGAACAAGGCGTCGTCAGCGCAAAGGACGGCAGCCGCGGCCAAGTCTTTGGCTATCTTGGACTGTACGTCGCCGACGGCTCCCTGATGCCGACCGCGCTCGGCGCCAATCCGGTCGCAACGATCACCGCGCTCTCTGAATGGATCGCGCATGAAATCACCGGCGCCATGCCGGATGCAGACTTGTAATGTTCAGCAAAAAGCCTCTGGCATTCCGAATGCAATGAGGCGTCTCCAGCCGCATAAAGATCGGCCGGATGCATGTCCTCGCTGCGATCGCAACCAGAGGCGGTATGCCATCGCATTTCCATCTATCCCAGGGAACAAAGCACATGCCCAACGACCTGCATAGCGTCAACATCGAATTCGCCGAAGCGATGAAAGGCTACGTCAGCGCCGAAGCTACCACCTTCGCCGACGGCTACAAGGAAGGCGAACAAGCCGGTCATGCGCTCGCATTGCACGTGACCGTGCGCATCACCGACCTGCACGCCTTCCTCGACACGCCTGAACATGCTGGCACGCTGAGCGGCCATGTCGACTGTCCGCTGCTCGGCGGGATCTGTCCGGTAAGCGCAGGCATCTTTCGGCTGATGCCCAACACCGCCGACCGCGACCGCAAGGTGATGTATTACCAGGTGTACTGCACTACGCCGCAAGGGGAACGTTTCACTTTCGTCGGCGAGAAGCAGGTCCAGCACACCGCGCCGCTTGATCTGTGGCATGACACCACTACGCTATTCGTTAATGTGTTTCACGGCCACATCGATCCTGCTCAGCCGGCGCAAGCAACGCAATGGTTGAGCGGCATCATCAGCCTTGGCCTGATGGATTTCATGCAGGTCTTGCGCGGCATGCGCGCGACGGACGGCAAAGGAAAAACCAGCGTGGCCGGCCTGATGGCTTTCGGTGAATTCTTCGCCGGAAAACTATGGGACGTGTATGGACCGCACCTGCCTCCAAAACCCAACCAGCCGCAACGGCGTTACGCGAAATGTACTACCGAAGGCGTGCAGGGCGCCGACATCACGGTGCATCCGTTTACGACCGCCGATGGTCTCGGCCTTGATCTGACGCGCTTCTCGCGCGGCGCTTCCGACGACGTCGTGCTCATCGTGCACGGCCTGACCAGTTCGTCGGACATGTTCATCATGCCGGAACATCAGAATCTGGTGCAGACGCTGCTCGACCAGGGCTATGCCGATGTATGGACGCTCGATTACCGCGGCAGCTGCCGCTATCCGTACAACCTGGTGCGCAGCCGCTACAACTTCGATGATATTGCGCTGTTTGATCATCCCGCCGCGCTGGCCGAACTGCGCCGCCACATCGGGCCGCATCGACGCGTGCATGTCGTCGCGCATTGCGTCGGCGCGCTCACGATGGCCATGAGCTTGTTCGGCAAGACGGTGCAAGGCGTGACGAGCGTCATTCTTAACAGCGTCGCGCTGACACCCTACGTACCGGGCTGGTCCACGCTCAAGCTGGCGCTCGGGCCGTGGGCATCCGACTACCTGCTCGGTATCGAATATTACAACCCGAGCTGGCGACGCCAGCCCGGCTGGTCGGTCGGCAAGTTGCTGGCAATGGGCGCCGATTTGATGCATCAGGAATGCGACTCGCCGGAATGCCACATGCTGAGCTTCATGTGGGGCGCAGGCAAGCCGGCGTTGTTCAATCATGCCAACATGATGAAGGTCACGCACGACCGCCTCGGCGATCTGTTTGGCGGCGTCGACGTGCATTACTACCGGCACGTGCACAAGATGGTCACCAGCGACCACACCGCCGTCAAGTACGAACGCGGCGATCCGCGCTATGCGGCGCTGCCCGACAACTACATGAAGCATGCCGCCGAGATCAAGACGCCGATTTTTTTTATCCAGGGACAGGATAACCGCGTGTTTGCCGATTCCAACATCCGCTGCCACGAGCGTCTCGACAAGATCGTCCCCGGCCGTCATAAGCTGCATGTCTTTCCCGGCTACGGCCATCAGGACATCTTCATGGGAAAAGATGTCGCGAAGGACATCTTCCCGCACCTGATCAGCTTCCTGCGGGAGCACAGCCATGCTTGAGACCGCACTGCCGCCGGGGCTGGTCCTGTGGCCGTCCGGCACGGCCCAGAAAAACCGGCTGTGCGTGCTCATCAGCGACATTCACTGCACCGACTGCACAGTTGGCAACCAGACCGCGTCGGAGACGGACTGGCAGCTGTTCTTCGAGCAGATGGAATTTGCCGTCTGCAATCCCGGCGACAAGGCGCGGACGCCGGACGAACAGCGCATCGACGAACTGCTGTTGATCCTTAATGGCGATATCGTCGACCTGATCCGCAGCAGCAAATGGGCCGAAGCGGGTGTCTATCCGTGGAACCGCGACGACCCGCGCTTTGTGGAAATTGTGATGGCAATCATGCGCGATATCGTCATCATCCATGCAAACGAGCGGCCGGAACACAGCGAGCAGCCGTACTCCGGCTTCTTCTACTGGATGCGTCAAAGTCTCGCCAAGCTGCGCAAGAACCAAATCACCGTCACCATCATCCCCATCGTCGGCAATCACGACAAGGAACTGCAGGTCGTGGCCGATGCACGCCAACTGTTCTATGAAGAATGCCTAGGCCTTACTTCCATCGACATCAGCGACAGCTATCGCCAATGGGTGGCCGCGCAGATGGGTACCGCGAAGGACGAGCTGTACCCCAGCCTGCCGTTCTACGTCGCCGACACCGGCCTGCGTCTGCTCGCCACACACGGCCAGTGGCGCGACGGCGACAATGCACGCGCCACCGCAGGCTGGAAACTGTCACGCGGCTGGCAGCCGCAACAATGGAAAGAAGAGCAGTACCGCCCCTTCAGCGATCCCTGTTTCGGCGACACGGTCGCGTCCGGCATGCTGTCACGCTTCATCTGGGCGATGGTGCGCACCATCGACAAGAACATCCCCGGCGCCAACCGCATCTGCAACCTGTTAGATGAAATGGACCTGTACCGGCCGTCGGTGTCGGCGGTGGTGCGCTTGCTGAGCGAATCGCGCCGCCTGTCCTTGAAGTCTTCCGAGGCAAAAGGAATGCATGCCCAGGTGCTGCGCTGTTTCCGTGAAAGCCTGGTCGAATGGATGGCGCACCAGGAAACCTGGGACAGCGCCGCCGGCACCACCAAGTGCGGCTTGTACGTGCTGAATTTCCTCACACGTTTTCAGTGGTACTGGCTCGACATTTCGCTGATGCGCCTGATGGCGAAGATGCAGGAACCGGAAGCCAACATCAAGGACAACGCGTTGTTCGGACTGCCGGCATTCCAGCAGCAGTATCGCGCACTTGGTCTGCGTCTGCATGTCGAGGGTCACACGCACGTGGCGCTCGAAGCCGATCTGCAATTTGAAAAGCTGCGGCAGGGGCGCAACAACTACGCCTATATCAATCTTGGTGCATGGCGCGATTCCATTCTGCCGAAGCGCAATCGCGGGTATCGGCGACGGGGGATTGGGCGCGCGTTGTTTATCTTTGATCTTGCGCGGCTGGCGGGTACGGAGCCGGAGGATAGCTACCGGTTTTATGCGCGGGATATGACGAGCTGGGGGGATAGGTTGGATAGTTGGTGAGGCTTGGGGCGAATTGGGTGCCATGAATATGGGATTGCGAGCTTGGGCGATATCCATTCTCATGAGGTGCCGTATTTCACGAAAATTTATGAATCGGTTATACGGCAGATTTCTGGAAAAGACATGTTTAAACAACGGATTGCAACGATGCGATTGATCGGGTTAGGCGGACAGCTTGCCGGGTTAATCAGACAGTTGCTGTCCGTCTAAATCTAGTTAGATTCCATGCATACGAGCCTCACAACGCGCGCGAATATTGTCCTTATATTGCTTTGGACGGGAATCCTCGTCGGAATGATGGCTATGAATTGGCCTCAACCGCTGGCTCCCATAGGCCTCGCTTTTGTGCTCGGGATAGCTGCGGGGTTGCTGCAAACGCATGCCATGAGAGATATGCGGGACCAATTTCGAAACGCAAATTCCGCTAAGGAAGTGCGGCGCATCCTGATTTCGACCCGATCAGGTAAATTGGCGGTCGTATTGCTATGGGGTACAGCAGTAGGCATGCTTGTTTGGGCTTTTCTTTTGGTGCCGAAAAGCCCATTAGCTTTATGGATTCCTGCATACGCATCATTTGCATTTGCACGTGAATTGGCTGCTTTACCTGCAGTTATGCGACTTGGAGTTTCAACATGATCACATCTAACTTGTCGCTGCACACTGTCACCTGCGGCGCAGGTGAGCTTACGCGTTAGGCCGCTGCATCGGGGAACAGTGGCCTGCTTTGTTCCCCCCCCCCCACAACCAACCACTACCTATTGGGTTTACCTATCCTAAAGGAGGGCGTAAAGATGAAAGACGCAATTCGTTTCATCAAGCATATCTTTCGCAACACCGTGAAATTCGGCGGGTGCAAAATGTGCTCTTGCACGAGTTACCACACATCAGAAAATGATTGGCAATTTTGCGATTGTGGGCACAACAGATCTATGCATGAACACTAAGTTTCAAGCGCGGTAGGTTGGGCACGGTCTTTCGTGCCCACGCGGACTCCGGATAAACTTCATTGCCATGTCACGTTACCGTCGCGCTTCCATTTCAAATGGTAGTTATTTTTTTACAGTAGTCGCTTATCGTCGACGGCCGATTTTATGCGACGACGCGATTCGTAACGCGCTGCGTACGGCCATTGAAACGGTGCGTGCGACGCGACCGTTCGCCATTGATGCGTGGGTGCTGTTACCGGATCATTTACATTGCATCTGGACTTTGCCGGAACAGGACGCCGATTTCTCGACGCGCTGGATGATGATTAAGCGCTTGGTGTCGTTGGCTTGCGGGGGAACGCTATCATCGCGCCGATTGGATGACGCCATCAAAACGCAAGCACGGCGAATCCACGATCTGGCAACGGCGATTCTGGGAGCACCAGATTCGCAACGAAGATGATTTTCGCCGGCATGCGGATTACATTCATTTCAACCCGGTGAAGCACGGCAATGTAGAACGTGTGGCGGAGTGGCCCTATTCGACGTTTCATCGATTTGTCCAGGCTGGGATATATACGCATGACTGGTCGAATGCGGGAGATGTCGAAGGAATGGCATATGATTGACGCTTACCGCGTGGGCACAAAAAGCCGTGCCCACCCTACAAGGCTACAAGGCTGAACAACGACAACCTGAGGAGAGCCAGATGAGCATCATTATGGGGAACGACGAATTCATCCTGTATATACGAAAGAACTTTCCGTCATGTCGCACTCCAAATGACCAGTTAGGAAAAACGATCTGGCACTGGCTGGAGAGCAATGACGCCACCGCAGAAATTGTTGAACGGGACCGGGCCTGCGAGTGGGGAAGCTCCGACACAGTTACTTCTGAGACGTCCTTGCCAAAAACAGCCACTCAGTTTCGGTTCGCCAGGGCTACACTGCCGCGTTTGTTTGCCTTTTTAGACACGGTTAATGTCGCCTGAACGCATAACCAGCCGCTTATTCGAACCCTCCTGACGTCGCGCCGCTTGGCGCGGTAGGTCGGGCTAACAGTTCATCAGCCGAACCTACCGCACTACAGGACTGGTATCGCATTTTTCGTCGTTACCATGTCATGTAAAGCGCCTCGGAGGGTGGAGTGTCTACCTATCGAGGTGCCCGAACTTCAGGGATCACTTCTTTCAATCGTCATCATGGGGACCTCGTTCAGCCACCGTTGCCGCCGGTTGGTCGATGAGCGCTGTCCCTGACGGTGCACTTTCCCACTGAAGCCACCAGAAGCCCAGCACTGCCACCAACATCAGGGCGGCAACCATCCGCCATGCGCTGCGGATGCCTTCTTCCGGAAGCCCCGGCTTGCGGCCGGTGATCATGCTGCGAACGAGGTTTTCCTTGTGCAGCCAGCTACTCAGCAGTACGGCGATGATATGCACGCCGACGAGGGTTAACATCAGGTTGGCCGCGGCTTCGTGCACCTCTTCCAGCCATTCCCCCGAGATGTCGTTATAGGTTCCCCAGCCGGATGCGGTGACGGCGAGCGCAAGACCAAGCAGCGCGACGATGGCAAGCGCACCGGCAGGGTTGTGTCCGGTGTGATGCTCGGGTTGTCCGCGCAGCATTGCGGCGAGATAGCGTGCTACTGCCTTCGGACCGCGTACGAAGCTGGAAAAGCGCGCATGGCGTGTGCCCATCATGCCCCAGACGATCCGGAACATCACCAGGCCTGCCATCGTGTAGCCTAAGGTCACATGCAGCAGACGCCAGTGTTCGCTCTCCGCGGTCAGGTAGGCGCCGCCGAAGCTGAGCACCATCAGCCAGTGGAAGAGACGGACGGGGAAATCCCATACGAGGATGGGGCGCTGCGCATCAGCGCGGGATTCGGATATCGTGCTCATTGAATGCTCCTTGATCGGCTCGGGGATGGCAGGCGCTGCAGTTCGCGGCGCTTTTGACTGCCGGTAGCTTCCAGGTGGACGCGGACACTTCGTCGTGTTTTCGGATGAACCACGCCGACCGGGTGATGCGGTCGTCCGGCGGCACTTCACGTACGCGCTTGTAAGTGCCGGCATTCGCGGCGAGCCAGGTGTCGATTTTTTTCACCGTTGCCGCGTCCAGCGACGCGTCGGTACCGTAATGACGAGGCAGATTGTTCATCAGGCGTTGCCATGATGCTGCGGGCAGCATGCCGGGCGGGTAAGCGACATGGCAGCCGGAACATTCCTGCTGGTATTGGGGCAATAGCGGCACTCTGGTGGCGCGATGGTCGTCAGCCATCGCTGTGCCGGCAATGCTGAGGGCGGCGCTCAGCCCGAACGCGATCTGCCGGATTGAGAAGGGAAGCTTGAGTGACATGGTTGGTTCTCCGTATAAGGTGAATAAGGTGCAGCTGCTTAGGGCTTCAGCGTCATCAGCCAGCTCAATATGTCCGCCTTTTCCGCGTCGGTGCATTCGCGCCCGACAACGTCGTTACAGTTGCGGCGGAACCATTTCTCCGTCTTGGCAGGGTCCGAGAAACGCTCAGGGTTGAATGCCGGTGCCATCGCATTGATCGGTTTGCCAGTCGACGCATGCTTGCCGGTTTGTGTTGGCAGAGTGCCGTGGCACGAGGCGCAACTCCATTCCCGGCCATGGCGGGTAGTGAAGAATTGCTGGCCGCGTGCCGGCACGCCAGGCGAGCCGGCACGGGCCGCATAGCCAGATAACAATTCCGTCGGGGTTGCTGCCTGGGACACAGGTGTCAGAAGGGCGCACGCCACACCAGCAGCAGCGAGCGAAGCGCGTCCGAAGTGATGTAAGGACAAAAGGCTCATGGAAACTCCTTAAATTTGGTGTTTCCATGGTGGCGGCCGCACCTTAAGGTATTCTTAACACCTTAACGGTCATGCAGATTGCTTCGTATCCAGAGAATTTCATTCATGATGCGCAAACTGTTTTATCGAGTGCTTGTATTGGCGGTGATGTTCGCGTCAAGTTCATTGGCCTTCGCCGCAAGCGACTACGTTCATCTGTACGGCGACCCGGCTACGGAGTCCTCCGCTGGACGCACCATCGTGATCACGCCCGAAACACCATATGTGAATGTCGAAGGCGGCGAAATCATCCGCTTCGTTGTCGGCACGCGCAGCTTTGCGTGGAGTTTCAACGTGGCGCGCACGGTTCAGGCGTTCGATCTGAACGAGGTGGCGCCGGCCGGGCTGCTCCAGCGGACGGTACGTGCCTACGTTTCGACCGATCCGAAGTACTGGGAAGCGAACTGATAGGCATGTGGGAAATATTTGAGCCTTGTCATGGTGCGGTAATACGAGCGCGATATCATTCTTCCATCTGCTGTACATGCAACCGATATGCATGATGGCAGTCAGGTGTGCCGTCGATCCCGGATAGACACGGGGCGGCACACCAACCCCCCTCCTGTGGTATCTCCGATCCCATCCTTGCGGCCCCTGTTGTTCGATCAATCGATTGGGTGACCTGTAATCATCCGATGCATGCAAGCTGACCTAAGCAGTGCCGTAGTGCATTCAACTTGAGGTTACGCAAGTCCAGCTGCGTTTTCGCAATGCTTCTGAACGGACCTCTAAAAAAATCTGTCCAAAGCGATTACGTTTGACGCGGCGTACGGCTGCAACAGAAAAGAGAACACGATGAAAAATCCTTGGTTGAAAAAGAATCCCTTGCTCAGCATGTGGCTGAGCGGCGCGAATGCGGTGGCTGGTTCCGTCCGCAGTCGTGCGACGGCGGAGGGTAAGCGTCAGGCAACAAACGCGATGACGAACGGCATGAAGCAGGCAAGCGATTTCTGGAGCGGGATGCTGGTTGCCAAGCCGCCCGCGAAAAGAAAGAAAAAGCGCCGTTGAGCCGCAGTTAGGGTGGCTCTGATCGGCGCGTATTCATTCACTTCAATTCAATGTAAATCACTCAGGAGGATCCACCATGAAACGCACAGCAACGGCTGCCTGGAGCGGCGGTCTGAAAGATGGCCGTGGCACGATTTCGACCCAGAGCGGCGTGCTATCGAATACGCAGTATGGGTTCAAGACCCGCTTTGAGGAAGGGCCGGGCACCAATCCGGAAGAACTGATTGCGGCGGCACATGCAGGCTGCTTCACGATGGCGCTGTCGGCGCAATTGGGCGAGGCGGGATTGACGGCGGAAAGTCTCAAGACGGAAGCGGCGGTCACGCTCGACAAGAGCGATGACGGATTCACGATTACGGCCGTGCACCTGACTCTTACCGCAAGAGTGCCCGGCGCGGATCAGGAGGCGTTCGATACGGCCGTCGATAACGCCAAGGCGGGATGCCCGGTCTCGAAGCTATTGAATGCAGAGATCACCTTGACGTCGAAGCTGGAAACCTGACGTCCGTCGAACGCCGCCGTCCTTGTCACGGACGCGCGGCGTCACCCCACACCTGATGCATGCGGAAGCGGACACCTGCCTGTTCCTCACTCAGCATTTCCCGCACGGCATAGCCTTCCTTCGACGTATTGCGACGCACTGCAGCCGGCAGCAGTGCGCCGTCCGCGCCAACCAGTGCGTGCACGATGGGCGCCGTACTGTTTTCGCCCTTGCCGGACACGACGCCGATTTCGCCGCTGGCTAGTCGCACGACCGCGCCGGTCGGGTAGATGCCGAGCACGCGGATGAAGCAGGCGGTGAGCATGGGGTCAACGCTTTGATGGTCGGCCAGCAGGATGTCGCTGAGTGCTTCGTTGGGCAGTAGTGACTTGCGGTAGCTGCGCGTGGACACGCGTGCGCAATAGCGGTCTGCCAAAGAAATGATCTTGGCATTAAGCGGGATGTCGTCGCCGCGCTTGCCGGATGGGTAGCCGCTGCCGTCTTCGTTCTCATGGTGCAGCAGCACGTAGTCGAGCCAGTCCTGGTCGTCAATGCCTGCCTGCTTCAGAATAGTCACGCTTTCCTGCGGATGATTGCGGATGACGGCGAGTTCCTGCGGCGAAATCGCATTGAGCCGGCTCTGCAACTGTTCATGCTTGTGCAGCATGCCGACATTCATCGTTAGCGCGGCTGCCATGATGGACAGGATTTCGTGCGGCCCCTTGTCCAACGCGCGCGCCACCAGCATCGCGACCACGGCGCTATCGATGCAGTGGCGCACCGCATAGCTGCCTTCGTCCTGGTTGTGCAGAATACAGGCCAACGCAACGCCCGGATCGGCATCGACGGCGGACATCAATTGCGTGGCGACCGCAAGCAGTTGTGCCTGTGCTCCCGATTCCTGCGACAGGTTGAACAGCAGGTGTTCGAGCCGGCGATGGGCCTGGTTAATCTGGCGCAGTACAGGCTGGGATGCCGGCTGTTCGGGAGCCGCACTATCCGGCATGGCAGCAGGGCGATGTTCCATGAGTTTTCCTTTCGGCCTGAATGGGGGGCACGGCTTGTTGGCAAGAAGACAATGCCGGATCAATAGTCGGACTAGCGTACCAAGTCATTGTATGTGCGTGGCTGCAAGATTTCATTAAATTGTTGGAACTTAGAAACTTTTCTGGTGTTCATATTATTTCCTTAAGGAAATAATCGGTGGAAAAGCGGTATGATACAAACGTCTCCACCTCCTGCTTTCTATGGCCACCATCACCAACCAGCGTCTTGCCAACCTGCGTTCGCTCGTGGTCGATGACATGGCCTCGATGCGGCAAAACATTCGCACGCAACTGGGCCAGCTCGGCATCCCCCACGTCGATCAGGCGTCTACGCCGGACGAGGCAATTCGCTTCATCCGCAATAACAGCTACGACATCATCCTGTGCGACTACAACCTGAACCGGGAAACCAACGGGCAGCAGATGCTCGAATTCCTGCGTTCGCAAAACATTCTTCCCGTGTCGACCATGTTCATCATGGTGACGGCTGAAACAAGCTATGACCTGGTGGCCAGCGCCGCCGAATTCCAGCCCGACGCCTACATGGTGAAACCGCTGACCGGCGGCAAGCTGCTGGAACGCATCGAGCGCTTGCTGGATAAGCAGAATGCGCTGCGTCCCATCATGGGACGACTCAATTTGAAAGACGTCGCCGGCGCTGTCGCGGAATGCGACCGCGTGCTGCAAACCCAGCCGAAATGGGCGATCGATGTGCTCAAGCTCAAGGGCAGTGCCTTACTGGACCTTGGCAAGCCGGAAGACGCGCGCAAGGCCTACGACATGGCGCTGGGAGTGCGAGACGACTTGGTATGGGCAAAGATCGGCATCGCGAAGTGCCATCAGATTGCCGGTGAACTGGACAAGGCCAAGGAGGTCGTGCAGGAGGTGCTTGAGGTGAATGCCAAGTATGTCGTCGCATACGACCTGCTGGCCAAGGTCGCCGAGGCGCAGGGCAATGAACAGGAAGCGCTGGACGCCTTGAACCGTTCGTATGAAGTGGTTCCTTCCGCGCGCCGCAGTCGCATGGTGGGCGATGTCGCCTACCGTACCGGCGACCTGGAGCAGGCGCGCACCGCGTTTGACCGCGCCCTGACGCACACCAAGGGTTCGCTTACCGCGCAGCCTTCGGACATGCTGTCGCTGGCGCAGGTGCACGTGGATGCCGGCGATGCGCAGAGCGCCTTGCAGCTGCTGTCCACCGCGCCCAAGCACTATGCGGAATCAGATGCCTTTGTTGCCACGCAGGCGGCGGTGCAGGCGCAGGCGCATTTCAAGCTCGGCGATTTCGAGGCGGCCGAGCATGCATATAATCGCGCGAAAACCTTGACGGATACCACCCGCGCCGATGCCTCGGCGCTAGCCTTGGCCAAGGCCGCATTCACCACCGGGCGTGATGCGGAAGGCGCGGACATCTTGGCAAAAGCCGTGCGCGCGGACCATGAAAACAGTCGGCTGGTGTCGCTGGCCCGCAAGGTTCTGAAGGATAGCGGCAAGGAAGACATGGCGGCCGACATCGTGGACCAGGCACTCAACCAGGTCCACGCGATCGTTGCCGATGCCAATGCCCTCATGCGTAAGGCGCAGTTCGACGAATCACTGGCGAAACTCGAAGAAGCCTTGCAGAGCATGCCGGAGAACACGGGCGTGCTGCTGGCGGCGGCGCAATTGCATTTGCTGTGGATGAGCCAGAAAGGCTTGAATCTTGACTACGTGGCGCGGGTCAACAACTACCTCGCCAAGCTTGATGTGCTCATGCCGGGTAACGAACGCGTGTCGAAAATGTACCGTTTCATGCGCGAGACACTGAGCCGCGCCAAGAAAGATTAGGCATGGACATCAAGCTGGCCGCCGTGATCGTGCACGACATCAAGAATGCGCTCGGCGCGCTCGAAGGCGCACTGGAAGAAATGACCGTGCAGCCGACGCGCGAGCAGGCGGTGGCCGCACACGAAACCTGTTCATCGCTGCGCGAGAAGCTGATCGGTTTTCTGACCTTGTACAAGTCATCCGAGCAGGGATTGAACGCGCAGGTCGAGGCGCTCAATCCCGAGGATTTTCTCAGTGGTTTGCTGCGCGGGCGCATCAGCCAGCGGAAGGATGTGCGTATCTCGCTGAATACGACAGACATGCCGGTGCTGGGCTTCTTCGATGAAAATCTGGTCGGTCTGGCGCTGGAAGCCGCGCTGCAGAATGCATCGCGCTTTGCAAATACCCACATTGAAGTCGCCTGCACCAAAGCGGAAAACGGCGGACTGGAATTCAGCATTCGGGACGATGGTCCGGGACTCGGTGCCAAGGAAGAGAAGCCCTCGACCGGTCTAGGCATGGCGCTGTGCAGCGCGATTGCGCAGGCGCACCGCAAAGGCGAACGCCGCGGATCGGTATCGCTACAGGACCATCCAGCGGGCGGCGCCGTGTTCACGATGCGCCTACCGTGAATTGCGATAAGAACCCGTCTCTGTAGGGGCCGCCCGCAATCTTTAGGCGCCCTCTATCAAAACGGGTATTCGGCAGCCACCGCCGAAAAGCAGGAAATGGCTGCCGTGTTCCATGCTGCTATTTCAATCAGCGATAGATCTGCTGACCGTTGTGCGTGCGCCACTGCTCCTCGAAGTGCGTGGCATCTTCATCCGAACGCGGTTTCACGCCCATCAGGATGCCGCCTTCCTTCAGGCCGTTTTCATAACGCTTCACGCGCTCTTCCGGAATACCCCAGCCGATCAATGCGCCGAGCAGTCCACCCGATGCAGCACCGGCACCGGCGCCTGCCAATGCAGCAGCCAGCGGTCCGGCAATGACCAGGCCAAGTCCGGGCAGCGCGATGCTGGTCCCGGTCGCGGCAATTGCCGCCAGAGCCGCGCCCAGCGTGCCGCCGATCGCACCGCCGACGCCGGCGCCTTCCGCAGCCTTGTTGCCGAGTTCGGTCGTAGAGCCGCGGGTGTCGTTTGCAAAGTGCTTCTGGCGGGTTTCATCCGTCATGACAAGATTCAGGTCATTGGTGTCGTATCCACGGTCGGATACCGCCTGGTAGGCACGCTCCGCACTGTCGCGGTCGTAAAACAGACCCGTGACCATTCCCGAGTTATCTCTTGATGTCTGGTTCATCGCATTGCTCCTTTAGAAATTGATCCGCTCCGGATCTGGTTATGTGGAACAGGCACTCATGCTGGTGTTTATTAACAGAAAAGCACGTGCCAACATAGGAACAAAATCGGCTTGCGAAGTTCCAGACCGTTTCTTGCGCGCGGCCAATACGGCTCGGCATCTGCGGGGCGGTAGTTCTGCTGCACCGCACACCAATGCCCGTTCAAGCAACGCGCGTTTATGTCGATATAGATTGCAAGGGACATGTCGCAATGAAATAGCTGGTCGCGGGAGCACGCCTCGCGTATCGTACGAGCGTGGATTGACAGCAAGGTGGCAAACATAAAATAGCCGCCAACGAACAGAGCGAGGAAACAATGGGTATCAGTGTCACCTTTAACAGCGCGCACCGGATACTGCTCGCCTCGGAATTCTTCATGGCGCGCCGCCCGGTGGTCGATCGCCAGCAGAACTTGGTCGCGTACGAACTGATGTTCTGCAATATTGCCGCAGAGGGCGACACGACAATCGTTGACGATGGAGAGGATCAGCCAGCCTCGGCATCGGTAGTTGCCGACGTTTACCAGCACGGCATGAGCCGCGTCATCGGCGACCTGGTCGGCATTCTGTACATCGACGCAGCGGCGCTGATGAGCGATATCTTCCAGTTCCTGCCGCCGGAAAAAGTCATTCTCGAAATTGCCGGCATGTCGAGTGCAACACCGGAAATCCTGCAGAGGCTCACCGAACTGAAGCAAGCCGGTTTCCGCTTCGCGCTGGCGCTGACCTGTGAAATGAATGAGATCGACAAGTTGAAGTTGTTGCCATTAATGGAAGGCGTACGCGCCGACATCACTGGCAAAAGCATTCCCGAACTGGGCCGTTTCTGCAGTACCTATCGCGCGCATCAAAAGATGCTGCTGGCTGAAAAAGTCGATACCACCGAACAATTCAAGACCTGCTTCGACCTTGGTTTCGACTTCTTCCAGGGTTACTTTTTTACCAAGCCGGTCATTGCCGCAGGAAAGAAGCTGGCGCCGTCGCAACTCGCCATCACCGAACTGATGGCGCTGGTCTCATCGGATGCCGACACCTCTGCCATCGAACATGCAATCAAAAGCGATGTATCGCTCGGACTGAACCTGTTGCGATTGGTAAATACGCCAGCCATCAGCACGCATCGAATCGATTCATTGCGTCAGGCATTGATGGTGCTGGGCCGCAACCAGTTGCAACGCTGGCTGCAGATCATGCTGTATGCCGATCCGGGCGCAAAGGGTCCGACCATGCTGCCGCTTCTGGCGCAGGCCACGATGCGCGGCCGATTGATGGAGCTGCTCGCGCAGAAGCTCAAGCCGGGCAACCGCAGCATTGCCGATACTGCATTTACCGTCGGTATCATGTCCTTGATGGATACGCTATTTTCCATGCCGATGGAAGACATCATGCAGCAGATCCCGGTGGTGGACGAAGTGGGCGATGCGCTATTGCACCGGCAGGGCTACTTCGGCAAGCTGCTGTCGCTGGTCGAATGCACGGAATGGCACACCAAGACCGACGCGCTGCTGCGGGACACCATCCGTGAGCTGAGGCTGTCGCACAATGACCTGTACCAGCTGCAGCTTGCGGCGTTCGAGTGGAGCGATCACGTTACGCGCAGCGTGCATTGACATTGCCCCTTGCCTTTGCGTGAGCTTGCCCCTCCGGCGGTACTCGTTGTTCGCGGTGCAGTAAGACGACGTCTCGCGCTATTTTCTTGAGATGAACGGATTGCCTTCGATATAAAACCGCAGCGCCGCGTCTGCCCATTCCGCCGCATACGCCACACCGATGCGGGGGCGTGCCACGATGGAAAACGTTTCCCTGTGCGGCGGCTCGGCGATATAAAAATCATCGCTCAACAAATCATGTCCGTTCAGTTGCCGATCGATGCCGAGCGCGCGGCATAAGAGTCCCGGCCCTTTGGTATTGCCCTCAATGTTCGCTATCGGCTCCACCGCGCGCAGCAGGACTGCGGCGCCATGGCCTTCTGCTTCGGTCACCACGTTCATGCAATTGTGCATGCCATAGATCAGGTACACATACGCATGACCGGGCGGGCCGTACATGATGGCGGTGCGCGGCGTCACGCCTTTGGACGAATGCGAGGCAAGATCGTGTGCGCCGACATAGGCTTCGGTTTCCACGATCCTCGCGCGACGTTCGACGCCATCCTGCACGTGCACCAGGTGCTTGCCGAGCAGTGCCCTGGCGACATCTTCCGTACTGCGTGCGTAGAAGCTGCGTGGCAGTTTCGCATGGCGTTTCATGTAGCCATCCGTCAAAGTTGTATTACCAGGTATCGACGAATGGTCGTTTCTTGCCGCGTCGCTGTGGCGCGGGCGGTGCTGAGCGCAAGCCGCGCAGTATCCAGCGGCGCGATTCCAGCGGATCGATCACATCGTCGATTTCAAGAAACGACGCCATGTTGATCGCCTTTCCGCTTTCATACGACTGGCCGACCATCTTGTCGAACAGCGCCTGACGCTCTGCCGGGTCTGCAAGGGCTTCGAGTTCCTTGCGATAACCAAGCCGCACCGCGCCTTCCAGTCCCATCGCGCCGAACTCGCCGCTCGGCCACGCTACGGTAAAGAAGGGGGCATGGAAACTGCCGCCCGCCATTGCCTGCGCGCCGAGCCCGTAACCCTTGCGAAGAACGATGGTGAAGAAAGGCACGTCGATGCTGCCTGCGGTGACAAACATGCGCGACACATGGCGCACCATCGCCGTCTTTTCTGCCTCCGGGCCCACCATGAACCCTGGCGTATCGCACAGCGAAAGCATCGGCAGATCGAACGCGTCGCACAGTTGCATGAAACGAGCAGCCTTGTCGGCAGCATCCGCATCAATGGCGCCGCCAAGGTGTTTAGGATTGTTTGCCATCAAGCCGAAGGCACGACCCTCGATGCGGATCAGGGCGGTGACAATACCAATGCCGAAGCTGCGGCGCAGTTCGAGCACGGAATCCTTGTCCGACAGCGTGTCGATCACCGTGCGAATGTCATAGGAGCGCAAACGGTTTTCCGGAATCAGGCGCCGCAGATCGCGCTGGTCGGCGCATTCCCAATCGCTTACTGCCCCCTGGAAATAGGACAGATATTTTTTTGCGGCACGTACCGCTTCCTCTTCATCTTTCACTACGATGTCGATCACGCCATTCGGCGCCTGCATGGCGACCGGTCCGACCTGTTCCGGCTCAAACACACCGAGGCCGCCGCCTTCAATCATCGCTGGCCCGCCCATGCCGATAGTCGCGTTTTCGGTCGCGATGATGACATCGCAGCAGCCGAGGAAGGCGGCGTTGCCGGCGAAACAACGGCCGGACACGATGCCCACGCGCGGCACCAGCCCGCTCAGTTTGGCAAAATTGATGAAGGACATCACGTCGAGCCCGGCGACCAGCATCGCATCGGTATCACCCGGACGCCCGCCGCCGCCTTCGGCAAACAGCACGACCGGCAGCCGCCACTGCTCGGCAAGCTGGAACATGCGGTCGGTCTTCTTGTGGTTCATCATGCCCTGCGTGCCGGCGAACACGGTGTAGTCGTACGACAGCACCATGCAGCGTGCCTTGTCGTCGTCGAACAGCGCATCGTTAATGTTGCCGATACCGGCGACCAGCCCGTCGGCAGGGCTGATACGGATGAGTTCGTCCACCGGACGACGACGTCGCTGTGCGGCAATCGCGAGCGCACCGTATTCGATAAAGCTGTCGGCGTCGCACAGGTCGGCGATGTTTTCCCGCGCGGTGCGCTGGCCGGTCTTGCGTCGCCGTGCGACCGCGTCAGGGCGTGCATCGTCCATGCCGACCGCATGGCGTTGCAATACTTCGGCGAGATCAGGGCGGATCGCATCAGGATCGATGTCCTCGGCATGGATGGCGTGCTGCGCATCGATGTCGGCTGGTTCGATATAGAACATCGGATGACCGTGGAACAGCACGTCGCCCTTTTGCACATTAACGGCACGCACGATACCGGCGGTGCCGGCGTGCACGATGTGTTCCATCTTCATCGCCTCGATCACCGCGACCTGTTGGCCGGTGCGCACCACGTCGCCTTCCTTGACGTCGATCGACACGACCGAGCCCTGCATCGGCGCGGCGATGGCAAGTGTGTCTTCCGGGGCTTCGGCGGACACATGCGTTACGGCGCTGGATGCACCATCCTGCGCGTCCGCATACAGCCTGCGGTGAGCGCCATCTTCCTCATCGATCAGGGCAGCGATGTGCTCTTCCACAAAGCGGGTATGCACACGGTTGGCAATGACATCCGGGCGCGTCAGCAGGTTTTGCAGGAAGCCGATATTGGTGTCGATGCCTTCAATCCGAAATTCGCACAGCGCACGATAGGCGCGCGCGACGACGTCCGGAAAACGACCGGATGGCGATGAAGCGATCAGCTTGGCCAGCAACGAATCGAAATTCGGGCTGCTGGTGTAACCGCCGTAGCCGAAAGTATCAACGCGAATGCCGGGACCGGACGGTGGTTCGAATGCGGTCAGCGTGCCACCCGATGGCTGTGCATTGCCTTGTGCGTCCATGGTTTCCATATTGATGCGCAACTGCAACGCGAAGCCGCGCGGCGCGGGAATCTCGTGTTGGGTCAGGCCGAGCTGGATCAGTGACTCGCCATTGGCAAGATGCAGTTGCGCCTTGACCAGATCGATGCCAGTTACTTCTTCCGTAACGGTGTGTTCGACCTGCAGGCGCGGATTGGCCTCGATGAAGAAAAACGCCGCATGTTCGCTGTGATCCTCGGCATCCACCAAAAATTCAAAGGTGCCAAGGCTGGCGTAGCGCACCGATTGCGCCAGGCGCACTGCGGCGTCGATGATGTTGTCGCGCAGTGCGTGGGGCAGGGTGGGGCTGGGCGCTATTTCGACCAGCTTCTGATTGCGCCGCTGCAGCGTGCATTCGCGCTCCCACAGGTGACTCACGCCGCCGCTGCCGTCGCCGACGATCTGTACTTCGATGTGGCGTGCGTTGGCAATGAATTGCTCCACATAGACATCCGCGCAAGCAAATGCCGCGCGTGCTTCCGATTGACAGCGTGCATAGGCTTCCTGCAAGTCTTCCACGCGATGCACGCTGCGCATCCCGCGTCCGCCGCCGCCAGCGACCGCCTTGATCATCATCGCGCCGGAGCCAAGTGATGCAAAGAAGTCCTGCGCTTCTTCGAAGCTGGTGGGGCGACTGGTACCTGCGATCACCGGTACCTTGCAGCGTTCGGCCAGTGCGCGCGCCTGCACCTTGTCACCGAACATTTGCAAGACTTCCGGCGTTGGTCCGACGAAAACGATGCCTTCTTCCGCGCAGCGGCGTGCGAACTGCGCGTTCTCGCTCAGGAAACCGTAGCCGGGATGCACCGCATCGCATGCAGACGCCTTGGCGGCGGCCAATATCTGTTCAACGTCCAGATAGGCGCCAGCGCCGGTCCCGTCCAAGGCACGGCTTTCGTCGGCGCGGCGCAGGTGCAGCGATTGCGCGTCGTCTTCCGAATACACGGCAACGGTATGGATGCCGAGCTCGGCAGCGGCGCGCGCGATGCGAATCGCAATCTCGCCGCGGTTCGCAATCAGTAGTCGGGTGATACCCATGGGAATCCTTGTCTCGGGGGGTGTTTTATAGTTTTAGCACGTTCGTACTATTGTATTCCACGAAACCGGATTCTCCCGTGTCAGCGCAGGAAACGGCCCTCGCGTGAAATCGCGGTCAATTCAACATAGCGCGAGCCGTTATGGCTGGTATTGCTGAAGTTGATCAGATAGCCGTCCATGTCCCACTTGCCGATCGATTCCAGCGCCTGGATGAAGCTCTCGCGCGTCGGATTCTTGCCGGCGCGGCGCAAGCCTTCGACGACGACCTTGGCCGTAATGAATCCTTCCATCGAAGCAAACGAACGGTTCTTCACGCCCATCTGCGTCATGATCTTCTGATACTCGCGCACGATGCCGCTGGTCGCGGAAAACGGAAAGGGTGCAACCTGCGAGACGACCACGCCGACACCGTCCTTGCCGAGCGCATTGACGGATGCCTGCGTGCCCATCACCGACAAGGTAAAGAACTGCATGCCGGTGGCGATCTTGTTGTAAGCCTTGATGAAATCGGTGGAGGACTTGCCGGTGGTGACCAGTACGACGGCTTGCGGCTGCGACTGTGCGAGCGTCTGCGCCGCCTTGTCGGCGTCGCTGCCGTTTGCTTCGAGCGGCGCGGCGGCATGAACCTTGGTCTTCTGTTTGGCGATTGCTTGCTCGATGTGCGCGAGGCCTTCCTTGCCGAATGCATTGTTCTGGTAGACCACACCGATTTTCTTGATGCCGCGGATGTCGAGGTGCTCGACGATTTTTGCCAGCTCATCGGCGTAGCCGGCGCGGATGTTGAAAATCAGGCGGTTATGCGGCGCGCGCACGACGTCGGAGCCGGTGTAGGGACCAATGCTGGGAATGCCGGCTTCGGCGATGATGGGTAGCAGTGCCTTATTGGTAGGCGTGCCGGCCATGTTGAGCAGGGCGAAGGCCTTTTCCTTTTCGATCAGCTGTTTGGCGTTGGCGACACCTTTTTCCGTGCTGTAGCTGTCGTCCAGCGTAAGCAGGCGCAGCTTGCGGCCGTGGATGCCGCCTTGGGCGTTGATGTGGTCGAAGTAGGCTTGGGTGGCGGTGGTGGCGTCGACGCCGATTTCGGCCAGGGGGCCGGAGAGGGAGCTGGTTTTGCCGAAGAGGATTTCGGTGTTTGTTGTCTGGGCTTGGGAGGGGCTTGTTAGTGTTAGAGCGAGAGTAAGAGTGCTTAGTGTTTTGATGCTTTTTTGTGCATAGGTTTTGTAGATCGATTGCATGGTGTCTCCTCCATGTAGCTTTTAGTTTTAAAGGTGCGGGTTCTCCGTCTTGTTATGAGGGTGATATCTACGACGGTCACCAGTTCCTCAGTCATTCCCGTGAAGCCGGGAATCCATACGGCGTTCGTCGTTGCGTTCTTCGGTGATACAGTTCCGCAGCCTCTTCGTGGAGCATTGCCGGGGGCGGCCCGGCAGCCGCTTACTTTCTTTGCTTCGCCAAAGAAAGTAAGCAAAGAAAGGCGACCGCGGTGAGCTGCCCCTGCGGGGTGCCCGATAAATTAACGACAAACGCGGGAAGCGCAAAAACTCGCCTTCGGCTCAGACATTTGCGCTTCTCTTTCCGCGTTTGTCGTTAATTTATCGGCAGCTCACAGCGGAAAACCACCCTTCCTGCGCGACTTGTTTTTGTCTTGTCGTGAAGATGTTATTAATTTGCTTTTTTAGAGCTGTGCTGCGTACGCTTCGAGATGGTGATCTGTACTACCAAACTGCAACTCGATCGCCATCAATCTCTTGAAGTAATGGCTGACATCCAGTTCATCCGTTACGCCCATGCCACCATGCAGCTGCACTGCTTGTTGTCCGACAAAACGGCATGCTTGGCCGATCACAACCTTGGCTGCGGAAAGGGCCTTGCTGCGCACTGTGGCGTCGGGATCGGTGCAGCGCACTGCTGCCAGATAACTCATGGAACGTGCCTGCTCGATGTGCAGAACCATGTCGGCCATGCGGTGTTGCAAGGCCTGGAACTTGCCGATCGGCTGGCCGAACTGTTTGCGATTGCGGGCGTATTCGACGGTGGCGGCCAACAGCTTGTCGAGTGCGCCGACGGCTTCGGCGCAGACTGCAGCGACGCCGATGTCGAGGACTTCGACGAGTTTTCTTTCTGCATCTGCATTGAGCAGCGCGCTCGCCGGGACGGAAATCTGATCGAGCTGGATATCACTGGCGCGTATGCCATCAACGGTGGTGTAGGGCACCTGATGTATGCCGGCTGTTTCGCGCGGCACTGCAAAGAGTGCGATTGGACCGGCCCCGTCGGCTTGCACGAGGCGTGCAGTGACCAGCAACACGTCGGCGGACGCTCCGTGCGCAATGACGCTCTTGTGCCCTGACAGAACGTAACCGCGGTCGACAGGTGTCGCACGGGTTTCGACTGCCATGCGGTCGAAGCGTGTAGTGGCTTCGTCATGCGCGAGGACGGCGATCTTTTCGCCGGCGGCCAAGGCAGGCAGCATCTCCGCACGCTGTGTGTCGTTGCCGAGCAGCGTTATGACCTTGGTTGCCAGCACCGCGCTTGCCAGATAGGGTTCCAGCAGCAGACCTTCGCCGATGGCATTCATCACCAGCATGGTGTCGACCGGCGAGCCATCGAGGCCGCCTTCGGCTTCGGGAACGTTCAGTGCCAGCAGGCCGATGTCGGCCAGGGCTTGCCAAGCCTCGCGGCTGAAGCCGTCGGGCGAGTGTTCCTTGATCTTGCGGCGCGTTTCGAAGCCATAGTCCTTCGCGACGAAGCGGCGGGTGGTGTCGAGCAGCATTTGCTGTTCTTCGGTAAAGGTGAAGTCCATAGCGTCGGTCTCCTACAGGCCCAGGATCATCTGGGAGATGATGTTCTTTTGAATTTCATTGGAGCCGCCGTAGATCGACAGCTTGCGCATGTTCAGGTAGTTCGCTGCCAGCGGCACGGCGTAGAAGGGACCGACCGCGTCGCCTTGATAACCGGCGGCCATGGCTTCGCGGCGCAGCGGCAAGGCGTAGGGACCGACGGCCTGCACCAGCAGTTCAGTGATCGCCTGCTGGATTTCGGTGCCTTTGATCTTCAGGATCGAGGCTTCCGGTCCGGGGGCGCGGCGCTCGGCCTCGGCGGCAAGTACGCGCAGGTTGGTGATCTCCAGCGCAGTGAGATCGATCTCGACCTGCGCGATCTTCGCGGAGAACATCGGGTCTTTCAACAGCGGCTTGCCGTTCTTGGTTTCAAGCGCGGCGATGCGCTTCAGCTTGGCGAGTTCGCGCTTGGCGATGCCGATGCCGGCGATGTTAGTGCGCTCGTGACCAAGCAGGAACTTGGCGTAGGTCCAGCCGGCGTTTTCTTCGCCGACCAGGTTATCGACCGGCACGCGCACATTTTCCAGCCAGACTTCATTGACTTCATGCGCGCCATCCATGGTGATGATCGGACGTACCGTGATGCCGGGGCTCTTCATGTCGATCAGCAGGAAGGAAATGCCGCGTTGCGCCTTGGCTTCGGGATCGGTGCGCACCAGGCAGAATATCCAGTCAGCGTACTGGCCTTGCGTGGTCCAGGTTTTCTGGCCGTTGACGATGTAGTGGTCGCCTTCCCGGACTGCGGGGGTTTTCACCGAGGCGAGGTCGGAGCCGGAACCGGGTTCGGAGTAGCCCTGGCACCACCATTCTTCTGCCGAAAGGATCTTCGGCAGGAAGCGGTCCTGTTGCGCGGGGGAGCCGTATTGCATGATGACAGGAGCGACCATCTTCAGGCCAAAGGGGATGGTGCGCGGGGCGCCGGCAGCGGCACATTCCTCTTCGAAGATGTATTGCTGCGTGGTGCTCCAGCCGGGGCCACCGAATTCTTTTTTCCATGCGGCGCCGCCCCAGCCTTTGGCGTGCAGGATTTTTTGCCAGCGGGTGTAGTCGTCGCGGCCGAGGATCAGGCCGTTCATGACCTTGTGCTGGATGTCGGCGGGGAGGGAGGTGGCGACGAAGTCGCGCACTTCCTGGCGGAAGGCTAGTTCGGCGGGGGTGAAATTTAGGTCCATGTTTTCCTCGTGCTTTTTTCGTGTCGGCAGCTATCTATCTCAGATGCGTCATTCCCGCGCAGGCCTCGGCGGCCCCGCGGGAATCCATGCGGAGTTTGTCGTTTTCGTCTCCGGTGATTCAACGCGCTGGTCTCTCCGTGGAGACTTGCCGGGGGCGGCCCGGCAGCCGCTCACTTTTCTTGTCTCGCCAAGAAAAGTAAGCAAAAGAAAGCGACCGCGGTACCGCCGCCCTTCGGGTTCCCAAATAAGTGCCAGTGAAATCGGGAAGCGCAGAAACTCGCCTGCGGCTCAGACATCTGCGCTTCTCTTTCCGATTTCACTGGCGCTTATTTGGCGTCGGTACAGCGGGCACTGCTACAGCCTTTAATCGCTATCGATATCTTGTAATGCTTCTTACTTAAAACGCTGCGATACCTGTCTGCTCACGACCCAGGATCAAGGCGTGAATGTCATGCGTGCCTTCATAGGTGTTCACCACTTCCAAATTCACCATGTGGCGGATCACGCCAAATTCATCCGAAATTCCATTCCCGCCCAGCATGTCGCGCGCCATTCTTGCGACGTCCAAGGCTTTGCCGCAGGAATTGCGCTTCATCATCGAGGTAATGGCGACTGCGGCCGTACCTTCATCTTTCATACGGCCCAGCCGCAAACATCCCTGCAGCCCCATCGTGATTTCGGTTTGCATATCAGCCAGTTTTTTCTGGATCAGCTGGTTCGCCGCCAAGGGCTTGCCGAACTGCTTGCGGTCGAGCACATACTGTCTTGCAATGTGCCAGCACGATTCGGCCGCACCCAACGCGCCCCATGCAATGCCGTAACGCGCACTGTTGAGGCAGGTGAACGGGCCTTTCAAGCCGCGCACGTCGGGGAACGCGTTTTCTTCCGGACAAAACACTT
>Ga0207976_100071_pt1 | contig 122595 bp, 117 predicted proteins | sample LakWasMe94_HOW11_2_FD_183916 | JGI IMG/M metagenome (GOLD analysis project Ga0207976, IMG submission 183916) | Freshwater sediment methanotrophic microbial communities from Lake Washington under simulated oxygen tension - Sediment Metagenome... | ecosystem: Environmental > Aquatic > Freshwater...
CCTTGCCCAGGTGAGCGATGGCGCCGGAGATCGGGCCAACGTGGCCAATCTTGACGACTTGTTCCTGTGCCGATGCAGCACCTGCAAAGGCAAATGCAATTGCGCCAGCCAACGGAATCATTTTTGTCTTGAACTGCATGAATATCCTCCTAAGGATTGAAAAAACAAGGTTGCTGCAACACTCGTTGTTGCCACTTGTCTTCACCTGTCGGCGAAGAGGCGTAGCTTATTGGCGCGTCAGACTTCTTCTCTTGGTTGAAGCTGTGTCATGCCATACTATTACCATTCAGATTTCTGAACACGCAGACGGTACAACAGAAAAAACGGTTCGCAAAGAGTTTTTGTGCGGTTTTTTGCAATATTCTTCGATTTTTATATGTCAAAATTTCATGCCCTCGACAAGGTCGACCGCAAGCTTCTGAATCTGCTGCAGAAGGACAACCAGACGCCGACGCGGACCTTGGCGGAGAAGGTGCACATCTCCCAGCCGACCTGCCTGCGCCGCGTCCGCGAACTGCGCGATTCGGGCATTATCAGCGCCGATGTGGCGCTGGTCGATCCGTTTGCGTTGGGATACGGCATGCTGGCTTTTCTGGAAGTGTCGCTGAACAATCAATCCGACGAACATATGCAGGCGTTCGAGGCGCGCATGGCAAAAGAATCCGAGGTCATGCAATGTTATTTTGTGTCCGGCGACTATGATTATTTCCTGGTGGTACATGTGATCGATATGGACGCCTATTACCAGTTCGTGCGACGCGTCATTTCCGGCTCGGGCAATGTGCGTCATTTCCAGTCGCGCTTTCCAATGAAACGTGCAAAATTCGTTACGCGCGTATCTTTCGACGAGAAGGCGCCGGAAATCCAGGTACGCACGGCAAAGTAAGTTCTTCTATAACGCGATGGCGGCTATCAGGATGACAAAAGCCCGCTGATTTCTTTGGCTTGCAGCCGGGAAATCAGCGGGCTTTTGAGTTGTACTGCAGGGCTTGGCTTATACCTGCATGGGACGCGTCGTGGCGAACCGTCCTTGTGTGCGGTGAGGCATGCCGGTGAACATGAAATCGAGATCCGGTTGATGACCGGATACGATATCTGCGATGGCGCGTCCGGAACCGCAGCCCATGGTCCAGCCAAGAGTGCCATGTCCCGTGTTCAGGAACAGGTTTGCGTATTTCGTCTTGCCGATATACGGCACATTTGACGGTGTCAGCGGGCGCAGCCCGGTCCAGTAAACCGGATTGTCGTAATCGCACGCAGTAGGAAACAGCTCACGCGTGCGACGCGTGATCGCTTCGCAGCGCGTGCTGTTCAACTCACGCGTGTAGCCATTGAGTTCACAGGTCCCGGCCACCCGCAGGCGGTTGCCGAGCCTTGACAGTACCAGCTTGTAGCCGTCGTCGGTCAAGGACACGATCGGCGCTGCATCCGCATCAATAATTGGATAGGTTGCCGAATAGCCTTTGCCCGGATAGATCATCAGGTCAATGTCGAGCGGCTTGAGCAGCGGTACCGAGAAGCTGCCCATCGCCATCACGAAGGCGTCGGCACGCAGCACTTGATGATGTCCGTGCGCATCGATGACTTCGACGCCGCTCACCTTCGCCGCGGCCCCCGTACCTTCTGTCAGAAGTCGAGTGACGGTGTTATTGAAGCGAAAATCGACGCCGCAAGCCGCTGCTTTGTTCGCCAGGCCGTTGGTGAACTTGTACACGTCGCCGGATTCATCGGTCGCGGTGAAATCGCCGCCGACGATCTTGCTGCGCATATGAGCCAGTGCAGGTTCGATCTTCACAACCTCGTCGGCACCGATGGAATTACGCGGACAACCGAGTTCACGCATCAGTCGCGCGGTTACTTGCGAATGCTCGAATTCGCGCTGATCGGTATAGAAATGCAGGATGCCTTGTGTCAGGTGGTCGTACTCGATGCCGGTTTCGGCGCGCACGGACTGCAAGGTCTGGCGGCTGTATTCAGCAATGGCGACGATCTGGCGAATGTTCCAGGCAGTACGTGCCGGCGCGCACTCGCGCAGGAAGTGCATGCCCCATTTCCATTGCAGCCATTCTGGACGAAAGCGATAGAGCAGGGGAGCGTCTTCCTTGCCCAGCCATTTCAAGACCTTGCGCGGTGCAGCGGGATTGGCCCAAGGCTCTGCGTGTGAGACCGATATCTGGCAGCCATTGGCAAAGCTAGTCTCTTGTGCCGCGCCCGGCTGGCGTTCGATGACGGTAACTTCGTGGCCTGCCTTGTTCAGGAACCAAGCGGAAGCGGTTCCGATGATGCCCGAACCAAGTACGATGACTTTCATGACGGCAAACTCTCCAATTTGTGGCGGCCTGTAGCCACATGCCTTTTTCGCGGCCCTCTCGCAAGAGAGCTACCACGTGCGAGGCGTTCCAGCCGGTTCAGATTTTTGTTGGTGCCAGAATGTTTTCGCGATAACGGCATTGTAAAAAGTTATCGTTTTTTTGCGTGTTCAATCAAGCTCAAAGAATTTTATCGAAGAACAGGATGTCGCAGCGGCTGAATAAAACAGAAAGCTTTTTCTAATTATTTTTTTATTGCCTGCAGTTTGGAGATCTCGTGCGTCACTGCGCGGGTAATGACGTCCTTGATGGAATTGTGCAAGCCATTCCTGATCTCCGTCGCCAATCCTTCCACGGCAGTTTGCAGCACATCGGCAAGGCTGTCGCGCACACGTTGTTCCAGCACAAAGTCGATGCGTTCTAGCACCTGAATCAGCACACGTTCACGGATTTCGTGTTCGAGACGGAGCCACTGCTCTTCTTCCCACATCGCTGAGGCGTGTGCTTCGATCAGTGCGATATTTTCTGTCGCTGCGGCGATCGGCGATGGAACCGGTATTGTCGGTACTGGAGGTTTGGATTCGACGGGATGCGGACCGGGAATAACTTCGGTCAGGATCGGAATGCCCGCGTCTTGAATGGAGCTCATGCCTTGCCTGCCTCAGTATGCGTTAAAGGATAGCCGCGCTGCTTGTAGAAACGATAGCGATCACGCCCGGCGTTTTTGTCCACCTCGTCGGCAGAAACGATTTCGAACATGCGCTCGAAGCGGGCAAAATGCGCCGGCGTGGCAGGTGACAGGTTAATCAGGATCTCGTGGTGCGGCAATTCCGCACTGTCGCTGCTGGTGAGGATCACCGGTGTTGAAGCGGCCAGCGGATCGTCCGCCATGACGTGCGGCAGGAATTCCAGTTCCGCGAATGTCCACAAGGCCTGGTCCAGCGCCATCAATTCATTCCTGTCCTGCGTAAACAGTACGATACGAAAATTGGCAGCACGTGCTTTGCGCACCAGCCGGCAGGTGTAGTTGATCTTGTCCGGCAAGTTAGTGTGGAAATCGATACGAGTCATGATGCCGGATGCGCGGCGCGCACTGGTCGGAAGAAGCTGGTAGGGCGCACGATCAGAACCGAAATCCAGGTGGCGCATTGCCGGTCGCCGGCGGTAATTCCGTTGCGGCCGGCTTTTCGGCGGTTTTTTCGCCGCCGGTTTTACGATCCTGTTTTGCTTCGGCCGGCTTAGGCGCAGGGGCCGCAGCTTCTGAAGGCGGGTGGCGGTAGTTCTTCGGCAGTCTGCTGCTTTCCGGATACCCGGCACTGCTCAGTGCGCTGTTCCACGCGCCGGACTCAAATCCTCGTTCCGCCGCGCGTCCAACCATAAGGAGCGGCAGTTTTCCCTCACCGCCCTTTTGCCGAAATTGCGCGATGTCTTCATTGGTGTTGACGGTTTTCTCGGTGTGGGGAATACCGCGCGCGGTCAGCAGCTTACGGCCATCGTCGCAGGGAAGGCAGTTCCTCGTGGTGTACAGCGTGACCGGATTGTTCTTCATCGCTTCCGACAATTCAAAGGGAAAGTCGGATGCGCTTACGCCGCCGATCGTCAATGACTTGGTTTCAACGCGCGTAGCCGACGCAGGCGGCGGAGCATCCGTATAGGTGACTTTGCCATCCGGTCCGACCCACTTGTAGAGCTGGGCGTGTGCGGCCCCGGCGCACAGGAGCAGCAAGATGGAGCAGGATTGCAACACACGTTTCATATCCGATTCCCTGATGATCAAGACGTCATGCCGTTATGGCGCAACAACGCATCGATGCTCGGTTCCCGTCCACGGAATGCCTTGAAAGATTCCAGTGCGGGACGGGAGCCGCCCATCGCCAGAATCTCGCGCAGGAACTGCTGGCCGATCTCCGCCGACACGGTATTCCCGTTCACTGCACCGGCTTCTTCAAAGGCCCCGTAAGCGTCGGCCGACAGGACTTCCGCCCACTTGTAGCTATAGTAACCCGCAGCATACCCGCCTGCGAAGATATGGCCGAAGGAGTTCTGGAAGCGATTGAATGCCGGCGGGATCATGACGGCGACTTGGTGCCGCACTTCGTTGAGCACGTCCTGCACGGTCTTGCTGCCATACGGGTCATGGTCATGGTGCAGATGCATATCGAACAACGCGAATTCCACCTGACGCAAGGTCTGCAAGCCTGACTGGAAATTCTTGGCGGCGATCATCTTGTCGAACAGCGCACGCGGCAGTGGCGCGCCGGTGTCGGTGTGTGCGGTCATGTGCTGCAGCACGTCCCATTCCCAGCAAAAGTTTTCCATGAACTGCGAAGGCAGTTCGACCGCGTCCCATTCGACGCCGGCGATGCCGGATACGCTCAGCTCATCAACCTGGGTCAGCATGTGATGCAAGCCATGGCCGAATTCGTGGAACAGCGTGATCACTTCATCATGCGTGAACAGGGCAGGCCTGGACTTGCCATCGACCACCGCGGGTTCGGTGAAATTGCAGGTCAGGTAGGCGACCGGCGTTTGCAGCGACGACCTGGTCAAGCGACGGCCGCGCGCATCGTCCATCCAGGCGCCACCGCGCTTGCCGTGGCGTGCGTACAGGTCAAGGTAGAACTGGCCGATCAACTGGCCGTCTCTTTCGATGCGGAAGAATTTCACATCCTTGTGCCATACGGTGGCGGTGTCCGGTTTGACGTCGACTGAGAACAGCGTCTGGATCACACGGAACAGGCCTTCGATGACTTTTGGCTCGGGGAAGTATTGCTTCACTTCCTGTTCGGAGAAGGCATAGCGCTGCTCGCGCAGTTTTTCGGAAACGTAGGTGACATCCCAGGCTTCGAGCGTGTCGAGGCCCAGTTCTTTCTTTGCGAAGCTGCGCAATTCGGCCAGATCGTTTTCTGCAAACGGACGTGCGCGTTGCGCGAGATCCTGCAGGAAAGATATGACCTGCAATGGATTCTCCGCCATCTTCGGAACCAACGAAACTTCGGCGAAGTTGTGAAAGCCGAGCAGCTTGGCTTCTTCATCGCGCAGTTTCAGGATGTCGATGATGTTTTGCGTATTATCCCATTCCGCTTTCGCACCCAGTTCTGAGGCCTTGGTGGCATTGGCGCGGTAGATCGTTTCGCGCAATTCACGCTTGTCCGCGTACTGCAGGATCGGGAAGTAGGAAGGGAAATGCAGCGTGAACTTGAATCCCGGCTTGCCATCCTTTTCCGCTGCGGCGCGGGCGGCATGCTTGACGTCGTCCGGCAGTCCGGCCAGGTCCGCTTCATTTTCGACGAACAGCGCGTAGTCGTTGGTGGCGTCGAGGACGTTTTCCGAGAACTTGGTGGTCAGCGCGGCCTGCTTTTCCTGGATGTCGGCAAAACGTGCCTTTTTGTCATCCGGCAGTTCGGCGCCGCCGAGACGGAAATCGCGCAATGCGTTTTCAATGATTTTCTTGCGCGCCGCCGACAGCATTTCATAGTCGCTGCTTGCCTTGAGTGCTTTGTACTTGTCGAACAAGGCCAGGTTCTGTCCCAGTGCGGTCCAGAATTCGGTGACCTTGGGCAGGTTCTCGTTGTAGGCTGCACGCAGTTCGGGTGTATCGACTACCGCATTCAGGTGGCCAACGATGCCCCACGCGCGTCCGAGCTTTTCGGTCGCGTTTTCGAGAGGTTCGACGAAGTTCTCCCAGCTGACCCGTTCCATCGGCAGCTCAAGGCGCGCAACGACGGTCCGGTTCTCCTCCAGCAGTGCGGAAATGGCGGGCGCGACATGCGCCGGTTTGACATCGCCAAAACGGGGGAGGTCGGAAAAGTCGAGCAGGGGATTCAAAGCGGATGTCATTCAGTTAAGTTCTTTCTGCGGCCTCAATAGTGTTAACAAGCAGCATCGTAATTGTCATCGGACCCACGCCACCCGGTACCGGGGTGATGTAGCCAGCAACTTCCTTGGCATTGGCGAAATCCACATCGCCGCACAGTTTGCCGTTGTCGTCGCGGTTCATGCCGACATCAATCACGACGGCGCCGGGCTTGACCATGTCCGCGGTGACGATATTACGTTTGCCGGTGGCGACCACGAGAATGTCGGCTTGCCGCGTGTGATGGCCGAGATCCTTGGTCTTGGAATTACAAATGGTGACGGTAGCGCCCGCCTGCAAGAGCAACATGGCCTGCGGTTTTCCGACGATATTGGAGGCGCCGACCACGACTGCGGTCGCGCCGCGCACCGGATAGTCGATCGATTCCAGCATCTTCATGACACCGTAAGGCGTGCAGGGGCGGAACAGCGGTTGTCCGGTCATCAGCAGGCCGGCGTTGCTGACATGGAAACCGTCGACATCCTTTTCCGGCGCAATGGCTTCAATCACCTTATGAGCATTGATGTGCGGCGGCAATGGAAGTTGCACCAGGATGCCGTTTATTTTCGGATCCTTGTTCAGGGCGTCGATCCGCGCCAGCAAGGCGGCTTCCGTCAAGTCAGCATCGTACTTCTCAAAGACGGAATAAATGCCATTGTCTTCACAGGCCTTCACCTTGTTGCGGACATAAACCTGCGACGCAGGACTGTCGCCGACGAGGATGACGGCGAGACCGGGTTGCTTGCCCTTGGCGGTCAACACTGCTGCACGCTTGGCGACTTCGGCACGCAATTGTTGGGAAAGGAGATTTCCGTCGATGAGTTGTGCAGACATGGTGGTTGTTGAAGTAGGTATGAGGTAAAACAAGATTATAAGGGGCGGGATATCGGCTAAAGCGAATTCATGAGCGCGATATTCGCCTAACCAACGGAAACATTGTTTTTCGACAACATGAAAAATGCTGCTTTGCAGTACGTAGATTCCACATTATAAAAACGAATATCGCTATTTGAAATATTGTAAAAGTGCTGTTAGAATCTTTTCACCGCGCACTACCCAGGATATTTCTTGTCAAAAAACTCTCGGCCGTGATCCCGGTCGAGGCAAAGCCCTTAACTAGGAGACGTACCATGTCCGCCCAGCTCGACCAAGTGTTGGCCCAAGCCGCCAACGATCCCGATGTAATGGAAACGCAAGAATGGCTCGACGCGCTTGAAGCCGTCATTGAGACCGAAGGCCCCGAACGCGCGCATTACCTGATGGAACGCATGGTCGATCTGGCACGCCGCCGTGGCGCGCACATCCCGTTCTCTAGCAATACCGCATACGTCAACACCATCCCAGCCCATCTCGGCGAACACTGCCCCGGCAATCTCGAATACGAAGAGCGTCTGCGCTCCTGGATGCGCTGGAACGCAATGGCAATGGTGGTCAAGACCAACCGTGCCGACGGCGACCTCGGCGGCCATATTTCCAGCTTTGCGTCGCTGGCCAATATGCTGGGTATCGGTTTCAATCATTTTTGGCACGCACCGACCGAAGATCACGGCGGCGACCTGCTTTATATCCAGGGTCACTCGTCCCCCGGCATTTACGCGCGCGCTTACCTCGAAGGCCGCCTCACCGAAGAGCAGATGCTGAACTTCCGTCGCGAAGTCGACGGCAAGGGTCTGTCTTCCTATCCGCACCCGAAACTGATGCCGGACTTCTGGCAATTCCCGACGGTGTCCATGGGCCTCGGTCCGCTGATGGCAATTTACCAGGCGCGTTTCCTGAAATACCTGCATGCACGCGACATCGCCAAGACCGACAACCGCAAGGTGTGGGCATTCTGCGGCGACGGCGAAATGGACGAGCCGGAATCGATGGGCGCCATCGGCATGGCCGGTCGCGAACAACTCGACAACCTCGTCATGGTCGTCAACTGCAACCTGCAACGCCTCGACGGTCCGGTGCGCGGCAATGGCAAGATCATCCAGGAACTGGAAGCAGACTTCCGCGGCGCCGGCTGGAACGTGATCAAGGTCATCTGGGGCGGTTACTGGGATGAGCTGCTGGCACGTGACAAAGAAGGTATCCTGCAGCGCGTGATGATGGAAACGGTTGACGGCGAGTACCAAAACTACAAGGCCAAGGACGGCGCTTATGTGCGCAAGCACTTCTTCGGCAAGCATCCGAAGCTGCTGGAACTGGTCAGCAGGATGTCTGACGATGATATCTGGCGCCTGAATCGCGGCGGCCATGATCCGCACAAGATCTATGCGGCATTCAAGCAGGCACAGACCCATAAAGGCCAGCCGACGGTGCTGTTGGTCAAGACCATCAAGGGCTTTGGCATGGGCAAGTCGGGCGAGGCGCGCAATACTGCGCACCAGACCAAGAAGCTGGACGACCAGGCGATCCGCGAAATGCGCGACCGCTTCAATATCCCGGTGCCGGACGACAAATTGGCAGAGATTCCGTTCTTCAAGCCTTCCGACGACACGCCGGAAATGAAGTACCTGCACGAGCGTCGCAAGGCACTCGGCGGTTATCTGCCGCAACGCCGCATGCAAGCCGACGAAAAACTGCCGGTGCCGGAATTGTCCGCATTCCAGTCGGTGCTCGATGCGACCGCGGAAGGCCGTGAAATCTCGACCACGCAAGCGTACGTGCGCATCATCACCGCGCTGCTGCGCGACGCCAACCTTGGCAAGCGCGTCGTGCCTATTCTGGTCGACGAAGCACGTACCTTCGGCATGGAAGGCCTGTTCCGCCAGATCGGCATCTTCAACCAGCAAGGTCAGTTGTACGAGCCGGTCGACAAGGACCAGGTGATGTACTACCGCGAAGACAAGGCCGGCCAGATCCTGCAGGAAGGTATTAACGAAGCGGGCGGCATGAGTTCCTGGATTGCTGCGGCGACTTCGTATTCCACCAACAACCGCGTGATGATTCCGTTCTTCACGTATTACTCGATGTTCGGTCTGCAACGCGTGGGCGACCTGGCATGGGCAGCGGGCGACATGCGCGCACGCGGCTTCCTGATGGCCGGTACCGCGGGCCGCACCACATTGAACGGCGAAGGTTTGCAGCACGAAGATGGCCACAGCCATATCCTGGCATCGACCATCCCGAACTGTGTACCGTATGACCCGACGTTCGCGCATGAGCTGGCTGTCATCATGCACGACGGCCTGAAGCGCATGGTCGAGAAGCAGGAAGATGTGTTCTATTACATCACGATCATGAACGAGAACTACAGCCATCCGGGCCTGAAGCCGGGCACGGAGCAAGACATTCTCAAGGGCCTGTACCTGCTGCAAGAGGGCGACAAGAAGTCGAAGAAGCGCGTGCAACTGATGGGCTCCGGCACCATCCTTCGCGAAGCGATCGCGGCGGCTGATCTGCTGAAGGACGACTGGGGCGTCACCGCCGACGTCTGGTCGGCACCATCCTTCACGCTGCTGGCGCGCGACGGCCAGGACGTGGAGCGCTGGAACCTGCTGCATCCGACAGAAGCACCGCGCGTTGCCCATGTCACCAAGCAAATGCAAGGCACGAGCGGCCCGATCATCGCAACCAGCGATTACATGCGCACGTTTGCCGAGCAGGTTCGCGCCTTCATGCCGAAGGGCCGCAACTACAAGGTGCTGGGCACGGACGGCTTCGGTCGCTCGGACTCGCGCGAGAAGCTGCGTGAGTTCTTCGAAGTGAATCGTTACTTTGTGACGGTCGCTGCGCTCAAGGCACTTGCGGAAGACGGCGTGATCGAAGCATCAGTGGTCGCGCAGGCAATCGCCAAGTACGGCATCGACCCGAACAAGCCGAATCCGGTTACGCTGTAACTCGAATTAACAAGACTAACAATCTCTCTCCATCGACGGGGAGCTGGGTTGAAGGCGGGTAGAGGTAGGCAGTAGCGCAACTACCCCCCGTCCCCAGACTTGCCTCCTGAAAAGGAGCAGGGAACGAACGGAGCTAAAGCTATGAGCGTAATTGAAGTCAAAGTCCCGGATATCGGCGATTTCAAGGAAGTGGAAGTCATCGAACTGATGGTCAAGCCGGGCGACACGATTAAGGTCGACCAGTCGCTGGTTACGGTGGAATCGGACAAGGCGAGCATGGAGATTCCTTCCAGCCACGCCGGCGTCGTCAAGGAACTGAAGGTCAAGGTGGGCGACAAGGTCGGCGAAGGCAGCCTGTTGCTGGTACTCGAAGAAGGCGCGGGCGCAGCAGCACCGGCTGCCGCACCTGCAGCTGCTGCAGCGCCGGCCGCAGCACCCGCTCCGGCGGCGTCTGCTCCGGCACCTGCCGCGGGCCCATCCACGGTCGAAGTCCAAGTGCCGGACATTGGCGATTTCAAGGACGTCGAAGTCATTGAACTGATGGTCAAGCCGGGTGATACGGTCAAGGTCGACCAGTCGCTGCTGACGGTGGAATCGGACAAGGCGAGCATGGAGATTCCGTCCAGCCATGCCGGCGTCGTCAAGGAAATGAAAGTCAAGGTCGGCGACAAGGTGTCCAAGGGCTCTCTGGTCCTGACGCTGGAAACCGCAGGCGGCGCACCCGCACAGCAAGCGGCGGCAAGCGCGCCACAGGCAGCGCAGACCAGCGTCGCCGCCAGTGCACCAGCGCCGGAAGCAAGGCCTGCCCCGACGGCAGCGCTCGAACCTGCTCCAGCTATGAGTGCCAAGGCGCATGCATCGCCGTCGATCCGCAAGTTCGCGCGCGAACTCGGCGTTGATCTCGGACGCGTCAAGGGGTCAGGTCCCAAGGGCCGCATCCTGCAACAGGACGTACAAACGTTCGTGAAATCCGTCATCTCCGGCGCCGCTGCGGTGACGGCCGCACCGGTAGCCAAAGGCACCGGCGCTGGTCTCGACCTATTGCCATGGCCGTCGCTCGACTTCTCAAAGTTCGGCGAAACCGAATTGCTGCCGCTGCCGCGCATCAAGAAAATCAGCGGACCGAACCTGCATCGCAACTGGGTGATGATCCCACATGTAACGCAGTTTGAAGAAGCGGATGTGACCGACCTCGAAGAATTCCGCAAGGATTCCAACAATGCGATGGCAAAGTCCGGCGTCAAGCTAACCATGCTCGCGTTCGTCATCAAGGCCAGCGTGTCCGCATTGAAGAAATTCCCTGCATTCAATTCTTCGCTGGATGAAAAGGGTGAAAACCTGATTCTCAAGAAGTACTACAACATCGGTTTCGCTGCCGACACACCGAACGGTCTGGTCGTACCGGTCGTCAAGAATGCCGACAAGAAGAGCATTTCCGAGATCGCCAAGGAAATGGGCGAGCTGTCCGGCGCTGCACGCGAAGGCAAGCTCAAGCCGGCCGACATGCAGGGCGCGACCTTCACGATTTCTTCGCTGGGCGGCATCGGCGGCACCGCGTTTACGCCAATTGTCAATGCGCCGGAAGTTGCGATCCTCGGCCTGTCGAAGTCTGCGATCAAGCCGGTCTGGGACGGCAAGCAGTTTGTGCCGCGTTTGATGATGCCGCTGTCGCTGTCTTACGATCACCGTGTTGTCGACGGCGCGATGGGTGCGCGCTTTGCGGCGTACCTGGCGGATGTGCTGGGCGACATGCGTAAAACCTTGCTGTAATCCAAGAGCCGGGAGGCGTCGGGCCGGCGGGAAAGTGAGAGAATCGTTTCCTTTCCGCTGAAATCCGGCGCTTCCTTCCCTCTTTACGGAGATCAACAATGACTACCTGCGTCGTCGTCAAGAAGAACAACGAAATCGCCATCGCATCCGACTCCCTCGTGACCTTTGGCGATACCCGTTTGTCGCACGCGTACGAAGTGAACGAAAAGATTTTTCCGGTTGGCGATTCGTACGTCACGCTGGCCGGCACGGCAGCGCATTTTCCGGTGATGCGAAAGTTGCTCACCGGTCTGGGCGAAGAGTGCAAGCTCGGTAGCCGCGACGAAGTGTTTGAGACGTTTTCCAAGGTGCATGAAGTATTGAAGGAAAAGTATTTCCTGAACACCAAGGAAGACGAAGACGATCCGTACGAGTCGTCGCAGATCACCGCGCTGATCGCCAATCCGTGCGGCATCTTCGGCGTGTACTCGTATCGGGAAGTGTTCAGTTTCGATCGCTTCTGGGGCATCGGCAGCGGACGGAATTTTGCGCTGGGCGCGATGTACGCCGCGTATGAAGGACCGAATAATGCGGGAGCGATTGCAGAGATCGGCGTGCAGGCAGGGGCGGAGTTCGACAAGAGCACATCCGGGCCGTTTCGTATTTACAGTTTTCCAATGAAGTGACAAAGCGCCTCTTTCTCGAAGGGGCCAACAACATGGAGCTAGGCTATGAGCTTGATTGAAGTGAAGGTCCCGGACATCGGTGACTTTAAGGAAGTGGAAGTCATCGAGTTGCTGGTAAAAGCCGGCGATACCATCAAGGTCGACCAGTCGCTGGTAACTGTCGAATCCGACAAGGCCAGCATGGAGATTCCATCGAGCCACGCCGGCGTCGTCAAGGAACTCAAGGTCAAGGTCGGCGACAAAGTGGCCGAAGGTTCGCTCGTGCTCATGCTCGAAGCCTCTGCAGGCGCTGCGGCTCCTGCTGCTGCTCCGGCAGCCGCGCCCGCTTCTGCACCAACTGCCACTGCACCGGCTGCTGCAGCGCCCGCGCCGGCACCAGTCGCTGCGGGCAGCTATGCAGGCAAGGTCGATGTCGAATGCGACATGCTGGTCCTCGGCGCTGGCCCTGGCGGCTACTCGGCGGCGTTCCGCTCCGCCGATCTCGGCATGAATACCGTGCTGGTTGAGCGCTACGCCACCCTCGGCGGCGTGTGCCTGAATGTCGGCTGCATTCCGTCCAAGGCGCTGCTGCACGTCGCCGCCGTGATCGACGAAACCGCATCGATGGCTGCGCATGGCGTGACCTTCGGCAAGCCGCAGATCGACGTCGACAAGCTGCGCGAATACAAGGAAAAGGTCATCAAGAAGATGACCACCGGCCTGGCCGGCATGGCCAAGGCACGCAAGGTCAACGTGGTGCAAGGCGTCGGCCAGTTCGTCAGCCCGAATCACCTCGAAGTTACCGCTGCTGACGGCAGCAAGAAAACCGTACAGTTCAAGCAGGCGATCATCGCCGCTGGTTCTGCCGTGGTAAATCTGCCGTTCGTGCCGCAGGACCCGCGCATCGTTGATTCCACCGGCGCTCTGGAACTGCGCCAGGTGCCGAAACGGATGCTGGTCATCGGCGGTGGCATCATCGGCCTCGAAATGGCAACCGTATATTCCACACTCGGTGCACGCATCGACGTGGTCGAAATGATGGACGGCCTGATGCAGGGCGCCGATCGGGACATGGTCAAGGTCTGGCAGAAATTCAATGAAAAGCGTTTCGACAAGGTGATGACCAAGACTAAGACCGTCGCGGTCGACGCCCTGAAGGAAGGCATCAAGGTCACGTTCGAGAGCGCCGATCCGTCAGTTGCAGCGCCCGAGCCGCAACTGTACGACATGGTGCTCGTCGCAGTGGGCCGCAGCCCGAATGGCAAGAAGATCGCCGCCGACAAGGCCGGCGTCGCCGTCACCGATCGCGGCTTCATCAATGTCGATTCGCAGATGCGTACTAACGTGCCGCACATCTTCGCCATCGGCGATCTGGTCGGCCAGCCGATGCTGGCACACAAGGCAGTGCACGAAGCGCATGTCGCAGCGGAAGCGGCGGCTGGCCAGAAATCCTACTTCGATGCACGCGTGATTCCGTCGGTCGCTTACACCGATCCGGAAGTGGCATGGGTCGGTATCACCGAAGATGAAGCGAAGGCCAAAGGCATCAAGCTGGAGAAGGGTCTGTTCCCGTGGGCCGCCAGCGGCCGTGCGGTCGCCAACGGTCGCGACGAAGGCTTCACCAAGCTGCTGTTTGACGCCGAGACGCATCGTATCGTCGGCGGCGGCATCGTTGGCACGCATGCGGGCGACATGATCGGCGAAATCGCGCTGGCAATCGAAATGGGCGCCGATGCGGTGGATATCGGCAAGACAATTCACCCGCACCCGACACTGGGCGAATCGATTGGCATGGCAGCGGAAGTGTTTGAGGGCGTGTGCACCGACTTGCCACCAGCACGGAAGAAATAGGCTTGCAAAAGTCCTTAAGAAAAGGGCGCCATCTGGCGCCCTTTTTTCATTTCTGGAATGGAATGCGTTCGACGCGGTGCAATCAGGACGAAAGTGTTCCAGAGACGTTTCCGGCGACTTGATTCAAAGCTGGCCGCATGAACGCCTCTTATGCAGTGCCAAAGAGCCGGCGGAACCCGCTGCCGATGCGATGGATGAATGACGGGTCGTTACCCGCCATGGACGCATGCGCGGCTGCGGTACGCGCCGCTTCAATCTGGATATTCTGCGAAAGCTTTTCTTCCATATCATGCGGCGGTGTTTCTACTGCGTGACGTTGCGTCACGCCCGGGTTGCTTTTCAGCTCGCGATGCTTGTGCACAGCAGATGCCAGCATGATTTTCAGAAAACCAGGCTTCACCGGCTTGGGAATGAAGCGATAGATCTGTCCCTGGTTGATGAGCTTGATGATGGCGTCCACGTCGCTGTTTACCGTGAATACCATGGAGACAATTTCCGGATGGCGTTGCTTGAGTAGCTTAACCAGCGGCGTGGCATCCATGCGGCCCACGCGCGTCTCGCTCACCAGGACGCTCACCGGCTGCGCAGACAGAATGGCCACAGCTTCGGACAGCGTGCTGGCATGGTTGAAGCACGTATCGGGTGCAATCACCTGCCTGACCATGTCGATCATTTCCTGGTCATCGTCGATGAGGAGAATGCTTTCGCCGCCGATCGAAATGCTTTCGGGGGCGACGACCGGCGCGGGTGCGGGCTGTGTTTTTGCAATCGATGCGGCGTCGACCACGGTCTTCGTCAATTCCTCATTCGACCATGGCTTGCTGACGAAACGAAACACTTCGCCTTCGTTGACAGAGCGCAGAATCGCCTGCATGTCTGAGTAGCCGGTCAGCAGGATACGCATCGCGCGTGGTGCGATCTTGCATGCTTCGCGCAGAAATTCGGACCCCATCATGCCTGGCATACGCTGGTCGCTGACAATGACATCGAAGTCGTGCTTGCGCAGCATATCCAGTCCGCTGATGCCGTCCGGTGCTGTCATCACATCGAACTCCTTGTGCAGCATCCAGTGCAAGGAACGCAGAATGTTCGGCTCGTCGTCGACGCACAGCACCAGTCCTTTTTTGTTTTTCATGACCGTGTCCTTCGCCTTGTGTGTCAGGCTACCTTGAGTATCGTTTCCGGAAACGCCGCCGGGAGATAGACCGTAAATGTGGTGCCCACGCCGGCTTCCGTTTTGAAAACGACTTCTCCTGCATGTTCGGAGACGATGCTCTTGACGATAGGGAGTCCGAGTCCTGTGCCTTCACCGACTGGCTTGGTGGTGAAGTAAGTATCGAAAATATGCGGCTGCACATCCGCAGGAATGCCGCTGCCCGTATCGGTAATATCGATACGCACACGGGTATCTTCCACAGAGGTGCGAACCGTCACCTTGCCGTCGCCCGGAATCGCTTGCGCCGCATTGTTGATCAGGTTGAGAAACACCTGATTAAGTTGCGACGGGTTGCATTCGACGACGGGCACATCGCTGTATTCTTCGACGACTTCGATGCGGTGCGGTATGACGCTCTTTGCGATATAGACGACGGTATGCAGGCCGTCGTTGATGTCGAAGTGCGTAATTTTTTCCCGGTCAAGACGAGTGAAGTTTTGCAGGTTTTCCACCAGTTCGCGCATCTGATCGATGCCTTGCAAAGTATCTGACAGCATCTGTGCAAGCATGACCAGGTCACTATCGCTCGTTTCGATTTGCTGCAACTGCGGGCGTGAGCGTGCAATATTGAATACCACCTTGTCGCCTTCGGTGTCGCGGGTAAGCTGGGCGAGCGTGTGCGCCGCCTTTAATGGCAATTCGAAGCTCTTGAGCGCGTCTTTTACCATGCTGATATTGCTTCGTGAAAATGCAAGCGGCGTATTGAGCTGGTGCGCGACGCCTGCAACCATTTGGCCAAGCGTTGCCATTTTTTCGGATTGCGCCAGCAAGTGATGGGTATTTTCCCGTTCGCGTTCCTGTTGCGTAATTGTCGTTGCGGCGCGGCGCACGATGATGAATAGCGACGCAAACAACAAGACAAGAAGGCCTGCCACGATGGCGATGCCTTTGTTGGACATCGCTTCTACTTCCTGAAGATTGTAGGTGGCAATTTTCGCCATCTGATCTTCATTGTCCCGCGCTGTTGTTTCGATCTTTGCCGCAGTTTTCTTAATTTGATCAAGGAAGCCTGTCACGTCGGTGTACACCTCGAATACGCCGATGATGGTGTCGCTGCCCGGTGCGTGAACCGGAAGGTAGCTGGAGATCAAGTCACGATTTTCCACTTCGCCTTCGAAGGCGCTGAACTTGTCGCGGTGTGTGAGTTCGCTGTTTGGCTTGCCTTCCATCGCATTTTTCCAGCCGGCGTTGGTGCTCTTGTCGTCGCCGATCTGTGCCGACTCGGAAGAATAGGCGGTGACGCCGCGCAGATCGAATACCTTCACCTTGAAGACGGCGCTTTTCTTCATGGCGCTAAACACCTTCGCGTCCAGCGACTTGAATTCGGGCAGTGCACGGATCTTCGCGCCCAGCTCCTGATAGCAGGCCTTTTTTTCATCTGGCTGCTTCTTTTTGCCGTCTGCGCCGACCGTATCGGCAATGGCACGGCAATGGTCCACAGGGATTGCTTGAACCTTTGCGACGAACGGAGCAAAGTCCTTTTCCCAGAGAGTATTGGCGAACAGGCGTGTCAGGTCGACGTTTGCACGTTCGTGGATGGCTAGCAGATCGTGACGGGCGGCCTCGTTTTGCTGTTTCGCGAAACTGCTTTGCACTCGCTTGATAAAGTCAATTTCCTGAAACTGCACTTCTTGAAAAAAAGCGGCTTGTTGCCGTTCGAAATAGGCGAGTGCAATCGTAACGACAACGAACATGCCAAGACTGGCAAAGGTGAAATATCGGACCAGGCGAAATCGCACGGTTTACTCCTGTTAAAGTGGGCCGCGCCCGGACTGGCGCGGCAAAGTCAGCCTTGTGCCGACATCGCGGAATCAATGCCGGCGAAGGTGTCGGAAAGCGCGTTGGTCTGCACACCCACACCAAGCTGGCGGGCAATCTGGGATGCGGAAAAGATGCCGCGTATGGTTTTCTTGCCGGAGAACGACTCTTCTTCCACCACCAGCGCGTGCTGGCGGCCTGAATGCTTCAGGGTTTCTACGATGTCGCCGACGCGCGCATGCAGAACATCTTCCAGGTCCAGGACTTCGATATGTTCATCGGCGGTCATGATGTCGCGTACTCTGATGTCGGTGTATTGGATAGCACGTGCTTGCATCACATTGACTGGACGGTCGCCCAAGACATCGCGGGCAGTAATGATGCCGATGACATCGTCGAGATCGTCCGTCACGAGCAGCGAGCGTACGCCGCGAGCAATCATTTTTTGCGTCGCGGTATCAAGGTCCAAATTTGCAGACACGGTTCCGGCTGGGATAAAGCGCAAGTCAGTCATGACTTCAAGTGCCGAAGAAGACGCCTTTACAGGATTCTGGACGTAGAAGAACGGTCGCGCGTACCCTGTGTGAGGCGAGAGTCTTGCAATGCGCAATGGCTGAAAAGACTTGGTCTGGTCGACCATCTGCTGCCTCCGGAAAGGGGACGATGACGCGGTAATGACGAGGGCTTGGCAATACGAAAGCCGCTTATTTTAGGTTGCCTGTTTGCAAACGTCCTTGATCTGGAAATGGGTTTTGCCAAAAAGACACATGCCGTGTTGGCAAGTTACCAAGGAAGCCAACAGGAACGTCTCGCACCCGAGCCGATTCCTCATCGACTCATCGATAAATCATGGCGATTTCGAGCGGGGTGATGGGTCGGAAACGATAACGGGTATGGCAGTATGTCCTCCGAGAGGCAAAAGTATTCCCCTCTCCGCTGAAGGAGATTTTTCGGACGAGTGAAAGTGAGAATGACCGGCAGCGCGTGCCGGTCAAAGTAGGATCAGTGGCCGAGTTTGGTCAGCACTTCCGACAGCATCGAAATCATTTGGTCAATTTCGTCGGTCGTAACATTCAGTGCCGGCATGAATCGCAGCAGGTCGGGGCGCGGTGAATTAAGCAGCAGGCCGACGGGTGCCATGTCGCGTGCAGATTCGACGATTTTCGGGCCGATATCCTTGCCGAGCTTGAGCGCGCGCAGCAGCCCTTCGCCGCGTTCGCCTTCGAGGCCATGCTTCTCGCACAGCTTGAGCAGTTCGGCGCGCATGTAGGCGCCTTTGTCTTTCACCGATTGCAGGAAGCCGGGCTTGAGCAGTTCATTCAGCACAGCGATACCGGCTGCAGTCATCAACGGATTGCCGTTGTAGGTGCCGCCCTGTTCGCCGGGTTCGAAGCAGGCAATTTCCTCGCGCGCCAGCAATGCGGCAAGGGGCACGCCGCCGCCGATGCCTTTGCCGAGCGTCATGATGTCCGGCACGACATCCGACAACTGGTAGGCGAACAATTCGCCGGTGCGGCCCATGCCGGCCTGTACCTCATCGACGATCAGCAGCAGGTTACGCTGCTTGGTCAGTGCGCGCAGCGCCTGCATGAATTCACGCGTAGCGGGAATGACGCCGCTTTCGCCTTGCACCGGTTCCAGCATGACGGCCACGGTCTTGTCGGTGATCAGGTTCTCGACGCTGGCGATATCGTTCAGCTCTGCCTTGGCAAAGCCTGGCACCTGCGGCGCGAACATCGTGTCCCAACCTTCCTTGCCGCTGGCAGACATGGTCGCTAGCGTGCGGCCGTGAAAGCCGTGGTTGAAGGTAATGATTTCAAAGCGGTTTTCACCGGCTGCGTTCTTGTTTAGTTTGCCCCATTTGCGCGCCAGCTTGATCGCGCCTTCATTGGCTTCTGCGCCGCTGTTGGTGAAGAATACGCGGTCGAAGCAGGAGTTCTTGGTGAGCAGCGAAGCCAGCACGATGGACGGCTCGTTGTAGAACGCCGGCGACGGATTGATCAGCTTACCGACCTGCTTGTTCACCGCGTCGACGATGCACTGCGGCGAATGGCCGAGGCAGTTGACCGCCCAGCCTTGCAGGTAGTCGAGATAGCGTTTGCCGTTATTGTCCGTCAGCCACATCCCGCGGCCTTCGGTGAACACGAGCGAAGGACGGTTGGTAATCTTCATGAGGGCATTGACGTCGTACTGGCTGAATTCCATCTCGAACTCCTGATTAGGAAAATTGATAATAAAAAATCGGAAAAATCAAAAAAAAAGCCACAGGGCGGGCCTGTGGCTTGATGAGCAGCTCACGCTCACATGCACGGCATCCCTGACTGAGGCAGCAGGGTACGGCGTCGCAAGAGTTGGGCTGTTGTATTCATGAAGCCGATATTAAAGTTTTTTGCGCAGTGCGTCAAAAATTATTTTGTTGTCAATTCGGCAGGGGTGTCCGCTTCGGAAGTGAACGCGTCCGCATAGAATTCATCTTCCGGCAGCGTGCACTGCGCCACAAAATCGCGCTTGGCCGAATCCACCATAATCGGTGCGCCGCACGCGTACACTTGCCAGCCCGACAGATCCGGCAGATCGTCAACGACCGCGCGGTGCACGAAACCCGATCGGCCGTTCCAGTCGTCTTCAGGGAGCGCGTCCGAGATCACTGGCACGTATTTGAAGTTCGGTACGGTGCGCGCCCATTCCTCGCAAAGCGCATGCATATATAAATCCTTCGGTCGACGTCCACCCCAGTACAGCACCATCTGGCGATTGGTCTTCTTGTGAATTGCATGCTCGATGATTGCCTTGATCGGCGCAAAGCCGGTGCCGGATGCCAGCAGCACCATCGGCTTGTCCGAATCCTCGCGCAGGAAGAAGGTACCGAGCGGTCCTTCGAAGCGCAGGATGTCGCGCTCCTTCATGGTATTAAATACATGGTCGGTAAACACGCCGCCGTACATATGGCGGATATGCAGCGTCAGGTGCTCGTCGAGATGCGGTGCATTCGCCATGCTGTAGCTACGGCGCTTGCCGTCCTTCAGCAGGAACTCGACATACTGGCCGGCCTTGTATTGCAGACGTTCATTAGCCGGTAATTGCAGCGACATCACGATCACATCGTCGGCCACACGATCGAGTTTGGCGACCCGCACCGGCAATTTCTTGATCGGGAACTCACCGACGCCCAGCACTTCGCGTGCCTCGATGACGATGTCCGAATGCGGCGTGGCGCAACAGAACAGCGAGAATCCTTTTTCTTCTTCAGCGACCGGCAAGGCTTTTTCCTGATGCGCACCATGCGTGACGGACCCATCGACCAGCTTGCCCTTGCAGGTGCCGCAAGCGCCGTTCTTGCAGCCATAAGGCAGGCCCACACCGGCACGGATTGCTGCGGTAAGGACGGTTTCGCCGTCTTCGCACGTGAATTGCCGACCACTCGGCTGAACTGTTACTTGGAAAGTCATACAATCCTGATGATGAAAAATAATGAAACCAAACATGCAAGGAAGCTGAAGAAGCCTCGCTTGCTGATACTGGGTTGCGGCGATGTCGGCATGCGCTTGCTACCGCTGGTCCGGGAACGCTTTCGCGTCTTTGCCGTGACCAGTCAGGCTTCTCGCATGGATGAATTGCGTGCCGCCGGCGCTGTTCCTGTTGTTGCCGACCTGGATCAGCCTGCCAGCCTGGCGCGCCTTGCTCGCCTGGCCGACATGATCGTGCATCTTGCACCGCCCCCGTCCGAAGGGCTGACCGACCGCCGCTCCCGAAATTTGACTGCCATTTTACCCGACCAGGCCACTCTGGTTTATGTGAGCACGACCGGCGTGTACGGCGACTGTGGCGGCGCGCTGATCGATGAGACGCGTTCCGTCAATCCGCAAAATCCGCGTGCCAAACGACGCGTCGATGCCGAACAGGTGTTGCGCAAATGGGCGCGGCGTTCCGGATCGCGCCTGTCCATCCTGCGCGTTCCGGGCATTTATGCGGCCGACCGACTGCCGATCGAACGCCTGAAAAAAGGCACGCCCGCTTTGCGGCCGGAGGACGATGTCTATACCAATCACATTCATGCCGATGATCTCGCGGCAATGATCAAAACGGCGTTATTCCGGGCGCAACCCTGCCGCGTTTACCATGCGGTCGATGATTCGGACATGAAAATGGCCGATTATTTCGATGCGGTTGCCGACCGCGCAGGATTGCCTCGTGCGCCACGCCTGCCGCGCGAGGAACTGAAAGCAGCCGTATCGCCGATGTTGCTGTCTTTCATGTCTGAGTCCCGGCGTTTGAGCAATACCCGCCTCAAATCTGAATTAGGTGTTCGTCTGCAATATCCGCAGGTTCATGACGCGCTCGACCGCCTGTTTGCAAAATCTTGATAGGCAGCTTGACCTTCCTATGATGTCAAGGTCGATAATGCAGGCATACTGAATCATCCAGGAAGCAATCATGGGAAATGCACTGCCGCTGTCTTCGGTACCTGTCCCGGCCGGAACGCAAGAGTTCAAGGTCGGTATCGAAGGCATGACCTGCGCGTCCTGCGTGGCCCGCGTCGAAAAGGCCTTGCGCAAGGTGCCGGGCGTCGTGGAGGCCAACGTCAACCTCGCCACCGAAAGCGCGAATGTGCTCGCAGAGCGCAATGTCAATTTCGATACGGTAAGGCAAACCATTGAAAAGGCCGGCTATCACATCCCGGAAGAAGCAATCGACCTCGACATCGAGGGCATGACTTGCTCGTCCTGCGTCGGCCGTGTGGAGAAGGCTCTGCGCAAGGTCGGCGGCGTCATCGATGCGAGCGTCAATCTCGCCACCGAGAGCGCGCATGTGCGCGTTGGGGCCGGACTGCAAGCCGATGTTCTTGCCAAGGCAATCGAAGCCGCCGGCTATCACGCGCATGTGCATCGCGCACCGACGGCAACCGAGCCACAGGAACAAGCCATCGATGCCGGATTGCTGCGCGTACTAGTCGCGGCAGCACTTTCAATGCCACTGATCGTGCCGATGGTCATGGAACTGTTCGGCGCGCACTGGATGCTGCCGGGCTCGGTGCAGCTTGCGCTCGCGACACCGGTGCAGTTCTGGCTGGGTGCGCGCTTCTATCGCGCCGGTTGGAAGGCCGTCAAGGCCGGCACCGGCAACATGGACCTGCTGGTTGCGTTGGGTACCAGCGCCGCATACGGCCTGAGCGTATATCAACTGCTGGCGCATGGCGCCGACAGCATGCCGCATCTGTATTTCGAAGCCGCCGCCGTCGTTATCACGCTGGTGCTACTCGGCAAGTGGCTGGAGGCGCGCGCCAAGCGCCAGACCACCGCCGCGATACGCGCACTGCAAGTGCTGCGCCCGGATGTGGCGCGCGTACGCCGCGATGGCGCTGAAGTTGACCTGCCGATCGACCAGGTACGGATGGGTGATGTCGTTGTCATCCGTCCCGGCGAACGTGTTGCCGTCGATGGCATCGTCCTCGAGGGAAGGAGCCATGTCGATGAATCCTTGATTACTGGCGAAAGCCTGCCGGTGGCAAAGCAGACGGGTGACAAGATGACTGGGGGGGCGATCAATGCAGAAGGATTGCTGCTGGTGCAAACCTCGGCAGTCGGCGCGGAAACCACGCTGTCGCGCATCATCCGCATGGTCGAAAATGCGCAATCGGCTAAAGCGCCCATCCAGCATCTGGTCGACAAGGTCAGTGCCGTATTCGTCCCAGTCGTGCTGCTGATTGCGTTCGTCACCTTGCTCGCATGGTGGCTGGCAAGCGGCAATATGGAGCAGTCGATCATCAATGCGGTCGCCGTGCTGGTAATTGCCTGTCCCTGCGCACTCGGTCTTGCTACGCCAGCCGCGATCATGGCGGGCACTGGCGTTGGCGCAGGGCACGGGATTCTTATCAAGGATGCGGAAGCGCTGGAAATCGCGCATTCGATTACCACCGTCGTATTCGACAAGACCGGGACCCTGACGCAAGGCAAACCCGCGTTGACGGAAGCGCTGCCACAAGGCATCGACCGGCAGGAGTTGCTGCGTCTGGCGGCAGCCATCCAGCAAGGCAGCGAGCATCCGCTGGCGCACGCAGTCGTCAATGCAGCGAAGCAAGAAGGCATTGCACTATCAAGTGCAGATGACGTGACGGCGTTGCCGGGACGCGGATTGTCTGCGACGGTAGATGGCCGCAGCCTGAAGCTCGGCAGCACCCGTCTGATGCAGGAACTTGGTGTCGAGCTCGGCATGCTGGCGCAACAAGCGCAAGTGTTGGAACACAAGGGCAATACGATTTCCTGGCTGGCTTCCGTGGACGATGGCATTCGATTGCTCGGCCTGCTTGCATTCGGCGATCAGCTCAAGCCTTCCGCTCGCCGCGCTGTCGAACGTCTGCATGCGCTCGGCGTGAAGACGGTGCTCCTGACCGGCGATAACCAGGGTAGTGCGACAGCAGTCGGCAATGCATTGAACATCGACCAGGTCGTGGCGGAAGTGCTTCCCGCCGACAAGGCACAAAAGATCGCGACGCTCAAAGGCAAGGGGCAGGTCGTGGCCATGGTCGGCGACGGCATCAACGATGCACCCGCACTGGCCGCTGCCGATGTCGGCATCGCGATGGCCACCGGCACCGATGTCGCCATGCATGCGGCAGGCATTACGCTCATGCGCGGGGATCCGGCGCTGGTTGCGGATGCGATCGACATTTCTCGCCGCACCTACGGCAAGATCCGGCAAAACCTGTTCTGGGCGTTCATCTACAACTTGGTCGGTATCCCGCTTGCTGCGCTCGGCATGCTCAACCCGGTTGTAGCCGGCGCGGCGATGGCGTTCAGTTCGGTGAGCGTAATCAGTAATGCGTTGCTGTTGAAGCGCTGGAAAAGCAAGGAGGCAGCATGAATATCGGAGAAGCATCCAAGGCGTCCGGCGTCACGGCCAAGATGATCCGCTATTACGAGAGTATCGATCTGATCAAAGCCGGTCGCCGCACGGATGCCGGCTATCGCATCTACGGTGACAGCGACGTGCACACGCTGCGCTTCGTCAAGCGAGCACGCACGCTCGGCTTTTCGCTGGAGCAGATCAGGGATTTGCTGTCACTGTGGCAGGATCCGGCGCGTGCAAGTGCGGACGTCAAGGCGATTGCGCAGGCGCATGTCGCCGAGCTGCAGCAGCGGATAAAAGAACTGACAGAGATGCGCGATACCTTGAGTCATTTGGCAGATGCCTGTTCCGGCGATCACCGGCCGGATTGCCCGATCCTGCATAGTCTCGCTGCGCCTGTCGGACACAACTGCCATGCATGACAAGGCGCGCGTGAGCATGTTTTGCTTCGAGAAAAGATCACATCCTGCGGCGTGAACGAACACCGCTGTCATCCCTCGCGTTGCGAGGGAGGGACGAAGGTTGGAGAACAAACTCGCTGCTGATGTCTTGCGTCAGACTGCCGTGCTGCTGAGAACCGGATAGCCCGTTTCAATAACGGCAGACTTGATGTCTGCCCGATTCGTGGTTGATGCGATGCGGACCTTTTGCGTCGCCAGATCAATATCGACCTTGGCCGATGCATCGACGGCCTGTACCGACTTGGTCATTGCGCCGACGCGGTGGCCGCAGCACATTCCTTCTACTTACAGTTCGTACAGGGTGTTGACATCCTGATGGATGTTCGGGATGCCTACTATAGACATTCCTGCGATGGTAAGGTCAAGCATCCAACATCGTTAACATGATCGATCCGCATGCGTCATGATTTTTGCCCATGACGAAGTCCAAACCGTGAGCCGTTATCCACACCCACCTTGGGCCGCGGCCCAAGGTGGAAGCAACGATTATTGCTCTCGATGCATTAGAAGGTGTGGCGCACACCGACGTTGAACGATCGGTCGCCACTGCCTGCGTCGGTCGCATTACCGGCAGTATAGAAACCGGCCACATTGTTGGCCACAGTGTTGTCAATGCGTGCGTACGATGTGTACAGGTTGGTGCGTTTGGACAACGCGTAGGTATAGCCAAGCGCGAACTGGTTAGCATCGTTGCTTGCTGCGGTCTTGTCGCTTTTCCGGATATAGGAAGCGAGGAAGGTGCTTGCGCCGAACGGGACGCTCACGCCGATCAATGCATCGCGAGTGTCAGCCTGCGCTACGTTGGTGTTGCCGGCGGTGGCGCCCTTGTTGACCGCATAAGCGAGATGGACAGCGGCCATGCCGAAATCGTATTTCGCACCGAGCATCGTCACCTTCGAGCTTGCGGTAGCAGTCACGTTATTGACGTTGTTATGTGCAAGACGCACAACGAGCGGGCCTGCTGCGTAACCAAGCTGACCGCCGATGGTGCGCAGAGCAGAGTTGTCACCAGCGGTTTCGCCGAGGCCGTAAGTCAATTCGGCGAGGATGCCGGACATGATCGGCGCAGCATACTTGATGGCGTTATTGGTGCGCGGTCCACCACCGGTCGCTGCAGTACCGCCTTGCGACATCAGATTGGCAGCGTTACCTGCCAGGCCGCAGGCGAACGGATCGATTGCGCCGCACAGCGACGTAAAGATGGGTGTGTACTGACGGCCGAGAGTGACCGTGCCGAATCCACCTTTCAACCCGACGAAGGCCTGACGGCCAAACAGCGCACCGCCTTGCAATGCAGCTCCAGTATCCAAAGCAAAGCCGTTTTCCAGCGTAAACAACGCGGACATTCCGCCGCCCAAGTCTTCAGTGCTCTTGAAGCCGATACGCGAAGCGTTCTGCACGCCGCTCGTGACCTTCGTCACGGATCCTGCGACACCACCAGTCTGGCGTTCGACGCCGCCATCGATAAGGCCGTAAACGGTGACGTTGGACTGCGCTGATGCTGCACCGGCGAACGAAGCCAATACCGCGAGTGCGATGAGTGATTTTTTCATAACGGAATACCTCTGATTGTTACAACGGAAATGATCTTGTTTGATTCAAGCACACAGCGCTTTGGCAGCCAATGTGTCCTCAAGCGCATGGCGAGCCCATGCGGGCTGGTACATGAAGATTCGTAGTGGAGACACCTGCCTTTTCTGTTTTGACCATTGGCGTTCCTCCTGTCTTCGCGATACGAAGTCCATTTCGCCAACTAGTTTCTGAATAGCATCTTCCATGCCATCCCTACGCAGATGTGATGCTCGATTCTTTACGATGATTCAGAGAAATATTTCCTGAAAGTAAGAGATGGGATTCCCGGACTTGGGATGAAACCTAATTCAAAAAAATAGTAGACCGACGGCGCGCATTGGCGTCATCGCGGACAGATGGCTTGGTGCTTCTATCCCGTCTTATGGCATTTGCAGCATCTAAAAGCAAAACGGAAATATTTCCTATCGGCACAAATGTTGCTAAAGCTCATTCATTCGGCATCGACGGTGAAAATCACGTGGCAGATCGACCACGCCGCCGTGTTGATATCTCTGCGTATTGTTCAGATGTAATTACAGGTGCGCGAGCCTGACGCTTTTTGGCGTTCCTGGCTCTCGTTCCACCAAGAGGATGGATAGATGAGTACTCACGATATACCCCGCCGAAAATTCCTTGCCACAGGTCTTGCGCTTGGCGCGTCGGTTCTCGCCACCGGCGAGGCCCTTGCACAAGCTGCCGTCGTCACACCGCCGCCGGCAAAGGTTGCCGGCCCAGGCCGGTTGACGATGCACGCCATTGATGTCTGGAACGGTCTCCCCGCATCCGGAATACGGGTTGATTTGTCCATGCTTGAAGGTGGCGCTTACCGTCTGGTGCAATCGTTCAATGCAAACAAGGGCGGGCGCAGCGAAAAGCCCCTGTTCGAAGGCGAAAACTTCGCACGCGGCAGCTATGAAATATTGCTGCATGTCGAAGAACATTACGCAAAACTCAGCGCGCAAATGCCGCGTCCCGCGTTCCTGACGGATGTGCCTATCCGGTTTTCGATTGACGACCCGAGTCAGCGCTATCACATTGCGATCCTGTTGACGCCGTGGAGCTATTCATATTATCGCGGCAGTTGAAACAGTCGCATCGCACATTCGCATTTACGCTTTAGGAGTTAATGATGGCAGGCATTACGACGCATGTACTAAACACAGCGACGGGCACCCCCGGCGCAGGTATGCGCATCGACTTCTCTGTATGGGAAGGCGATAAATACAAATTGGTCAAGACCGTCGTCACGAACAGTGACGGGCGAACCGACCAAATGATTCTCAAGCCGGACGAAACGAAAGTAGGAAAATACGAGCTGGTTTTCCACGTTCGGGAATACTTCGCGCGTATTGGCACGCCGATGCCTGAGCTGGCATTTATCGACACGGTTCCGGTGCGCTTTGCAGTCTTCGACACGACCCAGCACTATCACGTTCCAATGCTGGCAACGCCGTGGAGTTGCACTACCTATCGCGGTAGTTGATCCCTGCATTCCACGTCGCCACGTTGTTGAATCCCGGTGGCGTGGGACCCTTGCGAACGGTCGCGCGGCCGTAAGGCAACTGACCGTAAACGCCACGATTATCGGAGCCCTCATGCTTTCTTCCATTCGAACACGCATCCTCGTTATCACCACCGTCATCATTGTCTGTGCGCTTGCCATCACAGGCAGTGCAACCTACGTGATCGTGCGCGCCAATGGACAGGAAACAATCAAGCACGACCTCGACTCCATTGCGACAGGTCATGCCATGGCGATCGATGAATGGGTCGCGGCGAAACAGGCTGCGGTCGCTGCGGGCGTCGCATCCGCCAAAACCGGAGATCCGCAAGCGGCAATGAATCAGTTGCAAAAATCAGGCGGATTCAAAGTGGCAACGCTTGGTCTCGACGATAAATCGGTATTTGGATCGCCGCCGCCCCCCGAGGGATTCGACGCCACCAGCCGCCCCTGGTACAAGGAAGTGACGCAGGTCGGGAAGCCGTTGGTCACCAAGCCGTACGAAGATTTCCAGACCAAGCAGCCGATGGTGTCGTTTGCCAGCCCGGCCTCACGCGAAGGTGGCCCCAATGGTGTCGTGTCTGCAGCGATTTCGCTGGAAGGAGTGCGGCAGGTGGTCACCTCTGTCCATCCGACGCCGAGCAGTTTCGGCTTTGTGGTCGATACTCAGGGAACAATCCTGGCCCATCCTGATGTGAAGTTCAACCGTAAACCAATCTCCGAATTGGCGCCGGGGTTGACGCCAGCGACTGCTGTGGCACTTGCCAACTCTGAAGATCCGCTTGAGGTTAACCTGGACGATGCACCCAAGCTGATGCGCGCAAAAGCAGTTCGAGGAACGGATTGGTTTCTGGTTGTTGCGCTGGACAAAAATGAAGCAACCGCCGGCCTGCGTGGTGTGCTTAAAACGACGATTGTATCCATCCTTGTCGTAGCGATTGCGGCAATACTATTGGTCGGCATGGCGGTGAGCAAAGCGCTTCATGGTCTTGCGGAGGTGCGTGATGCGTTGCATGAGATCAGTTCTGGAAGCGGTGACCTGACGCGGCGACTGCCTGCGCAAGGCAAGGATGAACTGACCGAAATCGCACGGGCCTTTAATGTCTTCGTTGAAAAATTGAGCGATATCATGCAGCAAATCCGGGACGGCAGTGTCGCTATTCAATCGTCGACGGTGGAAATTTCTCATGGCAATGCCGACCTGTCGGCACGTACTGAATCGCAGGCTAGCTCACTTGAGGAGACGGCGGCGTCCATGGAAGAATTAACGTCGACGGTCAAGGAAAACGTTGCCAATGCCAGGCATGCCAACGATCTGGTGGCATCGGCATCCGGATTGGCGGCCAAAGGCGGGACCGTGGTCGGTGAAGTGGTCGATACCATGAGTTCTATTAAGGACAGCTCGAAGAAGATCGTCGAAATTATCGGCGTCATCGATAGCATCGCATTCCAGACCAATATCCTCGCGCTGAACGCAGCCGTTGAGGCGGCGCGCGCCGGTGAGCAGGGACGAGGCTTTGCTGTAGTGGCAAGTGAAGTTCGAAACCTTGCACAACGTTCTGCAAACGCCGCAAAGGAAATCAAGACCCTCATCAACGACTCGGTGAGCAAGGTAGAGGCGGGAAGTGCTCTTGTCGAAACTGCCGGTTCGACGATGTCGGAGATTGTCGATTCAGTTCAGCGTGTTGCGACGATCATGGGTGAGATTACAAATGCAAGTGTCGAGCAAAGCGCTGGCATCGAGGAAACGAATCGTGCCATTACTCAAATGGACGAGATGACTCAGCAAAACGCCGCACTTGTCGAAGAGGCCGCCGCCGCCGCCGAGAGTCTTGAAGAGCAGGCGATTAGTCTCGCCAATGCTGTTGGAAGATTCAAATTGAGTCAGGATTCCGGTCGCGCACAGACGCCTGCGGTTCTTTCGACGGAGCAGAACCAGCGTCTGCGCATGATCGCCTGAGTTATTTGCAACTTGAACCGCCTGCTTCTCGCTAAAAGAACTGACAGAGATGCGCGATACCTTGCGTCATCTGGCAGATGCCTGTTCCGGCGATCACCGGCCGGATTGTCCGATTCTGCTGGGTCTTGCAGAACCATCGGAGCAAGACTGTTGCGCGTGACGATGAAGTCCGAAGCACATCCTTGCTTCTTCAACGTCATCCCTAGCTTTGCTCGAGATGGCGCTGAAGAAACGCGCGGTCTGACGATGCAACGGAATCAGGACGCCGTGCTGTTGAGAACCGGGTAGCCGGCCTCCGTAATTGCAGCCTTGATCTCGTCCAGATTTGCCGCCGATGCGATACGAACCTTTTGCGTCGCCAGATCGATGTCGACCTTTGCCGATGCATCGATATCCTGTACCGATCGCGTAACCGCGCCGACACAATGACCGCAACTCATTCCTTCCACTTGCAATTCATACATGATGTTTACTCCTGATAGGTGCTTGAAATTGTAACTGTAATACTTCCCATAGTGGCAAGGTCAAGCGCCATGCATCGTCCATCGATGGCGCCGAGATGCGAGGCCTTGGCAGTTGCTCATCGTGCTTTATGCGCCAGATCAAGTTTTTTGCCGACAAGCTTGTGTTAAAGTCCCGCGCTGTTTTTCCCAGCCCGTACTTCGTCCGGTGACGTCCTATCGACTGCCGTATGCGCCGTGCACGGCAATGCGATCCTTCAGTGATGCCTGCCCCGGCCTGCGTCCAACAATATCTTTTCTCTTTTTAGCGCAATAACAATTCATATGGGCCAACACCAACATATCCCCAAGCGTGACGGATTCACGTCTGCCTTCGGTGTTCTCGCCGCCACGCTCGGTTCAGCGGTCGGTCTCGGCAATATCTGGAAGTTTCCCTACCTGACCGGCGCCAACGGCGGCGCAAGCTTCCTGCTGGTCTATGTCCTGGCGACGCTCCTGGTCGGTCTGCCGGTGATGATTGCCGAAATCGTTCTTGGCCGGCAAGCTAAAGCGAATCCGATTTCCGCACTTCAGATCCTTGCTCCCAAGCGGCAGCCGTGGTGGCTGATCGGCGCTGCCGGCATGCTGGCATCTTTCCTGATTCTGTCTTTCTATTCAGAGGTAGTGGCATGGGTCTTTGCCTACGTGGTGAAGGCGTTGGGCGGAACGATCCTGAGTAGCGATCGCAAAGTCACCGAAGCCGCCTTCAGTACACTCATCAGCGATCCATTCCAATCCTTGCTTTGGCAATGGGTAGTGCTCGCCGGTATGGGCGGTATTCTGCTTTTGGGTGTTACGAAGGGCATTGAAGCGCTGACGAAGAAACTGATGCCTTTGCTTTTCCTGCTCCTGCTGTTGCTTTGTGCTGTCAGCCTCTCGCTCGACAAGGCGATGGAAGGATTGGCATTTCTCTTCAATCCCGACTTCAGTAAGCTGACCGGTGCAGTGATGCTGACGGCACTTGGCCTGGCTTTCTTCAAGCTTTCCATCGGCATGGGAACAATGATGACCTACGGGAGTTATTTCAGGGACGATCAGGACATTCCGACGACGACGTTTCGCGTGATGAGTGCGGACTTGTGTGTTTCGCTGCTTGCCGGGATTGCGATTTTCCCCGCTGTCTTTACGTTTGGTTTTGAGCCGTCTGCAGGCCCGGCACTGGTATTCATTACCATTCCGGCAGTGTTTTCGCAGATCCCCATGGGACAGGCATTGATGGTGGTCTTCTTCGTGCTGACGGCAATTGCGGCGACCGGCGCGATGTTGTCCTTGATGGAGGTGCCCGTGCTGATTATTCACGAGCGCTTCGGTTTGGCTCGTCCAAAAGCAATTCTGTTGACGCTTGCGCTGCTCGCGCTGACCGGGTCGAGCTGTGCGCTGACAAACAGCAGCCTGGCCGATTTCAAATTGTTCGGACTGAGCATGTTCGACCTGTTTGACTTCGTTTCATCCAATATCATTCTGCCGGCGGGCGGCATCTTTATTGCGCTGTTCGTGGGCTGGGTGTGGGGTTTCGAAAAGTTTAATCATGCAGTATCGAATGGCGGACAACTGGGTAACCAGACGTTGGCGCGCGCCGTGTTCTTCCTGTTGCGCTATGTGTCGCCACTCCTGATTCTTGCCGTGATGCTGAAGGGGTTTAAACTTCTGTGATGGGGAGATTGAATTCCCGGAAAGAAAAAAGCCCAGTCATGTGAACTGGGCTTTTTATTTGGATGCCTGTGTGCGTCGCTTGACTACCGATCGTGCGCTGCAATTTTCATCGCTTGTTCGCTGCAGGAAGATGGTGCCCATGGGCAGGATTGAACTGCCGACCTCTCCCTTACCAAGGGAGTGCTCTGCCACTGAGCTACATGGGCCACGTCTGCATCCGTCCATTTCTGAAGCGGCTCATGCAGCGAAGAGATGGATTCCAAAAAGCAAAAAGCCCAGTAAAATTCACTGGGCTTCAAGTTCTTGAATCCTTGGTGGGGCGTGAGTGGCTCGAACACTCGACCTACGGATTAAGAGTCCGCTGCTCTACCAACTGAGCTAACGCCCCAACGCGGCCCGAATTATATCAACAATGCGGCGCCCGCGCCAACCGAAACGACAAGAAAAAATTTGCTGTGACGATTGCGCGCCAAGCTCAATTCAGCGCGGCCGTGACCTTTAGCACTTCGTCGGCTGTGGTCACGCCTTCGGCGATCTTGAGCGCACCGGCGACACGCAGTGGTTTCATGCCATCTTTGACGCTTTGCTCCTTCAGCGCATGGATGTCGGTTTCTTCTCTGATCAGTCTGGAAAACGGTTGCGTGATCGTCAGCAATTCATACAAGCCGGTGCGGCCGCGATAACCGGTCTGACGGCATTCTGGGCAGCCGACCGGACGATAGATCGTGGTTGGCTTGGCGAGCTTCCAGCCATCGATCAGGCTTTGCCAGATGTCATCGTTGAGTTCGCCTTCGGCTTTCTTGCAATCGGGGCAGAGCGTGCGCACCAGGCGCTGCGCCATGATGCCAATCAGCGTCGACTCCAGCAGGTAATAGGGGACGCCGAGTTCGAGCAGGCGCATCACCGCAGAAGGCGCATCGTTGGTGTGCAGTGTCGACAGCACGAGGTGGCCGGTGAGGGCGGCCTGGATCGCCATCTCGGCAGTTTGAAGATCGCGGATTTCGCCGACCATGATGATGTCCGGATCCTGCCGCATCAGTGCCCGCACGCCGTCGGCGAAGGACAGATCGATACCATGCTGCACCTGCATCTGGTTGAACGATCCTTCCACCATTTCGATCGGGTCTTCTACCGTGCAGACGTTGACCTCCGATGTCGCCAGCGCCTTGAGCGTGGTGTAAAGCGTCGTGGTTTTGCCGGAGCCGGTCGGGCCGGTGACAAGAATGATGCCGTGCGGGCGCGCGGTCAACGCATCCCAGCGCCTGGCATCGTCAACCGGAAAACCCAGCTCGGGCAGCGTCTTCACCACCACTTCCGGATCGAAGATACGCATCACCAGCTTTTCGCCGAAGGCGGTGGGCAGCGTCGACAGGCGCAATTCGATTTCCTGTCCGGCCGCAGTGCGAGTCTTGATGCGGCCGTCTTGCGGGCGGCGCTTTTCGATCACGTCCATCCGGCCGAGCAGCTTGATGCGCGCGGTCATTGCGATCAACACCGCAATCGGCACTTGATAGACCTGATGCAGGATGCCGTCGATGCGGAAGCGGATCGCGCCCATGTCGCGCTTGGGTTCGAGATGGATGTCGGAAGCGCGCTGCTCGAAGGCGTATTGCCACAGCCAATCGACGATATTGACGATATGCTGATCGTTCGCGTCGAGAGTCTTGTTGCTCTTGCCGAGTTCCACCAGTTGCTCGAAGTTGCTGCGCAGTGAAACGTCCTGTGTGCCGGACTTGTTGGCGCCCTTGATCGATTTGGCGAGCGTGAAAAACTGCGCGGTGTATTGCGCGATGTCGAGCGGACTGGCAATCACGAGCTTGACGTTGCGGCGGGTGATCTTGCTGATCTCCGCTTCCCATTCGATCACGAAAGGATCGGTGGTGGCGATGATGACCTCTGTCTGCGTCAGCTCCACCGGCAGGATGTTGAAGCGCGCGGCATAGGTTGCTGACATCACGTCGGCAACGCGGGTGAAGTCGATCTTCAGCGGATCGATGCGGAAAAAAGGCAACTTGACTTTGCCGGCCATCCATTCGGTCAACCAGTCGAGCGTGAGTTGCTTGTGCGGGGCAATGGCGGACAGCAGCTTGATCTGTGCGACGGCGGTCAGCGGATGCATCGCAATCGTGGCATTGCGCAGGAGCGCCTGTGCTTCGTTATAGCGCGCCTTCACGTCGGCTTTTTCGATCAGGCCGTCGGCCAGAAGCCAGCTGAAGATCTGATGCAGATCGAGCACCTTGGGTGCGACTTTGTTCGCATGCGGGGCGGGGTGTTCGACGCGGGCATTCATGGGATGACCTCCTGCAAATAGGTTCTATCGTGCCGGTTGCGCAGCCTTGAGGCCGTTCACCCAGGATTTGGCGGGCAGCTTGGTGGCGCTGGTGATTTGCGCCGCGCGTTCGTAGAGTGCCGGAAAATCGAGCTTGGGAGGCGTATTGAAACCGATCGCGACGACATTGCCTTCATGGACCTCCGGCAGGCACAGCACTTCCTTGAATGCGTAACGCATGGCCTTCAGGTTCTTTGCATAGCTCGGATGGTCGCCGAACAGGTTGACCGTCATGATGCCCTCGGGCTTCAGGCAGGCGGCGCAGGCCTCGTAGAACTCCGGCGTGTCCAGCACGGGGCCTTTTACAGTGGCGTCGTACAGGTCGCCTTGCAGCACATCGATCTTGCCGCGATTGGCGCTGTCCATTACATAATCCATCGCATCCATTTCATACACCGACAAACGCTCGTCGTCTTGCGGCAACTTGAACATCGAATGGCAGACAGTGATGACTGCTTGATTCAGTTCGACTGCGGTAACTTGCGCGTGCGGAAATTGCCGATAGCAGAATTTGGTCAGGGCACCCGTTCCCAGTCCGAGTTGCACGATGTGCTGCGGCTCGCGGATGAACAGCATCCACGCCATCATCTGCTGCGCGTATTCGAGTTCAATCCAGTCGGGTTTGCGGATGCGCATCGCGCCCTGTACCCATTCATTGCCGAAGTGAAGAAACACCACGCCGGCTTCTTCGGATAGCGTGATGGGCGCAAATTTGGGTTTGCGTGGAGCTTTGACTTTTCCGGGACCGGCCTTCCGATTGGATTCCGCTTCCATGGAGTTGCGTTTGATGAGCATGCTGTTTATTGCCGCCGTGCTTGCAGCACAGCATTAGAGTAAGTTTCCCTCATTCTACAGAATGATGTTCTTCCATAGCGCCAGTTTTTGATCGAAGGAAAGCTGGGCGTTCGTCGGCGAGGATGAGGGAAGGACCATGGTTGCAAATCCGGCAGCAGCGAACTGCGGCGCAAAGCGACCGGATGTCTTGCCGTTGAAGCAAATCCGGCTCAGCGCCGGGCATTGCTGTTTGAGCATTACGAAATCGTTTGCCTGCGCTCGGCGAATGGCGGTGTCGAGGCTGCCCTCCCGCTCGCAGGCCGCGAGCACGTCCCACAGGCCGATACGGTGCGACAGCAAACGCTGCAGGCGTGCGTCATAGGGTAATTTGACCAGATCGTCATCGAGTACGATGGATAGCAGGCGCCAGAACTGATTGCGAGGATGGGCGTAATACTGTTGCGCTGCGAGCGATGCTTCGCCGGGAAAGCTGCCAAGAATCAAGATACGGATGTTGCGGTCAAGCACCGGCGGGAAACCGGTCAGTAGTACTGATGAAGTAGGCATGGCGCCATTTTACCCAGCGCCCTGTACGCGTTGCGCGGAATTGATATGATCGTTGCATGCAATTTGGCAAAGGAGGCCGGCATGACTAAAAAGATCATCGTGATCACGGGCGGCAGCCGTGGCATCGGCGCGGCGACCGCACGGCGTGCCGCGTTGCAGGGGTACGCAGTGTGCATCAGTTACGTGCGTAACCGTGCCGCGGCGGACGAGGTGATCGCGGCGATCACGGCAAGCGGCGGCGAGGGCATTGCCGTGCAGGCCGACGTTGCATCCGAATCCGACGTGTTGAGGCTGTTCGATACAGTGGAACGTCGCCTCGGTCCGCTCACGGCGCTGGTCAACAATGCCGGCATCCTGGAGCATCACATGCGCGTGCAGGACATGGATGCAGCACGCCTGACGCGGGTGCTGGCAACCAACGTCACTGGCAGCTTTTTGTGTGCGCGCGAAGCGGTACGGCGCATGTCAACGAAGCAGGGCGGCGCCGGCGGGGCGATCGTCAATGTCTCCTCGATCGCGGCAAGGCTGGGATCGCCCGATGAGTACGTGGACTATGCCGCATCGAAGGGCGCAATCGACACCATGACCATCGGATTGGCAAAGGAAGTCGCCACCGAAGGCATTCGGGTCAATGCGGTGCGCCCCGGCGTGATCTACACCGAGATCCACGCCAGCGGCGGCGAACCTGGCCGCGTCGACCGGGTGAAGGAAGCAGTGCCAATGAAGCGCGGCGGCGATCCGGATGAAGTGGCGAATGCCATCCTGTGGCTGCTGTCCGACCAGGCCTCGTACACCACCGGTTCGTTCATCGATGTGACGGGCGGCCGCTAGCGTGACGAGCACTGGCGAGCAATACGGCCTGTTCTTGTGGCATGGCCGTGCACTGATTGTCGGGCCGGGTGTCGATTCGACCCCGCATGCGCATTTCGCTGCGCAACTGACGCTGGGCCTGGACCGGCCATTTCGTGCTCGGCTCGCAACGGATATGCCTTGGGTGGAAACGCAGGCGGCGATCTTTGCCCCCAACCAGCCACACCAGCTCGACTGCGGTGGCGGCATGCTGGCACACCTGTTCGTCGAATTGCCACAACGCCAGCAGGCCATTACGACACAGGTGATTGCGCAGTACCCGGCGCAGCCGGAGTTTTCGGCAATCCGTGCGTCAATTGATGCCGCACGCTATGGCAAGCTCGATATCGACACTGCGGGATGTGCGGTATGGCAATAGTTACGTTGCGCATTGCCGGATGCCTTGTCGCCGAATGGCCACGACTTCCGCATCGCGAAGGCGCTCGAATGGATCGCCGCCAATCCCGGTGAACGGGCTGAAGGCGCTTTTCTGGCATCGATGGTGCATCTCTCGGAGAGCCGTTTTACGCACCTGTTTCGCCAGCAGACGGGTTTGCCGCTGTCGCGCTACCTGCTGTGGCTGCGCCTGTTTGATGGCGTGGCAGCCGTGGCACGCGGCGACAACATGACCAGGGCCGCGCACCGCGCCGGCTTTGCTGATCTCGCGCACATGAGCCGGAGCTTTCGCAGCACCTTCGGCGTAGTGCCGTCGGAACTGCACAAGATGACGATTGCGTTCAAGCAGAAAACGTGATGAGCGCCTAAGATAAACGAATAGAACGGCCATTCAGGTCGTCATTTCATCAAGGAGACGGTTATGGAAAACCTTGCACAACGCCAAGTAGACACGCTGCTGGCAAAATACGCCGAAAGTCATCTCAATCCGACCAATGAAGTGATTCATTTCATTTGCATTCCGGTCATCGTCTTTTCTTTCCTCGGCTTGATCTGGGCGGCGCATCCCCTGCTTGCGCTGGCAGTCGCGCTGGTTTCCCTGGCTTACTACTGCAAACTCTCGATCCCGTTCGCTTTCGGCATGCTGCTGATGTCAGGCACCATGCTATGGATATTGTCATTGCTGCCACAAGGCCGCGTACTCGAAATTTCGCTCGGTATATTTGTGATTGCCTGGATCGGGCAGTTCATCGGTCACAAGATCGAGGGCAAGAAGCCTTCCTTTTTCGACGACCTGCGCTTCTTGCTGATCGGCCCACTGTTCGTCCTCAGCTTTGCCTATCGGCGTTTCCATATCGCCTACTGATCGGTCCACATGAAAATCGTCGTATTTGGTGCGGGTTCAATCGGGGTCTATATCGGCGGCTCGCTGTTCGCTGCGGGTGCTGACGTAGTGCTGGTCGGTCGCGCCCGGATGGCTGAGCGTATCGCGCGCGATGGACTGTTGTTGACCGACTTGCGCGGCCGCAGCATAGAAGTCGACGGCGCCCGCATTCCGTACACCGAAGATCCTGGCGCGCTGGGTGACGCGGACCTGATTCTGGTGACCGTCAAAAGCGCCGATACTGCGACTGCCGCGGACGCGATCCACGCCTATGCAAAACCTGCTGCGATCGTGCTGAGCCTCCAGAACGGGGTGGGCAATGCGGATGTGCTGCGCGAACGCCTTAGCGGACTCGTGGTGCTCGGCGGCATGGTTCCTTTCAATGTCGTACAGATGGAGGGCGGGCGGTTTCATCGCGGCACCGAAGGCGAATTAACGGTGGAGGCCTCGCCCATGATTGGCGCGTGGCAAGCGATCTTTGAAGCGGCGCACCTGCCGCTCGTGGAGCGGTCCGACTTTGCTGCCGTGCAGTGGGGCAAGTTGCTGCTGAATCTGAACAATCCGGTCAATGCCTTGTCCGGGTTGCCCTTGAAGGCTGAACTGTCGCAACATGCGTACCGGCGATGCTTGGCGCTGCTGATCGATGAAGCACTCGCCGTACTGCAGGCGGGCGGCATTGCGCCGGCCAAAGTGGCAAAAGTTTCTCCGCGTATGCTGCCCAAGCTGCTGCGCTTGCCGGACTGGCTGTTCAAGCGGGTCGCCGCGACCATGCTGCGCATCGACCCGGAAGCGCGTTCGTCGATGTGGGAAGATCTGCAGGCCGGTCGGCGTACCGAGATCGATTACTTGAATGGGGCGGTGGTTACGCTGGCGCGCTCGCTCGGCCGACAGGCGCCGGCCAACCAGCGCATTGTTGAATTGATCCGGCGTGCCGAACAGCACAAGGGCAAAGAACTTGACGGCGACGTGCTGTATCGTGTGTTGAGCACGCCGGCAATCGGGGCGGGAAATTCGTCGATACGAGTGTCGTCCGGCCAATAAATCAGGGTTTCACCGCACTCCACGCGGCTTCCGCAAAAATCTCACGGTAAGCCTTGATATCGGTTTTCGCTCGCCCTGACATCCACAGACGCGCATAGTCGTGAGCCGGGCCAGTGATCAGCGAGCCGTAGCATTCCTGAGGTAGCTTCTTTAACAAACCTTTGTCGATGTAGGGCTGGAACCACGCAAGCACGTCCATTACATGCTTGCGGGTGCGTTCCTGCATTTCGCCGTTCATCTCGCTTTTGGCCAGCACTCCGCGGCTGTACAGGACGAAGCGCGCCTTGTCCGGATTGGCGGATACCCAGTCGATATAGGCATGCGTAATCGCTTTCACGCCTTCTTCCGCGGTGCGGGCCTGTGCGAGTAAAGCCTGCTGGTATGCGTGATGTTCTGCGAGTGCTTCGACATACAGCGCGCCGGCAATGCTCTCCTTGTTTCCAAAATGGTGATACATGCTGCCCACACTCGCCTGCGAGCGTTCCCGGATCATGTCGATGGTGGTCGCGTCGATGCCGTTTTCCGTGAAGCAGTGCAGGGCTGCGTCAAGGATTTCTTGTTTCCTGCTTTTTTTCGCTGGTGTCATGGTTGTCCGGTCGATTGACTAGAATTATATTCTAGAATAGTATTCTAGCTGGACTCGGTGCTTTGTCGAATCCAGCGGCACCTTAGCGCAAGGTCCGGAAAACAACAACCAGTCAAATCAACTGGAGCGCTTTCAAGCTGCCTGTGCCAGACGAGGCGATTTCCTTGCGGAGCAAGGCATTGCACGACATGGCGAAGGCATGGCAAGAGGACGCAACGCAGTGCCGCGAGCAAAGCGTCCGGCGTCGACGGGACAGGCAGGCTGAAAGCGCTCTATCACACGAGGAGAAGCACATGAATCAAACCCTGGGCATGTATCAGCAAATGGGCAATGAAGCGTTCAGCAAGGCGGTCACTAATTTCGCGCCGTATTTTTCAACAATCGAGCCAATGTTTACGGAACTGCGTCCGGGTCGGGCTGAGGTGACGTTCGCCAATCGGCGGGAAGTGCATAACCACATTGGCACGGTGCATGCGATTGCGCTGTGCAATGCCGCCGAGCTGGCGGCCGGGACCATGACCACGGTATCTATTCCGGACGGCCGGCAATGGATTCCAGTCGGGATGACTGTGCAATACCTTGCGAAGGCGAAAACCGACATGCGTGTAGTTGCCGACGGGTCGGCAGTGAACTGGGAGCACGTCGGTGATGTGCAGGTACCGGTCGATGCGTACGACGCGGAAGACAGGCGTGTGTTTACCGCCACCATAACCATGAACCTGAAATAAGCAGGAACCTGCCATGAATCTGATTCTGCGCCTGCTTTACGTCTTCATTCTGTCGCTGTTTCGTGAAAGATTGCCGGTGGGTGCATTGAAAAGTCAGCTGACTTTACGCACGTTGCCGAATGATCTGGATTTCAATCTGCACATGAACAACGGCCGCTATCTGACCATCTGCGACCTGAACCGGGTCGATATGTTCATCCGCACCGGACTGCTGAAGATCATGCTGAAACGGAAGTGGATGCCGATGATTGCGGACCACACGATGACGTACAAGAAACCCTTGAAACTGCTTGAGCGCTTCGACGTCACGCTTGCCATTACGCATTGGGACGAAAAGTTCTTTTACATGACGCACACCTTCACAGCAGGCGGCAGGGTGGTTGCGGAAGGCGTGTCGAAGGCAGTGATCCGCGCGCGCGATGGCGTTGTGCCGCCAGCCGACGTCGTTCTTGCAGTCGCGCAGTCACGTCCGCTCGAAGCGGCGTGATAAAAAAATCCGCTGCCAGCCTTGCGGCGGGCAGCGGATCTGTTTGTGCCAGGCAGGGCGAATTTACTTGCTTGCCATGCCCAGCAGCATTTCATTGAGGCGCTTCACGAAACCGGCTGGATCGGACAGCGCGCCGCCTTCCGCCAGCGTCGCCTGATCGAACAGGATGTGCGACCAGTCGTCAAACTTCGCTTCTTCGTACTTCAGCCGCTGTACCAGTGGGTGGTTCGGATTGATTTCGAGGATCGGCTTGGACTCCGGCGCATTCTGGCCAGCCGCCTTCAGCATGCGCAGCAGGTTGCCGGACAGTTCGTGCTCGTCCGCCACCAGGCAGGCCGGCGAGTCGGTCAGACGGAAGGTCACGCGCACTTCCTTGGCCTTGTCGGCCAGCGCGGTCTTCATCTTCTCGACCAATTCCTTGTACTGCGTCTCGGTTTCCTCGTGCTCTTTCTTTTCGGCTTCGTCTTCCAGCTTGCCGAGGTCAAGATCCCCCTTGGCCACCGACACGAGTTCCTTGTCTTCCACGTCGTGCAGGAAGGATAGCATCCACTCGTCGACACGATCGGTCAGCAGCAGCACTTCGACGCCTTTCTTGCGGAAGATTTCGAGGTGCGGGCTATTCTTTGCTGCGGCATAGTTGTCGGCGGTGACAAAGTAAATCTTGTCCTGGCCTTCCTTCATGCGGCCGATGTAGTCGGCGAAGGAGACATTCTGCACGTCGCTGTCATTGTGCGTGGATGCGAAACGCAGCAGCTTGGCGATGCGCTCCTTGTTGCTCTGGTCTTCGCCGATGCCTTCCTTGAGCACCTGGCCGAATTCCTTCCAGAAGGTGTCGTACTTATCCTTCTGTTCCTGCTCGTCGCTATTGGCGAGTTCTTCCAGCAGGCCAAGCACGCGCTTGGTGGAGCCTTCGCGAATCACCTTTACATCGCGTGATTCCTGCAGGATTTCACGCGAGACATTGAGCGGCAGGTCGGCGGAATCAATCACGCCCTTGACGAAGCGCAGGTAGACCGGCATCAGCTGCTCGGCATCATCCATGATGAAGACGCGCTTTACATACAGCTTGATGCCGCCGCGTTTGTTGCGGTCCCAAAGGTCGAACGGCGCGCGCTTCGGGATGTACAGCAGCTGCGTGTATTCGCTGCGGCCTTCGACGCGATTGTGCGTAAATGCGAGCGGGCCTTCGAAGTCATGCGAGACGTGCTTGTAAAACTCGTCATACTGTTCCGGCGTAATGTCGGATTTGCTGCGCGACCACAGGGCGCTGGCTTGGTTGACGGTTTCGAATTCGTCCCTGACGACAGTTTCTTTTTTCTCTTCGTCCCATTCTTCCTTCTGCATCAGGATCGGCAGCGAGATATGGTCGGAGTACTTGCGGATGATCGATTTCAGCTTCCATACCGACAGGAACTCATCTTCGCCTTCGCGCAGGTGCAGCGTGATGTCGGTGCCGCGTGTCGGCTTGTCGATTGCTTCGACGCTAAAATCCCCTTCGCCGGCCGATTCCCAGCGCACGCCTTGCGCAGCCGACAGTCCGGCACGACGGGTATCGACGGTGATCTTGTCGGCGATGATGAAGGCGGAATAGAAACCTACGCCGAACTGGCCGATCAGCGCCGCATCCTTTTGCTGATCGCCCGACAGGCGGGAGAAGAATTCCTTGGTGCCCGACTTGGCAATGGTGCCGAGGTGCTCAATCGCTTCCTCGCGGCTCATGCCGATGCCGTTGTCCGAGATAGTGATGGTGCGCGCCGCCTTGTCGAACGTGACCTTGATCTTGAGGTCAGGATCGTTTTCGAACAATTCGCTATGGTTGATCGCTTCGAAACGCAGCTTGTCCGATGCGTCGGACGCGTTAGAGATCAACTCACGCAGGAAGATTTCCTTGTTGGAGTACAAGGAGTGAATCATCAATTGCAGCAGTTGTTTGACTTCTGCCTGAAAACCCAGGGTTTGCTTTTCGGCTACGACCATTTTTACCTCGAGAGTCAATTGAAAAAATGCGAGTTCTCGTCATCCGGGAATGACTGGATGACAACTCTGCTCAATTGGGGGCAAAGCGAATAATTTCAAGACTGATTTAATGCTGTCTGGATAGGTTTTTCACTTCCTTTTCCAGGAAACGCAGCAAGCCGGGGTCGCCCATGCTGGCGACGTTGACCCGCATGCGGGTAGACGGCAACTGGTTTGGAGAAAAAAGACTGCCGGGGGCCAGCAAAAAACCTTCTTCCAACGCCTTTTCGGCCAGCAAATTAGTATCCACGCCGGTATCGATCCAGACAAACATGCCGGCCGGCGTGACAATATCCGCAGTCAATCCGACTCGTTCCAACTGCTTGATCATCTTGTCGCGCACCGAGTCGAGCTTGCTGCGCAGCCGGTCGACATGCTTACGGTAATGTCCCTCGGACAGGATCTTGTAGACGATGCGTTCGCCGATGTCGGACGTGGTCAGCGTCGTCAGCATTTTTCGGTCCGACAGTTGCTTGGCCATTTCCAGCGAGGTTGCGATAAAGCCGACGCGCAGGTTGGCCGCTAATGTCTTGGAAAAACCACCAAGGTAAATCACCCTGTGCAACTGGTCGAGCGCCGCGATACGCGTGGCCGGCTGCACCGCGCTGCCGGGATGCAGGTCGCAGTAGATATCGTCTTCGACGATGGTGAAATTGTGTTGTTCGGCGATCTTCAGAATCTGGAAGGCTTTCGCCGCCGACAGCGAGGTGGACGTAGGGTTGTGCAATACCGAGTTGATGACATACAGCTTTGGCTTGTGCAACGCCGCCAGCTCCGCCAGCTTGGCGATATCCGGCCCGTCGGGAAGACGCGGAATGCCGACCACCTTGGCGCCGAGCGTAGCGAAGGAGCCGAACATCAGGAACCAGGCCGGATCATCGACAAAGATTGTATCGCCCGGCTGCGTATAGTGCCGCGCGATCAGGTCCAGCGCCTGTGTGATACCGGATGTGGTCACGATCTGTTCGGGCGCGGCGGCAATTTCCAGTTCGGCCAGCTTCAGTTGCAATTGCTGGCGCAATGGCGGCGATCCTTGCGGATTGCCGTATTGCAACAGCAGGCTCTGATTCTGTCGGCTGATTGCTCGCAAACCGTTGGCAATCAGTTCGCCGTCCAGCCAATCAGACGGCAACAGGCCGGAGCCCGGCATTTTCTGTGGCGGATGCTGGCGGAACATGTTCCGTACCAGCCAGACCACGTCGAGATGCTGCGGTACCGGTTCCGCCGGACATAGCGTGCTACGTGCTGCGCTTATTGGCGAACGATCGCGCACATAGAAACCAGAACCGCGCCGTGATTCCAGATACCCCTTCGCCACGAGTCGGTCATAGGCTTCCACCACGGTAAAGCGCGAGACGCGGTGCTGCTCGGCGAACTGCCGGATTGAAGGCATGCGAGCACTGGTGCGCAACAGCTTGTCGTCGATACGCGCTTCGATCGAACGCACGATCTGATCCACGAGCGATTCGCCAGCCTGGCGAGACAGCACTTGTGGTGTGGCCAGGCTGAGTTCGGGCGATGCATTTTTACGGAGGCGGGCTGTATTGGTCATTTTGCCGTGACAGTGGTCAAGATTATTTGTTGAAGTGTACTGGTACTGTATTGGTTTTGTCGATTAGGATAGTTCATCGTTAAAAAAACTTCAAATGCACGGAGCGTTAATGAAAACCATCGGTCTGCTGGGCGGAATGAGTTGGGAATCCACGGTTCCCTATTACCGCATCATCAATCAAGCCGTGAAGGAGAAACTGGGCGGCCTGCATTCGGCGAAGCTGGTGTTGTACAGCATGGACTTCGAAGAGGTCGCAAGTCTGCAACGTGCCGGCGCCTGGGATGAGGCCGGCCAACTCCTGGGGAGCGCCGCAAATTCTCTGCGCGCGGCGGGAGCAGAATTTCTCGTGGTTTGTACCAACACCATGCATGTCGTCGCCGATACCATCGAGGCGGCCGCTGGCATTCCCTTGTGCCATATTGTCGATCCGACCGCCGAGGCAATACGGCGGCGCGGCGTGAAGAAGGTCGGCCTGCTCGGCACGCGTTTCACCATGGAGCAGGATTTTTATAAGGAGAGGCTGCGCAACCGGCATGATCTTGACGCGATGGTGCCGGACGAGGCTGATCGGGATATCGTGCACAAGGTGATTTTCGAAGAATTATGCCGGGGTATCGTGCGCGAGGAATCGCGCCAGCTCTATCGCGAGATCATCCAGCGATTGGTGGACCGCGGCGCCGAAGGCATTATCCTCGGTTGCACCGAAATTTCCATGCTGGTACAGCCGGACGACGTTTCCGTGTGCGTATTCGATACGACGGCGCTACATGCACGCAAGGCTGCGGAATTGGCGCTCGGCGGCACTCAAGACGCTTAGGAACACCATCATGGAATCGCTGCTGCCTCTCGCAATGTTTGCCTTTGTCTCCTCGATTACACCGGGACCGAACAACATCATGCTGACTTCGTCGGGCATCCTGTTCGGCTTCGTGCGTTCGATTCCACACATGCTTGGCATTACTTTCGGATTCGGCGTGTTATTGGCGCTGTGCGCGGCCGGTATCGGCAGCCTGATTCTTGCCGTGCCCGCGATTCATGTAGTGCTGAAGGTACTGGGTTCCGGCTATTTGCTGTACCTCGCATGGCAGTTGCGCAGCATGGCGTTCAAGCAGGATCAGCAGGCGTCGGCAAAACCAATGTCGTTCGCCGGTGCGGCGGTGTTCCAGTTTGCCAACCCCAAGGCCTGGGTCATGGCGGTCACCGGCGCCTCTGCTTTCCTGCCGATGGTGCAACCGGTGTGGCTTGCGATTGGCGTGTTCTGTTTAGTGTTTTGTGCAATCAACCTGCCGTGCGTCGGCGTATGGGCGGGAACTGGCGCCGCGCTGCGCCGTTATCTGGCACGAACGGCCTGGCAGCGTCTGTTCTGTGTCGTAATGGTACTGTTGACGGTGTATTCATCCATTGCAATCTGGCTGTAGGAGCACCAATGAGCGCGACAATGACACAGGAAACCCGCGGCATGTGGCTAGGCACAATCGGTGTTGCCATTTTCAGCCTGACATTGCCGTTCACACGCATGGCGGTGGCCGAACTGAATCCGGTGTTGGTTGCACTCGGCCGCGCGGTGGTCGCCGCAATCGGATCCGCCGTGCTGTTATGGTGGATTGGCGCACCGCGTCCGACACCGACGCAACTACGTGCGCTGCTTATTACTTCCCTTGGCGTGGTAATCGGCTTTCCCGTGTTTTCATCGATCGCCATGCGTTACGTACCGGCATCGCACGGCGCCATCGTGGTCGGTATCCTGCCGCTGGCAACCGCTCTGTTTGGTGCTGTGCGTTTTGGCGAGCGGCCATCGACGGGATTCTGGATCGCCGCACTCGCCGGCAGCCTGATCGTGATTGCATTTGCAGTCTGGCAAGGCGGCGGCACATTGCATCCAGCTGATTTTGCCTTGTTCGGTGCGGTGGTTGCTGCGGCGATGGGCTACGCTGAGGGCGGGCGCCTCTCGCAGACCATGGGCGGACAACAGGTGATTTCCTGGGCGCTGGTGTTGTCCATGCCGCTACTGTTGCCGATCACCATCTGGCTGGGCTGGAATTACGGGATCACGGCATCGGCCAAGGCATGGATAGGATTCGGCTATGTGTCCTTATTTTCGATGTTTATTGGGTTCTTCTTTTGGTATAAAGGACTAGCGCTGGGCGGCATCGCGCGCGTCGGGCAGGTGCAACTGGTACAACCTTTCCTGACCTTGATCGGTGCTGCGCTGATCCTTGGCGAAACGCTGGAGGCAAACAACTTTTTGTTTGCTGTTGCCGTGATTGCAGTGGTTGCGGTCGGGCGCCGCATGAGCATCAAACGTTAGACTGTAAAATTCCCCTCTTTTCACCGAATTCGGAGACCATCTTGTCCTATTACGAAAAACTGAAAGCCCTCAATATTGAACTGCCGGCAGTTGCCGCACCGGCCGCCGCCTACGTCATGTTTGCGCAAACCGGCAACACCGTATTCCTTTCCGGTCATATCGCCAAGAAAGACGGCAAGCCTTGGGTCGGTCAGCTCGGCAAGAACATGACGACCGAAGAAGGCAAGCAGGCTGCGCGCGCAATTGCGATCGATCTGATGGCCACCTTGCAGGCGGCGTGCGGCGGCGACCTCAATCGTGTGAAGCGCATTGTCAAGCTGATGAGCCTGGTGAACTCGACCGGTGAGTTCACCGAACAGCATCTGGTCACCAACGGTGCGTCAGAATTATTCGGCGAAGTGTTTGGTGAGCAGGGCAAGCATGCGCGCTCGGCCTTTGGCGTTGCGCAAATTCCGCTTGGTGCCTGTGTCGAAATCGAACTGATCGCCGAACTCGGTTGAAAGGAAATCATGCAACGTCGTTTCAGGCAAGTCGACGTCTTTACCACCGTGCCATACAAGGGAAACCCTGTGGCGGTGGTGCTCGATGGCGATGGCTTGACGACGGCGCAGATGCAGGCAATTGCACGCTGGACCAATCTTTCGGAAACGACCTTTGTTTGCACACCGACGCAGCCTGAAGCCGACTACCGTCTGCGCATCTTCTGCCCCGCAACGGAAATGCGCTTCGCCGGCCACCCGACCATAGGCAGTGCACATGCGCTGCTGTCTTCCGGCTTCGTGCCGAAGCAGTCCGGTTTCCTCGTGCAGGAATGCGGCGTCGGCCTGGTGCAGATGAAAACTGGCGAGGAAGGTATGCATATCGCGCTTCCATCTGCCCAATTCAGGCGCATTGATGAAAAGGCACGCATCGCTGTTGAAGAAGCATTAGGCGCATCATTGCTTGACACTCCAGTCGTCATTGACCTTGGCGTCAAATGGTTGACAGGCCAGGTTGCCAGCGGCGATGCCGTGCGCGCCTTGCGGCCGGACATGGCAGCGATTGCGGCCGCGGCCCGGCAAACCGGCGCCAACGGCATCAATATTTTTGGCATGGACGGCGAAATGGTCGAGGTCCGTTCGTTTGCGCCGCATGAAGGCACCCCGGAAGACCCGGTCTGCGGCAGCGGCAACGGCGCGGTCGCCTATTATTTGCGCGAACACCGCGGCCCGGTCGATTACCGCGCACGACAAGGCCGCTGTGTCGGGCGCGATGGACATATTTTTCTTATGTACGATGAGGGCACCATCTGGCTAGGTGGTCAAGCAGTCAACTGTATCGAAGGTTTCATCGAAGCGTAGTGCGTACATGCACTACAATTCCATATCCGGGCGGAATCTACCCGAATCCGTCCCTGGCAGGCAGCCACAAGCACGCCTGATAACGAGGCCTAAACCGCCGTTTACACATAGTGAGACAAGCATGAAAATGGAAAATCCGACACCGATCCAATGGCAATTCTCCGAGCGCGCGCAACAGCTGCAAAGCTCGGTCATCCGCGAAATCCTGAAGGTGACTGTCCGTCCGGAAGTCATTTCATTTGCGGGTGGCTTGCCGTCGCCTGCGACGTTCCCGGTCGAGCGCATGCGTGCCGCCTTCGACACCGTGTTGTCGAACCAGGGCAAGGTCGCGCTGCAGTACGGTCCGACCGATGGTTATGGTCCGCTGCGCGAATGGGTTGCCGACTCCTTGTCCACCAACGGCGCGAAGATTATTCCGGAACAGGTATTGATGGTATCCGGTTCGCAGCAAGGTCTCGATCTGCTGGCAAAAGTGCTGGTCGATGAAGGCAGCAAAGTGCTGGTCGAGACACCAAGCTATCTCGGCGCCTTGCAGGCATTTTCCCTGTATCGCCCGCAGTTCGTGTCCGTGCCGACCGATGAGCACGGTTTGCTGCCGGAGCAGGTTGCGCAGGTTGGTCAGGGCGCGCGCTTGTTGTATGCACTTCCCAATTTCCAGAACCCGACCGGCCGCACGCTGTCGGTCGAACGCCGCATCGCGCTGGTTGAAACCTGCGCACGTCTTGGCCTTCCTTTGATCGAGGATGATCCCTATGGCGCGCTGAGTTATCGCGGCGAACCGCTGCCGAAGATGCTGAGCATGAATCCGCAAGGCGTTATCTATATGGGTTCGTTCTCCAAGGTGCTCACGCCAGGTATCCGTCTCGGTTACGTGGTCGCACCGGTACCACTGATCCGCAAACTGGAACAGGCAAAGCAGGCAGCCGACCTGCATACCGCGCAGTTGACGCAGATGGTCGTGCATGAAGTCGTAAAAGACGGCTTTCTCGCCGAGCATATTCCGACGATCCGCAAGCTTTATTCCGATCAATGCGATGCAATGTTGGCTGCGTTGACCGAGTTCTTCCCGTCTTCTGTTACGTGGACCAAACCGGAAGGCGGCATGTTCATCTGGGTTACGTTGCCCAAGCATATCGACAGCATGAAACTGCTCGACGAAGCGATTCTGCAGCATGTCGCTTTTGTGCCAGGGGCACCGTTCTATGCGAACGCCGCCGAACAAAATACCTTGCGCCTGAGTTTTGTGACAGTGTCGCCGGAAAAAATCCGCGAGGGTGTAGAGAAACTGGGCAAGCTGATCGCGTCAAAGCTGTAATCAGCCAAGCTGCAAGCCTCATACGAAAACGAGCGTGTCTAGCGACACGCTCGTTTTTTTTCGTCCTGACTTTTACTGTTTATTACTGTTTGTCGGGGCGCGAAATCATTGCAGGTTTAATTTTCGATTCCAGCGCTTTGCCCTTGCGCGCGCGTTTGCCGATATGCGGCGCCAGCGCGGTCGCCGACAAGCTCACTTCCTGCGCTTTGCCGCCGCGGCCAGTTCCGGACACAACGACACCTTTCTGACTGATCGGTTGCGCTGCAAGGAGTTTTTCGTTCGGTTCGAGATCCATGAGGATCACGCCGCGGCCGCCGCCGGACAAGGTTTTGATTTCATCGAGCCCAAATACCAGCAGGCGTCCCTTTTCCGAGAGGCAGGCAATCGCGCTCGCATCGCTCGCAACGATCCGCGGTGTTACCGGTTCATCGCCTTCGTCGAGTGTGACGAAGGCTTTACCGGCCTTGATGCGGCTTACCATGTCGCCTGCCTTGGCAGTGAAGCCGTAGCCTGCCGTCGATGCGAGCAACAGCAGCGTATCGGCCGGGCCGGCGAAGTAGTGCAGCAGACGTGTGCCATTCGCGATTTCGATCAGCGTTGTCACCGGCACGCCGTCGCCGCGCGCACCGGGCAAGGCGGCCACCGGCACCGAATAGATGCGGCCATTAGAGCCAAATGCGAGCAGCGTATCGATGGTGCGACATTCAAATGTGCCGTACAAGCCGTCACCAGCCTTGAACGTGAACTGCGCCGCGTCGTGGCCATGACCGGAGCGGGCGCGCACCCAGCCTTTCTGCGAAATGACGACGGTGACCGGTTCGTCGAGGACCTTCTGTTCCACGCTTGCGCGTACCGCTTCTTCAATCAGCGTGCGGCGCGCATCGCCAAACTGCTTTGCGTCCGCTTCGATTTCCTTGATGACCAGCCGCTTCATCGAGGCCGGATTGTCCAGCAGGTCGTGCAGCGAGGTCTTTTCCTTGCGCAATTCTGCCAGCTCCTGCTGGATCTTGATCGATTCGAGCCGTGCCAACTGACGCAAGCGGATTTCAAGGATATCTTCGGCCTGACGGTCGGATAGATTGAATGCCTGCATCAATGCGGGTTTCGGCTCGTCCGATTCGCGAATGATCTTGATCACCTTGTCGATGTTCAGCAGTACCGCTTCCCGGCCTTCAAGAATATGAATGCGGTCGTCGACTTTCTTCAGCCTGAATTGCGTGCGGCGGGTGATGGTGGTGAAACGGAAGTCGATCCATTCGCGCAGGATATGCGAGAGACCTTTCTGGCGTGGGCGGCCATCGCCGCCGATCATCACGAGGTTGATCGAACTGCCGGTTTCCAGCGAGGTGTGCGTCAGCAGGATGTTCATGAACTCGGTCTGGTCCTGATTCTTGGACTTGGGCTCGAACACCAGCCTTACCGGCGCATCCTTGCCGGATTCATCGCGTACCGTATCGAGCACCGACAGGATCATCTGCTTCAGCGACAACTGGTCCGGCAACAAGGATTTCTTGCCGAGCTTGACCTTAGGATTGGTGAGTTCCTCGATTTCTTCCAGCACCTTTTGCGACGAGGTGCCAGGCGGCAGTTCGGTCACCACCGCCTGCCATTGGCCGCGCGCCATGTCTTCGATCTTCCAGCGCGCGCGCACTTTCAGCGTGCCGCGTCCGTTCTCGTACATTTCCGCAATGGCGGAGGTCGGCGTGATGATCTGTCCACCGCCCGGAAAATCCGGACCGGGAATAATTTCCATCAGTTCCGCATGCTTGATCTTCGGATCGCGGATCATCGCGACCGCAGCCTTCGCCACTTCGGTCAGATTGTGCGACGGAATTTCAGTCGCCAAACCCACCGCGATACCTGACGCGCCATTGAGCAGCACAAAGGGCAGGCGCGCCGGCAGCAATTTCGGTTCTTCGGTGGAGCCGTCATAGTTGGGTTGGAAGTCGACAGTGCCTTGGTCGATTTCATCCATCAGCAGTTTGGCGATCGGCGTCAAGCGCGCTTCGGTGTAACGCATCGCCGCAGCGCCGTCACCATCGCGCGAACCGAAGTTGCCCTGGCCATCGATCAGCGGATAGCGCAGCGAAAAATCCTGCGCCATGCGTACCAGCGCGTCGTACACCGACTGGTCGCCGTGCGGATGCAGTTTGCCGAGCACGTCGCCAACCACGGCGGCCGATTTGCGCGGCTTCGCAGTGGAGTTCAGGCCGAGCTCGTTCATCGCGTACAGGATGCGGCGCTGCACCGGCTTCTGGCCGTCGCTGACATCGGGCAGGGCGCGGCCCTTTACCACGGAAATTGCGTAATCCAGATAGGCGCGCTCGGCAAAGGTAGCGAGCGTCAGCGATTCGCCATCGGCGGGGGGTGTTTCGTCAAACAGGTTTGCTTGTTCGGTCATTACGTTTCTTGATTTATTCGAATGTGGTCGCCGGCATGCTGCGGCGGCCTGGAATGGTCATGTGAATGCGACGTGTGCTACCTGTACCGCTGGCGCTTTCCGTGAGTGCAGCAATGGAGAGCCGTTGGGCCGCAGGTTTGTAGTGTTGATAGAACTGCTTCACGATCTGCACATAGCTGCGCGTTTCCGGATACGGCGGAATCGTGTTGTTATACTTTTGCACCGCACCTTCGCCGGCATTGTAGGACGCGATCACCAGTTCCGGTTTCGACGGAAACAGTTTGTACAGGTCGCGCAGGTAGCGCGCGCCGAGCCGGATGTTGATCTTGGGATCGCTCAGCTTCTGCTCGATGGTTTTCTTGCGGTCGCCCTGTACGCCGTAACGTTCGGCAGTCGCCGGCATGATTTGCATCAGGCCGATCGCGCCCTTGGGCGAAACCGCGTGCGTATTGAAGCCGGATTCGGCCGCCATCACGGCTTTCAGCAAGGCCGGGTCGAGAGAAAATTCCGTCGCTGCTTCGTGCAGCAGCGGCTCGACTTTTTTCAGGCCAGGATGGCGGGATAGATAGCCCGACAGCGGCGTCTCCGCATTCGGATCGGCAGGCGCAGCGAGCTGCGCGCTGTCAAACGAGGTGCTGCCACGTACGAACAACTGGTAACGCCCATCGAGCTTTTCGGTGGAAAAGTGCGCCATGCCGCTGTCGTCGACGTAGCCGTAGATATCCGCGTGCGCGGCAACGGATACGGCGACAAAAAAAGCAAAGGCGGCGAGGCGTTTCATCATGTGCATCAGATCAGATATCGGCTTCCGCTTCATTGCCGTGTTCTTCCAGCCAGGCGCGTCGAGCGGCGGCCTCGCCTTTGCCCATCAGCATGTTGAAGCGCAATTCGGACGCGGCGAGATCGAAGTCGCCCAGCGACACGGGCAACAGCCGGCGCGTATCCGGATTCATCGTGGTTTCCCATAGCTGTTCCGCATTCATTTCGCCCAAGCCCTTGAAGCGGGAAATGGCCCAGCCGCCATCTTTCACACCGTCCTTGCGCAACTTGTCTTCGATTGCTGCCAGTTCGCCATCGTCCAGCGCATACAGCTTCTGTGCCTGCTTTTTGCCACGCGCCGGCGCATCGACACGGTACAGCGGCGGACGCGCAACGCAGATGTTGCCGTGTGCAATTAGTTGGGGGAAATGCCTGAAGAAAAGCGTGAGCAGCAATACCTGGATATGCGAGCCATCGACGTCCGCATCCGAGAGGATGCAGATCTTGCCGTAGCGAAGGCCAGTGAGATCCGGCGTGTCGTTCGGCCCATGCGGATCGACGCCGATGGCAACGGCGATGTCATGGATTTCATTGTTGGCGAACAAGCGGTCGCGCTCGGTTTCCCAGGAATTCAGCACCTTGCCGCGCAAGGGCAGGATCGCCTGGAATTCCTTGTCGCGGCCCATTTTGGCGGAGCCGCCGGCGGAGTCGCCCTCGACCAGGAACAGTTCATTGCGCGACACGTCATCCGATTCGCAATCCGTCAATTTACCCGGCAGCACCGCGACGCCGGAGGATTTCTTCTTTTCGACTTTCTGCGCCGAACGCAGGCGGGATTGCGCTTGCTTGATTACCAGTTCGGCCAGTTTCTTGCCGTAGTCGACGTGATGATTCAGCCACAGTTCCAGCGCCGGGCGAGTAAAGCTGCCGACCAGGCGCACCGCGTCGCGCGAGTTCAGGCGTTCCTTGATCTGCCCCTGGAATTGCGGGTCCAGCACCTTTGCCGACAGCACGAAGGACACGCGCGCAAATACGTCTTCCGGCAACAGCTTCACGCCCTTGGGCAGCAGCGAATGCATTTCGACGAAGCTTTTCACCGCGCCGAACAAGCCTTCACGCAGGCCGGCCTCGTGGGTGCCGCCGTTGGAGGTCGGGATCAGGTTGACATAGGACTCGCGCACGACATTGCCTTCTTCGGTCCAGGCCACCACCCAGGCGGCGCCTTCACCTTCGGCAAAGCCTTCGGCATCGGCCCCCGCATATTGTTCGCCTTCAAACAGCGGAATCATCGGTTCGGCACCGGAAGTCTGCGCGAGCGATTCGAGCAGGTATCCGCGCAAACCTTGTTCGTATTGCCACGTTTGGGATTCACCAGTTTTGCCGTTGACCAGCGTAACTTTCACGCCGGGCAGTAGTACCGCCTTGGAGCGAAGCAGGCGCTGCAATTCGGCATTCGGGATAGCCGACGAGTCGAAGTACTTGGCATTCGGCCACACCGTCACGCGGGTGCCGCTGCGTTTTTCTTCGCGGGACAGCGTGCGCGATTTCAGCTTTTCAATCACATCGCCGTCGGCGAATGTCAGCTTGTGCTCGCCGCCTTCGCGCCACACGGTGATTTCCAGCCGCGAGGAGAGGGCATTGGTGACCGACACGCCGACACCATGCAGGCCGCCGGAGAACGAATACGCGCCGCCCGATCCCTTGTCGAACTTGCCACCCGCATGAAGGCGCGTGAACACGATTTCCACTGTCGGCACTTTTTCTTCCGGGTGCAGGCCGACGGGAATGCCGCGGCCGTCATCCTCGACGCTCACGCTGCCGTCCGGATTGAGGGTGACGATGACGTTCTTGCAAAAGCCGCCGAGCGCTTCGTCGGACGCGTTATCGATGACTTCCTGGATGATGTGCAGCGGGTTTTCGGTGCGGGTGTACATGCCCGGACGCTGCTTGACCGGTTCGAGCCCTTTCAGGACACGGATGGATGATTCGCTGTAATCGGATGCGGAGGTTTTTTTCGTTGCCATTCAGGAGGAGAAGCCTAAGTTGCTGTTATTGCTTGAAGGGAATGTATTTAAACATAAGTCCCTGCATTCTAATGAAAATCAGGGGCGTCCGGCGCTTTGCCATGCATGACATTGCATGCCGATGGATTAAATAAGGATGGGAGGATACAAGCCAATACTTGGATGACAACGAAAGGCTGGATTTATATATCGCGCCACTTATTAAAGATTTGCTAAACGGAAATGTTGTATAAGAGAAACGTCGTTCTGTTTCAGGCATGTTAATCCGGCACTAAGGCGAAATTAGTGTGGTGCAAAAGCTTGAAATATTTATAGAATGAAACGCCATGAATTCCCAGACCTTTCCCTTTGCTGTGCGCCTCATTGGCTTTTCCGATCAGGAATCGGACGAGTTCGACGCGCGCTTCGCGGAGAGGCGGGGTAAGGGATATGTCTATTTTCGGCTGGAGGAAGACAACCTGCAGGACCCGGATCTGTATATCGCCAATGCACTCGAGCTAAAAGCGCTGGTGAGCGTTGCCGACCTGCGGCCAAGCGATGTTCGTCCCGCGTTGCTGATCGGATCTCCCAAAGTGGATCTCCCGTATCCGCGGATCGCTCACCCGATAATGACAGAAGCCTTGTTCGAGGCGCTCGACGAGCTGATCGAAACGCGCGCCGACGCTTTGTCGCGGCTGGAGGCATCGGACATCGTGACGGTTCCGGAGCGTCGCCGCCGCGATCGACTCGATCTCGACCTGACCGATCCTGCCGAATACGAGAGAATGCGCACCAGGGTTCCCAGCGACGGCGTGGTGCTGGTCATCGACAAGACACCGGCCTTGCGCGACTACCTCGCCGACCTACTGGCTCGCCAGATGGTACGGGTCACTTGGGTAAACGACGAAGTCGAGGCGGCAGAGCTCTGCAAGCAGGAGCTGATTTCAGTGGTGCTGATCAATACGTCGATGCCTGACCTTGACCCCTACCGCTTGTGCTGGGCGATCAAGGAAAAAGATTCGCCCGTCAAGACAGTAGTCATTTTTCTCGTCAGCGCGCCCTTTGTGTACGACGTGAAGCAGGCACGCTATGTTGGGGCGGATGGCTTCCTCAAGAAACCGCTGGCGAGTCACCATCTGCTGATGGTGCTGAAAAAGTTTCTACCCTTGTCGCGATAAGAGCGCTTAACAAAATGCTGCTGGCCGCATTGCGCCGCCTCGCCATGCATTACGCACTTTCTGCGGCAGCAGGCGTTGCCAGCGACCGGTTATCAAACGCTCTCATTGCGGCTCGCTATTTGCTCAACAAGCGCATTCCGCGCTCCAGTCCATCTATTGTTACCGGAAACATGCGGTTGTTCATCAACTGCCTGATTACGCTGATCGACTGCCGATACTGCCACAGACCCTCCGGCTCCGGATTGAGCCAGATAAATTTTGGAAACGTACTTGTGAAGCGCTGCAGCCATGCCGCGCCGGCTTCCTCGTTGTTGTATTCGACCGAACCGCCCGGCTGCAGGATTTCATAAGGGCTCATGGTGGCGTCGCCGACGAAGATCAGCTTCGTGTCCGGCGTGTATTTGCGCAGGATGTCCCAGGTCGGAAAACGCTCGGCATGGCGCCGTCGGTTGTTTTTCCATAGGTAGTCGTACACGCAGTTGTGGAAGTAGAAAAACTCCATGTTCTTGAACTCAGTCTTCGAGGCCGAAAACAGTTCCTCGGTACGCGCAATGTGGTCATCCATTGTTCCGCCGACGTCCAGCAGCATCAGCACCTTGATGTTGTTCTTGCGTTCCGGCTGCATCTTGATGTCAAGGTAGCCGGCGTTGTTGGCCGTCGCACGGATGGTGTCGTCCAGCGCCAGCTCCTCTTCAGCGCCTTCACGCGCGAACTTGCGCAAGCGACGCAACGCCACCTTGATGTTGCGGGTGCCGAGTTCGCGCTCGTCGTCGTAGTCGCGATAGGCGCGCGCTTCCCAGACTTTCACCGCACTGCGATTGCCGCCTTCGCCGCCGATGCGGATGCCTTCGGGATTCTGGCCGCCGTTACCGAAGGGCGAAGTTCCGCCGGTACCGATCCATTTGTTGCCGCCTTCGTGGCGCTCTTTCTGCTCCTTCAGCAATTCCTTCAAGCGATCCATCAGCTTGTCGTAGCCGAATTTCTCTATGGCTGCTTTCTGTTCCGGCGTGAGTTCGCGTTCCATGCGCTTCTGAAGCCATTCCAGCGGAATCTCCGGATGCTTCTCGAAGATCGCGTCGATGCCGCGGAAGTACATGCCGAACGCTTTATCAAACTTGTCGTAATGCGCCTCGTCCTTGACCAGCGTGGTGCGTGATAAAAAATAGAAATCGTCCAGAGACGGACTGATCACATTTTTCTGCATCGCTTCCAGCAAGACCAGGAATTCCTTGATCGAGACCGGGATCTTGGCGTCTTTGAGGGTGAAGAAAAAATCGATGAGCATGATAGGCCTCAAGCCAGTTTGTGTTGCAGATGCCGCTTGATCGTTTTCCACTCCGATTCAATGATGGAAAACACGACCGTGTCACGAAAGGAGCCGTCGGGCAGACGCTGATGATTGCGCAGAATTCCATCCTGCTTTGCGCCAAGGCGCGTAATCGCGGCACGCGACTGCTGGTTCATCCAGTGCGTGCGGAATTCAACGGCGATGCATTGTAGGGTTTCAAACGCGTGCGTCAAAAGCAGGAGCTTGGCTTCGGTGTTGATGCCGGTGCGTTGTGCGCTCTGCGCATACCAGGTCGATCCGATTTCGACGCGGCGATGGAGAGCATCGATGTGCATGTAGGTCGTCATACCGCACACCATGCCCGTGTCGTTGCGACGCATTGCGAAGGGCAGCATGCTGCCTTTTTCCTGCAAATCGAGACGCCGATCTATCTCCGCCTTCATTCCATCCGGTGTCGGGATGGCGGTGTACCAGAGCTTCCACAGCTCACCGTCTTTCACCGCCGCGCACAAACCATCGAGATGCGATGCGTGCAGCGGTTCCAGCGTGACGTGCTCGCCCTTGAGCGTGATCGGCGCAATGAAACTCATGGCAGCGCGCGGCTTACCGGTTGGCCCGCGACATGTACACCAGCCGCTCGAACAAGTGCACGTCTTGCTCGTTCTTCAGCAGCGCGCCATGCAGCGGCGGTACCACGGTCTTCGCGTCCTTGCTGCGCAGTGCATCGGGCGGGATGTCTTCGGCCAGCAAAAGCTTCAGCCAGTCGAGGAGTTCGGATGTAGACGGCTTCTTTTTCAGGCCGGCGACGTCGCGCACTTCGTAGAAGGTTTGCAGCGCCTGCGCCAGCAAATCTTTTTTCAACTGCGGGAAGTGGACATCGACGATCTGTTCCATCGTGTCCTTGTCCGGGAACTTAATGTAGTGGAAGAAGCAGCGGCGCAGAAAAGCGTCTGGTAATTCCTTCTCGTTGTTCGATGTGATGATCACCAGCGGACGGTTCTTTGCCTTCACCATTTCGCGAGTTTCATACACATAGAATTCCATGCGGTCCAACTCGCGCAGCAAGTCGTTCGGGAATTCGATGTCGGCCTTGTCAATTTCGTCGATCAGCAAAACGACTTGCTCATCGGCATTGAAGGCCTGCCACAGCACGCCCTTCACGATGTAGTTGTGAATGTCCTTCACGCGCTCGTCGCCAAGCTGCGAATCACGCAGGCGCGATACGGCATCGTATTCGTACAGGCCCTGCTGCGCCTTGGTCGTGGATTTGATGTGCCACTGCATGAGCGGCATGCCGAGCGCGGCCGCCACTTCTTCGGCCAGCATGGTCTTTCCGGTACCGGGCTCACCCTTGATCAGCAATGGACGTTGCAGTGTCAACGCAGCGTTGACTGCAAGTTTCAAATCATTCGTTGCAACATAGTTCTGGGAACCTTCGAAACGAGTTTCTGTTCGCATGGCGTCGTGTCATCAAGAAGAAAATAGCACCAAGTATAAGTCAGATAGTAATTACGGGTTGGAGGCCTTGCTCTATCCCGTTCCCCTCGTTTTGCTCCGCCAAGCAGTGCTCCATGAAGATTTCCTAAATGAAGGCGTGCGTCGTTTGGCGCTTCGTTCGGCAGGCTTCGCCAGAACATAATCGGCATCTCCTCCGATATCGCCCTCGGGATCGAAGTGCTGATGCGACGCCACAGACCTTATGTGCCATGGAATGGGCGTGCGACCGGATGATTGAGATCGGTGCGCGTGTTTCCTGCTTTCCCTGTAGGTACGCAAGCTCATTGAGCGCAATATGGATCAGGTTGAACACTAGATCGCACACGGCGGTGTATCGTTCTATCGCACATTGGGGCTGCTCGTGCATGTCCGCGTATGCCAGTGCGGGCAGTCGTCGAGTGGTTCGCGTTGTAATGCGGTGGCTTTTCGTATCCCGTCTTCCTTTCCTATTCCGTGAGGGGATACGATCACTGCGGCAACGCGAAGTTAGACGCTGAGTGCGAGTCCGTGCCGGCTTGGCAGGGTGGCGTGGACTGGTTTGCGGTCTTAATGTAGAATTAGACGGTTTTGGTGCGTCGGAGCAACACCTACATCCTTCCGGGCGTAGTCCGTCAGCGCGCCGAGAGCTTGTCCGTAAATAATTCTGGCCGGCTGTATGGCGCAGCAGGTTCTTTACGGATGAGTTTCAAAATTTCGTATCAACTATTCCGGGCTATCATGAAAAAACTTTTTGCGTTACTCGCGCTCGCGAGCGTCGCCGGTTTCGCCGCTGCTGCGGACGTGACTGGCAATGCCAAGGCAGCGGACAACAAGGTTGCGATGTGCATTGGCTGCCATGGCATCCCCGGCTACAAGACGACATTCCCCGAGGTCTATCAGGTGCCTATGATTGGCGGCCAATCCGCCAAGTACATCGAGGGTGCGCTGCAAGCGTACAAGAAGGGTGATCGCAAGCACCCGAGCATGCGCGGCATCGCCGCTGGCCTGTCGGATCAGGACATCGCCGACGTAGCCGCGTACTACGCACAGCAGAAATAAGGGGATACATGATGATGAAGATTCTTGCAGGCGCAGCCATGCTGCTTTCGTTAAACGCTTTCGCCGCTGGTGACATCGAAGCCGGCAAGCAGGCCGCCGAAAAGTACAACTGCTTCTCCTGCCACGGCAAAGACTACAACACGCCGATCGATCCGAGCTACCCGAAGCTCGCCGGTCAGCATCAGGATTATCTGGTGACGGCATTGACTGCATACAAGCGCGGCGCCGATGGTGCCAATGGCCGCGGCAACGCGATCATGGGCGCGCAGGTCAAGCCACTGTCGGGCCAGGACGTCAAGAACATTGCCGCCTATCTGCACAGCCTGCCGGGATCGCTGGTGCTGCGTAAATAGTTACAGCATCGCTTCAAAACAAAAAGCCACGGAATCCGTGGCTTTTTTTCACCTTCCGGCAGGACGACGATCATGTCGCCGCACCTGCCGATACAAATGGCGCGCGATCAGATCAAGGCAACTTGACGGCGTTGATGTCCACCTTGCTGCCTTTCTTTGCGCCTAGCCCCAACGTCTTGACGAATGAGACTTGATGCCCACGGGTCGTGATGTTGTCGTCATGGGCTGCGAAGCCGACGTTGTAGATCCCGCCTTCTTTCAAGGTTTTGTCATCATTATTTGACAAACCCAGCGGGCGGACCATGACGACTGTCCAGGTGCCATCTTTCCAGTTGGCGATGGCGTTGTTGTCAGCCGCCGATCCCTTTGCGTCCTCACGGCTCATAATGTAGTCAGGGATCATGTCACCTTCTTTCCAGCCGGCGTTCGGGTCAAACGGCACTGCGTTTTTCTCACGGATCAGGAAATGTTCACCCTGGCGCAACTGCAGTGCTGTAATGGCCTTGTAGCCGACTTTCTTCTCGTCCCACATGAATTTCGGTGCGTGAGTTTCTTTATCGGCGTTGCTGCCGAACATGTCCTTGCCGGCATCACCAAGGCGCCATTCAAGCACGTAACCGTCGTCAGCCATGCCGACACCGTGGCTGCGGTGGGCACGCCACTGAATCAGATCGACAAATCCACCGGCGGCCTTGATCTTCTCAAGTTCCTCCACGGTCTTGCCGGTCTTCCAATCGGACGGATCAGTACGGCTGTCAGGCAGATATTTGCGCACATCGGTCTTCTTGATGGCCGTAAGCATCGCGTTGGCAGCGACTTCTTCCTTGGTGAACTGCTTAGGCATGTCGCGCTGGCCGTCATGGCAGGTCAGCCAGCAACCCTGTTGCGCAAAACCAGCGACCTTACCGTCGTCGATCATGATCGACATGCGGTCTTCATAGATGCCAGGCTGCTTGCCGTCCTGGACGACTTTGTCCAGCTTCGGATAGCCAAAGACTTTCCATTCCTTGCCATCAAAGCGAAGGTATTGATGCTCGTTGCCCGGATAAGGATTGTCGGTCTTCCATTGGAAGCGCAGATAGGCGTTCTTGCTATCGTAGGCAGCTTGGACCTTCAGGTTCACATAACCTTTCTTTCCAGGTACCGGCATCGGTTCAAGCGGTCCACCCTTGACCAGCTTTTCGCCCATATCCTTTTCAGCGTCGGATTCATCGTGGCAGGAAGTGCAGGCGTCGCCGCGCTTGACCTCTTTGGATGCGCCTTTATGCGCATCGCTTCGCAGCCATTCATACGACGATTGGCCCGGATAGAAGAGCGGGACGTTCACGGTCGGAATTTTGGACCAGTTGATCTTTGCCGGTTCGGCCGCGAGCGCACCGCCGGCAGTAAGAACCGCGCAGGCAGAGAATACGGAAAGCGTTATTTTTGAGAGTTTCATTATGGCACCTTGTGGTTTGTATCGAACAAGCCGTGTAGCGTGTTTCGCGATGCAGCCACTTTATTGTCGCCAATTATCAGAAACTTGCATGGTTATTTTGACCTTGTTAGGGTGTCCATATTGAATTCATTGTTATAGGTCAAAAAACAACTAGCCCTCGGCTCCATTTATGCCACTGTAGCAATTGAAGCATGCGCCCAGCGAACAATTTCCGCACTGCTTGAGGCTCCCGACTTTCGTGCAATTTCTCGCTCGTTGTAGAACAGAACCAATGTGGGAATGCTGCGTATGCCGAAGCGTGCGCCGAGCGAGGGTTCATCTTCTGTATTGACCTTCGCCAACCGGAAACGCGGCTCGAGTTCCATTGCCGCCTGCTCGAAGGCCGGGGTCATCATTTGGCAGGGTGCGCACCAAGGCGCCCAGAAATCCACAAGAAGCGGAATATCATTGCGCGTCATATGCCGTTCAAAATTCGCCTGGGAAAGCGAGAGTGGTTTCCCGGCAAAAAGTGAGCGGTGACATTTCCCGCAGTCCGGTAATTCGCCAAGCCGTTCCGCAGGAACGCGATTGGTTGCCTCGCAATGCGGGCAAACGATGTGGATCGACATGATGGAAACCTTTCTAGTCGGTAGGCAGCCCACTGCGTCGCAGCCGAATACGCATCCGCTCTATTTCATCCAACAGGTCGACGACCAATCCGGCCAGTTCAGGATTGGCATCGAAGTCCCGTTCCAGTTTGCTTATGCGCCGAGCGCGCAGAAGGTCGCTGCCGGAGAATGTCCAGCGCTCGGGGGCTGAACCTGGCTCACCGAACAGGACGCCAGCCGCGACATGCTCGATGATCCAGTCGCGGCTCACGGTGCAGCTCACTGCAATCTCGTCGAGCGTGAGCTGCGCATCATCCAACAGGAATGCGATGTGTGCTTGTGCCATGGCTCATGCCTCCTGGCGCGGATTGAAGGAAGCCAGTTCGCGCGCCATGGTCTCGTAGAGAGTGCGCGCCTTTGGATCGCTGGCGGGAGGAAGTTTTACTTCCATCACGAGATATAAATCCCCTGCTTGGGTGCTGGGGATACCACGACCTTTCAGGCGCAGCTTACGTCCCGCTTGCGAGCCCGCAGGGATACGCACTTCTACCGTGCCGTCCGGTACTTCCGCTTTCACGGTCGCGCCCAATGCTGCTTCCCAAGGCGCAAGCGGAAGGCTTGCATAGACGTCGCGACCTTCCACCCGATAGCGCGGGTGCGGCGTGAAATGCACTTCCAGATACAAGTCGCCGGGCTGTCCGTCTCTGGCGCCGGGACTACCTTGCCCGGCGAGCCGGATCAATTGACCTTCGCGTATTCCCTTTGGAATCTGCACATCCAGCGTGTGTTCTCTCAGCATCACACGGCCTTGCACATCGGTACGCGGCACGCGCAGCGTCAATGCGCGTGTTGCCCCATGGTAGGCATCTTCCAGGTCCAACATGATCTTCGCATGATGGTCTTCACCGCGTGCATGAAAACGTCCGCTGCCAGCATGGTGTCTGGCCATGCGGCTCCCGAACAGCTCGGAAAAGAAGTCGCTGAAATCTGCAGCATCCGCCCCGGAAAATCCGCGACCGGAAAACTCGAAGCCGGCATCCCAATCGGGTGGGGGATGGAACTCTTCGCCGGCATGATGGCGCTGGCCCAGTTGATCATAGGCTGCGCGTTTCTCTGTGTCCGACAACACGGCGAAGGCTTCATTGACTTCCTTCATGCGTACTTCGGCATTGGGTTCCTTGGACACGTCCGGATGATACTTGCGCGCTAGGCGGCGGAACGCCTTCTTGATGTCATCCGCCGTCGCATCCTTGGCGACGCCCAGCGTCTGATAGTAGTCCTTGAATTCCACACGGATCCTCCTTAAGGCACGCGCAAGCTGCTGCCTGAATCATCTCAGTATTCACGTTCAACATTGGGTCGTCCTCGTTCTAAATCAAGGCATTGAAATTTCGCTGGAGGCGCATATGTTGGAGGTGCGAGCCGATCGACCGTGGTTTGGGCGACGGCAACATCAACCTGAAAGGAGGATCAAATGATGTACAGATCACTGTTCCCTCGCGACGTGTTCGCCGAGATGGACCGACTGCAACGTGAAATGCAGGAAGTTTTTGAAACTGGCCCGAGTATTCGCGGTGTTGGGCGTGGCGGCTTTCCGGCCGTGAACGTAGGCGGTACGCCGCAATCGCTGGAATTGTATGCATTTGCTCCGGGTTTGGATCCCGCTAGCATCGAGGTCAATCTGGAGCGCGGCGTGTTGACGATTGCCGGCGAGCGCGCGCCTGAATTATCCACGCAGGACGAAAAGACCTCGGTCCATATCAATGAGCGTTTTGCGGGCCGGTTCCGCCGTGTGGTGAGTTTGCCGGAAGACGATGTCAATCCGAGCGGCGTATCCGCGCAGTATCGCGACGGCGTGCTGCATATCAGCGTCAAACGTCGTGAAACACCGCAGCCGCGTCGCATCGCTATCCAGTAACAAGGAGGAAGAATCATGAACCAGAACACCAACGTAACGAAACGTTCGAATGAGTCCGCCCGTCCCGAGCCGGCACTGTTGCCACCGGTTGACGTGATCGAGGACGCATCCGGCATCACACTGTTTGCCGACTTGCCGGGCGTGCCGAAGGACAAGCTCAATCTCCAGTTGCAATCCGACAGCCTGACTATCGAAGGCGAAGTCGCGCTGGAAACGCCAGAAGGCATGGAGTCCGGTTTTGCGGAAGTACGCTTGCCGCGTTATCGCCGGGTCTTTACGCTGTCCAAGGAGCTCGATAGCGAGAAGGCGTCGGCGGAATTCAAAAACGGCTTGCTCAAGTTGCGCATTCCCAAAGCAGAGCATGTGCAGCCACGCAAGATCGACATCAAGGTGGCTTGATTTACTGCGGTAGTTCATTGATGCAATGGAGGTAAACCATGGCAATTGAAGGACTCAAGGAAGGCCTGTCATCCTTCTGGGATTCAGTCGCCGAGGGCTGGCAGCATCTTCGGCAAGCGGCATCCGGCGCAATCACCGGATTCAAACCGAGTGCGCAGACCAATTTGCCAGCCAGGAGCGAGATTGACGACGCGTTCTTCATCCCGTCCATGGGCTGGTCCATGCTGGGCGGTGACGTGTTTGAAGACGACAAGCGTCTGGTGGCGCGCCTGGAGGTACCAGGCCTGGACAAGAACGATCTCGACATCGAAGTACAAGGCGATGTACTGATCGTTCGGGGTGAGAAGCGTTTCGAGCGTGAAAACACCGAAGGGCGCTATCGCGTCATGCAGTGCGCGTATGGCAGTTTTCGACGCGTCGTGCCCTTGCCGGTACCTGTGGTGGCCGACAAGGCGCAGGCAAGTTATCGCAATGGTGTGCTGCGCGTAGAACTGCCAAAGGCCGAAGTGGAAAAGCCGCGCAAGATGTCAGTCAAGATCGACTGACATTGCGCTGAGGCGAAGATGCGGTGCCTGCTTCAAAGGCGCTGCATCTGCGCTGTGCTTTGCCGTCCACTCATTTTCTTTTCACGCATTCGATATAGGCAGCGCCGTCCGGCGGCAGTCCGCTGCGTTGTGAGTTCCAGATCATCTCGCCCAGGCATTCCATCATCTGGTGATGTGCGTCATGCTCGGAGCCAAGGCGCTGTGCCAGCGTGAGGAATGCGGCGCGGATGCCGGGCGGCTGGTCGATCGAAATCTGTTCTGCAATCGACAGATGCATCGACAGATGCAAGAAAGGATTGCTTTGTCCGCGCTCGACCGAATAGTCGGCGGCGAGCGCTGCATCGACATCCTTCATCGCATCTGCATATTCTTCATGCTGCACGATCCAGTCGCGCGCGATGGCTTCGAGCGGCGTCAGGATTTCCCGCGCCTGGACTTTCCGAAAAGTCTCGCAAAAAAAACGGCGGACGTCGTGCTGGGAAGGGGTAAACATGATGTTGGATGGAAGAAAGCGGAAGCGGGTATTTTACCGCCCGGCGCAATGGATTCGTTTAACATATGCAGCGTTCGCCTGCACCACAAGTGCAGATCGCTATGAATAACCATCAAAAATGGATACCACCATGTTGACCGACACCGCACTCCAGACCCTGTTTCTCGACGCACGTACCCACAACGGCTGGCGTGACAAATCTGTCACCGACCAGCAATTGCAGCAGATCTTCAACCTGATGAAATGGGGCCCGACATCGGCCAATTGTTCGCCGGCGCGCATCGTATTCGTGAAATCGTCGGAGGCCAAGGAAAAGCTGCTCGCGTGCATGAACGCGGGAAACATCGAAAAGACCCGAACCGCGCCAGTCACGGCGATTATCGGCATGGACATGGAATTCTACGAGAAGCTGCCGCAACTCTTTCCGCATAATCAGGAAGCGCGTTCGTGGTTCGCCGGCGACCAGCCGAACATCGACACAACCGCGATGCGCAATTCGTCCCTGCAGGGCGGCTATTTCATCATGGCGGCACGCGCGCTTGGACTGGATTGTGCGCCGATGTCCGGCTTCAATGCCGACAAAATGAATGAGACCTTTTTCAAGGGCACTTCGGTGAAGGTGAATTTCGTCTGCAGTCTCGGCTATGGTGATACCAGCAAACTGCATGCGCGTGGCCCGAGGCTGTCTTTCGACGAAGCCTGCAAAATTGTTTAAACGCCTTTCTCGGGCAAGGGCGTCTTGTCCTTGTACTCGCACAGATCGGCGATGATGCAGTTCCAGCATTGCGGCTTGCGTGCGACGCAGGTATAACGGCCGTGCAGAATCAGCCAGTGATGCGCGTCGTGCCGGAATGCATCCGGTACGAACTTGATCAGTTTGCGCTCCACCTCGTCGACGTCTTTTCCTGGTGCGATATTGGTGCGGTTGGATACGCGGAAGATATGCGTATCGACCGCAATTGTCGGCTCGCCGAATGCCGTGTTCAAGACAACATTGGCCGTTTTTCGTCCTACACCGGGCAAGGCCTGCAATGCTTCGCGCGAGCGCGGCACTTCGCCGCCGTGCTGTTCGATCAGGATGCGGCAGGTTTCAATCACGTTTTTTGCCTTGGTGCGATACAGACCAATGGTGCGGATATAGTCTTCCAGTCCTTCCGTCCCAAGCGTGAAAATTTTCGACGGCGTATTCGCGACCGGATAAAGCCTGCGCGTCGCCTTGTTGACCGAAACGTCGGTCGCCTGCGCCGACAGGATGACGGCAATCAGTAACTCGAAGGGCGTTGTGTATTCCAGCTCCGTGGTTGGATGCGGATTCGCCTGGCGAAAGCGTCTGAAAATTTCTAGGCGTTTTTCGGCGTTCATTGCGCGTCTTTTTGCTGGTCGAGTCTAGTGTTTATTTCTTCGATCTGCTTTTGCACGGAGCGTGACAAATCGTCGATGCCGGTCGCGCCGGGCAACTGCGTCGCCATCTGCTCCTTTTTTATCCGGGCGCGTTCCATTGCAGCCTGGATGATCGCCTTTTTTCGCTCCTGCGCTGCCTTTTCCTCCGATGACAGGCCAGCCTCAGCTTCCACCGCCTTCAGTTTTGCCGCGGCCTTGGCGGCCAGTCTGGCATCGTTTTCTTCCTTGTCTCGGCGCAAGCGGAACACGCGGAAATTGTGACGTTTGCGTGCAGCATCGGCCTGCGCTTGCGACCAAGCATCCCAGCCAGATCTGCCCGGCGTGACGTCGACCATCGCAATGCAGTCGACCGGACACGGGGCGACGCAGAGATCGCAGCCGGTGCAGAGATCGGGAAGTACGGTGTGCATTTGCTTGGCTGCGCCAACAATTGCATCGACCGGACAGGCCTGAATACAGAGTGTGCAACCAATGCAGAGTAACTCATCGATTACCGCGACTGGACGCACGCGTTCCGCACCATTGACGGGGTTGAGCGGGATGACGGGTTTGCCAAGCAGCTTCGCCAGTCTTGCGACGCCCTCGGCACCGCCGGGTGGGCACTGATTGTAGTTTGCCGTGCCGTCGGCAACGGCTTCCGCATATGGACGGCAGGCTGGATAGCCGCATTTCGTGCATTGCGTCTGCGGCAGCAGGTCTTCGATCTGGTCGGACAGCGATTTGACGGGAGTAGGGGACACGGCAGGTTTTGCGATAGAAAACAGGATTATCCGAGTAAATCGGTCCTGCTTCAAATGAAAAAAGCCGTTCGCCCTGACGGGGAACGGCTTCCTGATTACACCGGTAGGAATATCAGGCGTGTGCCCGGATGAATTCGCCGATCTTCGGGCAAATATTCTCGCGCCAGCGACGGCCGGAGAAAATACCGTAGTGACCGCATTTCGGCGCCGTCAGGTGTTGCTTCTTCGACTTCGGAATGCTGGAGCACAGGTCATGTGCGGCCTGCGTCTGCCCGGTACCAGAGATGTCATCGAGTTCGCCTTCAATGGTGAACAGGGCGACGCTCTTGATGTCCTGCGGACGCACCAGCTTGCCTTCGACCTCCCATGTACCGGCCGGCAGGCGGAATTCCTGGAAGACGGTCTTGATCGTTTCGAGATAGTACTCGGCAGGCATGTCGAGCACGGCGTTGTACTCGTCGTAGAATTTGCGATGCTCTTCCGCGGACTCGTTGTCGCCTTCACGCAGGTGCATATAGAAGTCCCAGTGGCTTTGTGCATGACGCCCCGGATTCATGGCGATAAAGCCAGCATGCTGCAGGAAGCCCGGATAGACCTTGCGGCCAAATCCTGGGTAATTCGGCGGGACACTGTAGATCACCTTGTTCTCAAACCAGGAAAAAGGCTTCTTGGTAGCGAGGTCATTCACCTGCGTCGGCGATTTGCGCGGATCGATGGGGCCGCCCATCATGGTCATCGTCTTCGGCAGCTTTGGATCATCGTCGGACGCCATCAGCGAGATGGCTGCAAGGACCGGCACGGTTGGCTGGCAAACCGAGATTACATGCAGGTCCGGGCCGAGGCGGCGGATGAAGTCCTGCACATAGTAGATGTAATCATGCAGATGGAACGAGCCATCCGACATCGGCACCATGCGTGCATCGGTCCAGTCGGTAACGAATACGTCGTGCTCCGACAGCAGCGCGCGCACGGTGTCGCGCAGCAGGGTGGAGTGATGGCCGGACAAAGGGGCGACCAACAGGACGGTCGGTTGTTTCAGTTGAGCAAACTGTTTGTCGCTCATGTCTTTTTTGAAGTGAATCAGGCGGCAGAACGGTTTCTGCACTGCGACTTCTTCGAAGACGCCGACCGATTTTCCTTCAACGGGAACAGTTTTGATTCCGAACTCGGGCTTTTCATAATCCTTGCCGAGTCGATACATTAATTCGTAGCCAGCCGCGATACGTTGTGCAAACGGCGTGTGTGCGAGCGGGGAAACCGGGTTCGTGAACAGCTTGGCAGAAGCCTCCGCCCATTGGATGAGCGGGTTCAGGAAAGTGCGGTTCAACTCGTGAAATTGGTAAAGCATAGGGGCCTCTTTCAAGTGGTACCGGTGTCGCTAGATTCTGCAGATAAACCTTCGTTGCTGCAATGCATCATATACAATTTTCAGGTCTTTCCACAGAAAAATATATTTACGACCGTGCTTTAAACACACAAGTATTAAATTAATGTCCTGATCTTCAACGTTGACAACTTTGCTGTCGAGACAACGTTGTCGATAAGAACATAACACACTCCATGCCTTTCTTGCCAAGAGCCTCTGCGGCGAGCCCTCGAACTCGTATCCGGTCATTTATAAGCACCAACGGCTTAATCAACGCGCACTTGAGTCATGCCCACTTCATTCTCACGCGTTTCAAGCTTTCAACTTGAATTCCGCACAATACTGTCATATGTTCGTGGCAGATAAACCACAACATCTGACGAGAGCGGAGCGTAATTGTTAGTCGTCCCGCCTACATAAACCTTGCAGCCATCAAAGTATGCTGCTGCGGTTTGAGCAAAGACTTATTGTGCACTGCAAACCCAGCATAAACTATGCCGAGCCAATAACATGGTCACTAGGCCGGTCTCCATCCGTAAATCGTGCGCTCTAAAATTGATTAAATAGCTGTTTAGCATTTGGCGGCTTGGAACAAGCGCAGACGTTGTTTGTAAAATTTACCGCTGCCTACGGGGGCGACAACGGCTTGAGAAATCTTTTCTATACGCAGCGGACTAGCGTAAGCACTCAGCATGACAACGTTACTTTAATGTATGTTGTTGGATGTCACGCCTCGATGCACAGGAAACGATCTGTCGAGTACGAGGGTTACGCTATAGCGATCGCACACATCAGTTGTGATTCATTGCCTGACTTGCACAGACACCGTCTGTAAACTTCCAACAGTCAGTCCACATTGGGTTTCGGGAACGTCGTGCTTCAGAGCACTTCGAGGCGGGCACCGTATTTGAATACAGTGCCTGACTTGCTTAGGCGTGAAAGCGTCATGTTCGGCCAGCGATGTTCGTGGTACATCTCACATCGCTGCGTTTATTGACCCAAGCCGGCCCTGTTGCTCGCACGTCGAATCTACTCGATGCCGACCACAAAGAAAAAACGCTCCGAACCTTGCAGTTCGGAGCGTTTCGAAGAGTCTGTTGACGTTGGCTTGCGCTTAGTCGAATACTGGGCTCTCGACACCAAGAATTTTGTGCAACTTCGGCGACGTGGTGGTGTACTGCATGTGGATCTTCTTTTCCGGGAAGATATACGGTGCGGCACCGAATGCCGCCAGTGCGGCTTCGTGAAAGCCCGACAAGATCAGCTTTTTCTTGCCCGGGTAAGTGTTGATGTCGCCCACTGCGAAAATGCCAGGCACGTTGGTTTCGAACTTCTCGGTATCGACCTTCAACTGCTTGCGCTCGATGTCCAGGCCCCATTCAGCGATCGGGCCGAGTTTCGGCGACAGGCCAAAAAACACCAACAGGTCATCCAGCGGCAGGCGACGTGTCACGCCGTCGGCACCAGTCACCTTGATCTCGGTAAGCTTGTCTTCCTGTCCTTCGAAACCGGTTACTTGGCCGATCAGGAATTGCATTTCAAAGTTGTCGCACAATTCCTTCATCTTCGCGACGGAGGAGGGTGCTGCACGGAACTCCTCACGACGGTGGATCAGGACAATGGATTCGGCCTTGCCGACCAAGTCCAATGCCCAATCCAGTGCAGAGTCGCCGCCGCCGCAGATCACCAGGTTCTTGCCGTGGAAGCGGGCCGGATCCTTGACGCGGTAGAACAACTGCTTGCCTTCGAACTGTTCGATACCATCGACCTTGATCGTGCGCGGCTGGAAAGAACCGACACCGGCAGCGATAAAAATGGTCTTGGTGATGAAGCGCGTACCGGCAGACGTCTCGAGATTAAAACGACCATCTTCGCGTTTTTCGACCAGTGTCACTTCCTGGCCGAGATGGAAAGTCGGACCAAACGGTTCAATCTGCTTGAGCAGGTTGTCAGTCAGTTCCTGGCCAGTGCAAATCGGAACCGCTGGGATGTCGTAAATCGGCTTGTCCGGGTAGAGTTCCACGCATTGGCCGCCGACAGCTGCCAGTGAATCGATCACGTGCGCCTTAATTTCAAGAAGGCCGAGTTCAAATACCTGGAACAGACCGACCGGTCCGGCGCCGACAATGACTGCGTCGGTTTCGATCGGCCCTTTACCTGCGGCAGGCGCGGTATTCGGGGCTAGTGTGGAGGCGTTTATCCCGTTGGTTTCCATACGACTATCAAGTTCCTGTTTCATTTTTCAAGATTTCCAAAAAATGCCGACGCTCCTGTTCGACGGCGACCGGCCTTTAATGGCGGCGGGCATGGCTCCTCTTGTTGTTATTGTGTTACTGCGCTGCTGCAGTTTCGCGTCCAACTTCGACACTGCAACAGATAAATTACTTGGCAAGCTGCTGCAGTTTGTCCTTGACGTCTTTCCAGTCGTCGGCATCGGGCAGTGGGTCTTTTGTTTTTGTGATCGAAGGCCACTTGCGCGCCAGTTCGACATTCAGCTTGATGAATTGCTGCTGGTCTGCCGGCACGTCTTCTTCGGCATAAATTGCATTGACCGGGCATTCGGCAACGCACACGGCGCAGTCGATGCACTCGTCGGGATCGATTGCGAGAAAGTTCGGGCCTTCGCGGAAGCAGTCTACCGGGCATACATCAACGCAGTCGGTGTAACGGCAGCGGATGCAGGATTCGGTCACAACGTGGGTCATAACAGTCCTATCTGAAAATTTTTCTGAAACTGAGCTGAATTGGAGCCGGGATGGAGTGGCGCGCGGTGAAGCCGCAACCTGGACAGACAACCCGCTGCAAAGCCTTGTATTTTAAGACAATTGAGTGTTTCTAACAAACCCAAGTTAGATAGATTACGAATAAGCAAATGCGATAAATTTTCCTTGAGCGTTGCAGAAGTAGCTACTTTCCTATGTTTATTGCAACACTTTAGCGGAATTCATTATCCAATTGACAATCGCGCAAGCGCTATGACGTGACGATGCAAGATGGCACAGAAAAGATTATCCCGATGATGGTGTGGCTTGCAGATGAATAATTTGCGTTTCGCATTTGAAATTAAATCAGCGCGTGATTCGTATTTTAGTTTTAGGCTTGGTCGCCCCATGAAATAAACAATACAGTGCGCTTGCGACGAGGCAATTGCGCAAAGCATCGCCATGCTGTGCGGCTGCGTAGCGCTGCGTACGCAGATTTACTCGGGTCCTTGCCCTGAAGCACGATAAAATGGCCGCGATTAAAAATAACGGAGACCGCAATTGAGAGCAAAGATTCTCGCCGGCTTGGCTGGCCTCGTTCCCGCAATCTGTTCTGCTGCAGATATTGATGGCAGCCTGATGTCTGCGTGGTGGGGCATTCCGTTCGCAGGCCTGCTGTTGTCGATTGCGCTTTGTCCTTTATTGACGCCTTTGTTCTGGCATCACCACTTTGGCAAAGTATCTCTCGGCTGGGCACTGGCTTTTCTGATTCCTTGCGCGGTGTTTTTCGATACTGGCACTGCGACTGGTGGTGCGGTACACGCATTTGTCGCCGAGTTCATCCCATTCATTATTCTCGTCACGTCACTATTCGTTGTTGCAGGCGGCATCTGCGTTCGCGGCAACCTGCATGGCACGCCTGCACTGAATACCGGCTTGCTCGCATTGGGTACGCTGCTTGCCAGTGTCATGGGAACCACCGGCGCATCGATGCTCATGATCCGTCCGTTGATTCGCGCTAATGACAACCGCAAACATGCCGCGCATATCGTCGTGTTCTTCATTTTCCTTGTCGCAAATGCTGGCGGCTCGCTGACCCCGCTGGGCGACCCGCCTTTGTTTCTCGGATTCCTGAAGGGGGTCGACTTCTTCTGGACAATGAAGAACATCTTTCCTGAGACGCTGTTTTTGTGCTCTGCATTGCTTGCTATCTTTTACCTGCTTGATCTTTACTACTACCGCAACAAGGAAGAGGAATTTCAGCCTGACCTGGATCCGACCCCGGACTCGGCGATTCGCTTTGAAGGAAAAGCCAATTTCGTTTTGCTCGCGGTAATCGTAGGCTTGGTGCTGATGAGCGGGTTTTGGAAATCCGATGTGATCATTGACGTATTGGGTGCAGACGTCGATCTGCAAAACCTGGTGCGCGATCTAATGCTGGTCGGCGTGATTTTCGCGTCACTGTGGATTACGCCGAAAACAGCACGCGATGGGAACGGATTTTCCTGGGGCCCGATTCAGGAAGTGGCGAAGCTGTTTGCAGGTATTTTCATCACCATCATTCCCGTCATTGCGATGCTGCGTGCAGGCGAGACAGGCGCATTTGGCGCCATCGTCCGCGCCGTCACCGATGATAGCGGCCAGCCGATCAATGCCATGTATTTCTGGGCATCCGGAATCCTGTCTTCCTTCCTCGATAATGCGCCGACCTATCTGGTATTCTTTAATACGGCCGGCGGCGATCCGGCAGTGTTGATGACCAGCCTGGCGAGCACGCTTGCAGCGATTTCCTGCGGCGCGGTATTTATGGGCGCCAACAGTTATATCGGCAATGCGCCGAACCTGATGGTGAAGGCAATCGCGGAAGAGCGCGGCATCAAAATGCCGTCCTTTTTCGGTTATATGGCTTGGTCTGGCGCTGTGCTGGTGCCGCTGTTTATCTTGATGACTTTCATCTTCTTTCGGTGACAAGCAATGGCAAAAGCCCGAATTCTGGTGACACGCGCAGTGTTTCCCGACGTCATTGAACGCCTCGAACAATATTTTGACGTCGAGTCGAATGAGGAAGACCGCATATTTTCCCCGGATGAACTGGCCGAAAAAGTTCGCGACAAGGACGGCATCTTTACTACGCCAAGCGAGCGCATCGCCGCGCATATCCTTGCGGCCAGCCCTTCGCTAAAAGCGGCGTGCAACATGGCGGTCGGCTACAACAATATCGATGTCGATGCCGCCACCCGTGCCGGCATCATCGTCACCAATACTCCCGATGTGCTAAATGAAACCACTGCCGATTTCGCCTGGGCGCTGTTACTCGCAACCGCGCGCCGTGTAACCGAATCGGAACACTGGTTGCGTGCCGGACAATGGCAGAAATGGCGTTACGACACTTTTCTTGGCGCAGATGTGCACGGCGCGACGCTTGGCATCATTGGCATGGGCCGTATTGGACAGGCGATTGCGCGCCGGTCGATGGGGTTCGATATGCGAGTGATTTATCACAACCGTTCGCGCGTAGCCCCGGAACTAGAGGCACGCGCTAACAATGCGCAGTATGCAAGCAAGGAAGAACTGCTGAAGACAGCAGACCATTTGATTTTAGCTTTGCCCTATTCACCGCAAGCGCATCACACGATAGGCGCAGCCGAACTGGCGATAATGAAACCGACCGCTACCCTGGTGAACATAGCGCGCGGCGGCATTGTGGACGATGCGGCGTTGATCGTTGCGTTGCGTGCGAACCGGCTGGCCGCAGCGGGACTGGACGTATTCGAAAACGAGCCTGCTTTTGATCCGGCCTTCCTGACGCTGTCGAATGTTGTATTGACGCCGCATATCGCGAGTGCATCAGAACCGACACGTCGCGCCATGGCGAATTGCGCGGCAGATAACCTGATCGCGGCGTTGACGGGCGGCATGCCTCCGAATATTCTTAATCCCCAGGTACTTACCAAGGGATAAGCATGTCGGATATCAGAGTTACGCAGGCGCACAAACTGACGCACAAAAAAGCCAAGGCCGCAGCACAGAAGGTGGCGGAACAAATGGCTGAAGAATACGACATGGCCGCCGAGTGGGATGGCGATATATTGCGCTTCAAGCGCAGCGGCGTGTCAGGGAAGCTGATCTTGTCCGAACATGAGGCGCAACTTGAAATCAGCCTGGGATTTTTGCTGAAGGCGTTTGCCCCGACCATCGAAGAGAAAATCGCCGCCAAGATGAAAAAGGTCTTTAGCGCCAAAGCCTGAACAGACAACAACGGCAATGCAGGCATGATCCTGCATTGCATTTCAACATCAACGCGCTCAGCCCTTCAGTTCAGCCACCAGATCGATGTATTGCTGCATCGCGTCGTCCTTCGATGTGCCCTTGAGCGCATCCCACGCATCAAACTTCGCGCGACCAACCATATCCGTGAAACCAGGGCGCGTGCCCTCGACATCGCCGGTGCTGGCCTGCTTGAACAGCGCATAAATCTTCAGCAGGGTCATGTTGTCCGGACGCTCCGGCAGGTTCTTGGAATCGGCGACTGCCTGATCGAATTGGGCTTGCAGGCTCATGCTTTTCTCCTGGTAGATGAAAACGAAACGCTGTGATAGTGTCGTGACTCTTGTGCAAACGAAAAGACATCGAACGCTGCACAAAATAACATACAAAAAACTTCGATAAAAGAAAAGCTCTAGAGGGGATACTCGATGTTGTCTGAAGGCTTGCCGGTGCTGCGCCGGGAACGAATGTCCACGGTCGACACTGCCTGGTTGCGGATGGATTCGGACAGCAATTTGATGATGATTGTCTGCGTGCAGTTGTTCAGCAAGCCAATGGACATTGAGCGCTTCAAGCAGGTTATCGACACCCGCCTGCTCAGCTACAGCCGTTTTCGCAGCCGCGTCGTGCATGACATGACTGGCGGCGCGTCGTGGCAGGAACAGCCGGTCGACCTCGACGAACACATTGTCTGTGCGCGCCTGGAGTCGGAGCGGCCGAACAACAAAGCGGCACTGGAGCAGACGGTCAGCGCGCTCTCCGCGATGCCGCTCGATCCTGCCAAGCCGCTCTGGCAAATCCATCTGGTTGACAACTGCATTGGCGAAGACGGCAAGATTCGCCAGGCCGCCATTATTCGCATCCATCACTGCATTGCCGATGGCATGGCGCTGGTGGGCGTGCTGCTGTCAATGTACGACCAGACGCCGAATCCCGCGGAGCGCGACGCGTCGACAGCCATGGCCAAGCCGGTCGCCATGGACGAAGAAAATCCCTGGCTGCACCTGATCCAGCCGGTGACTTCAACCACGATTACGGCAATCAACCTGTCCACCAGCCTGTGGACCAAATACATGTGGATGCTGGCCGATTCCAACAAGCTGGTCGGCCGTCTTTCCGACATGGGCAACAAGGCGAGCCGCCTGACGCTGGATGCGATCAAGCTGCTGGCAATGCCGGACGATACGCGCACGCGCCTCAAAGGCAAGCCGAAAGGGACCAAACACGTCGCCTGGAGCGAGCCGCTGCCGCTCGATGAAATCAAGGTGATCGGCAAGGTGCTCGGCGGTTCAGTCAATGATGTCCTGATGGCGAGCGTCGCAGGTGCTATCGGTGCGTATCTACGGTCGAAGGGTGACGGTGTGGCAGTCAATGCGGACTTGCGCGCAATGGTGCCGGTCAACCTGCGCAAGGCTGGCAAAGAGCACAAGTTAGGCAACGCCTTCGGCCTGGTGCCGCTGGTGCTGCCGATCGGGATTGAAGATCCGATCCATCGCCTGAATGAAGTGCGGCGCCGCATGGATGAACTCAAGGGCGGTTATCAGGCACTGGTTGCTATGGCTGTGCTCGGCGTGCTGGGCGCAACACCCAAGCAGATGCAAAATGAAATCCAAAATTATTTTGCGAAGAAGGCGACGGCGGTCATGAGCAATGTGCCCGGCCCGCAAAAGCCGCTCTACCTTGCCGGGAGTCAGCTTGACCAGATCATGTTCTGGGTGCCACAGTCGGGTGATATCGGTGTCGGCGTTTCCATTCTCAGCTACAACGGCGGTGTACAGTTCGGACTGGTCACGGATGATGCGATTGCGTCAGATCCGCATGAAATCATCAGGCGCTTTGCGCCCGAGTTCGAGAAGCTGGTGCTTCTGGCATTGATGTCAGAGTGGCAGTAAGCGGCGGTCTTGAAGTCCGGTCCGGTAAGGCGTCTGTTGTGGCGGAGAGGATTGTTGTGCAGAACGGTAGCTGTCCTCATATCGAGCGATAGGACGCACCACTGCGCAGAGTCGCGCGGGAGGCGCGCTGCCATGATCACTTGTCCTGCCGGGATCGGGACTTATTGAGTATCGCTGCCAATCACTGCGTCGCCGACTCTGACAGCACCTTTGGCAACGGTAGTCGCAGCGCTGACTGCAGCAGAACCTGCTGTGACGCCGACACTGACGGCGGTTCCGGCGACCGATGCCGCCGTGGTTGCAACCGATATGACGGTGCAGGCAGTCGTGGACATCAGAATTGCTGCAGCCGCAGCGGCAATAAGGAATTTGTTGGAATGCATGAGACCCGGATCCGGAGGTCGATTGCGCGGCAATCGGATGGTTGGTGAATGCGCGAGTGCCGTTCAGCAAATGCGAATGGCACACGCGCAGTCATCCTAACATCGTTCCAGGAAATTCATTCTAGACGGCAAGCGTATTTCAGACGCCCAGCAATTCCACTTCGAAAATCAGCGTTGCGTTCGGCGGAATCACGCCGCCAGCGCCGCGTGCGCCGTAACCGAGCGATGCCGGAATGATCAACTTGCGTACGCCGCCGACTTTCATTCCCTGCACGCCTTCGTCCCAACCCTTGATAACGTTGCCTGCGCCGAGCGGAAAGTCGAAGGGATCATTGCGATCCTTGCTGGAATCGAACTTGCTGCCTGCGCTGCCGTCCGGCTTTTGCAACCAGCCAGTGTAATGCACGGTGACATGCTGGCCGGCTTTTGCTTCTTCGCCGGAGCCGACGGTAATTTCTTCGTATTGCAGGCCGGAGGCCGTCATGATGGTCGACATGTTGTTCCTTTGTTGTCTGATTGATCTGTGGCGGGATTGTAACAGCCGCGGCGCGCATTTTCAGGAAGGTGAACAGACGGTCTTTGCGAAAAGGGCATTGTCACAAGACGCGTATTTCCTGCGCGCGCACGACCAATGCGTCCTGCTGAAAACGCTTTTCAAGCTCGGCACGGTAAGCGCGCCACCATTCTTCATCCAGCGCATCGGTCATGACTTCGTAAATAAGGATTTCGTCATGCACGGTTGTGCCATTGTCTTCCTGCCATAATCCGCTGGCCGGAGAACGGGTATACGCGGTCAAGCCGCCAAACTGCGCAAGTATTTCTTCTCGCGTTTGCTGAAAGACATCACGCGGCAGCGGCTCATGCGTATTGCCATAAAGAGGCAGAAGCAGTTGAACAAGAATCATGGACTGCGTCTATTCAATAATTAATAAAGCGCGTTCGAGATTCCCCGTCCGGTCAACGCGAGCGCGATTTGATTCGTTACAAACTGACTCTGCTCCTTTGTAAAACGGAGAACAGATTTGTTGAGAGTTCGTGATCGTTATCTTTACCGAAGTCGGTGGTTGCAATCTTGTCATCGTCGTTTAGACAAATAAACGGCGAAAACGCTCATCACCGGTAGAGATAACAATTTACTTATTCTCTGTTTCCGCGCGGTAAAATAGTGCCTCGCGGCCTTTTTAGTGGTTCTTATGCTTCCTCGATCAGGTCAACTCTTTTTCGCCATGTCTCTCTTATTCGCGAGTGCAGTCGCACACGCGAACGTTGTCGTGGTCCTCAATTCCCGCGACGCCAGCGTCAGCTTGCTCGATCAGGTCTCTCACAAGGAAATCGGAACGGTATCCGTAGGCAAGGAGCCGCACCATCTGATGGCGACGCCCGACAACAAATCGCTGATCGTCGGCAGTGCCATGGGTAATGAACTGATTCTGCTGGACCCGAAAACCGGGCAAGTCCAAAGCCGCATCAAAGATGTCATGGATCCTTATCAGATCGGTTTTTCGCCCGATCAGAAGTGGTTCGTGTCGAATGCATTGCGCTTGGATCATGTCGATATCTATCACTTTGACGGCAAGGACATGAAGCTTGCCAAGCGCATGCCGCTTGCGAAGCTGCCGAGCCATATGGCGTTCAGTGCCGACAGCAAGATGGTATTTATCACCTTGCAGGGAAGTGACCAGGTCGCTGCCATCGACTTGGCGACGCAGCAGGTGAAATGGACCATGGCGGTCGGCAAACTGCCTGCTGGGATCAACATGACGCCGGATGACCGGCATCTGCTGGTCGCGATCATGGGCAGCGATTATCTGGATGTGATCGACTGGCGCGCACAAAAACTGGTCAAGAAAATCAAGACCGGCGAAGGCACGCACAACTTCCGCGCGGTCGGCGACAAGCGCCATGTGTTTGTGTCGAATCGCATTTCAAATTCGATCAACATCATTGATCAGCAAACCCTGCAAAACGTCGGCATGATTAACGTCCCTGGCGGCCCCGATTGCATGGAATTGTCCGAGGATGGCAAAACGCTGTGGGCGACGCTACGCTGGGTGAAAAAGGTTGCCATCATCGACGTCGCATCGAAAAAAGTGGTCAAGACCATTCCCGTCGGGCGTTCACCGCACGGCGTTTACTTTGCCAATCACGCACCACGCATGTGATGAAGTCTTGTCTGGCGGCAGTACTCATTGCGGTCGCCACTCCCAATCTTCTTGCCGCGATGCCTTCCAATGAGGCATGCAAGGGAACCTTGTACCTGAGCTTCGACACCGGCAGCCAGTCGCAGGCTGAATTGGTGGCGCGTACCCTGAACAAATACGGCGCCAAGGCAACGTTCTTCCTTGCCAATGAAAAAACAGTCGCAGGCGACTATTCGCTTGATCCGTCGTGGGCTGCGTATTGGAAAGCGCGGGTGGCGGAAGGGCACGCGTTCGGTACGCATACGTTCGACCATGTGTACGTTGTGCGGGATCTACCGGACGGCCGCATGGAAATGAAGCCGCAATTCGGAGCGAATGCAGGAAAAAAGATCACTTGGACTGCGCAGCAGTATTGCGATGAACTCAATCGTGTCGATCAGCGTTTTACAGAACTCACCGGCGCCAGACTGGATCGGTTCTGGCGCGCGCCGGGCGGTCGACTGACGCCGCAGCTTCGCAAGGCAGGTGAGGCATGCGGCTACGCGCACGTCGCATGGGCAGACGCCGGGTTTTCCGGCGACGAATTGCCGAGCAACCGCTGGCCGAACAAACTGTTGCTGCAGCGTGCGTTGAACGGACTGAAGGACGGCGATATCTTTGTCGCTCATCTGGGCATCTGGTCGCGCAAGGAACCGTGGGCACCGGCGGTGCTCGATCCTCTTATTGCCGGCCTCAAGCAGAAGGGTTTCTGCTTCGCGACGCTGCGCGAGCATCCCGACTATCGAAACCGGCGTTGATCCCTCATTCGAGTACGTATGATTGCCACCCTGATTGAATGGTTTTCCGAAGCGCATGGCTGGTTGTTCCAGTCGGCGGTGCAACCTATGTTGTTTCTGCTGGGTCTCGGTGACGTGGTCGAGGAAGCGTTCGACGGCACAGAATGGTTCATGATTGGCCTGATCGAAATTGCGCTGATCTATCTGCTGTTGCGCCCGTTGGAAGCATGGATTCCGGTGAAGCCCAACCTCGATCCTTCTGCGCGTATCAACGACTTCATCTACACCTGCATCCATCGGTTGGGCTTCTTTACGCTAGGCGTATTTTTCCTGCTCGATCCGATTTTCGATAGGCTCATTTCGGAACTGCGTCTGCAAGGTGTCGGTCAATTCAATCTGGAACGGCTTTGGCCCGGTGTCACGGATATTCCACAAGTCAGTTTTTTGTTGTATTTGGTGGTGCTGGATTTTTTCGATTACTGGTATCACCGCGCTAGCCATCAATGGAACTGGTGGTGGGGATTGCACAGCCTGCATCACAGCCAGCGTGACATGAATCTGTGGTCAGATAATCGGAATCATCTGCTGGACGATCTCTTGCATGACGTCTACATGGCGGTAATCGCGATGCTGATTGGTGTCGAACCGGCCCAATATGTGCTTTTGGTGGTTGCTGCGCGCATGCAGCAGAGCTTGCAACATGCCAATGTGCGGATGCATTTCGGGCGGATCGGCGAAAAGTTGATGGTATCGCCGCGCTATCACCGGATGCATCATGCGATTGGTGTTGGGCACGAATCTCACGGCGCCGGTACACCCGGCGGCTGCAATTTTGCGGTGCTGCTCCCGGTGTGGGATATCCTTTTCGGCACGGCGCGTTTCAATGCCCGCTTTGAGGCGACCGGCGTGCGCGATCAATTGGCGCCGCCGCAAGGAGAAAGCCGCAACTATGGACAGAGATTCTGGGAACAGCAATGGCTGGGTCTGAAACGTATGATTGAATTTTCCAGGAGGCGTACCTGATGCGGCAAGTTCTGATTGCGTTCGGACGGGCGATGCTGTCGCAGTTGCATTTCAAGATGCTGCTGCTGACGGTATTGCCTTTCGTGATATCGGTAGCGATCTGGGGCGTGCTGCTTTCGTTCGGATTGCAACCGATGTTCGACTGGTTGCAGGCCTATTTCGACCAAAGCGGAGGCTTTAGAGTCGCCAATGATCTCTTGAATACCTTCGGACTCGGCGCCATCAAAACCGTGCTGGTGCCACTGATCGCGATGTGGGTGCTGCTGCCGCTGATGATTCTTACCGCACTGGTGTTTGTCGGCACGCTGGCTATGCCGATCATCGTGCGCCATGTCGGCGGTCGCCATTATCCGGCGCTGGAAATGCGTCGTGGCGGAAGCTTGCTCGGGAGTCTGTGGATCGCGCTGTATTCCTTCATCATGTTCGCGGTGCTGTGGATCTTGACCTTGCCGCTATCGTTCTTTCCGCCATTGACCTTTCTGATCCAGCCTGTCTTGTGGGGCTGGCTGACGTATCGCGTGATGGCCTACGATGCGTTGGCAGAACATGCCAGTGCGCAGGAGATCAAGGACATCATGCGAATGCATCGCTGGCATTTGCTCACGATTGGTGCAGTTGCCGGTGCGATGGGTGCTGCGCCCACATTGCTGTGGCTTGGGGGCGCGCTGTCAGTCATTTTTTTCCCCGTTCTAGCCGCCGGCGCAATCTGGTTGTACGTGCTGGTGTTCGTGTTTTCCGGCTTGTGGTTCCAGCACTATTGCCTGGAAGCGCTCGCCGTGCACCGCATGCCCGCGCGGCCGGTTGTCGTGTCGTCGGCGGGGCAACTGAAGGACATCAACTGAAAAGTTGAAATCCGATGCCTGAGGCATAATGTCCTTTTGCCCATCGAGCGCATCCCATGGCTATCGGACTCATCATCATCGGCGACGAAATCCTTTCCGGAAAACGCGCCGACAAACATTTTCCTAAAGTTGTCGAATTGCTGAATGCACGCGGCTTGCAATTGGCGTGGGCCGAATATCTCGGTGACGACCGCGATCGCATTACCGCTGTCCTGAAGCGCACGTTTGCCAGCGGCGACATCGTATTTTCGTGTGGTGGGATCGGCGCCACGCCGGATGACCATACGCGCCAGTGTGCCGCTGCTGCCCTCGGCTTGCCGCTGGAGCTGCATCCCGAAGCAAAGGTAAAAATCGAGGAACGCATTGCCGATGTTGCACGCGAGGCAGGCAAGGCGCCGGACTATAACGCGGCAGATAATGCGCATCGATTGAAAATGGGCGAGTTTCCGCAAGGTTCAGTAATCATTCCGAACCCTTTTAACAAAATTCCCGGTTTTGCCGTCCGGCATGGCGAACACGGCGCGCATTATTTCGTGCCCGGCTTTCCGGTCATGGCGTGGCCGATGATCGAGTGGGTGCTCGATACGCATTATTCGCATCTTTTCCAATCGGTGGCGCGTCTGGAAAAGGCGGTGCTGGTGTTCGAGCAGGCAGAGTCGACACTCACTCCCTTGATGGAAGCCATCGAAGCAGAATTCCCTCTGGTGAAAGTGTTCAGTCTGCCGAGCGTGGGCGATGCCACGATCCGGCGGCATATTGAATTGGGTGTCAAGGGCGAGCCGGAACAGGTTACGGCAGCGTTCGAGAAAATGCTGAAGGGACTGGATCAGTTCAAGGCGGAATATCAGCACGTCTGAATGCATTGTCGTTCTTAGCGCGGCGACGAATCTCCAACAGGATGAACCCTCACTGCGATCGGAATGTCACGGCGGCGTCAATGCGATTTCACTTCATCCAGCAATCCCTGCTTGCGAATGAAATCCACGACCTTTTCCACACCGTCACCGCTGCGCAGGTTGGTGAAAATAAATGGGCGGTCGCCGCGCATTTTCTTTGCATCGCTTGCCATCACATCGAGATTGGCACCAACATAAGGCGCGAGATCGGTCTTGTTGATGATCAGCAGATCCGAACGCGTAATGCCCGGTCCGCCCTTGCGTGGAATCTTCTCGCCGCCGGCGACATCGATGACGTAAATCGTCAGGTCAGACAGTTCGGCGCTGAAGGTTGCGGCAAGGTTGTCGCTGCCCGACTCGACCAGAATCAAGTCGAGGTCTGGGAAATCGGCGCTCATGCGTGCAATCGCTTCGAGGTTGATCGACGCGTCTTCGCGAATCGCGGTATGTGGGCAGCCGCCGGTTTCAACCCCCATCAGGCGCTCGGCCGATAGCGCATCGGCGCGCAGTAGAATTTCCATGTCTTCCTAGGTGTAGATGTCATTGGTGATGACAGCCATGTCGTAGCGATCGCGCATGGCCTTGCACAGCATTTCGCACAAGGCGGTCTTGCCTGAGCCGACCGGCCCGCCGATGCCTACACGCAGGGGATTGGATTGAGTGTTCATTTTATGGAGGGATTAAAAATTTCAGGAACGGTACAGGCGACTGTACTGGACTTCATGCTGCATCGACAGCAGCGACAGGCCGGGAGACCAGTTGGATAATTCATGATCGGCCAGTTGTTGTGCCTGCAGTGCAGCCATTTCCAGTTCCGGTTGCAAGGACAGCAGCAGGCGCTGACCGGCGACTTGCCCGAGCGGCACCGACTTCACGCAAACAAGGACTAGGTTTTCAGCCCAGGAGAACAGCATGCCGAGCAATGCGGCTTCATGAACGTTCAATGCAACGGACGCATATGCGAGCGCGGTGGGCAGCGGCACCTCCGGCTGTGCCTTCAGGATGGACAGCAGGCTATCGTCCGCTATGTTCAGATCGACGGATAATTTCGCCAGCGAATAACCGATCTGGATTGTTTCGGCAAAGCGCCAGCGGCGGCTCGTCTATGCGCTTATAGATCTATAGCAAAAAAGAAGCTCGCCGCAAGGCGCGGCGCTGATGCTATGGATTTGCTGGGAAGGTCACGACATGGTCAGCGCCGAGGCGGATACCAATTTTTTCGCCGATCGCGTGGTCGTGATGCGACGGCACTAGAGCCAGCAGCTTCTGCCCGCTGGGCAGCTTCAGGGTGTACAGGAATTCTGCTCCACGAAATGCCTTGCGTACCACTTCCGCCTGGAGCGGACTGGAGTCGTCATGGATGACGTCATCCGCGCGCAGCAGTACATCGACTTGCCACATGTCTTTTTGTTCGGTCGAACACACATCCACCCCTTGCCAAAGCGGTAGATTACCGAGTTCAATGCTGACCTGTTGACGCGGCAGGTCAATGGTGCCCGGTGTAAACACCCCTTGGCCGATGAAATCGGCAACAAAACGGTTATCCGGTTTGTGATACAGGTTGTACGCGTTATCCCATTGCACGATCTCGCCGTTCTGCATGACGCCAATATGATCGGCGATAGCAAACGCTTCGTGCTGATCGTGCGTGACCAGTACTGCCGTGGTACCGAGTTCCTTGAGGATATCGCGCACTTCGAGCGCGAGACGTTCGCGCAGATCAACATCGAGATTGGAAAACGGTTCGTCCAGCAACAGCAGGTCCGGTTGTGGGGCGAGCGCACGTGCCAGCGCGACACGCTGCTGCTGACCACCCGAAAGCTCATGCGGATACTGACGTGCATGCGCCGTCAGACCGACCATCGAAAGCAGACGGTCGGTCCGGCTCTTGCGTTCGTTCATGGTCAACGCACGCAGGCCAAAGCCGATGTTTTCCCAGACCGACAGGTGCGGAAACAAGGCGTAATCCTGAAACACCACGCCGACTTGCCGTGTTTCGGGCGATGCCGTGAAATCGGCTCGGCTCAGTTCCCTTCCGCCAAGTGAAATTCTTCCTGCAAGCAGTGACTCGAAACCAGCGATCGCCCGCAATACCGTCGTCTTGCCGCAACCCGACGGTCCGAGCAGGCAGCCGATTTCTCCGCGGGCGAGAGCGAACGACAGGCCGTGCACGATTTCCTGGACTTGGCGGCCGAGCGGATAACCGACACGGATGGATTCGACCTTCAGATGACTGTGGTTTGGGAATGGCGCGTTCATGGGGCAGACATCAATAATTGCAGGGACGTAATTCGATATTGATTATAATTCTCATTTAGAGTAACCGTACACTTTATAGTGGAATTCCATGCGCAAGCCCGCTTCATGCCCTGCACGCCATTGCGAGGGCAGCAGCCATCCCTTATTGATCGCGTCGCTTCTGGTTGCTTTCCTGGTGGGTGTCCCGATTCTCGGCGTCCTGTCGAACCTGCTGACCGGCACGGATTCTGGGACTGATGCCACTTTTGCCCACCTCTGGGCCACGGTTCTACCGGAATACATTCTTAACAGCTTTTATATAGCGGCTATCGTTGCCGTGCTGGCTGGGGCGGGCGGTGTCGGTTGTGCTTGGCTCGTGGCGGTATTCGATTTTCCTGGCAAGCGGGTATTCGAATGGGCGCTTGTGCTGCCCCTGGCAATGCCGGCCTATGTCGTCGCGTACGCCTATACCGATTTCCTGCAATTCGCCGGGCCTGTGCAGACCGCACTGCGTGAAGCGTTCGGATGGCACGCAGGCGATTACTGGTTTCCGCAGATACGCTCGGTTGGTGGTGCCGGCATCCTGTTTGCGATGGTCTTGTACCCCTACGTCTACCTTCTTGCACGCAACGCCTTCCTCGAACGTAGCCCGCGCATGTGGGATGCGGCGCGCACGCTCGGCATGGGGCCATGGCGCGCTTTCATTCATGTCAGCCTGCCGCTGGCTCGACCTGCGGCGGTCGCCGGTATCGCGCTGGCCTTGATGGAAACCTTGGCTGACTATGGCGCGGTTGCCTATTTCGGCGTGCCGACGCTGACAACAGGTATTTATAAATCCTGGTATGCCTTTTCCGACCGCACTGCGGCGGCGCAGATCGCTGCCATCCTGCTGATTGCAGTAACCGTGCTAATGATGCTCGAACAAAAAAGCCGCGGCCGTGCACGTTACTACGCTGTTGGAAGCCGGACCAAGATGCAACTGCCTATGCCTTTGCGCGGAGTCCACGGCTGGAGCGCCACCTTGTTTTGCGCGGTGCCGGTGCTACTGGGCTTCCTCATTCCATTGGCAATTTTACTGCGCTTGATGTGGCGCGAAGACACGGTGACATTCGGCACACGTTACTTGGGGTGGTTGCAGAACAGCGTGCTGCTGGCGGGGATCACCGCGCTGATCGCTGTCATTGTCTGCATCCTGCTTGCGTATGCAGCGCGCGTCACGCGCAGCAGCGTGCAGGCAGCATGTAATCGTATCGTCAGCATGGGGTATGCAGTGCCCGGTGCAGTGATCGCAGTCGGCATCCTGATTCCCTTGTCGCGTTTCGACGCATGGGGGGCGGAGCATGGTTTGAACTTCATCCTGACCGGTAGCGTTACCGCCCTGGTTTACGCATATCTGGTGCGCTTTCTGGCAGTTTCCTATCAAAGCGTGCAGGCGGGTCTCGTTAAGATCACGCCCAGCATGGACGCCAGCGCAAGGATACTCGGACATGGACTCGGTGCAATGCTGATGCGCGTGCACGCGCCGCTGTTATGGCGCAGCGTCTTGACGGCGGGTCTACTGGTATTTGTCGATGTCGTGAAGGAGTTGCCAGCGACACTGACTGTGCGCCCCTTCAATTTCGACACGCTGGCCGTGATTACACACCAACTCGCTTCCGACGAACGTCTGGGCGAAGCAGCCCTTCCGGCTTTCACCATCGTAATGATTGCTTTCGTGCCGGTGATCGTGCTGGCGCGCGCAATCGCCAAGGGCAGTCGGTAAGTCAGGCAAGGCGGGAATAAAAAAATGCCCCGGATAGCCGGGGCATTGAGGCGGTACCGTTCAAGGAGGAGAGTTGGGTACCGAGTAGATCGCTGCTACAGTTTCAGCGCGGTCTGCAAGCAGTCCGCACCGAAAACTTCAAAGCTGATTACTTCTTGCCTTTTGCTGCTTTCGGCTGTGTGAACTGGGTCACAGCGCTGCTCATATTGGCTTCCAGTGCTTCAACAGCTTGCTTGGTTGTCTTGGTCAGTTGCTCGTAACCGGCGTTTGCATTGCCAATTGCGGTCTTGACCATGGCAACTGCGTTCTCGGAACCAGCCGGTGCGTTCTTGGAAACTTCTTCAACCAGTTCCAGCACCTTGCGGCTGGTTTCTGCGATTTGCGCTTCAGCAGCCTTGGTGAATTCAGCTTGCACGCCGGAAGCGATGCCTGCCAGGTGACGACCGTAGGCGAGTGCCTTTTCTGCGTTCGGTTGTGCTTGTGCAGCAGCCAGGGACATCCACTCTTGCGGGTCCTTGACGGTCAGGAATTGCTTCGCTGCAGCATTGGATTCTTCCAACGATGCCTTGGCAACGTTCAGGTTCAGGTCGACGATCTTTTCAACGCCTTCGAACGTCTTGTTGGTCAGCGCGGTGATCAGTGCCAGTTGGGCTTCGAAATTAGCTTTGGTTGCTGCGGAAAATTGCTCGGGAATTGCAAACATGTTGATCTCCTCAAGAGGGCAATGATTAGTCAGGAAAATGAGTGGGCGCATCAAACCTATTTCTTTTGTGCGTCGCAACAATTCCTATTTTAGAGACAAAATAAGTTCTGTCAACAAATTTTGTTGCAGAGCGTCAAAAAGATGCGCCTAGGTCAAAATATTGGATTTGGGCAATTAAATATTGCGTTAGCGCAAGAATATCGGCGATTTAAGGGCATGCTAAACTTGATTTTTCCCTTTACGTAAACGTCAATCCTTGAAAGCCTTCTACAGCGATCATTTCGTTCTGCCGCTACCGGAGGGCCATCGCTTCCCGATGCAGAAGTACCGGCTGGTACGTGAAGGCGTGCTGGATGCTGTGGCAGGGATTGAAGTCCATGAAGCGCCTTTTACGACGGACGGCGTGCTCGCGCTTGCGCATCATCCCGCTTACATAGAGCGGGTCTCTAAAGGCGCACTTTCAGCAGCGGAACAAAAAGCGATCGGTTTTCCATGGACGCCGCAGATGGTGGAGCGCTCCCGCCGATCGGCCGGCGCCACGATCGCCGCCTGCCGCGCTGCCCTGGAGTCGGGTGTCGCCGCCAACCTCGCGGGCGGTACCCATCATGCCTATGCGGATCGAGGCGAAGGGTTTTGTGTCTTCAATGATGCCGCGATTGCTGCGCGTCTGATGCAGGCTGAACGCAGGGTAAAGCGCGTTGCCATTGTCGATCTTGATGTTCACCAGGGCAATGGCACAGCAGCAATCCTAAGGCACGATGAGTCAGTGTTTACCTTATCACTGCATGGCGAACACAACTATCCGTTTACCAAGGAATGCAGCGACCTGGATGTCGCACTGCCCGACGGCACCGGCGATGACGCTTATCTTGATGCCTTGCAGGGCGCATTGAGTGATTTGACGCAGCGCTTTGTGCCAGAACTGATCATTTATCTGGCCGGCGCCGATCCACATGCCGGCGATCGGCTTGGCAGATTAAAGTTGAGCATGGAGGGATTAGCGGCGCGCGATCGCATGGTGCTCGATTACGCACGAGAGAAAGACATCGCGGTGGCACTTGCGATGGCCGGCGGTTACGGCAAGAACATCCAAGACACTGTGGCCGTGCACACACAGACTGTCGCCATTGCTTCGCGCTATTTCCGCGGCACTCGTGCCCACCTCAGCCCATGACTTCTGTAAATACCTCCAGCGGTAAACCGGTTTCCATTTTCGATGCGCCGCAAAGCCCGCTGATTGCAGCAATGCCTTTTGTCTTCGTGCTGATCTGGAGCACCGGATTTATCGTCGCCAAATTCGGGTTGCCCTATGCGCAACCGCTCACTTTTCTGCTATTGCGCTTTGTCGGCGTGCTCTGTGTGCTGCTGCCGCTCGTGGCCTTGATGAAAGCACCGTGGCCGGTTGGCAGGATGCGGCACATTGCACTTGCCGGCGTGTTGGTGCAGGCAGGTTACCTTGCCGGGGTCTGGTGTGCTATCAAACTGGGAATGCCGGCCGGACTGTCAGCGCTGATCGTGGGCATGCAGCCAATACTGACCGCATTTGCAGCGCCGCTGGTCGGCGAGACAGTGCGCGGGCGTCAATGGGTTGGACTCGTGTTCGGACTATGCGGCGTCGGACTGGTGGTTGCCAACAAAATTACTGTGACAGGACTTTCCTGGCAGAGCATCGCATTGTGTCTCTTTGCACTCATATCGATTACCACGGGCACGCTGTACCAGAAGCGTTACTGTGCAAGCTTCGACCTGCGTACCGGGACGGTGATCCAGTTTGGCGCGTCGATCGCGGTGCTGCTGCCATTTGCGATCATTTTCGAAAATCTGAGTCCTGCGCTGGAAACTGTGCAATGGACGCCGCAGTTCGTCGGCGCCTTGCTGTGGTCGATTCTTGCGCTGTCGATCGGCGCGATTTTCCTGCTGTTTGCATTGATCCGAAAAAGCGCAGCAACGCAGGTCACCAGTTTGTTGTATCTGACTCCGCCGACGACGGCTGTCATGGCGTGGGTGATGTTTGGGGAGGCGTTCAGTCTTGTCGGCATGGCCGGCATGGTGCTGGCCGTCATTGGTGTGGCTCTTGTAGTGAGACGATAATTCATGCGAGCAGAAGCTAAAAAACGCAGTGACTATAAACACTTCCATGCGATCACGACGCGCTGGATGGACAACGACGTGTACGGGCATGTCAACAATGTTGTCTATTACAGCTGGTTTGATACGGTGGTGAATCAATTCCTGGTTGCCAACGGCGTGCTCGATATCGAACACAGTCCGGTGATCGGCCTGGTGATCGAAACCCAATGCAATTATTTTGCGTCGGTCGCGTTTCCGGAGCAGATCACGGCAGGCGTGCGCGTAACGAAGCTGGGTAACTCGAGTGTGCGCTACGAAGTCGGCATCTTCCGCGGAGACGAAGACAACGCTTCGGCGCAAGGCCATTTCGTGCATGTTTACGTAGACCGCGAAACGCGCAAGCCGAGCGCTATTCCGGAAAAGATGCGTACCCTTTTGCAAACCATTGAAGTGAAGCAGCCATGATCCAGACCAACGAACAGAAAATTGTCGACGCCGCAATTACTTCGCGCCGCTCGATTCGCGCCTACCTGCCTACGCAAGTCGCACGAGAAGATATCGAATCTATTCTGGACGTCGCCTCGCGTGCGCCTTCCGGCACAAATACGCAGCCATGGAAGGTGTATGTCCTTACCGGTGAGGCGAAGAACCGGCTGTCGTCCGAAGTGCTGCGCGCCCATAACGATCCGGCACTCGCCAAGCAACATGCAGAGGAATACAGCTATTATCCGCGCGAGTGGGTAGCGCCCTACATCGACCGCCGGCGCAAGGTTGGTTGGGATCTGTATGCCTTGCTCGGCCTGACGCGCGAGAACAAGACTGGCATGCACGCGCAGCATGGGCGCAATTACCTGTTTTTCGATGCGCCGGTCGGGATCATTTTTACGATCGACCGCATCATGGAACAGGGCTCTTGGCTCGACTATGGCATGTTCCTCCAAAACATCATGGTCGCGGCGCGCGCCCGAGGACTTGATACCTGCCCGCAAGCCGCATTTACCCAGTTTCACAAGATCATCGGCGAGGTGCTTCAGTTGCCTTCCAATGAAATGGTGGTATGCGGCATGTCGCTCGGCTATGCGGATATGAGTCGGGTCGAAAATACGCTGGTGACTGAACGCGCGCCGAGTTCGGAATTTACGAAGTACTTTGACTGAGACTGCCATGGGCAACATGCCGCTGTTTTGAACGATATAGCGGCATGTTGCAATGCAGAATTGACTTTGCGGATCGTCAATTATCAATAAGAAAATTGTTTAATATAGTGCGCTAACTCCCTAATTCGCTTGCCTAAATTCACTATTTTGCTACACTGCAAGATATAATTGGCGATTGCAAGAATCAGGGGGGAGTGCAGATGTTTAAGTCCGCGCTGGGGATCGTTGTTTCGTTATTGGCGCTTGCCGTAGCCGTTCCATCGGCCCAGGGCGCAACTGCCACCAAAAAATCATCTGCCAAAAAGCACGCCCTCAAGAAATCGAGTGGCAAAGCAAAGGCCGCCTCCTTGCGGACATCCGCGGCGCCGTCGCTAAAAGCGTCCGTCAGCGCACGACACGGCACGTCGTCAACGAAAACCGCTGTCGCAGCCAAACGCAAGACCGGATATCAGCGCGTCGCCTTCACGCCGCCCGTCAATGCAGTGCCGCCTGTCATGACCGCCGGCGACATCGCCGGACTACATGCCACGCGCGATCCGCTAGCCTTGAAATCCAATGCTGCCGTTGTGATCGACCAGAGCACATCACAGGTCTTGTTTGACAAGAATGCCGGGGTCGCTCTGCCGATCGCTTCGCTGACTAAACTAATGACTGCCTTGATCGTCGTCGAGGCGCATCAGAATATGGATGAAGTGCTGGAAGTAAGCGCCGATGACATCGATCGGGAAAAGAACAGCAGTTCGCGTTTGCGCGTCGGTGCGCAGATGAGTCGTGCAAACATGTTGCACATTGCATTGATGAGCTCCGAGAACCGTGCAGCATCCTCGCTTGCCCGTCACTATCCTGGCGGCCTGCCGGCATTTGTCGCCGCAATGAACGCGAAAGCCAGGGCGCTGGGCATGAGCGATACCCGCTATGTAGATTCCACCGGCCTGTCGAGCCTGAACGTAGCGAGTGCGCGAGATCTCGCGCGGCTGGTTGTGGCTGCCTATCAGCATTCCATCATTCGTGAATTTTCAACGGACGCACGCTATGCCGTCGATGCCGGTGGATATCAACTGCAGTACATGAATTCAAACCGCCTGGTAATGAATCCGGGTTGGGAAATCGGCCTGCAAAAAACAGGCTATATTGCCGAGGCGGGACGTTGCCTCGTGATGCAGACTCGCGTCGATGGCAGACCGGTTGTGATGGTGTTTCTGGACTCAAAAGGCAAGGACACGCGCCTAGCCGATGCGAGTCGTGTTCGCAAGTGGCTGGAGGTATCCCGCCCGCAGGCCTTGACCCAGGCTTCAGCGCGTCAGAGTTGATTTTCAATCATGCTTTTGTGGTGACTGATGTATCTACGTCGAGGTGCAGTTGGATGCGCTTTCTTGTAGCAGCCGCATCTTTCTTTCTATGTTACATTGAGCCCCAAAATAATCGCTGATCCAGAGTTGATATCGTTCGTGTATGCGATGTAACCGCAAGCAGCAGAACTAAATTTACTTGCAGTCTCTATCAATCATTAAGAAGCGGCCTTACGGACCCCGCAGCATTTTGCAAAGCAGCTGTTGCGTGGTTTTGAAGGCCGTTTTTATTGCGACAAGACGTATTCCGAACCGTGTTCACTCCTAAAGTCCTCCTCGTTAATGACGATGCTGCAAGCCTTCTGGCGCTGGCAAGCCTCGTGGGCAGCGACACCAAAGGCTATCGAGTCATCACGGCGCGCTCAGGTGAGGAAGCGCTGCGCCAGGTCCTTAATCACGATTTCGCGGTGATTCTGCTCGATGTCAGCATGCCCGGCATGGATGGCTTCGAGACTGCTGAAGCGATCCATTCGCACCCACGTTCCGCGTCAGTGCCGATTATTTTCATTACGGCACACTATGCTGACGAGATGAATCGCCTCAAGGCGTACCAGAAAGGTGCGGTCGACTACCTCTTTACGCCCATCATTCCGCAGATATTGCAGACCAAGGTCGAGGTGTTCGTCGAACTGGCGCGTAACAATCTGCAGTTGCAGCGCCAGAAGCTGGAACTGGAACAGCTCAACACGGACTTGCAGGAACAGCGCAAGCAGGATCTGGAGCACATCAACGAACGCAAGATGGCAGAAGAGGCGCTGCGTCAATCGCAGGAAGAATTGCGTCAACTCGCCAGTTATCAAGAACGCATCAAGGAAGACGAGCGCAAACGCATCGCACGGGAGATACACGACGAACTCGGACAAAATCTTCTGGCGCTGCGCATCGACATTTCGTTGCTCCATGCGCGCACGGGCGCCACGCATCCACGACTCAACAAAAAAGTCCATGCGGTGCTGGATCAGATCGACAGCACCATGAAGGCAATGCGGGCGATCATCAACAACTTGCGTCCGACGGTGCTCGATCTTGGTTTGAATGCGGCGATCGAGTGGCAGGTGAAGGAATTCCAGCGGCGCACTGGTATCGAATGCTCTCTGGCCATGCCGGAAACCGAACTGGTGATCGACGACAGCCGGGCGACAGCTTTGTTTCGCATTCTGCAGGAGTCGCTGAACAACGTTTTCCGTCATGCGCGCGCGTCCAAGGCAGGGATCGACGTGTTCTGGAAAAACGAGCGCTTGTACATGACAGTCACGGACAACGGCGTCGGTATTTTCCCAGGATGCCGGCGAAAGGCCAATTCCTTCGGGCTGGTTGGCATCAAGGAGCGGATTAGCGCTCTTGGCGGAGATTTTGCAATCGATGCGGCGCAGGAACATGGTACGGCGCTGACCGTATCGATCCCTTTCGAAACCGATCCGGATGCCGACGATGCGACACGTCTGCTTCCCCACGGCGGTTCGCGCTTTCCGGAACGCAGAACGACAGACAATAGAAAAAAAACAGTCGCATCGGAGAAGAAGCCGGCCTCCCAACGTCGGAAACGCGAACTGCCCTCCAAGCTCGATGAGCTGACCTGATCTCCTTTGACTATGGGATTGATATTTCTCAACAGTGCTTCACATCCTGTTGAAAATCAAGACTGTGCGTGTTGCCCACGGCAAGCTTTTTAGCACACAATACATCACCATTTCCTGTAAGGAACAGTTTGCGCACTTCCAAGGCGCATTAGCGGCCCAATGAACGCCGCGCTTCCTTCCTTCATTGGTAAAAAAACGTGCTTACGCCAAAAGTCCTTGTCGTCAACGACGATCCAGCCACCCTGCTGGCTCTGGAGGCGCTTCTAAAAAATATCGCTGTTCAGACATTTGATGTGGTGTGCGCCTCGTCCGGCGAGGATGCCTTGCGTGAAGTACTGACCCACGATTTCGCGGTGATCCTGCTGGACGTCAAGATGCCAGGAATGGATGGATTTGAAACCGCTGAAGCGATCCACGCTCATCCGCGCTCCATGGCTGTGCCAATCATTTTTACCACCGCTTACTTTGGTGACGAGATCAACCGCCTCAAAGGCTATGAGAACGGTGCAGTCGATTATCTTGTGACGCCAGTAATACCGCAGATCCTGCAGACCAAGATTTCGATTTTTGTCGAGATGGCAAAGAACCGGCTCGAATTGCAAAGCAAATCCGAGGCGCTGGAAGCGCTGAACAAGGATATGCGGGTTCAGCAGATGCAAGAACTCAAACGCGTCAATTCCGCACTGGAAGTGGAGGTCGCCGAGCGCAGGCAGGCAGAGCAACGTGCCCATGAGCTTGCTACACGCGATGCACTGACACGGCTACCTAATCGTCATTCGCTGATTGAACGACTGGAGCAGTCAGTGGCCCACGCGGCGCGTCACAAAGAGCGGCTTGCACTGCTGTTTCTGGACCTCGACAAGTTCAAGGCGATCAATGACACGCTCGGTCATGAGGTTGGGGACGGTCTTCTGGTCCAGGTCGCGGTGCGGCTCGCCGCATGCGTGCGCGAATCCGATATGGTGGCTCGGCTGGGCGGGGATGAGTTTGTGGTTCTGCTGGAGCGGATCAAGGACGCTGCGGATGCGAGCCTGGTCGCACAAAAAATTGTCCAGGAAATTGCCTCCCCGTTCCAGCTCAGCGGGCACGAAGTGAAGACATCGGTCAGCGTGGGTATCGGCATCTATCCACTCGATGGTGAAGCAGCACAGTCGCTCATGAAGAGCGCCGATATGGCGATGTATGAGGCAAAGAAGCAGCGGCGCGGCAGCATCCAGTTCTTCCACGCCGACATGAATATGCGTATGGCCGAACGCGAACAATTCGGACATGCCGTGCAGAACGCGCTTGAAGCAAGTGAATTCGAGCTGCTGTACCAGCCCAAAGTGGACATTGCGTCGAGCCGGATAGTCGGTGTCGAGGCGCTATTGCATTGGCGGCATGCGCGGTTGGGACTTATCGGTGCCGAAGAATTCATTCCTGATGTGACCGATCATCAGCTGCTCTTTTCTATCGACAAGTGGGTGATAAAGGCGGCTTGCGCGCAGTCGCGTCGCTGGCTGGACTCCGGTCAGGCGGCATTCAACATTCCGATCGCCATCAATATCACGATTCGCCAGATCGAGCCCGAATTACCGAAGCTGCTTCGGACTGCGCTGAAAGAATATCGAATTCCGGCGGCTTGCTTGCAACTTGAAATTAGCGAGAGCGTCGTCACCGGTGACCTGGAGCGGGCGAACCTGGTGCTGCGCGAAATCGCAGATACCGGTATTGTTATTGCCATGGATGAATTCGGGACCGGATGTTCGTCGCTGTCGGCCCTGAAAAAGCTACCGATAAGCTTGCTGAAGATCGATCGTTCATTCATCCGTTTCATTGGCGTGACGGCAGACGATACGGCCATCGTTGCCGCTATCGTCAATATGGCGCGCGCACTGAGCTTGCCGGTTATCGCGAACGGGGTTGAAAACGCCCAGCAGAGAGACGCGCTCAAAGTTTTGGGATGTGAGCAGTTTCAGGGCAGAGCGATTTGCGAGGCAATGACAGCGGACAGATTGGAACGGCATTTAATAGAATACAGCGGCGGTGTGCAATCGCTCTCAGATCCACTAAACGAAAATAAACCAAATGGAAATTGAAAAAGGGGAGACCTTGATGGATACCAGAACCAAGTTGCCTGAGGAGCTGGATGCAAAGCTGCTGCTCGCCGTTCTGACCGCATTGAAAAAGGGAGAATTCTCCACGCGCATGCCGACTGACTTGACCGGTTTGCCGGGCAAGATCGCTGATACGCTAAATGACATCATGGAGGTCAACGAACAGTTGACCAAGGAAATCACGGAAGTCAGTCGCGTCGTGGGCAGGGAAGGGCGCCTTACGCAACGCGCCGCAGTGCCTAGTGTTGCCGGTGGCTGGTCGACTATCGTTAAATCAGTCAATACCCTGATTGACGACCTGGTGCGCCCGACCACTGAAATGGCGCGCGTGATCGGCGCCGTGGCCAAAGGCGATCTGTCGCAAACCATGTCGCTCGACGTCGACGGCCGTCCGCTGAAGGGCCAGTTCCTGCGCGCCGCATCGACGGCGAATACCATGGTGGATCAGTTGTCCTCGTTCGCCTCCGAGGTGACGCGCGTGGCGCGCGAGGTCGGCACCGAAGGCAAGCTCGGCGGACAGGCCAACGTGCCCGGCGTGGCAGGTACCTGGAAAGACTTGACGGACTCGGTGAACTCGATGGCGGGCAACCTGACTTCGCAGGTGCGCAACATTGCGGACGTGACCACGGCGGTGGCGAACGGTGACTTGTCGAAAAAGATCACCGTTGACGTGCGTGGCGAAATTCTGCAGTTGAAAGACACTATCAACACCATGGTGGACCAGCTGCGTTCATTTGCATCGGAAGTGACACGTGTGGCGCGTGAAGTGGGCACCGAAGGCAAGCTCGGCGGACAGGCATATGTGCCGGGCGTGGGCGGCACGTGGAAGGATTTGACCGACAACGTGAACTTCATGGCGTCGAATCTGACCGGCCAGGTGCGCAACATTGCGGAAGTGACGACGGCGGTCGCAAACGGCGACTTGTCGAAGAAAATCACGGTGGACGTGAAAGGCGAAATCCTGCAATTGAAGGACACCATCAACGTGATGGTGGATCAGTTGTCCTCCTTTGCATCGGAAGTGACCCGCGTGGCGCGTGAAGTGGGCACCGAAGGCAAGCTCGGCGGTCAGGCGCAGGTTAAAGGCGTGGCGGGCACCTGGAAAGACTTGACCGACTCGGTGAACTCGATGGCGGGTAACCTGACTTCGCAGGTCCGCAACATCGCGGACGTGACCACGGCGGTGGCGAACGGCGACCTGTCGAAAAAGATCACGGTGGACGTCAAGGGCGAGATTCTGGAATTGAAGAACACCATCAACGTGATGGTGGACCAATTGTCGTCCTTTGCGTCGGAAGTGACGCGGGTGGCGCGCGAGGTCGGCACCGAAGGCAAATTGGGTGGCCAGGCGCAGGTGAAAGGCGTGGGCGGCACGTGGAAAGACCTGACCGACAACGTGAACTTCATGGCGTCGAATCTGACCGGCCAGGTGCGCAACATTGCGGAAGTAACGACGGCGGTGGCGCGTGGCGACTTGTCGAAGAAGATCACGGTGGACGTGAAGGGTGAAATTCTCGAATTGAAAGACACCATCAACGTGATGGTGGATCAGTTGTCCTCGTTTGCTTCGGAAGTGACGCGCGTGGCGCGTGAAGTGGGTACCGAAGGCAAGCTGGGCGGTCAGGCCAACGTGCCCGGCGTGGCAGGTACGTGGAAAGACTTGACCGACTCGGTGAACTCCATGGCGGGTAACCTGACGGGCCAGGTCCGCAACATCGCGGACGTGACGACAGCGGTGGCCAACGGCGACTTGTCGAAGAAGATTACTGCGGACGCAAAAGGCGAAATTCTGGAACTGAAGAACACGATCAACGTGATGGTGGATCAGCTGAATTCCTTTGCTTCGGAAGTGACTCGTGTAGCGCGTGAAGTGGGTACCGAAGGCAAGCTCGGCGGTCAAGCCAACGTGCCCGGCGTGGCAGGTACGTGGAAGGACTTGACCGACTCGGTGAACTCGATGGCGGGCAACCTGACTTCGCAGGTCCGCAATATTGCCGATGTGACCACGGCGGTGGCGAACGGCGATTTGTCGAAGAAGATCACGGTCGACGTGCGCGGTGAAATCTTTGAACTGAAAAATACCATCAACGTGATGGTGGACCAGCTGAACTCTTTTGCGTCGGAAGTGACCCGCGTGGCGCGCGAGGTCGGCACCGAAGGCAAATTGGGTGGCCAGGCACACGTGAAAGGCGTGGGCGGCACGTGGAAGGATTTGACCGACAACGTGAATTTCATGGCGTCGAATCTGACCGGCCAGGTGCGCAACATCGCGGAAGTGACGACGGCGGTGGCGCGTGGCGACTTGTCGAAGAAAATCACGGTGGACGTGAAAGGCGAAATTCTGGAATTGAAGAACACCATTAACGTGATGGTGGATCAGTTGTCCTCGTTTGCCTCGGAAGTGACCCGCGTGGCGCGTGAGGTCGGCACCGAGGGCAAGCTCGGCGGTCAGGCTAATGTGCCCGGCGTGGCAGGCACGTGGAAGGATTTGACGGACTCGGTGAACTCGATGGCGGGCAACCTGACCTCGCAGGTGCGCAACATCGCGGACGTGACCACGGCGGTGGCGAACGGCGACTTGTCGAAGAAGATCACGGTGGACGTGCGCGGCGAGATTCTGCAGTTGAAAGACACTATCAACACCATGGTGGACCAATTGCGCTCGTTTGCGTCCGAAGTGACACGCGTCGCGAGGGAGGTGGGCACGGAAGGCCGTCTCGGTGGGCAAGCGAACGTGCCAGGGGCATCCGGTACGTGGAAGGATTTGACCGATAACGTGAACTTCATGGCGTCGAATCTGACCGGCCAGGTGCGCAACATTGCGGAAGTGACGACAGCCGTGGCGCGTGGCGACTTGTCGAAGAAAATCACGGTGGACGTGAAAGGCGAAATTCTGGAATTGAAGAACACCATCAACGTGATGGTGGATCAGTTGTCCTCCTTTGCCTCGGAAGTGACGCGCGTGGCGCGTGAAGTGGGCACCGAAGGCAAGCTCGGCGGACAGGCACAGGTCGAAGGCGCGGCCGGCACCTGGAAAGACCTCACCGACAACGTGAACTTCATGGCGGCAAACCTGACGGCGCAGGTGCGCGGTATTGCCGGCGTGGTAACGGCGGTGGCCAATGGCGACCTGAAGAAAAAACTCACGGTGGCCGCGCGCGGCGAAATCGCGGCGCTGGCCAATACCATCAATGAAATGACCGACACGCTCGCGGTGTTCGCCGACCAGGCCACCACCGTGGCGCGCGAGGTGGGTGTGGAAGGCAAGCTCGGTGGACAGGCATCGGTGCCGGGCGCGGCGGGCACCTGGAAAGACTTGACTGAAAACGTGAACCAGCTGGCGGCGAACCTGACCACGCAGGTGCGCGCGATTGCGGAAGTGGCGACCGCCGTGACGCGGGGCGACCTGTCGCGTTCGATCCAGGTCGAAGCGCGCGGCGAGGTGGCGGATCTCAAGGACAACATCAACGAGATGATCCGCAACTTGAAGGAAACAACGCAAAAGAATGCGCAGCAGGACTGGCTGAAAACCAACCTCGCGCGCTTCACGCGCTTGCTGCAAGGCCAGAGGGATTTGCAGGCTGTATCGACGCTGATCCTGTCCGAACTGGCGCCGCTGGTATCCGCCCATCACGGCGTGTTCTACATGATGGATTCGCAGGAAAACGATGCGCGCCTTCGCATGATTGCAAGCTACGGCTATCGCTCCAGCCGCAAGCTGTCCACTTCCTTCCTACCGGGCGAAGGCCTGGTCGGGCAGTGCGCGCTCGAGAAACAACGCGTGTGGCTGACCAATGTGCCGCGCGATTACATCCAGGTCTCTTCAGGACTTGGTGCGGCCCCACCGACCAATATCGTCGTGCTGCCTATCCTGTTCGAACAGGAAGTCAAGGCCGTGATTGAAATCGCTTCGCTGGATCGCTTTACCGAAACGCACTTGTGGTTCCTGGATCAGTTGATGGAGTCGATTGGCGTTGTGTTGAACACAATCGAAGCCAACAGCCGTACCGAAAGCCTTTTGACGCAGTCGCAATCGCTGGCGCAGGAGCTGCAGCAGACCAACCTGGAACTGGCGGAAAAAGCCCGCTTGCTATCCGAGCAGAACATCGAAGTGGAACGCAAGAACCGAGAGGTGGAACAGGCAAAGCTGGCGTTGGAAGAAAAAGCAACGCAGCTCGCATTGTCCTCGAAGTACAAGTCCGAATTCCTTGCCAACATGTCGCATGAGTTGCGCACGCCGCTCAACAGCCTGTTGATTCTTGCGCAACAGCTCTCCGATAATCCGGACAAGAACCTGAGTGATCGACAGGTAGAATTTGCCAAGACGATTTACGGCTCTGGCAGCGACTTGCTGACGCTCATTAACGATATCCTCGACCTGTCCAAGATCGAGTCCGGGACGGTGACGCTGGAAGTCAGCGAGTACCGTTTCCGCACGTTGAGCGGTTACGTAGAGCGCACCTTCCGCCATATGGCCGAAGCCAAGCAACTGAACTTCTCGGTGGACCTCGCCGAAAACCTGCCGGTCGCGCTGATGACCGATACCACGCGCTTGCAACAGATCTTGAAAAATCTTCTGTCGAATGCGTTCAAGTTCACCAGCCACGGCGAAGTGTCGCTCAATATCGGTATGGTATCGGCGGGCTGGACAGCGGACCATGTGAACTTGAATCAGGCCGATGCAGTGCTCGCTTTCTCGGTCAGGGATACTGGTGTCGGTATCGCAGCCGACAAGCTGCAGTTGATTTTTGAGGCATTCCAACAGGCCGACGGCAGCACCGCGCGCAAATACGGTGGCACGGGCCTGGGTCTGTCGATCAGCCGCGAACTGGCGCGCCTGCTCGGCGGCGAAATCCGTGTGGAAAGCGTAATCGGCGGTGGTAGCGTCTTTACCCTGTACCTGCCGTACAACCGATCCGGCTTTGTGAATTACGACTTGCCGGAATCGGTACCGGGTCCCTCGATTTTGCACTCGGTTGTCACGCATGCGCCTGTCACGGTAACGGGAGAAGACGAACTGCATCCTTCGCATCTCAACGTGGAGATGCCGGCCATGCCGCATGAGGGCGGCTCGGACGACCGGGCGTTGATTGCGCCCGGTGATCCGTCAGTGCTGATTGTTGAAGACGATGCTCGCTTTGCCGGTGTGCTGCTCGACTATGCACGAGAGAAAAACTTCAAGGGTATCGTCACGCATCATGGCGATTCGGCACTGACGCTGGCACGCGACTATCTGCCAGCCGCCATCCTGCTGGATATAGATCTTCCGGATATTGACGGCTTCACCGTGCTTGACCGCTTGAAGCGCGATCCGGGCACCCGTCACATTCCGGTGCATGTCATGACCAACCTGAAGGAACGCGAGCGGGCGTTGCGCCAGGGTGCCATTTCCTATCTGCACAAGCCGATCAGCCGCGAACGACTGCAGGAAGAATTCGCGCGCATCCAGCAGTTCTTGATACGCGGCAAGCGTACCCTGCTGGTGGTGGAGGACGACCTCATGCAGCGCGATGCGATCGTCAACCTGATCGGTACCGGCGACGTGCATATCCTCGCGGTCGAGACCGGCAAGGAAGCGCTGGATGCACTGCAATCGGCGCATTTCGACTGCATGGTCCTCGACCTCACGCTGCCCGATATCAGCGGCTTTGAATTGCTGGACAAGATTGGCGATGACATTACACTGCGCGATCTGCCGGTTGTCGTCTACACCGCGAAGGAGCTGAATCGCAAGGAGGTCACGCGTCTCAAGCGCATCGCGAAGACGATCGTCATCAAGGATGCGCGTTCGCCGGAGCGTCTGCTCGATGAGACGGCATTGTTCCTGCACCGTTCGCCGACCAGCCTGCCGGAATTGCAACGCCGAATGCTAGAAGACGTTCATGCGGAAGACGGCAGTCTCGTCGGCCGCAAGGTCTTGATTGTCGACGATGACCTGCGCAATATCTTTGCATTGAGTTCAGTGCTGGAGCGACAGCAGATGAAAGTGCTGTTCGCCGAAAACGGCAAGGACGGCATTGAAGTGCTGGAGAAGGATCCGACGATCGAGATCGTTCTGATGGACATCATGATGCCGGAGATGGATGGCTACGACACGATGCGCGCGATTCGGGCGATTCCAAAATTCAAATCATTGCCGATCATCACGCTGACCGCAAAGGCGATGAAGGGTGACCGCGATAAGTGCCTGGCTGCAGGTGCATCGGACTACATTACCAAGCCGGTGGATGTGGCCCAGTTGTTGTCGCTCATGCGTGTATGGCTGCATCAATAGGAGATGCAGTGAAGGACTGTGCGGAAAGCGTCGAAGACCTGGAAACAGATCTTCTGCTTGAAGGTGTCTATCGCCGCTTTGGCCATGATTACCGGGGCTATCGGCGCGAGGCACTGAAGGCAAAATTGCGTGCGCTCATGGCAGCAATGGGTATCGGGACGATTTCAGGGCTGCAGGACCGTGTGATGCATGATGTCGCAGCCAGCGATGCCATGTTGCGCGCGCTAAGCGAACGACCGGCAATGTTCTTTGACGACCCCGCCTATTTCCATGCGCTTCGTGAGGCAATGGTGCCGTGGCTGCGATCCTGTCCTTCGCCGCGGATATGGCTGGCGGAATGCGTATCGGCCGAAGAAGTGGGCGCGCTCGCGATCATGCTGGCGGAAGAGGACTTGCATAGCAAGACGGAGATCTTTGCCACCGCAGAAAACGAGGCGCTGCTACAGCAGGCAAGCGAGTGCAGTTTTGCGCTTGACCGGTGGGCGGAATATGAAGAGCACTATCGCAAGTGTGGCGGCAAGGCCCGGTTGGCTGATTATTGCCAGAAGGAGAAGGACAGGGCGATTTTCAGTTCGCAACTGCGTTCGAATATCACCTGGGCGCAATATAGTCTCGCGACCAATGCATCGTTCAATGAATTCCAGTTGATCGTGTGCCGGCGCGCACTGCCGGATTTCGGCACTGCACTGCGCCGCCGGACGCTGCAATTGTTTTATGACAGCATGCCCCTATTCGGCTTGCTGAGTGTCGATTACACGGAGGAATTGAGAACGGCGCCGTTCGGCTCACGCTACAAATCCATTGCGGAAGGCCAAGGCTTGTACCGGCGCGTCATTTGACGAAAAGACGTTCCAGGCCGTGTTCACAGCCCGGATTCAAGAACGTAGAAAGAGCGATTTTGCCCTAAGCGGCAACGCCTTCCGGCACGTAGCCAAGCACAGCCGAAATCTGGTTTGCGGTACTGACGAGGTCTTCCACCCATTCTTCCTGCAAGCGATCGGCAGGTGCGGAAATCGACAGGCCGGCAATCAGTTTGCCGGAATCGTCATAGATGCCGGCCGCCATGCAACGTACGCCCAGTTCCAGTTCTTCATTGTCGCGTGCGTAACCGCGCGCGCGCACCAGGCTCAGTTCGCGTTCCAGTTTGACCAGATCGGTAATCGAATTTTTATTGTGACCGGCCAACCCGGTACGGGTAGCATAGGCACGAACCAACTTCGGATCATCAGCCGACAGAAATAATTTACCGGTGGAGGTCAGGTGCAGCGGCGCACGGCCGCCAATGGCACGCACCACCTGCATGCCGGAACGCTCGGAGAAGGAGCGGTCGATGTACACAATTTCGTCGCCCTGGCGAACGGACAGGTTGATCGTCTGCTGGGTTTTGCGGTGCAGCGCGCGCATGAATTCCAGTGCGGCTTCGCGCACATTCAGGCGGCTTTTCACGATATTGCCCAGTTCCAGCAGGCGCATGCCAAGACGGTAAGATCCGGCTTCTGCACGGTCGACGAAGCGCTTGACCACCAGATCGTTCAAGATGCGATGGGCGGTCGACGGATGTAAGCCGGTCACACTGGAAAGCTCTTTTAAGCTTACCGGGTCGGGATATTGAGCGAGCGCATCCAGAAGCGAGATCATGCGCTCGATCACCTGGATCGAAATTTGACTGTTCTCGGAGGATTGTTCGGGTTTCATAATGTGGTTGGTGCGTTGCAATATCCTCTTTATACCACATTGTGAAAAAATGAAAAAGTCGTGCAGAAAATTGCAAAATGCCTTTTGCGCCTTTTGTATTATTTCGATCACGCTGTGATGCGAATGCCGTATGGTCCGGCCTGTTAAAATTCCGCTTTTCCTAGCATTGCACGAACAAAGACGATGACCGAGCCCGAATCACAAGTCAGTCAATTCAAGAGCAAAAGCGGCGCAAAACGAGTTTTCGCCGCTTTTTTCTATTCCATGCAGGGCTTCCGAACGGCATGGAAAAGCGAGCACGCATTCCGCCAGGAGCTGCTGCTGGTTATTCCCGCCTCGATCGTCGCCTTGCTGTTGCCGCTGCCGCCATTACATAAGCTGGCGTTGATTGCGGTTCTGGTGCTGGTGCTCATTGTCGAGCTGATCAATTCCGCGATCGAAGCCGTGGTCGATCGCATCTCGTTTGAACACCATCCTCTCTCCAAGAATGCCAAGGATCTGGGCAGCGCTGCGGTGTTCCTGGCACTGTCGCTGGCTGGCGTTACCTGGGCCGTGATCCTGTTGCCCGTCTTCCTGCAGTAATGTGGCGAGCGCAGAGCGACTTTGTTTGTCGCCTCGCAGGTCTTACTTCGCCGCTGTCTTGTCGATCCAATCAGAAAACGCCTGCAGGAATTTCTGCATGAATCCGTTCGTTGATGCATTGGCGATTCCACCCTTGTCGTCGAATAACGACGATGCACTGCCGATATAGGCTTCCGGCTGCTGCAGGACAGGCATGTCGAGGAAGACCAGCGACTGGCGCAAGTGATGGTTGGCGCCGAAACCGCCGATGGCACCGGGAGACAAGCTGATGATGGCGGCTGGTTTCCCGCCCCACGCGCTCTGGCCATAGGGCCGCGATCCAACGTCAATCGCATTTTTCAGCGCGCCCGGCACCGAACGGTTGTATTCCGGCGTGATGAACAGCACGGCGTCCGCTGTCTCGATACGCTGTTTGAAATCCCGCACTTCTTTTGGCGGATCAGCTTCGAAGTCCTGGCTGAAAAGAGGAAGATTCGCGATCTCGACAATATCCAGTTTCAAGGAATCCGGCGCCATCGAAATCAGTGCGTTGGCGAGTTTGCGATTCAACGAATCCTTGCGGATGCTGCCGACGATAATCGCGACGTTTTTTTTAGTGTTAGCCATCATGATCCTTATTGGAAAGTGTACGTTCGGACGGACTTTGATTAGAGATGCCAGCACCTGCTTCGTTCTATTTGCCCCATGAATACGTGCGCCACGCTTGATATGGCAAGATACTCAGGCGCGAACGTTAAGCCTTCGCAATGTGCATCGCGGCGCTGTCATGCACACTTCACCGATCAGCCCGCTGCGCATGCCGGCGCACAACGCACTCGAACAGCAATAAACAGCTAAGGAGTCATCATGCGAAACGTCGTTCCTACCAGCACTTCTGAAGACCTTGGCAAGCTCATTCTCCGTGTGACACTCGCTGTTCTGATTCTTTTTCATGGCGTTTCGAAGATCATCAATGGCGTCGGGTTCATCACAGGGCTGGTTGCAAAATTCGGCTTGCCGCCTGCGTTCGGATACCTGGTGTATGTCGGCGAAGTGATTGCGCCGCTGCTGATTCTGTTCGGAGTTTGGACCCGGCTGGCGGCAGTCATTGTGGCGGTCAATATGGTGGTCGCCGTAGCGCTTGTGCATAGCGGTGACTTGTTCACCATAACAAAAACGGGCGGCTGGGCGCTGGAGCTGCAAGGACTTTTTCTGGCTGCAGCGCTTGCCGTGGCACTCCTGGGAGCTGGGCGCTACAGCGTTGGCGGACTCGGCGGCAGAATGAACTGATAAATTTTTCGTCTTGTATTCATCTTGGTCCTAAGAAGAAATTTTTCCGTTGGGATCAATTTTTCACTTCGCTATATACTTTGCATCAGCCTGAATCGAGGTTGGTGCCATCCGGAAAAGCCGGTATGTTGACATGCTGATGTGGACCGCTCCGCTCTTGCTCGATTTGACAGGCGACCTAGCAAGGACGATGTGGTGCCGTAATGCGTGTCGTAATCAGAACTGCCGAGTCAGCGGATGCAGCACCTGCCTGCCATGTCTTGTGCCGCGCCATCTCGCAATGTTGCACTGAAGATCATCACAACGATGCCCAGATTCTCTCCGCATGGCTGGGCAACAAGACGCCGGAAAACGTCGCTGCCTGGTTCGCTTGCACATCGCATTTTTCGATTGTTGCGCACGTGGATGCGCGGCTCGCCGGCGTTGCCATCATGACGCGTCAGGGGAAAATCGTTCTTTTTTACGTGGCGCCAGAGATGCGTTTCACTGGCACCGGAAAAGCCTTGTTGCAGGCGCTTGAAGAACAGGCAAAAAAATGGGGGCTGCGCACAATGCAAGTCGGCAGCACACTATCGGCGTGCGCTTTTTACACGGGTAATGGTTTCGTTGGCGACGGTACGACACGCACTGCGTTCGGTATTGATGCGGTTTGCTTATCCAAAAACTTGTGTGTCGGCAGCTATCCGAAGCGGCCTCCGTGCGGCTGCGGTGGATAGGTTTGCAAGTGCATAAAAACGCCGCTGAATGCGGCTTTTTTTACGCCCACATATCGGCCTAGAAATGCGGCTATATATGCAAATCGCATAAAGGCCAACAAAACTCTTCGTTCTTTTTTCATAAGCATGTATTTAACCTGTCATCTTCGAAAACGGAATTACCTCAGGGAGAAGACAGATGTTGCTCAAGAAACTGATCCAGTCGGCACTCGCGATTGCGCTTGTCGCGCCGTCCGCTTATGCAGCCGATATTGCTTTGCTCAACGTATCCTACGATCCGACGCGCGAGCTATACCAGGATTTCAACAAGGCATTTGCCGCGCAATGGAAAGCCAAGGGCGGCGACAACGTGACCGTCAAGCAGTCGCACGGCGGCTCCGGCAAGCAGGCGCGCTCGGTGATCGACGGCCTCGATGCTGATGTCGTGACCTTGGCGCTGGCTTATGACATCGACGAAATTGCGCAGCGTGGCCTGTTGGCGAAGGACTGGCAAAAACGCCTGCCGCACAACAGCTCACCGTATACCTCGACCATCGTGTTCCTGGTCCGTAAGGGCAATCCGAAAGCCATCAAGGATTGGAACGATTTGGCCAAGCCGGGCGTGGCGGTGATTACGCCGAATCCGAAGACATCCGGCGGGGCGCGCTGGAATTATCTGGCGGCGTGGGGCTATGCGCTGAAACAGCCAGGCGGTTCCGAGGCGACGGCAAAAGATTTCGTAACGAAGATTTTCAGGAATGTGCCGGTGCTTGATTCCGGTGCGCGCGGCGCCACCACGACCTTCGTCGAGCGCGGTATCGGCGATGTGCTGATCGCCTGGGAAAATGAAGCGATCCTCGCGATCAAGGAACTCGGGCCGGACAAGTTTGAAGTCGTCGCGCCGCAACTAAGCATCCTCGCGGAGCCGCCGGTTGCCGTGGTGGACAAGGTGGTCGACAAGCGTGGCACGCGCAAGGTCGCAGAAGCGTACCTGCAATACCTGTACACCGATGAAGGCCAGGAGATCGCCGCACAAAACTATTACCGCCCTATCTCCGAAAAAGTGGCGAAGAAGTACGCTGCGCAGTTCCCGAAGGTGAAGCTGTTTACGATCGATGAGGCATTCGGCGGCTGGACCAAGGCGCAAAAGGCACACTTTGCCGATGGTGGATCATTTGATCAGATCTACCAACCGGGCAAGAAGTAATTTGCCGACACCATCGCCATTGGAAAAAACATGAACGTCCTCCTGTTAGCCGGCAGCCCGTCGATTCCCTCGCGTTCCACGCGGCTGCTGCATCACGTTGGCGAGCGGCTGGCAGTGCTGGGCCACCGCAGCAGCAAGCTGCATGTGCTTGACCTGCCGGCGCAGGCGCTGCTGCATGCGGAATTCAACAATGCCGACATCAAGGAGGCGAAAGAGCGCCTCCAGTTGGCCGACGCGGTTGTGGTTGCCACGCCGGTCTACAAGGCTGCCTACAGCGGCATCCTGAAAGCCTTTCTCGACCTGTTGCCGCAAGATGGCCTTGCCGGCAAGTTGGTGCTGCCGCTGGCCACGGGCGGCAGCCAGTCGCACATGCTGGCGCTGGACTATGCGTTGCGTCCGGTATTGCTGGCGCTCGGCGCGAAGCATGTGCTGCCGAGTATTTATGCGACAGAATCCCAGATCGACTGGTCCGCCGATAACGGTTTGATACTCGACGCCGGCATTGCCCAGCGCGTCAGCGACGGCATCGCAAACCTGTCCGCGAATCTCGTCGCAATGCGCACCGCTCGTGCCGGCGATTTCATGCCGGTGCCATTTTCCCAAGTGCCGGAGGTAGTCAAGGTCGATACACGCCAGACCGTGCATGACGGCCCTGCGCTCAGGTTGCTGGAAAAATGCGCCGAGCAAAACGTGCGGGTGATCTTCAAGCGTGTCGAAAATGCCGAAACGCTCGATGCCTTGAGCCGTATCGGCGCGGTCAGCGGACGGGTGATCCATGCACAAGGATTCCTGTGGGATTTGCCGAATGCTTCGATTGCCCCGCGTAAGCCGCAGGCACAAATTCTGCCGCTGCAAACGGTGTCGGCTCCGTTCGCCAAGGCTGGATAAAGGACTAGGTATTGCGGTGCAAGCGTGCGGATGAGGCAATGGTATGCCCAAGCACACGAAATGTAAGAACATTGTTATAACGCAGTATTCAGGGTGTTCATTTTCTGTAAGTCCTTGTTTGGAAGGAAATTTATAAATTTTCTTGGGTTTCCGACGTAGCATTATTTAAAAACATTCTATGGACATGCGAAAAAAGTCGTTCTCTTTATAACAAGCGGATGCAATTATTGCGCCTCAATAGCTGTATTCGTAATAAGGGGGCGCATGGTGGGAGCAACAACACAATTTGGCGGAAAAAACACGCCGTCGCGCGTCATGCCGGGTTTCCGGCTGTCGCTCGGCTTTACCCTGTTCTATCTCGCGCTGGTTGTGCTGATTCCCTTGTCCTCGGTGTTCCTGAAGACCTTTACCCTGACCTCGGACGCTTTCTTGAGCGCCGTGACCAACGAGCGCGTGGTCGCTTCATACAAGCTGACATTCGGTGCCTCGCTGATTGGCGCGTCCTTCAATGTTGTCTTTGGCGGCATCGTTGCCTGGGTACTGGTGCGTTACCGATTTCCGGGCAAGAAGTTCATCGATGCCTTGGTCGATTTGCCGTTTGCATTGCCCACCGCTGTTGCCGGCATCGCATTGACGGCGCTGTATTCGTCCAATGGCTGGATCGGCCGCTATCTCGAACCGCTTGGCGTCAAAGTAGCATTCACACCCTTGGGCGTGGTGGTTGCACTGACCTTCATCGGCTTGCCTTTTGTGGTGCGCACCGTGCAACCCGTTCTGGAAGAAGCCGAGCGCGAACTGGAAGAAGCTGCCGCAAGTCTGGGCGCCAACCGCCTGCAGACCTTCGCCAAGGTGATTTTCCCGACCATTCTCCCGGCCTTGCTAACCGGCTTTGCGCTTGCGTTTGCGCGGGCCACCGGCGAGTACGGTTCGGTGATCTTCATTGCCGGCAACATGCCGATGGTGTCCGAGATCACCCCGCTGTTCATCATTACCAAGCTGGAGCAATACGACTACACCGGCGCCACTGCCATCGCGGTGGTGATGCTGCTCGTTTCGTTTGTCCTGCTGCTTACCATTAACCTGCTGCAAGCCTGGACCCGCAAGCGCGGCCAGGCGGAGAAAGTCTAATATGGCCGGAGCCGTCGCTACCTTACCCATTGGCACCCCATCGCGCGATGAGCCGGCATACCCGCCGGCGGCGACCGTCGAGCCGCTATGGGTGCGCGCCACACTGATCGGCATTGCACTTACATTTCTCACGCTCTTTCTGTTCGTGCCGTTGGCCGCCGTGTTCACCGAAGCGCTCAAGAAAGGGTCGGATACCTATCTCAGCGCAATCGTCGAGCCGGATGCACTGTCGGCTATCAAGCTCACACTGATCACCGCCGCCATTGCCGTGCCGATGAACCTGGTGTTTGGCGTTGCTGCGGCATGGACCATCGCAAAATTCGATTTTCGCGGCAAGAACATCTTGCTGACGCTAATCGATTTGCCGTTCTCCGTTTCACCGGTGATTTCCGGGTTGATCTATGTACTGCTGTTCGGCGCGCAAGGCTGGTTCGGTCCTTGGCTGCGCGACCACGACATCAAGATCCTGTTTGCGGTGCCGGGCATCGTGATGGCAACCGTCTTCGTTACCTTTCCGTTTGTCGCGCGCGAGCTGATTCCGCTGATGCAGTCGCAAGGTACGGAAGAGGAAGAAGCGGCGCTGGTGCTTGGCGCATCCGGCTGGCGCACCTTCTGGCATGTGACGCTGCCCAACATCAAATGGGGCCTGCTGTACGGCGTGATTCTCTGCAATGCGCGTGCGATGGGTGAATTCGGTGCGGTGTCGGTGGTGTCCGGCCATATCCGCGGCGAGACCAACACCATGCCTTTACAAGTGGAAATCCTCTACAACGAATACAACTTTGCGGCGGCATTCGCTGTCGCGTCGCTGCTTGCCTTGCTGGCACTTGTCACGCTCGCACTCAAGAGCCTGGTCGAGTGGCGTGCGCAGGACACCAACCTCAAACCGCTACACGAAGGCCGGGATCAATCATGAGTATCGAAGTCAAGAACATCCACAAGCGCTTCGGCAATTTCGTTGCGCTCGACAACGTGTCCCTGAATTTTCCGCAGGGCGAACTGACCGCATTGCTTGGTCCTTCCGGCTGCGGAAAGACTACGCTGTTACGCATCATCGCCGGTCTGGAACAACCGGATTCCGGCCAGGTCTTTCTCGACGGCGAGGATGCATCGAGCCACCATGTGCGCGAGCGCCAGGTCGGATTCGTGTTCCAGCATTACGCACTCTTCAAGCACATGAGCGTGTTCGAGAACATTGCCTTCGGCCTGCGCGTCAAACCGCGCAATGTGCGTCCGTCCAAATCTGAAATCCGCAAGAAGGTCATGCAGTTGCTGGAACTGGTGCAGCTCGACTGGCTGGCGGACCGCTTTCCGCCGCAACTGTCTGGCGGACAGCGTCAGCGCATCGCCTTGGCGCGTGCGCTTGCGGTCGAGCCGCGCGTGCTGCTGCTGGACGAACCCTTCGGCGCGCTGGATGCCAAGGTGCGCAAGGAGCTGCGCCGCTGGTTGCGCCGCCTGCATGACGAGCTGCATGTCACCAGTATTTTCGTTACGCATGATCAGGAAGAGGCGCTGGAAGTGGCCGACCAGATTGTTCTCATGAACAAGGGCAAGGTCGAGCAGATCGGTTCGCCCGACGGCGTCTATAACCATCCGGCGTCACCCTTTGTCTACGGCTTCCTTGGCAATGTCAACCTGTTCCATGGCCGGGTGCATGAAGGCGTACTCGAAGCCGACGGCGTAGCGCTCGATGCGCCCGATCATGCGCAGGCACAGGATGCGAAAGGCATCGGCTTCGTGCGTCCGCATGATATCGAGATCGATCGCTATACCGCCGACGCGGAAGGCATCGTCGCCCGCCTGCGCCGCGCGCACGCAATCGGACCGCTGGCGCAACTGGAACTGGAGCGCGCCGACAATGCGCAATTGATCGAGGCAGTGATGTCGACCGAGCGTTACACCCAGCTCGGCCTCAAGGAAGGCGAAACGCTGGTGGTACGCCCGAAGCGCTTGCGCGTGTTCGTCGACGAAGCGGTGTGAGGAAAGGCGAAGATGAATTTTCAGCAATTACGATCGATCCGGGAAGCAGCGCGTCGCGGATACAACCTGACCGAGGTCGCCAACGTTCTGTTCACTTCCCAGCCAGGTGTCAGCCGCCAGATTCGCGAACTGGAAGAGGAATTAGGTGTCGAGATCTTCGAGCGCAACGGCAAGCGCCTGACCGGATTGACCGAGCCGGGCAAGGGGATTTTGCAGATCATTGATCGCCTGCTGCTTGAAGCGGAAAACCTTCGGCAGGCCAGCCAGGAATATTCGGGGGAACGGAGCGGCACGCTGACCGTCGCCACGACACATACGCAGGCGCGCTATGTATTGCCGCGCGTGGTGCAAAGCTTCCGTGCCGCATTTCCCGACGTGCGGATTGCGTTGCAGCAGAGTTCTCCGGAACATATCGCCGAGTGGGTCATTTCGGGTAAGGCCGATATCGGTATCGCGACCGAAGGCCTAAGTCAGTTCGAGGATCTGGTGTCCTTTCCCTGCTATAGCTGGAGTCACGTCATTGTGGTGCCGGAAGGGCATCCGCTGGCGGCGTTGCGCAGTGTTTCCCTCGAAGATCTGGCGAAACATCCGCTCATCACCTACGACGTCGGCTTCACTGGCCGCAGTCACATCGACGATGCGTTCCGCAAGGCGGATATCGAAACAGACATCGTGCTGACCGCGATGGATTCTGACGTCATCCAGCAATATGTGTCGCTCGGTCTTGGCGTCGGCATCGTGGCATCGATGGCAGTGGAAAATGGCAGGGCCAATGGTTTGCATGCGATTGGCGCGGCGCATCTTTTTGCGCCGAACGTCACCCGGCTGGCGGTGCGACGCGGTGCCTATCTGCGCTCCTACACTTCCGAGTTCATCCTGCAGTTTGCACCGGACCTTCGGCGCGCCAATATTGAAACGGCGCTCAGCGCGGGAGCATGAACGTCAGGGAAGCAGGGGTTTCTTGCGCGCTTGCTTGGCGCTGATGTCTTTCAGCGTTTTTTCCATCGCCGAAACACGATAAGCGGTCGACGGATGCAAGGCGGTATAGCCGTTCAGAGTGCTGGCCGGATACTGGGTTGCCATGCGCTGCCAGAACGGCACCACCTGATCGATGCTGTAGCCCGCACGCGCCAGCATATACAGCGAAAGCTTGTCCGCCATCGCATCGAGGTCCTGCGGCATCGGTCTGATGCCGGCCAGCCCAACCATCACGCTCATGTCCGGACGAATACGCGTCAGGTTGTCGATGATGCCGCCGATGGTCGCGCTCATGCGCTGCTTGCTTGCATGCGAGAGCGCGTTGTGCGCCATTTCCTTGGCCATCACATAAGCCAGTTCCTCATCCGAACGTACCGCACTCAGCATGCCGCGTGTGATCAGTATGCGATGACCGTCCGCATAGGCAACGACATTGTCGGTATTGCCGAGTTCAAAGCCGAATGCGCAGGCATAGGTTAACGGGACGTTCAGCGAAACGCTAGCGCCGTTGCGCAGCAAGGAGAGCGCTACGCTGGAGCGGCCTGTCATCATGGGGGCCAGAATGGAGGCGGCTTCGCGTTCCGCGCTTTCTCCGTCAGGCAGAGCCTTGTCTTCGACCGCCAGCAGGATATCGCCACGGCGCACGCCAGCACGCGCTGCACCACTGCCGGTCAGCACACCCATGATCTGGAGGCGATCGTCCAGCCCGAGTGATTTTTGCGCGGCGTTGACCAGGTCGGCGGAATAGGAATACTTGTTTTTCGCGGTGAAGCCGAGCAGATTACGGGCGTTGCCTTTGCACAGTTCCGAATTGTTGACCAGCAGCGGCGCGGCTACGCGATACAGACGATCCTGGAGCGACACCATGGCCTGCAAAGCTTGCTGATCGGCAGTCGACACAGATTGCTGGCTGACCGGTCGGGCCGGTTCGCTCGTTGGCGTGTCGGATGGCGGTGGTGATACCGCCGTGGTTGCACAGGCAGCGAGAAGCACTGCGACCGGCAGCAATAGCAGACGCGCTTGCATGGATTGCCGTTTGAGTCGGGAAAATGCGCTTCGGTATGTGCCTGGCATCCGAGTCTCCATAAAGGGTGTGATGAACTGTTTTGGCTACCCAAAACAGTTAATGTTTTCCAGTGCTGCCGAAACCGCCGGCGCCGCGTTCGCTGCTCTCGAATTCGTCGACCACATTGAAACCCACCTGCAGCACCGGCACGATCACCAGCTGGGCCAGTCGTTCCATCGGATTGAGGACGAACTCCGTTTGTCCCCGGTTCCAGGTCGAGACCATCAACTGGCCTTGGTAATCCGAGTCGATCAGGCCGACCAGATTGCCCAGCACGATGCCGTGCTTGTGACCCATCCCGCTGCGCGGCAAAATCATCGCGGCATAGCCGGGGTCCGCAATATGGATTGCCAGCCCGGTCGGGATCAGATGCGTTTCGCCGGGCTTGATGGTGAGCGGTGTCTCGATGCATGCACGCAGATCAAGACCGGCGCTGCCTTCGGTTGCATAGGCCGGGAGTTGTTCTTTCATGCGTGGATCCAGGATTTTGACGTCGATGGTTTTCATTTTTTACAAGGATAAATTGAAGCGCCGGCCAGTCTGGCCGGGATTACAAAAAGATACAGCTTGAATCAGATGCGGCCGGCAATTTCGGCAATGAGTTCGCGTGCGAGATCCTGCTTGCCGGCGCGCGGCAGGCGTTTGGTGCCCTTGTCATCAAACAGCAGCAGTTCGTTTTCGTCCATGCCGAAGGTTTGATGGCCGATATTTCCGATCAGGAGCGGAATACCTTTTCTCCGGCGCTTTTCTTCACCGTACTGGAGCAGGTTTTCCGACTCGGCCGCAAAGCCGACGCAATAGGGTTGCCTGGGCAGTGCAGCGACTGACGCAAGAATGTCCGGATTCTGTTCAAACTGCAGTTGCGGTACGTCACCTTCGCCGTTTTTCTTCAGCTTTTGCTCACTTGCATTGGCCACACGCCAGTCGGCGACGGCAGCCACGGCGATAAATACGTCCTGCCCGGAGACATGCGACATCACGACGTCATGCATCTGCTGTGCCGTCTGCACATTGATGCGATGTACGCCATAGGGCGATGCCAGCGCGGTTGGTCCCGACACGAGCGTGACATCGGCGCCGCATTCACGTGCGGCGCGCGCGATCGCGTACCCCATCTTGCCGGACGAGAGATTGGTGATGCCGCGCACCGGATCGATCGGCTCAAAGGTGGGGCCGGCAGTCAGGAGAACGCGCTTGCCTGACAAGCGCTTCGGCTGGAACGATGCGATGATTTCTTCGAGCAATTGCTCCGGCTCGAGCATGCGCCCCATGCCGGTTTCGCCGCACGCCTGTTCACCGGCATCCGGTCCCAGTAATTGAATGCCATCTGCACGAAGCTGCGCGGCATTGCGTTGGGTCGCCGCGTTCAGCCACATTTCAACGTTCATCGCCGGCGCAAGCATTAGCGGCACGGTCATCGGCCGCGCGACGCACAAGGTCGACAGCAAGTCGTCGCAGGCGCCATGGGCGAGTTTGAACATGAAATCCGCCGAGCAGGGCGCAATCACGATTACGTCGGCATCGCGCGTCAGGTCGATATGCGGCATGTTGTTGGCAATGCGCGCATCCCATTGGTCGGTATGCACAGTGCGTCCGGACAATGCCTGCATCGTCACGGGTGTGATGAACTGCGTTGCCGCGTTCGTCATCACGACTTGCACCGACGCGCCTGCCTTGGTCAGTCCACGGGTCAGCTCGGCGACTTTGTAGCAGGCGATACCCCCCGTCATGCCGAGAACGATTTTTTTACCAGCGAGATCCATGTGGCCTCCTGAAATAACGGGGGTAGTGTAGCAGCGAACTATTTCCCGACGCGCCGCAGCTCGTCGAGGATAAAGAAGCCGGCCCCGCCGACGATTGCCATGTCGGCGACATTGAATGCCGGCCAGTGCCATTTGCCGACGTAGAAGTCGAGGAAGTCGATCACATGGCCATACATGACGCGATCGATCAGATTGCCGATGGCGCCGCCGAGGATCAGCGCGAGTGCCCAGCAAAAAAGCCGCTGGCCGGCGTGCCGCTTGAGAAGATAGATAACGAAGATGGCGGCTGCAATGGCTACACCGGTAAAGAAGTAGCGTTGCCAGCCTGATTCACCGGCAAGGAAACTGAATGCAGCGCCCTTGTTGTAGGCGAGCACGAGATTGAAGAAGGAAGTGACAGGCAGCGATTCACCGTAAGTGAATAGTCTGGCGACGGTGATCTTGGTGATCTGGTCGATCAGGACAATGATCGCGGCAATGCCCAGCCATGGCGTCAGGCTGGTGCTGGGGCTGGCAGACAGATTCTTGAAGCTCTTTTGTTTGGCCATGTGGACTGTTGTTGGTACGCGGCTCATGTCATGACGTGAGCCGCGTATGGGTTAGGCAAATTTCCGTGCTTCACCGCTGCCGAACAGATTGCTGACGCAACGTCCGCAGAGGCACGGATGATCCGCGTGGGCGCCGACGTCGGCACGATAATGCCAGCATCGCTCACATTTCTGATGCGTGGACGGCGTTACAACAATACCTTCTTCCGCTTCGGTCGCAACGTTTGTCAGCGTTGCCTGGGACGTGATCAAAACGAACTTCAGGTCGTCGCCCAAGCTGTCCAGCAGGGCGTATTTGTTGCCGCTGGCCTTTATCTCGATTTCGGCTTGCAGGGATGAGCCGATGCCGCCGGCAATCCGCACTTCTTCCATCTGCTTGGTTACTTCAGCGCGAAGCTCGCGCAAGGCGGTGAACTTGTTAAGCAGGGCGGCCGACGCGGCCACTTCAGGCAGTGCGTAATAGACCTGCGTGAAAATGGTTTCATCGCTTTCGGCAAAGGCATCCTTGCCGGCGAATACCGCCCAGGCTTCCTCGGCGGTAAATGACAGCATCGGCGCCATCACGCGCAGCAAGGCGTTGGTGATGTGCCAGATCGCCGTCTGCGCGGAACGGCGCGCGTGCGAGGTCGTGCCGCAGGTATAGAGGCGATCCTTCAGGATGTCGAGATAGAAGCCGCCGAGATCTTCGGAGCAATACATCTGCAGCTTGGCGACCACCGGGTGGAATTCGTAGTCGTTGAAGTGCTGCAGGATTTCCGCTTGCAATTGCGCCATGCGGGCGATCGCGTAACGATCGATCTCGAGCAGATCTGCAACCGGCAGCGCATCCTTCTTCGGATCGAAGTCCGAGGTGTTCGCCAGCAGGAAGCGCAAGGTGTTGCGAATGCGGCGGTAAGCCTCGACCACGCGCTTGAGGATTTCGTCCGAAATCGACAGCTCGCCGGAATAGTCCGTCGATGCGACCCACAAACGCAGGATTTCCGCGCCCAGCGTGTCGGACACTTTTTGCGGCGCCACTACGTTGCCCTTGGACTTGGACATCTTCTTGCCTTCGCCATCGACGACGAAGCCGTGCGTGAGCAGCGCCTTGTACGGCGCGCGACCGTTCAGCATGGATGACGTCAGTAGCGAGGAATGGAACCAGCCGCGATGCTGGTCCGAGCCTTCCAGATACAGATCGGCCGGGAACTGCGATTCTTCCGCATGCGAACCGCGCAGCACCGTCTGATGGGTGGAGCCGGAATCGAACCAGACGTCGAGCGTGTCCTTGTTCTTCACGTACATCTCGGCATCGGCGCCGAGGAATTCCTTCAGGTCCAGCGCCTGCCATGCTTCGATACCGCTCTTCTCCACTAGCTTGGCAACGGCTTCTAGCAGTTCCGGCGTGCGTGGATGCAGTTCGCCGGTTTCCTTGTGCACGAAGAAGGCCATCGGCACGCCCCACTGGCGCTGACGCGACAGGGTCCAGTCCGGACGGTTGGCGATCATGCCGTGCAGGCGTGCCTTGCCCCAACCCGGATAGAAAGCAGTGGCTTCGATGCCGGCCAGTGCGGATTCACGCAAGGTCGGGCCGCCGTCCTTCGGCGCCACGTCCATGCCGGCAAACCACTGGGAAGTCGCGCGATAGATGATCGGCGTCTTGTGGCGCCAGCAATGCATGTAGCTGTGATCGAACATTACCAGCTTGAAGAGCGAACCGACTTCTTCCAGTTTGGCGCAGATTGGCTTCGATGCTTCCCAGATCGTCATGCCGCCGAAGAAGGGCAGCCAGGATGCATATTTGCCTTCGCCCATAACCGGTTTCAGGATTTCGTCGTCCTTCATGCCATGCGACTTGCAGGAGATGAAGTCGTCCAGGCCGTAGGCGGGCGCGGAGTGCACGATGCCGGTACCGGTATCGAGCGTCACGTAGTCGCCGACATAGATCGGCGAATAACGGTCGTAGCCTTTGTCGGCGTCGGCGAACGGATGCTTGAAATTCAGCATCGACAAGGCTTCGCCGCCGGCGGTGGCGATGATCTTGCCTTCCAGTCCATAGCGTTGCAGGCAGGCGCCGACGAGTTCGACAGCCAGCAGCAACAGTTGCGTCTCGCCATTGCGCTCCACCTGGACCAATGCATAACGATGTTCCGGATGCACGTTCAGCGCCTGGTTGGCGGGGATGGTCCACGGTGTGGTGGTCCAGATGATGGCGTAGCCTTTGTTGGTCGGCAGCTTGTCGAGGCCAAAGGCGTGCGCAATCTTTTCCGGTTCCGCAAACGGGAAACCAACGTCAATTGCCGGGTCACGTTTGTCCTGGTATTCGACTTCCGCTTCGGCCAGTGCCGAGCCACAGTCGAAACACCAGTTCACCGGTTTCAAGCCGCGATAGACATAGCCTTTTTCCAGGATATTGCCGAGCACGCGCAATTCGTCGGCTTCATTGCCGAAATCCATGGTCTTGTACGGGCGATCCCATTCGCCGAGCACGCCGAGACGAATAAAGTCTTTCTTTTGACGCTCGATCTGTTCGCTCGCGTAGGCACGCGATTTGGTCAGCACATCCGCAGTCGGCAGTCCCTTGCCGTACTGCTTCTCGATCTGTATTTCGATCGGCATGCCGTGGCAGTCCCAGCCCGGCACGTATTGCGCATCGAAGCCCGCCATGTTGCGCGCCTTGACGATCATGTCCTTGAGAACCTTGTTGACCGCATGTCCGATGTGGATGTCGCCGTTCGCATACGGCGGACCATCGTGCAGAATGAACTTGGGACGGTTCTTCGACGCCTTGCGTACGCGATCATAAATCCGTTTGTCCTGCCATTCCTTCACCCACTTCGGCTCGCGCTTGGCGAGATCGCCACGCATCGGAAATGCAGTTTCGGTCAGGTTGACCGGGTACTTGTTTTTTTGCTCGGACATGATGGTTTCAATCGTAAAAATTCGGGGAATCAAACAGTGCAAACGGGGGTTGGCATGTCTGAGCGTCAAATTCGGTCGGTCGCGGAAACAGCCTGGGCATCGCGTTCGCGGAAGAAATCGCGCGCCTGCTGTGCGTCGCGTTCAATTGCGGCAGTCAAGGTCGGCAAGTCGACGTATTTTTCTTCGTCGCGCAGTTTTTTCAGGAATTCCACGCGGACTACCTTGCCGTAGCATTGCTGGTTGTAGTCGAACAAATAAGTCTCCAGCAGCACGCGCCCGCTGTCTTCCACGGTGGGGCGCACGCCGAGGCTGGCGACACCGGGCAGCGGGTGATCAGCAAGGCCGTGCACCTGCACCACGAAAATGCCGGCAAGAGGCGGGCGTTTGTGCGTGATGCGCAGGTTCAGCGTCGGAAAACCGATGGTTCGGCCCAGTTTTTTGCCATGCGTAACATGTCCCGAGATGGCGTACGGATGTCCGAGCAACTGCGCGGCAAGCGGGAAATCGCTGTTGGTGAGCGCAGCCCGGACTGCAGACGAAGAGATACGTGTCCCTGCATTCATCACGGTTGGCATGGCCTCAACATGGAAGCCATATTTCTTGCCCGCTTCGATCAGCATCGCGACATTGCCGGCGCGCTTGGCGCCGTAGCAAAAGTCTTCGCCAACCATCAGCCATTTCACATGCAGGCCTTGTACCAGGACCTTTTCGACAAAGTCCTGCGGCGCCATGGAAGCAAAGTGAGCATTGAAATGCTCCACGATTACGCGGTCGATGCCGGCATTTGCCAAGGCCTGCAGCTTGTCGCGCAGATTGGCAATGCGCGTTGGCGCTTTTGAAAGATCGCCCGCCAGGCGCGCAAAAAACTCGCGCGGGTGCGGTTCGAAGGTCATTACCGCTGCTTCGACGCCAAGCGTAGCCGCAGCTTCGCGCACGCGTTTCAGCAGCGCCTGATGGCCGCGATGTACGCCGTCGAAGTTGCCGATCGTCAGCGCACAGGGTGCGCGCGAGGCGTCATTGGGAAGTCCGCGAAATACCTTCATGAACCTATAGGGAGGAAACTAGCGAAAAGCTTATGATTATAAATGCTTTCCAGCGGTTTTCCGTGCCGCAAGCTCAAGATTGCCGCGTCGCGGCATTGTCATGAAGTTCAGATTCCGTACCGGCTAGTTACTTTGCATGGCATGTCAGGCACAATGCGGCGCCGCTGTTGGCTACCCGTAAGAAGGTCGGCGTGAACTGACTGCCAGCGCCGCCCGAAGGCACGCCGTGCGGATCATGGCACGAAGCGCACTCCACTCTAATGGCGTCATTGTTGAAATAGAGACGTACATCCTGCTTGTCCAACCGGCCATTGTTGTTGGCGTCGAAAAAGCGCATGTTTCCTTTGACGCCAGTGGGAGTATTGAAATCAGGGGCCTTGCTATCGTCTATGGGAAATTTGACGCCGATCGGATGGTCGTCAGTCAATTTGGTCCCGATCAGGGCGACCGTGAAATCCGCCGCGCCTGAACCGACGATGCCGGCGTTGCCTGAATGACATGCCAGGCATTCGGTTAATGTTCCGTGTAAATAAGTTGTATTCCCTCCGGGATTTTGCCAAGCGTCAAGGAAGGTAGTGGACGTGCTGGTTTCCTGACTGGCAAGGTAACGCCCGGAACCTGGCATATTGATGATCGAATCGATCGCGGTTTGGCCGTCATGGCAAGACAGGCAAGCGAGCGAATTGAGCCCCGGCTGCACGACATCCTGCGTCAGAGTAGTCGTACCCAACTCGTTGTATGTTGTGTAGGTGGTGCTTTGCATGGTCCGATTCCAGAGCGGCAGATTTGCTTTCTGGTTGGCGCCATGGGGTGTGTGGCAATAGACGCATACTTCCCCGTAGTAATTGCGCCAGCGCTCCATTAATTCGCCTACAGGTCTGCTACTGGTCGCTTGCCGCTGTGTCATGTTATGGCGCGTGTTGCCAACGGTATTGCTGTTGAGGAAGCGTGTCGGCAGGTCGCCATCCGCGAATGCCAGGCCAACGACGATACTCGTCAGAAGAAAGATCGAAATGAGGCTTTTTGTTTTCATGTTTTCCCGTCATCGGTAAATCAAACAATCTCGGTACATAGCCGCAATTGCGTATTCCCTTACTTGCGTGCGGCTGCCTCAAGCATCTCTTGCCCTTCCAAATCGCTCAGCCGGCGGATCACTTCTATCTTGTTGAAGAGTTGATCGACGATGTAGACGCGCCCAGTTTCATCTACCGCAATTCCGTTTAACAGACCGTATCGTCCGGCTTTGCTTTCGCTGCCAGTCGTGCCTATTACGAGAAGCAATTGCCCATCCGGGCGGAAAATCTGAACATTGTTGAAAACGGCGTCGGTCACGTAAATGTTGCTTGCCTCGTCCACCGCAATACCGCGTGGACGGGCCAGATTGCCGGTATTGACGCCGGGCTCGCCGAACGCTCGCAGGAACTTGCCATCACGGTCAAACGCCTGAATCCGGAAATTACCTGAATCGAGTATGTAGAGCGTCCCATCGGGGGCGACTGCGCCTTGCAGCGGGACATTGAATTGACCATCGCCGCTACCTCGGTGGCCAATGACGCGGATCTTTTTTCCCTCCTTGTCGTACACCACAACCTGATGGCCGTCGCTATTGTTATCTGCGCGGTCGATCGCATAAATGCGCTCTCCGTCACTGCTTACCGCTACCCCGGTTGGTCGCGCCAGATCTGTCTTGCTGCCTATAGAGCGCTTGAACAAGCCGATGCTGTCATACACAAGCACCTGTTGCCGCTTGGCGTCGGCGACATACACATTCATCTCTGCGTCCAATGCCAGGCCCGACGGTTTTGCCACGTTATTCGGCGCACGTACGCCGAAGCGAAAGACTTTGCGTCGAGGTACGTCGAACACGACGATCGACTCGGTGCCGGTATCGGCAATGTAGATGCGGCCATTGCGCGCGACGATGGCTGCCGGTTTCTTGAATGCAGGCGTATTCGACACGGCAGGTGCGCCGGAGAGTTGACGCAGGAGTTTGTCTTGCGCGGATTCCGTGCTTGCGATGTCCGCAGGCGAGCGCAACACGGTTTCGTAAACAAAACGGGGTTGGTCCGGCGGAGCCGGCCATAGTAATGGTTTGGTGGCAGTTTTGAGATTGGCCTCTGGCGTTACCCCGCAGCCAGCAAACAGGACAATGCAAACCAGCCCTGTTATCCGGCCATTGCGGAATCGGGGACGCGTGCTTGACATAACAGACCCTTGCATGCCGCACTTAAGGCGCAATTTCGTGTGTAGCAGACGACACGAAAATTGTCCTAAATGCAATTTTTCTAAGGTAATTCCAAGGGTTTGCCGTGTCAACGCACGTTCAGTTAAATCCTAAGCTGAATCAAGCGCGTACGCTAAAACGTCCCGAAGAAGCGCCTAAGGCCGTTCTGCCGATAATGTCTCTTGAAGATAATAGAGAGTGAGCAACCGGTACACGTCCGGATAGTCGGCAGCCAGTGGTTGCGGAGCGAGGAAAAAGGCTTCGGATGCGACGGCGAAAAATTCTGCCGGGTCAGTGGCCGCATACGGATCGAGCGGGAGCTCGAAATACGGGTCGTCGCCGATGGCAGTATCGGTTTCCAGCGCATCGACCCGCCGGATGAAGTCCTCATAGGCGGCCGAAAATACGTTTTGCCATTCTCTCGTGCTGATATTCTTGTGATACGGCGTCAGAAGAGGAGGGCAGCCATTCGCGGCGCCACGACCCATATCCAGCTTGTGGGCGAACTCATGGATGACCACGTTATATCCCGCGAAGCCGGCGTCGGCGTCTTCAACGTCCTCCCAGGACAACACCACCGCGCCGCCGTTGCCCACGGCTTCTCCGGCGATCGGTTCGCGCCATTCATGCACGACACCGGCTTCGTCCATTTCGCTCTGGGGAATCACGAATGCTGACGGGTACACGATGATCCCGGCCATGTCATCGTACAAATCCAATGTCAGATTCAACACTGGAAGACATGCCTGCACGGCAATGTTTACCGCGATTTCATCCGTCAGGACAAGGCCCGCGACACCGGTGAATGTTTTTCTGCTCAGTAGGTCTTCGCAAAGTCTCTTGAGACGATTTAGCTCATCCCGAGAAAGACGATCCAGAAAAAACTGGCGTTCGACGCAGGCGTGCCAGAGCGAGGCGGGTATCTGTGGTACATCGCGCTTGAATAGTCGTCTAAGCCATTGCATACCGCGCATTGTCGTGGATATCGAGCCTCCACGCCAATCGAGTCAATGGAATCTGCCCATGAAGTGGTCCAGCAAAGCGCTCATATTCCAGAAAAAACTGGCGTTCGACGCAGGCGTGCCAGAGCGAGGCGGGTATCTGTGGTACATCGCGCTTGAATAGTCGTCTAAGCCATTGCATACCGCGCATTGTCGTGGATATCGAGCCTCCACGCC